>Ga0209935_1000075_pt1 | contig 440711 bp, 386 predicted proteins | sample ThiBio_1000_plan_2_FD_183958 | JGI IMG/M metagenome (GOLD analysis project Ga0209935, IMG submission 183958) | Wastewater bioreactor microbial communities from Cape Town, South Africa - Thiocy_cont_1000_plan (SPAdes) | ecosystem: Engineered > Bioreactor > Thiocyanate-remediating >... | reverse complement strand
TCGTGAGATTTAATGGCTTTGATAATTTGTTCTTCTGTGTAACGTTTTTTCATTTTGAGTTCTCCAATATTGTAATTTTAATGGAAATCTCATCAATGTCATGGTCTTATTTTGGGGGGAAAGGTCATCGGCTGCTCCAATTTTTCAGGCTGGCAATTGATGAAGTCCTTAGCTATTGCCGATAATTTAGGTATTGATCGTTATATTGCTCAACAAGTTTATTATTCGCTGATTGGACGCGATTATGAATATGAATTAATGCCTCTTGCTTTGGATCAAGGTGTTGGTGCTATTATTTGGAGCCCTTTGGGGGGAGCACGATTAACCGGAAAAATACAACGTGGTAAACCAATACCGAAACTTAGCCGACTTCATACTACAAAAGAAATAGGCCCACCAGTTTCCGAAGAGATATTATTTAATGTAGTTGATGCATTAATAGAGCTTTCCGAGGAAACCGGAAAAACTATTCCACAAATTGCACTAAATTGGCTTTTACAAAAACCGACAGTCTGTAGTGTCATAATCGGAGTGAGAACAGAAGAGCAGCTCCAACAAAACTTGGGTGCAGTTGGATGGAGTTTAACCGATAAACAAGTAAAAAAATTAGATGGAATTAGCCAGCAAGTTCTGCCTTATCCATACTGGCATCAGGTTCGTTGGAAGTAAACGTAAAGCTACTCCAAAAAATATACTATTTCCAAATTTCATAGGAATAAAAATCTGAGATAGCTATTATTTATTATTTTAAAGGGGCAATATATGCCAGTTAATTTTCAGCAATTACCTCACTCAGGGATACGCTCTCTAGTATCCTACAGTTCAGCAAAATCTATTGATGAACTGGCGCGTGAAAAAGGAATTAAAAACATCATTAAGATGGCAAGTAATGAAAATCCTTTAGGATGCAGCCCTAAAGCATTAGCTGCCTTACATCAAATGACTTTTAAAATGTTATCTACTTACCCATCACCAAATAACCATCCTTTAAAATCGAAGTTAGCAAAGAAACTAAAAGTAAATGACAATCAACTATTGTTGAGTAATGGTTCAGATCATATATTTTCTCTACTTTTAAAAACGTTTACTTTGCATCTTGGGAAACATATTCTTTTGCATGACTATGCTTTTTGCTCCTATGCTCTTTTAGCTATCGCATTGAACATACCTTTTCATTCTGTGGCAATTAATGTTGACTGGGAAGTCAATATCAATAATCTGATTGAAGCCTGTAATACACAAACTAGTATCATTTTTTTAGCCAATCCTAATAATCCTACTGGGATACTTATAGATCGGGAGAAAATAAAAAAAATACTAGAAAATATTCCTGAAAGCACTTTATTAGTTATTGACGAAGCTTATTTTGAATTTGCAGCATCTCAATATAACTGTAACAGTATTGATTGGCTTGTAGATCACTCAAATTTAGTGATTACCCGTACTTTTTCTAAAATATATGGGTTGGCTGGTTTACGCTTGGGATATGCATTAGCTCATCCATCAATCATTGATATGTTACATCGCATACAACTACCATTTTCTGTTAATCAGGCTGCTTTGATTGCTGCAAATGCAGCTTTAGATGATGAGGAATTTATTAATTTAAGCTTGAAAACAAATGAGGAAGGGATGCAACAAATACGTGAAAGTTTTGAAAGTCTGAACATTAGCTATTTGCCTTCAGCCGCTAATTTTCTTACCTTTGATTGCAAGGGAAATAGCGCACAACTCTATAATCATCTTTTAGACAGAGGGATTATAGTCAGACCATTATATTATTATAAAATGGATAATTACCTTAGAGTAACTATCGGAACAAAAGAACAAAATATGCGTTTTATTAAAGCTTTGAATAGTTATTATCATAAATAATTAAGCTCAAATAGATAAGGACAAAGACTTCTATTTGGAACTTTTAAAAATGGACAAAAAGGCGCATCTATTTCACATTCTATTTAAGATGAGTATTACTTTTAAAAGGATTACATGCCTTTTTTGAAATTGTAAGTGGAATCCTTATACTCTTTATTAGTAGGGTAGAAATTATAAATTGGGTACTTGCGCTTGCTCAGGCAGAATTACTTGAGGATCCGGATTTCATAACATGTATGAGAATTTACAATTGGTAATAGTTTTTTATCCAATAGTATGTTTGCTAGTTGTTTTCCTGAGTAACCCTTATAAAAACATGCGTTTATTGCATTTGTTTCTAATAATACAGTTTCCATTTGTACTTCGAACCATCAATTTGAAGCATATTTTATAGGAAATTTTAATTATTAATAAGTCCGACGAGTTCGGGGGAATGTATATCATCTTCTATGGACATACAATCAAATTTATTATTACACATTCAGTTTGCACCCTGAGCTCACCCTGTAATTTCATTTTAATCTGGGCGAATTCTAACCTATTGATTCTATTGGCGTCCCGGAGAGGATTTGAACCTCCGACCTGCCCCTTAGGAGGGGGCTGCGCTATCCAGCTGTGCCACCGGGACCTTGATTGACGCGGTAAGTCTACCGTTATCCTTGAAAAATAACAACTTCCGAAGTTATGAATGCATCGAAAATGAATTAATTGTGATCATTTTGCATGTTAATTATGGTATAATGAAATGCCTATTTTTTTGAGCATCTGTAATGGACACTTTCGATCTAAAACATCCATTTCATTCAGCCTGGAATTTTTTATGGCAAGTCATTAAACCATATCGCTGGTGGTATGTTTTAATGTTTCAGGCACCGTTGCTCACCGCGTTTTATATTTTTGCGAATAATTATTCTTTTAAACTGCTGGTTGATGCATTTTCTAATGAAACGATCACTTCATACTACCAATTAGTGTTTCCTATTGTGCTGTTTATCACCGCACAAATTGTATTGGATGTTGTTTGGCGCATTAGTGATTTTGCTGAATGGAAGGCAGAGCCATATGCACGGCAAAGATTGTTATCTTCTGCTTACAATTATGTACAGCATCATTCGTATACCTATTTTCAAAATACGCCTAGTGGTACGGTACTTAGTAAACTGAAAGGGTTATTGGATGGATACGATAGTGTGTTCGCCAATCTTCATCATATTGTTGGAAAACATCTTTGTGTCGTTGTTGTTTCTGTTTTTGTCTTGCTGGTTGTCAATTTCAGTGTGTTTTGTTTTATGTTGGCTTGGTGTGTGTTGGTTATGATAATCATGCTGCCCATGGCGCTTAAATTGAATCAACTGTCGAATGATATGGCAGAGAGCAAACACCAGGTCATGGGGTCTTTTTCAGATAATATTACCAATATTTTTTCTCTATTTTATTTCGCAAAACGACGTGCCGAGCATCGACGGGTGAATGAGCTGATGTCAGATGATTTTGTGCCTCGGCAAATTGCCCTTTATCAGTATGATTTTAAATTTAATGTTGTTGGATCCGTACTTTATTGGTTCATGCTGATTGCCATTTTTATATTTATGATTTATCTACGAACACATGGGGTGATCTCTACAGGAGACTTTTTGTTTGTCATGCTCACTGCCATTGCTATTTCTTTTGATTTATGGGCACTTATGAGCAGTCTGTGTACGTTTTTAAAAGAAATAGGGGATTTCAAATCATCTTTTAGTATTTTAGCGATGCCACATGATGAGATTGATGAACACCATGCACAAGCATACTCAATACATCAGGGGAAAATTGAGTTTCGCAAGCTTTCTTTTGCATATGGCGAAGGAACTTCTGTATTTAAGAATCTTAATTTATTAATCAAACCAGGAGAAAAAATTGGCTTGGTTGGTCATTCTGGTGCAGGTAAGTCAACACTGATTTCTTTATTACTCAAGAATTTTAGGCCAACTGAGGGACAAATCTTAATCGATGATAAATCGATTTCTGAGATTACTTCAGATTCTTTGCGCCAGCAAATAGCGCTTATTCCCCAAGATATTATGCTTTTTCACCGTTCTATCGGGGAGAACATTGGTTATGCGAAAGAAAATGCAACACTTGAGGAGATAAAGCGCGCTGCTGCGATGGCGAATATCGATGATTTTATTGAATTATTGCCAGAAAAATATGACACCTTAGTTGGTGAGCGTGGCGTGAAGCTTTCTGGAGGACAGCGTCAACGTATTGCAATTGCACGTGCTTTTTTGAAAAATGCGTCACTTGTGGTTTTAGACGAAGCGACCTCAAGTCTGGATACGCTGTCAGAACAAGAAATTCAACAATCAATTAATGCAATGCTCGAACAAAACAATGCCACGGTCATAGCAATTGCTCATAGATTGTCTACAATTCGACACATGGATCGAATTGTAGTGATGGAGGGTGGGGCGATTATTGAAGAAGGGACTTTTAACGAATTAGTAAATAAGGAGCAGGGCTATTTCAAAAGGCTTTGGGACAGTCAGGTAAATGGAATGGTTTTATAAAGAGCGTAACCGAGAATTATCTCGGCTATGCTTTATATAGAGCTTTAGTGGAGTTTACTCTGAATAACAATATATATTGTTTCCACCTGGAATACCAGCACGGAATATGAGTGCGTTAACACCGACAATGTCTTTTTTCTCTTTTAAACAACGGTAACCAGGGTAAGTATAATAAAACTCACCTTCAGGCAACGCGACTCCTTTTTCAATTGTATAAGTATGAGCCTGTTCATTTACAGTGATAGGAACACTTTGCCAACTTTTGGTTTGTGTGACAATCACACTGTCGTCAGCTAATGCAGCTGTAGTGAATGTTAATAGTAACGTTGTTAGTAAAATTTTCATTTTGAATCCCTCCTACTTTTCATATGTCCATAAGTAGTATTTTTACATAAAATACGATTGGTTAATTATAGCACAAAAAGATGGGTATTTCCTCTTTGTGAGGATAAAATAAAATGTATGTGCCCACGAATATACATTATCTAAAATGTAGAGAAGCTCCAGTTACATTGCTGGGGCCTATGTTTATTTTTTGACAACAACGGGTAGCCTGGGTGAAGGTCCAAAGGACCGAAACCCGGGTTTCACGTTCGTTCCACCCAGGCTACAAGAACATTGATTATTGGGAAATGAACTCATTTAAAAAGGCCTATGAGCGCCATCATGACCATGCGTATGGTTGCCATCATGACCATGTGTATGACTTCCATTGTGGCTATGACTGTGCATGCTATCGTGCACAGGAATAGTACCTTGAGAAGAAGGATGTCCGTGTGAGCGTTCGCTACCGATGTATACGCTACTATTGGCATCGGTATCATAATAAGAAGAATAGCCAGGATCAGTGGAATAAAAACTATAATTTCTGTACCCTCTGTATCCTCCGTAACCTCTATACCCAGGAGTTGTGGTCGTTCTTATCGTAGTCTGCGTGTTGTTGTTACAACCAAATAAAAAGGGCAATACAAATAAGAGTCCAACCGCAATCAATGCAATTGGGGCTACAGGTGTAAAAGCAAAGGGTGATAAAAGCAGGGTTTTCGCAGCGATTGCTGTAGTGGCTGCTGCAGCAGATTTTAGTATTACTGCGGCAATAATTCCTGCTGCAACTAGAGCTGCGGTAGTGAGTGCAGCCATGTATTTGAGTAAAAAGCTATAATTAGTATCATCTTCCTTGTTCTTGGCCATAGGTCACCTCATGTGTTGTGCCAGATTAAATAAACAATTCCATTTGTGCTTGTCGATTTTGTATTCGACTGCTTTAAGATTGTACTATAGGAATATAGTAAAGAAAAATGCCATCTTTTTTACTTGTTGAAGGAGTGAATTTTATTGAGATGTCGTTACTTGAATTACGAGGGGACTATGATCATTTCTACGTACCGCGCATAAAGCACGGTACGTAGACTATCGGTTTAATAAAAGAATTAATCTTCGTCATCCCAGCTTAAAGTACCACCTGCTTGATATTCAATGACGCGAGTTTCAAAGAAATTTTTCTCTTTTTTCAAGTCCATCATTTCACTCATCCAGGGGAATGGGTTTTCAGCACCAGGGTATTGTTCTTGCAATCCAATTTGGTTTAAACGACGGTTCGCAATGAAGTGTATGTATTCTTCAAACATTTCTGCATTCATTCCCAATATGCCTTGAGGCATGGTGTCTTTGGCATATTGATACTCCATTTCCACACCTTGACGGATCAGTTGGATTATTTCTTCTTTGAATTCAGGTGTCCATAAATGTGGGTTCTCAATTTTAATTTGGTTGATGACATCAATACCGAAATTCATATGCATGGATTCATCACGCAAAATATATTGGAACTGCTCTGAAGTTCCTACCATTTTATTGCGACGCCCCATGGAGAGGATTTGTGTGAAACCAACATAGAAGAAGATTCCTTCAAATATTACATAGAAGGCAATTAAATCACGCAATAAGCGCTGGTCATCTTGTATGCTACCGGTATGGAATGTTTCATCACCCAAGCTTTGAGTAAAGGGTAATGCCCAAGCGGCTTTAGTCGCTACGGATGGGATTTCACGATACATATTAAAGACTTCTGCTTCATCAAGTCCCAAACTTTCAATGACGTATTGGTACGCATGCGTATGCAATGCTTCCTCAAATGCCTGACGTAATAAGTATTGTCTGCATTCAGGATTCGTAATATGTCGATAAACGGCGAGTACCAGATTATTCGCAACCAATGAATCTGCTGTTGAGAAAAATCCCAAATTACGTTTGATAATCAAACGCTCGGCTTCTGTAAGTCCATTAGGATCTTTCCAGAGCGCCACGTCAGCGCTCATGTTGATTTCATTGGGCATCCAGTGGTTTGCACAAGCAGTTAAATACTTATCCCAAGCCCATTTATATTTAAAAGGGACGAGTTGGTTTAAGTCAGCCCGGCAGTTGATGATACGTTTATCATCAACGTGAATACGTGCTGCGCCCATTTCAAGAGGTTCATATCCTGTTGCACCAGTATGAATTATATCTTGTTGTTGTATGATATTTTCTGACATTTAAATTCTCCTGATTATTGGCACGCTTCACAGTCTGGATCGAGAATGGAGCATACCTTAGGTTCCTCCGCTATTTTAACCGCATTGAGTGCACCATCAGTCACTGTGGATTTCTCTGCGTTGGATGCACCTAAGCTACGCAAATAATAAGTAGTTTTTAATCCACGTATCCATGCATGCATGTAGAGTTGGTCCAGTTTTTTACCTGATGGTTGAGCCATGTAGATGTTCAATGACTGTGCTTGATCGATCCATTTTTGACGACGAGAAGCCGCATCAACTAACCAAATGGGGTCAATTTCAAAGGAAGTGGCATAACGTTGTTTTAAGTCAGCAGGAATACGGCTGATTGGTTGTACGCTACCATTAAAGTATTTCAAATCATTGACCATTACTTCATCCCAAAGATTCAAGGCTTTCAAATCCGCAACCAAATAAGGATTTACGACAGTGAATTCTCCGGACAAATTGGATTTGACATACAAGTTCTGGTACGTAGGCTCAATGGATTGTGATACGCCACAAATATTAGAAATTGTAGCTGTAGGTGCTATAGCCATCACATTGGAGTTACGCATTCCCTGGGTACGCACTTTAATGCGTAAACTTTCCCAGTCTAAACGTTGTGAACGATCTTGTTCTAAGTATTTGTTACGTGCTTGTTGTAGCAGGTTAATAGAATCAATTGGTAGTATGCCTTTACTCCATAAAGAACCTTCGTAACTGGAATAACTACCTCGTTCTGCAGCCAAATCACAAGAGGCTTCAATTGCATAATAACTGATTAACTCCATGGATGAGTCTGCAAACTCCACAGCTTCTGGGGAAGCATAATCAATTTTTAATTCATACAAAGCATCTTGGAATCCCATTAAGCCTAAACCAATTGGTCTATGCTTCAAGTTGGAGTTACGTGCTTGTGGCACAGAGTAATAGTTAATATCAATGACGTTATCCAGCATACGAATAGCTGTTTTAATGGTGCGCTTTAATTTTTCAGTATCCAGCTTGCCCTTTGTGATGTGCGCAGGAAGATTGACACTGCCCAGATTACATACAGCAATCTCTTCTTCGGAGGTATTTAGCGTAATCTCCGTACACAAATTCGAGCTATGAACGACACCAGCATGTTGTTGTGGTGAACGTAAGTTGCATGGATCTTTAAAGGTCATCCATGGATGGCCAGTTTCAAAAAGCATGGATAACATTTTACGCCACAGCTTGACTGCAGATAATGTTTTTGCATTTTTTATGAGACCTTGACGTGCTTTTTCTTCATACTCACGATAGAGTGCTTCAAAGGCTTTGCCATATTGATCATGCAAAGTAGGTACTTCATCAGGTGAGAATAAAGTCCAATCCCCATTTTCACGTACACGAGCCATAAATAAATCAGGTATCCACAATGCAGTATTCATATCGTGCGTACGACGACGATCATCCCCAGTATTTTTTCTTAACTCAAGGAACTCTTCTACATCTTTATGCCAGCATTCCAGATAAGCACAGACTGCTCCTTTGCGCTTACCACCTTGGTTGACTGCAACTGCGGTTGCGTCAGCAACATTTAAGAAAGGAACTACGCCTTGTGACTTCCCATTGGTGCCTTTAATGTGTGAACCCATTGCACGAACTGGAGTCCAGTCATTACCCAAACCGCCAGCATATTTGGAAAGCAGGGCATTATCTTTAATGGCACTATAAATACCATCCAAATGATCAGGAACAGTAGTCAAGTAGCAACTGGATAATTGAGGTCTAACGGTCCCTGAATTAAACAGAGTCGGTGTTGATGACATGTAATCAAAAGAAGACAGCAATTGATAAAACTCAATGGCTTTATTATCTTTATCTTGTTCACGCATAGCTAATCCCATAGCAACACGCATAAAGAATGCCTGAGGCAATTCATAACGTACGCCATGGTCATGAATGAAGTAACGATCATATAAGGTTTGTAAACTCAAATAACTGAACTTCATATCGCGTTCAGGTAACAGGGCTTTGCCGAGTTTTTCTAAATCAAAGTCGGCCATTTTCGCATCCAGCATTCCTTGTTTGATGCCATGAGCAATATACACTTTGAAATAAGCTGGATAGAGTTTACTCATCTCATCAAAGGTTGCATCTGCTTGGATTTCTAATTTAGCGAGTGCTTCTATACGCAAGCTGTCTAATAACAAGCGGGCACTGACATAGGTATAGTTCGGCTCTTTTTCAACCAATGTGCGTGCTGCCATAATCAAGGCTTTGTGCACATCTTCAAATTTTGCTTGATTGTAAAGGTTGCGCATTGCGTCTTTGATGACAGGCTCTGCTTGAACATGTTCTAAATTACGACATGCTTCATCAACAATCGTGTTCAAGCGCTCAATATCTAATGGCTTTAATTCACCATCAGGCATTGTAATTAAAAGGGATTTATTATCATTAGCTTGCTGTTTTAATTCATTTGCGCGTGCTTTACGATGTTCTTCTCGGTACAACACATAAGCGCGCGCAACTTTGTAATGACCAGTGCGCATGAGTGCTAATTCGACTTGATCCTGAATGTCCTCAATATGAACTGCACCACCACTGGGTAAGCGACGTTTAAACACTTGCGTTATTTGATGGGTAAGTTCTTCAATTTGTTGATGAATACGATCTGAGGTAGAGGCTGTACCACCTTCGTCAGCAATAAATGCCTTAGTGATTGCCACTTTAATTTTCGAATCATCATAATTTACTACTTTACCATTGCGCTTAATGGTTTTTAATATACCAGGGGCATTAGCGGTCAATTCCAGTTGACTCGCTTGCGGTACATCATTTACCGGATCAAGAGTTGCGGACATTTTTCCTCCACGCATTTTTATTGTTATTTTATTATTAACAGGCAACTAAATTTATTCACTATTAATCTGATTATAGCACAACATATTGGGTTGTTCTTGGTGTAAAATAACAAGATAATGTGTTTTTGCTTAATGGTCAAGAGAATAATATGGGAGTATATTGTGGATAAGTTGTGGGTTTATTCACATTGTTCTTTATAAAAGAGATGTATCCTGGATTAGGGTAAACCGTAACTTGAGGAAACTATGAAAGAAAAAATCAGTTACGATTAACGGCTAACCTTAATTACGTTTTTTTACAATAATTGCATCACTGACATTAGAAAAGCCGTGAACATTTAGCAAGAATGAGCCAATGTGAGCATAAAGTTGGCTTGAGCTTCCTCCGTCCAGATTAATCGCATCAATACACGATAAGGGCGGGGATTTAAGTAATTGAGCAAGCTTGTTCGTAGTCATTGCTGTATTAGTTGAAACCAGAATAATGACTCTCCCATCAGCAGTGATTCCAAGCGCAGAACGGTCAGCTATGCCTGGTTTGAGGGAGGGGATTTTTCCTTTAATTAATAATCGTGGTCCACTTTGAATGGCAAAATCAATATCACTGTCATGGCTAAAACGGTTTAAGCTGGAAATATTCGCTGTATTATTTTTTACGTAAAAAATTCCCCACCAACTAATTCGTTTTAAAGGATTGATTAATTTCTTATTATTGATTCTTAGACCAAGTGGGTTAAATTCATGATCAAAAAAACCCCCATTAATACTCAAAAGAGCTTTACTGTGTTCAGCAAATTGATCTGCAGAGGCATTTTTTAAGGATAGTTTTTTGGCGCTGATCAAGGCCAGTTTATTTTTATTGAGATCAATACGAAATGCATAAATATGTGCCCAGGGTGAAAGAATACCACCAGAAAGATCCTGATATTCAATGCCGGCACTTAATTTACGCCAGTATCCTTCAGCATAGGAAGAATGAAGGGGTGTAAAGACGATACAAAGAACAAAGAGTAAACGGAACAAATATGATTTGTTTGCAGGATAAACATTGGTTTGTGAAGACATGTTATTGTATCCTTATGTACATCATTCAATACCACGGAATCTCTTATGCAAATAAAAACGCAACATAACAATAGTGAAGCACATAAGTCAACAACAGATTTAACCCGTTTGATGAATGAGGTGCTTGAACTTGCTAAAAAAGAAGGCGCAACTGACGCTATGGTCGCAGTAAATAATGATAAGGGTTTTTCAGTTGATGTGCGTATGGGAGAGGTTGAAACTGTTGCATTTAGCGAGGATAAAGGTGTTGGTTTGTCGGTTTATATTGGCCAACGTAAAGGTGGGGCAAGTAGTACAGATACGTCACCTGCAGCTTTGGAGGCAATGGTAAAAGCAGCATGTGACATCGCGCGAGTCAGTGCCGAAGATCCATGTTTTGGACTAGCAGATAAAGAATTGATGTCTAAAAATCATCCAGATCTTGATTTATATCATCCTTGGGATATAAATCCACAACAAGCAATTGAAATGGCTTTAAAATGTGAAAAATATGCATTATCACTAGATAAGCGAATAACTAATTCAGATGGTGTGAACGTATCGTCTTATGAATCACATCATGGATTTGCTAATACACATGGTGGATCTGGATTCATCCATAGTACCCGTCATGGGCTAAGTTGCTCCTTAATTGCAAAATCAGGCGAGGAAATGCAACGTGATTATGACTATACAACGGTACGTAATTCACAAGATTTAGTTGACCCTTATATTATTGCAAAAAATGCCGTTGATCGCGCGATAAGTCGTTTAGATGCACGGCAGATTGCAACTCAAGCAACCCCTGTTATTTTTTCGTCACGTATTTCTAGTGGTTTATTTGCAAGTTTTATTAGTGCAATTAGTGGTTCAAATCTTTATAGAAAAAATACGTTCTTGTTGGATTCTATAGGGCAACAAGTATTTCCAGAGTTTATTCGTATTTATGAGCAGCCTCACTTACTAGGTGCTTTGGGTAGTTCCCCATTTGATAGTGAAGGAGTTCCAACACGGCCTAATATTCTGGTTGAAAATGGTCGTGTGATGCAATACACATTAGGTAGTTATTCTGCTCGCAGAATGGGATTAAAAACCACTGCAAATGCCGATGGAGTTCATAATTTAACAATTGATCCTACAGCAGGCGATCTGGCCGATGTATTAAAAATAATGGGCAAAGGGTTATTGGTTACCGAATTGATGGGACAAGGAGTAAATATTGTAACGGGTGATTATTCACGGGGCGCCAGCGGCTATTGGATTGAAAATGGTAAAATCCAATATCCAGTTGATGAAATTACTATTGCAGGGAATTTAAAGGATATATTCAAAGCCATTCTTGCTGTAGGTAACGATATTAATCCAAATATTGCAACACGATGTGGATCCGTATTAATTGAAAAAATGATGATTGCCGGAAAATAAGTTCAGGATTTAATACCTGAGGTATTCTCACTTTTTTATTTCCCCTCATCCTAAGGAGAGAGGCGAGCGAAAATGTGGATACCTCAGGACTTAATGTCCTGTGTATATCCTGCAAGAAAATCTCAAAAAAATTTACACAATGCACTTGGGTGTGCTCATTGATGTAAACGTAAGTGTGCGCTTGACAAAGACAGCACTTATTATAATTTCCTCGGTCTATTTAAATGGCATTGTGTCCTTATTAAAATCATTGTTACTTGCTTTGTTGATTCTTTATTCTACGCTTTAGGTAAGAGGATTGATCGGAGACAACGGCATGCGCAGGGTAATTTTGGCAGCATTGCTGGTAGTGAATACTGCTTTTGCAGGGAGTGAGATTGTTGGTTTTGCAGCCTATGAAAATGGAGATTACACCACTGCTTATCCTTATTTAATGCAATCAGCACGGGATGGAAATCCTGAGGCCATGTATTTAGTTGGCCGCATGTATCAATACGGTGAAGGTATCGCTAAAAACTATACTGAAGCAATAAGTTGGTATCAAAAATCAGCGGATAAAAATAATGCTTTGGCACAACTGAGTCTCGGTTTTATGTACGATCTGGGACAAGGAGTAAAGCAAAATTTTCCAGAGGCATTTAAATGGTATATGAAGTCAGCAAACCAAGGTAATGCGATCGCACAGAGAAACATTGGTCTAATGTATGTAACGGGTGATGGTGTTAAAGAAAATAAAAAAACTGCCTTCGAGTGGTTCGAAAAATCTGCAAAGCAAGGATACAGTAAAGCACAGGTAAATCTTGCCTATGACTACATTTTGGGTGAAGGAACTACAAAAGATATTAATAAGGCTTTATATTGGTATCAGAAAGCTGCAGAGCAGGGTGATGTGCGAGCTGAGTATAGCTTAGGTCTTTTGTATACCGGACAACAACCAGGTGTTGCTCAAGATGATAAACTAGCATTTTATTGGTTTTCCCAGGCAGCCAATCAGGGACATGTCAAAGCAGAAACTTATCTGGCTTATTACTATCTTAAAGGCTATGGCGTTGAGGCAGATCCACAAAAAGCTGCATACTGGTACCAGGCTGCAGCGCTTAGCGGACAATCTGAAGCGCAAGTCGAAATGGGGCAATTACTTCTAACAGGAACTGGAATTGATAAGGATTACGAACAAGCGGCATATTGGTTTACTAAATCTGCTGCTCAAGGAAATCCAGTTGGACAAGCCAAATTAGGTTATATGTACCTTGCTGGATTGGGTGTTGATAAAGATTGGATAAAAGCTTATGCCTTGTTTAAGATTGCGGCACAGAGCAAAAATCAGGAAGCAATAAAAGAGCTGAAGATGTTGAAAAATAAACTATCTGATGCGGACGTTAAAGCAGGGAATGAGTTGGCCAAAGAAATATCTCAAAACAATAACTTTAAGCCACCTAAAAAAGAAAAATAATTGCACTCTTGGAGTGCAACATTCATTTACGCGAGCATATACGTGTCTAGCACATATCCTGGATTGTTAACTTTTTGTAAAAATTGTTAAAGTGCAATAATGATATTCTTTATTACTGTTTAAAATAAATACTATTGTAATTTAAGGGCTCATGATCGAAGAGATCATTTCTATGAGCTGAAGTGGTGTTTTATGCTAGAACGACAGGAGTTAATGAAAGAAATGCTTAATAATGCAAATACTCCTGCATTATCGTTGTCTTGGTGTCAAAAAGGCACACGCAATGCTGTAGCTTATGGAAAGACTGACACCTCAGCACCAAGTACTGTTGATACAAATACTTTATTCCAAGCAGCATCTTTAAGTAAGCCGGTATCATCAGCTATTATTTTAGATTTGGTTCATCAAGGTCAATGGGACTTAGACACCCCTTTGGCACTTATTACTGAATATGGCCCCCCAGAGCTTACAAAAGATCCTCATTATCGAACGCTTACAACTCGTATGGTCATAGGACAATGTTCTGGACTAGCAAACTTTGGCCAACCTGGTGATGATGGAACAAAGTTTATCGAAATACCTAATACTCGATTTACCTATTCAGGAGTAGCACTTGATTTTTTAAAAGAGGTTGTTGAGAAAAAAACGGGAAAAAAATGGGAAGAAATTGCCCAGGATTTTTTTAAAAGAGCTGGTATGAAGAGCTCTACCTTTCAGAGGCAGTTGCCAGATGACTATCTGAATGGTATTCGTCGAGATGTTGCCAAAGCGCACGAAGTGGGTCCATCTCCTGATGATCATTTCACTCCTTTACCACCATTACCAGACAATACACCTGGGATTCCTGCAGGATCTATGCTTACCACCGCCGAGGACTACATCTCCTTTCTGCAGTATTGCTTTAAAAATGATTATCTTAAATCAACACTACTGACAGGTGCTCTATCAGAACTACCCCAAACAACCTCCCCTGAAACCACACAAATTCAATGGGGTTTGGGAATGGGAGTTTATAGTAGCAGAGATCTAGAAAAGACTATTGCATTTCATTGGGGAAATAATAAAGGCTCTGTTGCATTTTGTGCGATGGATATGACGACCGGTGATTGTGCCGCAAGTTTTTCAAACTCAATGAACGGACCGTCTGTGTTTCAGCAGGTAGCAGAATCTATTGTTGGCGATATAAAACCATTATTTCAATGGTTATCTACTTATTGTTGTTTTAAAGATGTAAACGAACCCAAAGCACCAGCCGCAATTGCAGAGACAGTTCACTCAATTCACGCATTAACCGATATAAGTTCTGTGGCGCATGGCATAGAAATAACAAATCACTTCAAACAAGGAGTGAAACAATTACAGAACGGTGCTCTCACTTCCACTATTTCTTCCGATGATGGCAAAACTTTTATAATGTAATGAGTGATGTTTGTATATAGCAAACGTAGATCGGGTCAATTTTTTCGGGTACGCATAGGCGGCACACATATGTTCGCGTTAGTATGGCGTGATAAATTGCCAACAGCCTAATAAACATTGAAACTTTGTCGAATTACATTGACCGAGATTTTTCCATTCTTATCTTTGGTTCTTTTCAACACGGTATATACGGTAAAATTTAGATTATCGCTCGTTGCGTTGGCTACACTGAGGAAGTAACTACTCTCTAGAGTTATTTGATCACTAGCTATATCAAGTTTTTTGAGTAATTCTGAGATTTTTGCTAAGTCTTTAATTCCCTCTTCTTTTCTTACCTTGATTAGTTCATTAAGCTGAGTTTCCTTCATGCCGCTACCTAGTGATTTGAGTACTTTGATGGGGGCTGTATTAATATTAATTGGCGTGGCTTCAGGTAAGGCAGTAATTAACGGCTCTAGTGCTAAATAAAGTGGCGCATTCACGTCTTTGACTAGACGCAATTCAGACTTACTGCTCATGAGCTGATGACTGGGATAATAGGGAGGTTTTTGATTCGTGTAATAGGATAAATAGTTATCTTTACCTCGTGCGAGATCATAAGTGGAGATCCAATCATTAATTGCTAATGCTAACTTTACTTTTTCTGATTCAGCATTTTGTGGCATGGCAGCGCTGATAAGATTTGTAAAACCTAGCATCGATTTTCTATTTCCTAAGTTATTCACATTATATTGGGCCTGTAAATCATAAAGCGCACCTTTCAATGCAACAGTGTTGTAAAAGTTTTCCATAGTAGGCGGATAAATGCTGACAATTCCCTGAGGTGTCGCTTTATTAAATTTATTCTTTTTATCTGCTAATTGGCCCATAGCCCAAAAAGTAACCGCTTGTGAAGCAAGATAGAGCCTATCGTGAGTGACTATCAGTCTTGTACGGTAAATGTCTAATTGCACCTTGGTACTCATTGCGGTGGCGACAATTGCAACTAGAGTCATAATAAACAGGGCAGTGAGGAGGGCACTACCTTTTATTTTAGTTCGTAGCATAAAGCGCACCTGGTAGAATAAAAAGTAAAGTGATTTCGCCCTGGTCTTGCAAAGTCATATTTACCTGTATGGCTTTGGGAAAGGGCTCTTTACTTTGGTTTGAGCCTACAGCTTGTTCTCTCCATTCAGGCAGTATCTGTAAATTTTGATTTAAATAACCGAAATGACAATGAGTAAGGCGAGTCAACAAAGACTTATCTTCATAAATATTTTGATTGATTCTATCAAGCGTGCTCCAGGTTCTGCGAATTAAAGCGCCTTGCTGACAGACATAAGCAACCCGCTTTAGTGTACTACGCTTTTCGATGTTACCAGGGTTTACATCCCCATCACGAGTGAACTCTACGTAGCTTGTTTGCCCTATAAACGCAGATAACAAGCGCATATCATTGCTACGAATAGGACGCTCCACTGTTTGGCTTGTATCTTGTTGAATGAGACTTATCGCAAGTTGCAACTCATTTAAACGTTCACTTTGCTCATTGACTCGGGTGCGTGTTGTAAATGCATTATACAAAACGGAAGAAGTAATTGTTGCCAAAATGGCAAACACAGCAAGCGCGATTAAAATTTCAATGAGAGTAAAACCATGAAGCACTGCTGAATTGATATTCTTTTTCATGATACATACCGGAACGCTTGTAGTTCTTTTCTAAACTGACTTGATTTTTCTTTGCTCACTGATATCACTATTTTTTGAATATTTTTTTGTGGCGTCGAACTTACTTTGGCTCGCCAGTACCAGTGTTCTCCCAACATGGTTGTATCCTGAGTTGTTTCTTGGCTTTGATTAATCTGTAATAAATTGAGCTGAATCATCGCCACACCTTGCATAGCTACCCAATGGCTCACTGTCTTTTCTTTAACGCGACGAGTTGTTTCTACATTTTGTGATATTGCTTTAAGCAGGGCAGTTAATGCAATTGCTATTATAGAAAGTGCTAATAATACCTCTATTAAAGTGAACCCTGACTTATTTGATTGTGTACTCATTTAGTGCGTACCAAATTAAGTTGTAACTCGCCATTACGTTTGCCAATCAATGAGCCTAAATTTTCCTGCTTGATTCCAAAATTCAAAGTGAAAGGGGTCATATCACCACTTGCAGAGATAATAATGGCAGGAGTGCCTATCGAAGTGGCGTTATTGGTTTTCAAAGTAATATGTGTGCCTTGGGGAAAATAAGTCATTTTAAACACCCCTTTTTCGGAAATGGGTTTCCATTGAGCATTATTATTGAGTTGTAAAACCTGATAACTGATATTATCAATTCGCAAACCAAGTGTACCGGTTTCTAAAATGGCCTGCTGTTGTGCTAGACGCAGTGTATTGGCTAATTGTTCCGCAGAAAACAAGACACGTCGACTTTCACCAAAATCACCAAAAGCAATCAAGGCAAAACCAAAGGTGATGCCTATAATCACTAAAACAATCAAGATTTCAATTAGGGTAAAACCTTGATTCGATTTCTTCGGGGCTGTTGCTACCGTGGAGCGCTGCATGGAGCATAGACGCTCACGTACTTGTGTATACACATTGGCCTTGCGCGCTGTTTTTACTTGCACTTCTTTCTCGGTAGCTTCTTGCTGAAGAAATCTATTTTTTCTCATCCCAGTTACCAATTTCGGCATTAATACCCGTACCTCCAGGTTGTCCTTCAGCACCGTAGGTGAATACATCAACATCACCATGTTGACCAGGATTTAAATATAAGTAGTCTCGGCCCCATGGGTCTTTGGGGAGTGACTTAAGATATTGTTTCCAATTATTTGGCGTTGGATTTGACGTGGGTTTTTCAACAAGTGCCATTAAGCCCTGATCAGTAGATGGATAATTACCATTATCAAGCTTATATAAATCCAGAGCATTTTGTATCGCAAGTACGTCTTGCTTGGCTTTTACTTTTCGCGCTTCATCTGGGCGTCCCATAATTTTAGGTACAACTATAGAAGCTAGGATACCTAATATAACAACAACAACCATGATTTCAATTAATGAGAAACCTTTTTGTCTATTCATTTTTACTCCAATTAAACGTAGACTGAATTAAACTTCGAAAAAGCCGTTAAAGCTTTAGCGTGCTCGCCATTGTTTCAACTATTTTCCTAAGTTAAATGATGAGAAACCCGATACTTAACAGGCTACACGTTTTTAACTTTAAGTAATTAATTGTTCCATTGAGAAAATAGGTAATAATGTCGCGAGTACAATAAACAGGACAACCGCTCCCATTATCAAAATCACCAAAGGTTCCAATAATGTTAATGAGGTGTCAATTAACCGCTTAACTTCATTATCCAGATGTACGGCTGCACGCTCCATCATATTGGATAACTGGCCACTTTTCTCACCACTGGCAATTAAATGGATTGCCATAGGACTAATATAACCTGTTTCTTTTAAGGCTTCACTAATCCCACATCCTTCCCTAACTTTAATTGTAGCAGTATCGAACGCCTGCCGCATCACGACATTAGTTACTAGACTTGCTGCAACACGCATGGTTTCTAGAACGCTCACACCCGCTGCGAAAAGTATACCAAAAGTATGTATGTAACGCGAAATATTAACTGTTTTTACTAAGTATGAAACGATAGGTAATTTCAATAATAGGCGATGCCAAAGAGTTTTAATTTTTTCATTGGCAAGGCTTTTCTTAAAGCCAATACATATCAGGATAATGCCAATTAAAGCATATAGGCCATAATTTTTAATGAAATGGCTTATATTAATTAGTATTAGCGTCATTTCAGGAAGGGTTTGTCCTCCGCTGGTGAAAACCTCGATGATTTTAGGAACTACAAAACTCAGCAAAAAACAAATAATAGCAATTGAAACGAGGATCATAATAAGCGGATAAATCAAGGCTTGCTGGACTTTTTGCCGTGTTTGCTGTTGATTTTCAGTGTAATCAGCTAATTTTTCTAAAACTACATCGAGGTGTCCAGTTTGTTCACCTGAGCCTACCGTGGACCGATATAATTCTGGGAATGCATGTGGAAATTGTGCCATAGCTTGTGCTAATCCATAGCCTTCAAGTACTTTTGCGCGAACACCGATAATCAGTTCCCTTACTTTATCTTTTTCTGTTTGCTCACTAACCCCGCGTAACGACTCCTCAACAGGGATGCCAGCGGCAAGCAAGGTAGCTAATTGACGAGTGAATAGCGCAAGGTCAGCTGCAGAAATTTTACCTTTGGCTTGGCTACCTGAACGTTGCTGGGCTAACGCACGAATTTGGGTAGGAATAAGTCCTTGATCACGCAAAAGTTGGCGCGCGTGACGTTCAGAGTCTGCTTCCAATACACCTTTAGTTGCGTTACCGCTTTTTTGAATGGCCTGATATTGATAAGCACCCATAATTTTTATGGTTTATGTTAAAACATAGAGTTTAATCTATTGGGTTTAATAAGTCACTTAAGGTACACTATATACCCAGACTATCCTGGAGAGCAATAATGAGCAAAAATACAGTACTTGAGGCGATTAAGGAACATGATGCCAAATTAATTGATCTGCGATTTACAGATATTCGCGGAAAAGAACAGCATATCACCATTCCAGTTTCATCTGTGGATGACGATTTTGTCGAAAATGGGAAAATGATTGATGGATCATCTTTTGAAGGATGGCAGAAAATACATCAGTCTGATTTGGCTTTAATGCCTGATCTGGAAACAATTAAGCTTGATCCTTTTTTTCAAGACAATACGTTATTTATTCGATGTAATGTAGTTGACCCAAAAACCATGATGGGATACGAACGTTGTCCCAGATCGCTTGCTTTGCGAGCTGAAGCTTATTTGCAATCTACTGGTATTGCAGATACTTGTCTTTTTGGACCTGAGCCAGAGTTTTTTGTTTTTGATAGCGTACAATGGGAAACAACCATCGGTGGCGCTTTTTATAAAATCGACTCAGAAGAAGCTCAATGGTATTCAGGAAAAGCGTTAGAAGGGGGCAATATCGGCCATCGCCCAGCAATAAAAGGTGGTTATTTCCCTGTTCCTCCAGTAGATTCCTCGCATGATCTGCGTTCTGCAATGAGCTTAACTCTTGAATCATTGGGCATGGTAGTCGAAGCACACCATCATGAAGTTGCTACGGCAAACCAATGTGAAATTGCTACTCGATTTAATACGTTGACAAAGAAAGCAGATGAACTGCTTATTTTAAAATATGTAGTGCATAACGTAGCCCATAATTATGGAAAAACAGCTACCTTTATGCCTAAGCCTTTAGTTGGTGATAATGGAAGTGGGATGCATTGCCATCAATCATTAGTTAAAGATGGGGTGAATCTGTTTTCTGGTGATCAATATGCTGGTCTTTCAGAAACAGCACTTTATTATATTGGTGGAATTATCAAGCATGCTCGTGCTTTAAACGCATTTACTAACCCATCAACTAACAGTTACAAACGCTTAGTACCAGGTTTTGAGGCTCCAGTTCTACTGGCTTATTCAGCAAGAAATCGTTCTGCTGCGATTCGTATTCCTCATGTGAACAATCCTAAAGCGCGTCGTATTGAAGTACGTTTCCCTGATCCTACAGCAAACCCATACTTAGCATTTGCTGCTATGATGATGGCAGGATTGGATGGAATCCAACGAAAAATTCATCCAGGCCATGCAATGGATAAAGATCTCTATGATTTACCTCCAGAAGAACTTGTTGATGTACCCACAGTATGTGCTTCTTTGGAACAATCTATGGAAAATCTGGCAATGGATTATGATTTCTTGTTACAAGGTGATGTGTTTACCCAAGATTTCATTAATAACTACATTAGTATGAAGCAAAAGGAAATTAGTAAAATCAGAAGCCTGACTCATCCATACGAGTTTGAGCTTTATTACAGCCTTTAGGGATAAACGGTGATGAATAAATTTTTTGTTTTTCTATCATTGACGATGGTGATTTGCGCATCTTATGCGCAAATTTACAGATGGACGGACAGCCAAGGAAATGTTCATTTCAGCGATACCCCACATCCGGGAGCTGAAGTAATAACGATTCCTGATGCACAAAGTTTTTCATCACCAACCCCTTCAACTGCACCAACAGAACCAGAACATGGGGAGCATGCAGTAAAGTTAAAACATACTTATACTAAATTAGCGATTGCCCAGCCTCAAACAAGTACAACAATTCGTAATAATCAAGGGTTTGTTGCAGTGACTGTAGAAGTAGAACCTGATTTATTCCCAGGGGATAAGTTGCAATTAATATACGATAACGGTGCCCTTGGCGAGCCGCAAAGAAATCCTGTGTTTGAAGTAAACGGTATGTATCGAGGAACTCATACATTAGCAGTACAAATTTTGGATGCAGATGGAAATGTGATTGAAACAAGCGATCCTATAACTATTTATGTTTTTAGACCACGAGTAGGCATGGTTCCTGGTGGAGGAGCACGTTAGGTCTGTAAATAGGCTCTAAGTTTCTAGGGAAAAATAAATTATGCTAATTCTATTATCGCCAGCTAAAAAATTATTAAATACTTCTAAACCGTATACTGAAACTACATCGCAACCTATATTTTTGGATAAAACAAATACTCTTGCTCAATTGATGAAAACAAAATCAGTGACAGAGATAGCTGCTCTGATGGATTTGTCTAAGGATTTAGCTGAATTAAATTATCATCGTTATCAATCTTTTGATTTGGATAAAAAAGTATTGCCACACTCATATCCTGCTTTATTTTTATTTCAGGGAGATGTGTATCAGGGTTTAAACGCGGCAAGCTGGGAACAAAAGACTGTGGCATATTCACAAAATCACCTGCGAATATTATCTGGGCTCTATGGTTTATTGAAACCTCTTGACAGCATTCAGCCTTATAGACTTGAAATGGGGGTACGCTTAGAGAATCCTTCTGGCAAAAATCTATATGATTTTTGGCAAGAAGCAGTGACTCATGCACTGAATCAACAATTGGCTATGCAAAATAATCCTGTGTTGATTAATCTTGCCTCCACGGAATATTTTAAAGCAGTTGATGAAAAAAAATTGAATTATCCAATTGTTACGATTAATTTTTATGAAAAGAAGAATGAGCAAATGAAAATGATTGGCATTCATGCTAAAAAAGCTCGCGGAACAATGGCAAAATTTCTTATGCAAAATCAATTTGATGATTTGACCCAGCTTAAGCAATTTAATGAATTGGGCTATAAGTTTCATAAATCAACTTCAACTGAGCAACATCTTGATTTTGTCAGGGATGCTCATTAATTATTATTTCACATGTAGCTTGGTGTCGCGCAGCGTTTTGTAAATATGATTTCCCGGGTTTCGCTACGCTGCACCCAGGCTACATGTATTATTTATTTTATTCTTATGTGGAATTTATCCAGTCGAGTACATCACTTAAATCATTTTCCTGCTCAGGAGGTGAATTGTTATGTTAAGCGCGATGATGAGTTAGGATGTGGTATTAGTGGGTCAAAATTGCGTAAATATGCCAGTCTTTTCCCTTTTTTAATAAAGCAGGGAATACAGCATTTAATTATTATTGCAGGACCACAATCTAATAATTTACTCGCCGCACTACAGTTGGCCAGAGAGTTTAAGCTAAATGTTACTGTTTTTCTAATTCAGCCCTGGAAATTAGAGCTACAGGGGAACTATAAATTAAGTCGTTTATTTCTCGATGAACGGGAGATTGTGTGGGTTAATCGTGATCAATGGCCACAGGTTAATGAATTGGCATATAACTACTTACACGCACTAAAAGAACCTGGATTTGTTTTAGAGGAAGGCGCAAGTGTTCTAGAAGCAATGAGCGGAGCATTGACCCTCGCTGATGATATTATTTTGAATGAGTACGCTTTAGATTTAAAATTCCAACATATTTTTATGGACGCAGGCACTGGTTTTTCAGCTACAGCTCTGATTAATGGATTGAACCGATTAAATCATTTAGCACAAGTTCATGTACTGCTGCTTGCTGATAACGAATCAATTTTTAGAAATAAATTAGAACAATGGATTGGATTTATCCCTCAAAATTTTCTTTGCTTTTACCCTACTACAGCAAAAGCTTTTGGTTCTGTAAATCAAACCATTAAAAATGAAGTCAAACGCATGGCGCGAGAGGAGGGTATTTTGGCTGATCCCATCTATGCAGCAAAGCTATTTTATGAATCAAGAAAATGCATTGAAAGCCAGAAATTAAAAGGCAATGTCTTAATTATTCACTCCGGCGGTACATTAACGATGCCTGGGTTTAATTACATAGAGAACAAATGATAATTTCATTCTATTTCCCCCTTGAAATTTATTAAATCAAACCCTATATGTAGAACATCATCATAAAATGTGTAACTAGGAGATCAGGTAAATGTCGAGTAAGCAACAAACTATGGGCTTTCAAACAGAAGTAAAGCAAATGTTGCATTTGGTAGTGCATTCGCTTTATAGCAACAAGGAAATATTTTTACGAGAGCTGGTATCTAATGCTTCGGATGCATTAGATAAATTAAGATTTTTGGCTTTATCAAACAGTACACTTTATGAAAATGATTCTGATTTAAAAATTACTATTGATGTGAATGAAAAGTTAAAAACAATCACCATTAAAGATAATGGCATTGGTTTAAGTTGGGATGAAGCGGTTGAAAACTTAGGAACAATTGCAAAATCAGGCACTAGGGAATTTATGAGTCATTTAACAGGTGAAAGTGCAAAAGATTCACAGTTAATAGGGCAATTTGGTGTAGGTTTTTATTCAGCATTCATCGTTGCAGATAAAGTCACTGTAAAAAGTCGACGCGCAGGCATGAAACCTGAAGAGGGAATCGTTTGGGAATCTAATGGTGAAGGCGAATTTACCATTGCCTCTGAAAATAAAACAACACGCGGTACGGAAATTACCTTACATATCAAAGACGATTGTGATGAGTTTCTTAGTGATTGGCGTTTACGAAGTATTATCAGCAAATATTCAGATCATATTTGCTGGCCTATCATGATGAAGAAAGTTGCTGAAGATGATAAAGAGTCAAACGAATATGAAACGGTAAATAAAGCAACTGCTTTATGGACGATGCAAAAATCAGATATTACCGATGAAGAGTATAAACAACTCTATAAACACATTTCACATGACTTTCAGGAGCCTCTCATCTGGTCTCATAACCATGTTGAAGGTAAGAATGATTATGTTTCTTTACTTTATATTCCTGCTCATGCTCCGTTTGATATGTGGCAAAATGAAATGAAGCATGGTTTAAAACTTTATGTGAAACGTGTTTTTATTATGGATGATGCCACCCAATTTTTACCTCGTTATTTACGTTTTGTAAAAGGTATTGTTGATGCGAGTGATTTACCACTTAATGTGTCACGAGAAATTTTACAAGACAACAAACAAGTAGAAAGCATCCGCTCTGCATGTACAAAACGTGTTTTATCAATGCTTGAAAAAATGAGTACTCAGGATAAAGAAACGTATCAAAAGTTTTGGAATGAATTTGGATTGGTTTTAAAAGAAGGCCCCATCGAGGATTTTACTAATAAAGAAGCCATTGCCAAATTACTTCGTTTTGCTACGACTGCGACTAATTCAGAGAAGCAAGAAGTTACATTAGATGAGTACATCAGTCGCATGAAAGAAGGGCAAGATAAGATTTATTACATTACGGCTTCCAGTTACAATGCCGCAAAAAATAGTCCTCATTTGGAAATTTTTAGGAAAAAAGGAATAGAAGTATTATTGCTGAGTGATAAGATCGACGAGTGGTTGGTTGGTTATTTAAGTGAATATGCTGAAAAGAAACTACAGTCTATTTCCAAGGGAAAAGTTGAATTAGATGATGATTCTTCAGAGCAAATTAAAGAACAAGAAAAAACACTCGAGCCTTTATTGAAGCATATTAAGAAGGTTTTAGATTTGCGAGTTAAAGAGGTGCTGGTGACAAATAGGCTAACTGATTCGCCTGCATGTATTGTTGCGGATGAGCAAGATATGGGCTTAGAAATGCAACGCATCCTACAAGCTGCTGGCCAACAAGTGCCTGTGAGCAAACCTGTGTTTGAAATTAATCCTGAACATGCCTTAATTAAACGTTTGGATGATATTCAAGATGATGATTTATTTGAATTATGGGTCACTATGCTATTCGAACAAGCTGTTTTAGCTGAAGGCGGACAATTAGATAATCCTGCCGATTTTGTAAATCGAATCAATAAGTTATTGGTTTCATCTGCAGTGTAACAACAATTCTTCGCAGCCTGGGTTAGGTGTAACCGTAACCCGGGATTGAGAAGCCATTCATCTATTAAAATCCCGGATTACGCTGTGCTAATCCGGGCCATAAATGAACCCGAGGCACAACCAGCTAAAAAGTAAGTGCTTCTTTTTTATCTTCATCTTCCTCTGCCTCCATAAATGGAGCTGATGGTTGAGTTGACGTTTGAAATGTATCTTGAGACGTTTGCTCAATAAAGAGTTGCTGTTGGCTGGGTTTTGTAATGGTTACAAGTTTTGCCGTATTAAGTTGGAGTTCGGCCAGTTGGTGTAATTCATTGATGCGTTTATCAAGTGTACTGAGATTACGTTCAGCGTCACTTATTTCATTGCTTATTGCAGGAATTGTTTCTTTTTCAAGTGAAATTATGTTGCTACTTTGTCGCTCAATTGTGGCGAGATTATCTTTTATTGTTGTTTGGTTTTTACTTAATTGATTGCTGTCCATATTGCTCTTGATTGTATAAACCAATGCCGCAATGAAAAGACTCAACGTGATAACACCAAGCACAGCAGCAGGGGCTAAAAGTAGGGAAGCAATCAATCCTCCTTCAATAACTATCCCTGCTACGGCAGCCCCACTAGTAAAAATAAGAAAAAGTAGTCCTATTTGTAAAAGGCTATTTCTATAGCCATGTTGCACTTCAATGGTTAGTGCTAATTGTTTATTTTGTTCTTCTAATGTTACATTTTGTAATGCGAGTTGTGGGTTTGTTCTTTTAAATTGAACAACAATATTTTCTTTTTGACGCTTTTCCCCAATTAATTTTTCTTTCTTAAGCTCCGCTGCATTATGCTCAAGTATTACCTTTTGTTCTTCTGCTTTAGTTGAAAGATGCTTGCGGATCAAACTAATAATTTGTTTAAGCGAAGAGTTTTCTTGGTAAGAGAGAGGTGTCACTGATTGTAAATAAATTTCAAGTCGGTCCAGATAAGTTTGATAACTGCTTTCAAGTGCTGTCTGCATTAATTGCTGTTGTTTTTTTTGCAGTTCCTTATGTTTTCCTGAAATGGCTTCATTCAATAAATGGAGATTGCTCTGCGAAAGTTGCAATAAATCTGGATCATTAGTTAAACGAGCTCTAGCTCTTGTTTCTCGCTCCAAAGCTCGGTGTTTTCTTTGTGCTATTTTTTCAAGTAGTAATTTTAGTTGAGTTTCATATTCATTATATTTTTTATGCCCTGTTGAGGAGCTATTTTGGAGTGACTCCAGCTTCGCCTCAAGTTTTCTTTTTAGCACCACGAGGTCTGATTCTTGGTGGCCATGATGCGATTTTTCTTGATGAGTATGAGTTGTTTTTAAATGCTGATCAGACTCAGAATGAGCGTGAGTTGTTTTAGCATGCTGTTCAGTGTGTTCTGAATGTTCATGAACTGTTTTGGCATGCTGATCAATGGGTTCGGGATGAGCATGAGTTGTTTTGGCACTCTGCTCGGGATGAGTATGGGTTCCTTGGGAGTGTGTATTTTGATGTTGATTTGATTCCTCATCAATTTTCTTACGGGCTTTTTCTTGCAGTGCAATGCGCGTTTTAATTTCTTCAATTTGAAGACCGAGCTCCCACATCTCTCGATCAACGATTCTAATTTTTTCTTGAGTGGAACTTAGATCAAATAATAACTGCTTCGATGTTGCTGAGTCGTTTTGCTCTTCTATTAGATCATCTTTTTCTTCGTTCAAGTCATGCTGTAGTTGTTTTTTACACGCATCTAATGTTAATTGTAACGAAGCCTCTGGTTGTTCCATTTTAAGGCGCAGCTCAAGCCGTCTTTCAACATTGTTGGTTACAGAAGAAATCGGGGACATGAGAATACATGAATCGCGTAGTTCAGAGTAATTAGCATGGCCAATGAATGAATCTGTAAGTTGCTCGACCAAATCTTTAATATTCAGTTTTGATAGTGACATGCTCGATTATCCTTATAAAAAAATGAAACTGATTCTGGAAAAACATACATTCCAGAATCAGTTTAGGGGAGGGATATTCGATGACTAAGCGTATGGAAGTACCAATACGGTTGTTCCTACATCAATGAAATTCTCATTCAGCCATTTTGCTGCACCGGGTAAAACACGGATACAACCATGACTGCTGTTGTATTTAGGAACTTCATAAGCCGCATGAATTGCATAACCATCATGGAAATGCATGCAATAAGGCATTTTTGCGCCACCAACTACATGTCCATCTCGAGCAATAGGATATTCATTGGATTTACAGTCAGCACCTTTTTTATTGAACACATGGTAGGTTCCTGTAACTGTTCTACATGATTCATGAATATCATCACAGTAATTCATCCCACCCGATGCGCTGCCTGTCATAACTCTGTTTCCTTGCGCATCATAAGCGGCCCATGCATTAGCCTTAGGGTCAAAAACGAAGAGCTTTTTCCCATGTACATCACGCTTTGTAGAGAAAGCTTTGCGCCCTCGTTTATCATCTTTATAAGGGGTTGTGTAATGTAAATTACCCGCATCATCTGTAATAACATCAGGTTTATCGGTCACGCAGGAGGTTAATAGTAAGCTGATTAGAGGGCTTAGATATATTATTTTTTTCATTAAAAATCCTTAAAAACTGTTCATAGACAGCAAAAAAAAGGCTCGAATCTCGAGCCTTTTTAACAGAACTATGGCCTGTAAACAGGTCCTAGTTTCCGAATTAAAATTTATTATTCATCAGTTAGACGAAAATATTTAGTTCCAAAATATCTTTGGAGTTTCTTACGGATGGTGCCACGGCTAATACCCAGCATCTTAGCAGCTTGTAGTTGATTGCCACGACGTTTTTCCATAACTGCTTGCAGTAATGGTGGCTCAACTTCAGATAATATCATGTCGTAAAGGTCATCAATGTTTTTGGTCTTGTTTTCAGCAAGAAAACGAGTAACTAAATTGTAGACTAAATCTTGGAGACCTTGGTCTTGCTTAGTCATGCTTAGAGTAGTATCAGGTGTTTCAATGACAGTCATCTTAACTTCCTTATTATTAATTAAATCACACATTCCAATTGCTAACATTTAAAATGAAAGCAAAATTAATTGTACATGAAGGATAATTGATATTCTATATTTTTAAGAGAAAACTATGCATTATTTTCGAGCAATTCATTCACCACAAGACCAAATAATGAGCGATCAGATTTTTCTGAGGACAATGATTTTTTTACCTTGGATAATTTAGAAATCATCTTTTGAGGTTGTTCTGGATCATTATAAAAACGATCAATATATCGAGTTAATTCATAGGCATTGCAATCGTATTGTAAAAATTCAGGAACAATCATACTGTTCGCTAAAAGATTGCACAGACCAAAAAATTTTACTTTGATGAACTGCATTGCTAGGGCGTAGGAAATAAGTGACGATTTATAAATAATACACATAGGCTTTTCTAATAAAGCACACTCAAGAGAGGCGGTTCCGGATGCAACAATGATAAAATCTGCGGCGGCCATGCAGTTTATTGCCTTACCTTGTACAAAGCTGATAGGCAAATTTGTATTAGAAAAATAATGTTTAATTGTTTCTGGATTAATTGTATCTGCAACGGGAATTACAAAATGCAGGTTAGGGTAGCGTTGTTGCAAAATTTGCGCCGTATCACGCAGTATTGGCATATGATATTTAATTTCGTTAGTACGACTTCCTGGAAGCAGTGCAAAAATATTGGCGTCCTGAGGAAGTCCCAGTGCTGTACGTTGAGATTGACTATCGTCTACCGATATTATTTTTTCTACTAAAGGATGGCCAACGAAGTTTACTGGAACTTGAGCCTTTTCGTATATCGTTTTCTCAAAAGGCAGGATAACTGCCATTTGGTCCACACATTTTTTTATAATATGAATGCGATTTGCTTTCCAAGCCCAAATTTGAGGGCTTATATAATAAAGAATTTTGATACCTAATTTTTGTTTTGCATATTTAGCCAGCCTCAAATTAAAGCCTGGGTAATCTACTAAAATAAGCAAATCTGGTTTTTGTTGCTTTAAATGTTTTTTGATGGCAGTAAATGCTTTACGAATTACATTAAGGTGGCGAATAACCGCTGTAAGTCCTGTAACTCCAAAACGCGCCAAATCAGAAATGATTTGGGCTCCGGCCTCTTGCATATGGTGACCACCAATTCCACTAATCTCTATATCGGGATAGGTAGCTTTTAATTGCCTAATTAAAACTGATGCATGAACATCACCTGATTCTTCACCCGCAATAATGACAACGCGTTTAGATTTTTGCATGACGTTCCATCAAATTATTCTGAATAAGCGCAGTAATTTTCTCTGCGGTTTCGAGCGCAAGACGACCATCTTCACCAGTAACCAATGGTATGCTGTTTTCTTCAATGCATTGGAGGAATGACTTTATTTCTTCAAACAAAGCATCGCCTTTTTCAAATTCTTTTTCATCACGAGTGATATCAGGAATACCAGGAAATAATTCGCCATTTCCTTTTTTAAATACAGCAAATTTTTTGTTTTGATAATCGATTGAAAGATATGAATTAGGCTGAAATATCCTTGTTTTGCGTTCTGTTTTAAAGCTTACTCGACTTGCTGTAATATTGGCAACACACTGATTGGCAAATGTAATATGGGCATTGGCAATATCGATTGCATTAGTAATGACTGGCGTCCCGTGGGCATGAATTGATGCAATAGGGCTTTTTACTATATTTTGTACTAAATCGATGTCATGAATCATAATGTCAAGAATCACGTTAACATCTGCACCTCGTGGGTTAAATGGAGCTAAGCGCTCTGATTGTATAAATAAAGGTGTATCTAAATATTCATCTAAAGCCAAACGCGCAGAGTTAAAGCGTTCAAGATGCCCTACTTGCAATTTCACATGGTTTTTCTTGGCAAGACGAATTAATTCTTCGGCTTGCTCTATGGTTTCAGTAATTGGTTTTTCAATTAACACATGTATGCCATGTTCTAAGCATGCTTTGGCGATATCAAAATGCTTATTAGTCGTTGCGGCAATGCTTACTGCATCAACATTACCAAATAAGTCTCGATAATCATTATAGCCTGGTACCTGTAATTCTTGTGATACGGCCTTTAATGCTTGCTGATTTAGGTCACAAACCCCAACTAACTCGGCATTTGGAAGGAGTTTATATTTTTGTGCATGAAATCTACCCAAATAACCTACACCAATTACTGCGCAACGAATTTTACTCATTAATGTCTATATGCTAATTATTTGTGCGAATGATCGCATTTCCTGGATGATAAATCAATTTTAAAAGAGTATTATTAGTCAACATTAAAGCCATGGCTATACTGAATTTAAAGAACGAGAAGAATATTATGCTTATAGCTGGAGTAGATGAAGTAGGACGTGGTCCTTTGGCAGGTGCAGTGGTTACCGCAGCAGTTATTTTAAAAGAACCTATTGATGGTCTTGCAGACTCAAAAAAATTAAGTGCGAAAAAGCGTGAATTGTTATCTGCTCAAATAAAAGAGCAAGCTATAGCTTATGCATTTGGTAGAGCAGAAGTAGATGAAATTGATACCCTCAATATTCATCATGCTACTTTGTTGGCGATGCAACGCGCAGTTGAAGCGTTACCAATTCAGCCAGATCAAGTTTTGGTTGATGGCATACATCTCCCGAAGTTAAGTATTCCTTGTAGGGCAATTGTGCAAGGTGATAATTTGATTCCTGAAATTAGTGCTGCCTCTATTCTTGCAAAAGTATTTAGGGATGCAGAAATGGCTGAGCTTGATGCGATTTATCCTGGATATGGATTTGCGGCACATAAAGGATATGCGACCGTAGCGCATCAGGAAGCTTTAAACCGACTCGGCCCGTGCATTATTCATCGTCGAAGTTTTGAGCCAATTGCAGCATTGCTTTAGGTTCCTGTCGAACTCAATAACCGTAGGCTGGGCTTCTAAGCCCAGCATGTAACAAGGTCAATGTATGAACATTATCGATAAGTTACTTGTTAATTGAGATAACAGTGATGGACATTATGAGGCGCTCAGCAAATGCTGGGCTTAACAACCCAGCCTACTACAGGGTTTCGCTGCTGCGCCAGGCTATTTTAATTCAGGCGATTAAATAAAATCTTATGTGAACTAATGGACATTAAGATCCCAAAACTCGCCAAAAAGGTAACCATTGCTGTACCGCCATAACTGACTAGAGGCAAGGGAATGCCAACAACAGGAATAATTCCCATAACCATGCCAATATTAACAAATCCGGACATAAAGAATGACATGGCAAGACTTGCGGCTAAGAGACGAGTATAAGTAGTTTGCGCGTGTGACGCGATGTTTAGACTTCTTAGTGAAATTAAAACAATCAGTGCGATAATAGCGAATCCACCTGCGAATCCAAATTCTTCACTTGTTACTGCAAAAATAAAATCTGTAGCATGTTCCGGCAAAAAGTTAAGATGAGATTGGCTTCCTTGCAACCAGCCTTTTCCTGCAAGACCTCCTGAACCGATGGCGATTTTGGACTGAATAATATGATATCCAGCTCCTAATGGATCTTGTTCAGGGTCAAGCAGTGTATAAACACGTTGTTTTTGATAATCATGCATGACATGCCAAACTACGGGGATTGTCGCACCGACTAAGAGCATGAGTAATAAAATAATCTTAAAACGAATTCCAGCTAAAAATACGACGCATACACCAGCAGCAGCGACCATAATTGCGGTCCCCAAATCGGGTTGCTTGGCAATAAGCAGGGCAGGGACACAGATAATGAGCCCTGCGACAACAAGTGATTTAAAACTACTGGGCCGTGCTTGTCGATCAAAATACCAAGCAGCCATCATAGGAACGGCCAATTTCATGATTTCGGAAGGTTGAAAGCGAAACAAACCCAGTTCAAGCCAGCGTTGCGCTCCCTTACCAATTTTTCCCATAAGCATCACCGCGATTAATAAGGTTAGTCCTACACTATAGATCCATGGAGTCCATATTTTATATTTATGAGGCGGAATAAAGCCAAGCACAATCATGATGAGCGATGCAAAAATAAGTCTCATTGATTGTCGTAAAATCATGCCTGCATTGGCATTGGAGGCGCTGTATAATATTAAAAGGCCAAAAGCGCCTAGTACAAGCAATAATCCCAATAAGGGAAAGTCTAGATGAAGTGATTTTGCGGTAAAACGATAAACGGGTTTACTGTGTCTTCTGTTCATGAGTTTTCATCGGATAAAGTTGGTAGTAAGTATCGAGTACTTTGCGTGCGACTGTGGAAGCAGCAACATCATTCTCAACAACAACTGCAAGTGCAATTTCAGGCTCTTCGACTGGAGTAAATGCGATAAACAGTGAGTTATCGCGCAATGCTTCAGGAATGTCCTCATATTTTACTTTTTCATATTGTCTACCGCTAAATACTTGTGCGGTACCGGTTTTTCCTGCAACTGGATAAGGGGGATTACGTCCAAAGCGATATCCCGTACCTTCATTGCTGATTAATACATTATGCATTGCGTCGGCAACAATATCCCAATTTGCTTCATCTTTAAGATAAATGGGATACTCTTCAACAGGCTTATACTGTTTGGTTTCACCGCTATCGCTGTTTACAGTTTTCGTTAATAAATGAGGTCTAAATCGTTGTCCATGCTGACTTAAAGATGCTGTTGCATTAGCCATTTGTAACGGTGTAGCCAACATAAAACCCTGGCCTATAGAAGAGATTAAGGTATCGCCAGGATACCAGGGTACACCTTTAGTCTGTTTTTTCCACCGCAAGCTGGGCACAATACCTGAGGCTTCCTCATAAAGATCAATATGACTTAAATGACCTAAGCCAAATTTGACCAGCATGTCTTCAATATTTGAAATACCCATTTTATTGCCGAGTTGATAAAAATAGGTATCGCAAGACACAGTGATCGCACGTTTAAAATTGATCATTCCATGGCCTGTTTTTTTCCAATCTCTATAAATGTGGCTGGCAGTAGGGAGTTTATATCGGCCTGGATCGTAAATGGTTGTTGCTGTTGTGACAAAGCCTTTATCCAATCCTGCTAATCCCACAAACGGTTTAATTGTTGAAGCGGGCGGGTATACACCTCGTACTGCTCGATTAAACAAAGGCCTTTGTAATGTATTGGAGAGTTTTTTATAATCTTTAGAGCTGACACCGCCTACAAAAATATTAGGATCAAAACTTGGAGAGCTTACCATTGCCAAAACTTCCCCATTCTTAGAATTAATCAGGACAACCGCTCCACGTTTGTCTTTTAGCGCTTCATAAGCTGCTTGCTGTAGTCTAGCATCAATACTTAGGTAGAGTTTTTCTCCTGAGCGCGGATTAATTTTATCAACGACTCTTAGTGTTCGCCCACTGACATCAGTTTCCACCATTTGGTATCCAACTTTGCCATGGAGTACATCTTCATAATATTTTTCTATGCCGGCTTTCCCAATAAAGTTTGTAGCACGATAATTGGTTGGATCGACTGCTTTTAATTCTTCAATATTAATCCTGCCGACATAACCTAAAACATGGGCGGTTATCTCTCCTAAAGGATAATGACGCATCAGGCGCGCTTTAATACTGACGCCAGGAAAATGATATTGATTGATAGCAAAAAGGGCCACCTCTTCTTGAGTTAATTTCAATTTAATTGGTATGGGTACAAAAGATCGGTTTTGTTTTCGAATTCGTTTGAAATTTTTTATATCTTCATCAGAGATTGAGGGAATGAGTTTTTGTAATTCGATTAATGTTTGATCGATATTTTTAACATGCTCAGGAATAATTTCCAGAACATAAACAGGAATATTTTCTGCAAGTAATACGCCATTTCTATCAAGAATTACTCCTCTAGGTGGCGCGATGGGAATAATACTCATCTGGTTTTTTAAAGACAATGTCTGATATTTTTTGAATTCAGATATTTGTAGAAAAGCGAGTCTTAAAACAAGAATTAAGGATAAAATAATAAGGAAAGCAACCAACAAGTTAATTCTAAAAAGTTGGTGCTGAGATTCTGACCGGTAATTTTTAAAAGATTTATTTAGACTCATTGACGCACAGTCAGTTAAGCTGGACCCAAAAAGACGGAATATTAACTTAAAATTTGATTGTTTACTAGCACTGTAGTCTTGGAGTTAGGCTACAACGATTACTTATGATATGGATGATTGTTAATAATAGACCAAGCTCTATATAAAGTTTCTAGCAAAATAATACGTACTAATGGATGAGGAAGAGTGAGTTTTGATAAAGACCAGCGGTCATCACATAATTTTAGAATGTCTTGTGACAGCCCCTCTGGTCCTCCAATTAAAAAGCAGAGATGACTGGTTGTTTGGTTCAACTGCGAGATTTTCAGGGCTAATTCTTCGCTGCTAAATGCTTTACCTTCTATTTCTAAAGCAATAATTCGAGCGTTATTGGGTAAAGCCTCTTTCATTAAAGCAGATTCTTTCTCCATTATCCGTGACAAATCTGATGACTTACTGCGTCGAATTAGAGGTATTTCAATTATTTTTAGTTGAATGCCATCATTGAGTCGTTTGGCATACTCATTTGATCCTTGAGTAACCCAATCAGGCATTTTATTGCCTAAAGTAATAATCGTGATTTTTAGCATAATGGATTATCAGTCTTTTGGAGATTCTTCCCACAGACCTTCCAGATTATAGTATTGCCTGTACTCAGGTTGCATGACATGAACTATAAAGTCGCTAAAATCAATAAGAACCCAATCACCAGTTTCCAAGCCAGTACAATTCATAGCAGGGGAACCAGCAGCTTTCATATCTTCCATTAATTTTTGTGCGATTGCTTTGACATGGCGAGATGCACGTCCTGAAGCAATAATCATATAGTCAGTAATTGTTGTTTGCTTTCGAACGTCAATTACTTTAACGTCAATGGCTTGATTATCATCAAGAAGTTGCAATAGTTTTGTTAATGTTGGATTTTGATCTGGCATAAGTATACGAATTATTTATAAAAAGCGCTGAATGATAGCAGCATTTTCTCTATATAAAAAGAGTTGAAGTGAATCCTATTGTTTGTTTCTACGTAATTTCCTGAATTATAAAAAATATATCTATATAAAAATCAAAGTTGGGTGAAACAAAAAGAGCCTACTGGCTATACTTTATTTCACCCTAAAAGTGCTTATTCTGTTAAGTGAACATGGGTTAATAAGAATTTAATTACTGCAAATAGCACCAAACAGCCTAAAGCAGCAATAAACAGTATTCCTAGCTGCTGAGTAAATGCAGCAGCATAAAGCGTTTTTAATATAGCAATGTTTTTTTCACCTGAAGGAATAGCGGTTAATGAAGCAAGTTTGCCTGATAGAAACCCACCAATCCCCAAAGAAACAAAAAAGATCCCCATTAAGGTACTCACTTTATTCTTATCTGCTAGAAGTGTAATAGCAGATAAACCAACGGGAGATAAAAGAAGCTCTGATAATGAAAACATTAAATAAGCTGGGATGATTAAAAGTGGAGAAAGTAGTGCATTTTTGTCAGTGAAATTACTCACTAAAGCGATCACAGCATAAGCTACAGTAATAATACATATAGCGAGTAGAAATTTTTTCCCAATACTTAACCCACGTTCTATCAGATTAAGCTTAGGATTTTTTCTTGCTAGAAAATAGCCAATAATCAACATCCCAAAACTTTGAATAGTCACGTAATACGGTGGTGGGAATTGAATCCCAAGAAATGTTGGCTCAACAACTCGTGAAATAAACAGAGTTAATGACATAAACATTTGAAAGTAAAAGGACCAGAATACAACAGAAATAATACACAATAAGCCAATGACTAGAGTTTGCCTGGATTGATTTGCATTTTCTTTGCTTACTGAATAAAAAATGTAAGCGGCAGAAAATAAAACAACAAGACCAAAAATAATATTAGCTAATTGGGGCGAATTGAGGATATAAAAAGATAAAGACCACAAAAACACCATGAGTAAAGCAGCAGCAATAATTTTTTTATATTGAAAAACAAAAGGATTGTAATCTTTAATGTTGTATTTTTTGATTCCATAAAAGAATACGAAAAAGGCGATAACCATACCAATCGCCGCACTTATAAATGAGGCTATCCAACCAAAGTGTGTGTTTAAGATACTTGGGACTGTAGTACCTAGAATAATACCGGTGGTAATTCCCATATAAAAAATAGTAAAACCACTTTCACGACGTGCAGAACCTATAAGATACTCGTTACCCAACAGTGAAGAGATATTGGGCTTGAGTAAACCTGTCCCTACGGCAATTGCAGCAAGTGAAGCAGTGAGTACTGTGGTGTTATCCACGAGCGATAAAATACAGTAGCTTATAAAAAGCACAATGGCCCCAAGTAAAACAGCTCTCTTTTGACCTATTAATTTGTCAGCTATCCATCCACCCACTACTGGAGAAAGATAAGTCAATGCAGTAAATGAACCTACTAGAGCATAAATTTGCTTGTCAGGCCATTTAAAGTGTAAGGCTAAATAAAGTGCTAGAAGCGATTGAACGACATAAAAACCGTATCGTTCCCACATTTCAGTAGCAAAGAAAATACGGAGTGACTTGGGATGTTTTTCAGAGTAGGTGTGCACTGTACTTACATGGTTCGTTAACGTAAGCCGGAGTATACCATATAATCTTGTGTAATAATAGACAATGTGTGTTCATAATGGCCACTGAAAATGTAGTGATTTAGGTTGATTATGAAGTAAATGATTACAAAAAATATCCATTGAACTGACACAGATTCATCCTAAATTTCTAATACTCAAATTGTATCTATGCGCTGAAATAGCTCTGGTGTATGATGCTTCTATTTTTAGTTCATTACGGAGCATTCTTAATGGAAGAATACACGACGAATCGAATCATTAAAGCAAATCAGGGCACAGAAAAACAAGCCAAAAGTTGGCTTACTGAGGCGGCACTTCGCATGTTGTGCAATAATCTCGACCCAGATGTGGCAGAAAACCCTGATTCTCTAATTGTTTATGGAGGCTTAGGAAAAGCCGCACGTAACTGGGATTGTTTCAATAGAATTGTAGAAGTGCTCAAAACCTTAAATGATCAGCAAACCTTATTGATTCAATCGGGAAAACCTGTGGGCGTTTTTACAACTCATGAAGATGCTCCCCGAGTACTTATTGCTAATTCCAATTTGGTACCTCGTTGGGCTACCTGGGAACATTTTAATGAATTAGATAAAAAAGGTTTAATGATGTACGGGCAGATGACTGCTGGGAGCTGGATTTACATTGGCTCGCAGGGCATTGTGCAAGGAACGTATGAAACTTTTGTTGCGGCAGCTCGTAAACACTATGCGGGAAATCTCGAAGGACGTTGGATCCTAACCGGTGGGCTAGGTGGTATGGGTGGTGCTCAAACCTTAGCTGGAACTATGGCTGGAGCCAGTATTTTAGCTGTTGAATGTGATCGTTCACGAATAGAAAAACGTATTAAAACCAGATATCTAGATCGTTATACAACGGATTTAGAAGAGGCTTTAAAGTGGATTAATGAATCCTGTCAGAAAAAAAGCCCAATATCTGTTGCTATTTTAGGAAATGCTGCAGAAATTTTTCCTCAGTTAGTAAAACTGGGGGCTGCTCCTGCCTTGGTCACTGATCAAACCAGTGCCCATGATCCTTTAAATGGTTATCTTCCAGCAGGCTGGACCTTGGAACACGCAGAAAAAATGCGAAAAACGGCACCAGATGAAGTGGTTGCCGCAGCGAAAAAATCTATGGCAGAACAAGTACATGCAATGCTTGAATTCCAAAAAAGAGGCATTCCTGTTTTTGATTACGGTAATAATATAAGACAAATGGCTTTTGAGGCTGGTGAAAAGAATGCGTTTCAATTTGAAGGGTTTGTGCCTGCATACATACGTCCTTTATTTTGCGAAGGAATAGGGCCTTTTAGATGGGTTGCATTATCTGGGGACCCGGAAGATATTTATGCTACGGATGAAATGGTTAAAAAACTTATTCCTGATAATAAGCATTTGCATCATTGGTTGGATATGGCGAAAGAAAAAATTGCATTCCAGGGTCTGCCTGCGCGGATCTGTTGGGTTGGATTGAAGGATCGAGCGCGTTTGGCATTAGCTTTTAATGAAATGGTTCGCACCGGCGCTGTAAAAGCACCTATAGTGATAGGTCGTGATCATTTAGATTCAGGCTCTGTTGCCAGTCCTAATCGTGAAACTGAGGGGATGATGGATGGTAGTGATGCAGTATCTGATTGGCCTTTACTCAACGCTTTATTAAACTGCGCGAGTGGTGCAACCTGGGTTAGTATTCATCATGGTGGTGGTGTAGGCATGGGATTTTCTCAGCATGCCGGTGTAGTGATCGTTGCTGATGGGACAGAAAAGGCTGCACAGCGTTTGGCAAGAGTGCTGCATAACGATCCTGCTACTGGGGTTATGCGTCATGCAGATGCAGGTTATGAACTTGCAAAAAAATGTGCTAAAGAAAATGCACTTTGGTTACCTATGGAAGCTTAGTCTAAATTTTCGTTAGGGGTTTTAAGTACAGTAAAATGATTATTAAATTGTGATCTCATGTTGGGTAAGACCCAATCTATTTTAAGGAGGTAGGTAGTGCAAGAGTCTTTTATTCTTCAACCGGGTGAGTTGAGCTTGCATTCAATCAAACAGATTTTTGCAAAGCAATTACATTGTGTTCTTGCTAAAGAGGCATATGAACGGATTGAGGCGTCACATCAAACAGTTAAAAAAATAATTCATAATAAAAAAACGGTGTATGGCATCAATACAGGTTTTGGATCATTAGCGAATCAGACGATTTCAGTAGAAAATTTGAAACAATTACAGCGCAATATTGTTCTTTCTCATGCTTGTGGGACAGGCGAATTGCTCTCAGATGAAATCGTTGGATTAATTGTACTCCTTAAAATAAATAACTTAGCGCAAGGATATTCTGGAGTGCGCTTAGAGCTTATCGAAGCTTTGATTTCCTTATATAACCATAAAGTTTATCCTTGTATTCCTTCTAAAGGTTCTGTAGGTGCTTCTGGTGATTTAGCTCCTTTAGCTCATATGGCTTTACCTTTATTAGGTGTTGGCGATGTGCGCTATCAAGGGGAAATCATTCCTGCCATACTGGGGCTGAAGATTGCAGGTTTAAAACCTATTGAATTGGAAGCAAAAGAAGGACTGGCACTTTTAAATGGTTTGCAAGTGTCAACGGCAATTGCCTTAAATGCTTTGTTTACTTCAGAAAGCTTGTTTGAAACCGCTCTTATTGCAGGGGCTTTATCTGTTGATGCGGCAAATGGGAGTGATGTTCCATTTGATGAACGTATTCAAAAGGCGCGTGGCTATCAGGCTCAGCAAGATGTAGCAACATGCTACCGAAAGCTATTGGCTGGAAGTGAGATTCGTGCAGCTCATCTTGATTGTGCTCGAGTTCAGGATCCATATTCCTTAAGATGCCAACCTCAAATTATGGGTGCAATATTGCATCAAATCCGCTTTGTAAGAGAAACCTTACAGGTAGAAGTTAATGCAGTCTCTGATAACCCACTTGTTTTTAGTGAACAAGAACAGATAATTTCAGGCGGTAATTTCCATGGGGAAATGGTTGCTATGGCCGCAGATAACCTTTCTTTAGCAATTGCTGAAATAGGGGCAGGATCGGAACGGCGTATTGCATTATTAATTGATAAAAGTTTTAGTAGCTTGCCCGCATTTTTGATTAAAGAAAGTGGATTGAATTCAGGATTCATGATTGCTCATGTTACTGCCGCTGCTTGCGCCAGCGAAAATAAAGCCTTTGCACATCCTCATTCTGTTGATAGTCTTCCAACATCTGCAAATCAGGAAGATCATGTGTCTATGGCGACCAGTGCAGCACGTAGATTACATGCTATGAACGATAATACAGCAACTATTTTAGCTATTGAGTTATTGGCTGCGTGCCAGGGACTCGAATTTCATAAGCCTTTAAAATCATCAGCATTATTAGAAGATGCTTACAAACGATTACGTTCTTATGTAGCACCTTATGACACTGACCGCTTTTTTGCACCTGATATTGCCGTAGTCAAACAAAAAATTCTGAATGAAGAGTTTATCACTCCATTTTTCCATTTATGGGATAAAAATTAGGGAATAAAGTGACTATTGAAATTTATACCGATGGTGCATGTAAAGGAAATCCAGGCCCTGGAGGTTGGGGGGTATTGCTTCGCTACAAGGGACAAGAAAAAAAATTATATGGCGGAGAAGCTCATACCACTAATAATCGTATGGAGCTTATGGCAGCTATTAAAGGCCTTGAAGCCTTAACACGTCCTTGTACCGTTAATTTATATACTGATTCCCAATATTTGAGGCAAGGGATGACAGATTGGTTAGCCAATTGGAAAATAAACGGCTGGCGTAACTCAAAAAAGGAACCTGTAAAAAATGCAGATCTATGGAAATTATTAGATGAATTAGCTTCTCGTCATCAAATAAAATGGCACTGGGTCAAAGGGCATTCGGGGCACACAGAAAATGATTTGGTTGATGCTTTGGCAAACCAAGGAATTGAAGAGTTAAGTGAGTAAATAATGCGACAAATTGTTTTGGATACGGAAACTACAGGTATTGGACACGAACATGGACATCGTGTTATCGAAATTGGTTGTGTGGAACTATTTGATAGAAAATTAACAGGGAAGCATTTTCATGTGTACCTTAACCCACAACGTCAGGTTGATGAGGGCGCTTTTCGTGTCCATGGAATTAGTAATGAATTTTTACAGGACAAACCATTATTTGAAGACAAAGCGGAGGAGTTTTGGGAGTTTATTGTTGGTGCAGAGTTAATCATTCACAATGCCCCGTTTGACGTAGGCTTTTTAAATTCCGAACTAAAACTGATTCAATGGAACAAAAAATTAGAAAATTTTTGTACTATTATTGATACTTTAGTTTTAGCCCGCGATAAATATCCTGGACAGCGAAACAGTTTAGATGCCTTATGTAAACGATTTGGAATAGATCATTTCAATCGGGACTTGCATGGCGCTTTGCTTGATGCTGAGATTCTTGCTTATGTTTATTTGGCTATGACCGGTGGTCAAACCAGTTTATTTGCTGAGGTTGAAGAAACATCAATTCATACTAAGACCAAAGTACAAGAGGTGGCAGCACTTAATTTGATAAATCCTATAGTTTTACCGGCAAATACCGAAGAGATTGAATTGCATCAAGATTTTGTGGGATTTCTGAGTAAGAAATCGGGAGTGAATCATTGGGAAGAGAATTGATTTTATTAAGTTAGATTTCACACTCAATTCAAACTCATTTCTTCCCAATACTATTTAGATCTAACTTTTAGGAATTAGGTATTTTATTGCAAAATCTTTACCAATACATTCACCTAGTGATTTTCCCCAAACAGCTGCACTGTCGTCATTGATTTTATCAGGAATACTGCCATACAGTTGTTGTTGGCACTTACTGACACTATCAGGAATTGCTGCGACGCACTGGTCATAGCTCATTTTGATGTCATCAAGTCGTTTTTTTAACTGAGGGTCATTTTCGAATCCTTTACATATAAGATCGGGCAATAATGGTGTCACTGATTTTAGCCAACTATCTTTCGATATTTCCGAGCTTCCAGGTGCAGCACCGGTATTACTAGTACTTTTAGCATTGGGGCTTGTAGTGCTAGTACTAGTTGATTTATCTTCAGCATTTGCAGTGAAAGAAATAAGTGTACATCCTAAAAACACATATAAAGCTGCATGCAATTTTTTAGTCATGATTGAATACCTTTTATAATCACCTCATTGAAATAGTAGAACATATATTGCTAAATTGCTTAAAAATAATTTGTTTTGATTAAAAAATAAACTAAAATGAAAATGACGATGGATAAATATTTAGGAATTATTATGGAAAAACAAAGTTCTATTTTATCACCATTAGTTTATTTTTTATTCGTTCCCTTATTCCTTTTTCTTTTCTGTTCTTCCTCTGCTTTAGCGAATACGTTTGTTTTCAACCCAAATACGCTGACGTGGAAAGCTATTGATTCAAATGGAAAAGTAGTACGTACTGGAAAAGGATCTGGAGGCAGACGATATTGTCCAGACATACATCGAGGATGCAAAACTCCAATTGGCGTTTTTACTGTTTGGAGTAAAGGAGGAGCAGGTTGTAAATCCTCTCGTTATCCTGTAGGTAGGGGGGGCTCGCCAATGCCTTATTGTATGTTTTTTACCAAATATTATGCGGTACATGGTTCTTATGAAGTGCCAAATTATAATGCGAGCCATGGTTGTATACGAGTGCATCCAAGTGATGCTTATTGGTTAAGTAAGAATTTTATCAGAATAGGAACAAAGGTTGTTGTTAAACCTTACTGATTTTAACCACATCATCCCGGGCTATGCTCAGGTTGATGTGGAAGTACAAATTTTAATGAAAATTATTTTAATAATCATCTTCATCATCAATGCTAAATGATGAGCCACATCCACAAGTAGTTTTTGCATTTGGATTACGAATAACAAACTGTTCGCCTTGTATGCCTTGAACATAATCAATTTCAGCATCATGCAGGTATTGATAACTCATTGAATCAACGAGAAGTTTAACTGAGGATACACCATCTGAGCATTGTTGAATCACTACGGTATCATCTTCATTGATTTCTTCATCAAAACTAAATCCATACTGAAATCCTGAGCAGCCTCCGCCTGTAATTGAGACGCGTAGATTTAAATTTAAATTATCTTCTTCTTTTATTAACTCAGCTACTTTGTCTGCTGCGCTTACAGAAAAGCGGATGTCACTGGTAGTAGGGGATATATTAATAGCAGCCATTTTAACTCCGGTTGTTTAATCCTAGAAAAATAAGTAGGTCTTAACTGTTTTTTTCTAGGGTAATACAATTATAACGTAATTATCTAATAATTTGTTCAATAGTAGCGCCACCCAGGCACTGGTTTTTATCATAAAAAACCACGTATTGTCCTGGAGTAACTGCTCTTTGCGGGTTTGAAAACATGACATAATGCTGGTCTTCATTTTGAGGCGAAATCATGCAGCCTTGTTCTGCCTGTCTATATCGTGTTTTAGCATAACAGGTAAGCGGTAATTTATCCTGGCAATCAGCTAACCAATGGATTGGACCACATATCAGGCCTTGTGCATATAGCCTGGGATGTTGGCTGCCTTGAGCAACATACAAAGTATTTGTAGCTACTTCTTTATCGACCACATACCAAGGATCATCTGTCGAATTTTGTAAGCCACCAATTCCCAGTCCTTGTCGTTGGCCTAAGGTATAAAACATTAAGCCATCATGTTTTCCTAGGGTTTTGCCATCCGTGCTTTTTATTTCACCTGGTCGCGCTAAAATAAATTCTTGCAAGAAAGATTTAAACCTTTTTTCACCAATAAAACATATGCCAGTTGAGTCTTTTTTGGCTTGGGTTACTAAACCCAGTTTTTTAGCAAACTCTCTAATTTCTGGTTTCGTGTAATCTCCGATAGGAAACAACGTTTTGGCCAAGGCTTTAGGGGCTACTGCATGCAAAAAATAGGTTTGATCTTTATCACGGTCTTTTGCTTTATATAAAAACCCGATATCACCCTCAATTTTATTTTTAGCATAATGTCCTGTTGCAATGTAATCCGCACCAAGTGTTAACGCATGATTTAAAAAAGCGTTAAATTTGATTTCTTTATTACATAACACATCAGGATTAGGTGTTCGTCCTTTTTCATATTCATTTAAAAAATGCGTGAACACTCTTTGCCAATATTCTTCGGAAAAATTAACTGTATGCAGCGGAATACGCAATTGATTACACACAGCTTGAGCATCAGCAAGATCTTGCGCTGCGGGACAGAATCCATCTTGATCATCTTGTTCCCAGTTCTTCATGAACAAGCCTTCAACTTGATAGCCTGCTTCTTGCAATAACCAGGCTGCAACGGAGGAATCAACACCTCCAGACATTCCAACAATAACTTTAGCTTTCATAAAATTGAGATACCGCTTAAAATTCTAATTTTCAAAAATCGTAGCTTGAATGTAGCAAAGCAAAACTTGGGGAATCCATAAGTCTTGATTAAACCTTAGGTTTTACTTCGATGCATTTAGACTACGACTCTGATAATTTATATAAAAATATAACCCTTTAGGATACGATAATAATGCTGCATTTACAAGAAATGGTTAAACACGGCCAGCAAACTAAGACAGTAATGCTTAGTGAACGTTTGCCAAATTATATTACTACTTCCTGTCCACTTGAGGTGACTTATCATGTTGAAGCAAAAGAAGATTTTTATCTGATTAACCTTCATGTTAAGGGGGATCTACCTCTTCAATGCCAGCGTTGTCTAGACGAATTTAATTTTCCATACGATAATATGACTGTAATTGCTGTATGTCGTAACGATGAGAGGGCAGAGCAGATACTAGAACATTATGAATGTATTGTTTCTGAGAATTTGCAAGTGAGTTTGGAAGACATTTTAATTGATGAGTTACACCTCTACGCGCCACAGTTTCATCCTGAAATTAATGATTGCAGCAGTGAAATAAACCAAATTTTAGCGGGAAAAAATGAATTTTATTGAAATTTTATCTAATTAACACTAATATTCCCGCTTTATGAATGCAATTTGTTTAGGAGTAATACAATGGCCGTACAACAAAATAAAAAATCACGCTCACGTCGTGATATGCGTCGTTCACACGATGCTTTAACAAAGCCGACACTTTCTGTAGATTCTACTACTGGTGAAACACATCGTCGTCATCATATGACTGAAGATGGTTATTACCGTGGTAAAAAAGTTATTGATACTGATACTGTTTACGAAGAAAAAGAGTAATTTTCTTGAAAAATATCACCATTGCCATTGATGCGATGGGTGGGGATCATGGCTTAAGTGTCGTGGTTCCTGCCTGTATTCGCGCAGCAAATAATAATCCTAATTTGAAACTCATTCTTGTTGGAGTTCAGGATAAGATTCATGCTTTTTTAAAAAAGCATGATATGGCTTCTTCAAATCAATTTTCTATAGTGCATGCTTCTGAAGTGGTGGCTATGGATGAATTGCCTTCACATGCTTTGCGCAATAAAAAAAATTCTTCTATGCGTGTAGCCATTAATTTGGTGAAAGAGGGAACGGCACAGGCTTGTGTGAGTGCTGGGAATACTGGCGCTCTTATGGCTACCGCGCGCTATGTTTTAAAAACTTTACCCGGAATTGATAGGCCCGCAATTGTTTCTGAATTGCCAACCATGCGTGGTCGAACATGGGTTATCGATTTGGGGGCTAATGTTGATTCATGTGCAGAACATTTATTTCAGTTTGCAGTTATGGGATCCGCATTAGTGCAAGCAGTAGCAAATAAACCCAAGCCTAAAATTGCCTTATTAAATATTGGCGTGGAAGAAATGAAGGGAAATGATCAGGTAAAACGTACGGCACACATGCTCGCTGAATGCGATGTTATGAACTATGTGGGCTATGTAGAAGGTGATCATTTTTATACTGGAGAAGTAGACTTGGTTGTCTGCGATGGTTTTGTGGGTAATGTTGCTTTAAAGGCGAGTGAAGGCCTTGCAAAGTTTTTTGTGAGTTTACTCATGGAGTCATTTAGCAAGAATTGGTATACCAAACTTTCTGCTTTAATTGCACGTCCAGCATTAAGACACCTTAAGAAACGCTTTGATCCTTCGCGTTATAACGGCGCAAGTATGCTCGGATTAAATGGTATTGTTGTTAAAAGCCATGGTGGTGCTAATGAGTTAGGATTTCAACACGCTATTGAGCAGGCAGCTCTTGAAGCTGAAAATAACGTGGTTGATCTAGTGCGTGCCCAAATAAATGATTTTATAAATCAGGGATTGCTGTTATGAAAAATGCTGTAATAAGTGGTACTGGAAGTTATATTCCTGAAAAACAACTTACAAACCTTGAACTTGAATCAATGCTGGAAACTAGTGATGAGTGGATTGTCTCTAGAACTGGGATCAGCAGTCGTAGTATTGCACAACCTTATGAAACTACTTCATATATGGCTTCCAAAGCAGCTGAACAGGCATTAAATGCTTCAGGTTTGGATGCTGATGAAATTGATTTAATATTAGTTGCCACCTGTACGCCAGATCATTTTTTCCCAGGAGTTGCTTGCTATGTGCAACATGCTTTAAAGATTAAGCGTCCGATACCTGCTTTTGATGTTGGTGCTGCATGCAGTGGTTTTGTATATGTCATGGATATTGCAAAACAGTATATTACATCTGGGGCAGCCAAACATATTCTTGTTATTGGTAGTGAAAGCATGTCCAGAGCCGTAGATTGGACTGACCGTGCAACGTGTGTTCTATTTGGCGATGGTGCAGGGGCAGTGGTTTTGAGTGTTAGCGACAAGCAAGGCATCATGGGTAGTGTGTTACACTCCTCTTACGATGCAGAAAAATTACTAAACCTGAGTAACGCAACATTTGATCATCAACGTGCTACGATTAGTATGCGTGGTAACGAGGTTTTTAAAATTGCTGTTAAAATTATGGGTGATGTTGTTGATGAAGTTTTAGAAGCCAGTCATTTGAAAAAATCAGATATTCAATGGCTGATTCCTCATCAAGCAAATATGCGTATCATTCAAGCAATCGCTAAAAAACTTGACCTTCCTATGTCACAAGTAGTTGTTACTATTGGTAGCCAAGGTAATACTTCGGCTGCGTCTATTCCTTTGGCCCTGGATCATTCTATTCGAACCAATCAGATTAAAAGAGATGAGTTATTATTGATTGAGTCGTTTGGTGGTGGAATGACTTGGGGAGCAATGGTAATTCGCTATTAATTAAATGAGTCATTTTTTTGCATTAAACTTTTAGTTCGGAGCTATTTTTAAGATGGTAAAAGCAGCATTTGTATTTCCTGGGCAAGGTTCACAATCAGTGGGTATGTTAGCTGATTTTGAGTTGCAGTACCCTGTTGTTGTTAAGGCGTTTGCAGAAGCATCTGAAGCAGTAGGTTACGATCTATGGAAGCTTGTGCAACAAGGGCCTGAAGATAAGCTAAATCAAACGGAGCATACACAAGTTGCAATGCTTACGGCTGATGTTGCTGTGTATAGAGTATTGATGCAACATGGTGTTGTTCAACCTATGATTATGGCAGGCCATAGTCTTGGTGAATATGCTGCCCTGGTTTGTGCTGATGCATTATCATTGTTTGATGCTGCATGTTTGGTAGCACGTAGAGGACAAGTAATGCAAAATGCTGTCCCTCTAGGCTTGGGTGCTATGGCGGCAATCGTTGGTTTAACCGATGAGCAAGTAAAAGCTTTATGCGAGCAAGCCAGCCAAGAAAACGAGGTAGTCACTCCAGCAAATTATAATGCGATTGGCCAAGTTGTTGTAGCAGGGCATACTCCGGCGGTTACTCGAATAATTGGCTTGGCTGAAGATGCTGGTGCACGACTTGCTAAAGTGATTCCGGTAAGTGTTCCTTGTCATTGTCCTTTATTGTCTGAGGCTGCGGAGTCTTTTGCTGAGTATCTCGCTAAAATTGAATTCAATACTACAAAAACAGATGTTGTAAGTAACGTAGATTTAAGTATTTATAATTCGGCACAACATATTCGCAAACAATTAAAAGAGCAGCTATACAGCCCTGTGCGTTGGGTCGAAACGATTCAGCTCTTTAAAAACAGTGGTGTTGAGCTTGTTCTAGAGTGTGGGCCAGGAAAAGTACTGAACGGATTAGTTAAAAGAATTGATAGAAGCTTAAATACTCTTAGTGTTTACGATACTATTAGTTTAGAACAGCTTGAAGAGCAATTTGCATAGTCTGAGTGTATTGATTGACGCTTTGATATAGGGCGGGCATAACGCGTATATTCAATCTGAACTGTGCTCAGTCTATAAGAAATAAACATCTTCTATAGAGGAAAATAAATGACAAGTCTAGAAGGAAAAGTTGCCTTAGTAACAGGGGCAAGCCGAGGAATAGGTCAGGCTATAGCTCTTAAATTAGCGCAACAAGGTGCTTTTGTTTTTGGTACAGCTACTACAGAGCAAGGTGCTCAATCAATAAATGCTTATTTTGAGCAAGAAAAATTATCTGGCAAGGGACTTGTTCTGGATGTTACTAATTCAGCGCAAATAGAAAAAGTAATTGGCGAATTAACTCAAGAGAATCAATCTCCTTCAATATTAGTCAATAATGCAGGGATCACATCAGATAATTTACTGCTGCGTATGGATGATGACGAATGGTATAAAGTTATTGAAACAAATTTGAATTCAATATACAAAATGTCTAAAATTTGTATAAAACCCATGTTTAGAGCACGATGGGGACGAATTATTTCTATTGGGTCAGTAGTTGGTTCAAGTGGGAATTCAGGGCAGGTAAACTATACTGCAGCAAAAGCCGGTATTGTTGGTTTTAGTAAGTCCTTGGCGCAAGAAGTTGGAAGCCGGGGGATTACCGTTAATGTTGTTGCACCTGGTTTCATTGATACCGACATGACTGCAGCTTTACCTGATATGGTAAAGGACGAAATGTTAAAAAGAATTCCTATGCGAAAGCTGGGAGAGCCTAGTGATATAGCTGAAGCAGTAGCTTTTTTAGCATCAGAAAGCGCTAAATATATCACTGGTGAAACAATTCATGTCAATGGCGGCATGTATATGGATTAAATGCACTTGCGTTATCTGTATAAATGAATAAACTATACCACTTCCATTTAACTTTGGTTGTTTGGTGTTTGAATTGCTTCTAAGTTAAGTGATTGATTGGGTTGAAAATGATGGCTAAATGGATGTTTATCCGGTTAGCTATTTGAAGCGAATGGAGTGACCTAACTACGGTTAAGCAATCAAAGTTAAGTGGAAGTTGTATGTTAAATAATCTGGAATTTTTTTAAATTTCTATCAACCGAAAGAGGAAAATCAAGTTATGAGTACAGTTGAAGAGCGTGTTCGCAAAATTGTTGTTGAGCAGTTAGGCGTTAAAGAAGAAGAGTTAAAGAACGATGCATCATTTGTTGATGATTTAGGTGCAGATTCTTTAGATACTGTGGAATTAGTTATGGCTCTCGAAGAAGAATTTGAAACAGAAATTCCTGATGAAAAAGCTGAAAAAATCACCACGATTCAAGAAGCGATTGATTATATTGAATCTAATTTAAATAAAGAAGAAGCATAATCATTTGCTTTTGTCTCTTCCTCTCCTGCGTATGCGGGAGATGGATGGGCGTTGTTTTACGAGGAGCCTTCATTGAATAAGCGGCGTGTAGTAATTACTGGCATGGGGATGATTACCCCTGTTGGGCTTAATGTAGAAGAAACTTGGCAGAATATATTAGCTGGTGTAAGTGGTGTTGTTTTGGCAGATGAGTTCGATGCCAATGAATACAGTACTCGAATCTGGGCTAAGGTTAAGAATTTTAATATTGAGAACTATGTCCCGCTTAAAGATGCTCGGAAAATGGATGTGTTTACCCAGTATGGTGTTGCGGCAGCAGATGAAGCAATGCTGGATTCAGGTTTGAAGATTGATGCGAATCTATCAAATCGTATAGGTGTAGCTGTTGGTGCAGGTATCGGCGGCATCCAAACAATTACCAATAATCAAGACAAGCTGGTGGCAGGTGGACCTCGAAAGGTTTCTCCATTTTTTATCCCAGCAGGCATCATTAATATGGTTGCTGGGCAGATTTCAATAAGACATCAGCTCAAAGGGCCTAATATTTCCGTTGTTACTGCGTGTACTACGGGTACGCATAATATTGGGCTTGCTGGGCGAATGATTGCTTATGGTGATGCTGATGTTATGGTATGTGGTGGGGCTGAAATGACCTTAACCCCACTATGTTTAGCAGGATTTTCTGCTGTGCGTTCTTTATCTAAGCGTAACGATGAGCCTGAAAAGGCATCAAGACCTTTTGATAAAGATAGAGATGGTTTTGTTATGGGTGAGGGTGCTGGTATTCTTATTTTAGAAGAGTATGAACACGCTAAAGCCCGTGGCGCGAAAATTTATGCCGAACTTGTAGGTTTTGGCATGTCGGGTGATGCTTTCCATATAACTGCTCCTGATGATGATGCAGATGGTGCTGCTCGTGCGATGGAAGCGGCCATACATGATGCAAGCATTGACCCAGAGCAAGTTGATTATATCAATGCGCATGGTACTTCTACTTATCTTAATGATTTGAATGAAACAAAAGCCATTAAACGTGTGTTTAAACAACATGCTTATGATTTGGCTGTAAGTTCTACAAAATCAATGACAGGTCATTTATTAGGTGCTGCTGGTGCTGTTGAGGCAATATTTAGTGTTTTAGCACTCAGAGATCAAATTGCTCCTCCAACTATTAATTTGGATAATCCTGATGAAGGATGTGATTTGAATTATGTACCATATACACCTCAAAAAAGAGCTATTAATTATGTTCTGAGCAATTCACTTGGTTTTGGTGGAACAAATGGTAGCTTGTTATTTAAGCGGATCTAAATGACATTTCCAAGACATAAAAAACTGATAGTTTATGTACTAATACTGTTTTTTATGTCTTTTGTTCTTTTCTTTTTTAGTACTTATATTCAGTTAGCAAAGCCTCTTATTCCCAAAGAAGGCTCACCAGTGATTATCACACTTGACCGAACTGCTACAGCATCACAATTTGTAAAAACGCTGAAAGAAAAAAATCTAATCCATTCTAGTTCCGCATTGCTCATTATGATTCGTTCTTCTGGTTTGTCATCCCAACTCAAGGCGGGTGTATACCAAATCATGCCGGGTGAAACTGCAATGCAGTTTGTACATCGAGTTGTGGCAGGAGATGTCTTAACTCAAAATTTTACAATTATTGCTGGTACTACCCAACAAAAAATTTCTCAGGATTTGGCAAAAGCGGCATATTTAAATTATCGTCCCGAAGATTGGAGTTCAATTAAGGACAATCATACTAATGCTGAAGGATTATTGCTTGCTGATACTTATCAATATCGTGGTGGAAGTAGCGGCGCGAATTTATTAGAACACGCCCATCGTAATTTAATTGACTATTTGAATCAGAGTTGGACTAATAGAGCGCCCAATTTACCCTATAAAACCCCCTATGAATTACTTACAGCTGCTTCAATTATTGAAAAAGAAACAGCTATTCCACAAGAACGTAAGTTAATTTCTGGTGTAATGGTTAATCGATTGAATAAAAAAATGCCGTTGCAAATGGATCCTACTGTCATTTATGGCTTGGGTTCTGCATATAAAGGAAAGCTATCTCATAATGATATGCTGATTGATTCACCCTATAATTCCTATCATTATAGAGGTTTGCCACCAACGCCTATTGCTATGGTTGGTAAAGAAGCTTTGGATGCTGCAGCCCATCCTCAACTTTCCAACTACCTATATTTCGTTGCGAAAGGAGATGGTACACATCAATTTTCTGAAACGTATCAACAACAAAAACAAGCAATTAATCAATATAAACGCAAGGATCTCTAATGTCATCTTTAGCTGGGAAGTTAATTGTTATTGAAGGATTAGAAGGTGCTGGTAAATCTACTGCAATAAATACAGTGACCGAACTTCTCGAAAAAAGACAAATCCAGACCCTAACCACTCGAGAGCCAGGTGGCACAATAATAGGGGAGATTTTGCGTGATCTGATTAAAAATCCTAAATATCGAGAAGTTTTAGATGACCGCAGTGAATTATTATTGCTTTATACCGCGAGAATTCAGCTTATTGAAGAGGTTATTAAGCCTGCTTTAGCTCAAGGAATTTGGGTTATTGCAGACCGTTTCGAACTTTCAACTATGGCATATCAAGGTGGAGGACGAGGATTGGACCAAGAGATTATCCATCAGTTATCTTCTTTTGCGCTTAGGGGATTTAAACCGAATTTGACTTTATATTTGGATATTAGTCCCGAAGAAGGAATGCTGCGTGTTAAGTCCAGAGGAGAGTTTGATAGGATTGAACAACAATCAATTGATTTTTTTCATCGTGTCCATGAACGCTACATACATCATGTTCAAGCGGATCCAAATGCAGTAACTATTGATGCACGAGGCTCTTTAAATGAAGTGCAACAAGCAATTCAATGTACAATGAACGAATTTATTGGGCATCAATGATGAGCCATTTGAATGACCTATCTAGATGTTCATCATCGGAGCAAGAAAACACATATCAAACACAATGGAATCAGCTACAATCTGCATGGGTCAATAATCGTATTTCACAATCTATGTTATTTGTTGGCTCGTTTGACTCTTCTTTTATGGCCTTGGTAAATAAATTAACTCAGCTGGTTTTCTGTAAAAATGAAGACAATGGGCTTCATTCGAAACCCTGTTTTGCCTGTGCTGATTGCCAAATGGTTGTACGCGGCGAGCATCCAGATGTGACGTGGGTTAAGCCTGAAAAAAGTGGCGGTGCAATTAAGATTGATCAGATACGAGAATTACAAAATGATGCTTATTTAACACCCCAGCGCACTAAATATCGTTTGATTGTTATTGAGTCTGCTGAGCGAATGAATACCTCTGCTGCTAACTCATTATTAAAAATTTTGGAAGAACCTCCACCACAGACAATATTTTTGCTTTTGGCACAGCAACTAAGTACTTTATTGCCTACAGTCTTAAGCCGATGCCAAATAGTACGTTTTGTGTCATACAACGAGACGACGGCGATTAATTATCTGCGATTGGCTGAGTCCTATCCAGAAGAGTCTGAACAAGCAATGATTATAAAACAGTCAGAATTTATTTTAGATGGTTTAATAGCGGTAATAGAGCAAAAAGCGCATCCAAGTAGTATTGCTGGCCAATGGAGCCAGTTTGATTTAGGGACATTACTTTGGTTTCTGTATTTAGTTTATGCACAAATACACATGATGCAAATCAATAAGCCGGCCGATCTTGACTCAATTGTACCGCAGTTGCATTGTTTAATGTCTTTATTAAATCCCATAATGATTTTTTCTCAAATTGATAAAATAAATACATTACGACGAAAATTAAGCCATAATATGAGTGTAAATCAAACTTTGGCACTGGAAGACTTATTGTTAACAATATGCAGTGAATCTAGGGGCTGAGCGCTTTCTCATAATCAAGCGACATGTAGAATGCTTTGGTTTTATGAAGTCCAGAATGTTTAAGGAAAATATATGATGGATACAATACAACAAATCAATTGCTCATTTCTGACTGAGTCAGCTCTTTATGCCGCGTATATGCCTTTTGTCAAAGGAGGAGGCTTGTTTGTCCGCACTAAAACAAATTATCCATTTGGCTCGGATGTTAAACTACTGATCAAATTAATGGATGAAGATGAATTCTATGTTGTCGATGGTAAAGTAATCTGGATTACACCTAATGGCGCACAGGGAAATAAAGTACCAGGAATAGGAGTGCAATTTATCGGTGAAAACAGCCGCTATTTATGTAATAAAATAGAGACCTATTTAGCTGGCATGTTAAAATCCTCCCAAATTACAGATACAATTTAAGAGGCCATCTATGTTAGTTGATTCGCATTGTCATTTAAACTTTCTCGATCTGACTGATTTTAATAACGACATGGCCAATGTTTTGGCACAAGCAAAAGCGAATGATGTGCAGCATTTTTTATGCGTTTGTGTCGAATTAAATGATTACCCCCAATTAGAAAAACTTGCTTTAGAATACTCTAATATTAGTATTTCGGTAGGTATTCATCCTAATACAGAAATGGATGTTCCAATTACGTCAAAAATACTGTGTGAATTGGCAGAGAATCCAGCATGTATTGCAATAGGTGAAACAGGATTGGATTATTATCGAACCCATACCGATGAGGCACGAGAAGTGCAACGTAGTCGATTTAAAGAGCATATAAAAGCGGCGCTAAAGTCTGCAAAACCATTGATTATTCATACACGTCAGGCAGCAGAGGATACAATACGCTTAATGGCAGAAGAGCACGCACAACAAATTGGTGGTGTAATGCATTGCTTTGCTGAAAGTTTAGAGATTGCACATCAGGCCATGGATTTGAATTTTTATATTTCATTTTCGGGAATTGTTACTTTTAAAAATGCAACGGCACTTCAAGATGTAGCCCGGAAAATACCTCTGGATCGAATACTCATTGAAACGGACTCACCTTATTTAGCGCCGGTACCTTATCGTGGCAAACAAAATCATCCCGCGCTAGTAAAACATGTGGCAGAAGCCATAGCTGAACTTCGTGGCATATCCTATGAAGAAATAGCTGAAATTACTACGAATAACTTTTATACTTGTTTCAAATTGTAGGTATATCGATATGTAGCCTGGCTACATCGCGGCCAGTTATCTGTCTTTAATGTTTTCAATTGGGGATCAAAATAATGACTTTGTACATAGGCTTAATGTCTGGGACAAGCATGGATGGTATTGATGCTGCGCTGGTTGATGTGTCAAAAAATACACTGCTTTATGGGATCACTAATAAGTACAGTGATGAAGTGAAAGCACGTATGGATAGGTTGCTTAAGGGGGACGGTGTTAGTTTGGCTTCTATGTGTCAACTTAATACATTAATTGGAAGAGAATTTGCTTATGTAGTAAATGAATTATTGGAGAAAGCAAAATTATCAGCCAGTGATATTTCTGCTATCGGCAGTCATGGTCAAACAGTGTGTCATAATACAAGTTGCGATATTCCATATACGCTACAGCTAGGATGTGCTCATACTATTTCAACATTAACAGGGATTACGGTTGTTGCAGACTTTAGGACGCGTGATCTAGTTCTGGGCGGACAAGGGGCTCCTTTTGCGCCAATTTATCATCGGAAGTTATTTAATGACGGAAATCACCATATAGCTGTAGTGAATGTTGGTGGTATTAGTAATGTTACGTTTATTAATGCAAATGAACCAATTAGAGGTTGGGATATAGGACCTGGAAATTGCTTAATGGATGCCTGGATCATGAAACAGCAGGGCGATGATTATGATGCTGGTGGGGCATGGGCGCAGCAAGGTAAGATTATTGTTCCTCTTCTGGATGCATTACTATCCGATTCGTTTATTACATCCGCAGTGCCCAAAAGCATTGGAAAAGAATATTTCTCTTTATTATGGCTAGAAGACTATCTAAAAGAAGAATATAAAGCGGTAGATGTACAAAAAACACTGCTTGCATTTACTGCCCAAACTATTGCGAATACCATCTTAAACGAACGACAACAGGTTGAAACAATATACTTGTGCGGTGGAGGAACCCATAACCTCGCGCTTTTGCATATGCTTAGGGAATTACTGACCAAAATCAGTGTAAAAAGCATCGCTGAAGTGGGTATTAGTCCTGATTATTTAGAAGCGATGATGTTTGCCTGGCTGGCTGCACAAACGATAAACCAAGTTCCAGTAGATTTAAGTACGATTACTGGATCTCAACAACCCGCAATTTTGGGTGCTATTTATCCAGTGACAAAGATCTAATCCCCTTTCCGAGAGGTTAGGCAGAGAATTCCTTTGTCAAATTAATCTAACACACTGTTCTGTATTAAGATCATATTGACAAAATAAATATGTATAAGCTTAAATGTGGAATTTCAAACGGAGTGAACTTAAGTTGAGCGCAAATTATATTAAAAAAACACCTCAAGAAGTAGGTACGAGCCTCGTGACTGCTTATTTTATATTTTTCCTGGCAGCATCATTTTATTTATATGAATTTATTCTACAAGTGGCCCCTAGTGTTATGGCTGAGCCCATGATGAAAACGTTCGGGGTTACAGGTGAAGGGTTTGGGTTTATCTCCGCTTTTTATTTTTATGCCTATGCACCAACTCAATTGCCCGCAGGAGTATTGTACGATCGCTATGGTCCCCGTAAATTAATGACTTTTGCAATTATCTTATGTGCTCTAGGCTCTGCATTTTTTGCATCAACGGATAGTGTGTTTACTGCGTGTATTGGTAGATTCCTTATTGGAATTGGCTCCGCATTTTCTTTTATTGGAGTATTAGTTCTTTTATCACGATGGTTTCCTCCTCATTATTTCGCTATTTTAGCAGGTGTTGCTCAATTGATGAGCTCAGTAGGTGCTATGTTTGGGGAAATGCCTTTGGCTTTCCTCATCCAAGGTGTTGGCTGGAGGAATGCAAGCTTTATTTTAGCAGTTATCGGCTTTATTTTGGCTGCATTTTTCTGGATGTATATTCGAGATTATCCGCATCAGCAAAATCAAACAGCACCAGAACATTACCTACGTGATGAATGGAAACGACTTGTTGCTGTATGCAAACATGGTTATACCTGGATAATTGGCGGTTATGCTTTTGCGATATGGACACCAATTGCAGTTTTTGCGGCACTTTGGGGTGTGCCTTATTTACAGGAAAAATTCCAGATCAGCGTGGTCGCTGCTTCAGGACTATGCAGTATGATTTGGATTGGAATCGGGGTGGGTAGTCCTTTATTGGGATGGCTTAGTGATAAAATTAAGAGCCGTCGTGTCGCTCTGATTATCAGTGCAGTTTTAGGCTTATGTTCAACCTTAGTTCTATTGTACTGGCCAGGATTAACTTATGGATGGGCACCCTTTACATTGTTTGTATTAGGTTTAGGAGCCGGTGGACAAACAGTTAGCTTTGCAGTGGTTAAAGAAAATAATCCACCCGAGCTCGTTGGTACCGCCTCTGGTTTTAATAATCTTTCTGTATTAATAGGTGGGGCAATATTTCAGCCGTTAGTTGGTTATATATTGCAACATACCAATTCATGGCATTTGGTGAATGGGGTGCACGTATACAGTATTCAAAGCTATCAGATTGCCTTGATGGTAATGCCAATATGCTTTTTAGCCAGTTTGCTGATTGCAAGTTTCCTGTTGAAAGAATCTCATCCGGCACGTCAAAAGGATTAATTCTGTTTTAAAGTTCACCTTTTCAATTGAAGAGGTGAACCTCTCAATCATTCTTCAAATCCAAGCAAAATGACGTAAGCGTTCCGTCATCCTAAGGCATTTACGTTTATGCATCATATTTTATCATTAATGCTCATGGCACATGCTAGTGATTCCTCCTACACTCAGGATGACGTATCTACTTTGTCTTCCTCTGCGATTGTATTTTTTTGAGGTAAAAAAGTTAAAGCTATACATATCAAGAATATTAATTGGATTACGTTACAATAAAGTCCAAAGTGTAGATTACTGTGATTTTTATAGAATAAATTAGCGATCTCTGTTCCTATTGCACCCACAACCATCACGCACAGGCTAACCAACGCAGATGCAGTGCCTTTACTCACAGGGGTTACAAAAAGGCAATATCTATTTAAAGGAGCATTAATCACACTGAGTGCAAAAAAGTAAATGATCATTCCCGGGAGCAAATAATAGTAGGCATTACCATAGAGATAGGGCAGCAAGGAGGTGAGAATTGCTCCCATAACCATAATAATGCAGCCTAGGTAGATGATTTGTTTAATTTTGTACTTATATGTTAATTTGTGTAAAAACCAGTTACCCAAAATGGTTGCCCCAAACACAGGGAGCTGCCAAAGACCATATTGAATCACTGTGAGTTTTGCCTCAACAATCAAAATAATAGGAGCTAAGGCAATCCAAGCAATACATGGGATGCCAACGGTGCCTGCGGCTAATGTCCCAAAACAAAATGCTTTATTAGTAAACAAATCTTTGTAGTTTCGCAATACTTTATTTGCTGAAAATTTTGTTTTTGGTGTGACTTCTCCATTTCTCTTTGTTTGACCAATAGGTTCGGGCATGTATCTCCATAATCCCCATAAGGTAATGAGGGCACCTAGTGCAATGGTCACGAAGATATAACGCCACGAGGTATAATGAATTACTATAGCGCCAGCTAGAGGACCTAATAAAGGAGCAAGAATTGCAACGTTTGCCATAATGGATATCAAACGAATGGCATCCATTTCTTCAAAAATTTCCTGAATTGTGGCATAGCCGATTACGCCAATAAAACATAATCCCATGCCTTGAAAAAAACGTGCGATCAAAAACTGATTCATTGAATTAGAGCTAGCAATAAATAGAGTAAAAATAAAAAATAGAAATGCACCTAGAAGCATCATTGGTCTGCGCCCATAACTGTCAGATATGGGGCCTAAGAAAATTTGTAAACTTGCGCCTCCAAGAATGTAAACACTCAAAGATGTAGCCACTACTGATTCAGGTGCATTAAATGATCGAACTACATGGATCATCCCAGGCATGATCATGTCATTGGCTATATAAGTTAGAAACTCATACATGACAAAAAAACAGGTAAATATCAACGCCTGTTTTTTGGTTATAGGGATCAGGGGTTCGGTCATAGCAAGCCCTTATTGATTAATTTTTTCTTCAAATGTACTGTCTTGTAATGCAGTGACTAAATTTTATATACTCTTTTGATGTTCAATTTTTGCGAAACAATCTTATGAAATGGTATTTTTTTGGTGAAAAAAGCGGCAATCCTAGAGTTAATGAACATTTAATGATCTACATTCTTAGTCTACTCGATCCTAAGTCGCAGTTCAATGCATCACTGGTTAGTCATAAATGGAAAGAGATGACTGAATTAACTCAGAAATATACGAACTTATTACCAACAATTCATCGTATTCCATTGCTTGCAAAAGTCGGATTGGATGTGCTGAGATTAAAATTAATGTCAGGTGGAATGACAAATACTGTTTACAGAGTGCAAATTGAGCCTGATAGGTCTAAATCACTTGTAAAAGTTCCTGGGGTTAATCAAGATCTTATAGAACGTAGTAAACCCAAGCGCTGGGTATTACGAATTCCTGGGGAAGTTTCATCATTTTCGGTATCACGTTTGGATGAAGCAGAAAATGCCCATAAAGCATCGGTTTTGGGACTTAATGTTCCCATCGAATACTTTGCTCCTGATGGATTGCAATTGACTCAATTTATAGAGGGCGTGCAGAGTTTAGATAAAGAAATGTTACAACGAGTCGACATATTAAAAATTCTCGCACAAATGGCAAAAACACTGCATACATCAGAGCGCTTTGACAATGACACGGCTGTTTTCGAACGCAATGAACAGTTATTGGCTCGGCTAAAAGGTAAAAGTTTTGTTTTTCCTGAGAAAACAGGCTTTATAGCAGAGCAGATGCTTGCGTTGAAGAAATTATTTGCCTCTTATCAGGTGGAGGTGAGTCCATGTCATAATGATTCTACACCGTTAAACTATATGATGGCGGTTGTAGGGAAAAAGAAACAGGAAGTGTTCTATCAAATTGATTGGGAGTACTCAAGTAATAATGATTTTATGTGGGACCTTGTTTATTTTGCGATAGAGGGAAAACTGAGTAAAGAGCAAGAGTTGGCTTATTTAACAGAATACTTCGGCAAAGAGCCTACAAATTCGATACTAGCATGGTTTACTGCTTATAAACCGGCTGTTGAGTGGTGGATAACACTTTGGTCATGGACTCAATTGGCAAATGAAGCAAAATCGGTGAGTAAGGAAGCGTACATAAAATTAGGTGCAGAGCGTTATGCAAAAACTTTAGAGCACTTAGAAAGCGAAGAATATCGGGATGCACTTGCTCTTATTGATGCAGATAAGTTGGCGGCATCGTTTGACGGTCATCGACCTTTTACGATCTAGTTGTAGTCAGGGGGCAGCGTAGGTCGGGTCTTGGCCCGACAATCCTAACAAAACAACGAATTGTTTTGGAGAGTAATCTTGATTGTTTCGGCTAAGGCCCGACTTATGCTGCAAGTGTTACAAAATTGCCTTATGCCATATGTCTCAAGAATTCTTGCAGGTGTTTTTTCTCGTGCTCCGTACTTAAATAAGTTTTTAGCAACTCCAATAAACGCAGATATTCATCATGTTGAAGTACACCACGCATAAGCTCAAATCGCAAATAAACACAATAGGTGTTGAGCACATCTGTTTCACAATAATCGCGAATACTTTTTATTTGCCCTAATAAATGCTGTTCCCATACTTTAGAACCACTCATACCCATTTTCCCAGGAAACCCGAGCATACTGGATATTTCATCCAATGGAGCAAATGCTTTGTTTTGATATCCAGCAATCACATCCATGAGATCAAGATGTCGATAATGAAACCTGCTTAGGTAATTGTTCCAACGAAAATTTTGTTGATTTTCTCCTGTTTCCCAATAAGTAGGTGCTGTGATGCCATGCAGTAAAGAGCGATAGTGCAAAACAGGTAAATCAAACCCGCTGCCATTCCAGCTCACCAGGGTAGGGGTATGTTTATCAATTCCAGCAAAAAAACGTGTTATTAATTCCTTTTCATCAGAGGATTCATCACCTAAGGACCAAACCTTTATTTGTGAGCCATGGCTCATAACTAGGGAAATTGCACAGATTTTTTGTAAATAATGGGGCAAAAAGTCATTGCCAACTTTAGCTCGACGCAATGCAAACATTGCTTCTGCAGTGTCTTTATCAGACAAACCGTGTAAATCATATAAAGCACGGCCTGCTTCAATATCAGGGATTGTTTCTATATCGAATACAAGAATGGTCATTGGTTTAGCTTAGTTATCATAAATGAGCTCATATCTTAGCACGGGGGTAAGCGAGGAAATAGTAGGGATTGTTTACAGCTTGCTAGATTGAGCCAAAATGGTTTGCTGTTCTGTTGCGCATACGATGGCAAGATAGTAGAAGTGTAAGCAGCCCCTGATTTTTTAGGATAACAGCATATCTTGAGTTCATCATGACTATAATTCAAGCGTAGATTGTAATTATCAAATTTGGTAAAATGTATATTTTTTAATATTTGGTTGCTCATGGACGCTTTAGTACACATTTTTAAGAAGTTACGAATAGTCTTTTTTTTATTATTTGCTTTATTTCTTACTGCTTGTGTTAGCCATCCTCCTGCGGATGTAAATAATCTTTGTAATATATTTAGACAATACCCCAAATGGTATAAAGATGCCAAGGATGTTGAGCGCCGATGGAGAGTTCCTGTTCCAGTGCAAATGGCAATTATCCATCAAGAATCAAAATTTAATGCGCATGCACGGCCACCACGGCAGAAACTTTTTTGTATTATTCCATGGAAAAGACCTTCATCAGCTTATGGATATACCCAAGCATTGCATGGCACATGGAACCACTATAAACAAAGTTGTGGTGGATGGTTTGCCTCACGCAATGATTTTACTGATGGTGTAGATTTTATTGGTTGGTACGCAAATGAAGCGAATAAAAGAGCAAGAATCCCAAGAACAGATGCTTATTCACTTTATTTGGCTTATCATGAAGGTATAGGTGGTTATCAACGCAAAACTTATTTGAAAAAGGCATGGTTAATACCAGTTGCACGTAAAGTGAAAGCGCGTTCACAATTTTATGCAATGCAACTTAATTCATGTCGGAAAACACTTGAATCAGGATCATGGTTTTAAAGTGTTTTAAAAAAGTATTTTGGTGCAGTATAAATTGGGCTGCATTTGAATTTATGGGGTTTAAAAGTAATAATATACTCAGTAATTAAAACTGATATAGATCACTAAGGAGTTTTTAATGCGATTAATGCTTTTGGGTGGGCCGGGTGCAGGAAAAGGAACCCAGGCTTTGCGTTTGATTGAACGTTATCAAATTCCGCAAATCTCCACAGGTGATATGCTGCGTGCAGCTATTGCGCAAGGAACTCCCTTAGGACTGAGTGCCAAAAAAATTATGGAAACGGGTGGTCTGGTCTCCGATGATATTATTATTGGGTTAGTCAAAGAGCGTTTAAAAAAGAGTGATTGTGCTAATGGTTTTCTATTTGATGGTTTTCCCAGAACAATTGTACAGGCAGATGCTCTAAAGCAAGCAGAAATTTATTTAGATCATGTTATTGAAATTGATGTAGATGATGAAGAAATCATTAAGCGAATTAGTGGACGACGTATTCATCAACCTTCTGGTCGTGTTTATCATATTCAAAATCAACCGCCAAAACGTGATGGGGTAGATGATGTTACAGGTGAAGCTTTAATTCAACGCGAAGATGATAAAGAAGCAACTGTAAGAAAACGTTTGGAAGTTTATCGTAATCAAACAGCGCCTTTAGTTCATTACTATAAATCCTGGGCAGAGAGTGGTGCTCATGGTGCTCCTGAGTTTCATAGCATTAGTGGTGCTGGTGGTGTGGATGATGTATTTAAAAAAATTGTTAACTCTATCGAAGCTAAGGAAAAGATATGACCAGTCTCAATACAACCGGTTCAGAGTTCCAATCTTTAATTGATGATAATCAAATTGTCTTCATTGATTTTTGGGCAGACTGGTGTGCTCCATGTAAACAATTTTCTAAAGTTTATGAGCAAGTGGCTGAGCAGTTTCCAAATATAAAATTTGCAAAAGTAAATATCGAAGCAGAACAACAATTGTCTGATTTTTTTGAAATCCGCTCAATTCCGCATTTGATGGTATTCAAAGAAGGAATTGTTATTTATTCGAATGCTGGCAGTATGCCAGCTTCGACTCTCAAAGAATTGGTTGAACAAGCAGTGGCAGCAGATGTTAGTGCAATAAAAGCGGAGCTTGAGCAGAAGGATAAGAAGTGACCCTTGACAAATAGTTGCTCAACTCTTTCTTACCTGTTTCATCAATGACTAGATCAAGTTTTGTTCTTCGTTTGAGTATGTCATCACAATTTTGTGCCCATTCTTCTAAAATTAGGTAGTCTACTTCCGCCTGATAAAGATTGGTACAGTATTTTTTTCCTAGAGACTCTTTATTCGTGCAGGAGGAAAGGAATAGTTCTATGCGACTTCCATAAGTTTGCAAATAACGATTAAGTAAGTCAGTGTCCAACCATTTATATTTTTCTTTAGCATAATGAACGTACTGCTCAAAATTCATTTGCTCATAAAATGCTCCTGGTAAGGGAGTTGTTGCCGTGTTTGAGGGGCCCATATGTGGAAATATTTTCTGGAGTTGATTTATCACTTCTTCTGCTAATTGTCGATAGGTGGTTATTTTTCCTCCATAAATCGTGACACTTGGTGCTGGTTTAAGATGAGTCTCATATGAATAGTCACGACTTAACGCTTTAGCATCTTTCTTTTCATTAGCGAGCAAAGCTCTGACACCACTCCAAGTATAGATAATATCCTTTTCAGATATTTTACTTTTAAAATAAGCATTAACTAAATCAATCAAATAATGAATTTCTTCATCACTTATGACCGCATTATCTGGGTTACCAGTGAGTGGAATATCAGTTGTACCTATCATACTAAATCCATGATAGGGGATAACAAAAATGACACGTTTGTCCTGATGTTGTAACAAATATGCGTGATTACTCTCATAGATTTTAGGGACAATAATATGACTTCCCTTAATTAAACTGATTTTTTGACGATCTGGTGTGTGAGTGAGTTGCTCCACCGATTTAACCCATGGACCAGCTGCATTGATTACTGATTTGGCAGAGAGCGTATAGCTTGCGCCAACTTTAGGTTGTATCGTTAATTGCCATAAATTATTGACAACGTCAATGTGGGTTACAGTGGAGTGCGTTCTTATGCTGGCACCATGATTTTTTGCTTGGAGTGCATTTGCAATAGTTAGGCGAGCATCATCAGTTACTGCATCATAGAATAGGAAACCTCTATCTAATTTATTTATTAAAGGATCAAAATACTTCTCTTTATTTTTTCTAGAAATTGTTTTGCTCTTGGGGAGACGATTTTTGCTGCTTATATGATCATAAATAAAGAGGCCTAAACGTAAAAACCAAGCAGACCGCATATGCTTTTCATAAGGTAGAACCAACGCTTGAGGATGAACTAAATGTGGCGCTAGGTCTAGAAGCCGCTGTCTTTCGGTGATTGCTTTTTTAACCATTCCAAATTCATAGTTTTCTAAATATCTTAACCCACCATGAATTAGTTTTGTGCTGCTTGAGGAAGTTTTAGAGGCTAAATCATCTTGTTCCACAAGCACTACAGATAATCCTCTTAATGCTGCATCCGCAGCACAACCACAGCCATTGATGCCGCCACCGATAATTGCAACATCAAAAACCGAATTCATATTTTGGTCTCCACAAAAAAAGTATACACTAACAATATACACATAATAGTTGGGACAAGGAACTCTGCAACGATGAATTATTTACTTGCAATAGATCAAGGAACGAGCAGCACACGCGTTATGGTATACACCGTTCATGGTGAGTTAGTAACTTCCAGTCAATACCCATTAACTCAATATTATCCTCAAACAGGTTGGGTCGAGCACGATCCTGAAGAAATATGGGAAAAGACATTAGCGGCTATGCGTGATGTATTGTCACGAGTTCCTGTAGAACAAATAGTGACTTGCGGTCTAACAAATCAAAGGGAAACTACAGTAATCTGGAATAAAAAAACTGGAGCTTGTCTTGCACCAGCCATTGTATGGCAAGATCGCAGAACAGCCGAATATTGCAAGACATTGGTGGTTAATGAATCGATGATTCAAGAAAAAACGGGTTTAGTCCCTGATCCTTATTTTTCAGCAACTAAATTAAAGTGGCTTTTAGAAAATAACTCCGAAGCAAAAGAATTAGCAGATAAAGGGGATTTAGCCTTTGGTACGATTGATAGTTTCTTAATCTGGCGTTTAACTAAAGAACGTTTACATTTAACCGATGTGACTAATGCATCAAGGACCATGCTTTTTAATATTAAGGAGGAGCAATGGGATTTGGATTTATTGGATTATTTTAGAATTCCTGAGTCTGTTTTACCCAAGGTTTGTGCGAGCGATAGCCATTTCGGCCTGATTGACAAACAATGGCTGGGTATTGAGCTCCCGATCACCGGAGTTGCGGGCGATCAGCAGGCGGCCCTAATTGGTCAGGGTTGCTTCAATATTGGAATGGTAAAAGCAACTTTTGGAACAGGTGCGTTTTTACTATTGAATACAGGAAACAAAGCTGTTTTATCACAACATAAACTATTAACAACCATAGCATATAAGATAAAAGGACAAACAGTTTATGGATTGGAGGGCAGTATTTATCATGCTGGCACAACCGTCAAGTGGCTAAGAGATTCAATGAAGCTTATTGCTCATACTGATGAAACGGAAGTTTTAGCAGGCTCGTTAAATGGAAATGAAGGAGTTTATTTTGTTTCATCCTTTACAGGCTTAGGCGCCCCGCATTGGTTATCAGTCCCTGGTGCATCCATGGTTGGTTTAAGCTTATCCAGCAACAAAGCCCATTTTGCCAGAGCGGCATTGGAAGGGGTTTGTTATCAAACGCGTGAAGTATGTCTTTGTATGCGAGAAGACAGCCAATTGGATTTGTCACTTCTGCGTGTTGATGGAGGAATGGCTGTTAATCGATGGTTCTTACAATTTTTGGCAGATCAATGTCAATTACAAATACAAAAACCTAAAGATATCGAGACTACTGCTAAAGGGGCAGCAATATTAGCTGCGTTAGGATGTGGTGTTTATAATTCCTTAGATGAATTGCATGCAATCTGGGATGTGGAACAAACATTTAATCCCCAAAGATCATTAGAGCAAGTAGAAATGGATTATCGTGGTTGGAAGCAGGCGCTGCAGAAAGTAAAGGGGTAGTTCAACCGTTTATATATTAAAAGGCTAGTGTATATTTGTAGTCCGGGTGAAACGCAGCGGCCCCGGGAAACGGTTTGACTATATTCCCGGGGCCGCTGCGTTTCACCCGGGCTAACCTAGCGCCCAGGATCCGTTTTCAGTTTTTAAGGTACATCTCTGGTTTTTTCACCAGTGTATAGCTGGCGTGGTCTACCAATTCTTGATTTGGTAGCAACCATTTCCATCCAATGACTCATCCATCCAACAGTACGAGCTAGAGCAAAAATTACCGTAAACATATTGGTTGGAATTCCTAGAGCACTTAAAGTCAGACCTGAATAGAAATCGACGTTGGGATAAAGTTTTTTCTCAACAAAGTAATCGTCTTCAAGAGCAATGCGTTCAAGCTCCATAGCAAGCTTAAATAATGGCTCATCTTTTGCACCTACTGTTTCTAAAACATCATGGCAGGTTTTGCGCATTACTTTTGCTCGTGGATCATAGCTCTTATAAACACGATGACCAAATCCCATAAGTCGGAAAGGATCATCTTTATCTTTTGCTCGTTTAATGTATTGTTGAATACGATCAACACTACCAATTTCTTTGAGCATGTTAAGGCAAGCTTCATTCGCACCACCATGTGCGGGTCCCCATAGTGCACCGATTCCTGCTGAAATGCATGCAAAAGGATTCGCACCTGTTGAGCCAGCAAGGCGAACAGTAGATGTTGATGCATTTTGCTCATGATCCGCATGTAGAATAAAGATAGTATCCATGGCACGGACTAACACAGGATTAGGTGTAGACTCTTCTGAGGGAACACTAAACATCATGTGCAAGAAGTTTTCAGCATATGACATTTTATTTTGCGGGTAAATATAAGGTAACCCTATAGAGTATTTATAACTCATCGCCGCAAAAGTAGGCATTTTAGCAACCATGCGAATTGCAGAAATAAAACGATCTTCGGCATTATTTAAATCCATGGTGTCATGATAGAAGGCTGATAGAGCGCCAACCATTCCTACCATAATTGCCATTGGATGCGCATCACGACGGAAACCATTTAAGAATTGATACATTTGTTGATGTACCATCGTGTGGTTGTTAATTAGGTTAACGAATTTTTTCTTTTCTTCAGCATTAGGTAATTCGCCGTTGAGTAAAAGATAGCTTACATCAAGAAAATCTTTTTTCTCAGCCAATTGCTCAATAGGGTAACCTCGATAGAGCAATATACCTTTGTCTCCATCTATATAGGTAATTTTAGATTCACAGGAGGCAGTAGATAAAAAACCTTGATCAAAGGTAAAGACACCGCGCGCGCCAAGTTGTGTGATATCAATCACATCATTCCCTAGGGTAGGTGTATATACTGGTAATTCAAGCGGCTCTTGTCCTTCAAGGCTAAGTTTAGCTGTTTTTTTTGTCATTGCTTCTCCTGATAAAGGATTCATATTGATTGTGCGTGGCACTATATACAAAATGAGCACTTACAGTCAATTTTATTATGGTTTAGAATTTTAAAGAATGACAGCAAAAAAATAATAATTTTGTTCTGTCTGTGGGTATGACTTAGGTTTGGCTCACATTTAATTGTTTATCTCTGGAAATTACGGCATTTCAGTGTCTTCCCAGGGCCACATTTTAGGATAGATGATTTAATTAAATCCGTCTCTGTGGTATTCTTTATTATTAAAATTTATCGTCAAGGATACGTCCAAACTATGGTTTATCTAGCTAAAGAAGTCTTGCCTGTTAATATTGAAGATGAATTAAAACAATCCTATCTTGATTATGCGATGAGTGTCATTGTGGGCAGGGCTTTGCCTGATGTGCGTGATGGCCTGAAACCAGTGCATCGACGTGTGCTTTATGCAATGAGTGAATTAGGTAATGACTGGAATAAACCCTATAAAAAATCGGCGCGTGTTGTCGGGGATGTAATCGGTAAATACCATCCTCATGGTGACACGGCAGTTTACGATACTATAGTTCGGATGGCGCAGCCTTTCTCGATGCGTTATCTTTTGGTCGATGGGCAAGGTAACTTTGGTTCCGTAGATGGTGATGCACCTGCTGCAATGCGATATACCGAAGTACGCATGTCTAAGGTGGCTCATGCTTTATTAGCTGATCTGGAAAAAGAAACCGTAGATTTTAGCCCTAACTACGATGAAACCGAATTCGCTCCTGTAGTTTTGCCCTCACGCGTACCTAACCTGCTTGTTAACGGTTCTTCTGGTATTGCTGTGGGTATGGCAACTAATATTCCTCCACATAACCTTACCGAGGTTATTAATGCGTGCATTGCTTTAGTTGATGATCCAGAACTGAGTCTTGATGACATTATGGAGATTATTCCAGGTCCTGATTTTCCAACAGCAGCCATTATTAATGGAAGGGCAGGAATTATTCAAGGTTATCGCACAGGGAAGGGGCGCGTTATTATTCGTGCGCGAACAGAAATTGAAACCGACGAAGATACTGGGCGTCAGGCCATTATTATTAATGAACTTCCTTATCAAGTAAATAAAGCCCGTTTGGTAGAGCGTATCGCTGAATTGGTCCGTGATAAAAAGATTGAAGGGATTTCGGGACTTAGAGATGAGTCAGACAAACAAGGTATGCGCGTTGTTATCGAGTTAAAACGCAATGAAGTGGCTGATGTCATATTAAATAATTTATATGCACACACGCAAATGCAAAATGTGTTTGGAATCAATATGGTTGCTTTAGTTGATGGACAACCACGCACATTGAACTTGAAACAAATTCTTGAATACTTTATTAAACATCGACGTGAAGTAGTCACTCGAAGAACCCTGTTTGAACTGAAAAAAGCACGTAACCGCGCTCATTTATTGGAAGGTTTGGGTATTGCATTAGCTAATATTGATGAAATGATTGCTTTAATTAAACAATCACCAACACCACAAGATGCAAAAGAAGCCTTACTCGCTAAATTATGGGCACCAGGCATGGTTAAGACGATGCTGGACAGAGCAGGCTCTGATGCATCACGTCCTGATGATTTAACTGCTGAGTTTGGTATGGGGGCAAGTGGATATAAATTATCAGAAGCTCAAGCCCAGGCTATTTTAGAATTAAGACTTCATCGTTTAACGGCACTGGAACAAGATAAAATTTTAGGTGAATTCGAAGAGCTATTGCAGCTAATTCGCGGGTTATTGGAAATCTTGGCTTCACCAGAGCGACTTATGCAAGTGATTCGTGATGAACTTCTTGAGATTAAAACTCAGTTTGGTGACGAGCGTCGCACTGAAATTACCGCATCACAAGAAGATTTAACTATTGAAGATTTGATTACTGAAGAGAATGTAGTAGTAACCCTGTCACACCAAGGTTATGTGAAATACCAGCCACTTACTGCATATCAGGCTCAGCGCCGCGGTGGAAAAGGTAAGTCCGCAACAAATGTTAAAGATGAAGACTTTGTTTCACGGCTCGTGATTGCAAGTACTCATGACACGTTACTTTGTTTCTCTAACCATGGAAAACTCTACTGGTTAAAAGCATATCAGCTTCCATTAGCCAGTCGTATTTCCCGAGGTCGTCCAATTATTAATATTTTACCACTTGCTGAAGGCGAAGAAATTAACGCGATGTTGCCAGTTAGAGAATATCAGGAAGGTTATTATGTGTTCATGGCTACTAAAAAGGGAACAGTTAAAAAAGTGCCTTTAAATGCGTTTAGTAGACCCAGATCAAATGGAATTATTGCTGTGGATCTCGATGAAGATGATAGCTTAGTCGGCGTTGATATCACCGATGGTAGTAAAGATATTATGCTATTTACTGATGCCGGCAAGGTAGTCCGTTTTGATGAAAGCAAAGTTCGGCCAATGGGACGTACCGCTCGTGGTGTACGAGGTATTCGTATAGAAGAAGGTCAGGCGGTAATTTCTTTAGTTGTCGCCCATTCAGATGCAACTATACTAACTGCAACAGAAAATGGATACGGTAAACGTACTTCAATAGAAGAGTATCGTGTTTCTGGGCGTGGTGGTCAAGGAGTGATTTCTATTCAGGTAACTGAACGTAATGGTAAAGTAGTTCGCTCAGTACAAGTGACTGATGCTGATGAAGCTATGCTTATAACAGATAAAGGTACATTGGTACGCTTTAGGATAAATGAGCTGTCGGTGATTGGTCGAAATACACAAGGGGTTCGATTAATTAATGTCAGCGCAGGCGAGAAAGTTGTTGGTATGCAAAAAATCGAAGATTTGGGTGAGGATTCCAATGAATCCGATGGCATAACTGAAATTGAAGAAAATGACGATGACAACTCGAGTTTATAATTTTGGTGCGGGTCCTGCAATGCTTCCTGAGGCCATACTTAAGGACGCTCAGGAAGAATTTCTTGATTGGCAAAACCTAGGGGTTTCTGTACTCGAAGTAGGACATCGTAGTCCTGAGTTTTCGACTCTTTTAAATCATGCAGAGCAATCTTTAAGAGAGTTACTCTTTATACCCGAAAATTACCAAGTTCTATTTTTGGGAGGGGCCGCGCGAACTCAGTTTGCTATGATTCCAATGAATTTTTTATATCCAGATGAACAGGCCGGCTATTTAGTTTCTGGAATATGGTCGCATATGGCTCTTGCTGAAGCACAGTATTTAAAAAAGGCATATTGTGTCGCCAGTGGCGAGGAAAGTGGCTATAAAACATTCCCTGCGCCGAAAACTTGGGATATAAAAGAAAACACAACTTATGTTTATTACACTCCGAATGAAACCGTTAATGGAGTTCGGTTCCCTTATGTTCCTAAAACCAAGGGAATTACACTTATTGCGGATATGACTTCTGCTCTGCTTACTGAACCTATAGATGTCAAAAACTTCGGTTTAATTTTTGCAGGAGCCCAGAAAAATATAGCAAATGCTGGGTTAACTATAGTCATTGTTAGAGATGATCTACTAGAGAGAATGCCAGTCCCTAATGTACCGACTATGTTAAATTATAAGATACAAGCAGAACATCATTCACTTTATGCAACCGCGCCAGTTTTTAACTGCTATTTGGCTGATAAAATGTTTGATTGGGTAAAAAAACAAGGTGGTGTTGAAGAGATATATAAGCTTAACTGTCAAAAAGCAGCTAAGTTGTATCAATACTTGGACAGCACAGATTTTTATACTACGAATATAGATCCTGAAGTACGCTCTATTGTTAATATTTGTTTCTCACTTAAAAATGATAAATTAGAGAATGAATTTCTTCGGTTAGCAGAACTACGGGGTCTATATGCTTTAAAAGGACATCGCGCTGTGGGGGGAATGCGCGCCAGTCTTTATAATGCAATGCCAATGGCTGGAGTTGATGCGCTCGTAGAGTTCATGTCTGAATTTGCAAAGGAAAATAGTCGGTGAGAATACACAATTTCATAAGCAAACCCGTCCAGTCAATAAAAGGTGAAATCACAGTACCCGGTGATAAATCAATTTCACATCGTTCTATTATTTTTGGTTCTATAGCTAAAGGAACAACCATTATTAATGGATTTCTTGATGGCGATGACTGTATGGCGACCTTGAAAGCATTTCAAGCTATGGGTGTCACAATAGAAGGGCCTGATGAGCAGCAAGTTGTAATCTATGGTGTTGGAAAGCATGGATTACAGAAGCCGAAAGAGATTATTGATTGTGGAAATTCTGGAACCAGCATGCGCTTATTGGCAGGGTTATTGGCTGCACAATCATTTGATAGTCAATTGACCGGTGATGAGAGCTTATTAAAAAGACCTATGTTACGGATTAGTAAACCATTAACACAAATGGGTGCTGATATCTCTACCGTGGATGGTAAACCGCCTATTTCAATTAGAGGTGGAAAAGAACTGCATGGAATTCATTATGTAATGCCTGAAGCAAGCGCCCAGGTAAAGTCATGCATTTTGTTGGCAGGACTTTATGCTCAAGGAGAGACGCGAATTACTGAAACAGGTGTGAGTCGTGATCATACAGAACTGATGCTCAAATATTTCTCTTATCCGGTGCATCACAAAGACAATACTCTAGTTATTAATGCTGCAAATGAATGTTTGGGGACTGAAATTTTTGTTCCTGGAGATATTTCCTCATCGGCATTTTTCATTGTTGCAGCTACGATTATTCCTGGGTCTGATGTACTCATTCGTAATGTTGGTATTAATCCAACACGTACAGGAATCATTCATATATTGCTGGAAATGGGTGGCAACATAACTCTTTTAAATCAGCGACAACTAGGAGAGGAATGGGTTGCTGATTTACGTGTTAAATATGCGCCGTTGAAGGGAATTAATATAGGTGCGAATATGGTTCCACTTGCAATCGATGAGTTTCCTGCTATTTTTATAGCCGCTGCATGTGCTCAAGGACAAACTACATTACATGGAGCAAGTGAATTACGTTTTAAAGAAAGTGATCGCATTGCTACAATGGTTGATGGTCTAAAAAAATTAGGTATTCGCGCGGAAGCATTAGATGATGGCGCACTGATTGAGGGTGGAGTGATACGTGGAGGTACTGTTGAAAGTAGTGGTGATCATCGTATTGCCATGTCTTTTGCAATTGCTGGAGCTATAGCTAGTGATCCGGTTACGATCAAAAATTGTGCCAATGTAGCCACCTCATTTCCTTTGTTTGTAGATACAGCAAGGGAACTTCAACTTCAAATAGAGGAATTTGTTGATAATGTACGATGACGCTGTACCTGTAATAACCCTAGACGGACCAAGTGGAACTGGTAAAGGAACTATATGTCAATTACTTGCAAAACATCTTAAATGGAATATGCTTGATAGCGGTGCGATTTATCGCGTGCTCGCTTATGCAGCAAGAAAAAATAAGATAGATTTTCATGAAATAGGACAATTAACTGCCCTAGCACGTTCCTTAAATTTACGTTTTGTATCGTCTGATGATTATGGGACACGGACCATTTTGGACGATGAAGACATCAGCTTAGCAATTCGCAGTGAACAATGTGGACAAGATGCATCTCAAATTGCCGCAATTCAAGAAGTAAGACAGGCTTTACTTGAGCGTCAACGTAATTTTGCCCAGGCTCCTGGTCTGGTTACGGATGGTCGAGATATGGGTACGGTGGTTTTTCCAGAGGCTGTTTTGAAGGTTTTTTTATATGCAAGTGAAGAAGAAAGAGCAAATAGACGATATTTACAGTTGAAAGAAAAAGAAATTAATGTTAGCCTCGCGCACGTTGTAGAAGAATTGGCTAAACGTGACGTAAGGGATACTGGTCGTACGCATGCGCCTTTAAGACCTGCAGATGATGCAGTGCAAATTGATACAACCAGCTTATCCATTGTACAAGTGTTCAATATTGTATTAGAATTAGTTAATGAACGTTTGTACAATAAATAAGTGTTTGTTAGGGGAAAGATGAGTGGAACTCATTCTTTCATTTTTTTACTAAAGAGTTTATTAACATGTCTGAAAGTTTCAAAGAATTGTTTGAGCAAAGTATTGCCGGCGCTCAATTTTATCCAGGTGCCATTATTAATGCCAAGGTTATCGGTATCGATAGTGATTTTGTCATTTTAAATGCTGGTCTAAAGTCTGAAGGTATTGTTCCTAAAGAAGAATTTTATGACAAAGATGGCGCATTGGAAGTTAGCCTGGGAGATACTGTTGAAGTAGCGCTGGATTCTGTTGAAGACGGCTACGGCGAGACGCTCCTTTCAAGAGAAAAAGCAAAACGTCAGGAAGCTTGGCGAAAATTATCTAAATCACATGAAAACAATGAAACAGTTACCGGTCTTATTTCTGGAAAAGTTAAAGGCGGATTTACTGTTGAAATTGGTACTATTCGCGCCTTCTTACCTGGTTCATTAGTAGACGTCAGACCTGTAAGAGATCCTTCATATCTTGAAGGAAAAGAGCTTGAATTCAAAGTAATTAAAATGGATTTAAAGCGCAACAATATCGTTGTATCACGTCGTGCAGTTGTTGAAGAAGAAAGTAGTGCAGACAGACAAGCATTACTTGAATCACTGCATGAAGGCCAAGAACTCCATGGTATTGTTAAAAACCTTACCGATTATGGTGCATTTATTGATTTGGGCGGCATAGATGGCTTGCTACACATCACTGATATTTCATGGAAGCGTGTAAAACACCCAAGTGAAGTATTATCAGTTGGTCAAGACGTAAAAGTAAAAGTATTAAGCTTTGATAGCGAAAGAAACCGTGTTTCTTTAGGCATGAAACAATTAGGTAACGATCCTTGGGTGGATCTGGTAGAGCGTTATCCTATAGGCAAGAAATTACAAGGTAAAGTAACCAATATTACTGATTATGGTTGCTTTGTTGAAATAGAAGAAGGCGTTGAAGGTTTGGTTCACATGTCAGAGATGGATTGGACTAACAAAAACGTACATCCAAGTAAAGTAGTTTCTTTGGGTGATGTTGTTGATGTTATGGTTCTTGAAATTGATGAAGAACGACGTCGTATTTCTTTAGGTATGAAGCAATGTGTTGGTAATCCATGGCAACAATTTGCTGCATCTCATAATAAAGGCCAAAAAGTTAGTGGTAAGATTCGTTCAATCACTGATTTCGGAATATTCATTGGCCTTGATGGGGATATTGATGGCTTGGTTCATCTCTCTGATATTTCCTGGACTGTTGCTGGCGAAGAGGCAGTAAAACAGTTTAAGAAAGGACAAGAGTTAGAAGCAGTTATTCTTGCTATTGACCCTGAGCGTGAGCGAATTTCTTTAGGTATCAAACAACTTGAAGGTGATAACTTTACAAGTTTTGTTGATGAGTACACTAAAGGTGCTATCGTTAAAGGTACTGTTGTATCCGTTGATGCTAAAACAGTTACTGTAGCATTGGCAGATGACATTACTGGTACTATTCGTGCAAGCGAACTTTCTGATGAGCGTGTTGATGATGCTACTACTCTGGTCAAAGAAGGCGACGAGATTGAAGCAAAAATCATAAATGTTGACCGTAAAAATCGTTCAATTACTCTTTCAGTAAAAGCGAAAGATGCTCAAGATGAAGCGGATGCTATCAAGAAATACTCTAGAACCGAAGGTGCGTCTACAACAACCTTAGGTGATTTGTTGAAAGAAAAAATGGCAAGTAAAGAAAGTGATTAATCACTTTCTTGTCTAACATAGTAAAAAGCGTAGATTTTTCTACGCTTTTTTGTTTGTATCTATTTTAAATAGCTTGGGTGAGGCGAAGTGAGCCCAGGTTTATGATATGATATCCTTCTGGAAACTCCAGATTTTTTACTTCGCATTATCCAGGCAACAAAAAGGAAAAATTCATGCGCTTATTAATGCTGGTTATTTATATACTTCTCATTATTATTGGCGTTAGTTTTGCTGCACTAAATGCTACTTCGGTAGATGTAAATTTTTATTTTAAAACGATATCTATGCCTATCTCAGTTTTAATGACGATTATGCTGGGCATCGGTATTTTAGTAGGCTTTATACTTTTTGTTGGGCGATATTTGCGCCTAAAAGCGGAATGCCATAAGATTAAAAATCAATTAAAATTAACTGAAAAAGAAATAAAAAACTTGCGATCAATCCCATTACAAGACCAGCATTAATTTTTTTGTTATTATACGGTCTAATATGCACAGAGGAGGGTAATAATGATTGATTTATGGCCATTACTATTGCCTGCTGCTGCTTGGTCAGGTTGGTGGATGGCAAATCGAAGTAAACCCAAAGAAGATCCAACCGTTTATAATCGTTTATCCCGTGAATACGTTGTCGGACTTAATTATCTCTTAAATGAGCAATCAGATAAGGCCGTTGATATTTTTATTAAATTATTAGAAGTTGACAGCGACACGGTAGAAACCCATCTTGCTTTGGGAAGTTTATTCAGACGCCGTGGCGAGGTTGATCGAGCTATCCGAATTCATCAAAATTTAATTGCAAGACCCCAGCTAAGCATTATACAAAGAAAAGAGTCTTTAATGGCACTTGGCCAAGATTATATGAGTGCTGGCTTATTTGATCGGGCAGAACGAATTTTTTTAGAAGTTGTAGAGCTAGGTGGGTCTAAAGAAACGTGTAGTTTGCATGGCCTATTAGCAATTTATCAGCAGGAAAAAGCATGGGAAAAGGCTTTAGATGTAGTTAAAAAATTGGAAATTTCAACTGGAACAAGTTTTCATAATCAAGCAGCCCATTATTATTGTGAAATGGCCAGTCAGGCATTAAAAACTAACGCAATTGATAGAGCCGCATACTGTATTAAACAGGCTATAGCTGTCGATAATGAATCTGTGCGTGCCAGTTTGATGAATGCAAGCCTTGAAATGAAAGAAGGGCGTTATAAACAAGCAATTCGCTCATTAAAACGTATTCCGCAGCAAGATGCAGATTTTTTAACGGAAATTATCGAGCCTTTAGTAATATGTCACAAAGAACTAAATACAATGGATGAGTGTGTTAAGTATCTTGAACAGACTTTAGAAAATAATCCCAGAGCCTCAGTAATTTTTGTTATTGCAGAGTATTTAAGACAGCAAAAAAATATGGATGCGGCTATAGATTTTGTAGCCGATAATTTAGGCAAGCATCCATCAATAAGGGGTTTAAATCAGTTAATTTATTGGCATCTAGAGTCTGCTCACGGGAAAGTTCGTGACAAATTACAAATGCTTCATGATATAACGAGTAAATTTTTAGATAATAAGCCAGTTTATCGATGTAATCATTGTGGTTTTGGTGGCAAGCATCTGCATTGGCATTGTCCCAGTTGTAAAAACTGGGGAAGAATGAAACCTGTCCATGGTTTGGAAGGATATTAACTAATTTTAAGAGATTATGATGCAATTTATCGATTTAAAAAAACAATATTCAATAATAGAAAACGAAATTCTGACAAGCATTAAAAACGTTTTAAATCATGGCCAGTACATTATGGGGCCTGAAATTACCCAGCTTGAAAAGCAATTGGCTGATTTTATAGGGGTAAAGCATGTCATTGTCAATTCGAGTGGAACAGATGCCTTATTAATGGCATTAATGGCTTTGGAAATTCAGCCCGGAGATGAAGTTATTACAACTCCTTTTAGTTTTTTTGCTACCACAGAAGTAATTGGACTTTGCCAGGCTAAACCTGTTTTTGTGGATATTGATCCGCTTACCTATAATATGGATCCGAGTAAACTCGAGGCCGCAATTACCAGTAAAACTAAGGCAATAATGCCTGTTGGATTGTACGGCCAATGTTCTGAGCATGATGAAATTAATGCCATTGCTGCTCATTATGGGATTCCAGTAATTGAAGATGCAGCACAAAGCTTCGGTGCAACTTATAAAGGTAACTATTCGTGTAATTTATCAACAATTGGATGTACTAGCTTTTTCCCATCCAAACCTTTAGGTGGATATGGGGATTCAGGAGCGTGCTTTACCAATGATGATGCTTTAGCGCAAAAACTCATTGAAATAAGAATTCATGGTCAAAATGCGCGTTATTGCCATAATCGCATAGGTATTAATGGACGTATGGATACCATTCAGGCTGCTGTTTTAATTGAAAAGCTGAAACTGTTCCCAGATGAAATCATTATGCGTCAAAGGGTTGCTAAGGCTTATGACCATATGCTTTCGCCATTAGTCAAAACACCTTTTATTCATAGTCATAACACCAGTGTTTATGCTCAATACACCATTGAAGTAAACAATCGAGATGCTTTTCAAAAGGCAATGAGCGAAGCAGGAATTCCAACTGCAGTCCATTATCCAGTACCGTTGCACCAACAAGCGGCCATGGCATATTTAGGTTACACAGTTGGTGATTTTCCTCATGCTGAATATGCAAGTAGTCGGGTGATTAGTTTACCTATGCATCCTTATTTGCAAGAAGCAGAACAAATGAAAATTGTTGCAGCGGTTAAAAACGCTCTAACAGTGCACGAAGAAGAGGCTATAGCATAAATGACACCTAAATTAATTGTTGCGCTTGATTTTGATAGCGAGCATGATGCTTTAAGTCTAATTGATAAGCTTGATCCAAGAAGTTGTGCTTTAAAAGTAGGTAGCGAGCTTTTTACTTTATTTGGCACTCATTTAGTAAAGCAATTGGTGCAGAAACAATTTAAGGTTTTTTTGGATCTGAAATTTCATGACATTCCTAATACCGTTGCAAAAGCTTGTATGGCAGGGGCTGAATTAGGTGTATGGATGATGAATGTTCATGCTTCTGGCGGGATGGCTATGATGCAGGCAGCACGAAAAGCAATTGATGCTTATGGTGCTGCTCGACCAATCTTAATTGCGGTAACTGTTTTAACTAGTTTTAATCAGAACGAATTAACTTCTATTGGGATCAATACACCGATTGTTGACCACGTAAATAAACTGGCAATTTTAACTAAAGAATCAGGTTTAGATGGGGTGGTTTGTTCCGCTCAAGAAGTTAACGTAATAAAAAGAGAGTGTGGTAATCAATTTATTACTGTTACTCCCGGAATTAGGCTTACAAGTGATTCAAAGGATGATCAATCAAGAGTGTTAACCCCCAAACAAGCCATTGCAGAAGGTAGTGATTATTTAGTCATAGGACGTCCCATCACCCAAGCATCAAATCCAGAAGCAGTTGTTGCAGAAATTCTAAAAAGTATTCAATAGTCATCAACTCGTTTTCCTTAACCTCCGGGTCGCATAAGCTGATATCAGGAGGTCTCTTTCACCTTCAATCACGTCAGAAAAGTGTAATTTTTGATTAATTAGTGCTATTTAATTTCTGATAAATTTGTGTTAATTATATTTGTGATGGTTAAAAATAATAAAACAGAGGATTAGCCAACTCAATTAAATACATCGGTACTAAAAAATAAAAACTCGAGTTAAGTAAAAACGAAATTTCAGCAGAGCAGGGAGCCCAATTCGAGAATAGCTAAGGTAAAACTGCTGAAGAGTTAATGGATTATCATAACTTAAGGATAAGTGATGACGCCACAACACGTAATAAGTCAGCTGCTTGACTCTGACTCAGCTCAATATACTCAAAATCTGGATTTATTAAAAAAAATTATTATTACGTCCTACTTAGGTCGTCTGCAGATCAACGGTTTGTCACCAGATAATAAAATTGCTTTGGGTAACTATCTATTTGATAACGAACAGATGATGTTTGATTTCACACGTCTTAGTGATGAGAAAAGAGCATTATTTATGCAATGGTTTTTGGAACCTCATCAACAAGATAAGTCTAAGGTTTTTTTAAGAGGTGTGGCGGTAAATGAATATCGAGGTTTCACCGCTGAGGTTCCTTTAAGTTGGTGGGGTAGAATAGTAAGCTGGTTTCAAGGAAAGTATTTAGAATATTGGAAAACAAGCGACTTAGATTTATCTCTGAAAAAAATATCCAATTATCAACTGACGGGAATTGAGATGTGCCAGGGAAATCATGGGATATTAATTGGTTTCAACCAATTCCTTGTCCCAGGTACTGGAACAAAGTATAAGAGCCCAAATGATGCACAGCAAGAGCCTTTAGGAAATACAAAGAGAGTTTTTATCACAGATAAATTAGTCGATCAGCTTATTTCGCTCAATATAGGAAACATCAAATTTGAATCGGTGTGCAAAAGTCCTCATCCCCAATCTATAGAAGTGTCTGATCTACAAGAACGTCTCGATAAAATGCATGATTATCGAAAAATGCAGCGATTTATGTCGATGAAGCCCTGGTATATGCGAATTTGGAGCTGGTTATTTCCTTGGCTGAGTGATGAAAAAGTTAAAAGCAAATCTATTAAAGAGAAGCAAGTAGTTCCTTTATATGAAACAAAAAAGGTAGAAATATTTCGCTTCTTAAAATCACATGAGATCTTAGTTAGAGAAAGAAAACCTAATGTTAAAAATCTCGTTCTTTGTGGTGGTGGTGCAAAAATTTTTGCACATATTGGTGTTTGGAAGGCGCTGAATGAAGCAAAAATATCTCCTGAAAAATTTGCTGGTAGTTCAGCTGGCGCCATTATGGCTTTAATGTGCTATTTAGGTTATTCAGCATCTGAAATTGAGGAGTTATTTAAACATTTTAAACATGAACATTTAGTACATTTTGACATTAATATTAATGGAATTTCTGAGGCTCATTCGTTAAAGACTGCTCTTGATTATGCAATTGCAAATAAATTAAATCAAATTGTTGCTAAGTATCAAATCCCATATCCAAAAGGGCCAATTACGTTTGCAACCTTAGAAGAAATTAGACAGAAATACCCTGATTGTGGCATAGGAAAAGAGTTAGTGGTTACGACTACGAATAAACGTCAAGGAACAACCCGATATTTCTCATTCTTACGCTCACCAGATTTTGAAGTGAGTGAAGCAGTTAAAACATCTGCAAGTTTTCCTATAGTTTATAGATCAACGGTGATTGATGGAGATGAGCATAATGATGGTGGGGTATTGAATAATTTTCCCACGGAAGCTTTTGTTGATGATCACACTACACTACTGGAATCAGAATATGGCAATAATTTAAAAGTATTAGCGGTCAAGTTTGATGATGGGCCTGAACGAAAGGCAATTGATCGTGTAATGGATAGAGTATATCGGGAAAATATCGTTTTAAACTGGATATATCGTTTGCTAACAGGTGTTAGTGATCCTGCCAGTGGTTGGGAAAAAGACCGTTTGAAATTGAGAAAATATGCATGTCAATCTATTGTGATTAATGTTGATAATGTATCTAGCTCATCGTTTACTGTCGGTGAGGAAACCAGAAAAAAAATGATTGACTCAGGTTATGAAGAGACAAAAAACTACTTAAATTTGCGGTATCACAAAAATGAATCAGATGAATATGAAAATGAGGAGTTTATGTATGAGACATTTAGTTCGCTAGGTGAGTTACTCTCTTATTGTTGTTATAGAGGGGATAAGAAATGGTTTGATAAAGTGTATCAACTTATTGAGGAATCTACTGCTCCTAATCGTATTGAGCTAATAAAGCAGGCCCAAGAATTAAAGGCCCTTTATTTCAACTCAGGCTCTTCTTCATTAAGAGGTTCCTCACATGACGAGCATCCATTAACATTCTTTGGAAATGAAATACCGAATGTCTTATCTTCTAGTAGAACTGATAATCATCAAATTTTGCTAGCAGTATATCCAGTGTTTTTAAAATTATCATCATCATTCCTAAAAGACGGCACAGACAAAAAAATCTTTGATTATGCTCGCCATTCTTTTTTGTTGAAAAATCCTTTTGCATGTTTAGACCATTTTGCAAAAATTCGCAATGAGACGCATATCATCCTACACATTGTTATTAATTTATTAAAAGAGCTTAGAAAAAACCCCAACGAAAAGGTATATGCAGCATTGAGTCAAGTGCTTGAGTTATTGAATGAGGATAAAAACCTTGATAAAGAAGAGTATTTTGCGCGTTGGGATTTGTCCTTGCCTCAATGTTTACGTATGTTACGTTTATTGAATAAGGATGCGCAAATTAATACTCACTTACTTCGAGCCATGAGCAGGAAAAGTGAGCCTATGCAAACAGTAGTTTCAGGTGTTTATCATGAAGAAGATGGTCATAGTGACTCCGAGCCTGATGGGGCATTTTCTTTTAGTATGTAATTTTTTTGAAATACATGCTATTTTGTTTGCACCAACTCGCACCATGAATAGACAAGGAATCTGTTTGTTCCATGAAAATAAAAGGTTTTACACTTCTTGAATTGCTTATTGCGATGACCCTATTTTTAGGGTTATCAATAATAGGAATTGCTTCATACACTTATTTTATCAATAAAAATGAGCAACAAACAATCATTGATGAACTGCGAACGGCAATTCAATATGCCAAGATCCAGGCTATGATTCTTGGCAACCCTGTATACCTTGCTCCTTTAAATAGCTCATCAGATTGGTCAAACGGTGTGGTTTTGAGATTCTTAAATAAGCAAACAAATCAACTGAAACTAATTTATCAATGGCAATGGAGTCATCCTCGTTGGCGTTTGAGTTGGGAGGGGGCTGGTTCAACAAAAAAGATTATATTTGCAACGTCTCTAGGCCAAGGAATGAGCAATGGACATTTTATCCTAGTGAATAAAGTGACTCATGAGCAAGTCACTATGATTTTAAATCGACTAGGAAGAATAAGAGTCAAAGGTCACCCTATCAAGGAATAGGCATAGTTGAGCATAGACAGAACGTCTCCCTGTGGCCTATTATGAATAAGATTCAGCAATAACTTGTCGCTGGTGCGTTAATTTTGTAAGATCTTACTGAAATATATTTTGTTATAAGTAGCTAAGATCCATGCCTATTAATCCCCAATCTATTTTTACAGTAAATGCTCAAAGTTCTGAACATCTTTCAGAATGGCTTAATCACCAAGCGTCATTAACTGACAAATTGTACCAAATAAAAGGTGATGCTCAAATTGAGCTTATTTCCCAATGTTGGGTGAATACTGATTGGTGGGATAAAAATCTTCTACAGATTCAAGATGAAATGGCTTTTCAACGTGAAATCATTATGAAAAGTGGTGGTGTCGCTTATTGGTATGCTCGCAGTATTATTCCCAAAAAATGTTATGATCTTGATCCTGCTTTCTTTGGCCGTCTAAAAGATGAATCAATAAAAAATTTAATTTTTAATGAAGAGAAAGTACATCGTCTTAAATGGTTCAGCTATCCTGCTGATCAGCAATGTTTAGAATACTATTGGGTCAAACGACATGTAAACTCAGTTAATGGAGTACTCTGGGTTCGCCTCGCAGAATTCTCATTTCAACAAAAGGAATCATTTTACTTAGTTGAAATTATGTTACCCGAACTGGAAAGGATTACTCCATGAAATGGGATGCATATTGGCGATTAATGCGCTTTGATAAACCTGTTGGAATTTTGTTGCTTTGGTATCCAACAGCATGGGCATTGTGGCTCGCAAATAAAGGGATGCCTTCACTGAGACTATTCATCCTTTTTTTATGTGGTACTGTCCTGATGCGTGCTGCAGGATGTGTTATCAATGATATTGCAGATCGAAATATCGACAAACATGTTGCTCGCACTAAGTTCAGACCGTTAACTGCTGGTGAAGTCAGCTTAGCGGAAGCCTTTATTTTATTAATAATATTACTTTTAACCGCATTATTTATATTAATTCAGTTACCTCGTAATTGTTTTTATCTGGGATTAATCGCGTTATTTGTGTCCTTTTTATATCCATTTTGCAAACGCTTTCTAGAGGCGCCACAAATGATTCTTGGCTTGGCATTTTCTATGGGTATTCCCATGGCTTATGTCGCCTCAGATTTGGCTTTAAATGCGGAATGTTTCTTATTATTTCTAATGAATTTTTCTTGGATTCTTGTTTATGACACCATGTATGCTATGGCGGATAAAGAGGATGATTTAAGAATTGGTGTCAAATCTACTGCAATATATTTTGCAAGCCATGACCGATTGATTATTGCTTTATTGCAAAGCTTATTTCACAGTTTGTGGTTGTGTTGGGCATTGATGGAGCAGACAAACTTGTGGTTTTATATCTTTTGGTTTGTAGCAGGTATAGTCTTGATTCATCAACAAAAGCTGATTAATAAAAGAGACCCACAAGATTGTTTTAAAGCATTTATTGTGAGCGCCTATTACGGTGCATGGATGTGGTTAGCAGTCGCTCTTGCTCGATAATTACTCCATGAAGAAATTATTGATGAGGGCTATCTCTATCTTCCTTATCAAATTTTTTTTCATCAAGATCTCTCATGCCCTGAACAATGCTTTTCATTTTTTTCTGTAGCATCTCCTGTTGTTCTTCTTGAGGTTGTACAGTGGGGTCTGTTGTGGGAGCTTGTTCTGATTTTTTCGGTTGTTGAACTTCTTCGCGGAGTTTTATGGGTCTTACTTTGGGATCATATTCTATTAAAGTATAGGGTTTGATGCTATCTTCTTCGTGCTCGCATTCCTCTTTATTTTTCGCCATTAAATCGAACTTGGCGCTTTCACCTATAAGAATAATAGGTTTTCCTTCTGGTGACTTATAAACGGCTGCAACACCGTAATTATATGCGGGACCTACATTCTCTGCGGCTTGCACTAAAATTTTTGGTCCTTTCTCCTTAAAATGTTCTTGTAAATTTTTCGCAAAAGTTAATGCTTTTCCAGTATTTAACGCCACTCCTTTTTCGAAAATGAGTATTTCTCCAATCTCAGATGCGGGTATCGCGTCAAATAGAGGCTTTCCACCTAAGACAGTTCCTGTATTCTCTTTGATATTGATAAACGGGGTATTACCATGATAAAGCCCGATATCTCCATTTTTAAACATAAATATAGCTGGAAAACATGAGGCTAATGAATGAGTTAATATAATTCTATTGTCTTTTGCTTTTAGTATTTCTAGAGAGCCAATACCTACATTTATGGCTTTTGCCTGTGCTTCTTCAGCGATTACTAAAGCAGATGCATGATAAGGGCCTGAGGGTAATTCTTTTGTCGTCTTGACCTGGGGTTGACCTTCAGAATCATTAACTATAGTTAAAATAGGCATGGGGTATCTCCAAATAAACTGACCTATATCCATAATAATAGAGTAGATAATTAGAAGTTGTTTTTTTAACCAACTTAATGGAGAGAGTGCGGGCTAATGTATTCTGTTGTTCGCAGCATGGACGAAATTTATATCTTGCATGGAAGTAAGTACACGTGTCCAAACTTAGAAAACAAGCTGATGCTCCGATGCGAGATGATATAAATCCTGAAGAGCATGGTAAGCAATTTAAATCTAATTAGCATTTACATAATCATTAAATAATGGGTATTAAGTGATTTATCTATCAAATCAAGGGACAGCATTGGTGCCTATGTCCCAAGAAAACAAGTCGAGGGACATGGGAATAAGGTTAAGTTCCTGAAATCACCTTTTTTGAAATGAGGAGGAACAAGAAACAGTTCATATTTTAAAACGTCTCACTGCCATTATCTGCAACAACACGGGTGTGTTTTCCATAAATGACAAGAATTTTTTGTTTTGCTTTTAGTTTGAGATCCTCTGCCTGAACTACAGAAATAATTCCGCCAGAGTTTAATCTAATGACGTATTCAACACCACGTGTTTGGCTGTAGCCATTATCAACAAAACTATTATTTGCGCTTTTTGTTGTATTATTCGTGTTGCGATGCAAATTTACAGGGCGTTTAGAAATAACAGTACCTGGAATTACTTTTTTAATCTTGCCAACTTCACTTGTATCATACTCACCGGGAGGTAAGGCTTTATTACAGCTTATTAAAATAAAGCCAAAAAGTAATACTAAAACAGATTTAAATAGGTTGTTTCGATTCATAAGACATAAACTCCAGTTAGGAACATGGCCGAACTAATTGTCCTCAAGATAGGTCACGGAGAAATTATCTTGCAATCATTAGAGAATTATTCGTGTCATGTCATCAATTTATATTGGCCGCACGCAGTATAACCGAGAATTAAATGATTTTTAACAGTTCATCTAATAAACTGCTTGCGCCTATGCGAAACCAGCTTTGGTTAATTTGTTTTTTAATGATTAATTCTGCGAGTATCGCATAATGGTATGCATCCTGGGGCTTTTTAACCCCGCCTGATACCTTAACGCCACATTCTGCTTGTGTATCTCTAATGGCACTTAAAATAGCAAATACTGCGGATAAAGATGCTCCAACAGGTATTTTACCTGTAGATGTTTTAATAAAGTTGCAACCTAACTCAATTAACTCATTACTTACATTGTAAACGGTTTGCATATCAGGAAACGCGCCCGTTTCCAAGATAATTTTTAATGCAAGATTGTGTTGTTTACATAATTTTGAGACAGCATGACATTGGTTTAATGCCTTTTGATGTTGTCCTTGTAGATACATCTGATAGGGGAGGACAAAATCAATTTCAGCCACACCCAACAGCATTGCTTTTTCTATAGATGCAAGTGAAGAATCTAATGAATCATTTCCCTGAGGAAAGTTGATAACTGTAGCTAAGGGAATGGTATTTTGTGAGGAAAATTGTTCTAAGTGCTGCAAGTAAACACATATTGCGGCAACTCGATTCAGATTTGCATTCTGTTTTAGCTGAGATAATGATTCAACGGTTGCTTGCTCATCCAATAAGGTGAGATCTATTGTCTGAATGAGTTGCTCAGCTGTTATGGCTCTATGAGCATAACCCCCAAGCAACAGATGCATGACTTCGTTAAAGTGGTTCGCTAATGTCACTTTAAGCTCGCAATGTATTGTTTTAGGATGCGATTCAACTTTTCCGCTGCTCCTTCTGCCATTGCAACGACTGAGTCATGGCTATGGGCTGTTTTTGAAAGACCAGTAGCGTAATTAGTAATCATGGCAATTACTGCTACATGCATGGAGCAGTGATTGGCTACTAAAACTTCCGGAACTGTAGACATTCCAACTGCATCTGCTCCCCAAAGTTTAAATGCTCTAATTTCTGCGGCTGTTTCATAGTGAGGGCCTAAAACAGAGATATAAACCCCTTCAGTCAGTTTTATTGAGTTTTGTTCTGCAATTGATAATAAATCAAAACGCATTTGTTGATCATATGCGTTATCCAAAGGATAAAATCTTGGGCCAAATTCATCATCATTAGGACCGATTAGAGGATTACTTGGTTGTAAATTAATATGATCTGATATGAGCATTAATTCTCCAGGGCCAACATCTTCTCTTAATGAGCCTGAGGCATTGGTTGCAATAAAATAATTGCATCCTAAAAGTTTCAATGTACGAATATAGGTTTTAACTGTTTCATAGTTTTCTATACCTTCATACGTATGAGCGCGACCTTGCAAACATACTACGCCTACGTTGTTCCAATATCCGAGAATTAAATTGCCACCATGTCCTTGTACGGTAGTTTTAGGGAAGCCAGGTAACTCTTCATAATTAATACGTACTGAATCGTGCAACTCATCGGCAAATTTACCTAATCCTGAACCCAAAACTATGCCAATAGTTGGCTTAAATGAAGGATGTAGTTTCTGGATATATTTTGCTGCTAAATGAGCATAGCTCTGCTTTGTTGCAGTATCTGTCATACAAATGTTCCTATTATGTTAACTTAGGAAAAGCAGTTATCAACTGCTTTTCCTCGGTTTAAGGGTTAAAATCAAACTTAAAAGCCAGGGGCAGGAGCTCATCAATTTTTAAGCTACGCAATATTGAATCTTTATCACATAGATGAATTATTGTATCAGGTGTTGAAAACTCATAAATTCTTTGTCGGCATGCACCACATGGGGAGCACAATGAATTTGCTCCTGAGAGTACAACCATACTTTTAATACACTGCTCACCTGCAGAAACCATAGCGGAGATTGCAGAGGTTTCAGCACAAACTGCCAAACCATAAGAGCTATTTTCCACATTGACGCCCGTATATAAATTATCTTTATCCGTACAAATACAACTGGCTACACTAAATTTAGAGTAGGGTGAGTAAGAGTGGGAAAGTGCTTGATAGGCGTTTGAAATCATTTTCTTAATTTTAGGGTCCATAATCAACTCAATAAAAACAATAGATATTATGTATTCAATTATAAAGAACTATTGGTAGTAAGACTACGTCCAATATCATGTTTCTCATCATCAATTAATTCAGAAGGTTTGGGAGATGGTTTAACTGGCTTATCATTTGTTCTATTAAATAAACCGTTCCAACAACCTGGCTCTGGTGTATCAGAAAGTTCTAAAGCAGGAGATGGACCCAATGTATCACTCATTTGAGCATAACTTTCAGGTGTTGGAGTTGGTTTATGGTCGCCAAATGCAGAGTTCAGCCAGAACTCAAATGCTAATGCACCAAGCCCTACGCAAACGATTAGTGAAAAAATAGTAATTGGTATTGCCAAAGGCGGGAAGAAAAACATAAGCGTGGCAGCGATTGCGGTTACTAAAGTAATTGCACATGTCGTTGCAGCGTAAGACAAATAGGTTTTTTGTTTGGAATAAGAAAAATTGTCATCCTGGGCCGGTGGATTTTTTAATTTATGATATTCTCCAATTGTCCATATGATGTTTCCCAAAAGAAAGAGCCAGGCTGCAGGAGGAAATAATGCAGGTATAAAAACCGCAGCAACGCTGATTACTGTTGCAATTAGTCCTACTAATGAAGAAAGAAGGAACTGCTCTTTAATCTGAGCAAAACCATACCATTTACGATAATGTTCCTCATGATCTGGATGGAGAAGGCATGCCGTAAGCCAAGAAAGATAAGCGAGTAAATAAACCCCAAGAGAAACAAATCTGAAGATGGCAGATACAAGTGGGAACGGTATATACTGAAGCTTGGAAAGCAAAAAGCCAGAGAAGAAAAAAATACCACTTGCTTTATCTAACTTCTGAGCTACGGTCATTATAAAAATAGTCCTGAGGAGCCTATAACCCTGCGAATTGTACCTTAATTAGACAGAAAAAAACAGTTCTGTTTCATGAAATTTAAAGGAATTACTCACTGATAACGTTTTATGTAGTTATAGTTGTGTTTAATTCAGGTTTTTCTATTATAACTAGACTCGTTGAGTTAAGAATAATTCGTACAAGTAACCCTCCGTCAGGGTTATTTAAAGCCATAATTTTACCATGATGCAATTGAACTGCACGAGAGGCAATCGCCAAACCTAAGCCATATCCACCGGTTTTTTTGGTTCTTGATGTATCTACTCTATAGAACGGATTAAAAATTCGCTCGAGCTGATCCTCAGAAACACCAGGCCCTTCATCACTAATATCGATACATACATGTTCTTTTGTTTCATCATATTTTAATGAAACGGTAACGTGCTTGGCCGCAGGCGAGTAATGTAGCGCGTTACGAACTACGTTTTCGACCGCTCTGTGAATTAAACGTTCATCGATCAATAAGTGACAAGGTTCAATTATACCTGCTTGAACTCTAGGTGTATCTTCACCAACTTCATAATTAGCATCTTTAATGATACTGACTAAAAGTGCAGAAAGATCAGTTTCATTTAAATTAAGCTCGGTTGTGGATTTTTCTAAACGAGCAAAGTCCAAAACCTCAGTGATTAAAGCGTTTAATCGTGAGCATTCAAGCTCCATGCGATTAAATTCTGTATCAGCTAAATGTTGCGTTTTATTGCGTCCCAACTCAATGGCAATTTGCAGTCGAGCAAGAGGAGAGCGTAATTCATGAGAAATATCTTGTAGCAGTCTCTCTTTTGAGCTCACTAAAGTTTCTAGTTGCTCTGCCATACGATCAAACTCTTTACTTAATTGAGCAATTTCATCATTATGATGTCCTCTTAAGGGCCCGACACGAGTATTTAATTTTCCAGTCGCAATTGATTTGGCTGCCATACCTAAAGATCGCAAAGGTTGTGTTAAATAACGTGATAATAAGTAACAAATAAGTCCGCTTATAAAGGTGGCTAAGATAAGACGAATAGCAAGTCCTGCCCAGGGAACGCCAACAAAATGATAGATTGGTTTTTCACTAACCGCAGCAAGACGATAAAATTTTCCTGAGGTTGATAAAATTTCGTGACTTACAATAAGTTTCCCTGATTTTAAAATACCTTCACTTAGTTGTTCCTGAAGTAGGTTTTCGGCGACTTCTTTTACATTAGCAGGTGCTGCTTGTGTTCCAATAATTTCACCGGTACTGGATAATAAATAAAGTGACATATGGCGAGATATGCCGATTTTATTCAGCCATTTTAATAAAGCAGCTTGTCTCCCTGACTCATAAGTTGCAACTGCTGCATTCGCATAGCTGTCCATAAATAGTTGCTCTTGTGCAGGTAACGATGATTTTTGCACAATATGACTAATGACCCATGCAGTAGTGAAAATAATAAGAATGGTGGCTAACCAAAATGAAATAAAAATTTTCCAATACAAACTACGCATTAAACATATATCCAAAGCCACGAACCGTCTTAACTATCGGTTCGCCTTGAGGATTATCTCCTAACTTATTTCTTAGATTGCTGATATGCACGTCAATGCTGCGATCATAGGCAGTATATTTTCTACCGAGAGCATATTCAGTGAGTTCTTCTTTTGAAAATGCTTGTCCTGGTGATTTAATAAGCATTTCTAAAATATTAAACTCTGCATTTGTGAGCTCAAGATAATTTCCTGCCATAGTTACATGGCGTTTAGAACAGTCAACAACGATATTGTGTTGTTCAATAATCGGTCTTGATGTGGGGATTTTTTGAGTGCGTCTTAAAATAGCACGTAAACGAGCCACTAGTTCTCGGGGATTACATGGTTTAGGCAAATAATCATCTGCACCGATTTCAAGACCAACGATACGATCAATATCATCCCCTCGAGCGGTTAACATAAGAACAGGGGTCTCCAAATGTTCTCGAATTGCTTTCAATACTTCAAAACCATTTAATTTAGGGAGCATGACATCGAGAATAATTGCGTCAAAAGTCTGATTTAATGCTTTTTTTACGCCACTTTCACCATCATGAACACATACAGCATTAAACCCCTCCGGTACCAGATATTGGGCTAATAAGTCAGTTAGTTCTATGTCATCATCAATTATGAGAATATTACCATTCATAGTTCATTATGCCTTACGTTTATCAATACATTCCATTAACTTAATTCTTCTGGCATCGGCATTAATAATCCTAAATTCAAAAGAATCAATCGTAATGGTTTCCCCTCGTGAAGGTAAATGACCAAAACTATTCATTACAATCCCACCAATTGTATCATAAAATTCATCACTAAAATCCGCGCTTAGTTGTTCATTAAATTCATCAATGGGCATATGAGCTTTTACAATATAGTGTCCATCTTCATGTACTTTAAGGTAGGCATCTTCGTCGATATCAAACTCATCTTCAATATCGCCAATTATTTGTTCAATAATGTCTTCAATGGTTACAAATCCGGAAACTTCGCCATATTCATCTACAACAATAGCCATATGATTTTTGTTGCTGCGAAACTCACTAAGAAGGCTATCCAAACGTCTGCTTTCAGGCACAAAAGCAGTTAATCGACAAATATCTAATAGATCAAAGGTTTCCAAATTAGAGGATTGATAGCGCAGTAAATCTTTTGCATGCAATATTCCAATGATTTCATTAGAATCTGTATCAAGCACTGGAAACCTTGAGTGGCCAGTCTGGGTTACTGTTTTTAGAATATCGCAGAATTCATCATCTTGTTTAATACAAACCATCTGATTCTTAGGCAACATGATATCCCGTACGCGCATCTTGGAGAATGAAATAGCGCCTTCTATCATTGCTAAAGTTTCAGCACTAATAAGAGCGCGAATTTGAGCGTCCCTTAATAAACTAACAAGTTCCTCTTGATTTTGTGGTTCTCCCTGTAAAAATTGTTTCAGGCGAGCAAACCACTTACTATTATCTTCCTCTTTATTCAAGTTCAATATCCTCTGCGGTATAAGGATTAGGAAACCCCAGCTCCGCTAACAATTTAATTTCAATAGCTTGCATTATGGTTGCTTCATCATCCTTAATATGATCATAGCCCAATAAATGCAATATTCCATGAATCAAAATCAACGCCCAATGGGCCTCTAAAGGCTTACTCAATTGATTACTTTCTTCTAATAATACATGCGGACAAATCACTACATCACCTAAAAGCGGACATTCAAGCTGTAGTTCAGGAGGCAATGAACTAGGAAATGCCAGCACATTTGTAGTTTTATTTTGTTTTCTGTAAGTATGATTTAAATAAGTCATTTCTTCAGGTGTAACCAGACGAATTGTTAACTCAGCTTCTTTTTGATAATCCCTCAACGCCAGGTGTGCTAGACGTGTTAATTCGTCTTCACTAACGGGTAGGGATTCATCAGTTGCATTTTGAACATCAATATAATAATTCATTATTTTTTTCCTGTTGAAGCATTATCATAGCAGTCAACAATTTTAGATACTAATGGATGTCGTACTACTTCGCGACTTGTGAACGTGTGAATACTAATTTCCGGTATTTTTTTGAATAATCCTACTGCATGGGCAAGCCCTGAATCAATACCTTTTGGTAAATCTACTTGGGTCATATCTCCAGTTACCACAGCTTTTGAACCAAAACCTATGCGTGTTAAAAACATTTTCATTTGCATAATGGTCGTATTTTGGGCTTCATCAAGAATGATGAATGATTCGTTTAACGTTCGGCCACGCATGAACGCCAAAGGCAACACTTCAATAATATCGGTTTGAATTAATTTTTGTGTTTCTTTGAAACCGATCATTTCATACAGTGCATCATAAATAGGTCTTAAATAAGGCAATACCTTTTCCACCAAATCTCCTGGCAGAAAACCTAATTTTTCACCAGCTTCAACTGCTGGCCTAACAAAAATCAATCGTTGTACTTCACCTTTTTCAAAACATTGTATGGCCTTTGAAACAGCCAAATAAGTTTTTCCAGTTCCAGCAGGGCCTACAGCAAACGTGATGTCAAAGCGATCAATTGAATCGAGAAAATCAGCTTGTTTGTTATTTCGCGCAGCAATCGATTTTCGGCATAATTTAACGTGATGAACATTATGAATCATTATTCTTTGGTTTTCCTTAATGAAGAACTATATATTATCAGTATAGTATTTATTATACTGCAAATTAGAAACACGCAAGAATAGTGCAGAAAGCTCATCTTCTGCAAGATTTATGGTACAATCATTCTTTTTGATATAACGCGCATCCATGATCGATCTTCATTGTCATAGCAATTTTTCTGATGGAATGTTAAGTCCAAAAGAATTAATACACAAAGCACAAAGTCAAAAGATTACGTGTCTGTCACTTACCGATCATGATACTGTTACCGGTTATCCAGAGTTACTTGATGCAGCTGCTGCAACATCCATTAAAATAATTAACGGCATAGAACTTAGTGCTCGCTGGAAAAAACATGAGTTACACATTCTAGGCTATCAAATTAATCACACGGCAAGTCTTCTTGAACTTATCGAGCGGCAAAATCTAAGTCGAATCGAGCGCGCACAGCAAATTGGTACTGCTTTAGATTTATTGGGTATTTCAGATGCATATTTAAAAGCGTGTGATTTGGCAGGTCATAAGCGAGTGGGTAGACCACATTTTGCCCAAGTTCTCGTTAATGAAGGTATGGTTAAGGATCTTGCGGCTGCGTTTAAACGTTTTTTAGGTCGAGGTAAGAGCGCCTATGTGCCGACTCCTTGGGTTAGTATTCAAGAAGCAGTGCAGGGCATTATTGCTGCTGGTGGTCAGGCAGTTATAGCGCATCCACTTAAATACGGATTGACGCGTTCTAAATTGCATGAGTTAATTAATGAATTTAAAGAGGCTGGTGGAGCAGGAATAGAAGTCGTCTCGGGAGAAATGACAGTAACCGAAATAAATGAAATGGCTGCAACATGTCTGCGCTTTCATTTATTAGCTTCTTCAGGTTCCGACTATCATGGGAATATTGCTTCACGAGTTAATCTTGGAAGTCAGAAACAACTACCAATAAACTGTACGCCTATTTGGCATGAATGGAACATCTAACAGGGGACTTTAATGAGTCAGTTTTTTGCATTACATCCTGACAATCCGCAAGCTCGTTTGTTGAGAAAGGCGGTGAATATAATCGAAGAAGGGGGATTAATTGTTTATCCTACAGATTCAGGCTACGCATTAGGTTGTAGTTTAGGGAACAAGGCTGCGCTTGAGCGTATTAGAAGATTACGCCAATTGGATAAAAATCATAACATGACTCTCGTGTGTCGAGATCTATCCCAACTTGGCACTTATGCCCGAGTATCAAATCCAATATTCCGATTATTGAAAGCATTCACACCAGGTTCTTATACTTTTATTCTTAATGCAACGCATGAAGTTCCTCGCCTAATGTTGCATCCAAAAAGGAAAACTTTGGGATTACGTGTTCCTAATAATATGATTACTCTTGCACTGTTGGAGTGTCTTGAGGCGCCGTTAATGAGTACTACATTAATTCTTCCCGGTGCTAAGGCTCCATTAAGTGAACCTGAAGCGATTCGTGATCTACTAGGAAATCAAATTGATTTGGTTATTGATGGTGGTAATTGCGGTCATGAACCTACAACGGTAATTGATTTAACAGGTGATTATCCAGTCATAATAAGGGAGGGGAAAGGTGATCCGGAGCCCTTTAGATAATTAATAAAGAATATATACGTTTCTATAATATTTAAAAAGAGGATATTGATGTCAGCACTATTTAGTTCCAATAAACGAGTTGTTTCTGGAATGCGAGTCAGCGGAAGATTACATCTTGGTCACTACCATGGTGTAATAAAAAATTGGGTCAAACTACAACATCAATATGATTGCTTCTTTTTTGCAGCCGATTGGCATGGCTTAACAACACAATATGATGAACCAGGTTTTATTGAAAAACATCTATGGGATATGATTATTGATTGGCTGGCTTGTGGTGTGAACCCTGGGTTATCACGAATATTTATTCAATCATGGGTACCAGAGCACGCGGAGCTTCATTTACTTTTATCAATGATTACTCCTTTGGGGTGGCTTGAGCGGGTACCGAGCTTTAAAGATCAGCAAGAAAAGATAAAAGAAAAAGATTTATCAACATATGGTTTCTTAGGCTATCCCTTATTACAAAGCGCTGATGTTCTAATTTATCATGCTGATTATGTTCCAGTTGGAGAAGATCAGGTATCTCACATTGAGTTGACCCGAGAAATTGCGCGCAGATTTAATCACATCTATGGCAAGGAACCTAATTTTGAAGAGCTTGCAGCTGAAGCAATTAAAAAAATGGGGAAAAAGAATAGCAAGTATTATAGTGAATTACGCCGGCAATTTCAGGAGCATGGGAATCATGAGGCAATTAAAACGGCACAGGCTCTTTTAGAAGATCAATCTAACTTATCTATTGGAGATAAAGAGCGCTTGTTAGGCTATTTAGAGGGCAGCGGTAAAATTATTCTACCTGAACCCCATCCACTTCTTACTGAGACTGCCAAAATGCCTGGCCTTGATGGACAGAAAATGTCCAAATCTTATCACAATACAATTATGTTAAGAGAAGCACCAGACCAGGTTGAAAAAAAGGTACTGACTATGCCTACTGATCCTGCGCGAGTCAAACGTACAGACCCTGGCGAACCTGAAAAATGTCCAGTTTGGCAATTCCATAAAATTTACTCAAATAATGAAGTGAAAGATTGGGTGCAAAAAGGTTGTCGCTCTGCAGGAATTGGTTGTATTGAATGTAAAAGACCTGTTGTGGACGCGATTAATAAAGAGTTACAACCTATTCAGGAGGCGATTGCTGAATATGAATCTGATTTAAGTTCAGTGAAACGAATCGTTTCTGAAGGAAGTGAGGCAGCACAAGAAGTGGCTAGTAAAAACTTGAGCACAGTCCGAGAGGTCATGGGACTGGATTATTGATACTAAGTTTCATAGAGCTTGTTTCAACAGGCTCTAAGGAAACAATCCTGGGTCACATGTTTCTCCCATTCTATTATTTATTATGCCAATCTTTAAAAGGGCTCTGTAAGAGCCGGTTAAGAATGAGTTGTGAGCATGGGTATTGAAAATATTGAGATATCAAACAATCTGGAAATAAAAGCCATAGTTGATGGTAAGGAGCTTACAGAGCTTCCGGATGATTTATTTATTCCACCTGATGCACTAGAAGTACTGTTGGATTCTTTTAGCGGCCCACTCGATTTACTTTTATATCTTATTCGCAAACAGAATATTGATATTTTGGATATTCCTATTGTAAGTATTACCAAACAATATTTGCATTACATTCAATTGATGGAGTGCAGACGATTGGAGTTGGCCGCTGATTATTTATTGATGGCTGCTATGCTTGCAGAAATAAAGTCACGACTATTGCTACCGGCTCCACCCACGAGTGATGATGAAGAGGAAGAAGATCCCCGAATGGCATTGGTACGAAGACTTCAAGCCTATGAGCAAATAAAAATTGCTGCAGAGCTTCTTGATGCGCTTCCTCGACAAGAACGCGACCATTTTATCATTCAAGTAGCTCCTTCTGAGCTTGAGCGAATAGTTGTGCATCCAGAGGTTCAGCTTGAGGATTTAATTGAAGCAATGAAATCATTGTTGCAAAGAGAAGAACAAATAAGTCATCATCAGGTTTCACGTGAGGCGTTATCTGTTCGTGAACGAATGAGTCATATTTTGTTGCAACTACAGGAGCACAAAGTTTTAGAGTTTAATCAACTATTCTCCGCTAAAGAAGGACGAATTGGGTTGGTTGTTTCTTTGTTAGCGATTTTAGAGTTAGCAAGACAATCACTTATTGTAATAACACAAAATGAAGCATTTTCTCCAATACATTTACAGGCAGCATAAAATGGATGAAAAGGAATTAAAAAATATAATAGAAGCATTACTTTTAAGTGCCAATGAACCCATATCACTAGACAGATTATTAGAAGTTTTTGATGAATGGCAAAGACCTACTAAAGAGCACTTGAGTTTTATTATCAATGACTTAAGAGAAGATTATACAGCCAGGTCTTTTGATCTTATTCAAGTTGCAACAGGTTTTATGATACAAACTAAAAAAGAATATAGTCACTGGATTGCGCGAATGCAAATCGAGAAGCCAACTAAATATTCTCGAGCTTTACTTGAAACTTTAGCTATTATTGCTTATAAGCAACCAGTTACACGAGCCGATATTGAGGAGTTACGTGGAGTTACCGTAAATAGTCAAATAATGAAAACGTTATTGGAAAGAGAATGGATTCGTGTTTCTGGTTATAAAAATGTAGCAGGTAAACCTGCTGTATACACAACAACAAGAGAATTTTTAAATTATTTTAATTTAAAATATTTAAATGAACTTCCAACCTTACCAGAGGTTATGGAAGCATTGACCTTACATAATCCTAATGAAGAGTATATTACCGAATGAGCAGCGAAAGGTTACAAAAAATACTAAGCCAGGCAGGTCTTGGATCGCGACGAGAGATGGAGCGCTGGATAGAAAATGGTTGGGTACAAGTGAATGGAAAGCCTGTAAAATTAGGGGATTCAGCAAGTGCTGAAGATAAAATCACAGTAAAAGGGAAGTTAATCCCTAATCCACTTAAGGTAAGACAAAACATACGTATTCTACTTTATCACAAACCTGTTGGTGAAATTTCAAGTCGTCATGATCCTAAGTTTGAGAAAACAGTTTTTGATCGTTTGCCCCATTTACGACAAGGGCGATGGGTACAAGTAGGGCGTTTGGATTTAAATACGTCTGGATTGCTTATATTTACCAATAATGGTGATTTAGCCAATCAATTAATGCATCCTAAATATGAATTAGAAAGGGAGTATGCTGTTAGAGTTCATGGTCAGGTTAACCCTGATGCATTAAATAAACTGCAAAAAGGCGTTGAGCTTGAAGATGGAATAGCTAAATTTACTCGCTTGGAGTTTCGTGGCGGTGAGGGAACTAACTCTTGGTATCATGTGACCTTAAATGAAGGACGTAATCGAGAGGTTCGACGTCTGTGGGAATCGCAGGGTGTTGAAGTAAGTCGGTTGATACGCATTCGTTATGGTATGTTAACTATGCCAAGATTTTTATCACGTGGACAATGTCATGAGCTATCACCTAAAGAGGTTACAGAGTTTTTATCTTCTTTACCAAAAGAGTAATGCTTGGCGTTGTTTGTAGTTTTGTCGCCTGGGTGGATGGCATAGCCCAACCCGGGGATTCACTTAGCAAGAAACCCGGGTTGCGCTGCACCCAGGTTACCAAACATTGATGCTAGATGGTAGATTTTAAACCGTATAGTTTTTCTTACTAAAGGGTTTTAGTGATTCCGCGATGTTTTTATATAATTCAGGAAGCCATCTGGGTTGAGCAAATGTAGAAGTAGATGCTTTATTTTCACGTAAATCATTTGGCGCAATAATGACTTGAATATTATCGAGACCAACGCGACGTGCCAAAATAAACAGCTGATCTATCGCCAGATTACCAACTGCCAAACAACCTACTGATAAGTCTTTACCATGGATAAAAATATTATTACCTAAATTTCTTCTTCCATCTTGATAGCCTTTTTGCTTATCGAAATTATTAGGGTAATTAATCATCATCGACAAATGCATGCTACTAAATGGGTTAAAATTAACTAGCTTATAAACACCTTCTGGAATTTGCTTGTCATTTTCACGTAATTTAGGTCCTAATCGACCACTAAAGCCAGTTAAAGGGTAGTCGTGGATATGTTTCCAATTTTGATCAGGATTTTTAGCCCAAAGTTCTACTTTTCGTTCTGATTTAAAAGCAAGTAAAGCGATTTCGCGTGGAGGGTAATTTACTTTCGCTTTAGAAAAATACGATTTAAGTCGGGGTTCAACACGTAAGCCATAACGCTTTATTGCCTTATCAACTGCCTGATCCCAATTAAGTTTAGGTGCCATAGCGTGGCAATTAAAACTTAGTATCATTATGACAAGGGCTAATATCCGTTTCATATAAACATTAAAGTGATGAATTGTTGGCATGTTATCAAATATCAAACCAAAGAACAATTTAACCTCCTAGGATCCTGACCAAATGGGGCTTGGTGTCCCCTTATGTAATAATTTATTGTTTTCGTATCAATTACATTAACTCTTATTTTTTTGCTTTAATAACAATTGTTTTTTTACTGGTAATGACAATTGTGTTGTAATGAAATCGGGGCTCGTAGTTAAGTGTCCAATAGAGGGTAATAAACCATAATGATTAGGGCAGAGATAGGTGACTGAACTGTTTTCATCAATCTTGTAAAAAACATATTTATTATTGCAATAATCTGGCTTTTCAAAGAGAGCCACTTGCATTATGGGTGTGCCCTCCATCTTATTCTCTATAAAAAAAGCATTAATCCATAGATTGCAAATTACTATAAATGCTCCTACAACCAAAAATGAACTAACTAGGGGATATATATATTTGATAACTGAGCCATTAATTCTTAAATGAGATATGACCTGGATCAACGCAAGAAGCAATATAAGTAAATTAAAAGAATAAATTCCCGTATTAAAGTAGTTAAAATATGTTCCAAAAATTTGATTTCCAGAAAACTGAAAATGAATCAGTAGCGCAATAAGGCTAAGCCAAAGAGATGAAATGATGTAATAAATAGCGTTTCTTTTAATTCCAATAATAAAGAGTACTAGTGCAATTAATGGAAAAAAGGCTTGGATTAATTTTCCCAGGGTATACATTTGAGTGATACTCTCAAAATTAAATGATATTTACTTTAAAAACTATATAGTTATAACAGTATTTTTTACATATGTATAGATTATGCTAGCCAGAGTTAGGTTTTTAATTAATCAGAACTAAGTAAAGCAATATTTTTTATTTTTGCAATTGATATAAAAAGCGAACCGCAAAGCAGAGATAGTAAATTATATTAAGATCTCCTGTAGTGAATAGTAGGTGATCTAGTTACCGACTCAATAAAAAATCGATCATTTATAAATGTTTTATATGAATGCTAGCTGTCTACTTATTCTTTTCTTTAATCAGGGTTAAGTATGGTTGCGTGGGATACATTGTTGTTTTAATCATCGTATCTGGAAGTTTGATTTGTTTGACTGCAAATGTATTATCTGTTTTAAACAAATACATGAGTGGGTTTATTAAATTTGGGGAATAACCTTGATTGTCCATTTGTTTATTAGCACGATTGGATGGATGAATACTACCTACCCATAATGGTTGGTTTGACTCTAATAAATTATAATTTGACTCCCAAACTCTTAATTCCAGCGTTAACTGAGTTTGTTGATCGATATAAGTCATGATCAGTAACGGCGCTTTATTTTCATATAATTGAGTCAATAATGGGAGCTTAATACCGTTGGGCTGCTTATTCATTCGCATAAGTAAGTTGGTAAAAAAAGAATCTGTATGAGGCACCCAACCATTTTTCTCCAGATTTTTTTGTAACAAATTTAAACTACCTGCGAATTGAAGATTTAACAAACTGATTCGCTTCCCTATTCTACTGAATTGATAAATTGGAAGAATGGGCTTTTCCTGTTCCCACCATGTTTCCTCACTTAACGTGAACTTTTTATAATTAGGAGTGTGGTTATAAGATAGGGCTTTAAAATTAATGTAGGTTGATACGAATGACGCTAAGAAAATGCTGATAAAAAGTGGAGAAATTATTAGCAGTGAATGCGATATTTTCTTTAACGAAATATTAGATTTTCTATAAATTAAACAGTGAATTAAACAAATTGTTGTACCTAAAAAATAGGATGCTAAAACATCTGTGAGCCAATAATCACCTAAATAGAGAGAACCTAAACCACTAAAGCCTAAAATTGTAAATACGATCGATTTCAGTTTATTTGCGAATAGGGTATAGGTTTGGTTGATGTAAAACAAAATAAATCCGTACAAAGCAGTAGCAATCAGAAGATTACTTGCGGGAAAAGAGTAGCCTGGAAGCGTGACCAATAAACCTGTTGGCCTAGGACTATGGATAAGGTATGTAAGTAACAAAGCAACAACACTACTAAAAAGAATCAGGCTGCATAAATAAATAATTGCGGTTCTATTTTTATGGAAAATGAACCAGCAACAACAAATAATAAAGAAGCTAATTATTGTTATTGTAGAAGTTAATTGAGTACAAACGATAAAAAATACTTTTAGAATTAATGTATTAAAACTTTGTAAAAATAAATAAGTAGGTAAATTAATATAAGTTAGGCTTTGTGTCGTAACAGTTAATATTAAAAGGATAATAAAACAGAGTAGAGAAAATACGGTTATTAGCACAAAGGAAGCAGTATGATAGTGATTGGTTTCATTTTTAGGGGTAAATGCATTATATACACCTTCAAACAGCGAATTTTTTTTAAGGTTGAGCCAAAAATCATCTAAATATAATGTAAAAATAGAGTTTAGCAACCGAATGAGCCGTTTGATAACTAGGCTAATTAACCAAAGTCCTGCAAGTATAACAAGTATGAATACAAATAAACGTGTTGCGCTTTCGGTGGATAATTCATGACTTGCTGCACCAATTACAACACCAGGAAGCACGTACAATAGAGACCAGCCAATAGCAGATAGAACATTAGCTACGAAAAAACGCCATTGTTTCATATGTAAAATCCCGGCAATCACTGGAATAATCGAGCGTAAAGGACCAACAAAGCGTCCAATCAATACACTTTTTCCACCATGTGTTTCAAAGAATTCTTTGCCATATTGGATCCATTTGGGATACTTGCTAAACGGCCAAATTTCAGTCAATCGATCGCTGTAATAATATCCAAGCACATAACTTAGACTATCACCGGCAACTGCACCTAAAATAGCAGCCAATAATGTAAGATCAATACGCATAATTCCTGAGCCAGCCAGTATACCTATAGCGGTCATAGTGACGCTTCCGGGTACAATGCTGCCTATAATTGCCAAGGATTCAGTTAGGGAAATAAGGAATGTAATAAATAAAGCCCAATGTGGGTTATGTTGCAACCAGTCTGTAAGTGGCTGTACGTAGTCTACGAACAAGTTCATATTTTTTTCAAGGATAAAATTGTTCTAGAAAATATTGCACAAAATGATGATTGACTTGATCGATTTGAATATCAGGAATGAAAGATCTCATTTGAGTCATTTCCATTTTTGCAAATCCACAAGGATTTATTCCTGAAAAAGGTTTTAAGTCCATATCAACATTAAGTGCAATTCCATGATAAGTACAGCCATTTTTTACTCTTAATCCAATTGATGCTATTTTTTGTTCATTAATGTAAACTCCTGGAGCACCACACCGTATGGAGCCTTCTATTTGGTATTGTGCTAGCACAGAGATTAAAATTTGCTCTAATTTACTTACTAAGGTTCTTATGCCTAAGTTCTTTCTTCTGATATCCATTAAAACATAGGCAACAAGCTGACCAGGACCATGGTAAGTTACCTGCCCACCTCGATCAGATTGCACAATGGGTATGGATGCAGAGTTTAATATGTGCTCAGCTTTTCCTGCTTGTCCTTGAGTATAAACAGGAAAGTGCTCTAAAAGCCAAAGTTCATCGTGTGAGTTTGTCTCTCGTTTTTGGGTAAACTCTTTCATCCGCAGCCAAACATCATTGTAATCTTGAATACCCAGCTGTCGTATTTTCATCATAGAACCATTTTTACTTCTGGATGCTGTGTAATGGCTCTATAAAAGGCATCAAGGATCTCTTGATTTTCTGCATAAACAGTGACTGTTATTGCTAAATAATTAGAGTCCTTGCTCATTTTATGAGTCAATGCATCTTCTTCAATATTAGGAAAATGAGACATAGAAATTTGTCTCATTTCCTCAAGAAAATCGGGCGAATTATTCCCTATTATTTTTATAGGAAAAAAACAGGGAAATTCAATTAAAGTCGTTTTTGTCATCCTTAAGCCCTATAAGTTTTAGGAGCCAAACCAACGTCTGAACGCTAAGCGAATTGAGTCTTTGGTTCGAGTATAAAAGCCACCTGACTCAACATCCTGTAAAGCGTAAAGGGGTTTAGTTGAGACGATATTATTGTCAAATTGAACCACTAAATCACCTATTTTGTCACCCTTTTTTATCGGTGCTTCAAGGTAGGCAGGAATTTTGCTTGAAATATTTAGACGTTGATATTGACCTGTAGGGATAGTGATAAATTGATCTTCATTTAAACCTACAGTAACTTTATCTACTGTCCCTTTGTATAGAGCAAGCTCGGCAATCGATTGGCCTGACTTATAAAGCTGATGAGTTTCAAAAAATCTAAAGCCATAATTTAGTAATTTTTCACTATCATCTGCACGAGAAGAATCACTTGGTTCTCCAAGAACTACTGCTAATAAGCGCATGTTGTCACGCTTTGCAGACGAAACGAGACAGAATCCCGCATCATTCGTATGACCAGTTTTTATCCCATCTACTTGATTATCGCGCCACAATAAACGATTTCTATTCGGCTGACGAATACCATTATAGGTAAACCATTTTTGCTTGTACCAGTCATAATATTGTGGAAAATCGACAACTAATGCTCTACCAAGAATCGCTAAATCCTTCGCTGTAGTGTATAAATTAGGGTCGGGCAGGCCAGTACTGTCAGTAAAATGGCTGTTTTTCATTCCAAGGTTTTGAGCTTGCTGATTCATAAGATCAGTGAATGAGTTTTCAGTGCCTCCTAAATGCTCGGCCATTGCAACACATGCATCATTCCCCGAATCAACAATAATTCCCTTAAGTAAGTCTTCAACAGGGACTTGTTGGCCTTCTTTGATGAACATGCGAGAGCCGCCTATTTTCCAAGCCTCACGACTTACACGTACACTATCAGCGAGATGAATTTGTTCATGATGCAGCGCATTTGAGATAACATATAAAGTCATCATTTTTGTTAGGCTTGCCGGAGGTAAACGCTCTTCACTGTTTTTTTCAGCAATGATTTTGCCACTATTCACATCAATTAAGATATATGCTTTTGCATTAAGAATTGGAGGAGCAGGGGTAACTAGGGGTTTATTATTTACTGTTGGTGAGGGTCTTTCTAAGTCAGTACTAGGTTTTGTAGGTAATGAACCTTCATCAGCTATCGAGTTAGTTGACTGTACAAATAAAGTAATGATAAACAATGTAGTTAAAAGTATAGACGTTGCTCTTGTCATGTTGTTTACTAATCCAAAATACAAAAAAGAGAATATATTATCACAGCCTTTTGAAGGCAACAAAATAGCAAATAAAATAATGATTTTTTTTTCAAATTAAAATAAATCTTCGAAATTAGATGATATTTCTGTATATTAGCCAGAAAACAACAATAAAAAAATGGAAAAAATGCGAAAGATACTTATTGCTGTGACCATTCTATTAACAGGATGCCAAACTACGAATCAGTCTCTGGATTCTGCATCGTCAGGAGCTAAACAGTCCACTCGACAAGCAGCGCGAAATACGAATAATTCCATATATAATCGCTATAAAAATAAAACAAATCGATATACCCAACATCAAGATGGAGCTCCTGCTCAAGCGAGGCAAGTCAGTTTTAAGGAGCCCGTTCCGGCTAAAGAACCATTAAGTCGGTATGGCAATCCCACTGAATATTCTGTTGATGGACGCTCATACAAAGTAATGAGAAGTTCTACTGGTTATAAAACACGTGGGATCGCGTCTTGGTACGGAACAAAATTTCATAAGCAAAGAACATCGAGCGGTGAGCCCTACGATATGTATGTCATGTCCGCTGCACACAAGACCTTGCCATTACCTACGTATGTAAAAGTTAAAAATTTAAATAATGGAAAGGTGGCTGTAGTTAAAGTAAACGATCGTGGTCCTTTTCACTCGGATAGAATTATCGATTTGTCGTATGCTGCCGCTTTAAAATTAGGCGTATTCCCCAGAGGAACAGCACCAGTTGAAATTGAGACTTTAGCGGGACCTGCGGGAAAAGCACATTATTATCTGCAAGCAGGCGCTTTTTCAACCGAGATCCTAGCAAAACGTCTAAAAGAAAAATTAGCTCGCCTTACTCCTTCTCCAGTTTATATTGAGCACTATAAGCAACATTACGTTGTTAGGGTTGGTCCCTTTGGATCAAAAAATATGTCGGATAGTTTAAAGCATAAATTGGCTCTTAATGGAGTCACCGGATCTTTTTCTGTTTTAATTTAATTCATAATAGAATTTTTGATAGCTAATTATCGGATTAATAGATAAAATTATTGCTTCAAATTTTTAGGGCATTAGAATTGCTATAGCAATAGGTTGTATTCTGGGTGGGGCGCCGCGTAGTCTGGGGCTTCGAGCATGAGTTAACTTTTTTATTTTAGGTTACCTGCGCACCTAGGCTATAAATGTCTAATGGCTGATTTTTTAAAATTGAGGTATTCAATCAATGCACGACGGCTCTGTATTTTATACAATTTTCTTAATTTTCGCAGGCGCTGCATTACTATCAACACTGGTGCTCTACACCAAACAGTCTTTGTTGGTAGCATATATTCTTCTTGGCGCAGTGTTTGGACCATGGGGTTTAAAGCTTGTATCCGATGTAAGTATTGTGAGACAGATTGGTGATGTTGGAATTGTTTTTCTATTGTTTTTGCTAGGATTACATTTACAGCCGCAGAATCTTGTACACATGCTCAAGAAAGTTACCTGGATTGCTTTAGTTAGTTCGATTTTTTTTGCTGTAACAGCCTATTGGATTGGCAGGCTTTTTGGTTTAGGTGTGACTGAGTCATGGATTTTAGGCGCATCAATGATGTTTTCAAGTACCATTATTGGCTTGAAATTATTACCAACAACTATCTTGCATCACCAACATACTGGTGAGGTAATGATTAGCGTATTATTAATGCAAGACGTTATTGCAATTATTGTACTGATTTTAATTAATGGTGCACAAAAAACAGGTGGTTTCTCAATCGATGACATCATTTTAGTCGGTATTGATTTACCCGCGTTATGGTTGTTTGCCTTTGCTGTTGAGAAGTATGTTTTGATTCGATTGTTGGCTCGCTTTGATAGAACTCAAGAATATGTATTTTTGTTGTCAATTGGATGGTGTCTTGGTTTGTCTGTTCTTGCACAAAGAATAGGTCTTTCAGAGGATATCGGTGCATTTATTGCTGGCGTAGCCCTCGCAGCAAGTCCTATTTCTCTTTATATTGCAGAGAGTTTAAAACCTTTAAGAGATTTTTTTCTGGTTATGTTTTTCTTTTCAATCGGAGCAACATTTAATTTTGGACTGGCGCACCAAATAATGGTTCCTGCAATTATTTTATCTGCTATAGTTTTACTGTTTAAACCAATACTATTTTATTTGCTTCTTGGTAAATCTGGTGAGAAAAAACAGGTTGCAAAGGAAGTGGGTATCCGATTAGGGCAAGCAAGTGAGTTTTCATTACTGGTTGCGAGTATTGCTTTGAGTACTAGTCTGATTTCGGATAAAGCTTCTAATTTAATTCAAGCAACTACCATTTTAACCTTTATTGTCTCATCATATTTTGTTGTTTTGAAATACCCAACCCCCATAGCATTCTCTGATAAAATGCGTAAGGATTAAATAATGAAATTATTAGTTATATTATTGTGTTTATTGAGTGAACGTTTCTTAATTCACACTATGTCCTATCAGCGATTCTATTGGTTCGCAGATTATTATCAAAGAATAAAAAATTTTGCTGATAAGCATAGCACATTTGCTAATCCCTGGGTGCTGCTCGCCTTAATAGTCCTGCCTATTGTGCTGCTTGTACTGATCATATATTTGTTATTGCATCATATAATTTTTGGTTTGATGGGTTTTCTTTTAAGCTTAATAATTTTCTTTTATTGCCTTGGCCCTCAAAATGTTTTTTATCCAATAACACAATCAGATACTAAAAGTAATCAAGAGCTTTTAGAGGACTATTTTATCCTAGTAAACAGACAGCTATTTTCTCTTGTATTTTGGTATATCATTGCAGGACCTATAGGTGCTTTGACTTATCGTCTGATTACATTATGCCGTGATATTAATTCCATTGGTGAACAAGCCAATGAAATTACCGATTTGCTTGAATGGATTCCTGCACGTTTAACTACATTACTTCTTTTACTCGTGGGAAATTTTCAACGTGGTTTTTCCTTGTTTGCCAGATACTTTTTCGCCAAACCTGAGTTGAATAGTAATATGTTGCGTGAGTGTGGGTTACTTGCGGTCAGAACAAATGAAGCAGAAGAAGTTCCTATGCCTGTTGCTGAGAGTTTAGTCGAATATGCAATTATAGTCATGTTGGTTTTTATTGCTTTATTTACCTTAATTCCTTGGCTTTAGTTTTAATTTATGAATAGAGATGGTGTTGAGCTGATAGCTCAATCTGCATAATTATTTATTCGGATATTATCTATATGAATTCGTTTTTGCGTGTAATGTGTTGCATTATGATCTTAGGACTTAGTGGTTGTCAGGGATTAAAGCAAAATATGCTTAAAGCTCAAGCCGTAGAACGATGCAATATGACATGTATGCAGCACTTTGACTTTTGTAGGCAAAATTGTATTAATAACTGCCCAAATTGTTCTTATAAGACGCAATTAGCAACAGAAAAAAATTTTTCTAAATACGTTCATGAACGAAGAGTAGAAGGTAAAAAGGTGATGCGTGAGTTGAATTCTTACCGCGATCCACTAAAATGCCGCAAAGTAACATGCGATTGCTTATCAGATTTAGCAACGTGTAAGAAAGGTTGTGCTGGCGTAATTCCAAAAAAATTACACGCTGTACCTTATTGTGTTTAATAGATTTCGGGGAACACTTCCATGGCAAATGAAACTAACTTAGATTTGGATCCTATAGAAACGCGTGAATGGCTGGATGCCCTGCAAGCTGTATTAGTCAATGATGGCCCTGAACGAGGCGCTTTTCTTTTAAAACAGCTCCTTAATAAAGCAAATTCAGAAGGGGTGAACTTAACCAGTTCAATTCGTACACCTTACAAAAATACAATTAAGACGTACGAAGAAAAACAAATGCCTCCGGATGAAGGTTTAGGTAAACGAATTAGTGCGTTAATTCGTTGGAATGCAGTAGCAATGGTATTACGTGCAGGTAAATATGCTCCTGAACTTGGGGGACATATTGCTTCTTATGCATCATCATCTACTTTGTATGAAACTGGTTTTAATCACTTTTTTAAAGGACCAAATGGTGACCATGGCGGTGATTTAATCTATATTCAGGGCCATTCTTCTCCGGGAATTTATGCCCGTGCATTTCTTGAAGGACGATTAACAGAAGAGCAATTAAGTAAGTTTAGACAAGAGGTGGAAGTTGATGGTTTGTCTTCATACCCCCATCCTTGGTTGATGAGCGAGTTTTGGCAGTTTCCAACAGTATCAATGGGATTAGGGCCTTTACAAGCTATCTATCAAGCGCGGTTTTTAAAATATTTAGAAAATCGAGGACTTATCGATACTGAGAACCGAAAAGTATGGGCTTTTCTTGGTGATGGTGAGATGGATGAGGTCGAATCAGTAGGGGCTTTAAGTATTGCCGCTCGAGAAAAACTTGATAATCTTATTTTTGTTGTGAATTGCAATTTGCAGCGACTCGATGGTCCTGTACGTGGGAATGGTAAAATTATTCAAGAGCTCGAAGGTTTATTCCGTGGTGCGGGTTGGAATGTAATTAAAGTCATTTGGGGTGGTCGTTGGGATCCATTATTTGAACGTGATAACGAGGGCTGGTTGATCAAACGCATGGAAGAGTGTGTTGATGGTGATTATCAAGCATATAAAGCAAATGATGGGGCCTATGTAAGACAACATTTCTTTAATCAGTATCCTGAATTAAAGAAAATGGTTGAAAATCTTACTGATGATGAAATCTGGAGATTGAATCGAGGTGGCCATGATCCGCAAAAAGTTTATGCGGCTTATGCTAAAGCGGTTGAGCATAAAGGCTCACCAACGGTTATTTTAGCCAAGACAATTAAAGGCTACGGTATGGGAGCTGCTGGCGAAGGACAAAATATCACGCACCAGCAAAAAAAGATGACTGTCGATCAATTGAAAGCGTTTCGAGATCGATTTAGTATTCCTATCAGTGATGAACAAATTGCAGATATCCCATTTTATAAGCCTGCAGATGATAGTCCTGAGATTAAATACATCAAAAAACACCGTGAATCGTTAGGTGGTTATTTGCCATCACGCTCAACAGAAATAGAACCTCTTAAAATTCCACCTTTGGCTGATTTTTCATCAGTTACAAAAGGGTTAGGAGATCGAGAGATTTCAACAACAATGGCTTTTGTACGTATTCTTGCCGTATTGCTAAAAAACAAAGAAATAAGTTCGCGCATTGTTCCAATTGTTCCCGATGAGTGTAGAACATTTGGTATGGAAGGTTTATTTAGACAAATTGGTATTTATTCTCCAGTTGGACAGCTTTATACGCCAGTAGATCATGAACAGGTAATGTTTTATCGTGAAGCTAAAGACGGACAAATTCTAGAAGAGGGAATTAATGAAGCAGGCGCTTTTTGCTCCTGGATTGCTGCAGCAACTTCATACAGTTCCAATAAATTGGCGATGATCCCATTTTATATTTACTATTCCATGTTCGGATTTCAACGTGTTGGTGATTTAGCATGGGCTGCAGGTGATATGCAGGCTAGAGGATTTTTGCTTGGTGGAACTGCTGGGCGAACAACGCTTGCGGGTGAAGGCTTGCAACATCAAGACGGACACAGTCATTTATATGCATCAACAATTCCGAATTGTGTTTCTTATGATCCTACCTATGCTTATGAGCTTGCAGTGATTATTCAAAACGGTTTACATCGTATGTATGAAAAGCAAGAAAATATTTTTTATTACATCTCTGTAATGAATGAAAACTATATGCATCCAGATATGCCCAAAGGAGTTGAGGAAGGTATTATCAGAGGAATGTATTTACTACAAGAATCCAAGAAAAAATCCAAACAGCATGTGCAACTAATGGGAAGTGGAACCATATTGCGCGAAGTGATTGAAGCCGCAAGGATGTTAAAAGAGGATTACTCTGTGACTTCAGATATTTGGAGTGTGACCAGTTTTAATGAGTTAAGGAAAGATGGATTAGCTGTGGAAAGACACAATGCAATGCATCCTGAAGCAAAAAAATTAAAAAGTTATGTCACATCGCAATTAGAAGGAGCTGCTGGTCCGGTAATTGCTGCAACAGATTATATGAGAATTTATGCAGAGCAAATTAGATCTTTTGTACCCAATCATTTTGTAACATTAGGAACAGATGGTTATGGAAGAAGTGATACTCGCGAGCGCTTACGTCATTTCTTTGAAGTGGATGCTAAATTTATAGTTCTGGCAGCATTAAATGCTTTAGTTGCTGAAGGCAATCTTGATAAATCCAAAGTTGTGGATGCAATGAAGCGCTATAACATTAATCCTGATAAATTGAATCCGGTTAATCATTAGAATTGGAATATATAGTAGCCTTAGTAATTCAAGCGAAGATTATCCGGAAAGCAGATGAACTTTTTAAGTCTGCTTCCTTAAAATTGGCTTGAATATATTGGCAACCTTTTGAGGAAAGATATGGCAAACGAAATAGAAGTTAAGATTCCTGATATTGGTGGAGCTACTCAAGTTGATGTGATTGAAATTATGGTTCAAGTTGGAGATCAAATTGAAGTTGATACGCCACTTATTACTTTGGAATCAGATAAAGCCAGTATGGAGATTCCCTCTCCAGTGGCAGGAAAAGTCACAAAACTGAAAATTAAAGTAGGGGATAAGGTTTCTGAAGGAGACGTAATTCTTTTGGCTACAGTTGAAAAATCAGAAGCTGAGGCAAAAAGTGCGCCGCAAGATCCTAAAAGCGAAGAAAAAAAGGAAACAGAAGAGAAGCCTCAAGCAGCTCAGGAAAAAAAATCAAACAGTATTAATGAGGTCAAGATACCCGATATTGGTGGAGCGACCCAAGTCGACGTGATTGAGGTTATGGTCAAAGTTGGCGATCAAATTGAAATTGATGCGCCACTTATTACTTTGGAGTCAGATAAAGCCAGCATGGAAATTCCTTCGCCTGTGGCAGGAAAAGTAACAAAGCTGAGTATTAAAGTTGGTGATAAAGTATCTGAAGGTGATTTGATTCTTTTAGTTGCTGTAGAAAATGGTGCTGAAGCTGAAAAAATTGAACCCACTGCAAGCAAATCAGAGCAAGTAAACGCTCCTAAACCATCAAAAGCAGATGAAGATGAGCATAATAGAAAAGAAGATACTTCATCAAAGTCTGTTGCTCTTACCAGTACAGTTGAGTCGACAAGAGTAGTTGCTGCTGGTCCTGCTGTAAGACGAATGGCCCGAGAGCTTGGAGTAAACTTAGCTGAAGTTGCGGGAACAGGTCGTAAAGAGCGCATTACCAAAGAAGATGTCCAGGCTTTTGTAAAAGCCCGTTTAAGTGAGCAACCTGGATCTGGCTCTTTAGGCATACCACCTAACCCTGTAATTGATTTTAGTCAGTTTGGTGAAATTGAAACGAAGCCATTGAATAAAATTAAAAGGCTTACGGGGGTTAATGTACATCGTTCCTGGATCACAATACCTCATGTAACGCAATTTGATTCAGCAGACATTACCGATGTAGAAGCATTTAGAAAGTCTGAAACAGAACATGCGAAAGAAAAAGGTTATAAACTTACCTTACTTGCATTCGTTTGCGCAGTAGTAAGTAAAGCATTAAAAACATATCCTCAATTTAATGCATCTTTAGATGCTACGGGTACTAATCTTGTTTACAAAAAATATTGCAATATTGGAATTGCTGTAGAAACGCCAAATGGATTGGTAGTTCCAGTAATTAAAAATGTTGACAAATTAAGTGTTGCTGAAATTGCAACTGAAATGACACGATTAAGTACTAAAGCTCGAGATAAAGGTCTAATGCCGGTAGATATGTCTGGGGGTTGTTTTACGATTTCCAGTTTGGGGGGTATTGGTGGTACCTCATTTACACCAATCGTGAATAGTCCTGAGGTGGCGATCCTTGGATTGTCTCGTTCTGAAATCAAGCCTGTATACGAAAATGGTACATTTCAACCAAGATTAATGTTGCCTTTATCGCTATCATATGATCATCGAGTGATTGATGGTGCTGAAGCAGCGCGTTTTACTCGTTTTATTTGTGAGTGCTTAAGTGATATAAGACGAATTTTATTGTAGTTTTTTTATAATATCTAATTAAAAGAGGCTTGTAATGGCTAATAAAATAAAGACAGATGTCGTTGTATTAGGAAGTGGCCCTGGTGGATACACCGCAGCATTTAGAGCAGCTGACTTAGGAAAAAAAGTAGTTTTAGTGGAACGTTATGATTCATTGGGAGGGGTTTGCTTAAACGTGGGCTGTATCCCTTCTAAAGCGTTGCTTCACATTGCAAAAGTGGTTGAAGAAGCTCATGAAATGTCTGAGCAAGGTATTAGCTTTGGTAAACCAAAACTGGATAATAAAAAAATTGTTGCCTGGAAAAACTCAGTTGTTTCTAAATTAACAGGCGGTTTAAAAGCTTTATCCAAACAACGTAAGGTTGAGGTAGTCACCGGCGTAGGTAAGTTTTCAGGTTCACACCAAGTAACAGTTGCAACGAAAGATGGCTCTGTCGAAATTGAATTCGAAAATGCAGTTATTGCTGTAGGCTCTGAATCAATTAATTTACCCTTTATTCCTGAAGACAAACGCATTTTTAGCTCAACAGGGGCATTAGAGCTTGCTGATCTTAAAGGTAGTTTATTGGTATTAGGTGGCGGAATTATTGGTCTGGAAATGGCTACAGTTTATTCAGCTTTAGGTGTGGATGTCACTGTGGTTGAATTTATGGATCAACTGATTCCAGGTGCTGATTTGGATTTGGTTACTGTTTTGCAAAAGCGTATGCAGAAGAAAGGTGTCAAATTCCTTTTGAAAACTAAAGTAACCGCAGTAGAAGCAAAAAAAGATGGAATCTATGTTTCTATGGAAGGAGAACATGCAACAGACAAACCTCTTTGCTTCCAACAAGTTCTTGTTTCAGTTGGTAGAAAACCCAATGGTGGGGCAATTGATGCTGAAAAAGCAGGAATAAAAGTTGATGAGCGCGGTTTTATCAAAGTAGATAATCAACAAAGAACAAATGTGTCACACATTTTTGCCATTGGCGATGTCGTAGGACAACCAATGCTTGCGCATAAAGCAATTCCTGAAGGTAAGGTTGCTGCAGAAGTTATTGCTGGTAAAAAGCATTATTTTGATCCCAAATGTATTGCAAGTGTTGCTTATACAGATCCAGAGATTGCCTGGACGGGTTTAACGGAAAAAGAAGCGAAAGAAAAAAATATTCGTTATGAAAAGGCCACATTTCCATGGGCTGCAAGTGGTCGTGCTCTGAGTATGGGACGTGAAGAAGGGATGACTAAATTGTTATTCTGCCCAGATTCAAATCGTATATTAGGTGCAGGAATTGTGGGGATTAATGCAGGTGATTTAATTGCTGAGACGTCATTAGCTATTGAAATGTGTTGTGATGTTGAGGATATTGCCCTGACAATACATCCACATCCGACACTTTCGGAAACTATTGCTCAAGCTGCAGAGGCATTTGAAGGGACGATAACCGATCTTTATTTGCCTAAAAAGAAAAAAAATGTTGAATAATAAAGATCTAAAGTAATACGTGGCCTGGGTGCAGCGAAGCGGAATCCAGGAATTTAAAGAAAATCACCCGGGTTCCGCTTCGCTGCACCCAGGCTACGTATTTTTAGGAGTAACAAGGATGATATCCAACATTCGGTGCATGACTGAATTAGATATTGATGCCGTTTATGTAATTGAAAAAAATGTTCATATTGCTCCTTGGAGTTGGGAGATTTTAAGAGATTGTGTTCGCGTAGGATATGATTGCCGTCTCTTCGAAATTTATGAAGGAAATCATCCACTGATAGGTGGCTATATTATTTCCAGACACAGTAATAATTTCTGCCATATTTTAAATTTCTGTATTGCAAAAGAGTTTCAATCAAAAGGTTATGGACGTCAATTCTTGCAAGAAGTACTTTCATCTTTAACTGAATTGCAGCATATAGATTATGTCATTCTTGAGGTGAGACCTAGCAATAAAGCGGCTTTACGTCTTTATCATAGTATTGGATTTGTGCAGGTAGAAATTAAACCAGATTACTATGTGGAAGATAATAATATTGAAGATGCAATTGTATTAAAAAAGGAATTACACATTCAAAATTAAAAGATAATAAAAAACTTATAAAAAAATTCTGTCAAGACTGTTTTTTTAGTTTTTCTTTAGGTAATATGTACGACCTACTTTGTAGAACCTCAAGCTTCCCCTCCTGTGGATAACTTTTTTTAAAAAATTTGTACTTCATATTGTTTTTTTTACTATAAATTTAATAAAACCTATATGTGGAGCGCTATCATCATTTTTAAAATAAATGCAGTGATTTAAGTGTTATCCACAAAAACTGTGGATAACATTGTGAATAGGGCAATGAATTACTTGATAAATAAGCGCATTTTAAAGGTGTTCTAAAGTTGCCCATTAAAAAGATCAAAAAATTATTTACGCAGATTTGATACGTAAAACAGAGGCTATATAATATGTATCGATTTCTACTGTACTGTATATCATATCAATGAAATTAATTTGTACACGATGGGTTTTGCCATAACAAATTACCATGACAAATGTAAATTGCATGTGGTACCCTTTAAAATTTTGAAAAAATGCAATTATTCCTATGGCGATTGCAACCGTTTTTCAGATTAATTAAAAGATTTATTTGTTGAGAATATTTTCATGAGAAGAGCAAAAGCCAAACAAAATCCTACCCCACAAACTGCTCAAGTCGATAATTTAAGCCACGATGGAAAAGGTATTGCACGTATTGACGGTAAAGCAACATTTATTCAAGGGGCTTTGCCCAATGAGCTTGTTGAATTCCAATATACAAGAGTTAAAAAAGATTTTGATGAGGGCATTTTGCTTAATGTTCTTGAGCCTTCTCCTATACGGGTAGAACCTAAATGTCCTCACTATTCAATGTGTGGTGGTTGTTCATTACAGCATATGAATGAAGCAGAGCAAATTCATTTTAAACAAGAGCAATTGTTGGATTTGTTATCACGATATGGCCATACCCAACCACAAGCTGTATTGTTACCTTTAGTCGCTGGTCACTGGAACTACAGAAACAAAGCACGATTAAGTGTGCGTTATGTTGAGAAAAAGCAGACCTCGATGGTAGGGTTTAGAGAGCGTAATAATCCTCGATACATTACAGAGATTAATCAATGTCCTGTTTTAAATAAAAAAATTGATGCTGATATTATTCCATTAAGACAACTGATTGATTCACTGCAAGACAGGCATTGTATTGCACAAATTGAAGTTGCAGCGGGAGACGAAGAGGTAGCGCTCATTTTTAGGAATTTAACTTCTTTAAATCAAGAAGATGAGTTAAAAATTCAAAAATTTGCAGAGGGCTACCAGTATAAAATTTTTCTTCAGCCTGGCGGCCCTGATAGTGTTTATTGTTTTTATCCACCAAAATCAAGTGAGTATCTAACATACACATTACCAGATTATCAAATCACTTTTTCATTTCATCCAACCGATTTCACGCAAGTTAATTCTGCTTTAAATCGCTCTATGGTATCACAAGCAATACAACTAATGGACTTAAAAAGTACAGATATAGTGCTAGACTTATTTTGTGGGTTGGGAAATTTTTCACTTCCAATGGCTAAATTGTGTGCCAAAGTACTGGGTGTTGAAGGCAGTAAGACTATGGTTGAACGTGCATATATGAATGCAAAGTTGAACCATATTCAAAATGTAGATTTTTATGCTGCAAATTTGGATGATGTCAATGAAGTAAAAAAACTGGTTCAGCAACCTTGCAATAAAGTATTAATTGACCCGCCGCGCTCAGGTGCGCTTGAAATTGTGAAGCAAATTGATGCGCTAAATCCAGAGCGTATTGTTTATGTATCGTGTAATCCCGTAACATTAGCACGTGATACTGATATATTAGTCAATCAAAAAGGCTATACATTAATAAAAGCAGGAGTAATGGATATGTTTCCTCATACTGCCCATGTTGAGTCGATAGCGTTATTTGAAAAAGGATAAAACTCATGGTTAGAGTAAAAGATACTGTTCCATTGTGCGAAGACGGAAGCATTGATGTTGATCTATGGCTTCATCAGTTAGGTGCAAAAGGTTACTTGGATAGTCTTGAGCTCATTCGTGGTGCATGTACTCTAAGTCAGCTTGCTGGTCAAGATCATGCTACAGAAACAGGTCAATCTTGTTTACAACAAGGATTGATTATGGCTGATTTACTTGCGGATCTTGAGGTCGATCCAGAAACACTAGCAGCCGCTATTATTTTTGAAAATGTGCATTATGCAGATCTGTCCATTGATGATGTTGCAGAGCAATTAGGTCCTAATATTGCGAAATTGGTGAAGGGCATCGAGCGCATGAGTGCCATGCACAGTTTTCAGGGATTAAATAAATACCCGCAAAATAAACAACAAATTGATAACATTCGTAAAATGTTATTGGCTATGGTAGATGATGTTCGAGCTGTACTAATTAAGCTTGCTGAACGTTTGTGTGTTTTAAGATCTGCCATGCATTTGTCGGAAGAATTACGCAAACAACTAGCCACTGAGGCAATGGAAATTTATGCTCCTTTAGCGAATAGATTAGGGATAGGGGCAATTAAATGGGAAATGGAGGACTTGGCTTTTCGCCATTTACATCCTGAAGATTATAAAGCGATTGCCAAAGGACTAAAGGCTAAACGGCTAGAGCGAGATAACTTTGTTAATACGATTGTTGCTCAGCTAAATGAACAAATTAAAGCAAGTGGAATAGATCATTTTGCTGTTTATGGACGTTCAAAACATATCCATAGCATTTATAAAAAAATGACGCGCAAAAATGTATCGCTTGATGAAATTTATGATGCTACAGCGGTACGAGTACTTGTTGATACCAGTCCTCACTGTTATGAGGTTTTAGGTATGGTGCATACGCTTTGGCAGCAAATTCCTGCTGAATTTGATGATTATATTATTAATCCTAAAGCCAATGGCTATCAATCTTTGCACACAGCAGTTGAAGGGCCCGAAGGTAGAGTTTTTGAAGTACAAATAAGAACTTTTCTTATGCATGATTTAGCTGAAATGGGTGTTGCTGCACATTGGAAATACAAAGAAGGTGGGTTTAAACAAAAGCAAAGTCATGAACGTAAAATTGAATGGTTACGTGATGTATTGGCCTGGCATCGCGAGATGGCAAGTAATAAGGGTGTTCCTGAAAGTACAACCACCGAATTTCTTGAGGATCGAGTTTACGTATTTACCCCTGATGGGGATGTTCTTGATTTGCCTCAAGGTGTAACCCCATTGGACTTTGCTTATCATGTACACAGTGATTTAGGACATCGGTGTCGTGGTGCCCGTATCAATGGCCATATCGTACCATTGACTTATCAGCTGAAAACAGGGGATAAGGTAGAGGTTTTGACTGGAAAGGAAATTAAGCCTTCTCGTGATTGGATTAACCCCCACTTAAATTATCTCAAAACATCGCGTGCTAAGGCTAAAGTATTGCATTGGTTTAAAATGCAAGATTATGATCGAAACATTCAAGATGGACGTGAGTTATTAGATAAAGAATTAAAATCGTTAGGTATAAAATCCGATAAACTTAATGAAGTTACGGCCGCGTTGCATTTCAAAAAATTAGATGATCTCTATGCAAATCTTGGCCGTGGTGATATTAAGATAGGACAAATTGTTAGTAAGCTAGCCCCACCAGTTACTTCGGAGCTTAATCTTGAGCGATTTGTTAAACCTCAGGCAAAACCGGAAGTTACTGGAAGTGATCTGCGGATTGAAGGTGTTGGGAAATTATTAACTTTTATGGCGCGATGTTGCCAACCTGTTCCAGGTGATCCGGTGATGGGTTACATCACTATAGGTCGTGGTGTCTCAGTACATCGCCAGGATTGTCCTAATATTATTCATGCAAGTGAACGGCAAAAGCAACGTTTCTTACAAGTCAGCTGGGGTAGTGCCACACGAGAAAACTATGTCGTGGATATTTTAATCAAGGCATTTGATCGCTCCGAGCTTTTAAAAGATGTCACATCATTGCTTGCTAATGAAAAAGCACATGTCTATGCCTTGCAAACTCAAAGTAACAAGCATGAAAACATGGCGTACATTACATTAACTGTAGATGTTGATGGTCTAAATAGCCTATCACGATTGTTAACAAAATTAGAACAAATCCCTAATGTGCTCGAAGCGAGAAGACAACTGTAAGTTGTTGACTGACAGCATGTAGCTTGGGTGCGGCTGTACTCAGGCTACAAATGACTTACTGTCTACTTAAATATAAATCCAGCAATCACTGCACGGTGTTCACTCAATAAAACATTATAAGTACGACATGCTGAACCAACAGACATGCATTCTATACCTATTCCTTGTTGTGTTAGTTGACGCAGAATTGACAGAGGCAGGAGTTTTCCGGTATGTTCATGGCCAATGATGATGATTTCCGGTTTAAATTGTGTTAATAAGTTCATGTAGTGTGCATCAATTTCCTCAATGTTTTTAATTGAAAGATCACTAATGATTTCTGTTTTAGAAACAATTAAACTGCGTTCATAAACAATAGAATTAATCTGAATTTTGTTATCACTATAAGCTTGCACTGCATGTTGTTCTGCTGATTCTAAATTGATGTTCATGGTTTAGAATGTTCAAATGAATTATACATGGATGTAAGTATACTACAGAGGTCAATATTATGAGTCAATTTCCACGTATAAAACGTTTGCCCCCCTATGTTTTTAATACTTTAACCCAATTAAAAGCAGAAGCGCGAGCGCGTGGAGAGGATATTATTGATTTTGGAATGGGAAATCCCGATCAACCAACGCCACCTCATATTGTAAATAAGTTGATTGAAGCGGTACAAAGACCAGACACACACCGATATTCTATGTCCAAAGGAATACCAAGGTTAAGGCGCGCAATGGCTTCTTGGTATCATCGTAACTACGATGTACATCTAAATAGTGAAACACAAATATTAGCGACCATTGGGTCGAAAGAGGGATTAGCGCATTTGGCATTAGCTATAAGTGGCCCTGGAGATACTATATTAGTTCCTGATCCAGCTTATCCTATCCATACATATGGATTTATTATTGCCGGTGCTAACGTAAAGCAAATTCCTCTCATTAATGAAACTCAATTTTTAGCCTCTATTGAGGATACAATTAATCGTAGCCTACCCAAACCTAAAGCATTGGTTATTAATTTTCCGGCTAATCCAAGTACGCATTGTGTGGATTATTCTTTTTTTGAGCAAATAATAGATTTAGCAAAAAGACACGAAATTTGGGTAATTCATGATTTAGCTTATGCTGATATTGTATTTGATGGATATAAAGCGCCTTCAATACTGCAAGTACCCGGTGCTACTGATGTCGCAATTGAAACCTATTCAATGTCTAAGTCGTATAATATGCCAGGTTGGCGTGTTGGCTTTGCTTGCGGAAATGAAGAGTTGGTTGCTGCACTGACGCGAATTAAGTCTTATTTAGATTACGGTACGTTCACACCAATCCAAGTTGCTGCAATTACAGCCTTGGAAGGGCCGAGTGACTGTGTACAAGAGATCAGGGCGCTTTATGAAAAACGTCGTAATATTCTTTGCGATGGTTTAAATGAGATTGGCTGGGAAGTGACTCGCCCAAAAGCAACCATGTTTCTCTGGGCACCTATTCCTGCTCATTATCAGCACATGGGGTCGCTTGAGTTCAGTAAATACTTATTGAAAGAGGCTCAGGTTGCTGTGTCTCCAGGAATAGGTTTTGGCCAGCAAGGTGATGGCTATGTTCGTTTCGGTTTAATTGAAAATAAAGATCGTATGCGACAAGCATTAAGAAACTTAAAATCATTGTTTCGTAGAGATGGATTGATTAAGAGTGTGTAAAATATGTATGTTGTAATTAATTCAGAATGTCATTCTATCCCTGAGCAGGCGAGACAACTCAAGTCAGAAGGGAATGCTTTGCTTAATTTTTTATTGAACCTTGGTTATGTCTCTGAGAATCCACCCCTTGCTGATTTATTAAAACAGTATCACACTTTAGATGGCGAATGGCTCGTGTTGACTCCAGTTCGTTGGGAGGCAACACATAATGATGCAATGATTGTCGCTTTGGGGCGAGATGTCTCGTTTGGCGAGAGTGAGTCGCGAGCATGGTTCGATTTGTTCTCGCAATATCTGGCTGAAGAAGACATCATACTTTATTATCATGATGCAGAAACATGGCTGCTTTGTAACAATAAAAAATACCCTTTAAATGCAAAACCACCGCATCACTTATTGCATCAATCCTTACTACCCGAATTAAGGCAACTTGATACAGCGATGCATTGGCAAAAATTTATAACTGAAAGCCAAATGCTGTTTGCCTCCAGACCCAACCAGACTTTAATTAATGGATTGTGGGTTTGGGGAAACTCAAAACTTAAGGAGAAGGAACCAATCAACATTTGTGTTGATGCGCATTTTCTTTCATTAGCCCAATTATGTAGTCGCCACGTTTCTTTATATCACGAAGGAGTAGCACTCAAAGATTATCAAATTTTACTGTTCTCTGAGTTATCTAGTCTGAGTAAACAACATCAAGAAGAATTAAAAAAGATGCCTATTCATTGGTATTGGAATAATACTGCCTACTCGATGAACACGGGCAGTTGGTATGCTCGTTTATGGAGAAAACTTATACATGCTTATTAAACAACGTCCCAAACCATCACACATACTCGAGTTACCTAATATGCCTGATGTACTCAGGCGAATACTCGCAAATCGAGGAATCAAAGAACCGCAGCAGCTGGACAAGCAACTCCAAACATTATTGCCTTTTGACAGTTTTAAAGGAATAAAAGAAGCATGCATCCGTTTAGAAAACGCTCTACGCGAACAGCATAGGATTTTGATTATCGGTGATTTTGATGCAGATGGCGCAACATCAACAGCACTTGCTGTTACTGCGCTACAGGCAATGGGGGCACAATTTGTTGATTATTTAGTCCCAAATCGGTTTGAATTTGGCTATGGTTTGACGCCACAAATAGTTGAAGTTGCCAGCAAATGGAAGCCGGCATTAATTATCACAGTAGACAACGGTATTGCGAGCATTGATGGTGTGGAAAAAGCAAACCAACTTGGTATCGATGTTTTAATTACTGATCATCATTTGCCAGCAGATACTCTTCCAAATGCTTGTGCTATTGTGAATCCAAATCAGCGGGATTGTAAATTTCCCAGTAAATCGATTGCTGGTGTTGGCGTTATCTTTTATGTCATGTTGGCTCTGCGCCGGCATTTGGTAAATGCTAATTGGTTTCATGAGATGAATATTAGTGAACCCAATATGGCAGGCTTTTTGGATTTGGTTGCTTTAGGTACCGTTGCTGATGTAGTGGGGTTGGATCAGAATAATCGTATTATGGTCAATCAAGGTCTGGCTCGAATACGTCAAGGACAGTGTCGTGCAGGCATTAAGGCTTTAATTGAAGTATCTGGTCGTGAATATGCTCGACTAAGAGAGTCCGATTTAGGTTTTGCTATTGCTCCGAGACTCAATGCTGCTGGACGCTTAGATGATATGGCTTTGGGTATAGAATGTTTAATTACGACCGATCAGCAACAAGCTAGAAATTATTGTCAACAACTTGATGAGCTCAATGAAGAAAGAAAGTTAATTGAGACAGAAATGAAAGAGCAAGCAATGCTCGCATTGGAAAAACTTACTCTAAGTACAGAATACACGAGCAATCATTTGCCTATTGCATTGTGTCTTTTTGATAAAACCTGGCATCAAGGTGTCATTGGAATTTTAGCCGGACGAGTGAAGGAACGTTACCATCGGCCAGTGATAGCTTTTGCAGAAGTTAGCGAGAATGAATTAAAAGGCTCAGCGCGTTCTGTTTCTGATTTAAATATTCGAGACGTATTGGCCGCAATCGATAAGGATCATCCAGATCTTATCAGTAAATTTGGTGGTCATGCTATGGCTGCGGGTTTGAGTATTCATCCAAAATCTCTGAAAGCATTTAATGATGCATTAGTTTCCGAAGTGAGCAAGCATATTGATTTATCTCAATGCGAAGGAGAAGTGCTTACTGACGGGCCATTATTGCCCGAAGAGTTTAGTATTGAAATTGCTCAATTAATCCAGCAAGCGGGCCCATGGGGACAGCAATTTACTGAGCCTGTTTTTGATAATGTTTTTGAAGTGCTTGACCAACGATTGGTGGGTAAAAATCATTTGAAAATGACTTTGGCGACTACAAAAGGTGATCAACAAGTCGATGCGATTGCATTTAATATCGATTTAAAATCTTGGCCAAACCACAGAGTTAAATTCATCCATGCAGCTTATAAGCTGGATATTAATTTTTATCAGGGACGGACACGTTTGCAATTACTTATCCAAGCGATGAATGTGGTGAATAAAGAGCCATAGCCTAGATTAACGCAGAGTAATCTCGGAGACTATATCCCGTCATCCCTCGCTACCTTAGGGATGACGTGTTCTTCTAAGTTCCATCCAGGTTATATTTTTGCACAAAATTTTTAGTTTCGGTTATAATCAACATTTTTTAACCGAATAACAATAGTGACAAATATCCTGTTTTCGCCTTTGGCTATTGCTCCGATGATTGATTGGACCTACAGCCACTTCCGAGTTTTTATGCGTATTTTAGCTCCTCATGCACTTTTGTATACGGAAATGCAAACTACTGGAGCGATACAAAATAATCCTCTACGCTCTTTGCAATTTCATGTAAAAGAGCACCCAATAGCACTTCAGCTAGGTGGTTCAGAGCCAGAAACATTAGCACAATGTGCCCAACGTGCGGAGCAAGAAGGGTATGATGAAGTAAATATCAATCTTGGCTGTCCTAGTGATAAAGTTCAAGCAGGGCGTTTTGGGGCTTGTTTGATGAAAGAAGCAAAACAAGTTGCTGCTTGCATCCATGCCATGCGGCAAGCAGTGACGATCCCTATTACAGCCAAAACCAGAATCGGCATCGATCATCAAGACAGCTATGAGTTTTTTAGTGATTTTGTACATCAATTGGTTGAGGCCGGAGCACAAAAGATTATTGTGCATGCACGAAAGGCTTGGTTAAATGGTTTAAATCCAAAACAAAATCGAACAATTCCACCTGTTAACTACGATTATGTTTATCGTTTAAAAAAAGAAATTCCTGAAGTTCCTGTAGTGATCAATGGTAATATATTGAATATTAAAGAAATTAATGAGCATCTCCACCATGTCGAAGGGGTGATGCTTGGACGTTTGGCATGTGATAATCCTTTTCAAATAGCAATGATCCATCACGCACTTTATCTTAAGAGTCAAAAGAGCACTCGGAGCCAAGTATTTAATTACTATTTGGATTATTTACTTGAAGAATACAGCAAAGGTGTTTCTCTTAGTTTATTGGTAAAACCTATATTTAATCTTGCTTTTGGTTTACCCGGTGCCAGCCAATGGAAAAAAAAGTTGATGCTTATTTTGCAGGAAAAAAATCTCTCGCTGTTTCATGAGTTAGGTGAGTATTTACAGAATATTGAGGCGCACACAGAGACTTTATAAGTTAAGTTTTATTATGTTAATGCAATTTTGCGGCAAGTTGTATACTGATTTGTGCATCACTTAGCTAGTAAAATATTGTATACTATGAGCGGAAGTTGCGGAAAATTATGTTTTAGTTACCTGTTTGTCAGAAAACTGCTCTTTTTACTCAGTTTAAACCATGAAGGTTCACTTAAATTATAAGGTATTCATAGTATTTTTCCCCAAATTTTAGTACATTAACCAATTTGTTATTTGAAATCTCCAGAGGATTATTTAGGCCATGCTGAATACGTTGATTAAGAAAATGTTTGGAAGCCGAAATGAGCGTACATTGCGGCGGATGGAAAAGGCAGTAATGGCAATCAATGCGTTTGAACCACAAATGCAAGCACTAACTGATGCTGAGTTAGCTGCAAAAACCGAGCATTTTAAAGCACGTTTAGCAGAGGGCGAAAGCCTTGATGAAATGTTAGCAGAAGCTTTTGCTACAGTAAGAGAAGCATCTGTGCGTACTCTAGGCCTGCGCCATTTTGATGTACAATTAATTGGTGGAATGGTATTGCATGAAGGTAATATTGCTGAAATGCGCACTGGGGAAGGTAAAACATTGGTGGCAACCTTGCCTGCATACTTAAACGCAATTACTGGTCGTGGTGTACATGTTGTTACTGTGAATGATTATCTTGCTAAGCGTGACAGCCAATGGATGAAGCCTATATTTGAGTTTTTAGGTTTAACTGTGGGTGTTATTTTCCCTGATATGCCCCATCCTGCAAAACAAGAAGCCTATCGCTGTGATATCGTTTACGGAACGAATAACGAGTATGGATTTGATTATTTGCGCGATAATATGGCCTTTAGTCTTGAAGACAAAGTACAAAGAGATTTAAATTTTGCCATAGTGGACGAAGTGGATTCTATTCTCATCGATGAAGCACGTACGCCGTTGATTATTTCTGGTGCAGCTGAAGACAGCTCTGAACTTTATATCAAAATTAATAAATTGATTCCTCATTTGAAGAAACAAGAAGAAGAGGGTGGTGAAGGGGATTATACTGTTGATGAAAAACAAAAGCAGGCGCATCTTACTGACGCAGGCCATCAACATATTGAAGAATTATTACTTAATGCAAAACTTCTGGATCATGGTGAGAGCCTATATCATGCCAGTAATATTATGCTAATGCACCATGTCAATGCCGCATTAAAAGCCCATGCTATGTTCCATCTTGATGTGGATTATATCGTTAAAGACGGTCAAGTAGTTATTGTTGATGAGCATACTGGTCGTACCATGCCTGGTCGCCGATGGTCAGAAGGATTACATCAAGCTGTTGAAGCGAAAGAAGGTGTTTCTATTCAAAATGAAAATCAAACTCTTGCTTCAATTACATTCCAGAATTTTTTCCGTATGTATAATAAATTATCCGGAATGACTGGAACAGCAGATACAGAAGCATATGAATTGCAGCAAATCTACAATCTTGATGTTGTTGTTATTCCAACAAATAAACCTATGGTTCGCAAAGATGAACCTGACTTGGTTTATTTAACTCAAAAAGATAAATTCGAAGCAGTCATCACTGATATTCGTAAGTGTGCCGAACTGAAACAACCTGTACTTGTAGGTACTGTTTCAATTGAAGCATCTGAATTTTTAAGTCAACTTCTTAAAAAAGAAAATATTAAGCATCAAGTACTTAATGCTAAGTTTCATGAAAAAGAAGCACAAATCATTGCCGAAGCTGGTCGGCCTGGGGCAGTAACTATTGCTACCAATATGGCGGGTCGAGGAACAGATATTGTGCTTGGCGGAAGTTTAGCTGCTGATTTGGCGCAATTACCTGAAACGGCAAGTGCCGAAGAAATTGAAGCTGTAAAACAAGTGTGGCAAAAACGACATGATGAAGTACTTGCAGCCGGCGGACTAAGAATTATAGGTTCGGAGCGTCATGAGTCACGACGTATTGATAATCAGTTACGTGGACGTTCAGGTCGTCAAGGCGATGTGGGAAGCAGTCGTTTTTATTTGTCGCTTGAGGACAATTTGATGAGGATATTTGCTTCAGAGCGTGTTGCATCGATGATGCGTCGCTTGGGAATGCAGCCTGGTGAACCTATTGAGCATAGTTTGGTAACCAAAGCAATCGAGAATGCGCAGCGTAAGTTGGAAGGACATCATTTTGATGTCAGAAAGCAGCTTTTAGATTATGACAATGTGGCGAATGATCAAAGACAGGTCATTTATACTCAACGTGCCTCAATCATGGATATGGTGGATACTGAGGAAATGATAAATACGATGCGAGATGATGTTATATCAAATCTGGTTGAGACTTATATTCCTCTACAAAGCTTAGAAGATCAATGGGATCCAAAAGCTTTAAGTGATGTCCTGATGGATGAATTCAAACTCAAAGCACCAGTGCTTGAGTGGATTGAAGAGGATCATCATATTCAGCCAGAACAAATTAGAGAAAAAATTCTTGATCTTGCTGCACGGAAGTACAATGAAAAAGTAGCTCAAGCCGGAAGAGCCACGATGTCACAGTTTGAAAAGTCTGTGATTTTACAAACATTGGATAATCAATGGCGTGAACATTTGGCTGTAATGGACCAATTGCGTCAGGGGATTCATTTACGTGGTTATGCACAAAAGGATCCAAAACAAGAGTATAAAAAGGAAGCATTCACTCTGTTTACTACAATGCTCGATAATTTAAAATATGATGCAATTCGTTTAATTTCTTCTGTTGAAATTCAAACTGAAGAAGACGTTAACGCAGTCGAAGAGCAACGCCGTGCTGAGCAGGTGAGCAAGATGAACTTGCAACACGGTAATTATGCTGATGAGAATGAAGATGATACTCAGCCGCAAACATACAGACGACAAGAAAAGAAAGTTGGTCGAAATGATCCTTGTCCATGTGGCTCGGGTAAAAAATATAAAGCTTGCCATGGAAATCTAGTGTGAGCATCTCTGTTGCCGTAGCGGTCATTATTGATGAGCAACAACGAATCTTAATTACTCAACGTCCTCTCCATGTACCTCATGGAGGATGTTGGGAATTTCCTGGTGGAAAGTTGGAAGCGGATGAGTCCTCATCGTCTGCATTAATTCGAGAAGTGAAAGAAGAGCTTGGCTTAGAGGTTCTCCGATATCAATTATTAGGCGAAGTAAACCATCAGTATTCTGACAGAGTAGTAAAATTAATTATTTTTCTTGTTGACCAGTTTTCTGGAGTGCCTTTCTGCTTGGAAGGTCAATTGGCTATGAAATGGGTTGACCATCAAGAATTAAATACGGAATATTTCCCCGAAGCAAATCACGAAATAATTGCAATGTTGAAAAGTTATTTGATAGGCAGCTTGGGAGCTGCTTAGCGAAAACCAGGTTTAAATCCTCAAGTTTTCCGAATTTGGCTGTGCCGCACTCAGGCTACAAAGCCACATTTTTAATTAAAATCAAGATACAATGGGGCATGATCCGAAACTTCATCATCCATTACAATAAATTGATTTACAACAATGTCTTGTGAGGTCAGTATATAATCTGCATATTTCTCATTTTTTTTATAATAACGGGTTCTTGTTGAGCTAATGTTGTTCACTGTAATCAAGTTATTCATTCCTTGCTCAATAATGTGCATGCTTTCTGTATCAGGTCTTAAGTTAAAATCACCACACAATATTTTGGGTGTATTGATAGTATCCATAAAATGGCGAATACGATGTGATTGATTGATTCGTTCTGGGCTATCTTTCTTGCCTTGCCCGGTCCATAGGCCATGTACATTAAGAATGGAGTAAATTTTTTTGTTGATTTCACATTCAACCCATTGCAAGTTTCTGGGATGATTTAATCCTACTCCAGGGTAATGTTGTTTTTGATGAATGTTTATCTCTCCTTCACCTAAGATATCAATATTATTTTTCAATAACATCGCAATTCCATAAACATTTTCTACAGCTGGTTTAAAAATAGCAAAATGATTTGGAAGGAGTTGTTGTAAATCTGCAAAAATATTTAAGCTAAGTTCTCTATCTTCTTCAGTTACTGTTCGGTGGGCGTTGTAATACACTTCTTGTAGGCAAAATATATCAATATCACGATGCTCACTGATAAATTTTAATAGAGGATTTCTTAGATGACCTCCCCATAAATTTAAAGTAATTAATTTCATTTATCACTGAGTTCCTTATGTTCGCTATACACCATATTACTTACAACACTTAAACGAGCTTTGCTTTTCAACTGATTGTGATTCATAGGGTAAAATATTCATCACTTATTTTTTTGCCTCGTGTAGATATAAAATATGTAAATCGATTACCTTTTTTGCTAACTGCTCAATCTCCATATCATTAACTATCATATCATCTGCATTTTCTAAACGTTTTATGATATCCGGCTGGGTTGATAAAATAGCATGAGCTTGTTCTTTGCTGGATTGATCACGCTGCATTAGCCTTGATATTTGTGTTTCTTTTGGTGCGCATACAAGTAAAGTTCGATTAATATAAGGATAAGCTTGTTTTGTAATAAGCAGTGGTATTTCTATGACGCAATAAGGTGTGATGCAGGTATCAACCCGTTGTTTAATCTCTTGGCGTATCAGAGGATGTAAGAGTTGTTCAAGCCACTGACGCTCTTTATGGTTAGAAAATATGATTTCTCTTAATTTACTACGATCCAATTCATCATCTTCTTTAAGTACCTTATGACCATAATGCTCAATGATCTTTCTGTATGCGTTTTTGTTCTTTTGGGTTAATTCCCTTGATATTTTATCAGCATGAATTACTTCAACTCCCAATTTGGAAAAGAGTTCAGCAACCGTAGTTTTCCCACTTGCGATATCGCCTGTTAATCCAACACAATAAACCATATTTTTAGATCTCGTTTTTATTCATGCATGTTACTACATTAATATAACAGGTATAAGGAACAGAGCTTTTTTGCCTGCAATATGCGTTAGCAGCCAATGCAGCATCATCGCGAGTTGGATAAAGATTACTTCGCCATGCGGATGCTTCTCGATCAAAGGCCGTACATTGCCACATGGGCATTACGTTGACACCATTAATAAACTGTATACATCCAGCTTTAGCTGTTCTGCATGTGGCTGGTGCTTTACTGCCTTTTTTACAGGCAGCATAAGAAAGATTTAACGCCATTTTTTGGTAAATGTTTTCTGAAGTCCATTGAGTTTGGGTGGCATCATGAGCTGAACATTGCCAATAACTACCGGCTATTGGTTCCGCAAAACTTGAAACTGAGACACCTAGAATAAGAAAAAAACAGCTTCCTCTGTGCTTATTCATTTTTTTCTCCCTGAAGCAGTTCAATTAATTGTTCAACATGCAAGGCTTTTGAAAAATACCAGCCTTGAAGAAATCGAACCTTATTGTATAATAAATAGTCTAGCTGTTCTTTTGTTTCTACACCTTCTGCAATAATATTTAAATTAATTTTTTTTGCCAGTTGAATTATTGCATCATTTAGTGTTTCTGTAATGGCTTTAGTTCCTATGGAGTGGATAAATAATTTGTCGATTTTCAGATAATTAAAAGGATAGTGTTGTAGATAGCTGATGCTTGAATGTCCTGTCCCATAATCGTCTATTGCCAATGAATACCCTGCTTTTCTAAGTTCTTGCATTCTGTTGATGTAAATTTGATTATTCATATCAAGCAAATAACGTTCCGTTATTTCTAATAATATTTGTTGGGGCGAAATAGAATGGTGTTGCACCAGTTTATAGAATCGGGGGAAAAAATAATTATCAGTAAAATGTAACGCACAAATATTAAATGATAAATAAAAAGTAGGTTGGGTTGTTAAGATATTTTTAGACTCTTCAAATGCTATCTCAATAAGTTGCAGTGTTATTGGAACAATTAAGCCTGTATTTTCAGCTTCGTCTATAAAAAGATCTGGCATTATAATTTCATCGTAATTGTCCTGCCATCTTAATAGAACTTCAGCACCTGAATAGACCTTGTGTTTTGCATCAAATAATGGCTGATATACAGGATAAAATTGTTCACGACGAAGAGCCTGCTTTATTGCACCATGTAGTGAATAATGCTTATTGAGGATGTTTCTAATTATAAAATATAAAAAAAGTGACAGGACTAAAATATCGAGACTAAGTAAGATTTGGTTATACCATAGATTATTAATTACTATTTGATTGGGTTCAGTAACTGTAAGTATAACTCCATCAAGACTAGATAATTTTGTTGTGGCGAATATCTTTTCAGATGTAAAAGATGAGTCAAATGATACTTTATTTATCCAGGAGTCATCTTTTATTTCTCCTACTCGGATAATTTCCTGCTTCTTATTTGTATCGTAGAGCGTAACTGTACGTGAACCACTGTTGGGAATATGCAATGTACCTTCCAATATTGGGGACATAATTACTATTTCTACCTGATAAGCACCAATTTTTTTTTGTATTGCATAAATCGGATGATTAAACATTGGCGAATCGAATGGCCCAATGATTGTCTGTTGTAGATTCTTATTTAAGAGGAACGTCTTATTATTAGGTAATGTAGAACATACAATTTGATGTTCGGGATCACGAATTGCTAATTCAGAGATTTGTGGGTGATTTCTGAGGATGTGTTGTAAATAAGGAATAAAATCGCCAGCACAGGTGAGATTATTCCGTTTGTATGTAGGAATTAGATACGAACTTTGAAAAATATCATTTATAAAGTGGTCAACCTTAAATGCCAGTTTATTGCTTGCTTCTGTAACTAAAGTAAACGAGTTAGTGACGTTGTTATGCCAGTTGATATAAGAAAAAACCACAAGTAAAAAAATGGTGAAAGATATCCAGAGTAATTTGAATTGTTTATAAACAAAAAATGTCAGATTTCTGAATGTTTTTCGCATAGTTTAAGGTGTTGCATAAGCTTCCTTTATAGAGTGTAGTGTGATTTCTGCTAATTTCCCAATTACTTCATGGCTTGTATTTAAAGGAGGAAGCCAATAGAGTGTATTTCCTATTGGTCTTATTAATGCGCCTTGATTTAATGCATTCTGATACACTTTATTACCTATTCGATAATGTCCTGTGTCTTCAAGGTCCGCTGCGACGACTGCACCAATTCCGCGAATATTGCTTAATCTACCTGAAACTTCTGCTATTTCAGATAAAGTAGTTAGCATGTATTCACCTAGATTTTTAGCCTGATCAACTATTTTTTCTTCGTGCATCGTGTGAATAGTTGCTAAGGCTGCACTAATGGCGAGTGGGTTGCCACTATAGGTGTGTGAATGCAAAAAGGATTTACCACTGCTGTAGTCTGCATAAAAAAGATCAAAAATAGAACTATCAATCATGATACAACTTAATGGAATGGAGCCAGAAGTTAATCCTTTAGACAAACAAATCAGATCCGGTTCTACATCAGCATGTTCTGAAGCGAGCCATTTGCCAGTACGTCCCACTCCAGTCATTATTTCATCTGCGATAAGATAAATATCTTTACTTTTGGCCCAGGTCGATAGTCTTTTAAGAAAATCGGGGCTATAGCACAACATTCCACCAGCACCTTGTATTAGTGGTTCAACAATAATCGCACAGACTTTATCACTAACTGCTTCTAACTCTTTTTCTACTACAGACCAATATGCATCACAATTATTCCAGAGCGGATCTTCTTTTCCAGAGATATAAGGAATATTTTGAACAAAATGGCAGGTTAGACCAAATGATGTATATGGGGCTTTATAAAGTCCCAAATCACTGATACTCATTGCCCCCAGAGTTTCTCCGTGATACCCATTTTTGAGTGCAATAAATTGATTTCTATCTGTAAAACCCTTGATTTGGCTTGCATGGATCGCTAATTTCATTGCTATTTCAACAGCGCTGGAGCCATCGCTGGCAAAGAAAACATGTTGTTTTTGGGTAATTTTAGCAAGCTCTTCTGCTAACTCAATAAGTTGAGGGTGTGTTGTATTAGCCGTAATAACATGTTCAAAGCGATTAAGTTGTGCCGTTATTGCTGATATCACGCGAGGATGGCCATGACCTAAAGATTTACACCACCAACTGGAAATTGCATCAATCAATGGACCTTTATCAGTATAAAGATAACTGCCTTCTGCTTTTTCAATTAGCAGAGGGGGACAGGTTTCAAAATCTTTCATTTGTGTGCACGGGTGCCAAAAATGTTTTAAGTCTCTATTAATTAATTCGGATACGTTAACCATTTTTAAAATTTTGGTTGACAAGATTGAGCGGCACTTTATCATGTTACGCTACGTAAATAAAATCAAAAATATAGAATATAGCGAGGTTGTGCTTCGTTTGCTAAAGATATAGGAGCATAATTTTTTATCTGAAACCAGGGTTATGGTTTATGCCTTCACCCTGGTTACACTGTTTTAATATCCTTGATAGGAGGAACTGTTGTGACTCAAGCTAAGAAGCACTGGTCTGTTTCTGAAATTACAGCGCTTTATGAGCAACCATTTAATGATTTGTTGCACCAGGCGCATGCCGTACATAGAGAATATCATCAACCTAATTCATTACAATTTGCTACTTTACTAAGTATTAAAACGGGGGCTTGTCCTGAAGATTGTGGGTACTGTTCTCAAAGTGGTCATCATAAAACCCATGTTGAAAAAGAAAAGTTAATGTCAGTTGATGAGGTATTAAAAGCAGCGCAGGACGCCAAAGATGGTGGTGCTAAACGCTTTTGTATGGGGGCTGCATGGCGTTGTCCACCCGATAAAGTGATGACTGAGTTACAAGAAATGATTAAAGGCGTGAAGTCTTTAGGTTTGGAAACGTGCATGACTTTAGGCATGCTAAATCCAGAACAGGCTGCTAATTTAAAAGAGGCTGGTTTGGATTATTACAATCATAATATCGATACATCACCTTCTTATTATGAAAAAGTAGTGACCACACGTAAATTCAGCGATCGCTTAGATACATTAAATAATGTGCGAGAAGCAGGGATTAATGTGTGTTGTGGTGGGATCTTAGGCTTGGGTGAGACACGTGAAGACCGCATCGAATTTTTATTAACCTTAGCAAATATGGAAAGTCCTCCTGAGAGTGTTCCCATTAACCGCTTAATACCTGTAGAAGGAACTCCTCTTGCAAAAGCTCAGCCAGTAGAGGGTATTGAGTTAGTGCGGACAATTGCAACGGCTAGAATATCAATGCCTAAAAGTGTTATTCGATTGACTGCAGGACGAACTGAAATGAGCGATGAACTACAAGCGCTTTGTTTTTTTGCGGGTGCAAATTCAGTATTTATTGGTGATAAATTATTAACTGAAGAAAATCCTCAACGAGCCAAGGATAAAACCCTTTTTAGTAAGCTAGGTTTAACTGAGATGGTATAAATGCCTATAAGTCATAAGATTAAGGATTATACAAATCAGTTAGCTCATGAAGGACTATTAAGAAATAGATTCATCAATGCAGATGATGCGTCATTAGTTCATTTTGACAGCAATGACTATTTATCGCTAAGCAAAGACAAATGTATTTCAGAGGGATACCAGCGTGGGTATTCGTTGTATCCTTCTGGTAGTGGTGCTTCAATGTTGCTCAGTGGTTATCACCCAAATCATCGAGCAGTTGAAGAGGCATTTGCTAATTTATTGGCAGTAGATGAGTGCATTTTATTTTCCTCCGGATATGCAGCAAATCTTGCCGTTACAGCGTTACTTGGTAAATTAAAAGTACATTGTTTTATTGATAAAGAAATACATGCATCGATTTATGATGGTTTCGCTTTATCAAAGGTGAACTACTCACGCTATTTGCATAATAATTTAGATGACTTAGAACGTAAAATAACTTCTGCTAAGGGCTCAGCCTTAATTACTGAGGGTGTGTTTAGTATGAGCGGCCAATTGGCTCCTTTAGCAAAACTCTCATCTCTTTGTAATACAAATCAATGTGCTGTCTTAGTTGATGAGGCGCATTCCTTTGGAATCTTAGGTTCCCAGGGAAAGGGTGCTGTAGCGCTTCATGGTTTAACTCAAAATGAAGTTCCATTAAGGGTTATTCCCCTTGGGAAGGCTTATGCTGCTCAAGGAGCACTTGTTGCTGGCAAAGCAGACTGGATTTACGCGTTATTACAAGCAGGGCGTTCTGTTATTTACTCAACTGCGGTTAGCCCGGCTCTAAGTTATGGTTTATTGCATACATTGGATTTTGTTGTTAATGCAGAAGACAGACGGTCGAAATTAACTCAGCTAATCACAATATTTAGGTCATATATTAAAAAGTCTCCTTTAGTTTGGGCTGATTCGATTAGCCCAATTCAACAATTACAATTAGGCTGTCCCCATCTAGCATTACATTATGATCGTGAATTGAAGAAACATGGCATTAGTTGTTGTGCAATAAGAAAGCCCACCGTAAGTACCAAAGCATCCGGTTTGCGTGTCATTTTGAATTACAATCATACTCCTGAACAAATTCATGAGTTATTTGATAAGTTAAGTGCTATTTATGAATATAAACATCCATAGTTATGGAGAAGGATTCCCACTTGTTTTCCTGCATGGATGGGGATTTGACAGTCGGATCTGGTTGCCATTAATGCCCAAGCTTCTTCTCATGGATTATCAGGTCATATTAATTGATTTGCCAGGATTTGGTCATAGTCCAATTATGGATTGGAATTCATTTAAAGAGTTTTTAGTAAATCAACTGCCAAATAAATTTGCATTAGTCGGTTGGTCTATGGGTGGGTTATATGCCATGCGTTTTGCAGTAGAAGAACCAGATAGAGTAACTCATCTTATTAACGTGACTTCATCCCCACGATTTTTACATGATGATTTATGGCCGGGCGTTTCCCAATATGTTTTTAAAAAATTTTACAAAAATTTATTAGAAGCACCACATGATACGCTAAAAGAATTTATGGAACTTAATGGACTATCTACTGCTGATAGGTTGCAACACCTTCCTGATAAACTTCCATCTCCAGGAGGATTAGCATTAGGCCTGAAAATTCTAGAAACTTGGGATTTACGTGCGGAGCTAAAACAGTTTAATAAACCAACATGTTTTATGTTTGGTCGACTGGATCCTATTGTTCCGATTAAAACGATGAACACCATGCAGCTGAGCTATCCAGAGTTTAATTACATACTGTTCAAACGTGCTGCGCATATGCCATTTTTATCTCAGGTAGATTTATTTATCGAGGAAATCCGAGGACTCATTAAATGAAGCGTTTTTTTATTACTGGTACTGACACTGACTGCGGAAAAACCTATGTCACGGCAAGTCTGTTAAAACACTTTTCATCGGCAGCTGCAATTAAGCCTGTGGCCAGTGGATGTATGGAAATAGAAAATAAGCTAGTGAACAGCGATGCGCTGTATTTACAAGAAAATTGCAAGCACAGTATCAGTTTGGACGTAATAAATCCCTGGCGATTTAAATTGCCCGTTTCACCTCATATTGCTGCACATAATGAAGGAGCTAGTTTACTCATTAATGAAATAGCTGATTATTGCCTGAACTTGCAGTTGGATGGCATTGAAACATTATTTATTGAGGGGGCAGGTGGACTAATGGTTCCCCTAAATGATCATGAGACTTGGATTGATTTTTTACAAATGACGCAGATCCCTGTTATTTTAGTAGTGGGTATGAAATTAGGATGTATTAATCATGCTTTGCTCACAGAGGCTGTTTTACATGCAAACAACATTAAATGCGCGGGATGGATTGCCAATTGTATTGATCCCAATATGCAAGCTTTATCAGCTAATATTGAAACGTTAAATCAAAAACTTACTTCTCCTCTTTTGGCACAAGTACCCTTTGCAGGTAACATTACAATAATTGATTTCTAATCCCTTGTATTCATCCACAATACGATACTACAAAAAAATATTCTCTAAAAACAAGGCTATTACTAGTAAGTGGGTAGGGTTGTTATATTTTGTACCTCCTACTTGTTGTTTTAAAAACACTGTTGTATGTTTATGTTGGACTTATTTAATGAAAGGGACAACAATGTTAATGCGCGATAAATTAATGCAATCAGTAATGACTGCTTTTTTGATGTTAGCTGCAACTGGAAGTACAGCAGCTGAGAGCACCGATGCATCATCTGCAACTGAAAAATGTTATGGAATTGCTAAAAAAGGGATGAATGATTGTGCTACAGCAACTGCTTCATGCGCCTCCTCTGCAACAAAAGACAAACAAAAAGATGCTTTTATTTTATTACCAAAAGGACTTTGTGAACGAATTGTTGGCGGCAACCTCAAACCTGAATAAAAAAATTCAACTCTCATTTAAAATAAGGAAATTAATTATGAAAAAAATTTTAGGAAGCGTGTTCACATCCCTGTTTATTGCATTCGCTTGTTCTGCGCCAATTTATGCTGCACCTGAAACGTTTACTCTAGATAAAAATCATACTTATGTACTCTGGGATGTTGAGCATTTAGGCTTTTCAACTCAATACGGCAAATGGTATGCCACAGGTCAGCTCGTTCTTGATAAAGATAATCCAAGTCAAAGTAAGGTCAATGTAAAGATTGATGTCGCAGATATGATCACAGGTGTCCCTGAGTTGGACAAGCACTTAAAAAGTAAGTTGTTTTTTGATACGGAACATTTCCCTATTGCAACATTTGTCAGCAATAAAGTCACTCCCAAAGGCGATAATAAAGCAACTGTTGATGGCATCTTAACATTGCGTGGTGTGAGTAAGCCAGTGGTATTGGATGTTACTTTAAACAAGCAAGGAATGAATCCAATTAGCAATAAGATGTCAGTTGGTTTTACAGCGACGACGTCTATAAATCGCTCTGATTTTGGGATAAATGCTTTTCTACCTGCAATAAGCGATAAGGTAAACCTTGTAATTGGCACAGAAGCATATCAGGATAAAAAATAGGACCTCTTATGCAAATCAAAAACAGTTCAACTCATTTTGGTCTTGTAGCTATAGTACTTCATTGGGTTATTGCCTTGTTAATCATTGGATTGTTGGTGCTGGGGTTGTACATGATCTCTTTGCCATGGAATCCTCAACGGTTAAAGTTCTATGGATGGCATAAAGAGTATGGTTTATTGGTTCTCTTTTTGGCAATTTTTAGAATTATTTGGCGACTTGGCAATGAACAACCTGAGCTTGCTTTGCCTTGGCTGGAAAAAATTGCCGCACGCAGCATGCACTGGGCATTTTATGTGTTTATGTTTGCCATGCCAATTACGGGTTGGTTAATTACTTCAGCTGCGGGGCTACCTGCATCATTCTTTGGATTATTTACCCTTCCCAACCTTATAGCACCGGATGACAGCAATAGAGTTTTATTTGAATGGATCCATGAATGGTTAGGTTATGCGCTCATTGCAGCAATCTTTATGCACACGGCAGCTGCTTTAAAACATCATTTTATTAATAAGGATGATATATTACGGAGAATGTTCCCATGAAGATGATAAAATATTTTTTATTTCTATTCATTTTGAATAATGCTTACGCGAATACAGTACCTGAATGGACGCTTGTTCCTAATGAAAGTAGCATCAGCTTCACTGCAACGCAAAATAATGCACCGGTTACTGGCTCATTTAAAGAGTTTACTGCAACAATAAATGCTGATCCCGCGCATTATCAAGACAGTAATGTCGATGTGGTGGTGAATATTAGCTCACTTACTGCTTCATACGCAGAAATAACTTCAATATTACTCGGGCCTGATTGGTTTAATGCTAAAGAGTTTCCAAAAGCTGAATTTAAATCAACCAAATTCACTAAAAAGGATGATAAGAATTATGAGGCTGCTGGAACATTAACCATAAAAAATAAATCGCTACCAGTCACACTTACTTTTACAGCGATTGAGTCGCCTAAAGAGCATTTGCTTGTTGAAGGGCATACTACAGTAAAACGGTTAGACTTTGGCATAGGACAAGGTGATTGGTCTAGTACTAGTGAAATTAAAGATGAAGTAACTATAAACTTTAAAGCAGTTGCTGTGCGTAAACAATAGTGATGTTAAGGCTATGATATCTAACATATAGCCCGAATCTGGGATTATGTGCAAAGCCTTCTCCGAGCTACAAACACCTAGATCAAAAAAACTATTTAACTCTCTCCCTAGCCCTCTCCCGTAAGTGGGAGAGGGGATATTTGTTAATTGCGTTTATACTTTAACCTTTTTGATATATGAGATTTTGAAAAAAGAAATGGGATTGTTTCTTATCCCCTTGCCTATTGGGGCGAGTGGGTAAATACAAAATTCACAGAATTATATTGGAAAATCTGGTTTGCAAATCCAGACTATCACTGATGGTTTAAAGATAGGTAAAATTCTATTTCAGTATGGAAAATAATAATGCCTGCTTGTTAGAAAGTCAGGCATTGACGTAGAGATTAATCATTACGCTTTAAATACCATTTTTTCTTTAACTCGAGAAATTTAGCTTTTTGTTTTTCATTTAGAAGAGAATACATTTGATGTTGCATCATTATTCTATTTTTTAACATGGATCCTCTGATTTTACTTACTTTATCGACTAAAACATCGAGTTTTGCTTCATCAATTTTATCTGCTTGAATCATAGCGCTAATTTGACCGCGTAATAATCGGAGTTGAACATAGTTTTCTTTGAGTGTACTCCGAGCTTTTTCTTTATATGCTTTAATCTTGGCTTTTTGATCTGCAGTGAGATTCAGTTCTTGGGCTAAGTTATCAAATCGATGATGAGAATTACAATATTTTGAGTCACCAAGACATGCAAAGCTTGGTTGACCTACGGTCAGTACGAATACGATGGTTGATAACCAGAGAAGTTTTTTACTCATTTATCTATTCCTCATAATAATTATACCAACTGTCCTGTTTTGTCCTATGTCATCAGTGATGACTCTATTGGAGTATAGACTATAGAGTGAATAAATACAGCATGTTAGGGACGGTTATAAAGGCTAATCTTAACCTGTGATTTCCTCTGATTTCATTTTGACTTTTAATGAGGAAAGGAGGGGCTAGGGTTTGTTAATATGAAGGATGCGTTAATTTTATTTTTTTATTTTTTGCAAGACTAAAAATTATTGCATCATGGCAAAGCCTCTCAAGCTCTTCGATTAATTTTTGCATGTATTCATCTTGTTTATGCTCATGAATACTATGTAAAATTTTTTTAAATTGGAGAATGTTAAATTCATTATCTTGATTAAAACAGCTTAATATAAGCCCAAGATCTTCTGCTTTTAAATTGTTCTTGTTTCTTGAAAAAGATCGCTCCGAAACTGGTGCTATTTTTTGAATGCATTCTTCCAAATCACTTTTTATCATAGAAAAAGCCGTAGGTAAGCTTAAAGCCAGTTCCTTTTGTCGGGCGGTAAGCAATTTAGTTCGTGTTGTTTGTAGTTTTTTCCCTGAATCTAACCATGAAGAATCATTTAATAATCCCTCATCAACACCAAGAAACTTGAGCATTCCTAAAACATTTTCATGCAAAGGGATAGAGTTTTGTGAACAAAAAGCATTTTGCAAGCCATAATGGTTAAAAGAATGGGGCTGGATCTCTTTGATAAATTTATCAGTATCTACAACATATCCGTCAAATAGAGCATTTGATATCTGTATTGGGCCTGTAGTACATACAACAATTGATTTAAGATAAAGGTCTTGCTCTTTTTTCATCAGATAAGTTAAGAACTTATCATCATTTGTTTCTAAAATTCGTTTGGTTAAAGAGTATTCTTTACTAAAAAAGAGATATTTTATGAAGTTTAGTTGTGATTGAAGTTCTTTTCTTAATCTTTTTATGACTTCCTCATGGCTTTCTTGAGGGCAAATCTTATTAAAGTCTAGGAATTTACTTTTATCTGTCATCACTTCATTAATGTATTTTCGAATTCTTAATGAAGAATTAGATGTATCAGGTGGTGTAATTTCTTTAGATTTCGCAATATAAAGTGATTCAGAGCGATTTTTCATGAACTTTAAGAGATAACGATTTATAAAACTGTCTTCATTTAATTCAGTTTCAGTCCGCTCAATAAAGTCGGTATCATAATAAGATAGTCTGGCAATAAGCCCTCCATGTACTCGCTTGATACTTTTCTCCGCTGCCAGCGCATCTACTATAGCGACAAAATCGTTATTTGCGAGGATAAACTCCTTTCTTCCCATTTTTAAACTACCAATGTTGAGCAATATGGGCGTTTCAGTTGGAATGAGATTAGGGAGTTGTGATGTATCAACTGGAAAGTCAAAGTCGGTATAAGTTCCCTTTTTAAATATTGGCGAAAGCCATCTTAAAATATCACTTGCAACAGCTAAATTTCCGCCTGTTTTTAAATTATAAATTTCATCTTTATAGAAAGAGTATAATTTTTTTTCATCATCTGATTGTAGTGAGGAGTGTATTGTGTTTGCATCAATGTAAAAAATATGATGTTCCCTACAAAACTCACGGAGTGCATTCACTGATGAATGGGTGAGTAAAGTAGATTCATATACTAAATGAATAGTATCATTCGGATTTTTTTCACGCATTTCAATAAGGCGAATTTGATTTTCCAAATTCATGAATACGTTCGGATTATTGCTTAACCAGATTTTTACATGTAATTTTGGGTTATATTGATACATTTTTTTTCTTATTTTTGAGTTCAATAAATTACCGCATATAAAAAACCAGTTCGCGTATGCTGATTACAAGCAAAACGGAGCTATTAATAAAAAGCTTAGCACAAGATAAAAAAAATGATCTGAATGTGAATTTGATTGATGAGTTTCATTGAATATGGTATAAAGGACGCGCTTTAAATACACACACGTTTCGACACATACGATAGGGTCCCTTGAGGGTTTCGTATGGGAAATGTGGAGGAATAACCCTGGAGACAAAAAAATGAATGTAAGTATGCGTGAATTGCTTGAAGCAGGTGCTCATTTTGGACACAGAACTCGTTTCTGGAATCCTGAAATGGGAGAGTATATATTTGGATCCCGTAATAAAATCCACATTATTAATCTTGAAAAAACTATGGTGATGCTTAACGACGTAGTAAACTATGTTGGTAGACTAGCATCAAACAAAGCAAAGATTCTATTTGTTGGCACTAAAAGAGCTGCACAAGACAGTATTCGTGAACATGCGAAACGTTGTGGCATGCCTTACGTTGATCATCGTTGGTTAGGTGGCATGTTGACCAACTATAAAACAGTTCGTCAATCTATCTTTCGTTTGAAAGAATTAAAAGAAATGAAAGAAAAGGGCTTACTGAATGGAATGATTAAAAAAGAAGCATTGATGCTGACACGTGAACTTGAGAAATTAGAAAGAGGTTTAGGTGGTATTGAGCACATGGGTGGCTTGCCTGATGCTCTATTTGTCGTCGATGTTGGTTTCGAGCACATTGCCGTTGAAGAGGCTCATCGTCTAAAAATTCCCGTTATTGGTATTGTTGATACAAACAATAGTCCAAGAAACATTGATTACATTATTCCTGGTAATGATGATTCTATGAGAGCAGTTGATATCTATGTACGCTGTGTTGCTGATGCAATTTTAGATGCTAAAGGTACTAACACAGTTGGAGTAGGTGCATCTGATGCTGAATTTGTTGAAGTGGTTGAACAAGCCAGTGATGCAGAAAAAGCTGGGGAATAATTAAACTTTAAAATATAGGGGGCCGGGTGTCTAAACACCTCAATTTGCCCCCTTTTTGCTATACGGAGAAATGAAAAATGTCAATTAGTGCAAGTTTAGTCATGCAGTTACGTGAACGTACCGGCGCTGGCATGATGGAGTGTAAAAAATTTCTAATAGCAACCAACGGTGATATTGAAGCCGCAATTATTGAAATGCGTAAAGCAGGTCAAGCAAAAGCAGATAAAAAAGCGGATCGCGTTGCTGCTGAAGGTGTGGTGGTTATTGCACGTTCTGCAGATGGACGTCGTGCAATAATGCTTGAAATTAATAGTGAAACAGACTTTGTTGCTCGTGATGAGAACTTTACTCACTTTGCTACTATGGTTGCTGAAACCGCATTAAATAGTTCTGCGACTACGATTGAGGAATTGTCTGCAATTGCACTTCCTGCTGGAAATACTGTAGAGCAAGCTCGTCAAGAATTAGTAGCAAAAATTGGCGAAAACATTAAATTAAGACGTTTGGAACGCATGTCTTGTGATGCAGGAGTTATTGGTTATTACTTACACGGTTCACGAATCGGTGTTATGGCTGCACTTAAAACAGGTGATGAAGAGCTTGCAAAAGACATTGCTATGCATATCGCAGCCAGTAAGCCAATCGTTGTAAGCAGAGATCAAGTATCTGCTGATGCTATTGAAAATGAACGAGAAATTTTTACAGCACAAGCAAAAGAAAGTGGCAAACCACAAGAAATTATCGATAAAATGATTGAAGGTCGAATCAATAAATTTATTGATGAAGTCAGTTTATTAGGCCAACCTTTTGTTAAAAATCCAGACATCAAAGTTGGACAACTGTTAAAAGAAAAATCTACTGAAGTACTTTCCTTTATTCGTTATGAAGTTGGTGAAGGCATAGAGAAAAAAGAAGACAACTTTGTTGAAGAAGTGATGGCTCAGGTTCGTACATGATGAATGAAAGTCACCCAACATTAAAATATAAACGTATTTTACTAAAATACAGTGGCGAAGCCCTTATGGGCAAGTCACAATTCGGTATTGATCCCTCGGTTTTGGATACCTTAGCCAGGGATATCGCTGAATTAATTAAAATGGGCGTTGAAGTTGGTCTCGTATTAGGTGGTGGTAATTTATTTCGAGGTAAGGCACTGTCACAAGCAGGTGTTGGACGTGTAACCGGTGACCATATGGGAATGCTGGCTACTGTAATGAATGCTTTGGCAGTTAGGGATGCTTTAGAACGAATTGATATGCCAGCACGTATTATGTCTGCTATTCCCATGATGGGCGTTGTTGATTCTTATCATCGACGTAAGGCAATTACTCATTTGCGCACTGGACATGTTGTGATTTTTGCAGCTGGAACAGGCAACCCATTCTTTACTACTGATACAGCAGCTTGTTTAAGAGCCATTGAAATCGGTGCTGATGTGGTTTTAAAAGCCACTAAAGTAGATGGTGTTTACTCGGAAGATCCCTTTAAAAATCCTAATGCCAAACGATATGATTATTTAACTTATATTGAAGTATTAACACAAGGCTTAGAAGTAATGGACTCTACTGCAATTTGTCTTTGTCAAGATCAAGGCATGCCATTGCAGGTATTCAATATGGCTGCACCTAATGCATTGCGAAGAATTGTATCTGGAGAGCGCGTAGGAACTATAGTCGGAGCTAATCATGATTAATGAGATTAAGCAAGATTCAGAAAAGCGAATGAAAAAAACGATTGAGGTGTTGCAAACAGACTTAACAAAAATTCGCACAGGAAGAGCGAATGTTGGTTTACTGGATCATGTGCAAGTTGATTATTACGGAACGATGACTCCATTGAGCCAGGTTGCTAATGTTTCTGCTAGTGATTCACGTACAATATTGGTTACCCCTTGGGAAAAAGCCTTGGTACCCGCTATAGAAAAGGCAATTTTGAACTCAGATTTGGGCTTAAATCCTGCTACAGCAGGTACTGCTATTCGCGTTCCTATGCCTCCGTTAACTGAAGAGCGAAGAAAAGAACTTATTAAAGTTGTTCGTAATGAAGGCGAACAAGGAAAAGTTTCTATTCGTAATATCAGAAGGGATGCAAATAATCAATTGAAAGAGCTGGTTAAGGATAAGGCTATTTCTGAAGATGATGAGCGTCGAGCAACGGAAGTCATTCAAAAATTAACCGATAAATATATTCTAGAAGTAGATGCATTATTGGCTGAAAAAGAAAAAGATTTAATGGTAATTTAGATCAAATTGATGCTTGAGGTGAATAACCTCAAGCTGTAATTTTTTTATAGCATTATTCATTCAAAAAGCACCAAGTACTTTAATTTTCCAGCTTAGTCATGATAAAGAGTATCTATTAAGCTTTTTTATCCATTATTACAAATAGCTTAATATATTTTCCTAAAATGCTTCTGAATAGTTTTTTGGAGGTTCTTATGAAGTATAAAGTTGTTGTTTTTGGTAAAAGTGGTAAAACGAAACTCGCTCATAAAGTTGCTCAAAAGAAAATTGATTTTGAAGAAGCATCACCCCCTACCTTAAGCGTTGATTTTTTCTCTCGAGACCTTGACTCCAATAATACTGTGGCCCTATGGGATATATCAGGAGACGAGCGATTTAAACAAATCAATCCATATTATTATAAAGGAGCCGACGTAGGCGTATTTTGCATTGATTTAACAGAAGAAATTGACGAGCAAGAACTGATTAAAAGCATCCAAGAGTTTCGTAAATTTGCTCCTCTTGCCCCAATTATATGTGTTGGCACTAAATCAGATCTTCCTGCCGCAAATCGTGCAAAACTGGAAAAAATTAATTCAAAAGGATTATTTGCCAATTTCATCATTACATCAGCAAAAAATGGAGAGAATGTAGAGGAGCTTTTTAATCTAATCCGCATTCACTGTGAATCTAAGCTTCTACTTTCATGGACTGAAGCTGTTATAAAACTAAAAGAGAGTGTAAACAATCTACCAAAGAAAAAAAATGCATTAATAGATATTGAATTAGGTGGGCTTTCGAAAATTATATTGGCTAATTCTAATTCGTCAAAAGTTACTCCAAAGGATAAGGCTGAGGCTATTAAACGCTTTACAAAAAACTGTGAAATTATTTTAGAAGGTGAGAGCCCTAGCGTACTTAAAGCAGTACTTGCAGTTGCTGCAGCAGCCATTGTATTAACTGTAACAGCATTAATTGGCTTCTCAATTGGGGTGGCTTATAGTTGGTGGACCGGTCCAGGAGCCTTTTTTGCTGGGATATTAAGCGGTTATACTGCTGCAGTAACTGTTGCCTCTTCGAGTGTGGTGTCAGGACTTATTGCTGGTGGACTGACTGCATATGGTTTATTTAAACCCTCTATGGAAATGGAGGCTCTTGAAACGTTTACTGCGGAAGTATCTTCTTGGAATACAGCGGTTATTTTATAGAAAAAGCGTTCAAGACCATTCATTGAACACCAACCATCATGAAAAAATGACTCAATGACCGTAGGCTGGGCTGTTAAGCCCAGCATCTAACAATCGCTTAAGTATTTCTTTCTTACGTGCGCCATGGCGAAGTCGATTTCATTAACATATTGATTACATTAAATACATTCTATTATCCCATTGTTTTTTTACTCCCTTGTTGCTTTAAAACCTGAGAAGTATGATACAAATTGCTATATTTGCTTTTAAAGGCGATTGAAGACGCTATTCGGCATACCAATGTATTTGAGGTTCATGATGACGTATCAAAATACTCATAGCGATTTTTTTCTAAAAAAAGTCATTAATTGGGACCAATGGGTTGGTTTATAATCTCCAACAAAGCCCCATGACTCGACCCAAATAATACGTTTAAAAGCAAACGTTTGCTTTACTTGGTCCATGAATAATTCTTTGCTTTCATTTTGGGAAGCAAAAATTACCATATTTGCACTATTTCGTATGGGAACAACCAGGGTATTATTAAATTGATTTTTTACCAATTGGAAAATTGGGTGTTGTTCTTTTATATTGGCTAAGTTTATAGCCAAAAAGCCATCTTCAGTCATTATTCTTTTACACGAAGCAAAAAAATCAGCATTAGCGCATTCAGGCGGAAAATGGTTTGCGTTATAGAGATCGATGATTAGATGAGTATATTTGGGGGGCTGCTTTTGTATGTAATCCGCCGCATTTTCATGGATAACGTTTAAATTTTTTAAGTGGTCTATCATAAAAAAACGCTTTGCTATGTCAATAACTTCTTCACTATTATCTACGGCAACTAAGGGTATATCCTTTAACATCCATGCAATTCCAGCACCGCCTAATCCTAGCATACACGTCACGCCTGGATATTGGCGAGCCATTAATGTAAGTGCAGGAAGATAATATAAAACAGGCTTATGTGGTTTATAGCGGTTGATTACGGTTTGGAGCGCTGTACTACCTAATGTCAGCCAACGATAGCATAAGTTTTGATATACTTTATAACCTGAAGGGGAGGTATAAATACATCTTCCTAACTTCGTTTTCCACATTTCAGCGTGTCTTCTCTAATTGAAAGGGATAAATTGATCCAAGTTCTAGAATTTGTGTTAGCTCATCCAATGCCAAAAAACATTCATCAAGAAACAAAGGATCAGCTAAGTCTGTTGTGACTAACTCGGTACGATAGTGTTTTAATACCCACCTTTCCAAAACCTTTAACAATTCATCATCGATTAATACGCCTTGATGCATGGCTCGAAGCTCCTCTTCATTTAAGGGAACGCGCAATCTCAGGCAAGCAGGGCCACCGCCATTTTGCATACTTTGCTTCAGATCAAGAAAATGTACTGAATTGATAGGGTTTGATTCATCAGTAAGTATTCTCTCAATACATGCATTAGAACGAGGATTATTTTGACATTCAAAAGGTGCTATGAGCATCATTGTGTTTGAGCTTTTTAAACTAATAAGTTGTGAATTAAAAAGATAGGTTTCAACTGCATCGATAACACTAAGTTCTTTTTGTGAAATTTGAATAATATTTAAAGGAAATGGAGCTTTTTCACTTAACTCTTTAAGAACCGAATCTTGTTGGTGAAACGCATGTTCATGGACTAGAAAAACGGATTCATTCACTACAGAAATAACGTCATTATGAAAAACCCCTTGATCGATAGCAAGAGGATTCTGGCAGGCAAACACAACTTGATTATTTGATAATTGATGTTGGCGTACTATGGCTTCAGATGCTTCGCGAGTCTGGCGTGCCGGATATTTTGTTGGGCCAATATTTGCTTTATTTTTCTCTAACGCTTTCTTCCCATATACAAAAAGATGAACTCCTAGTTGACTGTAGTTTTCACAAAGTCGATTGTGGTTTGCCGCACCTTCATCTCCTGTAATGCTTGACCGTGGCAGAATAGGATGATGATGAAAATAATTGGGGTTAGAGAAAATAAATTCCAGAATTTTTTTTGAAAAATCTGCTTCATGATGTCTATGTAAATTACTTATGAGGTTTGCCGCTGTAAAATGTACTTTATGGTCATGTGTATCAGTGCTTGGAGAGACTGTAGCGGCGTTGGCTGCCCACATACTTGAAGCGGAATAACACGCACTTAGAAGTTCTGGTGCGGTTTTATAAGCTTTGTTAATTTGTTCTGTGGGTGTACCACAAAAACCTAATTGATGGAGTAACTCAAGATTGGGGCGTTGATGCGGTGGAAATAATCCTTGTTTTAAACCCATTTTGTGCAGTAAGCCCATCTTTGCTAAACCTTGCAGGGCAGCTGCTTGAGGATTGGAAATGGCCCGTGCATTGTAAAACGATGCGAGATTACCCGGTGCAATGCCTGCATAATTATGGGTAGGGCCAACCAGGCCGTCCATGTTTAATTCATAAACGTTCATTTTAATCTTCCATTCTAAATTCTAGTCCGGATCATAGAGTTCTTATCGTAGCTTTTGAAGCACTGTAGCCGGAATAGTTTAGCTTATCCCGTCATCTCGAGCGTAACGAGGGCTCTCCTATTATTACACTGTATTACGTGCGGAGAGCCCTCGTTACACTCAGAATAAGGGGATGCTGGGTTACAGTGCTCCAAATCTACCAATACCTGGTAATATCTGTTCAGGCATTGTTAAAAGGGGTTGCTCCATACTGGCTACAGGATAAGCACAATAATCTGCAGCAAAGTAGGCGCTTGGTCTATGATTTCCACTTAATCCAACCCCACCAAAAGGAAGGCTACTGCTAGCACCTGTAGTAGGTCTATTCCAATTAATTAGTCCCGCTCGGACTCGTTGATAAAATTGGTGATAATGCTGCTCATTATCACTTAATAAGCCAGCAACTAAGCCATAACGAGTTTGATTCGCCAGACTAATTGCTTGTTCAAAGTGGGTGTAACGATGTATTTGTACGAAAGGCGCAAAAATTTCCTCGTCGGGTGGGTTTTCAAAATTGGTCATATCAATGATGCCTGGTGATAGTAGACCTGTATCTTCAGCAAGTAATGACATGGACAATAAGGAAGTACCACCTGACACAATCAGTTTCTTTTGGCTGTGAATATGCTTCAATGCTTGTGCATGGCTGATCACTGGCCCCATAAATGGTTCAGGTTTTTGATCAAACGGGCCCACTTTGACAGATGAGCACATTTTGATAAATCGGTTTAAAAACTCATCGCCCTGCGTTGAGTCAGGAATAATAACGCGTCGTGCACAAGTACAGCGTTGGCCAGCAGTAATGATTGTAGAGAGCAATGCATGATAAACAGCAGCGTTTAGATCACTAACTTCATCAATAACTAAAGGATTATTTCCGCCCATTTCAAGAGCTAATATCACTTCCGGTTTGTTAATAAATTGTTGATGAATACTTAACCCTGTTGCATAGCTACCAGTAAAATAGACCCCCTGAATGTCTTGCGAAAGTATGGCTTTCGCACATACTACATCACCTTGTAAGCAGTTTATTACACCAGGAGGTAGTTCACTTTCATGCCAACATTGCATAATGAGCTCTGCTACCGCAGGCGTATGCTCGCTGGGTTTATAAAGAATCGTATTTCCTGCTAGAAGTGCTGGGACTATATGTCCATTACTTAAATGAGCTGGAAAGTTAAATGCGCCAAGAACGACCACGATACCTTGAGGTTTAAACCGTAGGCAGGCATTTGCCTCTGCCGTTTTGGTTACTTTTGCTCCTGTTCTTTCCTGAAACGCTTGAATGGATAAATTAATCTTGCCTATCACCGCATTGACTTCAGTCTGTGCTTCCCATAGTGGCTTTCCAGTCTCTAATGCAATGAGGTGTGCTAATTGATCACGGTTTTTTTCAATTTGTTTGGCAAATCTCTGGGTATAATTTGCGCGTGCTTCAAAATCAAGTGCAGACCAAGGGAAAAGGGCTTGATATGCTGCGTCATATGCAGCAGAAACCTCTTGCTCCGTTGCATTAGTACCTTGCCAACATAAGGTACCATAGCTCGGATTGACTGATTCCAAAGTCGTTCCCTGGCCTTTTAGCCAATGACCATTAATGTATTGTCCTTTCCCATCTAATATGCCTGATTTAATCATGTAACGCTCCATAATCAAATAATACGGGAGCAATGCGTAGTTGATTCCCACATTTAACCTGAAGAAGATTTGCTGTTTTTTTACTAATGATACAGGTATTATTTTCTCTGTTTACTAAAGCACTATTAATGGTTGCACGAAAATCTAATTGCGTATTTGCTAATAAATAGTTAGCGCTACTGACCTCGTCACTAATGTTTTTAATGGTGACAACGCGACTAAGCTCTATGGTTTTGATTTTGGATAATGGCACTTCAAGCGTAGGCCCCCCATCAAAAATATCAATGTAGTTGTTATAGCGAAACCCCTCTCTGAGCAAAATATTCATCGCCGCCTGTGTTGATGGATGAGCTTGGCCTATTACTGCCTGGGCTTCTGCAGAGAGCAATTTAATATATATAGGGTTACGCGGCATTAGATCTGCTATAAATTGCTTATCAGTCGCTAAAGTGAGTCGATCGGCTTCAGCAAAAGACATGTGAAAAAAGTGACTTCCTATATTCTCCCAAAAGGGCGATATACCATTTACATCTGAAATTCCGCGCATTTCGGCGATTACAGTTGAAGCAAAACGTTGTTGATGTTGTGCAATAAACATAAAGCGGCCTTTAGAAAGTAATAAGCCGTTTTTGTTTTTTCTATAATTGGGCTCTAAAAAAAGAGTGCAGATTTCACTTCGTCCCTGATTATCATTTACCAGGCTTAAAACTTCATAATCACTTCGTATTTTTAATGAACGAGAAACTCGAGTGCGCTTAGAAATTTTGTAAGAATAAAAAGGAGCCTCGTGCCCAATGCATGATTCAATACCTGAAACCCCTATTATTTTTTTATTTGTGACGTTTTCTAAAACAAATAAGTAATACTCATTTTGCGGTTTCTCAACATTTTTTTTGAATGAGTCAGTAGACCAGCGAAGTCGTTTTTTTAAGATTTCTTTATCTTTGGAAAGCGTTGTTATTCCTATGCCACTTTCTTCAGCCAAATGATGAATGGCGTCTAAATCTGTATCACGAGCACTACGAAATAGCATCATTTTTTTAGATCCTCTAAACCACTTTGAGCCAGATCAAGCAAGAGTAGGGTGCTGAGCGCGGCGCGTTTCGGATAACTATCGAGTAATATATACTCTTACGCGCTGTGGATATTGCTGCCCTTAACACGAAGAGTGTGTAGAACTAGTAAACCATTGGGCTAAATTATTTCCAACACAACCACCACTATCTTTCAATCTATCGAAAAATCTAGCTCTTGTCCTAAATGTTGAATACGAAAAAACAGACGTTTTGTACCAGAGCATACACGTTTTACTGATCTATCAAAACACCATGCACACTTAAAGAATAATTTTGGCGTTTTAATTGACTAATAACTTATTCAGCTCAGTTGCCTTAGTATTCTTTTCTGATTATTTTTATTATATTTATCAGCCTATTGTATACAGAATAGCCGAAATCAGGGTACTTCACAATGTTAGATCCTCTAAACCACCTTGGGCAAGATCAAGCAAAAGCAGGGTACTGAGCGCAGCGCGTTCGGATAAACTATCAAGTAATATATACTCTTCCGCGCTGTGGATATTACCACCCCGGACACCAAGAGTGTCTAAGACGGGTAAACCATATTGGGCTAAATTATTTCCATCACAACAACCACCGCTATCTTTCCAATCTATAGTCAAACCTAACTCTTGCCCTAAATGTTGGATACGATGAAACAGGCGCTCCGTACCAGAACAAACACGTTTTACTGGTCTACCAAAAACACCATGCACACTTAAAGAATAACCTTGGCGTTTTAATTGACTAATAATTTTATCAAGTTCAGTTCGTACCCAAAACTCATCCTCAGGAAGGCTAATACGTATGTCAAGCTGTGCTACTGCTTTATCAGGAACCACATTGAGGGCCTCACCACCTGCAATTATTCCTACGTTAATTGTCACTCCCTCGCGCTTCCCATTAAGATCATGTACAGCACAAACGGCTTCAGCTAAATAGCAAATTGCATTTCGTCCCTCTGAAAAAGCTCGCCCTGCATGTGCTGCTTTACCCGTAGCAATAAGCGTTAGTTTTCCGCTTCCTTTCCGATTTTTTGCTAAGGTACCATCTGGAGTCATAGCGGGCTCATAGACCAAAGCTGCTTGATAATAGGCCGCTAATTCGTCGAACAATATGCTGGATGCAGGTGAGCCTATTTCTTCATCCGCATTAATCAAAACATCCCAACCAAGTTTTGCAGCGCACTCATCTTGCTCGAAAGCAGATAAAGCATGCAACATCACGATAAGCCCGCCTTTCATATCAGTAACACCTGGGCCATTAATACAATTATCATTAATATATGTTAATTTCTGAAAAGGGTTCTCTGCGGTATAAACGGTATCCATATGTCCGCAGAGTAAAACTCGACGCTTCAAGTGAGGTCTTTTTCTAATAAACAGAGCATCCCCGCAGGTTTGTAATACCGTATTACCGGACATATCCATAACTGATAATGGAGGAAGTTTTTTTATTTGAACTGTGTCGGCTATAGGGGTATAGTTTTTTTGCAAGAGATTAGTCATTTTAGCTAATCCCTCTAAATTGGTTGTTCCAGAATTAATTTCACAAAACTGATGGAGTTGCTTTACCATCGTTTCTTGATTATTTTTTATTATATTTATCAGTTTATTATATGGTTCTATCACGGTTTTTAACTTTAAACTAAAAATACAGAATAGCTGAAATTAGAGTACTTCACAATGTTATAGCCAGAGGGAAATAGATAGAATCCTCCGAGTAGAATTACTCGGAGGATTCTATCTAAGGCGCAGGCGCAGGTGGTAGGGGCGAATTTTGTTTGACAGGTTGAGCTGAACCGATTGGCCATATTTGGGGTAACGCCATAAGACCCAATTTACTCAGCAGTCCATCAGATTTTACTTGGTCATCGCCTTTTGCATTACCTTTTGTATCACCTTTAATAGGATGCTGGCTTGCTTCAACGCGATGATCAAGACCTTGTAAGCGTTTTAGTTGTTGTTCTTGAAGCTCTAATAATTTATTAAATCGTTCTGTACTTGCTTTTAATTCAGATTTAACCACAGAAAGTTCCGATTCCGCTTTGGTAATTCGTTCTGCCACATCATCAAAACTAGCAGTTTTATCGGTTAAGAAGGTATTTAATTTTTCTTGAAATGCCTGTCGTTGGCTGGAATCGTTTATTGCTGTATTAGAGAGAATTTTCACAGTTCCCTTCAAACTGTCTGCAATTCTTTTTGCTTTTTCTAGTTCAATTCCCATAGAGGATCTGACTTCTGACAGCTCAGAGGTCTTCTGGGATAGGAGTATGAGACTTTGTGAATGCTCATCTTTTGCTTTTGCAAGTTCTCTTTGCGTGGCTTGAAACTGCTCACTTTGTTTTTCAATGTCTTGCTTAAAAGATAATGCAGTACTTTCAAGTTTTTCGACAGTCTTACGCAGTAATTTTTCTGTTTCAACATAAACTTCCACCTGAGCACTCAAAGTTTCAACTTCTTCATTCAAACGTGTAATATTTTGCGCAAGTTTCTCATTTTCCTGTTTGAACTTATCTATTTCAGCAGCCAGTTTTTTACGAATTGAATCTAATGCGCCAATAGTCAGTTCAAGGATTTCTGCAACCCCAAAAATTCCTTCTTTTAATTTTTGAGCAATATTTTTGGTATGGTAATGATGGTCATCGAGAACAATACCGCTTGTTGTGTAAGCTAAAGCGCTCACACCACTAATCGTTACGAGAAAACCAATATGTGCTGCAGCGCCAATAATGAGTGTCGGACCTGATAGGGCAACTCCGCCAACAATTCTTTGCCATAGAGGCAGTTCACCCCAAAAAGCAGCTGCGCGCGAAATAAGGCTTGGATTATCTTGTAAACTATCAACTATTGCACCAAGACTTTTTTTGACCTGGGCTAAGTGTTCTTGTGTTAAAGCAATACTTTGCAAACTATCTAAATCAGGTGAAGTAGCTGGATCTAACAATAATTGTTTTGCTGCATCAGAGAAACTCATCTGTGCTAATGCCTTTTCAACGATTGCTTTATTTGAATTAGTATTTGAGTTAGAAGGATTAGAATCTCTTTTAATATGTACTTCAAGCTCTAGTTCTTTAGTAGACATACACCACTCCCTGTGTTTAAGAATCTCCCTTTAAATTCTATTTTTAACCACAAGACATTAATAAAGCAAGTAAAAGTTTTTTGTTTTGGAGTTATTTAAAACAACATGCAGTAAAAGGCTCGCTTGTCTGGATTTGGAAAAATTCGAACCAATTTGGAGTATCTTGGCTGGATAATTTTTCTATAATATGGAAAAAAATTTATAAGTTGCCATAACTGTTTTTATATAATTTTATCTATACTTTAGGCGATTATTTTAGGTTTTAATTGAAGAATGTAGGTTAAGCAGTTACGATTATGCATTGCATTTACCCCAGTTACTTTTTTTGTTTACTCAAGTACTCAGAAGATCTGTGTAAATATACGCCTATTTAAGGAGGCAGAGTGGAAGTGTCACTAGAATTATCTTCACCAAGCATTAAAGTGGAAAATCAATCTATATTAAGTAATTGTCATGCTGATTGGAAAGAAATTGTTGCTAAAGCCCTGGAAACTATGGATCCGAATTATTTGCATCAGTTAATGCATGATGAACATTGGTTGCCCGGAAAGGAACGATTATTCGCCGCTTTTAGTTTACCACTTGCTGAGACTCAATATATTTTATTAGGTGAATCACCTTATCCACGTAAAGACTCAGCAAATGGATATGCTTTTTGGGACAATGCAGTGGGGAACTTATGGAGTGAGGGGGGATTAAGTAAATCGGTTAATAGAGCAACTTCTTTGCGTAACTGGATTAAAATGTTACTTGTTGCACGCGGCGAGTTAAACTCCAATACATCACAAGCCAATATTGCATTACTAAATAAAAGCTCTTTAGTTCAAACAGGACAACAACTGTTTGAAGGAATGATGAGGAAGGGAATTTTATTGCTCAATGCTTGTTTGGTTTATAGTGAGGGCAGGGTTCCTTATCATGCAAGGCAATGGAAGCCTTTTATGCAAAGTCTTTTTAGTCAATTGACAGTAGTTAAGCCCTCTATTCAACTTATTTTATTGGGTAAAATTGCGGAAACTGCTGCACAAGATAAATTGCCTATAGGACTGATTGCAGAACATCCTTATAACGTAAGTTTTATTACCAATCAGCGAGTTATCGATTTTTTTAAACCTCTGGATTTATTACACTATGAGTCACACTGAATCAACCGTTAATCCTCAAGAAATTAGTAAATTTGCTCAGCATGCCAGTTTATGGTGGGATACTGAGGGACCACTGAAAACTTTGCATGACATAAATCAAACACGGCTTGATTTTATAAAGCAGCATGTTGATTTAAATGATCTGACTGTTTTGGATGTAGGGTGTGGCGGTGGCATTCTGTGTGAAGCTATGGCAAGCACTGGAGCACGCGTTACAGGGATAGATGCTGAGCCTGAGGCAATTTCGGTAGCTCAAGAACATGCAAAAAATAGTCATCTACAGATTAGTTATTTATCTACTTCGGTGGAGGCATATAACGATCATCAATTTGATGTCATCACTTGTATGGAAATGTTGGAGCATGTAGAAAATCCCGGATTGGTTTTTGAACATTGCCGACGATTACTCAAACCACAAGGTTTTTTATTTGTATCAACAATTAGTAGAACAATTAAAGCATATGCCACTGCAATTATTGCTGCGGAATATATTTTAAATTTACTGCCTAAACAAACACATGATTACAAAAAATTTATTAAACCAAGTGAGTTATTTGCGATGGCACGGCCTTGGGATTTTAACTTGATTGATTTGAAAGGCATGGACTACAACCCCTTTTTAAGAAGCGCTTCATTAGGCTCTGATATTAGAGTTAATTATTTGATGGCTTTACGCTAATTAATTAATCTACAGCGTAGATAGGTGTGAGAGCAGGAAGGGAAGAACTGGCCTGCAGTGTAGCGGAACCCGGGGGTTTTCCTGGGCTCTACTACGCTTTTCACTCAGGCTACAATTATTTGTTTTCTGAGTTTTGCTTCTTACTATAGCGCTCTACATAGCGTTGATGTGCATATCTCGCTTGTTCTAGAGTTACCACATCCACCTCATTCCCATAAATATCAATACGAGCAGAGTTCTCTTTTTGACAATTCAGATACGCTGGTGATGCACTATAGTAGCTTAAAGCTTCTCTCAAAGATTTTTTACTGAATGGCGGGGAGTCAAGCCGTTCATAGAAGTCGATGATGTCATCAAATATCCCAATTTTTAGTGGCTTGATCTGATTGCCCTTTTTAAAAAAAGCATTTGGAAAATGTTCAATAAGCCAATCAATCACTTGTAATCTATCTTTTTTAACTGCAGTTAACTGTTGTTTATCCATTGTATAGCTCTAAAGCGTTTCTAGATGCAGAATAAACTACCACATCTTTCGACATAATCAAGCACTTGTATGCAAAGATACCCATTATCCTTAGTTATTTTAAGAAGTAGATATTGAAATCAACGAATAGAAATGGTTTTTTTTGCTCGATCTCTTGTAAGATATTTCTCAATCAGGCTGCAGACAACAGCCGTTTTTTTGGACATAAATTACAGCGTGTTTTTTTAACTACTTGTTTTTTAACAAAAAAATAAATCTCTTGTTTGCCTGCTTACCAGAAAGAACTCAAGAAATGAGCCTGAAGCAACCTTGAAGTTATTACTTTCTATTGCTACATTTAAAACATGACTTGTATGGATATGAGTCATACAAATGGAATTGTAATCATATGGATATGATTAATCATGGATGATCATAAGAACTGGAAGTTCTTATACGGATGACTGCGAAAGCCAGGGGTTAACCCTGGCTTTTTTATTTTATGCCACTAAATAGCCTGATTTGGATAAAAACTTTTTATCAGGGAAATAAGCAAAAATTACGGAACCATTTTTAATGGTATTAATGACGGGTTTTGCTAGAGTTTGAGCAATAGCAGGACAGCCCCAAGAAAGTCCGGCTCGACCTGAACGTTTTATGAAATCAGGCTCTACATACCATGCGCCATGAATTACGACGCGTCTACTTAATGCATTATCATTAAAGCCTTTATCCAAACCCTGCAGGTTGAGTGAATAACCTTTATGACCCATATAGGTGTCTTTGGTAATATATGTACCCAAGCTTGATTGTTTACTTGAATGAACATTCGAAAAATGACTTGCTTTATTCACGCCTGAATTTTTGCCGTGTGCAACATAAGTATTGTATAGGAGGCGCTCTCTATTGAGATCAAATACCCACATACGTTGCTTATTTGAAGGTAAAGAGTAATCAATCACAGTAAGCACTGGCTTTTTAACAGCGCCTCTTTTGCTGGCATTTCTATATGCAGTTAATGCAAGCTTTAATACATTTCTATTTAATTTGGGTGCCTTGCTGCTCAAATGCTGTAATTTAGCATTGATATCTGGCTCAGTTTTTGCCGCAAATGTAGGCGCACTGGAAGTTATATTGCTGGTTAAAATTATGGTTGAGATTAGAGTCAATAGGGTGTTCATACTTCTCCTTTCTTCTTGTAAATAGCCTTTATTGTTCTTCAAAAAAATGGTGATTATATTAACAATTCATGTAATTGTAAAATTACTAGGACTTTCTTTGCTCATCAGGGGGGAATATTAGTCAATTCATAGGGTTGTTTGAGGAGGGCAAAAAGGTATTGTTTATAATTAAAACAAATTGAGTCAATACATTCCCATTCTTGACGAAGAATGTTGATCAAACAGTATAAAATTAGTTCTATTATTTTAAATAAAAAACAGATTTTTTGCTTAAAAATAGATATAATTACGGCGTTTACAGCAGATTTATACTGTATTCTATAGCAAAATAATAGCTAGTGCATTCCATTTTATATGGCACTAAATTATACTTGGCTGTTACTTTTTTAAACTCTTTTAAACCCGATATTGCTTGATATTCCTCAAGAGATAATAGGGAGAAGAATAGTTATATATTTGATTTCGGAGAATGCTATGCTGGAAAAGCAGATCATACAATTACCTGAAGGAATACGAGCTGCTATTAATCATGCCTATCGTGTTGATGAGTTATCGTTAATAACGGAGCTTTGTGATAAAGCTGCATTAGGGCAACAGCAATTAATTGATATTAGGAATAGTGCAACAAAGTTGGTTGAGTCAGTGCGTACAGAACGAAAAAAAAGCACGGGTATTGATTCTTTTTTAACTGAGTATGCTTTATCTAGTGATGAAGGTATTGCACTTATGTGCTTGGCTGAAGCATTACTGCGTGTTCCTGATAGCGCTACAATTGATAATTTAATCAAAGATAAGTTGTCTGGCGGTGATTGGAAATCTCATATAGGACAAAGTGATTCTTTTTTTGTAAATGCAACAACATGGGCCCTGATGCTTACAGGTAAAATACTCACCCCAGAAAAAGCTGAAAACACATTAACTAAATCTTTAATGAAACTTGTGAATCGTAGTAGCGAGGCTGTGGTTAGAAAAGCCGTTGATAAAGCGATGCGAATTATGAGTAAACAATTTGTCATGGGCAGAACGATTGATGAAGCTTTGAGTCGAGCAAAAAAGAAAGAAGCTCAAGGTTATCGTTATTCTTATGATATGCTAGGCGAAGCAGCGCTTACTTCGATTGATGCATCACGTTATTTTGAGGCATACAAAGCAGCAATTGAAGCGATTGGCAGGCAGGCTGACAAAAATTCAAATGTATACAAACGTGCAGGAATATCTATAAAACTTTCTGCATTACATCCTCGTTATAATGAAAGCCAACATGAACGAGTTATGGAAGAGTTACCGCCTAAACTATTGGCACTAGCTCGTTTGGCAAAAAATTATGACATTGCTCTAACTGTTGATGCTGAAGAATCTGAGCGCTTGGATTTATCACTTGATGTAATGGAGCGTGTTTTTAATGATTCTAGTTTAGATGGATGGAATGGTTTTGGTTTAGCGGTTCAGTCTTATCAAAAAAGAGCTTTTTATGTATTGGATTGGGTCGCAGCTCTTGCTAGAAAAAAACAACGCCGAATCATGGTGCGCTTGATTAAAGGTGCTTATTGGGATAGCGAAGTCAAGAAAACACAAATGCAGGGACTTAAAGAATATCCTGTGTTTACGCGTAAGGTTTTTACAGACGTTTCTTTTCAGGCATGTGCGAAAAAAATACTGACGATGACGGATGCAATTTACCCTCAATTTGCGACACATAATGCTTATTCTGTGGCAATGATTTTAAATATTACCGGTGATTATCGGGATTTTGAGTTCCAATGTTTGCATGGAATGGGTAATGAATTATATCAACAAATAGTGCCTGCTGAGTGTCATGGTATTCCTTGCCGTATTTATGCTCCTGTAGGCAGTCATGAAGATTTGCTTCCTTATTTAGTACGTCGATTATTAGAAAATGGAGCCAACTCCTCATTCGTAAACCGTATTGTTGATGATAATGCGCCTATTAGTACATTGGTTGAGGATCCTGTTGAAAAGGCCACGGCATTATTGCATAAGATGAATCAAAATATTCCTTTACCTGAGGATCTGTTTCAACCTAACAGAAAAAACTCTAAAGGTTTTGATTTTACAGATCGTAGCGAGTGTGCATTTTTGCAACAAAAAATGGCGCAAATCAAGCTACAGCAATGGACTGCAGAACCTATTATTGCAGGCACAATTACACTTATAGGTGAAAAGCAACGAATAGAATCGCCACAACAAACGGAACATATTATAGGGACAGTCCAAAATGCATCGCTTCAGGATGTAGCGCAGGCTTTGACTAGTGCTGAACAAACTTTCCCGATTTGGTCTAATATGCCTGTTAAAGATCGCGCTGCATGTATTAATCGTTTTGCTGATTTATTGCAAGAAAATCAAGACGAGCTTATGACCATTGCCTGCCTTGAAGCAGGTAAAACAATGAATGACTGTATTGCAGAGGTGCGAGAGGCCATTGATTTTTGTCGCTACTATGCCATGCAAGCACAGCAAATTTTAGCCTCTCCTTTGCGTTTGACAGGTTATACAGGTGAGTTAAACGAGCTTAGTTTACATCCTCGAGGTGTGATACTTTGTATTAGTCCATGGAATTTCCCCTTGGCAATTTTTACGGGTCAGGTTGTTGCTGCTTTAGTCACGGGGAACTGTGTTATTGCAAAACCAGCAGAGCAAACTCCATTAATTGCGGCGTATACGGTTAAATTAATGCATCAAGCAGGGGTTCCAGTAGGTGCTGTACAATTACTTCCTGGCCCTGGTGAGACAATAGGAGCTGCATTGGTTGCTGATAAACGCATTAAAGCCGTCTTATTTACAGGCTCAACAGACACTGCCAATCTTATTAATCAGACCTTGGCGACACGAGGTGGGGAAATTATTCCATTGATTGCTGAAACAGGTGGCCAAAACGCAATGATCGTTGATTCGTCTGCTTTGTTAGAACAGGTTGTTGTGGACGCAATTAACTCAGCCTTTGGTAGTGCTGGACAAAGATGCTCTGCGTTACGCGTATTATTCGTTCAAGAAGAGGTCTATCCAAGAGCGATAGCACTTTTAAAAGGAGCTATGGCAGAGTTAGTTGTAGGAGATCCACGCTGGCTTGTTACAGATATAGGGCCTGTTATTGATAAAGCAGCTTTATCCATATTAAAGAACCATGTTGAGAATATGAAAAAGCGTTTTGAAATCATTTACCAATGCGCTTTGGATGAATCACTTGAGTCTGGATATTTTATGCCCCCAACAGCTATTGCTATCGATCACATCAATGCACTAGAAAAAGAAGTGTTTGGTCCTGTCTTGCATGTGATTCAATTTAAGCAAAAAGATCTGGATCAAGTGATTAAGCAAATTAATGCAACGGGTTATGGTTTAACACTGGGTATTCATAGCCGTATTAATGAAACCGTCGAATACATCAGACAGAATATTCATGCAGGTAACTGTTATGTCAATCGAAATATGATAGGTGCTGTTGTCGGCTTACAACCTTTTGGTGGTGAGGGACTATCAGGAACAGGCCCTAAAGCAGGTGGACCTAACTATTTAGTTCGACTCTGTCATGAACGTACTTATACTGTTGATACAACAGCAGCTGGAGGCAATGCAAGTTTAATGTCTCTGCCTGATTAACAGATACGCTCAATAAAGGGAGTCCTTTGATGGAGAATATTGTACCTCCTCAAAGGAACCCCGGTATTTCCAGAGCAAACTGAAGATACAACGAGCCAATGAATGGAGTAATTAATGAATAGGATATTCTCTGTATTGCACTTTTTTTTAATTTCTATTTTATTTGTTTTTTTTAATCCGCTTTTATTTGCGACAACACTCGCTCTTCCTCATACAAACCAATTTATTTCATATACTGATATTGGGCATGGTAAGCCACTTGTATTAATTCATGCATTTCCTACAGATCAACGATTGTGGCAGGGCCAACAACAGGGTCTTAAAGAACATTTCCGCGTCATTACCCTGGATTTATGGGGATTTGGTCAATCATCCACTGTCGATGGCAAAGCAATTTCTATGTCAGAATATGCGCTTGAAGTAAAAGAATTATTAGATTACTTAAAGATTGATAAAGCAATCATTGCAGGGGAATCAATGGGGGGATACATTGCTCTTGCTTTTTTGGGGAAATACCCAAATCAAACGCTAGGATTAGTTCTTTCTAATACCCAAGCGGTGGCAGATAGCCCTGAAACAAGAGCCACTCGTGAACAAACAGCACTTGATGTTCTTGAACATGGAACAGCCAATCTGATTGATGGGTTTATGACAAAGGCGCTTTCGCCTGATGCATCACCGCAAACAAAAACTTATCTGTATCATATTTTAAATCTGCAAAAACCAACAGCGATAGCATCTGCCTTACGCGGTATGGCACTTCGTGATGCTACTGTATCTTTACTTACAACAACAATGCTACCTATATTAATTATTACCAGTGAGATGGATAAGGTCATTCCACCACAGCAAAGTATTGATATGCATTCACTTGCAAAAAATAGCCAATTAATTATTTTACCGAATGCAGGGCACTTGTCTAATTTAGAAAAACCTGAACAGTGGAATCAAGCGGTAATTGATTTCTTTGCATAAACAATCAGTGTAACTTGGGTGTTGCGCAGCGAACCCCGGGTTACAGCGACGCTTTCACCCAGGCTACGTATTAAAAATATCCTAATGTTTTTTAGCAAGAAACCAGGGAATTAATACAAATAAAATTAATCCGCCGATTAAAAATGATTCAAAAACAAATACATTACCTATTGGTATTTGTGTTGGCGGTACAAAACCAATAACAATTGCTGTAAGACAGCAGAGAGTTCCAACAATGCATAATAACCACATAACTATATTACCACCAGGGACAACGTAGCCACGGTGTAGGTTTGGTTTACTGTATCTTAACTTAATGGCTGCAGCAAACATAAAAACATAAACTAATAAAGCCATTTGTGCACAGAGATCACTCAACATCCAATACGCCGCATTAATTGAATGTAACAAAATAAACGCAGAGCTTAAAACGGTAAAAATAATAGCTTGTGTAAAGAGAATGGTTGTGGGAGCGCCATATTTATTGGTATGAGCAAACTTAGCAGGTAAAGATCCGTCACGTGCTGAGACCATTAATCCTTTTGTTGGCCCAATAATCCATGCAGAAACGCCGCTGAGGCCACCTAAGATAATTAAAACGGCAATGATTGAGGTCATCCAGGGCATATTATACGAGTTGAAAAAAACAGCATATGCATCAATCAGTCCTGAAACAACGCTTAGACTGTCATTTGGGACCACAATCACAATGGCCATTGAGCCAAGAGAAAGTGTAGCAATTACTAAAATAGTTGAATAAAGAAGGGCTTTGGGATAATCCCGTTGGGGATTTTTTACTTCTTCAGCATGGACAGCTGACATCTCCATACCCAGTAGTCCAAATAATACCACTGCAAATAACGATAAATTACCTACAGAGCTGAAATCAGGTAACCACGTCGAGGGATAGCCGACCATCGTGGGCTTTCCTTGAACAGCCCAAAGCACTGCTAATATAATAATAAAAAGCATAGGGAATATAGTGCCTAATGTTGCTCCGATCGTACTGACTATGCTTGATATTTTCATTCCAAAGCAATTAAGTATTGTAAATACCCAAAACAGAACAAGCACAGTACCTAACAAATAATACTTATTATTTCCAAGTTCTGGGGAAATTAAATAGGAGAGGGTGGCTGCGATAAAGGCGAGTATTGTTGGATACCAAACCACGTTATATATCCATTGAAGCCAAATAGTAATAAAAGCTGCACGTTTACCGAATGCTTCACGAACCCATATGTAAATTCCACCTGTTTCAGGATAAGAAGTCGCTAATTCAGCAGCTACTAAAGATACAGGAATAAAAAAAGCAAACGCTGCTACAACATAATACGAGACTAATGTAAGGCCTAGTTTGGCGCTAATAGGCAAAGTACGTAAGCTATCAACAGCAATGACGTTAATCATTACTAAAGAAAAAACGCTTAGAACCTTTTTAGGGTGATTCATGAATTAATCCTTACCAAACGCGGTATAATCAGACCGCAAATAACCTTGGACGTCAGTGTTATTGTTTATGAAATTTTACTAAAAAATAGATTTGGATTTTAACTCAAATAAATGATCATATCGAGCTAACTCAATGATGCTGCAGTTGGGCCAGAGACCCAACTGAGAATATATCATGAGCATATTAAGCACACAGATTTCTGAGAACATATTGTAGAATACCACCATTTTTATAGTATTCTAGTTCGTCCGCAGTATCGATGCGACATAATGCATTAATCTGCTCAACTTTGCCATTGGCTCGTTCAATAGTTACTGGAACCATTGAACCAGGTTTTAAAGAATCAGACACATCAATACTGATGCGCTCATCTCCTTGCAACTCCAATGTTTTACGCGTCATACCATCACAGAACTGTAATGGTAAAACCCCCATGCCAATCAAGTTTGAGCGGTGAATCCGTTCAAAACTTTCAGTGATTACTGCTTTGACCCCAAGTAAATTGGTGCCTTTTGCAGCCCAATCTCTTGATGAGCCTGTACCATATTCTTTACCCGCAATGATTACAAGATCATGGTGATTGTTTTGATAAAGCATTGCTGCATCATAAATAGGCATTACTTCGCCTGAAGGAATATAACGGGTGATACCGCCCTCTTGTCCCGGCGTCATTTCATTGCGAATACGGATATTAGCAAACGTACCTCGCATCATTACTTCATGGTTACCGCGACGAGAACCGTAGGAGTTAAACTCTTTTTCATCAACCCCTTTGGATTTTAAATACAAGCCAGCAGGGGAACTCGCTTTGATCGAGCCGGCTGGAGAGATATGATCCGTTGTAATTGAGTCACCAAATAAAGCAAGGACATATGCTTGTTTAATAGGCTTAATTGGATCAGGCTTAGTTTTTAAGTTGTCAAAAAAGGGTGGGTGCTGGATGTATGTTGAATGCGCATCCCATTCATAGGTTTTTCCACTGCTTGTTTTAATCGTTTGCCAGTGTTCGTCACCAAGGAATACTTCTGCATATTCTTTGCGGAACATACCACCAGTAACCTTAGAAACTTCAGCCGCAATTTCAGCATTTGATGGCCAAATATCTTTTAGGTATACGTCATTGCCTTTATTGTCTTTACCTATGGGCTCTTTGCTGAGATCAATAGTAGTAGTACCGCAAAGGGCATAGGCAACTACTAGTGGTGGTGATGCTAACCAATTTGCTCTGACTTGAGGATGTACACGTCCTTCAAAATTACGGTTTCCTGATAAAACAGCAGAAACAACAAGATCATTGTCACTAACGCTGTGCGAAATAGCATCAGGTAGTGGACCAGAGTTACCAATACACGTTGTACAACCATAACCCACTAAATTAAAACCTAATTGATCTAGATAAGTTTGTAATCCAGCTTGTTTGAGATAATCTGTGACGACTTTTGAGCCGGGGGCTAAAGAAGATTTAACCCAAGGTTTACGCTGTAACCCTTTTTCAATTGCTTTTTTAGCCACTAACCCGGCAGCCATAAGGACACTTGGATTAGATGTATTCGTACAACTGGTTATGGCAGCAATGACTACATTGCCGTGTTTCATTTGAAAATCATGATTTTTCACTGCAAAAGAAGTATTTTTTTCCTGTTCCTTTCCAGCTTCTTTAAGGAATGCATCAAATTCTGTAGGTAAAGTACTTAAAGTGACTTTATCCTGAGGTCGTTTAGGACCTGCCAATGAGGGGACTATAGTACTCAAATCGAGTTCTAAAGTATCAGTGAATACAGGATCTTCACTGTCTTTGTCATACCACATTCCTTGTGCTTTAGCATAAGCTTCAACCAAAGCAACAGTGTGTTTATCACGGCCAGTTAATTCAAGATAGCGAATTGTTTCTTTATCTACAGGGAAAAATCCACATGTAGCGCCATATTCGGGTGCCATATTAGAGATTGTGGCGCGATCAGCAAGAGGTAAATCACTTAAACCGGGTCCATAAAATTCAACAAACTTACCTACAACTCCTTTTTTTCTAAGCATTTGCGTTACTGTAAGCACCAGGTCAGTTGCTGTAATCCCTTCGTTCATTTTTCCATGCAATTTGAAGCCAATCACTTCAGGAATCAACATGGATACAGGTTGCCCTAACATTGCTGCTTCGGCCTCAATACCTCCCACACCCCATCCGAGCACACCTAAGCCATTTATCATGGTTGTATGGGAGTCTGTACCGACTAATGTATCGGGATAAGCATATAAAGCACCATTGTCACTGCTGCTCCATACGGTTTTTCCCAAGTACTCAAGATTTACCTGATGACAAATACCTGTTCCAGGAGGAACAACCTGGAAATTATCAAATGCTTTTTGACCCCAACGCAGAAACTCATAGCGCTCATTATTTCGCTTCATTTCAATTTCAGTATTTACAGCTAATGCGTCAGTGCTGGCAAATTTGTCGACCATAACTGAGTGATCGATCACCAAATCAACGGGTGATAAAGGCGCGATTTTATCAGGATTACCGCCCAATTGAGCGATTGCATTGCGCATGGCCGCTAAATCAACTACAGCAGGAACTCCAGTGAAGTCTTGCATCAATACGCGTGCGGGTCTAAACGCGATTTCATGTTGTGATGTTTTATCATGCAGCCAATCAGCAATAGCCTTAATATCTTTGGTGGTTACTGTGTTATCGTCTTCAAAACGTAATAAATTTTCAAGAAGAACTTTGAGGGAATATGGAAGGCGGCTGATTCCTTTAAATTTTTTTTGTTCGACTTCTTTAAGACTGAAATAATGATAAGTTTTCCCATCTACGTGCAATTGAGATTTTGTCGATAAGCTGTCACGACCTACTTTCATAAGGAACTCCTGAAATCAAAAACTGAATGATAGCTCAATTTTAAGAAAATTCCATGAGTTCTGATTAAATTAGGTCAGAACTTTTTACATTGCCACAAGGGGGAAGGCTCCTTCATTTCTTGGAACTTCATCAAAAGAGACTGCGGGGTCAATTAATTTCGCACCAGACTGAAAGATCATCTTTTCTTCCTGTTGTTTGGCTATCGGATCAAGTGGGCTTGGCGTCATCAAAGAGATCACTCCAGGGGCTAACATCGTAAGACCTATTGGAAATAAGATGGCGCTTAAGATCGGCATGTAAGGAAATGCAATGATTGATGCCAAAACAAGTATCGCTCCCAAAATAGTTGCGCCGAGTGACACATTATGTCGTATAGGCTCTTTGACCCGTTCAGTAATTCCTACTGCATAATAATCTCTGCTGTTAAAATAACTGCTGGTATAAGAATTTGTATAGCGTGGTTGAGATAAACAAGAGACAACTGTTTTAGCAAAACGAGCATATTGTTCTAATATTCTTTGTTTTTCATTAGGATCTGTAATATTTTTGAGCGCATTCTCAAAATCTTCGGTTCGCTGTGCTAAAAGAATAAGAAAAGCATATTTATCGTCCTCTGATATATGAGCCAATAACTGCTTAGCGTTTGCTATTGTTTGTAAAACAGATGCGTGTGTTTTTTTTTTAGTAAAAAAAGTCATGATGATGCTCTTAAAATATAAGTACAAACAAGGTTAGCATCCATTGTAAGTAAGGAAACAGAGGCTCTTGCTTGCCTTTACACTCAAGCAATATTAATTAACATGAACTTAATTGTCTTAGCATAAAGTTATCAATTGGTACGGATATTGCATTCAATAATCAAAAGTATTGGGAGTTAGAATGACCGACTTGAATGCACTATTAAACCTACCAGGGTTTGCTGACTTTTTCTCTAATAATTCGTCATGCGACAATCTCATAGATGGCGATATTTTGACAGGACCAGTAGAAAAAACTCAAAGTGGTATTCAAAATCCTTTACCAACAATCGATCTCAAAGATCCAAATGCGTTCATTTTATTGTTATCCCATGTTGTAGAAAAGATATCTAATTATCAGGAAGCAAATGAAGTTACAGGAGAACTTAATCAGTCTAGCTCAGAAATAGTTAATGCAGAAACAGAAGAGAGCGTGGAGGAATATAGCGAGAAGCAAACTATCCATGAGATGGAAAATAATGTTGCTGTTTCTTGGATTAGCTCTCAATATTATCAGCAGGAAATTGAAAAAAATCGCGCCCCTGAACAGGAATATAATCCAATTGACCTGTTAAAGTGTCCAGAGCAAAATGAAGAAAAGCTGTTACCTACGTCAGTACAAATTAAAGAAAGTCAAATACAAGCTGATGAAACGATCTCAAGAAATGATGCTTTAATCGAAGAAATACAACAAATTGATGTACTTAAAAACATTGAAAAAGATATTCAGGAAAGTGATATACAAGCGTTAGAACAACAACCTGCTGTAGTCGAAGTTAGGAGCAGTTTACTGCAAGATACTGATCTGATTGTAAATTCAGAGTTGCCACAAATTATTACAAATACATTACTAAGCCCAGCAGAACCTATTGAAAACAGTAAAGATTTGAAAAACTCAGTGCCTTACAGTAAAAAAATGGAATTAATGACATCTAATATACACTTAGAATCCAAATTGAGCGATTTGGAAAGTCCTTTAGAGGAAAAAAATACAAATCAAACCATTTCATTTCAATCATTAGTAAATGAAAAGGAAAAAGCAGTGCCTCATCTTACATCTACTACTACGCTATCGTCTTTTGCAATCGAAAATACTGATGGGGCAAAATTACAACTGATGGGGCAAGTAGTAACAAATGAAGCGCGTGTTGATGTGTCTATGGAAGGTCGCACACCTATTTTAGATAATGTATCTCAAACGCTAATGATACCCATAGAAGTCGATAAACCCGAATGGTCGAAACAATTTTCTGATCAGATTATTTGGCTTGGTCAGCAAGACGTTAAAAGTGCCGTAATTAAAATAAATCCTGAGGATTTGGGGCCACTAGAGATCAACATTAAAGTGACAAATGATACTGCTTCAATAAATATAGTAACGCATAACCATCATGTGCGAGACATCATTGACCAATCGTTACCAAGATTACAGGCGATGATGGCTGATCAAGGTTTAAATTTGTCTGAAGTACAGATTGATTCTGATGCCAACCCACGACGGTTTTCTCAGCAAAATGATAGTACACAAGAACAACTCACTCAAACTTTTGAAGATGAAATTGGAGTAACTCCCTTGAAGAATAAAGGGAAAATGAAAGGGTTGGTTGATTATTTTGCTTAAGAGCAGCGACTTTATGTGTGATTTTTGTTCAAATTGGTATGGCAGTACAGCAATGCTGTAGGCGAAGCCGTAACCCGGGTTTCGGTGCGCTGCACCCAGGCTTACAATGCAAAAATGAAATCACTCCTCCTCAGCTATCGACAAATTCTTCTACAACGAATCACATGGCCACTCCAGCGATCAATCAGACAGCTTTTGCGACATCCGTGACCTACATATCTCCATGGTGTCCAAAACACGCTTCGATGATGACGATGATAGTAATATGGTGGTGGTTCATAATAGCCACCAGAATGATATCCAATAAAATAAGCAAGTTGCTGACCCGGTAATTGTGAAGGTGATGTATCTGCTTTAACTATGCTACTGTAGAAAAAACCTATAAGTATTATCAAAGACAAAAAAAGACGCGAGATATTTTTGTAACTTCGGATGCTAACTTTTTCCATGATGCAATCCCTCTTGATGTTGTTACATTAAGAATTATAGATTATAAATAGACTCTAATATTCACGAACAATTTGGAGATTTAATTTATGAAGGAAAAAATAATTTTAATTACAGGTTGTTCTACCGGTATTGGCTTTGATGCAGTTTTTGCTCTGAAGAAAAGAGGACATAGAGTTATTGGGTCTTGTAGAAAACAGGAGGATGTCCAAAAATTATTGGATATGGGCGTAGAGGCAGTTCAACTGGATGTTTCTGATTCTGCTTCAATTCAACGTGCATTTACTGAGGTTATGGCTAAAACAGAAGGTCGTTTAGACGTGCTGATCAATAATGCTGGATATGGTCAGGCAGGAGCTTTAGAAGATATTTCGCGTGATGTATTACGTGCACAATTTGAAACGAACGTTTTTGGGTTAGTCGAGCTAACCAATCTTGCTATTCCAGTCATGAGAAAGCAAGGCGCTGGTCGTCTTATTAATCTTAGTTCGATCTTGGGTATTATCAGTATGCCATTTCGCGGTGCCTATAATGCCTCAAAGTATGCCGTAGAGGGGATAAGTGATACGCTAAGGCTTGAATTGAAATCATCAGGTATTGACGTTATTACTATAGAGCCAGGGCCAATAGAAAGCCGTTTTCGAGATAATTGTGTTGATAACTCATTGAGTATGGTCGATATACAAAATAGCCAGTTCCGCAAACAATATGAACGGATGCTCACAACCTTTAAACAAAAGAAATCTGATTCAGTTTTTACCCGGAAAACTGATGCGGTAATTGATAAATTCATTCATGCAATTGAATCCAAAAGACCAAAGGTCAAATATCCAGTAACTTTTCCTGCCCATCTTATGATTTCTTTAAAATGGCTTTTAAGTGCAAGAATGTTGGATAGGTTTTTTTTATTGGTTTCGAAAAAAGAGCTGTCATAATTTTATATACTAAATTTACTGTCTTACTCGCGATAAAATGTATGAAAATAAAAATTTTTTTAAAAAAAGAAGAAAAACTCCAATTTCTTTGCTAATATCTAATTGGGTTAAAAATCATTAACTATCAAGGAAGTAAAATTATGAAAAAATCAACAATAGCTGTAGCTGCTCTATTAACTGTATTAGCAGCTCCTGTAGTTTCAGTTGCTTATGCAGATGACGCATCTACTACTGCTCCTACAAGTACTTGCAAAGGTTGCAAGGGCTGCAAAGGTTGCGCTGGCTGTAAAGGTTGTAAAGGTTGCAAAGGCTGCAAAGGTTGCTCTGGTGAGTAATCTGTAGTCTTTATTTTTTAAAAGAGGTAGTTTCTACTACCTCTTCTTTTTTCTTCAAGAAGTAAAAAATATGATTACCCATCCAGATTTTACCTTGCCCAAACTAAGTAAGTGGCATAAAGGCATTTATTTGAATTACGCCAAACAAGTTTTAGAATCGCAACAACTAATGACAACAAACAAGGGTAAAAACATTCTTCATTATGCTTTAAAGAAGAAACGTCGTTTTGAACATATGAGCCACTATCCGCCTGGTGATCGCATAGACCACACAACTGGGGCTCAATATTTTTATCACTGCCATAGAGAAAATTACGAAAGCACAGAGCATGGTCATTTTCATTGTTTTTTACGCTATAAATATATACCTAAAAGGATTAAACCCGCACCTTTAGCTGATTGGGATAGGTATATCGATAATCCCATGACTCATCTAATTGCCATTGGCATGAATCAACTAGGACAACCCATACGCCTGTTTACTGTTAATCGTTGGGTAACCTCCGAAATTTGGTACAATGCTGAAGAGAGTGCACGCCTGTTGAAATACTATAAAATAACCTTAATTGATGATCCTTATTGGCAAGTGTTGGATAAATGGGTAGAGGGGGTACTTCAGCTATTTAAACCGCAGATTTTATGGTTGCATCAACAGCGTGATAAAAAAATGCAACAACATCAATCTGTTAGCTCAGTTGACAATCCCTATATGGATTACGAACTTGAAGAGCTCTCCGAAATTTCAATTGATTTAAAAGATCAAATAGAATGGATTATTCGTTAGCTCATCCTTTATTTTGATGTCCAGCCCCACAAAAAGTTGCGAAGTGGGGTTTATGTAAAAATGTTGATTAAACCATTCGCAATGCGTCACAGTTATTTCGATAAAACCCGGAAGGCTATTATCTTTCTTCAAAAAATTTAGCTTCACTTTAACAGTCCTATCGCACTTCGGAAGAAGGGGAACAACATCAAATTGACACAAGAAAGGGGATATAATACTGTGTTATAAAAAATTAGCGCCTATTTTGCTCCCTTAATTGAACACTTACAAGAAAGGTAAGTTGCCTTCAGATAAAAACTCAAAGTTATTGAAAAATACTTCCTCAAGAAACTCTTTCTCAATTAAAAAATCAAAATAATTTAGCTGTACTATAATTTACATGCGAAATGATAAATTATTGGAGTATTTGCATGTCATCCCACGCTAAAAATAGGACTCAAGATGAAATTGATTCTATACATCAATATTATATGGAAATTATCAATTCAATGCCCAATATTGTGTACTGGATAGATACTGAATGTAATCTAAAAGGATGTAATAACAATTTCGTTGAACTGCTCGGCGTCAACACAATCAATGATTTAAAGGGGTCGCCATACCAACAAATGGAGGAATTTGCACACTGGGATAAAGAGCGGATAGAGACGTTAAAATTAGATGATATGAAAGTAATTTTTTCAGGAGTCCCCCAGCATCATGTGGAAGAACAACCAATTAAAGATAATTCTGGAAAGCTTTTCTATTTTCAATCATCGCGAATACCAATGTATGATCGTAATAAACAAATAATTGGATTAATTGTTATTTTAAACAATATTACTTTAAATAAAGAAATTGAAACCCATGCCGATGCGTTACAAGAAAATAAACAAACAACGAAGAGTTTATTAAATGAGGGGTATTTGCCTACTGTGCTCATGGTGGAAGATAATATAATTGCACAAAATGTTGAAAAGGCATTATTAACCGCATTACATTGTCATGTTGATATAGCCGATTCTGCCGACAGTGCAATAAAATTATTTCAACCAGGAAAATACGATTTAGTTTTGATGGATATTGGGCTGGAAGATTCCTCAGGCTATGTCGTTGCAAAGCAGTTGCGTCAAAAAGAAAAAAATACAGATCATCATGTCCCCATTATTGCTTTGACTGGTTTTGAAGCAGATGTAGTCAAATACGATTGCCAACACTATTTTATGGAAGGGGCAATCAGTAAGCCCTTAACCTGTGAACAAGCAGAACAAATTATTAAACATTATGTTTATCATATGGATGTTCCTATACGCGGTTTAAAGACAACTTAATATATTATTGCTATCATAGTATTTTTTTTAAGAACTCCTTTTATGAGTAGCCACTTAGCTGAAAATAATCGTATCTTATCCTTGGATGTTTTTCGCGGTCTAACGATGGCATTAATGGTATTAGTCAATAGCCTGGGAACGCGAGTTTCTTACCCCATATTAACGCATGCTGAGTGGAATGGATGTAGTTTAGCTGACTTGGTGTTCCCTGGATTCCTGTTTATTGTAGGAATCACAACCGTCATCAGTTTGAAAAAACATAAGGACATGGAGAGTAAAGCACAACTTTACAGAAGTATTTTAACACGTACTTTTCTGTTAATTTTCTTTGGATTACTTTTGAATGTTTTTCCAAATAAGCTGAATTTATCAACCATAAGATACTATGGAATTTTACAACGTATTGGTGTGTGCTATTTCATTTGTTCTCTGCTCTATCTTCATACCTCCGTTCGAGCACAAATTCTTACCTTTTTGGGTATTCTTATTGGTTATTGGTTTTTACTAACACAAATTCCAGTCCCTGGTGCTGAAGCTGATCCGTTAAGTATTGCAAAAAACTGGGTGGCCTATATTGATAGTCAAATATTCTCCTCAGGGCATTTATTTAATAAAACATACGACCCAGAAGGTTTTTTAAGTACCATCCCGGCCATTGCTACAACTATTTCTGGGCTTTTGACAGGACATTTTTTATTGACACCAATCAGTAAACAAAAGAAAAGTGCGATTTTAATCGCAATGGGTTTGCTTTTTCTTTTATTGGCTTGGATATGGAGTTATAACTTTCCAATTAATAAGAATTTATGGACAAGTACTTTTGTTTTATGGAGTAGTGGTTTTTCACTTATAGTTTTTGGCTTATGTTTTTTTGTTATTGATGTGTTAGGTTATACAAAATGGTCAATACCATTTAAGATTTTTGGCATGAATGCACTATTTATTTTTATTTTCCATGCTATTTTACTGAAAATACAGTCCATGTTTGTTCTTCCCTTGCCTGATGGATCTCAAGATGTTGTGCGAGTAGCGATTGCAGAATATTTATTTGGAAATTTTAGTCTAGAAAATGCAGGCTTATTTTATTCCATATTGTTTCTTTTGTTTAATTTCTTGGTTGCTGCTTTTTTATACCGACGAAAAATATTTATAAAAATATAGATAACTCAAAGGAATAATCAGCTATGTATGCTCCTTGTTCTTGGACGTACATATTGTTCATCCTTGGGGAATTCGTTATAATATTTGGTTAGATTGAACTATCTGTAGTTAATGGAGTCGTTTCCGATGCCAATTTATGAATACCAATGTACGAGTTGCCATCATCACTTTGACTTAATGCAAAAAATTAGTGATGAGCCTGTTAAACAATGCCCTGTATGCTATAAGGATACAGTGGTCAAACTTATCTCTGCTGCTGGCTTTCAACTTAAAGGCACTGGTTGGTATGCGACTGATTTTAAAAACAAAAGAAGTAAACCTACAGAAACTACTAAAAGTGGCGATGCGGCTGCTGTCGATAAGACAAAAGATACAACTTCATCAAAAACTACCAAAGACGGTGACAATAAATGAAAACAATGTCATTAAGAAGCTATTTACTTACTGGATTGGTGGTATGGTTACCCATACTCATTACCATAGGGGTATTGCGCTTTATTATTGACTTACTTGACAATACATTGGCTTTAATTCCTAAAGCGTACCAACCAGAACAGTTAATCGGGCATTATATTCCAGGTTTAGGCGTTGTTTTATCCCTTATTATTCTACTTGTTACTGGAATCATTGCTACCAATTATTTTGGACAACGATTAGTGGCATGGGGAGAATCCATTCTTTCTAAAATTCCCTTGGTTCGGTCAATTTATAAAACAGTGAAGCAAGTTATTAATGCCTTAATGTCAACAAACAGTGAGGCTTTTAGAAAAGTAGTTTTAATAGAATACCCACGTAAAGGATTATGGACTATCGCTTTTCAGACCGGGACGGCAAATTCAGGAATAAATAATAAAACGAAAGAAGAGTTGATCTCTGTCTTTGTACCAACTACTCCTAACCCCACTTCAGGTTTTCTTATGATGCTTCCTAGAAATGATGTTATTGAGTTAGATATGAGTATTGATGAAGCATTAAAATTTATAATTTCTTTAGGAGTAATGCCACCGATGTCTGAGGTAGCATTAGCAAACAATTTGTAAAAATTTAAATAGGCGGTTTTATATGCGTACACACTACTGTTTGGGCGTCGATGAGTCAAGTTTAGGTAAAGAAGTTATTGTATGTGGTTGGGTACATAATCGTCGAGATCATGGTGGTGTCATATTTCTTGATATACGTGATAGCTCTGGCATCTTACAAGTAGTATATGAACCAGAAGATAAAGCCTCTTTTTCTGACGCAGAAAAATTACGCTCTGAGTTTGTTGTTAAAATCACTGGTGTTGTACGTAAACGACCTGATGGGATGATTAATCCAGCGATGGCTACTGGTACAGTTGAGGTAATTGGTACCGCGCTAGAAATTCTTAATCAATCACCTACACCACCATTTTTACCTGATGATTTCCAAGTTGTGAATGAAGATCTACGTTATAAATATCGCTATATTGATTTGCGTCGCCCATCAATGAAGCACAAACTGACACTAAGACATCAGTTAAATAGCTGTATACGTACTTATCTCAATCAGCAAGACTTTCTTGATATTGAAACACCAATGCTGACCAAAGCAACCCCTGAGGGCGCACGTGATTATTTGGTGCCTTCTCGAGTTCATCCTGGATCATTTTATGCATTGCCTCAATCACCACAACTTTTTAAACAGTTACTTATGGTTGCTGGTTTTGACAAATATTACCAAATTGTTCGTTGTTTTCGTGATGAAGATTTACGCGCCGATAGACAACCTGAATTTACACAGCTTGATATAGAGATGTCTTTCATTGATGAAGAAAGCATACTCAATCTCATCGAAGGCTTATTAAAAACAGTATTCAAACAAATTCTTAATGTGGATTTACCTGAAAAATTACGCAGAATGTCTTATGCTGAAGCCATGCAGCGCTTTGGTAGTGATAAGCCCGATTTACGCAATCCGTTAGAGCTTATTGATGTAGCTGACATCGTTAAAGAATGTGATTTTAAAGTATTTTCTACAGCTGCAAATGATTCAGAATCCAGAGTCATTGCATTACGACTTCCTGGTGGTTGTGACCTGAGCCGAAAAGATTTAGATGATTATGGTCGTTTTGTTGGGATTTATGGTGCGAAGGGGCTAGCTTACATCAAAGTAAATAACCTAGATGAAGGAATGCCCGGTTTGCAATCACCCATTTTAAAGTTTCTCTCTGAAGAGGCCGTGCAGGCAATTTTACAACGCACGGAAGCTAAAACAGGCGATGTTATTTTCTTTGGTGCGGATAGAAACCATATTGTTAATGAAGCAATGGGGGCATTAAGAATAAAGCTTGGTCATGATAGAAAACTACTTAAAGATGGATGGGAATTATTATGGGTTGTTGATTGGCCTATGTTTGAAATGGATTATGAGACCAATAAATTAAATCCGATGCATCATCCATTTACGTCACCCAAAGATTTATCTCCCGAGCACTTACGTGCTAAGCCCACGCAAACATTAGCCAAGGCTTATGATATCGTCATTAACGGCTTTGAAATTGGCGGGGGATCCATACGTATTCATCAATCCGATTTACAAAAAACGGTTTTTGAGTTGCTTGGAATTAATGAGCAAGAAGCTCAGGAAAAGTTTGGCTTTTTATTGGATGCCTTACAATACGGAGCACCCCCGCATGGTGGTATTGCTCTTGGCATCGATCGCCTAGCTATGTTACTTACAGATTCGACGTCAATTAGAGATGTCATAGCTTTTCCTAAAACTCAAACAGCATCGTGCCTATTAACGAACGCGCCATCGCCTACGGGTAACGCGCAATTAACTGAATTAGGAATAAGACTTGCTCCAACTACACAGACTAAATAATGTACTAAGTAGAGGCCTCGCGAACCTCGTAAGAAAATTAATCCCTGCACAGGCAGGGATCTCTCCTCCAGTTGATGTAGAAATTAATTTGGAAGAGGATCTTTGTACGCGCAGAAATAATTTTTTGCTAGGAAAAATAAAATTATTAACTGAAAATCAAAGATATTTGAGTTTTTTCTTTTTCTTATTTTTTTGTTCCTCCATAGTCGTAGCTGCACCGGCAAAGAAATCAGTCACGTTTACTGAATATTTAACCCAAGAAAAAGCTCATTTAACCGCATCAATTCAAGAAACAAAACAGCCAATAATGCTTCAAAGTGAGAAGGAGTTTGACACTAAAATGAAACAAGTGTCGGCAATACTCTCAATGAGCCGTGTGAAGATTGACAGTTTAGAAGGTTTTCTTGAACATCAATATAAAGAGCAAGATAATTTAAATCAACGTTTAAAGCATCTTCAACAGATGCCCATTGCCAAGGAAAATACATCGATTCCTGAGCGCGTAGAAAAAGTAGAAAATCTGCTTAATATCAACAAGCAAACGACTCAACTTATCGTTGAAAACTTAAAACTTGCTAAAGAATTTCAAACATCACTTAATGATGAAATAAAAAATTTGGAATTATGGCATTCGAATTTTGTACTTGAACAAAAACTAGTACAAATTAAATCATTAAAAGAACAACTTAATAAACGTTTAGCCGCGCTTTATGAAAGTAATACCCCCAAACAGCCCAATAAAAGCCATAAATCAGCGAAACCATTATCGTCAGCAGATTATGAGGCAATGCTACTGATTAACAATCAAAATATTGCGGCAATTCAAAATCATTTAAATGCCTTAAATATTCAGAGAACCGTAGTAAAAGCGGATATTATTTATCTTAAAAATCCAGATACCAAAAATCTACAATTGATCACAGATATTTATAAAGATGCATTAAATCAATACTCTAAAATTGAAAAAACAATACAACAAATAAGCATTTTTTTGAATAATGAAACCAAACTTGTTGGTACGCCTGATTTAAAAAAATCAATCCGCTCGTTACAAGATATCTTAACACGTCAACTTAAAGAGACGAACGCCCAAAAACAGTTGCTCACTAAGAATTTGTCTGACTATCAGGCTCAGCTCAAGAAATTAATGTCTGTGCGACAAACGCTTGCTGATTACAGTATCAGCAGCTGGCCGATTATTCTTAATAAGATAGCAGCTATTCCTGGTTTATTTTATAAATATATTAAAACCCTGAGTTTAAAAGTTTACGACAGCTATTTATGGTTAAACGCTTTATCCATGGTGCTCTTATGGGGTGGGTTTGTCTTTATTGCCGGCTTTTTCTTCATGATAAGCCGTTTCCTAAGAACGCTGCGTCAAGATAAAGAACGCTCTCGCTTAACAGGCTACCTATACGATGGTTTTTTGGTTTTAATACAAAGAAACATGCCTTATTTTTGTATCGTTTCGATGCTATGGGCATTGCTTTATGTAACTCATATTTCCTTTGCTAATTATCAGTTACTGTTAAAATTAATTGCAGTGTGGTTTACCTTTAGGATTTTAATTTTAATAGGTCGCCTAGTATTATTAGAGCGAATCACCGATTCATCCGGTAAAGATGTCAAACTTTATTATCGTTTAAAATGGCTGTTACTTTTTGGTGGATGGACAACTGCCTTGATGACTTTAAGTCATTCATTACCATTATCCATACTGCTACAAGACATTTTTAACCGTTTATTTATGCTCTTTATTTTGACTGTATCCTTAGTAATATGGAAAAGTAAGGATGTCATTCCTTACCTTCTTCGTCCTTTATTAAAAAGTCAAAAGAGATATGTTAAAAATGCTATTTCTTTATTAGTTCTTCTAGTACCTATAACGTTATTCACCACTGCTGTAATTGGATTATTTGGATTCATTAATTTAGCATGGAATATGAGTCAGTATCAGGCTTATGCTCTGCTTGTGCTTGTTGGATACATACTAGTAAGAGGTTTGATATTCGATGCTTTAGAGTTGTTTTCTGAACTAATGATTTCTTCATTGCGTAACGGATGGCTATGGATAGAGGTTTTTTTAAAGCCATTGGATAAAATTCTGCGCATCTTATTACTTGTTGCAAGCATATTAGTTCTATTCCAGTTGTTTGGCTGGCATTCTGACTCATTGGTAATGGTTAGCCTAGGTATTTTTGCGCAATATACCATTGTGAATATCCCCGGAATCCATATTACGGTTACAAGTACGATAGGATTTTGTATTCTGCTTGCAACTTTTGTATGGGCATCTAAATGGACGCGCGAATTTTGTTATCGTTGGTTGTATAAAAATGCTAAAGATGCAGGAATAAGAAACAGTCTCTCCGTGTTTAGCCAATATGCGGTTGTTCTTTTAGGTGGTTTTGTTTCTTTACACGTATTGGGATTTGACTTCAGTGGTATGTCAATGATTATCGGGGGACTTGCCGTTGGTATGGGATTTGGTTTGCGTGATTTTGCCAGCAACGTTGTTGGCGGCCTGATGCTACTTGTTGAAAGACCCGTACGAGAGGGGGATTTAGTAACTGTAGGTGAGCATGAAGGGCGTGTTTCCCATATAGGCATTCGGTCTATGAGAGTTTCTTCTTGGGACAATATGGAAGTATTGATTCCTAATGCAGAAACCTTTAATAAACCTTTTACTAACTGGACACATCAGGACGGTATTGTCAGAACAGTGATACCTATAAAAGTCAGTCGCTCTGATGATCCGGCAATGATCCAGCAACTAATACAAGATATTTTAGCTACGACCCCTGAGATTGTTGGTGATCCACCTGCTCAAGTGTTCCTTAAGAAAATTGATGAAGCCTTACTAGAGTTTGAGGTTCGATATTTTATTAACGTTCAGATACACACACGCATTGAAGTACAATCTAAAGTATTGTTTGCGATTATGACTCAATTTAAAGCAGCAAATATTAAACCCCCTATAGAGCCAATTTCCATTGAAATTAAAGAGGGACAAGGTGAACTCATTGCTAAAAAACAGACCACCGAATAGTGAAGCTGAATTACTTGCGCGTTGCTCCGATATTGCTGGTCTTAGTTTTGCGCAACTCGGTTTAAGTTTGAATTTGTCTATTCCTGATATACCTAGCCAGAGGAAAGGGTGGGTGGGGCAGGCAATTGAATTAGCTTTAGGTACTGATGCCCAAAATAAATCATTACCGGACTTTAAAAGCCTGGGTGTTGAACTGAAAACACTGCCACTTAATAAATCTGGTAAACCCACTGAGTCGACGTTCATTACCTCCATCCCATTACTTACAATTCATAAACAAGAATGGAAGACCTCGCAATGTTACATGAAATTAAGTCGAGTTTTATGGATCCCAATAGAAGGTGATACGGACATTCCCTATCCACAAAGAAGAATTGGTCAGGGTTTTATATGGTCACCTGACCAATCACAAGAGCGCATTCTAAAGGCTGATTGGGACTATTTGTCCTTGCAAATTGGTACGGGGCATCTTGAAAGTCTAGATGCAAAAAAAGGAGAATATTTGCAAGTAAGACCGAAAGCCGCAAATGGAAAGTCTTTATGTGATGGATATGATATTCAGGGAAACAAAATCAAAACATTACCGCGCGGGTTCTATCTAAGAAGCAGCTTCACCGCAAAAATCCTATCATCACTAAATGGTTAACGTTAGCCCGAAAAACATCATAGACCTCCGGCCTTGATCCTGGTAAAAAAGGGTCGTGATCAATTTCATAAATCCCATCGAAAATGCACCACACGGGATAAAGTTTCCAAACAAAGCAACATACTGATCAGATGAATTTATAGCTTATAGGAAAAAATTAGACACTTATGGGCTATTATTCGTTTATCTATACGCTTCAGAAATGATTATCACACAAAGAGAAGAAACGCGAGGAGATAGATTAAAAAGCTCCGATCTTCATTGGCAAAAAACTGTTGAATGTCAATCTATTTGTGCTCCTTCCTTTACCACAGAAGAAATAAGTATTAACAAAATTTCCTAAGATATAGTGAAAAAAATGCAAGCTCATATATAGCCATTTTTATTTCGTCAAGATTCAGAATCAGCTCTCCATTAGGCTAAGCAGCTATTTTTAGCAGAATAAAATTTGAACATGACCCTTTTTACCAGGATCATGGCCTAAGGTCTAATAATCCCATGCATCGCGCTATGACTATAAAAATTTAAATAAATTCTTTACGAATCAAGTACTTTTGTTTAGGGTTAATTAGTTTCGTTCTGTATAAACGAATTTTTTAATAACCAATAGCATGGAGCATAATATGTTTTTGAACTATTCAAGACTTATTTATTTACTCACGGTGCTCATTTTTTCGGTTGCTCAGTCTTCCTGGGCTTTTAATACAAAAAATGGGAATATTTATGATACAAATGGTAATCAAATCAATATTGATGGTATTGCCTGGATAGGATTCCAAGACAGTAATTTTCTTGGTGGTTTATGGAATGTACCCTTTAATCCTATCGGTACTCAAAGTGGTGTAATCCAATTACTTACTTCACCATGGACAGTTCCGGGCTCGAATGTAACCAGTGCAGACAATGGCGTATCATTTAAAGCAATTCGTTTGCCCATACAACCTGGAATTTGGCACAATGCGCAAACAGTACAATCATCTCCATTTAATTTCTCTGTGACTGATGTGAATAATCAAGAAGCGGGAAATGGTCCTTTTTGTGATTGGAGTAAGGGCGCAGATGGTAGCGGGCATTGTACCCAAACCAAAACAGCCCCCGATTTATTAACGACAACAATTAATGAATTTAAAAAACAAAATATTCTTGTGATGCTTGATTTCCATCATCGTCCAGGACTTGGAGATAATTTCCGCGATGGTACTGTGGTTGCTGCCGACTATACATTGCAAAATTATCACGATGATATTGCAAATTTTGTCAAAGGTGCACCCTCTAATATATTAGGTATCGACATTTACAATGAGCCGCATCAACTGTTCTGGTACCAAGATAATACGCAAACAACTCCAGTTCAGCCTGCATGGGTTAAGGTCATCGCTGCAGCTGCATCAGCAGTTTATGATTCCAAAGTGGATACTTTATTATTTGTAGAGGGACCAGGGGGTACTGAAGGAAATGACCCATATGATCCAGTCTTTAGTAATACAGCTACGATTTGTTTGCCTTCCTCCACTAAAATTGATGACTCAAATGTGGTTAGCCTTAGCAATGATTCAAGTCGTTGCCCAGCGAATATGTTACGAGTAACCAACATTGGATCAAACTGGGGTGAAAATTTCCGCTCATTGTTAGATACGAAACAATCGATCAATGGCGTGGCACGATTTGATGTCACTACATTTAGAAGCCAATTGGTACAAGCAATTAAAGCCAATAATTTCAGCAGCACTGATCCCAATGCAATTGCAGATTGGTTGCTTGGTGTGAACAATGATGGTAATGGTGGCCATCTCGTTTTTGCACCTCACTTGTATGGATCTCAAGTGGCTGGATGGCAATCTGATGCAAATGACAGTCCTATTCGATTTGATTGGAACTTTGGTTTCACATTGAATTCAGGCTTTCCCTTCGTAGTTGGTGAGTTAGGATATGATGTGCAAATGCCTGCAACAGGTGGGGAAGATTTTTTTGTTAAGTCAGTCGCACCCTATTTAATCAGCAAAAAAATAAACCATAATTTATTTTTCTGGACATTTAATAATGCCGATTATCCAGTAGGGTTACGAGAAAGCGATTCTGATTTCAGTCTTTTCCCATGGAAAGAACAAGATTTGCATAATCTTTTTAATGCAATAACTCCAGTTCAGCAGTTTGGCAAATTGTGTGTCACTGTTCCTACACCGACAGGATATATAGGAACACAACATCCTGTGATTAATGCAACAGCAGGAAATAATCACTATACATTTACTTTAACTGCTTTTGATACATCTACTTGCTTAGATAATGTGGCTACTGGAACTTATTCATTAACAGGTTCAACAATAACCAACAGCGACGGCATAACTTATGTTCCTTCACAAACTAATAGTGCGGTTGTTACTCAAAACACAGAGACCGATGTTACGGTTAAATATGTGCAAGAGTCCACTGGAAACCTAAACATAAGTGTGGCGGGAGATAGTAATTGTCCTATTAGTTCGAGCCAGGTCTTCACAGTAACATATGCTTATGGGTCAAGTAGCAATAGTGTACAGGTTGTAGGAACTACACCTAAAAGTATTCGCTTACCTGTTGGTAACTATACAATCAGTGTTTCTCCTCTTCAGTTACCTTCCAATGCCCAATGTACTGCACGATTTAACAGTACTGTGAGTGTTACTGCAAACGCAACACAGCAAGAAATAATTCAATATAATTTTGTTGCTGCCAACAATTGTTCAGTGAAAGCACAATGCAGTACTTGGGGAACACCTCAAGACCCATGGGCTGGAAGTTCCTGCAACCTCTATATTACCACTAAATCTCCTATGACTAAGCCTGCAGTTTTAAGCATGGTGACGAAAGGGATTACTTCAATCACTGGGGTTTGGAATGCTACAGCAACTTTTACCAATGGTAATTTAACTATGACGCTAACTGATCCGGTATATGTACCTAACATCGGTTTCAATGCCAACGGTATTATTAGCCTGCCTACACAAGCTACTTTAACAACAAATGGACAAACTTATACATGTCCTGTTAATCCTGCATAAATGAAAAAGGGCTCTTTAGAGCCCTTTTTCCTCTTAAAGCACTAAATCCGTAAGCCATAGTTAATATCTAAAAAGGTTCTGATTACTTAATCGCATTTTTAGTGAGTTATTTGGGCTACCTGGGTATCATGGACCATGGTTTTCCATGGCATTTTTAATTTAAAAAAACACTTTGCAACCTACATTTTGCACCTAATTTAGCAGTTTTTTGCAATTAAGTTTTGATAATTACTCCGATAGTTAGTCTTGAGTACGATTCAGTACATGAATTACAGGGTGGCTCAAAGTTAATTTGACGATGCCGTGATAACAATTGACTTTTACTATGGAAAATCCAGGTATATTTGGGTAAGATTATATCCGCGTACTTTAATCTTATTTTTAATTTTAAAATCAATAGGTTAGTTTAAGATAATTCGATTAAAGTGCCCCCCTTAGATGGGGGAGAGCAAATTAATTTTGCAAAAAGAAAAGTTATTTTATTATCAATTTTAATAGGAAATGATACTACCTAAATAAGGACCATAAATAATGATAAAAACAAAAAACTTGCTATTTATCTTGCCATCTATTTTTTCATGTACCTTTGCTTTTTCATCACCATGTTCTTTTGATAAAACCAAATCATGTCAGTTAGTTACTGATATCTTGCAAGATAAGGCGAGCAATGGGCTCAATTATTATGCATCCACTAATTATGATCATCGCATTTCAGGTGAAATTAATGTATATGACACTTCGAAAACCATAAAAAATGCGGATGGTACATTAACGCTTCTCGCAGACTTAGCTAATGGGTTATGGAAAAGCGGAGAAATAATGACTCGAGCTAATCTAAACTCCCCTCCATTTAATTCCCCTGTACCTTCTGAAGTGTGGACAACTAAAGAAACAAAACATGGGTATATGGAAGTCAACATCAATTTACCTGTATGTACTAAAAGTACGGATGGGCTATGCCAGCAAGGTAAAAATCCCAGCAACTACAACCAGGGCTTATGGCCTGCCATTTGGATGATGCCAACCTATGACTCGAATTGGCCGCAAAATGGCGAAATTGATATCATGGAGGCCTATCTCAAAACCACAGCGTTTAATGTGACCACAGCGACACTGCATTTTAATGGAAATGCACCTCAATGTGGCGGAGGTGATTGCCGTGGCATTGGATACCCGCTTGAGTCGCATCAATTTCCTCAATTAGCGTACGCTAATCCACACACATGGGGATTTGAGTGGGAGGCAGATCCAAGCAGTACGAAGGGGGGCTATATTCTTACAGGTTATATCGATAATGTTAAAACCTGGGGACCTTTAAAAACGGATTCACTACCTGCTGATGGTGCTAATGCGTTACAGCGTGGTTTTAATGATCCCAATGGGGGTTATTATCTCATTGTCAATCTTGCCGTAGGGGGGCCTTACGCTGGTGCACCTAATCCCCAAATGCAATCTGCAACAATGCATGTAAATAGTGTGAAATTTTATCAGGTAGGTGGTACTACTCCCACTGATCTGTGTAATCCACCCATTGATTTTTCTTCAACGTATACCCCTGATAAAAAAAATGTAACTTTATTGTGGCATCCTCCCGCAAACAGCACAAATGTAGTCACCTATCAAGTGAAAGATTGGCAAAAAAGAGTACTATGGAAAGACAATAAACTCACTTGGACGGATACCACTCTACCCGGTACTTCAGGGAAATTTACCTATTTTCTGAGTTCGGTGTGTAGCAATGGCGTATCACAAGACGTTGAGTATGACGTCATTATTCCCGATGCCCCTCAGTGCCTTCCTCCAACCAACATCAACGCAAATTACAGTAGCGATAAAAAATCCATTAACCTGGCTTGGACTGCCCCCACACAAAGTATGCCTGTAAGCACCTATCAAGTGCGTGACTGGCTAAAGCGGGTAATTTGGCAAGGTTCATTAACCAACTGGACCGATCACTCTCTGCCCGGAACCTCAGGAAAATTTACCTACTTCCTTAATTCGGTCTGTAACAACCAAGATTCTACGATGGTACAGAAGGATGTTATTATCAATTAGGTTAAATTTTTAATTCCCACGAGACTGTTTCTCTTATTTCTTCCATGAAGCAGTCTCATCAAGACGTTTCATCTATGGAAAATAATTTATGGGATTCATTTCCAAATGACCCTTAAAATATATGGAAAAATTATGAATAAAATCAAAGCTATTTTAAAATTTAATTTTATAGTGCAACTCCTATGTATTTTTGCACTATGTAATTTTTTTAATGTGATTTATGCAAAAAATAAGTCCTCAAAAGTCCAATCACGCGCAATAACTTTTGTTAATAATTGCAGCCAGCCTGTATGGTTTGGATTAATTAGTGGCTCGGTACAAAATACCCATCCCGCTCATCCTGGAGATACTTCATGTAATTCGAATAGTGATTGTTATACTGGATCTGTGTGTACACAAACCGGTGCGATTAAACAATGTTTTTGGCAAGTGCCCATTCCTGCGAATACCAATTATCAATTGGCTGCAAATGGAGGCACCAATACGGTGACTATTCCCATCTATTCAAATCAGCAAAATGTGATATGGAGCGGTGCTATTGCTGGTCGAACTCAGTGTGCTAACGGAGCCTGTCAAACGGCAGATTGCGGCTCAGGTGTGAATGGGTGTAAAGAGGGGGTCGGCTTTCAACAACCCGCAACACAAGCTGAATTTACATTTTTAAAAAATGGCCCTGATTATTATGATGTAGAAATAATCAATGGATTTAATTTACCTGTGTCAATGACCCCTGAGAATACTTCAAGTAATACAAATACAGCGCCATATACTTGTGGTAGTCCAGGAGCCGCGACACAAACCAATTCTTTATTGGGTGCATGCTCTTGGACATTTAATCCCCCTTCGAATGATTATCGTTGGGTTGCAGCAGGCGGCGGGATTTGTAATGTGGATAGTGATTGCCCTTCATCGAGTACCTGTGGTATCAGTTTTAATCCAGGAAAAAATCCTCTATTAAAGAAGAGTTGCGGCACATTATTGGGTTATTGGACTGCTGATCAAATATGTGGATTACAGCCTAATTACGGAGCTCCTTTCAATTGCGCGCAAAAATTACCTGCACCACAAGATAATTTAACCTTATGGAATCTGTATGCCTGTACTAACGTGGGTTCTTGTTATTCTCAAGGAGCCTCAAATAATTGTTGTGGGTGCGTCGATTGGGATAAAACTGGCATTGAAGTTCCACCCGCACCTTACACGAACCAATGCAACAATACCAATATGAACTGGAATAATTATGTCCAGCCCACTTTAAGCTGGCTTAAGGCTGCATGTCCTACTGCTTATGTCTATCCATTTGATGATATGAGTAGTACATTTACCTGTGCAAACATGCAAAATAACGTGAATGTTGAAAATTACACAATTACTTATTGCCCCGGAAGCAGCAACACGCCTCCACCTCCGTCTACATCCTATAACTATAATGTTTATATTGGCTATCCTTTTAAAGCGGTGCTTATCAATAACTCCATCACCTGCCCTGATCCCACAAATAAATCTCCCGTTTGTTTGATACAAAATCAAAAAGCAACGGAGCATATGACGATAAAAGGCTCAAACGCTCATCTTTGTGATCTGACAATCAATAATGATGGAAGCCTGACAGTGAATGCAGGTTCAAATGGCTGTTATATTAATTCAAGCCCTGCTACATCTACCAAACCAGGGACAGTTAATTTACCTTCTAATTTCTAAGCTTTTCAAATTGCCTCCCATCCCGGTCACTTACGGGGATCTTGGGGGGCAGTTAATGCTGGGCTTAACAGCCCAGCCTACGTATTACTGATACTTATTACTCAGACTTCGAGTGTCCTAGAGTAAGTATCGAAGGCAACATGTTTTTTATTTGCTCAACAGGTCGTTGTACTTGGGTAATTAAAAATTCTCTAAAATGAGTATCTGTTGCGAAATAACGCACGGCGTTCTCTACACCTTTATATATACCTACATCAAGTTCTCGACGCTCTACACTTGCTTTTAAATCTTGGAGACGATTGAGATCGACAGTAGGTTTAGGGGCGGTAAAGTAGGAATAGGTATTATAGACACTACCCCAAATGGAGGTTTTAGTTTCTTCTTCTGCAGTAACTTTCTTCCATGCCAACATAAACTTAGTGGGGCAGAGAGGAGCCATTAATTTAATCATCCGCTGAACATCTGGATTTGAAAGGGTTGTAGTATTATCTGTGGAACCATCATATGTGATCTGCTTGTTTTTCAAGCACCAGTTGTAAATTGTCTTCATCTCTTCAAGTTGGCTATGGAAGTCAGAGATGCTGAAGTTTTGGAGAATATACCCCGTTGCCTCAACACAAATAAACATAGTTAGGAGGTAGTGAGCAAATTCGGGGAGCGGTAAGACAAGTCTTGCGAGCCAGGAACCATACCACGTTTTTCTACCAGGATACATTCCTTGGAAAAGGTAGGATAGATTCGCATTATATTCGAAGTCATTAATGTATTTTCTAAATGTAGCTTGTTGTTCGTCATCATTTAGATTAAATGGTTTGGAAATTAGCTTTTTTAAAGCATCTGCACGGTCTTCTTTTGCTTTTTCTACATCGGCCATTCCTTCAACAGTAAGTTTGCCCACAATTCTCTCCTTGAAAAATGTAACAATAAAACTCTATTCATCCTACCTGAAAAAATAGGAATTATGCTATCGCTTTTTTTACAAAAAGTATGATTTAAGAAAAATAGGTATAATTAAGTACTATCAAGTTTTGTGGGTTTAAAGTTTTTTTTATTTAAAATCAATAGGTTATTTGAGTGGTGAACATTAATATCAGTCGTATTAAAATTAACTAAAAACATCTAAATACATCCAAGTTGAAGCAAAAATAATTACACAGTATATTGTGAAGATTATTCATAAAATTAATGATGAATAGTAGGTAAGTTTTATGATAACTATGTGAATCCAGAATAGTTTTATTTGACAAATGAGTGGATAATAACTAATCTTAATTGTGCAATGCAACATAAGGAGATGCTAATGAAAAGCCAATTTTTTGAGCAAAAAATGTTTAACAATTTTGATGCGCCAATGCAAAGACTCATGGAACTCAATGTTAAAATGATGCAGAACTTGTCTTTAATCAAGCCAATGGATTTATTAGATATCAAAAGACCAGAAGAATTTTTTACTAAAAATATGGAATTATTTATCCAAAACAGTCAGATGACTTTGAATTATATGAGGGAAACGTTCAATATTCTTGAGAGTCACTGGTTAAGTGTTTCTCGTAATTTGGATCAAAATGCAAAGAAAATGATGGATGATGTTTCATCTTCAATTTCTAAAAGCACCAAAAAAGCGACTACTACAGTTAAGGCTGCTGCTAAAAAAGCGTCTGCACCTGCTAAAAAAGCGTCTGCACCTGCTAAAAAAGCAGCCTCGTCAGTCAAAAAAGCTGCAGTAACTACTGCTAAAAAAACTTCTTCACCAATGAAAAAAGCTACAGCTGCGCCTGCCGCTAAAAAGACTTCTTCGCTTGCGAAAAAATCTGTAGCGCCTGCTGCTAAAAAAATGGCTTCATCAACAAAAACGGCAAGTGCAAAAAAAAATACTAAAGTAGCCCCAAGTAAAACTACTTCTACTGTAAAAGCACAACCCGCAAAAAAAACTGAGTCCAAACCTGCTGTAATGCAGTCAACTCCATCCATGAGTCATCATACACCCATGAATCAAAATACTGCAAAAACCAATATGGCTGGTGAAAGCAATATGTCAAAAGTTGGGAATATGACTGAAAAAAGTAGTGTTCTTCAAAATATAGGTAAAGGAAATCCTATGCCAAACCAATTTCCTAAGTTTCCTAAATAATAAATAATCTCTTTTAAGAGCCCTTAACATTAGGGCTCTTTATAATATAAGAGAGAGTGATAACCAGTGAGGATACCTCGGCTATTAAGCCGAGCATCTGCTGAATTAATCCTTATGCGCCATCCATCATGAAAACCATCACTATACGCCCAATTAACAAGTACCTATCCATTGTTCTTAAGAATGTACATGCTGGGCTTAGCAACCAAGCCTACGTTTATTTAGATTTTCCAACAAATTCAAAGTCTTTTGATTCTTTTGCAGGGGTTGATTCATTTATCCTGAGTTTAAAGGCATTAATTGATTAAAATCAGGTAACAGGGGTTGTAATTCTTTTGCCAAAGCGTACAACAGCAAGTCATTTCCTTTGGCTGCTCCCATTTGTACTGATATTGGGAGTTGATTATCAAACATTACGGGTAGGGTCATAGCCGGTAAACCAGCCTGATTAAATAGGGATGTAAAAGGTGAAAATTCCATGTTTTTTTGTAAATAAAGATCAAATTCTTCATTAGTGCTTAGTCCACCTATTAATAATGGAAGCTGGGCTAAAGCGGGGGTTAATACTACATCTGTTTGATCTAATAACTGATGCAGGGGTTGAACGAGTTGGAATAAACGAGTTCGCGCAACAATGTATTCATAAGCCGAAAGAGCCTCTCCTCGTTTATAAAACTCCCACGTTATAGGCTCAAGCGCATCAGGTTTTGCTTTTTGGCTTAATTGTGCTTCTTGAAGTTTAATCACCGTATAAGTGTTTGCGGCAATAATTTTAATCACACAATCACCAATTGCATTGAGATCCAGTGCCAAATATTTTCTCTGTATTGTATGGCCTAATTTTTTTAATAACTCTTCAACTTTGTTTACTGCTTCAATACAAGGAGTTGCGACAGGGACTGGTGCAAAAACACCCTCTAAATGAAGTATATTTAATTTTTTATGCGGGTGAAGAGGGCGCACTCGAGATAGCTCGGCTAATTCATTAAATAATGCTTCGGAATCACGAAGAGAACGAGTTAAAACAAAGTTCACCGCCAAACCAGACCATAATTCATCAGTCAAAGGACCTGTTGGGGTGATACCCGTAGTTGGTTTAAAACCAAATAAACCACAACATGCAGCAGGGATTCTAATAGAGCCTCCTCCATCGCTTGCCGTCGAGATGGGCGCAATACCTGCAGCAATTGCAGCCGCTGAACCACCTGAAGAACCACCAGGAGTTCTATTAAGATCATATGGATTGCGACAAGGGCCTAATAAAGTAGGTTCAGTAACATAAGAGAGGCCTAGTTCCGGTGTATTTGTTTTTGCAATGGGGATGAAGCCTAAGGAAATCATTTTATTCACTAAATCACTAGTAATGGGAGAAATATTGTGAGAAAAAAAGCGTGAGCCTTCTGTGCTTCGAACTCCAGCAATCCAGTGCCCCAAATCCTTAATTAATAAAGGAACACCATAAAATGGTTCATCACCGCGAAGACTCGTGAGACATTTTTTGGCAAAATCGGAGCAATCAGTCACGATGGCATTTAGTGTTGTATTGACTTCGTTGATGCGTGACAGAGCACAGTCCATTGCCTCATGAGGGCTTATTTCACGTGTTTTGATGCGTTTTGCTAGTTCAGTTACATCGCAGCGAATATATTCTTTTAATAACATTACTTACCTGCTTATATTAAGGATTCAGGAACAATAATCATATTGTTCCTGAATTAAGATAGATACTTCATTTATTCTTCATGGCAGCTTTTAAATTTATCTGCCATTTTTTCTTCTATTTTTTTCATTTTATTTTGAAGATCTGTTTTTTGTTGGGGGGTTAGTACTGCATAAATTTGATTCTTTGCTGTTATTTTAGCTTTAATCATATCACCAATCAGTTTTGTCTTTTTATCAACTAAACTGTCCACTGCAGATTGGTCCATATTTGCTGATTCAGCTTGTTGATTGAGTTGTTGGCTTAGGTCTTTCATTTGAGCAGCATCATTTTTCATTGTTGATTTAAGCTGCTCTAAAATAGGTTTTATTTTGGATTTTTGACCATCATCCAGTTTTAGTGATTCAACCATATGTTTTAATCCTTCCCCACACTCATGAGCTAATACTACGGGGCTGAGTGCTAATGTAAACGTAAATGCAGCTGCTTGTATAATTTTTTTGTACATGATACGTCCTTCCTTAGTTAAAATGATTAAAATCATAGGTAAGTATAGATGCTCTAAATGATTTTTGTAAAAATATAAAACAAAAAAATTTTGAGTTTAACCTATTTGTTCTTTTTATTTTTTTGGTTTTCCAATTGTATGACACATTCTTCTGCAGTAAGTGGATGGGAGTAATAATAACCTTGGACTCCATCAATGTCTTGTTCTAGCAAGAACTGAAGCTGTTGTTTATTTTCAACACCTTCAGCAACAACCATAATATTTAACTTATGGGCTATTGTTGCAATTGCTTTAACAATCGTTTGATCTAAGTAATCATTATGACAATTACTAATAAAGGCTTTATCAATTTTTATTTTTTTTACGGGTAAATGTTTTAAATAAGATAGGCTGGAATAACCTGTACCAAAATCATCAATCACTAAACTAACACCCATTTCATTTAATAAATTAATTTCTTTATATAATTTATCGCTGTACTCAATAAAAATTGACTCGGTGATTTCCAACTCAATAAATGATGCATCGAGTTGATTTTTAGCAATACATTCGGCAATGATTTTACTTAAAGAGTGTCGAATAAATTGAATTGTGGATATATTAATCGCAATAGGTCCAGGTAGTATTTTTTTATCTTGCCAACTTTTGGCTTGACGACATACATTTTTAATAATCCACTCACTGACAGGCATGATGAGTGGGCTTTTTTCTAAGTTAGGGATAAATTTTGAAGCATCTAAGACACCTTTTTCTGGATGATTCCATCGTAATAAAGCTTCAAGTCCAATTATATTTCCTGTGCTGGTTGCATAAAATGGCTGATACATTAAGAAAAACTCTTGTTTGTCATAAGCTCGTTGTAACTCTTTACCCAACCCGTGAGTTTGTTGGTATTCTTCATAGAGTTCGTTAGAGTAATAATGAAATTGGTTTCTACCTTTCTCTTTTGCTTGATACAGCGCTGTATCAGCCAGTTTAAGTAAGGTTTCAATATTTTTCCCATCGTCAGGATATATACTGATACCCATGCTCGATGCGATTTGAATTAAATGTTCATCTATAGGAACTGGCTTGGAAATCTCTGCGAGCAATCGCTCAACTATTGCCGTAATTTGTTCTTTTGAATTTATATTGAATAAGATTATTGCAAATTCATCGCCGCCAATTCGGGCCGCAATATCGAACTCACGTAGGCTTGAGGTAATTTTTTTTGCCGCATGAATTAGCAACTTATCGCCATTATCATGTCCTAAAGTATCGTTAATTACTTTAAAGTAATCTATATCTAAAAATAGTAAGGCAATCTTTCCTTGAAACTGTGTCGCTTGATTTGTATTTTGTTGAAATATTTCATAAAGTAAATTTCGGTTTGCTAATCCTGTTAAAGGATCATGAGTCGCTTGGTAATAATGTTTGGCATTCTCAAGCGAAATCATTGCTTGGGACGCGAGCATTTGCAAGTTATCTAAATGACTGGGGGTAAAGGTATAACTACTGCTGTTGTTCTCTAAATACAGGACTCGACATAGTTGGCTTTTATAAAATAAGGGCATCATTAAAAGAGATCTAGGATTTTCTTGTTGCACATATTCATCTTGAAAAGTGAGTTCTGATTGAATTGCATCGTTTAAAATAATGGCTTTTTGCGTACGTTGAACGTAATTAAGGATCGATCTAGGGTATGCTGCAACCCCGGCCTTATCCATTGGACTATTGAGATGAATCGTTTGGTGCTCTAAATTTCCTTCTGCTTCAACCACCCACTTCTCATTATCTTGAGTTAAAATAATACCTCGTTGCGCACCTGCATTTTCTAAAACAATAACTAAGAGTTTTTGCAGTAGCTTATCCAAGCGAATTTCACTTGATATCAGTTGATTAAATTTTAAAACAGCCAACATATCTATAGTCGGTGTTTTAACTTGTAGATCAGGATAGTAGTTAATTAATGCGCTAGTCTCAGTGGATTGCTCTAAAAGTTTCACTTTGGTGTGCGCACCCCAATCCTTGAAGTAATGATGGGCATGAGACAGATAAATTTTTGCGATATTGTCTATCTTGATTTTATTGCAAAAATAAGCAGCTCGTTCATTAGCAATGGCTGCAACTAAGACCAAACCACTTGCAAGCGCTGCTTCAATTGCTTGCTCATAAAGTGCTAAAACGCTCTCATTTTGCTTCTTCAAACTCATATACTCAGCATCTATAAGCAAGGAGTATGCTTTAAAGTTTTCTGGGCACCAGGTTTCATACTTTTTAATAAACGCTTTAAGTTGTTTTATTTTTTTCAAATAATGTCGATATTTTGATTTGGGGGCTTGAGATAATATGGCTAATAGCGACAGCGCATAGAAAAATTTACCGTCTAAATGGCTGATCATGCCTTTATTATATTCCGAATAGAGCTCATGATTATTTCCGGATTTGACAGCTTCAGCAAAATTTCCTAATAGAAAGTGCAGTTGTGTCAAAGAACTATAGAAAAAGCTTAATTCGGTTTTATTTTTTCCGTTAATAATATTTTTTTCAAATAACGATAACTGCTTAATTTTTGTAAAACCGGGTCGTTCTAAGCATTGCGTTAAATAATCCCAAAATTTAGCTACATTAACAAAATCAGAGATCTTCATTCGCGACATAAATGATAAAGCAGATTTTACATTTTTTTTAATTTCATCTAAATTTTTACCGGCTGAAAGTGCATGGAATATCAGGAGTATATTACTGTAATTGCTATATACTAAGTCACCCACCTCACAACACAACTTAAATGCATTAATCACTGTGTTATTGCATAAGTTAAGTGATTTTTGATAGGGCTCAATAAAAGAACCGAGTACAAATTGATTTTTACCTTCAAAATTGGATGCACCATATTCCTGTTTTAATCGGTTATAAAGCGCTACAAATGAAATTGCTTCATCGTACCAATTCAGGGAATGCATAATAATGAATGCATAAACAGGGATAGACATTGAAGTGCTTTCAGTATATCCATACTTTAAGCTTAGAAGAATATTTTTACAGGTTAGGATCACAAACAGTTGCTGATTAGTGATAAAAGCACTATTGAGTAATTGAGTAATTAAATTCACTAGTGCAATTTGTTTTACATCGCTCATCAAGGGTAATTTTAGATGTTCAATTTTGGTGTGTCGTAATTGAAACTTTATTTTATAGATAGAGAGCAAAATATGTATTAAGTTGGGTTTCTTTGGTATCTTCATGCCAAAATGACGCAATGCATTTAATCCAATTTGTAGCGCTTCGGTATGATTTCCTAACGTAGAGAGCATCTCAATTTTCAAACGATAAATCTCAATTTTATCTAAGGAGCCGCTCGCGTGTTTTAAAAGCTCGCTAAAGGACTTATCTGCGGTTTTAAAATCCCCAACTAAATACCTGCACACAGCAAATTCTTTAAAAAGTTGGAATGTAAGAGGGTAATTTTTTTTCCAGTTATATGGTTTTAATAGTTGCACACCTAAAGATAGGTGTTCATTAGCAACATCATAAGCGGATGCTAATTTTGCTTTTTGCCCTGCCCATAAGTTATATTGGGCCAACTGCAAACGCTCACTTGATTTATGAATTAATGAAATGCTTTGATTAAAATGTTTTAATACATCAAAGATACGCACATCGTGTGCTACAAGAGGCTTATCCTTTAATAACAATCTTCCTATCTTTAAATGTATATCGGGTCTTTCCTGTTCCTTAATCAGTTGATAAGCTGCTTGCTGAACACGATCATGAACAAAAATATACTGTAGTGAAGTGTTTGTAAGCGAGATGCTTTCATTTAATCCCATCAAACCGGATGTTTTATAGGCTTCCTCAACAGGATAGATTAGATTTGCTTTAATTGCTTGCCATAATTGTTCTGCAATTTGGCTAATGGGTTGGCTGTTGATAATTTGCAGCGTTTTAAAGTTGAACTGATAGCCAAAACATGATCCTAATTTTAAGATTTCTTGTGTAGGTTTTGGAAGTAAATGAATTTTAGCCGTTAAAAGGTCAATGACATTGTCCGTTGCACTTTGTTGTTGAATTTTGATTAAATCCCACTCCCAAGCTCCATGCTCATAAGAGAAAGTTAATAAATTTTGTTGATAAATTAGTTTTAGGAATTCATTAATAAAAAATGGATTGCCATGAGTTTTATCAAAAATACATTTTGCTAAATCTTGGATTTTCTTTTGTGCATTTGATAGTGTATCGGCTAATAACATTTGAATGTTATTTAAGCGTAATGGCTTTAGAATCAAGGTACTGACGTTTGCTTTATTTCTATTTAGGTTGTTAATACTTAACTGTAAGGTGTGATTTTCATTGATTTCATTATCGCGATAAGCACCAATAAGGAGTAAATAATTTGTTTCGCGATCCTGTAATAGATTTTCAATAAAATTAAGTGAAGAGTTATCTGCCCATTGCAAATCATCTAAAAACATAACAAGTGGGTGTTCTGCTTGCGCAAAAATACGTACAAAATTTTGAAATACCAAGTTAAACCGAATTTGTGTTTCAGCAGGGCTTAGTGGAAGCACTGGTGGCTGTTTGCCGATTATGAGTTCAACTTCTGGAATAACATCAATGACAACCTGTCCAATATTACCTAAAGAATGTATCAGTAATTTTTTTAATCTTTCTAATTTGCTTTCGCTTTCTGACAACACTTGTTTCACAAGGTTCTTAAATGCAGCAACTATCGCACTATAAGGAATACTTCGCTGTAACTGATCAAATTTACCCTGAATATAATAACCTCTATGCTGAATAATAGGCTTATGTACTTCTTTTACTAATGAGGTTTTTCCGATACCAGAATAACCTGCAATCAAGATTATTTCCTTGCCACCTAAACTGATTCGATTAAATGCTTTGATAAGTTTATCTACTTGCAGCTCTCGGCCATATAAAGTACGAGAAATACTTAAGTGATCGCGAATATCATTTTGTCCTAGGACAAACTCATTAATTGATTTCTTTTGTTGCCATTGATTTAAGCATTCTTTAAGATCCAATTTTAATCCAATGATGCTGGAATAACGATCTTCAGGCATTTTACACAATAATTTTTCAATAATTGCATCCAACATTTTGGGGATATCTGGCCTAATTTCTAATACTGGCGGTGGTTTTTTGGCAATATGACAATGTACTAATTCAAGAGTATCCACTGTTTGAAAGGGCAATCGATTAGTCAGCATTTCATAAAATGTGATACCTAATGAATAAAAATCAGTGCGATAGTCAACAGGACGGTTAATACGACCTGTTTGTTCTGGTGAAATATAGGCTAAGTCTTTGGCAAATGTTCCCAGTTTTAGATAATCAAATGTTTCTTCAGTAAGCTTGGAAGAGGTGCTTAAGTCAACCAATTTAAGGTTCAATTGTTCTGGATCAATAACAATATTAGATGGTTTAATTTCCTTATGAATAATATTGCGCTGATGTAATTCTCCAACAATATCAACAAGTTGCAATGCTAAAATCAAAAAGCTCTCAATATCCAATTGGTGCATAAGAAGGTATGACGTTAATAATTGTCCTTTTACATCCTCTAGAATTAAAACAGGCATTTGTAAATTTTGTAGAAAATCATAAGCTTTAATAATGGTGGGGGCTTCAATCATATTCAATAAATAATATTCATGTTGCAAAATTGCCAAATTTTCAGAGCTGGAGTGTTGTTTGCTTGGTGTCTTGAGAAGAACTCTGCGACTATCTTTTAATCGCAGGGCATAATAGGTATCAATATTATGGTTATGCCTCATTTTTTCTCGTAATGCATAGCCGGATATAGAAATCATTTATTTCCTCAGCAATTCGTTAGACGAAGGGCACCCCAATACCTACTTTATATTATAGAAGATATTGGGGCTATCTCCCAAATAAGACATAAAGCAGGAATAAGAAAAGGTGTCAACTAGTGGTGCTCTGTTGAACTTGCAATAGGATATAAATACCACAGTCTCCCAGAACACCGCAGTTGCAATAGCTTAATCACCATAAGTGATCTTTTTATATTTTGATTACTAACCAAATTTGGACTATATCGGTTGTTATTGATCGTATTTTGCTTTACTTATCAAGTGGAGTAACTTTTAGCGTGCTGTAGATTGGAGTTGTTTATGCTAATTCAAGCTTGGAGATAAAGAGATTGAAAGGGTGTAAAGATGAATAGTTCAGTAATGAATTTTCTTAAAAAGTATAGTATTGTTTACAGCCCGGATTGCCATTCTTTAAGATATGTTATGTCATCAAGAGTTACGCCTGAGGCAGACAAAAAGTATCAAACCATTCAAAATGTTTCAGAAAGGCGGGCCGGTACTTTAATGTCTCCCTTTCCAAGATTTCTAACAAAATTGGATATGTATTACAATTTTAAATTTAGTAAGTTTTCATTTACTAAAGAAGCTCCTGAAATAAACCAAGCGCGAAACATCAATACAGAGAAAGAAGTGATCAATGGAATACTTTATGCTGAAGATTAATTCAGTATGTCTTATAGCGTCCTTTACTTGCTAAATCGTTTGTTATTCAGAGCACTAAATACCGCGCATGAAGCGCGGTAGGTCTCTTAATACAGCAAATTTATGCTTTTTCGGCACCTACAGTTGCATTACCCATAGTGTAAGAGTGTGCTCCTGTACCAGCTAATTGGCCTTTATCTACAATTAGATAAACATCCCGTATAGGGCGTCCTTCTAACCAACATTCTAAAATTTCACGAGTGCCTGCTGCATAACGTGCTTGTGCAGAGAGTGAAGTTCCTGAAATATGAGGGGTCATGCCATTATAAGGCATGGTTCGCCATGGATGATCTTTAGGAGCTGGTTGAGGGAACCATACATCACCTGCATAGCCCGCAAGTTGCCCGCTCTCACAGGCATGTACAATAGCTTCACGATTGCATATTTTTCCTCGAGCGGTATTAATCAAGTAAGAACCACGCTTCATTTTGTTAATCAATCTCTCATCAAATAAATTTTCCGTCTCGGGTGTCAGAGGGCAATTAATGGTCACTACATCACACGCCTGTACTAGAGATTCAACATGAGGATGAAAAACCAGTCCTAATTCATGTTCAACCTTTTCTGGTAAACGATGGCGATCTGTATAATGCAATTTAACATCAAACGGTTTTAAACGTTTCATAACTGCTAAGCCAATGCGTCCGCACGCAACAGTACCGACGGTCATTCCTTCCAGATCATAGGAACGTACGACACAATCAGCAATATTCCAACCTTTTTGCACAACCCATTGATGAGAGGGCAGATAATTTCGTACTAAAGAAAGGATCATCATAACGACATGTTCGGCAACACTGATGCTATTCGAATAAGTAACTTCTGCTACGGTAATGTTATGTTCTTTGGCGGCTTGCAAGTCTACATGATCAGAGCCAATCCCTGCAGTAATCACCAATTTTAGCTTTTTTGCCTTAGCAATTCGCTCAGAAGTTAAATATGCGGGCCAAAAAGGCTGGGAAATAACTACATCTGCGTCGGGTAATTCTTTTTCAAAAACAGAGTTTGGACCTTCTTTGTCTGAAGTAACTACAAATTGGTGCCCTTGCGATTCAAGAAATTGGCGCAAACCTAATTCACCAGACACAGAGCCAAGTAAAGTACCAGGTTGAAAATCATGTTGCTTAGGAGAGGGCACACTTTGACCATCAGCATAGTGTTCTATCTTTGGAAGCGTATCTCGAGCATAATATTTGGGATATCCATCAATCGGATCTTCATAGAGAACGCAAAGAATTTTAGCCATACATTTGTCCTTAAATAAAATGGTTCAATAGAGTCGAAGCGTTCAATTTTATTTCATCTAGTGTTTGTGATGACAGAACGCTAAATTTAGCAGCAAAGTTTTATTCGATGCCAAGTGACTGGAACAAGATAATGAATTTATTCTGTTAACTTGTAAACTATTATTATTAAATAAATTTTTAAGCTAATGCAGAAGCAATTGATAGAGAGATAGTCATAAAAAAATTGTACCATCATCAAAGATGCTACTTACTATTTGAATGGATAAGCAACAATGATGTTTCTAGGCAAAACCTAGGTGCAACACCAAGTGACTTTATTGTTTATATTCATGTGTTTTGGGTTGATCAAGTTGCTGCTCATTTTGTATTTTTAATCCTGGATATTCCTTTTTAAGCACATCAATTGCATCCTTTGCAAATTCTGGCCTAATCGTTACCTTAAGCCTATCTGAGTGCATACCATGTCCCATAGGTTGAACTTGGAATTGCTGATCTCTCTCGAATGTATTTTTTCGGGCACTTTGATCATTGCAAATGGCTAAAAGTGCATGATAGGCAAAAATCATATCGCCATTGTTAGATAATATCCCATCAGTCATAACAAGGGAGCCATCACGTATAACCTCAACTATTGTCTTGTATGTCATAATTTCCTCACTTTATGGCCTATTTGTATATAATATTAGCATAAAACATGGGCAAAGCCTCAAACCTTCATTTATCAGTAAAAAACTTTATTCCAGAGCAGAAAGGCATTAGGATTATTTTATTTCAAAATCCAGTTAAGAGGGGAGTTTTGAGTGCCACTCATAAAAGCGCGTTTAGATGCTCATTCTAAGATTGAATTTACAAATACCTTACGAGGACTTGCTGCACTATTTGTCGTCATTTCTCATTATTTAAGTGCCTTTTGGTATAAAAGGGACTATGTAGCTCATCTGATTAATGCACCATTATTAACACCAGAGGCTCATGCAACACCAATTTATGTTGCATGGCTTAACTTATTCCCACTTTTTGACTGGGGATCTTATGGGGTGGGTTTATTTTTTATAATCAGCGGATTTGTCATTCCATTTTCACTTCAAAAAACGAATAGCCTAGGCTTTTGTGTTAATCGCTTTTTTCGTATTGTACCCACTTATGCCGTTGGATTTAGCATTACTTTATTGACTCTTTTTTTAGGTGGAAAATATTTTATTACGATATGGCCCTATACCTTACAAGAAGTATTAATTCACTATATTCCTGGAATTCGAGACATACTTGAATCGAGAAATATTGACGTCATTATCTGGACTCTTGAGGTGGAAATGAAATTCTATCTCATTGCTGCGTTGTCAATCGCTTGGTTTCGTAGGTACTCTCTAAAGGTTTTTTTTATACCCGCATTATTTTTTCTTTTAACCTGTTATCTATCGTATAGGGTCCCAGAATGGGCTACAAGTAATTTGCCAGCGTTCATTCGATCAGAAATTTATATGATATCAACACAATATCTTATTTATATGTTTATCGGTGTCGTTTTTCATTATTTATATTGTCAAAAAATTACACCTGATTTGGGATATTTTATTATCGGTATTTTATTGACCATGTTTTGTATTGCTTGGCGTGTAGGACCTTATTCAGGAAGTTTAATCATAGTTTGGAGCTACGCTTTTGCTTTATTAACATTTTTATTTGCCTACATATTTCCTCATTTTTTTAAAGCAAATCCTGTATTTAATTTTCTAGCGGACATTAGCTATCCATTATACATTGTTCATAGTATTGCAGGTTATGTTGTTCTCCGAATGATGTTAGATATGAATTTTGAATTTTGGTTATCTCTACTCATCGTTGTTATTACCTCTCTCTTGTTGTCATGGTTCTTACACGTATTGATTGAACTGCCCTCTCAGACATTGGGTAAAAAACTTGCGAAAAAATTAAGCGCAAACATAGAAATACCCCTATTTATAAAAAAGATGATAAAGTCATTGAGATTGAGAGAATCACACAAATTAACCTAGGAAGTTTATGTCAGCTCATGAAACCATTTTAAGTAAGCAAGAAAGAAAATGGATTTTAGATAGACGTATTACAAGACTCTCTGACAACAAAGAAGTACAAATTTATCCAATGGGAGCCGAACGCTATTTAGCCTCGGCATTATCTGGGAATCAAAACAAACACTATGATGTTCGCACAGAAATTGAGGGAAAAGATGTGTTAGTCATTCCAGGATATGGCAATAGTAGTTTTTTATTTGCCCTAGCGGGTGCAAAAACTATTACTGCCTATGATAAAGATCCAGTTACGATTGCCTGGATGAAGGCTTTTAAAAAATACTACCTTTATCGCGAATATGATGATCGTGGAAAACCACTTCCTTCAATTGGCGAATTATTTGCTGCACTTACCTGTTGGTATCCGCCATTAATTACTTTATCGAGCGGAAAATGTGCTAATTTTCTATTTTGGATATTACATCCAAACTCATTAAGAAGAGCATATATTCACTATATGGTCACACTGGTTCAGCATGCAATTCAATCTAAAAGCCATGATGATTTTGAACTGGATAAAGACATTCAATTCTATGTGGGAACACTAGATAAGGTACTTATGAGTGATAAAAATCAAACTTTTGATACGGCTTTTGTCCCATATTTGTTAGGTGTTAAGAATGGGATAGAAAAAGACAAAGAGATAGTGAGTTTTATGGAGCAATTAATCAAAATTATTCCTAATGGTCGCATTCTAGTCAGCCCATCTAGAGACATTAAAGAATATTATGTTATGGGAAAAAGTTATTTTGTTACAACAGGTTATTCCGATATTCAAGAAATACCTGAGTTAAAAACTTATGTTGTTGGCGAAGACAGATACTGGTTTCGAACTCAAGGACTTGCAATATTTGGATCGCAGAGCAATGAATGAATTATTCAATTTGAGGAAAGGATTATGGAATATAAAACCTTAGGAAATACGGGATTACTTGTTTCTACTCTTTGTTTAGGGACAATGACTTTCGGTGGAAAAGGCTTTTGGGAAACAGTTGGTGCGGTTGACCAAGCAGGTGTAGACAAACTCATCAAAGCCTCTATGGATGCTGGGATTAATTTTTTTGACACTGCTGATATTTATTCTGAAGGAGAAAGTGAACGTATTCTAGGCAAGGCGTTTAAAAACCTGAATATCGCACGCAAAGATGTGGTGATCGCGACCAAAGTATATGGAAGAGTAGGGCCTGGTTATAATGATATAGGAGCCTCACGAGGTCATATTATGGATGCTGTTGATGCGAGTCTTCGCCGTCTGAATACTGATTACATCGATTTATATCAGATCCATGGAAATGATTCGATTACACCAGTAGAAGAAACATTACGAGCACTTGATACATTGGTACAGCAGGGAAAAGTACGCTATATCGGATGTTCTAATTGGCAAGCTTGGAAAATTGCAAAAGCGTTGGGAATTTCTCAATTTAAAAACTTGGCTCGTTTTGATACGTTGCAAGCTTACTATTCGTTGGCAGGACGAGATTTAGAACGAGAAATTATACCGCTGTTAGAGTCTGAAAAAACAGGGCTTCTTGTGTGGAGCCCGCTTGCTGGTGGCTTGCTTTCAGGTAAATTTAGCCGTGAAAATCAAACACCAGAGCACTCTCGTCGCTCCAGCTTTGATTTTCCTATTGTGGATAAGGACAGGGCTTGGAAAATTCTTGATGTACTTAGACCCATCGCAAAAAATCATAATTGCAGTGTGGCACGTGTGGCATTAGCCTGGTTACTCACCAGACCTGCTGTAACTTCTGTCATTATTGGTGCTAAGCGTATCGAGCAATTAGAAGATAATTTAGAGGCTGTGTCATTAAAATTATCTATTGATGAGATAACTCAGTTAGACGCGGTAAGTGCCTTACCACCTGAATATCCAGGATGGATGCTTCCTTTTCAATCTATGGATCGATTAGACCCGACCATACAGAGGTTTTAAAATGTTCACCTTGTAGCCTGGGTGCGCGCCCAGGCCACAAAACGCTAAAAAATTAGTTGCTCATGAGTCTATATTCACTGCTAAACTAAACAGAATCCTAATTTTTAAAACTGAGACACAAATGACAAATCAGCAAATTGATTTATTCTTTCAGTCAAAAGCTTTTGCCGTGATTGGCGCTTCATCCAATCGTGAAAAATATGGAAATAAGGTTTTACGTTGTTATCAACAAAATGATAAAAAAGTTTATCCTGTAAATCCTAAAGAAAAACTCATTGAAGGATTGTCTGTTATCGCCTCGGTAAGTGATTTACCCAGCGAGGTAGATAGCATTTCCATAATAACCCCGCCTGCTGTTACAGAAAAAATTGTTGAGGAAGCAATTCAAAAAGGCATTAAAAATATTTGGATGCAGCCAGGTGCAGAAAGTGATAAAGCCATTCAAAACTGCAAACAGCATAAAATTAATATCATAGCGGGTGGACCTTGTATTTTAGTGATACTGGGTTATAAAGAGCATTAAGATCTTTTTATCATTATCGAAACACTACAATTTATTTTTAGAGAAGAATAATATGCCTTTTGCCATATTATGGACGATTATTTGACCGTGCTTATGAGGGATTTATGTACATGTGGTCTGAACTATTAATTACGCTTGTTCTTATTTTAATATCAGCGCAACTATTCTCTAATGCATTAGAATATTTTGGCGAACGAATAAACATTTCAACTGGTGTAACAGGCTCAATATTCGCTGCGATTTCTACTGCACTTCCAGAAACAACAGTACCACTTTTGGCACTCATTGCAGGAACCTCTAACCGACAAGTTAATGAAGAAATTAGTGTAGGGGCGATTTTAGGTGCTCCATTAATGTTATCAACCTTGTCAACTTTTATTATGGCGTGTTCAGTTATTAAAAAACGTGGCATTAATGGTTACATAGCACCAGAAATTACTGGATTTCAAAGAGATCTGAATTTTTTCTTAGTTGCGTTTACACTGGCTGCATTAGCGATGTTTCTTCCGTTAAAGCCCAACTATCTGCGTATTTTATTTAGTGTTCTGCTTATTACCCTTTATTTTATCTATTTAGTACTGACATTCAACGCATCTAAAGCTTTGGTCGAAAATGGACATGCTGTCATCACCAATGAGCCCTTATTCCTAGCTAGATTAGGCTTAAAAACCAATCTTAAAACCATCCTAATCCAATTAATGTTTGCCTTAATTCTTTTAGTATGCAGTGCGAAAGGATTTATTCAAGGGGTACAAGGAGTGGCTGAAGCACTTGGTGTACCTGTTCTGCTTTTATCGTTACTCATTATCCCTATTGCAACTGAATTGCCAGAAAAAGTAAACAGCGTGATTTGGGTGCGCAAAAATCAAGATACTCTTGGCTTTGGTAATATCACGGGTGCGATGGTTTTTCAGGGGACATTGTTACCCGCATTAGGGATTCTTTTAACACCTTGGCGGCCATCTAGAATAGTATTGACTGGCATCCTAGTTACATATCTTGCTACAGCATGGCTAAGATTTAGCATTTCAACTCATGGAATTAAAATTAGTACTTTGTTTTTAAATGGGATTTTATATGTAGCCTATCTCGTGATCGTGCTTTCATAATACATATGCGCTATGAATCGGTAAGTCATAAAATTCTTATTTAATTTTCACAATGAATAAATTATAAGCTCGTATAACGAGCAATAATAGCAAGCGGAGTGTATGCTTTATGAAATATGATGTCGTTGTACTGGGAGGTGGAGTTGTAGGAGTATCGATCGCAACTCATTTGCAAATGCGGGGACGTTCTGTCGCATTAATCGATTTAAAATCACCAGGCAGCGAGACATCATTTGGTAACGCCGGATTGATTCAACGTGAAGGAGTATATCCATATGCCTTTCCTCGAGATATTGCTTCACTGATTAAGTATGCTTTGAACTATTCTCCAGATGTCCGATATCACCCCAAAGCGATACTCAAACTGGCACCTTTCTTATGGAAATACTGGATGAACTCCCATTCATTTCGCCATGCAAGGATCGCTCGTTCTTATGAAACCTTAATCCAATATTGTGTGAGTGAACATCACGCACTTGCAAATGCCGCACAAGCTCGCCATTTATTGCGCCCAGGAGGGTGGATTAAAGTCTTTAGGACTTCTAAAAAACAAGATGCTGAAATACAATTTGCTGAACAGTGCAAAGCTGAATATGGTGTCCAATTTGAGTTCCTTGATTCATCTTCATTACATCAAATTGAACCTGATCTCGATCAATCATTGTTAAGTGCTCTTCGGTATACAGACTCAGAAACTGTAAGCGACCCTGGTGCGCTGGTAGCAGCCTACACAAAATACTTTGAGCATCTTGGCGGCCAGTTCTTTTTTGGGGATGCATTCACGTTATCTAATCAATGGACCGTTAAAACAGAGCAGGGGCGGATCCAAGCTGATGATGCTGTGATTGCTTTAGGCCCCTGGTCAGATATTTTATGTTCTCGGCTAGGATACCGCTTTCCACTTGCAGTGAAACGGGGATATCACATGCATTATGGTGTAAGGCAAAATGTACATCTTTTTCATCCAATACTTGATATTGAAAACGGTTTTTTACTAGCGCCCATGTCACGTGGAATTCGCCTCACTACAGGAGCTGAGTTTGCAAAGCGAGATTCAAAAAAGACCCCTGTGCAACTTGATTTAGTGGAGCCTATTGCACGTAAGCTTTTTCCGATTACTATGCGACTCGATGAGACTCCTTGGATGGGATGTAGACCATGCACTCCCGATATGCTTCCCATTATTGGTTCCGCTCCTCGTCATAAGAGGCTTTGGTTTGCATTTGGACATGCACACCATGGTTTGACACTAGGACCAATTACAGGCCGTCTGCTTGCTGAAATGATAACAGAAGGGGAGGTAATTGTTGATCCATTACCGTTTAGTGCAAACCGATTTATTGCACCCCAGTCTTAGTTTTGCTAGTAGCTTACCGAGTTAATTCCGTGCTATGTACATGACTTTAATTGACTCATTGACAATTAAGTGTTAAAAATCATGAAGTTAAAGAAAAATATCCCTGCTACTTGCCCAACTTTTAATTATGGATTAATTTATGGTAAAACATTTAAGGAATATAATTACCGTCTCACTGCTAATGATTTGCCACAATGCTTTTTCCGGAAGTGGTTCATTTTTTAATGTTTCTGCAACAGGAACAGCAGCCGCAGTACAGATGTCTCTATGTTTAAATGGAAAAGGGAAAACATCATCATGTCAAACTCATTCTGTTTCAGCCTTAACATTAAACATACTTACGACAATACCTAACCATACCTATACGCATGCTGGGATTAAAATAAATACACCAGGGTATGCTCTTTCTAATTGTAGCTTACAAAAGAATGGATATTGTCTATTCTCTGTAAGCAACACAAAAACAGCAACTATTGTACTGACCCCACAAACTTGCCAAGCAAATGTCATTTCTTTTTCGCCAACCGCTACAAGCGTGAATAATCCTGGTGGAAGCACACCAAGCACAGCACAGAAATTTGAAATCAAAATGACAATGTGTAATTCTCAGGGACAGCCACTGATTCCAAGCAAAAATAATCCAATCCATGTCGATGTTTATGGCGCACCAAAAGGAGTGATCCAGCCAACTTCAACTACTACTAGCACCGGCTCAGTTACTTTTACCTATAATGGGAAGGCGTTTCCCAATAATATTTCGATCAATGCTTGGATTAGTGACAGCAGTAATAACGGTGCGGCCCTTGGCGTTACTCAGGTATTACAACAAAATACACCACCTTGCTCCTATAGAAACACGAGTTATCAGGTACCCTTGGTACAAACTCTCCCATATCCCTTGCAAGTAATGGCGGATGTAGGTTACAACACGTCATCATCAACAGCCACTCTTAATAAATTTACTATTGATACTGGTTCTTTGGGCGTAATTGTCCCTATTCATGAATTGCCAATCTCCAACGTCATAGGTCCTGGAGCACCTGGAGTCAAATATTATGATAGTAGTGGAAATACTTATTCAGGTAATTACTACTTAGCTCCTGTCAGAGTGCAAACAAGCAACGGTATAGTGCAAACTATTCCAATAATAGTTCTTGGGATTGATAAAGCCTATTGCAGTGGCCCGACCACCAGATCTTGTTATTCAAACCCTCCTACACCAGATCTACATTATATGGGAGTTGGATTTAACCGCAACAGCACTGCTACTAATGATTTGTTTAATTCACCCACGGCAAATGCTTTTCTTCATTTAACCAATGCCGAAAATGGGACCAATCTAAGCCCGGGTTACTACCTCACCCCGAACGATACAACGACAGCGACTGGGCTCACACTAGGGATAACGAATAGCAATGGATATAACGTTGTCAACCTATCTCCCAACCCTGCAGTTCCAGGTGACTTTAACGCTCAAGCAGGTTGTTTCAGCTTTCCAAATTCTCCGCAGACTAATCAGTTCTGTGGTACTGCGCTTCTTGATGTGGGTATTGATTCGATGTTCATTGACTTACCCAAAGCCCAATGGCCTGCTGGTACCTACAATTCAAAAGATGAAGTACCTGCAGGAATTAGCATGTCTATTTTAATGGGATCTTTAAGCACACCTGCGATGCAATACAGCTTTAACACCGTTAATGGAACCTTGCCGCCAATGGATAGTCCGACTCCTACTTTAGTTCAATGGATTGACAGCACCGCAACCGGTCAGGTTTTTGTAAATACTGGTCGTCGCCCATTATATTTTTACGACTATTTTTATAATGGCCAATGTGGACAAGTAGGGTTTAAGCCGTTACAGTAGTGCTTAGCCAAGGGATTTACCACATTTTGGCAGGAGATAGAATGAATGATTCAGTTAAAATCATTACTGATTTTAAAGAAAATGATGGTATTTCTAAAATCATTTATGACAATTTAAAAAAATTTAATGAGTCAATTATTGGCACCTATGAAGCAAAACCTTTTATCATCCACGCGCAAAATAATGCATCAGAGGTTCTTGGTGGCATTAAGGGCGATGTATTTGGTACTTTATGCAGAGTGTTTACTGTCTGGATCCATGAGAAATATCGTCGTAAGGGATTAGGACGCGATTTATTTAAACAATTAGATGTGTTTGCAAAAGAAAATAAGTGCACAATGATTCAACTAGATACTGCAGAGTTCCAAGCAAGAGGATTCTATGAAAAACTTGGTTATCAGGTTATCGCCACATTACCCGATAATTTTATGGGCTATACAAGTTATATATTGAGAAAAAACTTGCTTGATTGAGCATATCAATGATGAACGGATTTTGTTATTAGGTGGTATAGAGATAATGGGGCGACCAACCGATTTAAGGATTATCAAGGTTTCTTAATGGTCTTAATTTTCCCAATACAGTCATTTTTTTTTGCATGCTGATAACTCATACATCAACCATTCAGAGCAATGAAATTTTCTGGGAATATTATACTTTGAAACAGACTCCGGTTTTACCAGACTTTCCACTTTTGCTTGGAGATTTCCTGAAAAGATTATAAAAAAATAAGGAAAATTAATGCTTGGTTATTCATTTCTTGATCTATTGCAGGACATATATAGTTTATTTTGGTATCACAAAAACAAGCAATGGGCACGATATTTGTCACCTTTATTGCTATTTTGGGATAAGAATTACTTTTTAGATTTTTCCGACTTACAGGAACTAGCAAAGGAGCGTAATTTAATTATTAGTCAAGGTGATTTTCATCAACTTAAACATCATTTTAATAAAAATGATGGGCAAAATTTTTTAAATAATCAAGATTTAACATCTAGTTTAAATATTAAAAAAATTAAAATACGCATCAAAGGCACGTGGCTATACTTATATATTGATTCTAATAAAAAAGTACACGATTTTTATTTTAGCAATAATGATGATTTTGGTGCTGTTAAAGAGTTTTTCAGAAGTTCTCTAGCATCGAATGGTTTGCCTCATAAAATAAACTCTCATTTAGCCAAGAAAGAAAAAATGATAAGAAATAAATTTGATATTATAAAGAATAACTCTGATCTAGATATTTTTTAAAAGTAAAATTATCTTAATCATCAAAAAATTAAAGGAATAACTTTAATATTGATTCTACCTTTTAATAGATACAAAGGAAAAATGGCATATCTGCTGCGGTTTTTACTCTTCTGATTGTACTCATTGTGATTGCATTGAAAAGTTGTTATCCCTATATGGGAAACAATAGCTGCAAGCTCCGTATTAATTAATGCAACTGTTCAATTATTATTTGATTTTTACCATTTTTTTTTGCTTGATATAGTGCTTTATCCGCAAGGCTAATCGCCGTTTCAATATTAGATGAAGAATCACAATGAATATTAACAACTCCCATACTCAATGTAACTTGCTCTAAAATTAGCCGTTCATTTATATTGAAATGACTATGCGCTAAGTTTTCTTTAAAAAGCCGCTTAATTGTTTTGCACACAGAGATAGCTTCTTCAAGAGGTTGATTGGCAAGAATTGCAGCGAACTCGTCTCCTCCGAGTCGAAAAAGCGTATCATTAGCTCGTCGACAAACCTTGTTGAGCAAATCTCCGACGTCAATTAAAAATTTATCACCATAAGGATGGCCGAAATTATCATTAATTAATTTAAAGTTATCTATATCCATCCAGATAAGATTTAAAGGATATCTATTGCGCTTAGCACGCTCAAACTCATGTGGGAAGATCATTGCAAAATGTCTTCTGTTATATAAGCCAGTTAAAGGATCAGTGATAGACATAATTTGTAACTCATAAATCAATGCTTCTTTTTCTTGAGATAGTTGCAATGTTTTATCTGATAATTTTTTATTTATTTTTGCGAAAATAGTGAGCATCACAACAAATATAAAAAACATGGTCGCCAAAATGGCTCTATCCATATTTAAAAGCATATAATTGTATATGATGACGGGTAAAAACATAGGGAATATATAGGCATAATAGGATGGTAAATAAACAGAAAGCGAGGCAATTGAGGCAGCGCTCATCCCACCAAGTGCTAATATAATAATGAATTCATAAAGCTCTGTTACATAAGGTAAAGATATTAGGTAACAAGAGCCCCATACAATCGCCATGACTAGTGTAAGTAAAAAAAACGTAATTAAAATATATTTTTTTTTTACTTCATATAATTTGTTTTTAATAATGTGGCAACAAAAAAAACATCTAATGAAACTAATTAATAGAATTCCGACATACCACACACTAACTAATAAGAAGGGGACCTGATGGTATATAATAATGGCGAGTAATGTGGCCAAAATAATATTAAAGGGAATCGCCTTTTTAGAGCCCTCCAAAAGTTGCACTGTTCCCTCATTGCTTAATTCAAAGATCATTTTATTTCTCGTCCATAATCCTTATTTCTGTTTTAATATATTATAGCTACTGATGTTTGAGTATCAGCAAATAGTGGTAACTACTTAGAAAATTAGGGATAGTAATTATGTCAAAATATTCTCCAGCGTGGCCTCATGGCGATATTATTAAAGCATTTGAAAATGTCTATGTTGTGCGTGGTTCAAACATAACCTACTTTGCAGATACGCGGATTCAACACAGCAGGAATATGACCATTATCAATTCGAACGGTGATTTAACACTAATTAATACCGTACGTCTTAACGAGGAAGGGCTGCGAGCACTCGATATGTTAGGTTCAGTCAAACATGTTGTTAGCATCGGGGCATTTCATGGAAGGGATGATGCGTTTTATTTAGATAGATATCAATCTGAGTTTTGGACTGTTCATCCTGAAAAAAAAGCTTATATTACAAGATGCTTGCAAGACAATAATGCGTTACCAATAAAAAATAGCCATTTTTTTATGTTCAAAAATTCATCTCCTGCTGAAGGTTTCATATATATGAATAATCAGGAAGGCATAATTATCACCTGTGACAGTATAAAAAACTGGGTTGAAATCGACCAATATTTTAGTGAAGATACGGCAAAAATGGCGATATCCCAAGGAGAAATCACAAAAGCAAGAATCTCGCCTATATGGCTTAATGCCACAGGAGTACATAAGGCTGATTTCGACTATTTGTTACATTTGCAATTCAAGCATCTTATTAGTGCGCATGGAGATGTTTTAAAAAATACAGCCTATGAGGATGTTAAAAATTCTGTGGAACAAATCAATAAATAGCCTACGTACCACGAAACTGTCATGACATGTTGCGGGGAGGGGCGAAGTTGAATTGCTCATTAGCTCATAGAAAAAGCTATTTCAATCACATCATTTGGAGCAAACATAGATTTAAAATATTTTAAACTTTCAAGCCTGGACTGATCATTTTGGTCGCGTGAAAGCAAGTCTTGCCCATACAATGCCATATCTTCGACAATTCGTTCATGCCTGTAATAAGACAAAATTGTTTGATTGATGTTTGTGCTACCATAACCCTCATAAAAATAGGAAATTTCATGGGGTTTATTCCATACATTACCAACACCACCACCAATGAACATCAAATCACGCTCTTTGGGTGCTAATATAGGTTCATCCCAATCAATAATGTAAATAGATTCTTTATCTACCAATACATTACCCGCATGTATATCAGAATGGCATAATACATACGTATCTACATCAGGTTTCATTTTTTTAGATAGTTCTTCTGTAGAATCAACTAATCGGTAAATAGCGTCGATATTTTGTTTAAAAAAAGATTTAAAGTCAGCAGTAATTATATCATCTGCATGATTCAATTTAATTTGACTATAAAAAGACCTGACTATTTCACGCCATTTAGTTGAATACGTTTCTTGTCTTAATTGTTGTTGAATCGAGGCGGGAACTGATGTTTCGTGAATTTTCTTTAATACTTTTCCAAGCTGTGTCCACTGTTTTTCTGTTAAATTTTGAGTGAAACCATTTGGTGCATGGATAAATGGGTACGCAATTATTTTAAAATGATCTTCATACTGGAATAATTTTGCTTCGGATGTCTGGATAGGAAAAATAATTTCTTCTATTCCAGCGTCATGCAAGAGGCTAATAATTGATAAATTAATCTCATTATGATCGCCGAATTTTACTTTGACGAAATATGAATTGGATTCGGAGTCAGCCTTATATCCAAACGCACTCATATCTGCACCACCAAGGATGAGTTGTACTGCATGAATATTTATTCCGTAATGAACGTTTAAAAGTTCGATAAGTTGTTGCTCATGAATGGTCTTTTTTAGCATAAGAGTTAAATTATTATTTGGAATTTAGCGTAATGGTAAAACAAATCATATGGCCAGGATACTTTAATACGCGTATAGATGCTTAATCGCTATCATTTTTAAAATTGCTAACATGAGATCTCCGGCGTTTTAACCATATAGTCTTCAATGTAGCCTTTAAAAAGGCTACGTCATCTTGAACAACGTTGACAAAATAGAGTGATCTGTAATGTCCAGTGTAATATTTCTTCTCAAATTTAAAGATATAGTGCGTTATAATGATTGCGATTATGGCGCAAACAAAACCGCAGGGTAGATCAACAGCATAATGCTGCAGAGTATATAGCGTTGACAGTATATTAAAAATTAACCACGGTATAAAAATAAACCCTAATGGCCACCAAAGTATGATTGCAAAATAAGTAATAATAGTCCCCCAAGCAACATGCATACTGGGATTAGTAAAAATGAGTGGGTATTTTTGATGCGGGTTTGCAATAGCTTCTTCAAGATCATGCAAATAGGTCTGGAGCCTTTTACTGGTGACTGCTTCTTCATATTGCTTTTGTGTTGTTGAAATGGACGATACAGAGAATATATTGTTTCGATACATTTCATTTGGAGATACTGCAGGCAAAGCATACCAAAATGGCATTGCTAAAAATGGCGCGATAAATATAGCGATTAAGAATTTCCGAAAGTATAGCTTGTTGAAACAAAGCAATCCTATAAGCACAATAGCAAGAAATAAGGGCAGTTTAGAGTATGCCTGGATTAACAAGTAATCAAGAATATTGCTCATTGAGAACTTCTGTATCCAGATTTGTGGATAACCACCAAAAATCTTATCATCCATGGACATATATAATTGGCTAGCAGCGATTATACTGGTTCGAGTAGAGGTGGCGGCTACTTGACGTAAAGTGAGAGAGAAGACCACATTATATAATCCTATCGCGAGCATAATATAGGCCACACTTAATAAAAACTGTTTTAGATGAGTTGTAGAGGGAGAGTCATCTTTAGATATTTTTTTTCCTAGCCAGAATCCAACCCAACTAGCCAACTTGAAATAGAAATAAAGAGAGAAAAGAATAAACCCTATTTTAATTAGATAACCACCATAAAAGAAACTCCACAAAATAAAATCTTTTTTGCTTTCCAGTAGGAACAACAAGATGGACTTTTCAAAAAAACAACTAATTAAAATCCAGATGGCCGGTAAAATGATCAAGACATAAGTTTCGACTTGGAAGCTTATTAAAAACTTCTTGAAACCAAATATATATGGCTTAAACCAATAAATTAAACTATCCATAACAACTAGTAGTGAGGGTGATTATTATAATTGTAGTAGTAATAGAGGTTCTAGTACAATAAGCACATTTTCCGCTAATTTTCTGCTATATGTAAATAAGTATTTCCCCTGGTTCATAGTCCAATTCATAAGGCGAGAGGCAATGTACTATAATTTACTATATCGTTCTTTTAAGGACAGTCATGCAGGCAAGATACGAGGATTTGATTCAACAGAACTCCACAGCCAGAAGAAGGTTTAGAGAAGACTAACGTGTCCTCTCCATCAGATTGAATAAATACCCGCTACAAATTACCAATATCTAGCCTAACCTCAGACTGGATCTACCTAATTCCGTATCAAACGTTTCAATTGTTTGTTCTATGATGTCAACACATCGTGTACCGGCTTTACCAGGTACATCATGAAAATAACTTTCCCAGCCACTATTCCAAGCCTCTCTTAATGCATCATACCGGGCCATAGGATCCACGTGGTTTGCTTCAATTTTTGCCAATTTTGCGCTCAACTCTAAGTCTTCTAGTGAGGAGCAGGGAGGCAATGCAGCATATTGTTCTAAAAGAATCTGTTTTAAGCGAGTATAATAATCACTGCCCTTATCATGTACAACTGGGGTAACATCTAAAATACTCAAAGCCTTCCTAATGTAATACTTAGATCTATCATTAGGTCTATCAGCAGATTCATTGATAACAAACATACGATGTGAATCTGTTTCAGCTAATTTATGAGTTTTTGATATTTGTAAATAATGCCCTAGGGCTTCTTTTGTTTGCTTTGAGAACAGAGGGGCAACTTCACGAAGCGCAATTAAATAGGAAGTTTGCACATTTCGTCCAAATGTATTTGGCATGAAGGCGATTTTTAGTAAATAATCATTAAGTTGCTTTGCTTTTTCGTGAGGACTAATATCCTTGTTCTTCTCGAGATTTAGCAGAATGGTCATTACATCATCCTTTGACACTTTTACACTGACTCGATGATGAAGTATATAATCATAAAGAGAAGTTTGCATGTCAGACGTTAATTTGGGCAGCACCTCATTCAAAACATTTAAGTAAACTCCATTTGTATCATGCCCGCGTCTTCTATATTCATTCATCAGCTCAATGATTTCTGCATCTATTTTTCTTGCTCTCTGAGCTAGTGCAGGACTACTTCCTATTTCATTTATTTTTTTTAATGTAGCTAGGAATAGAAAATACAATTCAATTTCATTTTTAATATCCAGAACAGTTTTTTGCTTACCTAAATCAAAGGATCTAGTATCTTTTTTGCCAAGAATTTTAACTTGTTTCGTTTGATGCTCAACCATACACACATTATTCATTAGGTAAGCAGCCACATCCAAATTGATATGTTTCGATTTTGTTCTCACCCCTTCACCAATAGAATGACCACAATAAGTAAGAATTGAATGTATATCACGCCCCGTACCCAGTATATCAACATGTTCTCTTGCCCAGGTGGCGTGGTGTTTCTCTGTATCCGACAACATGAATTGATGATTTCGAATTCTTTCCAGTAAATCTTCATCTGTGATGGGCATATCAGCATGCACTACATTAAATGGATCGGCTCCCTCTACATGAACTATATAGGGTAATGAAGAATAGAAGTCCGCGACTAACTTTAAATCTTTGGGTGAACAATCTAATGCCCAATGGCCACCAATATCCTTATTTAATAAGTGCTTACTTTTGCCATGGTAATAGTCTAGAAAGATACTCTCATGATTTCCACGAATCACTTGAATTTCTGGTAAGCCAGCTTTTTTGCGTTGTCTATTAAACTCTATAATAGTTTTAACGACATCTAAGCTACCTTTGCCTCTGTCCGTGAGATCACCTACAATAATTAGACGGTCATTATCTTCGAGTGATGATATCAAGAGCATTAACATCTCATCATTACCATGAAGATCTCCCACCAGGATATCTTTCCCTAGAACGTTTTCTGGCAAAACAGCAATGTCTTGTTGTGGTAAAGATTTTCTTGTACTGTGAACCACCTTGTCTCTCGCCATAATTACCTTCTACAAAAAAACAATATGTGCAAATTATATACAATAATTATTAATGAAATATTAACTTTGGAAAGCCCAATAAATTAGTATCGGAGAAACTTGCCGATGACACTGAAGGTATTGCGTGATACATGTAAGTTATGAACTGAGTGAAAGATGGAGCATTTTCACTGTCCAGACTTTTAAGTCGCTATTCAAGAATGAGAGCGTGATTGGCATAGTTAAACGCTTTAAAATTATTACAGACTGCTATAGAAACATTTGATTGCTGGAGTTTATAATCTTACGCTTGAAAGAGGTTATACAAGAGGATACGGTTGTGCCTCCAAATAAAATTCGCGATAATAAATAATTCATACTCAATTAATTGGCACCCGATGCTGAACATTCTAAACGATATTGATTTAACCCCCTTAAATACATTGCACTTAAAATCAGCGGCGTCTCATTATGTTGTCTTAAATCAAGTCGAACAATTAGATGAACTGAGAGAAATTATTTCTAAATTCTCCAGGTTTTTTATCTTGGGAGGTGGGAGTAATTTAATTATACCCATCCAATATCAAGGCTTAGTTATTCATAATGAGTTACGTGGCATTACAATTACTAAAGTGGGACAAGAACAAATTGTTACGGCAATGGCAGGTGAGAACTGGGATGCTTTTGTAGCTTATTGTAACACTCATGGTGCTTTTGGGTTGGAAAATTTAAGCTTAATTCCAGGCACAGTGGGGGCAGCGCCAATTCAAAATATTGGAGCGTACGGAGTCGAGGTTAAAGATTTTATCAAAGAGGTTCTGGTATATGATATTCAAACTGCAAAACTGATCAGTTTGAGCAATAGCGAATGTCAATTTAGTTATCGAAACAGTTTTTTAAAAAATAATTCGCGTTTTATAGTTATTAGCGTCAGTTTTACTTTATTAACAGAGCCTAATCTTAATGCTAATTATGGTGATGTTGCACAAAGGCTTTCATCTATAACTAATCCAACACCGTATGACTTACGTAATATAATCATTAGGATTCGTCAAAGTAAATTACCCGACCCCGACGTGCTAGGTAATGCAGGTAGTTTTTTTCATAATCCTATCATACCAAAGAAAATGGCGCAGAAATTAAGTATTCAATACCCTAATTTACCGACGTTCCCCACGCATGATCCCGAGAAAATTAAAGTATCAGCAGGGTGGCTGATTGATAGTTTGGGCCTAAAGGGATTACGACAAGGCAACGTTGGCATTTACCAGGAGCATGCATTGGTTATGGTAAATTATGGCGGTGCTTGTCAAGCAGAATTATTGGAGTTTGCCGATTGGATTCAATCGCAAATTAATGAGTATTATGACGTAGAACTTAACATTGAACCCATTATTTTAGATTGAACTTATCTAAGTTCGCAACCAAAATACTGATTTTGCTCGTGTGTTTGGACTTCACAGCAAAGCCTGCAGCCTGGGTCAACTATACTCACCGACATACCTAGCTTTATTTTTGTACTAGCATAAGTTCAGCTCCAAGGTCCATCAAGGATATGAAAAATGCGTATTTTCAGTATAGATCTTAATCTTATCTTAATAAATGCTCTTTACAATTCCTAGCTTTTTCTAGGGCTATATCAAATTAACCCTTATCTCATCTTGAAATAAGGTCCTGCAATTAATTTAATCCTTTAAGTCCTATAGTTAAAAGAAGTATTGAGGAATCATTATGCAAAATAAGTTTGATCAAATTACTCCATTAATAGGAGAACCAGCGGAATCTCAAGAATTTGTAGTAGGGCAGGTTGTTTCACAATTGCCTCTCTCAACTTTAGAATTGTTTAAAAAGAGATTAGATCACTGGACTCAAACAGATGTATCACCATTTGAAAAAAAATATGACTTAGGATCGTTGTTTAATCAATACTTGACCGTGGCTCATTTAAAAGCAGGTATACGTAGTCTAAAAGATCTTATTTATATACTAAGCCATGCTAAAATGTCTATTGAAAATCGTTATCTCCTACTACATAAGTTAGCTACTGTTTTCCCAAAAGACTACCCTAATACAGTCCTTGCTCCCCACTGCGATGATCAATTTATGGCATTACTGATAAAAAACAAAAATGATTTTGATGCACTTATTAACCTGATAACAGAGTATCCATTGAAGCAACGCGCCATACAATTCCAGATGTGGGCAATATCAACCTCAAGCTATCTTCAAAATCTTATGGTGGGCAATTATGAAATGGCGCCTTCAGCCCCATTTTTTATCGCGCCTAAAACCAATCCCTATCAACCTATGACTCAACCAGTTTATCTACAACCACAAAAGCAATTATCTATACAACCACTCCAGGTACAACAGCCAGTAAACCAACTTCAAGAACCTCTACAAGAAGTTAATACTGTCTTAAATACTTTTATTGATAAGGTGAAACGCGTTGATAGAAGCAAAATGAATGCACATAAACATTTTGAAAGTTTATTATTTGATAAACAACTTACAGTGAGCCAATTAAAATCAGCAATTCATAATTTAAATGATTTGCTCAGGATATTCGACGAATGCAAATTAGCGTCAGCTGCTTGCTATGCCGTAGTTAACTTTCTTATTTCTGAATTCCCTATAGCAAATAATAAAAATGCAAACCATAGGGCCCACCCCTGTGATGAGCACTTTCTGGAAAAAATAATACACAGCAAAGGCGATATAGATAAAATTTGTAGTTATATGGTTCACAATAAACGCGTACCATTTGTAAATCGATTAATTCATTGCTCTAGCCATGGTAAGAAAATATTAGCAGGTCAAGTAACCCCGCCACAAAAAAACAATACTTCTTCATTTGGCTTTTTTGCTTCAAACATTCAATCAAATGTAGTATTACCCCCTAAGCAAACTACTCAAGCTCCATGGCTAATAGGGGAAGATAATCTGAAACCTGTTGAGAGGGAATCACCAAAAGCACGCCAAAGTCCAGAAATTGCAGAGCCTAGAGCAGAAAAAAGAGCTAAAAATAACCTTGGTGAAGCTATTGAGAGAAGAAAAATTGATGATTCGGAACATCCTTTGGGTCGACTATCCATATTTTTTACTCAACAAAACAATGCACCACATCAAATAGAAGAGCCTGCAGGTGGGGAATATGAGTATTTTAGGAATGATTCAGGAAATGTGATGCCCATACTTTAGTAATACTGATTGGTATTTAACGGTTTCTTCTACAAGTTCTATACCATAGATGGGGGCTGAAGCCCAATGGAACGAAAACCTACGCTAAGGTTATTTTTCAAGTTCCGTTGGGTGTTTCAGTGATCTAAGTTGTCTATTCAGACTCGCTCTGCACGTATAAACGAATAGTGTCCAAGTACATTCACATGTTTATGGCTCAGGGGGATAGTCGTGTCTCATCCTCTTCTATCCAGGTGTAATCATGGGAATTTAATTTGATTTTCTGAACTTTCATTATTAACGCGCCAACGTGATGGTCAGGCAAATGTTTTCTACATGTCCTAAAATGAGTACATGTTAAACAAGCATTAGCATGGGGGCATTTTTGCTGTGTTAGGGGTGGGAGCAAAGCTCATTAGGGAGAGTTTGATACATAATATTTTTCTTAGCCACCTAGCATTAATTTGAATATCTGATGATTCAACTTTTCCTTGGGTATTCACGAGTTTTTCTTGATATTCAACAAAAGCAGCTTTCATAGTTTCATTATGAATATAAGCAGAACGAGCGGTCATTTCTGGTGACTCATGACCTAAATAATGTTCACCATTACTTGGGGAGCACCAGAATTAATCATTTAGGTGCTAATAGTATGTCTAAATTGATGAGAACTAAAGCGCCAAACAACGCCATTCCTATCGACAATATTTTTTCGAGAGCTTTATACCGGTCTGGAATGATTTTGACATTTTCAACAATTGTTTTTCTTGCTATTTTAATATAATCAATTGCTTACATTAATTGTTCACCATCGACAATGGAATAACCTTATTAAGGTTAATAAGGCCAAGTAATGCAAATAAGGATAAAATTTAATTTTATTATCTGCATTTAAATAAACGATAAATGCCCGTTTCGTCAAAACGTGGCTGACCGGCTCATAGGAAATTCTCATGGGGAAATTTTTAGACCAGTTTAGCAAAAAAATTGCGGCAACGGATAAGAAATATAAACGTAAACTTTACCAGACCTATCTAACCGCTACAGAGTGGCGCAATGTTGAAATGTCTGAGGAATATGCTGCTTTTCTCCAAAAAGACAAGCCATTTTATCGTTATCCCTTCTTCAAACAAATTTATGTGTTCTGGCAAGTTTTCTTTCAATCTTACTGGGCTGCGCGAAAAAAAACATGGGCATCTGGAGCTCCTATTTTCTGAATACATGCTCATGAATTTATTCATTGGTATTAATTGCACCATAGAGTTTATGGTAAAAGGGAGTATTTCTCTATTCTTATGGCCGTTCTTATCTTCAGAAAATAAAACGGAATTTCAGAGACATATTGCCGCTTTATTTCAAGATTATGCAGAGTTTATTCATCATACGCCTTTTGGTTATCAGCAAGAGAGGGGGGGCTAATTATGAGGCGCGAGAAAAGGGCTCTATTAATCAATTATATCAAGCCTGGCCCCAAACATATTGCAAACGCTTTTCCCTTTTACGCTCCATTTTTGTTAAAGATTTGTATTGTTTACACGGGAGGGTTGGGGCCTATAAAGTTTATGTGACTATCAAACTTCGGATTTTAAATGGCGCAGATAATAGACTCGATGAATAATTATTATCAAACAAATGTACTATGCTCATTATAAAACTTAGTTTGGCAAGCTCTCTTTAGAGCCTGCGGTCAAATATAGGCTACTGCATGCCATGGAGCATGAGTTCGGCTCTTGCTGCTGATTCTATACACTCGATTTCGGCGGAGCCAATTGAAGCACCTTTAAAGAAACCAATGTGAGTTAAAGCCCCCGCCGTAACCACCCCACAACCTCCGCTTAAAAAAAGCAAGTTAGTGGCAGCGGCAGAGCCTGTTGCAATACCTGTTAGCAAGGCAAAAGGGCCTGTCCATGCGCCAGCGGCGCACCCAATGGCAAAACCAATTGAAAATACTAAAAGACTGGTAAGAGCCGCTGTAACAATAGCAGCAAACGCCTCTTTAAGGGGTATGGGTTGTTCATTCAAAATTTTCTTGCATTGCTCGGAGTAAATTTTGATCAACTGCTCTTTATCTTTTCCCCCAAACCTCAGATAGGTAATTAATAAATTGGTTTGATCGCCAAGTTGAACAAATTGCTCATCCGATAAATTAAATTCTTCGGCAGCAGAAATAAAATCATCTATAGCTTTGTAGAGAAGCGACTTAGGATCTAACTTATTCCGGGCTTGTTGTAAAGGATAAGATGGACCTGGGCCAAGCGTCTTCATTCGCTTTGAAAGATTAATTAAGCTTTCGCCTTTATCTTTAGCTGAAAAGGAAATACATTCTGCAAAACCTTTTGTGTTTTCAGGGAGTTCGTTGTTTACTTCATTAAAAATTGTGAGGATACGGTGGTCATCATCAGATTTATCAAGTTTTGTGCCCACTAAAATGAGGGGCGCCTCTGGATTGCGTGCTCTAAATTGAGCAATTTTTTCTTTTGTCTCTGTTGCATTATAGTCTTCTGATAAATCAACACAAAAGAGTGCTATTCTTGCATTTGATAAAATATCAGAAATTTGTTTTCCATGTTTTTGACGAATGTTAATTTTGCTTATATCCCATTCCTTTGAATTGAAAGCACTATAAGTAGAGGTGGATTTTGAAGATAGGTCAACGGGCTTACCAGTCAGCAGTTGGCAAAGTGTAGTTTTACCTGATTTCGAACCACCAAAAACAACAACTTCAACAGCCATAATTTTAATCTCTTAAAGGGAACAAATTGGGCGATTGTAATGCATTTGGAGAGGGTGGCATAGAGGCCTAATGTAGGTGCTATGCGTTTAACTCTGATTATCTCAAGATATCTAATTGAATAAATCTTAATTGTCGCGGCTTCGATTCCCGCAGCCTCTACCATGGCAATAAAATTGAATAAAATTATCTAGTAATGTATAATTTATACACAATAATTGTATTGCCTGCAAATTATGAGTAAAAAAAGAAAGTTGTCTTATATTGTTGACGCTAGTGAGTTGAGGGTTAGATTTACCAAGTTAAAGGATTCAATTGAAGCAATAAATGATCCTGGCTCATTTATCCCAAACAGTCTACATAATTATTTGATCCAGAAAGACATATATGAAGAAACTATTGAAAATTTAAGAACTTCCAGTAAACAGGATTATTTTAAAAGTAAAAAATTGAATAATTATGCCAAGTTCAGCAGCGGTACTGAAAAATTAACCTCCATAGCTTTAAATGAATACAATTATGGGATAAGAGATTATTTTTTGGAATTACCTGAAAAAATTCAGGAACTTAAACAAATTAAACGAGAATTAAAAGCATTGATCCACGCCGCTGATAATCGTGCTCCATCTCTTTTTAAAACTGGGAATGTGAAAGGGGCTATTCGTGATGTGATAGATTTGGAAGAGGTTGGTCAATTATTATCCTTTGCTGAAGAAACACGCGATCTCATGGAAGCCAATCGCGAGCTTTTCTTATCGAGTGATAGTAAATTTTATATTTTAAATTAATTGCGAATTGTTCAAGCCTTGATTATCCGCGTGAATTAACGTTGGTTTACATTTGCGCTTATCCCGTTGCTAAATAATCTGTCCAAATTGCTCTGAGTATTCTTGATAATTTCCCACATGCAATGGGGGTAGAACTTGAATTGTGAAGAAATTGGGGAAGATTTTTGCTTGCATTATTCTAGTGTGAGTAAAATAGTTAAAAAATTATCACTATAGTTTTGAAATTCACAATTCAAGGCCTGACCCCATATACACACAAATAAATTGACAATGTATCTACTGATAGATAGAATACTTATTATGAAAATTACAACAACACAAGAAAAAATATTAACCACTGCAGAAAGTTTAATCCAAACGATGGGTTATAACGCTTTTAGTTATAAAGATATTGCGCAGGTGGTGGGTATTAAAACGTCAAGTATTCATTACTATTATCCTGCTAAAGAAGACTTGGCTGCTGCCGTAATAGACTGGCAATTGAATCGACTGTCATTGTCTTTAAATGAACTGAAATTTAATGCATCTTTATCTTTGCAACAAAAGTTATTGAACTTTGTGGATAAGGTCATTTCTTTAACTGTGCATGATGAGATGAAAATGTGCCTAGGTGGCATGCTGGCCTCAGATGTAATTTCATTAACAGAAAAGGTTAAGGTTAAAGTCCGAACTTTTTTTAATGTTATGGGCAAGTGGATAAAAGAAGTCATCAGCGAAGGAATTTCTGATAAAGAAAAACTAGACATTATTCAACTGGAGGAACTTTCTAGGTATATTTTAGTTCAACTAGAAGGAGGCTTGTTAATGTCGAGATTGTATGAGGATATTTCCTATGTTGAAACAGTGAAACACTATATTAAAAAAACTTTTTAAAATTTTTTATCTAATTAATCTATCTATCGGTAGATAGTTTTTTGGGGCTATGAAATTTAAACTACTATCTATTGGATTTACAACTTCTAACTATGCGAGTAAAACAACCATGCGAACTAGCGCGAATACCATTCATAAAGCTACTTATATCAATATGGAAAGCAAACAAGAATCCATGTCAAATTTTGCAGAATTTCTTAAAAAAGGAGCGCAACTTGTGCGACAAACCGAACCCAATACCGCACTTTGGTTTGCGTTAAAGAAAGATAATCATCTTGCTGTTTTTGATATTTTTTTTGATGAAAAAGGAAGGGAGTTGCATTTTACAGGCCAAGTTGCTAATGCCTTAAAAGAAAATGCTTCGCAATTGGTAGTAGGGGGTTGGGATCAAGGTGTGTTAGCTAATGTATGTAACTATGATGTCATTGCTGCTAATAATTTTAATTTGAATATGGTTTTGACCGCTAAAGAAGCATCTTATATTGTTTTTAAGGCAAACCCAGGTAAAAGCCATGAATTAGAACTCTTATTAAAAGGAGGTTCCCAACTTATTAATACAACAGAGCCAAAAACTTATTTTTGGGTTGCTTTAAAAACTGACAAAGATACTTACGCTATCTTTGATGCTTTCCAAGATAAAGCTGCTCAAAAAATGCATTTCTCGGGCCAGGTTGCTTCGGCGCTACAAAAAAATGCGGAACATTTGATTGCAGGAGGATGGGAAAAAGGTGTTCTAGCTCATATTCATAATTTTCAAATTATAGCTTCATCCTAATTTTGCGCACTTTGGTGCGCCTTACTTTGCCTTATTTTTGTATCGCTTCACCTTTGGTTTGAAGAAGTAGGCTTGGTATATAGCCGCGAATTCAAATGCATCTCTTGGGCTTCATTTAATTTGAGTCGACTTTATTTCCCCAAGGATGTATTCGTATTTTCTTTAAATTCATGAGAATTAATACTTTCCAAATTGGAAGAAATTTTTTTTATTAGCTTTAATAATGAAGATTCTGAAGAGTTACTATGCTCACATTTACTTTGTAACTCATATATTTTATGTTTAAAAAATATTTTCAATTCCTCTGAGTTTTTTGGAGGACTATGTCTTAAAATATCAAGAATATTTTTTGAGTCGTCCAAAATATCCTTTCTAAAAACTGAATGACCAGCTACGTAAGACCTTAGAAAATTCAGCTCTCCATTCCCTTGGGTTTTATATTGGCGTTCAAAAGCCTGATAAAACAAATCAATTTGATTTATTGTACTACAAAGTTGATTGTCGAAAGACGAACTATCTATTTCTATTCGGGTGTTATACATGATAGCGAAGCCTTATAATGTTTTTTTAAAATACTACCACATGTTACAAATATTCCAAGATTGGCTCGCAATCTGCCATATTTTTTCCTGAATCCGCCATCCCTGATTTTTCACTAAGTCTGATTATTTTGATAATCAGACTTAAAGTATAAAGTGTAGGGTGGTTACAAGTCATAAGTGCAAGCGCCTTTTTATAACATAGTGTTCATTTTCATCTTCATTTCATGGTACAGATTTCTTCCGTAAAAACTTCATTTGGTGATGCATAACCAAGGCTTCTGCGTGGTCTATTATTTAATTGGTCTGCGATAAAAGCAAGATATTCATCTGTGATGCAAGTAAAACTTGAACCTTTCTTTAGATATTGCCTGACTAGACCATTGGTATTTTCGTTCAATCCACGTTCCCATGATGAATATGGATGAGCAAAATAAAAATCTGTATTGAGTTCTTTGCTGATATTTTCATGATAAGCGAACTCGGAGCCGTTGTCTGCTGTGATAGTAAATACAGCGTCAGGAAATGCTTTTAACCCCGCTATTGTTGCTTCAGAAACTTTTGCTGCAGTTTTTGTTTCGACTTTTTTAAGAATGGTTTTTTTTGAAACACGTTCAACTATACTAACTACTGCTTGCTTCCGTTGCTTGCCAATGATGGTATCAATTTCCCAATCCCCGATCCTCTTTTTTTCATTAACGATAAAATGAAAAGATTATGCTTCTTTGCATAACCACTAATTTGGTCTGGACTCCAGTTTTGTTGAAGCTTCTCGCGAACAAAATTTTTGGCATAATCAGTAAATTTTATAAATTTATTTTTGTTTTTATGTCGCTGATTAGCGTTGCTTTGAGCATAGTCAGGTTTATATTGCCATGATCCAAGTAAAGGTAATGTTGCGTTTTAATTCACGGCTGATGGTTGATTCGTGTACTCCGATTTCTTTAGCAATGTTGCGTTGCGTATACCCTGCTTTCCAAAAAGCTAAAATCTGACATCTTTGTAAATAATTTAAATGTTTATAACCCATTTCGTACAAATTCCATTTGAAAATTAACCGATAGAATTATATCAACTGGATTGGTTAATTAATAAACAAAACTTGCACTTATAACTTGGATCTAAGTCATAACGTTGATTAAATAATTTATATTTAGCAACCATTGTGGAGCGTTAACATGAAAGTTCAGAAAGTCATTGTCAGTCCTTATGAAGAAAAGTTGGCTCGTATTAGATAATGAATACAAACCTATTAAACACATCACAGAATTCATAAAGTATTTACGTAACGTGGATAAGTCACCATGTACGATCAAAGGTTATGCGCATAGTTTAAAGTTGTATTGGGAATTTTTGGCAGCTCATGAAATCGATTGGACTGTGATTAACATCGGTATACTGGCCAAATTTGTTGGTTGGCTTAGAACCCGCGAGAACGAAATGTAACGCCCAAATTTATAAACGATGACATTATCGCTCAAGAGGATGAAAGCCTAATTTATATTCGATTAAAATTTAATTGGTCCTTTAAAGGCATCATCTATCGGTGGCAAGGATTTTAATGAAATCGCTGGGCTCATTTAGTGAACCAATCACCTATAATAGACTAATTGCTTTGCGAAAATAGAGTAAAGTGATATAGAAAAAAATTGAACCAATAAAGGCAAGCGCTGCTAATTGTGGCCATATGATATCTAAACCTGCACCACGAAATAAAACGGATTGCGCCAGTATGACAAAATGGGTGATGGGTGCGGCAAGCATAATGGTTTGTACTAACTGAGGCATATTTTCTCGGGGTGTCATGCCTCCTGAAAGCATCTCCAAAGGTAAAATAACCAAGATCAACAAAAGTCCAAACTGTGGCATTGAGCGTGCTATGGTTCCCATGAAAATACCCATAGACGTTGTTGCAAATAAATTCATTGCACTTCCTAACACAAATAAAGAGATGGAGCCTTCAATAGGGATAGCCAATAACTGATGTACCACACCAATTAGTGAAAACGTGCTGACTACTAAAACCACCAATCCCATGGCACAAATTTTACTGGTCATGATTTCAAATGGGGTAATAGGCATCACTAATAAATGTTCAATAGTGCCATGTTCGCGCTCACGAAGGAGCGCGGCACCAGTAAGCACAATAGATAACATGGTTACATTATTTATGATTTCCATAACAGCCCCAAACCAGGTTTTGCTTAAGGTCGGATTGAAGCGAACCCTCAATACCAGATCTACAGGAGGTACAGCGACTTCACGATAATGCATTAAAAACTCAGTGATTTCTCCACTAATAATAGTTTGGATATATCCTGAACCAACGAAGGCCTGACTCATACGAGTCGCATCAACATTTAATTGAATAGAGGGCTGGCGTCCAGCCAACAGATCACGCTGAAAATTAGGTGGAATATCCAGGGTGAAAGTATAAGCTCCAGAATTAAGTCCTGAGTCCATATCCGTTAAATTGATGTGTACAGGCCGAGTAAATTGAGGGGGATAAAATGAATCGGTAATTCTTTGTGATAAAGGAGATTGATCTTCATCAACTATGGCAATGGGGGTTTTATTTAGCGTCTCTGGCAGAGCTGTTGCGGCAGCGTAAATGGAAATCGTAAATGCAAAAACAATTAATACCAGCATGATGGGATCACGTAACATGCCACGCAGTTCCTTAAATGCTAAGTAGACTATATTACTTATTGCCATTTATTACTCCTGCTTTTTTATGCACAACAAGCAAAGACCCAATAAGACGGGTACCGTAAATAATAAAGAAATAAAAGCGCCATGTAAGTCATTAAAGCTAAGTCCTTTTGAAAAAATACCGCGGGATATAGTCAGAAAATGAGTCACTGGATAAACATGACCAATCATTGCTCCTAAACCCTCAAGTGACGATACAGGATCTAATATTCCTGAAAATTGTGAAGCAGGGAGAATGGTTAGAATTGCCGTTCCAAAAATCGCTGCAATCTGACTGTGCATAAAAGTAGAAATCAAAAATCCCATAGATGTAGCAATCACTACATATATAAAAGCGGCAATCACAAAAGTTAAAAAACTGCCTGTAATTGGCACTTTGAAAAAGAAAACAGAAAGAGCAATCAACGCTAAGAAATTAAACATGGCAAGACCAATATAAGGCAGTAGTTTCCCTAGCAAAAATTCCATTTTAGTAACTGGGGTTACATATAAATTGATGATGGAACCTAATTCTTTCTCGCGAACAACCGCAAGTGCAGTTAATATCGCAGGAATCAACATTAAAAGTAAAGGAATCATCGCGGGAACCATCGCTGGTAAACTTTTTACATCAGGATTGTAACGGAACCGTGTTTCTATATTGAAGTAATCCTGAGGATTGTTTTGCTTCAATTCAGGTATATTATTCGCCAGCCAATGTTGATGTAGTCCCAGAATATAATTACTTGCTGTTTCGGCGCGCTGAGGCATAACCCCTTCAATCCAAGCCCCTATTTGTACTGTCCTGCCTCGCTTGATGTCGCGGGCAAAGCCACTGGGTATTTCAAGTGCCAAATTCAATTGCCCGGAACGCATTCTTTTATCTAATTGACTGTAATTTATGATAGGTGGGTACTCACTAAAATAACGTGAACCTGCAATATCAAGAACATAATTCTGACTTACAGTACTTTGATCTCTATCCCAAACCGCAAAAGAGAGATTTTCCACATCCAGATTAATACCATAACTCATAATAATCAGGAGAATGACACTGCCTAGAAAAGCTATAATTGCACGTATGGGTTCACGAATCAGCTCTAGTGTTTCTCGTCTGCAGTAACTGTACATTCGTCTTAAATCAAATGCTGATCTGCATTGAGTTTGTTCTTTTGGAAGAAAAGAACTTTCTTTTGTTTTATCTGCTGATGAAGTAATTTGAGTTTTAGGCTTTTCTTTTTGTGCTTCTTCAAGGTAGCAGATAAATGCTTCTTCCAGGTTTTTCGTTTTTTTTATTTTTATGAGACTGGCTGGCTTATCACTAACTAATACTTTTCCTGCATGCATCAGAGAAATACGATCGCAGCGTTCCGCTTCATTCATAAAATGGGTGGAAATAAAAATAGTGACCCGATCCTGTCGAGCCAGGTCAATTATTAATTGCCAAAATAAATCACGAGCTAAGGGATCAACACCCGAGGTAGGCTCGTCCAGAATTAAAATTTCCGGCTTATGAAGCACTGCTACGGCTAATGAAAGTCGTTGTCGATACCCTAAGGGTAAAGAGTTGGGATATTCATTAATGACATCAGTTAAATAAAAGCGATTCACCAGGTGATTAATATGAGTACTCACTTCTTGTTTAGGCAAATGGAATAATCGCGCATGCAGTAATAAATTTTGAAAAACTGTAAGTTCCGCATACAACGAGAAAGATTGTGACATATACCCAATTTGTCTTCGGATATTGAGATCATGAGCATCAACGGTGTTACCAAAAAGCCAAACTTGCCCCGCACTAATTGGCAATAACCCAGTCAGCATCTTCATCACAGTGGTTTTTCCACAGCCATTTGAGCCAAGAAAACCAAAAATTTCACCACGTTCAATACGAAAGTTTACTGAATTTACTGCAGTAAAATGACCAAACTTTTTGGTCAACTCTTTAGCTTCAATAGCAATTTCAGCATGTTCTTGTTGGGATCGTGGCCGAATAACTACTTTTTGATGATGCTTTTGTTGTTCTTGAGGCAATAAAGCAATAAATGCTTCTTCCAAGGAGTGAGTCTGGGTCTGCTCCAACAAATTAGCATGGGTTCCTGTAGCTAAAATGCCACCATCATTCATAGCGATCAACCAATCAAATCGTGCTGCTTCTTCTATATAGGCAGTAGCCACGAGGACACTCATTTGCGGTTTATCCTTGCGTATGGTGCTGATTAACTCCCAGAATTGGCGCCGTGATAAAGGGTCAATCCCCGTAGTAGGTTCATCTAAAATTAACATATCGGGCGAGTGAATCAGGGCACAACATAAGCCGAGTTTTTGTTTCATCCCACCTGATAATTTGCTTACAGGGCGATCCTTGAAAGGCAAAAGTCCTGTACTGGTCAACAATCGCGTAATATAATGTTCGCGTTCTTTTCGTTCATGGCCAAATAAACGGCCAAAAAAATCGATATTTTCAAAAATTGAAAGTGATGAATAGAGATTTTTTCCTAGCCCTTGGGGCATATAGGCAATACGTGTACACACCGCATTACGATGCTGGGCTCTTTTCATATCGCCACCTAAAACCATAACTTTTCCTTGTTGAACCGCACGTGCTCCTGCGATTAAGGAAAGCACACTGGATTTCCCAACTCCATCTGGTCCAATAAATCCGACGATGCGGTTGGCTGGAAGCTTGAGACTGATTTGTTTTAGTGCCTGTGTCTTGCCAAACCAGAGGCTCACATTATCCAACGCTCCAACCAGCTTGGTATCTTCTTCAGTCATTTGGCACAGTCACCTGTATGTTGGCAGGCCATTTACTCTTGGGATTCAGCTGAACATAAGCCATGCCGGGTAGTCCAGTTTTTACTGCATAGATGTATTTTTTTAACAGTTTTGGGGAAATTCGAGCCTTAATGCGAAACATCAGTTTCTGGCGTTCACTCGCCGTTTCAACCGTTTTAGGTGTAAATTGAGCCACATCGGCAACAAAGGTCACTTTTGCTGGGATTACGTATTGAGGAATTGCATCAAGCACAAGATGTACAGGGGCACCGATCTGTACCCTTCCAGCCTGTTCTGTTGGTAGGAAAAAGACCATATACACATTGGTCAAATCCACCATGTTCAATACTTTTCCTCCAGCAGCGAGCACTTCTCCTGGTTGAGCAACACGAAATTGAATACGTCCATCAAGAGGTGCGACCAAGGTACTGTCTTTAATATCTACCTTCAAACGCTCTACAGTGGCATCTGCTGCATCAACGGATAATTCTGCACCACTGACCTGTGCTTCTGCGGTTGCTATCATGGCATCCTTTTCAGCAACTTGGGCATTTGCTGCTTTAAACACTGCTTCTGCACTATAAAAAAGTGCTTTTGCTTCATCCAAACTGTCCACAGAAGCTGCTCCTTTAGCCACCAGCTTTTCAACTCGAAACAATCGATTTTTTGCTAAATTTAACTCAGCTTGACGCTGTGCTACCGTAGCCAGGGCAACTTCTTTTTCATTTTTCCGTTGGATAACCTGATACTTGGCACTAATCACATTACTTTGAGCTTCTTTGTATTTAGCTTTTGCTTCGCGAAGTTGAGCCTCAAGGGAATCGGCATCCATTATGGCGAGTACTTGACCTGCCTTTACAAAATCACCCTCGTCAACCAGGATTTTTTTTATCCTACCTGCAACTTTAGTATCAATATCAACTTCTATCGCTTCAATCCGTCCATTACCACTGGCAAAATCACTACCAAGTTCTCTTGGTTGAAAGTATTTCCAGACGGAGAATAAAAAAATACCTAAAATGATTACAGTAATTCCCAGCAGCAATTTTGATTTCTTGCCTTGTATCATTTTATAAGCCCCTTATAGGCTAATATTTTTCATGTCTATGCCCCTTGCATTGAACGGAGTAATATGCTTTTATTGCAAGCTCACATGAATTTCATTTATATTTCAATAAGTTTAGTTACTTACTAAGATAAATGCCAGCGCTTTATGGTTCTAGCTATAACGGGGCTAGGCTGAGTAGAATGGCCGGAACACCCCGGCTCCGTTTGGAGGTAAATTTCAAATGAGAATCATTTTGAAATCAATAAGGCATCAAAAAGAAATCAAAAAGGTAATACTGATTTAGGTGCTTGCTATAGTCCGAAATGCTTAAGATCACGAGATAGGATGATCGAACCTGCATTATACCGTTTTGGTCAAGTGTATCATCCATTTTTACTTGTTTTGGGTGACGGACTTTATCACAATAACAGAGTCCGTGTGTAATATTTTAAGCTGTTGACAACGGCTTGATAGCGCGGCCGCATAGATACAAATTCTGACTATCATCCACATTAATTTGTGTTGCTATTCGCTCAATGATTTTATAAGGAATTTCAGTCAAATCACTGCAAAAAGTGCCAATAAATCTAGCCGTAGTTAACTGAAGCGCATAACCCAACCTGCTAAATTGACCTCGTTTATTTCCTATCCATTAATTATCTATTGTAATGTTTGCCATATAATAAATAGCTTCTTTTATAGCTTTATCAGAACAATTTTTATGAGGCACATCAGCTTCTTTACATAAACCACCATGAGGCATTAATCCTTTTCCAATACTTGCTTTGTAGAATAAATAATCAATTGCTGTTTTAAATTGGTCTGGGTGGTCTTTCGATTCAATTTCAGCTTTATTAAATCTGATACTCCAGGCTTTTTTATCAAAGGCAGCAGGAGCATGCATCCTTTTAGCAAAGGGAGGAGCATGGCAAGTTTTGCATGTTATTTCATAGGTATTCCTACCTAAATCACTGGCTATTAAGGGCGTAGTAAATGCAATCAGAAGAGTAAATAGTCTATTTTTCATTCTATGTCCTTTATAAAAGTAATACGAACCTATAAAATCGAAGCTAGTTTCCGATTTTAACATTTTGCTACTGAAAAATCTTATTGGATTTTCGTTCATATAATGAATTAAAATGCGAATATATTTGCTGATTCCCTAAATATTTATGAAAATTTCTTTTTTTAGCACACAAAGATATGAACGGCCCATTTTTGATCAAGTAAATCAACTCCATCATCATGAAATTAATTATTATGATTTCCATCTGAATTCAGGAAGTGTCGGGGCAGTTCCTCCAACAGATGCCGTATGTTGTTTTGTGAATGATTCCATTAATGCCAAAGTAATTGATGGACTTTATGAGCGTGGTGTCCTGCTAATCGCTTTACGCTCTGCAGGATATAACCACGTTGATTATGCTTATGCACAAAAAAAAGGAATAAGCATCTGCAGGGTTCCCTCCTATTCGCCACAAGCGATTGCAGAACATACCGTAGCATTAATTTTATGCCTCAATAGAAAAGTTCACCAAGCCTATAATAGAGTAAGAGAAGGAAATTTTTCTCTCAATGGATTAATGGGATTTAACTTATATCAAAAAACAGTAGGAATTATTGGCACAGGACAAATAGGTACTTCTCTAGCCAATATTCTTAATGGTTTTGGTTGTACAATCCTTGCTTTCGACCCGAAACCTAATGAATGTTGTATCAAACTTGGAGTAGATTATACAAGTTTAGATTCATTATTGAAAAACTCAGATATAGTGAGTCTACATTGCCCATTAAACGACAATACATCCCATATAATCGATTACCAAGCTCTAGAAAAAATGAAACAAGGAGCGATGCTTATTAACACTGGTCGAGGAAAGCTTCTTGACACAAAAGCAGTTATAGAGGCACTAAAAAGTAAAAAATTAAGTTCTCTCGGAATTGATGTATATGAAGAAGAGGAACCATTGTTTTTTGAAGATCATTCCTCTGAAATTATTGATGATGATGTATTTTGTAGGTTACAAACTTTTCCAAACGTACTTATTACTGGTCATCAGGGTTTTTTCACACAAGAGGCCATACAGAATATTGCGTCTACAACATTGGAGAATATAAGTAACTTTGAGAAAAAAACAGGCCCAATCTATTTGGTCACAACTCCATTATAAAATCCAGATTTTTATGAACAGTATATCGAACAAAATTGATCTTTTAATTAATGAAGCCAAGTTACACCTTAATGAGACTCAATCTCTATTAAGTAAACTTCTACAAGTAACAACTGATACTGAAGATGATGGCTCTTCTGATGAAGATAAAATACTTAAAATTCAATTAACGCTGCAATATCGTTTAAGCTGTGAAGATGCTTTGAGCTTTTTATTAAGTCTTGATCATAATTTATTGTATTATCTTGGAATTCAACCGAAGCAGTCTGCTAAAATGAATATGGATCGATTAGCCTATGCAGTAGGTAATGAAGATTTAAAGCAGATCCTAAATATTTTAGCCATATTAACTGGTTCTCTGTCTAAAATCGTTGCGCGATATAAAAACACCCATACTTCTTTTGCATTACGGGATAGGGGCTCTAAAAAACATCACGTTATAACAAAAGAATTCACGAGACTACTAGACAAACAAAATCAGTTTTTAGACGTGTTGCACAAGCTTGATCAGGAAATGGAGCAGATTATAAAACTGCAAGCTGGAGAGCCTATTTTTGATTACATTGCTGCCTTAAGGGGACCTATTTCACATTTTCACCAAGCTATCATGAATGGTCTTGAACAGGGAAAACAGCTCTACCTCCAAGTAAATCAAACACCTTTGCTTGAGTACCAACTCAATAGTTTGCTTAAAGAAACGGAGCACGTACTTCATTTAATGCCTAGTGCCGATAACTCTCACCCCAATTACCCTATTAAACAATTTGATCACCCAGTAACATCTGAACAATTAGAACAACGTGCTGCCGCAAAACGATTACGGCCTTTTTTTGGATAAATAATCTGTATACGAGCAAAATTTGAACTAGTCAGGTTGCTTAAATCGGTTGGCCGTTCCATTACTCCCCCTGACCCAAAATAGCTTATCGATAAGTGGGAATAAGCGCTTCATAGTTTAGAAATAATGACTTTATCTGGGAGTTAAACCACAAGATAAATTCGTTTTATCTTTTTTGTCTGCCGTCTTTATCCCTTTAAAAAAGGAGAAAGTCGCTCTATCTTGCCATATGACAAGCTCTCTACACGGCTCGGGCGATTCTATTTGAGGCTCTTCTAATTTAAGTCTCGCAAAATCTAATTCAATGACATCTGATTCATCGTCAAGAAAAGTTATAGTGACTGTTGAATGCTTTTGTTGCGAACTACTTGTCGTGGTATCTTCATCAAGATCTTCCTCAATAGTTGTCAGAGAAGATGCATCAGAGTTTTGTGCGATACCACTCTCACTAACATCCAATTCATCTTCAGGAAAAGTTATAGAGACGACTGAAAGTCCTTCTTCTATGCTTATTGAACAACTATCTGCTTCTTCGATAGTAACCATAGAAGATGTATAAGCAGCAACTAGCTCTTTAAAAGTTGGTAACGGCGTTGCTTTAAAAGTACTCATATCAGGAGAGCAGTTTGAGCGGTTTTTCTGGATTAATGCATCACTAACTTTTATCGAGTGTTTATGATCATGAGCATAACCCGCCTTGACTAATTTTACTCCTCCATCATTATCATACGAGTTAAGGCAAGCGCGTTTCCTTATGTCTAGACTACCTTGTTCATTTAACATCGGTTGAGGTATATAAACTAACGCAGCATAATAATTAACCGTTACTTCTTTGTAGCCATCGCCTAACTCTTGTCCAAAATAAGTAGCTAATTGGTTATTATTGTTATTTTCATCACAAATGTATAAATTAATTGCTTTTAAATTTCGAGTTAACTCAGGTGTCAGACCACATTGTTTCAGGCGCCAAGCCACCGCATTAGTTGTTAATTGATATGGTTCTTGAGCAAAAAATTCATAATAGACTTGATTAACATTAATCACATAATCAGGATCTCCGGTTCCATCCGCAAGAACGTAAATTACGGTATCGCTGGTTAAATTTTCCTGAGTAAATTTAAATTGGACATCATACCCATCATAATCTTGTTCATTTTCATCAGGATGACGATACACAATTATGTCTGGAATTTTCTTTTTTTCTGCAGATCTTAAGTTATAGCGCCAGTCTAATGCTCTCATATATAAGGAGTAATTATTTTCACTTACTGTAAATGGTATAAATAGGATAACTTTAGGTGTGGACTGCGATTGCGGGACTGATTTTTCAAACATAATTAACGTGTTTTAAATAATAAATGCGGAATTATATAATTTCTTGATTAAGATAGTATTAAGAAATAAATTCTTATGAAGTTTCATTGATATAAAAACCGTTTTTGAATAAAAGCATCAGCTACGTGTTTAACCATAATTGTGAGTTAGTGAATTTTCTTTTCAATAAAATCATGATTAACAAAACCCATTAGCAGTGTTTGTACTGCATTTTCCCCCATTTTTTCTCTGGGACAAAAATCCATCGCAACAGCAAAGCCTATTTCTTTCAAAGACTCATCCCATCCTGTCTCTTTGTTCAAAATTGGTTTTATTTTTTCAAATAAAGAGTCTACAAAAATATCGTCCATAGAAAGAGATTGCTGCTTTTGAGGTTTATTAATAAGCATTGTTTTTATCGTGGTATAAAGTGCATAGTTCAATAGATATAAGGCAGATTCCTGCGCCACATATACTTGATCCAAACTGATCTTCTGCTCTTGAATATACAAATGAGTCATATGATAGTTCTCCGGGCAAAACTCGTGCTCAATAAAGTCCTTTTGCTGAGCGTTATGTACTTCACATCGGAAAAGTAAATACTCTTCGTGTTGTGAATCAAGGGTCGAAATTTTAAAACATCCTTGAAAAATATTAGGCTGGTTCCAAACAGTTACCAAGATTAAAGTTTCAATATTTATGTCGATAGGACTCATTTTCATTAATACATTTCATTTTTGTTTACTAGTGTACAAATAGATAACATATGGGGCAAGATATGATTTTCCAGTGAGTCATAAATTTGAAAAATACGAAATAAGGCCCTCTTAACCTTTATGAATTGGAACGACTTGTTGGACTTTACCGCTAAACTTAGCACCTATAGTTAAAATAGCTGGAAATTGTTTGATTACAGGTAATAGTAACGATCTAGGCCAAGATTTCATCATAGCCAATTGTGCAAAAAGGGAAGAAACGTGAATGCGTGTACTAAAATATTTACGCCATTGCTTTGAATAATAATTACCAACCTCGTCCAAATGCCCTATCCCCTTATGATTCGATTTAAACTGTATTAAACAGTGTGCCAGTAACCAGGCAGATTGCATCGCCATACTGATTCCTTCAGCAACAACCGGATGTGCTTCTCCCGCAATATTACCTACAAAAAAAATACCTTCGCTATAACAAGAGCGAATCCCCGGTCTAATCGGCCCTGCTGCCAACCAGTCTCCCTTACGTTCTGCACTGCTAAGAGCTTCTCTAACCCCGCGGCATTGGCTCAATAGATGTTGATAAACTGCTTCCCCTGCTTGTATCCCTGGAGTTTTTGAGCGCAAATCATGTAGTGCATCACGTCGAATACAACAAGAAAGAGTGACTTTCTGCAGGCTACTGTGCACAATTCCTCCGTATCCGCCAGGAAATGCAAGTAACGGCATCAAATTTGTAGGTAAATTGGTGTTATTAAAATGTGCTTTAAATGCTAAAAGATCAGAAGCTTGATGCATTTTAGTTTCTGAGTGCACAATCTTTTTTTCCCATGAACCATGGGCAATAACAACTAGTGGAGCAATGATCTCACTGGTTTTATTATTTTCCTTTATAGAGCAAATGAATACCCTGTCTTCTCGACAACGGTGTAAATTTATAGCCTCACAAGGCTGCCAAACATGTACCCCTCTCAATTTGGCTTGCTCTATAAGCTCTGTATCAAGATACTCTCGTGCTAACGCCCTACCCCATAGATTTTTTGAGGCATTAGAGGGAGGCATATTTGCGGTCATTATCACATCATCCGCATATAAACCGACTTTCTTTACTTCAGGACCACCATTTGCTAAATAAAACTCTTCTAATCCAAGTTTTTGAAGAAGAGATAAACTTGTAACCGATATAAATTCACCGCAGACTTTTCTACGCGGAAACTGCTTCTTTTCGACCAAACCTACGTTCCAACCCGCTTCAGCAAGTAATAATGCTGTAGTTGCGCCAGCTGGTCCTCCTCCAATAATGAGCACATCCAAAGTCATAGGCTTTCCATAGTACTATTTCAGAATAAGAATACTCCACCAAAATGGGAAGTGCCATTTGAGCTGATAATTTTTAATACCGGCCTGCTGCAATAAAAACTCTAATTCTTTTCGGGTAAAACTTTTTTGAATGGAAAGCAAACCATCATGTGTAATAAGTCGATTATAAAATAATATAGGACTTATTATTTTATACAGCCAATAAGCAATAACGTTGCGATGTAAATCATTAATAATTACCGCTTTACGGGCTGTATCATTAGCTTTTACTAAAAAGGCAATTAATTCTTCGTCATCCAGATGATGGCACACCAAATTGATTAAAATGATATCCACACTATTTGTGGCTATTTCCAGTTCTGGTTGTTGTTGAATTTTAAACTTAACTGGAGGGTCTTCATTTTTTTGTTGCCATTCATGCAACTCTTTTTCTGCAAGGTTAATGGCCTCTACAGAAACATCCAATCCCAGCAGGCGCATTTTAGGATAATATTTACTAAGATTAAGTAGGAATAAGCCGCCACCACATCCAACATCTGTTAGCACCGAATGTTGCGAAAACTGTCGAAGTAAATGTACTGTGTTATTAAAAATACCCATCAACTTATTAATTTTAAATAATTTTTTTAAAGACTGCTCATATTCTTGTGATGTATAAAAATCTGGACCGAGATCAATAATTTCCTTTTCCATTGATCGTGTTTTGAATTTGCCCATGTTATTTCTAAAATAATGAGAGATTTTCATTTTGCATTGTATACTTAAATATTGCAATCAATGATTTAGGTTGATAAATAGATCCGTAAGCAAGATAAAATTTGTCTATATGGAAAGGGAAACTTCAAAAAAAGGGAAAAAATGCACGCAAATATTACTGCAATTGGAACAGCAAGCCCCCCGTTTATGCGTACACAAGATGAGATTGCCGAACTTATTTCTATAGGGTTTCATCTTGATGAAACACAAAAGAAAATATTAAAAAAAATCTATAAATCTTCAGGAATTGATACTCGATATAGTGTATTAACTGATTATTGTAAGCAGCCAGGACAATTTGAGTTTTTTCCTAATACTCCTGAAGAAAGCTTTCCATCAACTTTACAAAGAATGATGTTATATAAGGAGAATGCGCTTAATCTAGCCATAACATCCATCGAAAACTGCTTAAACAGTATTGATTTTGACAAAAGTAAAATTACCCATTTAATTACAGTCAGTTGTACTGGTATGTATGCACCGGGAATTGACATTGAGATTGTTCATAAACTTAACTTATCCTCTTCCGTTAAGCGAACGGCAATTAATTTTATGGGTTGTTATGGTGCCTTTAATGGTTTAAAAGTAGCCAATGCGTTTTGTCAAACAGAACCTGATTGCAATGTACTCTTGGTTTGTGTTGAGCTTTGTACGATACACTTTCAAAACACTTTTAACATAGAAAACATTATCTCAAATGCTATTTTCGCTGATGGCGCGGCATGCGCTTTAATTCAGGGACAAACCAATCAAAAATGTTTTGCTCTTGAATCATTCTATTGTGACTTAGTACCACAAACTAGTCGAGACATGGCATGGACCATTACCAATTATGGATTTGATATCATACTAAGCTCTTATGTGCCTGAAGCAATTGAAGCAGGTATTTTCATGTTTACTGAAAAACTGCTAAAGCAATCCAATTATTCATTTAATGATATAGATTATTACGCGATTCACCCAGGAGGCATTAAAATTTTGCACGCATGCGAGAAAGCATTAAAGATTACAGCGCATGACAATCAATATGCTTATGATGTATTAAGAAATTATGGGAATATGTCCTCTGCAACCGTATTGTTTGTATTAAAAAACATCTGGGATAAATTAAGTGCTCGAGATGAGGCGAAACATATTTTTAGTTGCGCGTTTGGACCAGGATTAACTTTAGAATCGATGATACTCAAAATCCAGCATCATTAACCATGAAAATTATCCCCTTCTAACCGCTACCCTTGATTTAACAGGTAAGGGTTTTTTGATGCTTACAATCAGCTTCATCAACAGCCCCTATAGGTGAGCCCCCCGTATTAAACATAACGAATAATGAACTTCCTAGAGAAGAAGAGTCTAAATTTGCTTTGTCATGATATTGGGCATTAATCAGTGCAATCTCATTTCTTAAAGTTTCTGTTTCAGCTGGGTATTCGTCTTTATGTAGGTCTATAACCTCTGCTAAACTTAGTAAGTTCCATAAGTTGTATCGTAAAATGCCACTAAACTCATTGACTAGGCTTACTTTCATCGCTTTGTTTTTAAAAGTCTGGCCTTGAGCATCTTTCATATCAGCTACTTTCGACATTCCCCCCAGTTGCTTAATGAGGTGATGCAGCCGAATAATTTCCTCAAAATTAACTGTGCCAATATTTTTAGCTTTGTTTAATAATTTATGTGCAGCGGATTCACGAATTGGGGCGCCGTGTTGTACCAAGTATGCGAGTAAAGTCATATTTCTTATTTTACATGCATAATCAACAGGTAAATCATCTGATGTATTAATTGGATAATTAAATGAAACACCATGCTTTACAAGAGTATTTAGCATAACGTAATCAATCGTTTTCTTAGAGAGTAACGACGACAAAAGAGATTGATTCGTCGGAGTAACCACTTTATTGATAAAATCTGGATTTTTATCAAGCCCCTTATCTACTTCTTGATAAGAGCTATTGTAAACTGCTGCAGTAAGATTGAGAAATATAGGCTCAACATCATTGTTTTCTATGTATTTAATATCAGTGGCTTTACCCATTTTAAATCCCCAACTTAAATAAAAATATTTATCAAATAAAGATTCACATCCCTTTAATCGATGCCCATATTATCATCAAAAAATACAATTTACAGCTCATATGTATATTCATTCTTAATTTTCTCTTAATTTTCACAATGTATATTGTGCGAAAGAATATACATTGTGGGGAATAGTGGGGCATGTTGAGCTATAAAGAAATTCTTGCGTTATTAGATAAAGCAGTTAAAAAAACTGTGGAGCGTGTTGTTTCTGCTTCAGATAAACAAGCCAAGTCAGTTAAAAAAGCATCTGCTAACACTGCCATTTTGGTGGATAACGCAGCTGAAGAGACCAGAGTTTTAATTGAAAAAACAATCACAGGTATGAGAACAAAACCAGTTCACGAGCAACTTGTGCAAAATGCCAATACAACTACAAGTAGCGCATCATCTTTACCCGCTCAAGCCCCATTAGCTCAAGTAACGCAACCAGAACAGGCGCAAAATGTACCTCAAATCATACCAGTGACAGCCCAACTCGAATCATTATTCACTTTAATAGGCAATAAAATCAAGGGGCATGACCAAAAGCAGCATTTAAAATCGGTGTTGATAAAAGCTATTCTTAGCAAGAATACGGCTCTTTTTAGAGAACTGATGCTACAACTTGAGCTTTATGATTCATCAACTTTTGAACAGTACACTAAGCTCTTAGAGTTGCATCAAAAAGCCCCTCTTGCTATTTTACACTCTCCTGTTCTAGCGTATGTTCAAAAAGAACTTGCTGGAGAGGATGTAAAACCTTTAATTTCACTTTTATTAAATGTATTTCAATCCATACCTGAGTCATCAAAAGAAAAAGCAGGCATATGTCTCAGTATGCGTGATAAAAAGCACTTATTACCCATATTACTTGATCAAGTCGATACTCAAATTAAAAAGGCAGTTCTTTCACAGCTTACCGATTTATCTTTTGATGCGGTGTTGCCATCATTTAGACCGTCAATTGGTGATACAAGTTACATACCAGTTAGATTAACGCACAAACAGTATCTACAAATTGTTGCTAAGGGTGTAGATCAATCCATTTTTATTGCACTAACTATCGGTTATTTAAACTCAAATGGACTTGCATCAAAAGATTTTTTACAAGAATTAACCGCTAACTATTTATTTGTGAACTATGAAAACTGTTTGGCTGCAATTGAGAAACATTTCCAAGAGATGGAATTACCGCAAAACGCGCCTACAGGCTATGAGCAAAGCGTTCGCTCTATAGGCAAATTTATTATGGAGTTTGATCATCGTAAAAACGATACTCGACGTTTTTTTGAAACACGCCTTGCACAATACATCAATGGATTAACGCACTCCGAGGATACATTACATAGCATAGATGAGCCTTATGAAGACTTATTTGATGACAGCCAATTGCGGTTAAAAACGCTTGATGCAGCAAATAAAATATTATATTTCTTCCTTGGTCCGGAAGGGGTTGTAAACTCTCCTTTAGAAATGGAAAGAAAAATCAGTATTTTTGCTAATGGTTATAAAGATAAAGACAAGTACAATCAAGAAGAGCTCGAACGCTTCATGAAGTCTTGCTCTGCCTATCATGGAAGAGATCGAATGGCCAAAGCAAAAGAAACTGGCATTTTAGAAAGAAAATATGAAACATCAGTTGATAAGGTAGGTGCTGATACGTGGAACTCTTCCGGAGGCACGATGCGTTCAACCTCCGCGACGTTTGTTGATGCACAGCGAGATCCCATGCGTAATATGTTGGTTGACACCAGCGAAGTCTCGCCGAAAAAGGAGGTAGATCATCCTCAATGGTTTTGGTCAAATAATCGCGTTCGCTCAGCATACGTAGGTTCGATTTCTGGACATACGTGTAATATTGCATTCATGCTTAATTGCTATATGAAAGAAAATCAAAAAGATCCCAATTTAAGCCAGGACATTAATCTATTTTTAGTTCAGCTAATCGCTGTATATGCAAAGCGCGGTTATCATGGCATGCTCGAAGTTATAGATGTTTTGCATGATCCATTGGTCCAAAATCTATTTCAAGACAATAATGTAACGCTTAACTTAGCTCAATATTTCCGTCACAATCAGGAGGTTGGTGCATTTCTTGAATACGCAATGAATGACACTTCGGTTTATGCTCAGATTATAGCAAGTAAACAACATTTAAAATGCGAGTTAGCTAGATTCTTTATCCCGAGTGTCACATTAGAATTAGGAAGCTCAGCAAATGTTGAAGCTGAGAGTTACATGCCGTCTGGCAACTAATATTAAAAATAGGATGAAAGATGGTGTTTATAGCTCAATTGATAAATAAAATTATTTTATTAACACTATTTCTTTCTTTATCCTTTTTTTCTTCACCAACACTTAATGCCAATCCTTATGATTTAAGAGTATATAATATGTATGAAAAAACACCCATTGCTGATAAAACGCAAGAAGGCAGCTACCTCAAGTCAATTAAATTCTTTAAATATGAATATCCGAAAGAGCACTGGTCAATAGATTATACTAAAGCAGGAACATCTATTGCTCATGTAAGAGTAAAGGATAAATACAATTACTCCATCATATTAAATCCAACAGACTGTAGAGGCTACAGAATCATAGTAAGGTATTTAAATGATACTCATTCCGATATTGCTTCTGCACTCAATCGCCGTTATACAGTAGCAGAAGAGCGTGGATTAAATGAAGTCACCGCAATGATGGAACGAGTATATGAACGTCTGGGGCTTATTCCACAATTTTCTCAACTTGGCAACAATTCGCATTCCTTTGATGAAAAAACGCGTGAAATCACTATAGGTAACGAAGAAGAACCTGGTATGCTCCATCTTCACCTTTGGGGTAGAGGCGATCCCAACCATGAGTTTATCCCTGGGGTACCTTTGCGTGGCCCTATACCAGGATTAATGTTTGATCTGATAGCGAAATCCAAAACCGAGCCAACTAATCAATTTGCAATTAAGTGGGAGCCTCAAGAGTTGGAAATTGCTTTGTCTGTATTGAAAGAAGAACTGGGTGCCTATATTGATTCGGAAGAGTTTAGAGAGGAATTTAGCGACTCATTAGACGTTTCAATTGATCCAGTAACTCATCCAGCGATGGAGGCGTTCAAGAATTAACTTGTCTTGATTTAACAACATTATCTGTCTTATATCCAGAATGGTCTAATCTTTTCTCATGAAACGAAAAATAATGAGGAAACACCATGTTTACTAAAAAATTATGCCGTGTTTTTGTTTTAACATGCTTTTTTATAGTGAGCACTTCAGGTTATACAACAGCAAATAACATACAATTTTTCTATTCGAATAATAATCAAATTCTTGATCTTGAGCAGGCATATCAGCACTTAATTGGTAAAGAGCAGCGTCAGCTCCAAAAAGCTAGTCTCCATATATTGCCACAACAACATATGGAGGTAGGAGCGTTTAAAAATGTTCTTGGAACCTATACGTCACAAGAAAAAAAGCTATTTACAGCAGATAACTCTGAGGTTTTTTTTGTTTCACCGTTACAAAAGATGTCCCGAGAAAAAACGTTTCTCATCGCCATAACTTTGGCCAAACAACTTAAGCAAGAGAGTGTTGCTGTTTTTATTCCAAGCACTACAGGCACAATTGCACATATAAAATTGGTTTTTAGTTACACTAAGCCCACGATTACTGAGGTAATGCAGCTGGTTCATAAGCTCCCTACCTCATTGGCAACAGCCTTCACTTTAAAATTAAAAAACAGCCACTCTGATTTTGAATCAGCAGAAGTGCACTCCATTGAATGGCTTGGCAATAATCTTAATAGCTCAGTGATTAAAGAGTTTTTCCCTTTTGATACTGTACTTTCATATAACGGTGAAGCGTACTTGGTTTTTAATACTGGGCGTCTCCAAAAACTATAAATTGTTATAAGAATGATCGCGTGTTACAAAAAAAAATATCTGGAAAATATTCAAAGAGATACATAAGAAAACATCTACATGATCTTGCATAAATTGAATTTTTGACTATTCCTATTTAATAGCAATTAAATATAGGTATAGGATTATATACAATTGCTTTGCTGTTCGTTTTGATGTAAATGATTTTTTTGTTGTAGTGATTTTTAACTTTTTCAGGAGAAAATCATGAAAAAAATATTTTCTGTTCTACTATTAACAGCAACGTTTTCTTCAGGGTATGCTTTGGGTACGATAAGTACAGTTGTTTCGTCGCCAGGTAGCGCAGGAGCAAGCACCACAGGTACTGAAGGAACTAATACAAATACCGGCACGAATACTGGAACGAATACTGGTACAAACACGAATACTGGAACCAACACTGGCACAGATAATGGTACAGGCACCAATAACGGTACCAATACCAATACCAATAACGGTACCAATACCAATAATGGTACCAATAATAACACCAGTACTACCTATTAAATAAGGAGCTGAAAGCAGCTTAAACTTAGTTCGCAAAAGACGAGGCTAGTGTTTGTTCTCTCAACGTCTCACGGTTTTACGTAAGTCTAAGCAAGCCGTGGGACGTTAACCTCTCTCCCCTATTTCAAAAATTAAACTCAGTATTTAGCGCTTTACTTTGAGGTTCATGATCTTGCAAAGCACAATCTGGACGACAGTTACTTTTGTAGAGTTGATAAATCGTGGCAAAAACTTCTTTTTCCATGTTACTCTTAAAATATTCAATAGCATCCTCATCCCCATAACGCACAGCGAGATCAAGCCAATCAAAACCAGCTCTCCAGTCACATTTTAGTCGTTTTGGAAATTTTACTTCAATACCCTCATCCATTTCTTGTTTTAACACTTCAAGGTCAGCAAAAGCAATAAGTGCCATTTCAAATTGAGCGCTGCTGTATTGTTGCATGCCAGGAGAAACTTCGGTAATTCGTTTTGCTGTAACCAGAGTTCTTTGTATATACTCGCCAAAAGAAATCACTTCTTTAGGGGGGCTAAAAAATCGTCGTTTCATTTTTAGATTCAAAAAAAGTTTAATTGTGAGCATATAATACAATTAAATGTTTTTTGTTCTAATATAAATTCATTATTTAATCGTTTCTACGCTATAAACAAACACAAAAATCAGATGGATGATTTTATAGGAGATAAATATGGAGAAAAGAGTATGCGTTATTATTGGCGTTGGGCCGGGAAATGGTGCTGCTTTTGCTTCTCGCTTTTCCAAAGAAGGATATCATTTGGCTTTATTAGCACGTTCAAAAACGTTTACTACGGAGCTGGCAAATAAGTTAGGAAATGCATACGCTTATGAATGTGATGTAGGCCAGAGTGATTCAGTGCAAAATACTTTTAGCCAAATTCAACAAGACTTAGGAATAATAGATGTCATTGTATACAACGCAGGCTCAGGCTCATGGGGTAATATCGAACAAATAAAACCAGAAGATTTCGAAGCAAGTTGGCGAGTGAACGCATATGGATTAATGCTAGTTAGTCAACAAGTGCTCGCTAGTATGAAGCAACAAGGAAAAGGAGCACTTATAATCATTGGTGCAACAGCCTCTAAAAGAGGTGGAATTAAAACTGCAGCATTTGCTCCAGCTAAAGCAGCACAACGAAGTCTTGCTGAGTCAATGGCTAAATATTTAGGCCCCCTGGGAATTCACGTTGCCCTAGTTATTATTGACGGAGTTGTTGGTTTACAAAAAACAAGAGAGTTTATGCCAGATAAACCTGATGATTTTTTTGTTAAACCAAACGATGTTGCTGAGACTGTATTCTGGTTAACACAACAAGCCCCCTCTACTTGGTCATTTGAAGTAGAGATTCGTCCATTTGGTGAAGTTTGGTAGTAAGAAAACGTCATTCTTGTATGTGTGGAGAGTAAGAGTTAATTCAGCGAATGCTATCTCCTTACGGAAGCGTAGCGTAACCCAGAATTGTGTATTTGAATTCCGAGTTACGGCTTCGCCTTCACCCAGGCTACAGAAACTATAGATGAGCATTATTTTAATTAGCTATCCAATTGTACATGAATATCTCGTGCATCAGATTGGCCATGATCATCGACTACCCTCACAACAAACTTTCCAGGTTTTGCTTTCCATAAATAAGATTCTCCAGCCTTAGTCTTTGCAATAAACGTTTCATTAATAAACCAGTATACATGGGCGATGCCCGCGTCGGTCACAGCAGTAAAAGGAATGGTGTTATTGTGATGAGAATTAGCACGTACGATGTAACTAATTCCGTTTTGAGGCGAGGTAATGTGCGGATCAACTCCAGAGTTTCCATATAATGCGCAGTCAGATTCATAAAAAGGTGGTGTATGTCTTTGTATTCCAGCTTTTTTGAAAATACTCAGTAAGTCAGAAGGCCAAAACTCGAAAACCTCAAAACGAGTGTATTCGTCCATATGGCAGGTTCGTAAACCCGTTTTCGTATTAATCGCGACTTCACGATAAATTGTATCTGTTTTTATTGGAGATTTCCCAGGTATAAACCAGCTCCACTCCGTATCTTTGCAATAGCGTGTAGGCAACATCCCAGAGGCTTTGCATACCTCTACTTTTTTCAGGTTCATTTGTTCCAGATGCTTTTCTAAAGCATGTATAGGCCCACGCTCATGTTTTAATGCATCAATCAACTCAAAAAATAAAGGGGCAGCAATATCTTTGCCTATAAACGCGGGATTAGCCTTATTGTCAAAATTTCCTACCCATACTGCTAACACATAAGGACCGAATACGCCCACAGTCCATGCATCACGATATCCTGAAGACGTCCCAGTTTTCCAAGCGACCTGCAAACGCGACCAGCCGCGCGAATTATCATCTAAACGCGGGGTATTTTTTAACATGTCCAACACAAGATAACTTGCTTCTGGACTAAGTAAGCGTGTCCCTTTTTGCTTTGCTTCATTTTTAAACGCACGTATCGGGAACCAAACGCCATCATTAGCTAACATGGCATATAAGCCGACAAGCTCATTCATTGTTAATTCAACACCACCCAAACTTAATGACAGTCCATAGTACGACTCAGACCTTAGATGATTAATTTGCGCTTTTTCCAGTAGTTGATGCAATGTTGGACTGGTTAGCTGGCTAGCAAGATAAATTGCCGGAATATTACGGCTCAAAACTAAAGCATCTTTGGCTTTAATAGGACCGATAAAATCATAATCAAAGTTCTCTGGGTTATAGCCATTAAAACTGTGCGGAACATCTTTTAATACAGTATCAGGGTGAATCAAGCCTTGATCCAAAGCCAATCCATAGATAAAGGGCTTCAACGTTGACCCAGGTGAGCGCTTTGCTTCAGTGCCATTAACTTGTCCGCTAATGCCGGGATTAAAAAAGTTAGCCGATCCTAGCATTCCCTTAATACTCATATCTCGAGTATCTACAAGCAGAACGGAGGCATTACTTACCCCTAAACCCTTTTTCCTGGCAAGATAATGATGCGTGATACGCTCGATGATTAGTTGCGAACGATAATCTAAAGTTGTATCAATACTTTGCTGTTTGTTTGGTGCATCTGCCAAGATTTTATTGACAAAGTGTGGTGCACTAAAAGGAAGCATATGTGTATTTTGCATCACTAAGGGCAAAGCAAACACCGCTTTTTTATTAAGGTCATCCGGATGTTTGTTTAACCAGCGGACTAACAAATGCTCGCGAATTTTTTTTAACTCTTTATTGTTGGGTGTCCTTTTGCCTGGATTTTGTGGAATAATGCTTAAAGTTAAGGCTTGGGGTAAAGTAATTTTATTTACAGGTGTTCCAAAATAAACCAAACTCGCAGCCCCTACTCCTTCGACATTGCCGCCATATGGTGCCAAATTTAAATAAGCTTCTAGAATTTGCTTTTTGCTGTAATGCATCTCAATTTGTATTGCCCGAATGATTTGTAACAGTTTTCCTGAGATTTTTTTTGATTTCATACCATATCGCATTCGTGCAACTTGCATGGTAATTGTTGACGCCCCTATTCTACGGGATTGTGCACCGTATGTTTGCCATATGGCTTTTATCGTCGCCCAAGGATTGACACCATAGTGCCAATAAAAGTATTGATCCTCTTGCAATAAAGTGGCCTCAATAAGTTGATTTGATATGTCTGATAATGGTGTAAACAGTCGATACTTATCATCTGGACTTAATGTTAATCGGAGTAATTGATGATGTTCATCGTAGACTGCCTTAGAAAAACTTGTTCCTTCGAGTAACACTGGCTTTGGTAAAAAAAATAATATTAGATAGGCGCTGACAAGGAGCGTAATTAGGATTATGCTTAGCTTTTTAAATGTTTTGTTCATAGTCGCTATTATGCACTAAATAGAATAAAATATATGCAAATTTCAGCCCTATTTTACCACATGGGATAAATGATGAATAAAAGTCCGCTTTCTTTGTTAATCAATGCGTTTTCATCTGTATTTGGCAAATTAAATTGGCGTAGTCCACCATGGGTAAATTACTTATGCAGTAAATCAAAATCTTCTCCCAAAAAATTTTGGGGAAGCAGTCTATTAATAGTTCTTATTTTAATTTCAGCAGGCTGCTTTTTACATTGGTATAAAAATTTGCCGCAACCCATTTATACCACCGCACAAATCACAGTCCCAGATATCACACCAAATACTGAAGAACAATTAGTTCCCAACAATTTGATTATTGACTTTGGCATAAAAAATAATGGGTTTATTAATCAATCAGTTGCACCCATTAATCTGATTGGAAAAACAGTAAGCGAAGGCATTGTAATAACTCCCAAAATGCTTGGAACATGGACATGGAATACTGACAGCCAATTAGTTTTTACACCTTCAGAAGATTGGCCTGCAGGGAAAAAATACACTGTCCTTTTTGCTAACAGTGCCTTTGCGCCTAATGCAAATATGGAAAGTCATAAATTTTCTTTTTCTACCCACCCTTTTAATGCCAAAATTACTGAATTTAAGCTCTATCAAGATCCGGTACATGCTGAGGTAAGAAATGCTGTTGCAACAATAGAGTTCAATTTTCCGGTTAATCCACAAACTTTAGAACAAAATACATCTTTAGCATACCAAACGAAATCAGGTTCCACTGGCGAAAATCTTCCGTTTACTTTTACTTATGATAAAAATAAGCGTGTTGCTTACCTACATTCAGAAACAATAAAAATAGATGATGTAGCCCGCTTTTTACGTTTAACATTAGGTCAAAGCGTTACCTCATCAACAAATTCCGGCCATTTGCTACAGGAACAATCACAAAATTTATTAATTCCAAGCGCCAAAGAATTCCTTAAAGTTCTCTCAACTTCAGCCTCTATTGTTCGCAATGAAAAAGACAGGCCCGAACAAGTTCTGACGGTGGAAACTTCTTTAGGAATAAATGAAAACGACTTTAATAAGTCAGTACATATTTATTTACTGCCTAAAGACCGACCAGCAACCACTGCAGAGGCTGCCAAAGAGAATTATCAATGGCAAAATCCAGGAGAAGTAACACAAACGATTCTGGCTTTAGCAACTCCCTTGGCAAAAGAGCCTATTCCTACAGAACAAAACTACTCAACCTTACATAGCTTTAAATTTAAAACAGAAGCCCCTCGCTACATCTATATTAAAATTGATAAAGGCATGCAGAGCTTCGGCAATTTTACTTTAGGCAATGAATACGTAGCAGTTATTCCTGTGCCTGCAATACCTAAAGAGATCAGTTTTTTACATAAAGGCTCACTTTTGGCTTTAAGTGGTGAGAAAAAACTTTCTGTACTGGTTCGCGGTCTACCTGCAGTCAAGTTTGATTTCGCACGTGTATTGCCTGAAAATATCAATCAATTAGTAACGCAAACTCATGGTGATTTTAATAATCCCTATTTTATTAATCCTACCTTTAATCAACAAAATATCAGTCAAATTTCTTCAGAAATTCAAGAATTTGATATTTCTGATTTAGCCAAACAACAATATACAGCGCTTGATTTCAGCAAGTATTTGACAATGAGCACCAATACTTTGGGGCCACAGGGCTTATTTTTGCTACAAGCTACAGGCTGGGATGTCATCAATAAAACAGCATTGGATGTGAAAGCCAGTCGCATGATATTGATTACTGATATGGCCTTATTAGTAAAAGACAATCAGGATGGCAGCCATGACGTGTTTGTTAATTCGATAACGCAAGGAACCCCAGTTGCCAATGCTACAGTAACCGTTTTAGGTAAAAATGGCTTACCCATTTTATCCCGTATTAGTGATGCCCAGGGCCGCGTTTCGTTCCCGCCTTTAAAAGATTTCATTGATGATCGAGAGCCCACAGTATATTTGTCTCAATTGAACAATGATGTGTCATTTATTCCATTCAATAATGCGAATAGACAGTTAAATTTTTCCAAGTTCGACATTGGCGGTCTTTATACTAGCAATCAAGAATTACACAGTTTAAGCGCGTATCTTTTCTCAGATAGAGGTATATACAGACCTGGAGATACAGTGCATATTGGCATGATTGTCAAACAAGCCTTTGCTCAACCACAACCTGGTGGTTTACCGCTGCAAGCGACTGTGATTGATTCAAGAGGCACAACAATCAAAGATGAGAAAATTACCCTTAATGATCTCGGCTACATGGACCTGGACTTTGCAACCAATGCCAGCTCGCCAACTGGCCAATATATGGTTAATTTGTACTTAGTCAAAGATGGATATCCCCAAAATCTACTGGGCTCTACGACCATTCGTGTTTCTGAATTTTTACCTGATAGAATGAAAATCACTACCAGCTTGTCTCCAAAACCATCTACCGGTTGGAGCTCACCAACTGGATTAAAAGGTGAGGTGACTCTTTGGAACCTATATGGCGCGCCTGCCGTTGATCGAAAAGTTAGTGCTAAAATTTTGTTAGTCCCACAAAAAGTTCAATTCGATAAATATCCTGATTATGTTTTTGTTGATCCCTTGTTGGATCCCAAAAAACCACCCAAAGTCTTCACCGAGACCTTAAATAACGCAAAAACAAATAATAAAGGCGACGCTGAATTTGACTTAAATCTTGACCGTTTTGAAAAAGCGACTTACCAATTGACATTCTTTGCTGAAGGTTTTGAATCAGAAGGTGGTCGTAGTGTAACAAACCAAACTAAAACCTTAATTAGCCCACTACCCTACTTTATCGGATATAAACCGGATGGGGACTTATCCTTCATTAAGCAAAACGCTACCCGCGCTGTTCACTATATTGCGATTAATCCCGAATTAAACCAGCAAGAAGTCAAAGATGTGAAGATACAACTGGTTTCGTTACATCCGGTCACAACGCTTGTTAAAAAAGCAGATGGAACTTATCAATATCAGTCGGTGATTCAATCGACAATAGTGAGCACCACACCATTTAATATCTCCGAGCAAGGTATTGATTACACATTACCAACACAACAGATTGGCGATTTTTCGTTAAGTATTCTTGGAAAAGATAATACAGTACTTAATCAACTAAAATTCAGCGTTGTAGGTGCAAGCCAGCAACCCTTAGCTAAGAATGCCGAGCTATCGATTAAACTCAATAAAGCAGAATATCAAGCAAATGAAGATATAGAAATACAAATTACTGCGCCTTTTACAGGCTCAGGCTTGATTACTATAGAGCGTGATAAGGTTTACGCAGCACAATGGTTCAAAACAGATACTACAAATTCCGTGCAAACTATTCATATTCCCGCTGATTTTCAAGGTGATGGATACATCAACGTTGCATTTATACGTGATTGGAGCTCACCTGAAATATTCATAAGCCCACTTAGTTATAGTGTTGTACCTTTTACGGTAAATCATCAAGGACACAGTATAAAAATTGATCTGCAAACTGCTGCAGTGGCGCGTCCTGGTGAACCGTTTACCATAGATTATCGTACTGATAAGCCTGGGAAAATTATTGTCTTTGCAGTTGATGAAGGGATTCTGCAAGTTGCACGTTACACAACCCCCGATCCTTTATCTTTCTTCTTCCAAAAACATGCTCTTGAAGTACTGACCCAGCAAACAGTGGATCAGATCATGCCTAAATTTATCCAAGATAGAGAGCTTTCTGCGGTCGGAGGTGATAACGGTGAAGAAGGTATGGCAAGTCGCCTCAATCCCTTTAAGCGCAAAACTGAATTACCTGTGGCTTATTGGTCAGGTATTGTTGATGCAGACTCAAACAATCATCAATTAGTATACCAAGTTCCTGATTATTTTAATGGAACATTGCGCGTTATGGCCGTAGCGGTATCATCTGATTCCGTTGGTTCAAAAGAGACCTCTGCTGAAATTCGTGGGGATTTTATTATTAACCCTAACGTTCCGACCTTTGTCGCCCCAGGAGATGAGTTTGAAATATCGGCATCTATTGCAAATAACATTAAGGGCTCAGGAGAACATGCGCTTATAAATATTGATTTGACAGCATCTCCTGAAATCGAAATCACTGGGTCACCAACGCAAATATTAGAAATTGCAGAAGGTCGGGAGCAAACGGTTCATTTTAAATTAAAAGCTAAATCTCTTCTGGGAGCTGCTCAATTGAGCTTCAAAGCCAGTATGGGTGATAAATCAAGTACAATGGGTGCTACACTGAGTGTTAGGCCAGCTGTACCACTTAGCACTTACATCAATAGTGGAAAATCAGACGAAGCTCAGAAAACCTTGGATATTATGCAAACACTATATCCAGAATATCGCAAAGTGAGTGCTACTGTTTCTACTAATCCTATAATTTTGATATTTGGGTTACAACGCTATCTGGATAATTATCCCTATGGTTGTACAGAACAATTAACCAGTAAAGCCCTCCCCTTATTAGTAATGAACAATCAAACTGGTTTTGGTGAAGAAACAAAGCAGGTGCATGAAAAAGTAAACGCGGCCATTCAAATGCTAAGCCAGCGCCAGATGTCTAGTGGTGGTTTTAGTTATTGGCCAGGACTTGGTGACAACCAAGGCAATGATTTTGCAACAGTTTATGCAATGCATTTCCTAACTGAGGCAAGAGCACAAGGATTTAATGTTCCAAATGATTTGTTCTTTAATGGAGTTAACTATCTTAAAACCTTGGCAAGTCAAAATGTATCTGATATGGATGCGGCAAGAGTTCAGGCATATGCCATTTATATTTTAACCCGCAATGAGATTGTTACAACCAATTACCTTTCTAATTTGCAATTGTATCTAGAAAAGGATAAGACCAATGCATGGAAAACGGATATCCTCACAGCCTATATTGCTGCATCTTATCAATTACTACAAAGCCATGATGAAGCAAATCAATTAATTGGCCTGTATAAGCCACAAAATAATCAGGCTTATGTTACTGATTTTTATAATAGTGCCATCGCTGATGCTCAATATTTGTATCTTGTAGCGAAACATTTCCCTAATCTATTACCACAGGTAGGTGATGATTTGCTAAAACGTCTAGTCCAAGCTGTTAATAACGATGAAATCAATACTGTTTTATCTGGATTTACAAGCTTGGCCTTAGGTGCTTACCATTCAAATCAGCCTAATGACGCATCATCAACCTTATCGATGACAAAAATTATGGCTGATAATAAGGAAGTTAATGTCCCAGCATCTAATGCAAACTATCAGAAAGTTGATATTGAACCTGATGTCCAAAAAATACGTTTTAATAACCCGGACAAGAAAACATTTTTCTATCAATTAATGCAATCAGGTTTTAATCAAGAAATCCCCAGCACGCCTTTAAAGCAAGGCTTAGAAATTTTCCGAGAGTTTAGAGACGCCAAAGGAAATGTGATCAACACAACAACCCTGGGAGGCGAAATTGAGGTGCATATTCAAATCCGTGCGGTTGGCCATGATTATTTATCAAACATTGCTATTGAAGATTTGTTACCTGGTGGTTTTGAAGTGGTAACCGACTCTGTAAAAAATAATACAATGGATTTTGTTGATGTACGTGAAGACAGAGTGAATTTCTTTGGTGGAGTTGAATCTGTTGCTAAAGAGATTGTTTATAAAATAAAAGCAGTTAATATTGGAAAATACATTGTTCCGCCAGCCTATGCAGAAGCAATGTATAATCCAAATACGAAAGCACAAGGTGTTTCCTCAGTAATTACGGTTACTGAAGCACCTTAGTACTTAAATTGCTAACCTAATGAAGTTCAAATGTTTTGTAGCCTGGGTGACGGCGTAAGTCATAACCCGGGAAGTTTTGCAGAAAAACGGGTTTCGCTTCGCCTCACCCAGGCTACAAAATCAGCAGTATCTTCAATCAATGCAGATTTTATTGCATTCATAAATGGATCCGTTTAAATTCGAGACTTCTAGCGCGACTGAATGCGACTTGTAAAATAGTTTTATAAATATATGGTGTTTGTTTTATGAATAACTTAAAAAGAGGCATTACCAAGTTTATTTTTATGGGAAGATGGTTACAGCTTCCTTTATATTTAGGCCTTATTTTAGTACTGGCTGTTTATGTATATCGTTTTGTTTATGAATTATTTGAATTAATAGCCCACCTAAATAGTATTGATGATGCCCAGATCATGCTTGGTGTCTTAGACTTAATTGATGTAGTGATGATTGCCAATCTACTTATTATGGTTGTTATGGGAGGATATGAAACTTTTGTTTCTCCTCTTGCCCTTGAGTCACATCCTGATCAACCGGAATGGCTCGATCACCTTGATGCAGGAGCGATGAAAGTAAAGCTTGCTCTTTCATTAATTGGAATATCATCAATCCACCTATTGAGAACATTTATAGATCCCAATAAGCTCAGTAACTACTCTGTAATGTGGCAAGTGATCATTCATTTAACACTACTTGTTTCAGCATTAGCGATTGCATTTACCAATAAAATGCTTACAAAGAGCAAAACACATTAAAAGTATATGTTGCAAACAGTATTTAGAAGAAGAAATAAAAAGTAATCGTAGTCTCGTGTAACACCGAAATTACACACATATTATTAACTCCTTATATGATGAAAGAGCATTATAAAGTAATGATTCTTTCATTTTTGCATCATGTTTCGCTGAGTCGAACCAGAAAAAACATGCTGAAAATAATTTTCAGCTTCCTTTTTTGGAACATACACTGAACTGACTTTTCCAGTCTCTTCCTCATCAAAAAAACATTAATAGAAGAGTAAACTGTTGAGAGACACGGTGTGTTACTAGTTGAGGCGTTGCGATAATCCCCCCTACTTCGAATATTTTTCCCTCGGGGTTTGAGAGATAATAAAGGGAAATGTTTCGATATCAAAATAACAATCTAACATAGGAAGTATTTCTCCATAAATGACTTATTATTTGATCATCAAACATCGTCACTACATGGAGTTCTAGGCGTAAACCGTCCAAATTTCATCACGTCATGGCTAATAACTGCGCAACAGGGACAATTAAACTAAGATGTTTGGTTTATGAGAGCTCTGAACACATAAGACCCAAGCATTTGATTTTTTTTGTAAATTATATTAAACATATTACATTATTTGTTGTTTTCTATTGCAAATATCCTTCATTAGCCATTCTTAAGGACTAGAAATGCTAAACAAAATCCAAGTCTTCTCTTTGTTAATCACAATGATATTTTTTTCTGCCGTATCAGCAAAAAGTTATAGAGTGCCCGCAACAGAAGAAACCGTAACTCTAGGTCTTTATACCCTAGATAAGCAGCCTGTGGTTAAAGTTCACTCTGGGGATTCAGTGTCTCTAGAAACTTGGAACAGTTGCTTGCATGAAATGGTCTATAATAAGACAACTCCTGCTGAAGTTGCAAAGTTTTATACCCAATATGACATTCAAAATAGGCGCGGGATGCATAGCTTAACCGGCCCTGTTTACATTGAAGAAGCTGAGCCAGGAGATGTACTTGAAATTCGAATATTAGATATAAAATTGAATGATTTTGGCTATAATTTTTTAAGCCCTACAGCAGGGATCTTATCGGAATTTACCCAACCCCGAATTATGTATTTTAAATACAATCAAGAAAAGAACGCTACTGAATTCAAGAAAGGACTCTGCTTACATTTAAAACCGTTTCCAGGGGTTGTTGCTGTAGCTCCTCCTCAAGATTGGCCTGATGGCTGGCCTGTAAATTTAGAATCACACATGGGGCAACCGGTTCCAGGACAATTTAATTCCGTTCCGCCAGGTCCTTTTGGAGGCAACTTGGATGAACCAAGCTTGCAAGTTGGTTCCATACTGTATTTACCTGTTTTTCAAAAAGGTGCTCTCGTTTGGACCGGTGATTCACATGCAATGCAAAGTAATGGTGAGATTGACGTTACAGCCCTTGAAACCTCTTATCAAGGTATCACCCTGCAATTTATTGTCAGAAAAGATCTAAAAGCCGAAGGTGTATTTGATAAATCAAAACGCAATGGTAACAGTTTGTTCACTTGGCCAATTGTTGAAAACTCGAAAGAATGGATTGTTATGGGATTGAATCAGGATCTTCTTGAAGCTATGCAGCTTGCCTCTAGGAATGCAATTGAATTTTTAGTGAGCACTCAAGGATTTTCTCCACAAGAAAGTTATCAATTTTTAAGCATGGTAGGTAATTTCGACATTCCTGAAGCAGTCAATACCATTAAAAACGTAGCCGTACATATTCCTAAAGAATCCTTCAAAAATCTGGGCAAGATGAAAACACTTTCTGCTGAGGGTAAATTCCCTCTCATGCCAAAGATTGATGAAAATGTAAGCTGCCCGCCTCAAGAAGGTAAAATTATTCAATAACCATTAGGTGAAATAATGAAAAAGATCTTCATTTTTTTGTGCTTAAGCTATATGACTTCAAGTGTCTTCGCCAACAGCATTATGCTTGACAATAAAACAAATTACCCACAGAAAAATAAATTCGGAAAAATCGCAGTACAATGGGTATCTTCAGTCAAAGAAGTACAAAAAGCGAATCAAAGCATGCTTAATGATGCAACATTAAACGCAAACTCTTTAATGATACTCGCCAAAAAAGGAAAAATTAAGCTCATCTCACCAAATAATGCCCGATACTTTAGAGTAATAGCGTGGTCAAATGATAAAGAAAAACCAGACTTACTTACGAATTGGGTAGATATTATTCCCAATAAAACCTATGTTGTGAATCAAAATCAACTTGTACCAAGGATACTCATGTCTGGAGCAGGTTGCTAAAAGGTTGATTAGGCAAAAGACTCGCTGCGGCCGATTATTACCTCAGCCACAGCGATAGTCATGGAACGAAAAGTAAAATGATAAATCGTATCTTCTTTTTTATTCTGTTGGTTACGCTTAATAGCGTTTATGCAGAGGCAATTAACCCCCCTAAAAAATCAACACATAAAGTACCCCCAAAACCCACGAGTATCAGCTCAAACCCTGCAGCTGTTAATGTTCCTACCGGCACAGGAACAATCCAACGTTCTATAGAAGAAAAACTTGGTATTGAAAATAATCATGGAATTATGATCCAGGGTGCCTGGATAGGAGATACGAATGATTTATTTTCTGGTGGCATAACTGATGCTGAACGCATCACATCAAACAGTGTGTTGTTGGTCGATTTAACCATTAATATGGAGCAATTTAATGGATGGCGTGGTGGTCTATTTAGTGCTCAATTTTTACAGCAAAATGCGCAAAACACAAATGCGCAAGCCGGTCTTTTTCAAGGATATAACTCATTACCCGATGTATATCCTTTTAATCGTTCAGAACTTTATGCGCTCTGGTATCGGCAAGCACTTTTTGATGATAAACTTTTTGTTCGTATTGGGAAAACAATTACTACACTTGATTTTAATAACGTAATCAAGCCTGTTCCTCTAAGCTCTGGTGAACCTAATATACCAGCAGTAAGCAGTTTGATTTACACCCCTATTTTTATCAATCCAGCCGTAGATGGAGTTATGCCTGGCTATACAAATTCTGCTTATGGGCTCACCTTGAATTTTACGCCCGTGAAGCGATGGTATCTTACTTATGGTATTTATGATGGCAATTTAGCTAGCGGTAAACAAACCGGTTTAACTGGACCAACATTTAATGGAAATTACTTTCAAGTTGCTGAAACAGGTGGAGCATGGGTTTTAGGAAAAAAACCTGGAACCGCTGGAATTGGAGTATGGCATCAAACAGGACTTATTCGCCAGCATAATCTTAGCGAAAAGGATGCCACAGGTGCTTATCTATTCGGATCACAACGTTTATGGTATCGTCATCCGGGATACGATATTAGTGGTATTTCGGCTTTTTACCAATTAAGTATTAATAACTCCAGTGTCTTACCTATGAACAAATCTATTGGCGCAGGTTTAACTGCATTTGGTTTAATCCCCAATCGAGAAACTGATTCGCTAGGTTTTGGTTTTTCACTAGCATGGTTGAATCACCACAGTACTGATAGACCAACTGAATTAATGTACCAAATTTACTATCAAGCCCAAATAATATCAAATATTTATTTAGAACCAGCTCTTTCCTATATCCCGACCCCAGGACAAAGCTCTAGTTTACCACCTGCATTTGCAGGCACAATAAGAGCGATTATCTTAGCTTGAATAATTGAGTTAAATTACAGTTCTGGAGCGAAAGCGAATTATAGTTTATTTATTAAATCATAAGCTCTAGAAATTCCATTTGACTGTTATACGATCATTTATGAGCTTGCTTTTTCCGTAATTATCAGTTCATGAATGTATTACTATCAAATACTTTCTGATATAGCTCCTAATTCGCTTTTGCTCCAGATCTGTAATTTACCCCAGAATTAGATAGTATTTTAAAAGGTTTTTTTATTATTAATAACTCTCCATCATCGAAATGAAGAGAAAGATTAAATAAACGACGGGCTTCCAGATGTGGTTGCTTTAAATCATCTTTATACTTAATTGATTTTTTTATTTTTATTTAATGCTCGTAATATTTTTGATAAATAGCGGTATAAGTTCCATCATGCTCCATCTGAAGAATTGCTTTATTTATTTCCTCAATTAATGGCGCTTTGTCAGCAAGGCCAATTATGCCATATCCATTACCTAAAGGGAGATCGTGCCCTATTGCTTTTACATTGAAAATATTGTTACTGGTTATATTATGAGCAATGGCATGATTTAAAACAATAACATCAATTTTATTTTCTGCTAAATCAGAGAAGAGATCGGGTGTGCTGTCATAAGGAATAATTTGATTATGTTTACCATAAGGAGACTTGAGCAACAGGCCATAAAAAGTATTCTTATTTACACCAATTTTCTTATTTTTTATGTCTGCTATTTTATTAATGGAACTGTTTTTTAGTGTAATAAACTGAAATTTACTGGTCGCATAAGGAATGCTAAAAGCATATTGCTTTAGATGATATGGTGTATAAGGGCTAGCCAAAATGAGTAAATCAACTTTACCACTATCTAATAAATCAAATTGATCATTAAGAGTTACTTCACTGTAGCTACAAGTGTTTTTAATCCTTTTACAAATATTATCCATGAGATCAATGCAAAAACCAAAATAATGTGAGCCTTGGGCTGTAGTGACTTTTTCAACAATAGGCGGTCCTGAAACACCTAAACCAATCTTCAATGGACTGCTAAAAGATAGGTTACTGATAAACCAGAAAAGGATGAATACGACTCTATGTCCTCTTTTTTGTATTCTAATAAATTCCATTTTATTTTGAGTTATTTACTTTGGATTTTCTTAAAATTTAGGGAGTAATCCGCATTTTGTCAAATTACTCCGCATCTCTTCAGTCTATTAGAGGAACTGCAATATAGGGGCGCGTCTTAATGTTAGTTTTTGAGAGTCTGTAAGCTTCATATATCATTTGCTTTTCCTGATCATTATCAGGATGTCCTATTTTGAGTGAATGTGCTCCATCAATATCATTTATTACTAATTGAAAACCTAACTGCATTTAATACTCCTTACAAAGCCAACCCCCCCCTTCTGTTTAAACATAGCCAAATAAATTGAATGTTGTATGATTTGTTGGCATTTTATTTCCCATAATTCAAATAATAGAATGCAGGTAGTTAGTAGAGTAAAAATGCAACCAAAATTGAATTTTAAGTCTTTTGGCAAAAAAAAGTCTGAATGCATCATGTATTTTGTTTGAAAGCTATTGCTCATAACTAGATTGATGAGTTATTTATAATCCATAATTGAACATATTTTGATCATATTTTAATATTTTGTTAATATTTGCCTAGTATAATACCAAAGAAAGTGATTTTAAAATTGGTATGGATGCCTCGTATAAATTAAAAATATGAGGTTAAAAATGTACTCTAAAGATAAAGAACAACAACCTAAGCCACAGCAAGCTAAAACAGAATACCAAATTGGTGTTTGTGTCAAAGAAACCAATCAAGAAAATGGTCCAGGGCATGTAACAGCTATGCTTATTAAGAAAAAAGAAGGCCAAACACAAATTCATACCACGAGTTTTTATCCTGGCTTGCTCGGAAGTATTGTTAATGGATTATCATTCGGATCAATTCCTGTATTAGGACAACTTGCTAAAGATCATGTCCAAGATGTACAGGAAGCAGATCATGTTTTGATTACCTCAGTACCTGAAGAACAATTTAAAAAAGCGGTAGAAGGATATACTGAATTTAGTGAAGATGTAAAAAGTGGACATCGACTTTACTCCGTTTTTGGTAAAGCCAACCCATTAGCTCAGGGATTCAAAAAGATAGTTAAAGGAGCTAGTGGCGCGCAATTAGTAGTGGAAAAACATAAACAAGAAATGGGCTGCTATCCTCCTGAAGATATGTGTGGTATCCATGTATTTGATAACGACCACCCTAAAGTTCCAAAGATGCGTGTGGATAACTGCGCTAGTTCTGTAACCCATATCCTCCAAAGTGCAGGTTATAGCTTTGATAATCCCACAATACCAACCTTTTTTACCTCAGAGCTGACAAAACACGGCTTTGCTAAAGTAGATAAAGACGAGTTTATGAAAGAACATTGCAGTGACCACAAGATGTAATATCAAACCGAGTTCACCCTATTTAGAGTTAAATAGGGTGAGCAACAAATAGACACTTGATTTAAAATTTAATACCTGCCTATAATCCCTTTACTGTAAAGGTTATTTCGCTAAATATAAAAGGATTGTCATGTTTGCACGCCTAAGATCTATAATACACGGTGTCACGAATACTTCCTCCTCTAATTCAGCTTTAGATGTGGAAAGTAGTCCTGTTAATTTAAAAGCTACTGCGCCATCAAAAGAAAGCGAACCTTCTGATACCCCAAAAAACACTTGGGTATTTATTTGGGATATGACAGCAGAAAAAGTAGGTCATGCTGCAATACAAACAGGCGGTTCCCGGCCAAAAAAGAAAGCTAAAGATCCTGGATTGTATATAAGTATTCATCCTTATGGTGTCCCCTCCACAGGTTTAACTTCAATACTCCCTTTACCAGCACACCTTGCTACCAATTTATCTGAAGATATGGAAACATTAGGTGCATCTGAAAATACAGGTGCCTTTGATATGGACCAACCGTTGGTAAAACCAAACCATGATGCAAAGCCACTACCTCCCGACCATATTTATCATTTTAAAAATTTAAATACCCACATGATGAGTCAGCATATTCAAGAAATTCAAAAAAAAGTAGAAACTGGTGAAGTCGGCTATCAACTGTTTCCAAATGTAAATCTACTTGGTTTTTTTAGAGACAGCTCAGCATTTGTCTCCCAAGACCCAATTGATGTTGAAATGCACCGCAGAGCATCTAAAAAAAGAACAAATAGTAACCAGGTGTATAATTGCACGACACTTGTAAGTGATGTTTTGAATCAAGGCGGATTGCCAATCAGCCGCTCTCTTATAAAACCCTGGGGAATTACTCCAAATGGTTTATCATCTGAAATAAAAGATTCAGAAGAAATAAGCAGTCAAGGCCCCCAAATTTAACATTGTATATAATTCATTTATCGGGTTTTCAGCACATTTGCGCTGAAAACCTTTATAAAAAGTCCATAGTGTAAATCCATCATTCGCTTTTTTTATTGTTGCAATTTTAATTTTGATACATCGTAAATAGTAATTGGTGACTCGATTCCCTTAACTTTTACGCGAAGATGACCATTGATTTCAATGTCCTTTGCAACTTCATTATATGTGGATTCGGAAATTAATATCTGTCCGCCAAGACTGAGATCTTGAATTCGTGAGGATAAATTAACTGATGAACCTATCGCACTATACTGCATCCGTTTCTTGGATCCCACATTACCTACTACAGCAATCCCCGTATTAATTCCTATACCCATCTCTAAATGAGGCAAATTTTTCTTTTGATTGGATTGATTCAGTTTCTTGAGAACCTTCTGCATTTCCAAAGCACAGGCTATCGCGCGTTGTGAATCATCTCCGGAGGAATATGGAGCACCAAAAATAACCATAATGGCATCTCCAATAAACGCATCAACAGTACCTTGATGCTTTTCTATTACTGGGACCATTTTACTAAAATAGTTATTTAAAAGAGAAACCAGCGCTTCACCAGGAATTGATTCAGACAAGGGTGTAAAATTTCTTAAATCACTAAACATGATGGTTATTTTATGTTCGTATCCACCTAATCTTTGGTGATGAGGAGATTCAAGAATTGTGTTTACTACATCATCAGACATATAAAAGCTAAATACTTTGCGAATTAACTTATTACGTACCTCGAGTTGGTTTTTTACTTTTTGTAATAAGTAGTTCGATTTACGAAGGCTTAACTCATCTTTGGCTATATGCGCTAAATTTAATAAAAGCTCCAGTTGTTTGTCATCCAATTCTTTTGGAGAGGTATCAGCCAAACAAAATGTACCTACGTTATAACCTTGTGGATCAGTCAAAGGAACGCCTGCATAAAAGCGAATAAAAGGATCTTTTTGTACCAAAGGACTATTAGCAAATCGTTCGTCAACAAGGGCATCATTAATAATTAATGGTTCATGTTTTTGTATGGTCACATTACAAAAGGAAATGCTTCTTGGCGTTTGTTTCGCTTGTAAACCATGTCGTGCTTTAAACCACTGTCTTTTATCATCAAGAAAGGCAATATAACAAATTGGAATATTAAAAAAATTAATGGCAAGACGTATCAATCGGTCATAACTTTCCTCAGGAACTGTATCCATAATCCTTAATGATTGAAGTGCATCAAGCCGTTTATTTTCAAACGATTGGGTTGTTTCTATTTCTTTCACTTTCGTTGCCATAATAACTCTCTGATTACAGTCCCTAAGATTTAGACGATTTCAGTTCTCCATATAATCATTATAGATTAAATATTTACCACAATTTTTGCATCAGAATAATTCATGATACTATCATCTCAAATCTTATTTTTGGCCTATAAAATGTTCACTATTAAAAATAAACCTGAGCAAAGACAATTAAGGAAAGTGGATGAACATGGTGAATATGCGCCATTTCCGGGTGTCACAGTGGTATCCGCATGCTATCCTGAACAAAAGGAGTTTTGTGAAGCAATTTATCAAGTCTTAAAGAGTAGTCCATTGATTATGCATTATTTTTCCCCGCTACCTGCTCATAGTTATCATATGACCACTATGAGTTTAGAAACAGAGCAGCAAGTTGGAGCCTCTTGGAATCAATTTATTACTAAAAACCTGCCTCATTACAAAAAAATAAACCAAACCCTTCAAAAAAATCCTATTTATCCATCAATTGAAAAAATGCAAGTCAACGTTGATTGGTGCATTTCATTAAGTTTATTTTTGCCCAAAAAGCATGTAGCGCAAATTGAGGAAATGGCTGAAGCGTTAAATATCGAAGAAACGATACCTCCGGTTTTCCACTTTACTTTGGCCTATCCTCGACCCAATAGAAAAATATCTAAAGAAGTTTCGGAGCGAATTATTAAGGAACTTAATGGCGTTATTGAAAAAACAGCAGTTCCATTTGAAATTGCCGAAGCCAAACTATGCTATTTTAATGACATGACTGCCTTTCTTCCTTGGGATGCAGAAAATAATCCATTTCTTCAATCGAAAAAGCATCTAACTGACTTCATGCAAACTGACGAAACACGCTCAGATTCATTACAAAGCGAATATCTCCATGAAACGACTCTTTCGACAAAACCATCATTTCTGTTGAAATAAAAAAATTGATCTTATATTGTTGCTCCTTATGCCATGAATTGTGAGCGTTCACGAGCACGCCATACAAGGATCCTTCTGCTTTCGGTTGACGTATTTCAGTGTGTGCTTACCATGAATTAGGGAGTTTTCATGAAAAATCATTCCGGGATATTTAGGTTAAGTGATTATGAGGTACTTGATTACCTTATAAAACATGTAGATTTGGAGATTGATCTTTCTAAGAAGCCTGTCCAGTCCAAAGCCATATTAACGATTGCCCCCAACCCTAAGTCCTCATCTCACTCTGTTGATCTCGAGTTAGATGGTGAAAATATGATCTTAGAATCGATTATTCTCGATGGTAAAAAACTATCTCGAGAAAAGTATGAAGTAACAAAAAACTCTTTAATTATCAAAAGTATTCCAAAAGATCGAGTATTTACGCTTGAAACAATAACACGTTTGGGTGAGAACACCGATTTGTTCGGCTTATATGAAACAGAAGGAACTGTACTGGTTAAAGCCGAAACAGAAGGACTTCGTCGCGTCCTTTTTTGCCATGATAGGCCAGATAATCTAGCGACCTACAAAACAACCATTATTGCCAAAAAAGAAAACTATCCTGTATTACTCTCAAATGGGGCACTCATTGAACAAAAAGACATTGAGAACGGATTACACTGTGCAACATGGCTAGATGAAGTTCCTAAACCCAGTTATCTTTTTGCATTGGTCGCTGGAAAGCTACAAAAGTCAGTAGCTTATTTCAAAACACGCTCTCAACGTGAATTACCGATTGAGTTTTATGTGCCGCCCGCAGCAACTGTAAAATGTGATTTTGCTAAAGAAGTTTTAAAAGAAGCAATGCGTTGGGAAGAAGAGATCTTTGATTTGGAATGTGAGTTATCACAACATATGGTTGCTGGCGTTGATAAATATGCATCTGGCGCTTCTGAACCGACAGGCTTAAATTTATTTAATACCGCAAATTTATTTGCTACACCCGAAACGCGAACTGACGCTGATTTTTTACGCGTCTTAGAGGTAGTTGCTCATGAATATTTCCATTATTGGTCAGGCGATCGGGTAACTATCCGTGAATGGTTTAACTTGCCATTTAAAGAAGGACTGACTACGTTTAGAGCTGCAATGTTTCGAGAGCGTTTATTTGGTACCGACTTAATCCGGATGTTGGATGGGAAAAATTTTGATGAACGTGCCCCACGACAAAATACCTATACGAATGTAAGAAGTCTCTATACCGCTGCTGCTTATGAAAAAAGTGCCGATATTTTCCGGATGATAATGCTTTTTCTTGGCGAAAAAACTTTTTATCAGGGAATGACCCAATTTTTAAAAAGCAATGATGGTGGTGCTGTGACATTGGAAGATGTATTGGCGTCACTAAATAAATCAACGCGAAAAGATATGAGCCCTTTCTTGAATTGGTTTACTGAAGCAGGTATTCCTCAATTAATGGTCACTGACGAATATGAGCAAAGAACAAAGCGTTATACTTTAAAATTTAAAACCACAGATGGAAAAGGTAGACCTATACCTGTTGTTGTTGGATTACTCGATAAAAACGGTAACGAGATTCAGGGTGATGCAACAATCATAGTCGATAAGCCGGAGATGGCGTTTCATTTCGATAACATTGATTTACATCCTACTCCATCTTTATTACGTAGTTTTTCAGCTCCTGTGCAACTCGAATTTGCATACAACAAAGAACAGTTGCTTCTCTTAATGCAGCATGACAGCAATTTATATAATCGATGCGAGGCGGCAAACAAACTAATGACACAAATGGTAAGTGATTATTGTGCAGGCATCTCCCTTGTATTTACTCCTGAACTTTTTAATGCATATCGAAAGCTAATTAGTGAGGCCCATAGTTCATTAAATTATTGGGTATTTGCTGAGCTCATATCTATACCTACGGAAGAAACTTTATTTTCTAATCTGCAAAACCAAGATTTTGGGAAAATTACAGAAGCACGCCAACTTATTCAGAGGCAGATTGCAAAAAAATTAAAGGAAGATATAGTTTTGATGCAAAAAAGTTTGGATAAAATACCTGCATCCAACAAATCGCCGTTTCAAACGTTTGATATCATTTCTGCTGGTGCACGCCGCTTACAGCATGTTTGCCACTCATATCTGCTTTTAATACAGCCTGAAAAAACTGAGAGCGCATTAGTTGAGCAATTCAATAACTCTTTAGGTAAAAACATGACCGACTGCATTTCTGCACTTAGCTTGCTTTTAAATAATAACAGCAGTCAATCAAGCAAATTGTTGGAGCGCTTTTATGATTACTGGCAAGGTGATGCAGGCGCTGTTAATTATTGGTTTAACGTGCAGGCAGCAGCGCATTCAGTACATGTCGTGAAGTTAGTGGAGCAATTGACGTCCCACCGTGCTTTTGATTTGTCTAATCCAAATAAAGTATATGCTTTGTTGGGAACATTCATTAAAAATCCTTATGGGTTCCATGCCATTTCAGGAAAAGGCTATCAACTTATCGTCGATGTCATTCTAAAATTAGAAAAAATAAATCCAACATTAGCCGCTAATTTGGCCGAAAAATTCAATGATTGGGATAAATATGACGAAAAAAAACAACAACTGATGTTAAGCCATTTAGAGTTCCTTAGCACAAATGCAACAACTGCTGATGTAAGAAACATGACAAAAAAAGGGTTAGACAAGAAGAAGCATGATTCATCGCCTCCAGTAACCTGATTGCTTGCAACCGGGTTATAGCGTAGAAGCGTAAGTTGATCCTCGACCCAACAACAGAAAGTAATTAGTTAATATGTATGGAAATAAACGATTAGTTTTGTTGATTACGCAAAGGCGCACACACGTTTACGTAATGCGCGCCATTTTATGCGTTATCATTTTAAAAGAATCTCTGCGCAACATTCAGGCGCAGTTTTCCCATCCAGACCCAGTTCTTCTTTGCTTCGAGCCATCTGCCGACTTTCTCCAAAAAATGTCGAAAGGTTGCTGGAAAAATATTGGTTTGGAAGATACGGTTTACCAAAGTGGGTATAAGATGCCTTCCCTTCTAATACTCCTTGGTTTAATAACGCCCCGGGAACTGCTTGGGCCACACGATCAGCCGCGGCGGCCGCCTCATTGCCACTGACATTTGCCCGTATAAAAACATGTTCAAATTCGGCACTAGTAGCAGTTAATTCAGGTTTTTTAAGCTTTGCAAATAAAGTGTCCGTTAAAATGATTTTAAATTGGCTTTTACATGCATCTTGATGTTTTTTATACACCTTGAGTAGTTCAATTAAATAGGCATCAAGATCTTCAATTCCAGGATGAAGACCGAGACGCACCTCTACAGTAGGATGCTTCGGCAGCTCTGCAAGTAAACTATTTAAAAAAGTACTATCAATTGCCACAGGCTGAGTGGTACTGCTGACAAAAGCCAATGATTTTCCTTCTCCTACCTGTAAGGCTTTTTGTGTTTTATCTGACAGTTCTTGTTCTGCCTTTAAGCTCAGTACACGTTCTGCATCACTCATTGGAGGTTTTGTGGTGAAAGCATTGTCGATACTCAGATGTCCAACTGTATGTACTTTGCTTTTGTCGACACATGCGAAGTCAGTTATTGCCTGCTGCAATGGTAAAGCCCATTGAATATTTTGCTTATTTTTTAAAGTGGGTAAATGATCCCATAAATTATGAGCGTCTGGCTTAAACATAAACTCATAAGCCATTAGCACAGGTATACCTTCTAATGCTGCTGCAATTTGAAACGGAATGTTACTGCTAACAGAAGGGACACCACAATATGCGCGCTCAATTTTCTCTTTTTGTATGTATTTTATTATCTTATTGAGTTGTTCTTCACTGCAGGAGCCTATTGGGAAAGAGTTATTTTCAGTATTTAGTAGTTCTGGCAATGATATTTTAGCCGACATTAACGTTGAGTTAAAACCAGCCACGCGATCTTGAGCCGTTTTAGTTAATGAAATAAGTAAAACCTCATGTTTACCACGAAGTTCTAACGCCCTAATCGTGTTTAACGCTAAATCAGTATCCCCAGCACTACTAATAAAAAAAGCGAGTTTCATAAGAAATAGAACCAACTATTATAACAATAAAAAAAAAAATCATATCAAAAAACAGCGTCAAAGTCTTTATTGTCAACAATATGAGGAATATTAGATGGCACTTTTTATGAAATTCAGTGAGTGCTAATTGTCACTCAATTTTCTTTAAAAAACCTAGGGCTTGCGCAATTTTTTTGTTTACAAAACGTTTAGGTAATCTGAGTGGCACTATCCAATCTAGAAAGAGATTAGGAACCAAAACATAACTTGCTTTGGGATGTGCGCTAGATAAAATCTTATATGCCAACTTCCCCACTTTTTTTGCGGGCAAAGCAGATTGTTCTACTTTATGATAAATATAATTTCTGAATTGGTGCAGAGGCTTCGCATAAATAGATTGGCTCAATTTATCTTCACTGACTTGATCTTCATTTTTATGCCAAATCGGAGTATTTACCATTCCAGGCCTAATCAGCACTACATCAACACCATAAATCATCAACTCAACACGCAATGTATCTGAAAATGCTTCTATCCCGTATTTTGAAATGGAATAAGGTCCAAAAAAAGGTCTACAGATTTTACCTGATATAGAGCCAATATTTATGATTTTTCCGGGCTCTCCCTTCAAGGTTTTATCAGCACCAAGCAAAGAAATAAATGCTTGAGTTACCTGTATTTGTCCAATAACATTCACTTCAAATTGCCGCCGAAACTCTTCTAGCGGTGTTTCTATTAAAGGACCAACAACAGCAACTCCCGCGTTATTAATTAATCCCCAAAGTTTTTCGCCTTGTAATTGTTTCTGCACCTCTTCTACTGCCTTTTTAACTGCAATCTCATCAGTTATATCAAATATAAGCGGAAAAAAAAGTGCCCCTAGCTCATCAGTTATGCGTAAAGCATCTTGTTCATTGCGTACGCTTCCAAAAACCTTAATATCCTGACTCACTAACTCTTGAGCTATGGCATACCCAATTCCAGATGAGACACCAGTAACAACTACAGATCGCATGTTTTGCTCCTTTACCTATCTTATTTAAATGATTAGTGGAGGAGATTTAAGCTCCTTGTTTTTTTATCAAATAAATATCTGTATGTTGTAAGCACCCTACTTTTATACATCAAACCAATTTTTTCCATTTGATGATGCATTTTGGGATTAAAATCACCAATCCATTTCATTTCATACTCTGTGTACTGCGATTTTGGTGACTGAAGAATGCCCTCTAATAACTTATAACTTAAATAAACAGTAATACCTGTTTTTTGAAATTCGGGGATAATGGCATGAATCATACCAATTACTTTATTACAGGGTTTGAAATGTTTCAAACATAAAAGCTTTGCAATTTGTAAAAAGCCAAACTTTCCATTTAAATACTTAATGAATTGATTTAAATCAGGAATAGAAAATAATACAGCGATAGGCCGCTCATGATGATAAGCTAATAAAACAGTTTGATTATCACTAAAAAGAAACATTTTTTTTAGCAAATCAAATACGAGCTCAGACTCAGCCTCACCGCTCAAACCCTGAGTGAACTTACCTGCATAAAGCATTTCTTTAAAATCACATGAAAATTTTTTAAAGTTATTTTTATCAATGTACTGAATAGAAAACTCTGGATTATTTTCATACCTTGAATGAATCTTGTACCAGATTGGTTTTAAAGAGCTGCTCAACGTAATGTTATAACATAGTTGATTATAGAACTCTTCAAATCCATAAGCCTCAAATAACTCTTGATAATAAGGTAAATTATAATTCATGAGGTACAATGGATTTTGAAAGCCTTCAACAAGCAATCCCCACCATCGATCCTGTTCTCCAAAATTTATCGGTCCATCCATTGCTACAATCCCTTGTAATTGAAGCCAGTCTTTTGCAGCGTCAAAAAGAATTTTTGCAGCTTGATGATCGTAAATGCAGTCAAAAAAGCCTATTCCACCTACTAAAAAGTTATCCGCAATAATTTGATAACGTAAGTTAATAAAGGCCGCAATCCGCCCAATTAGCACACCCTGCGCATCACGTAATATCCAACGTTGAATCCATCCATGTCTAAATGTTTTATTTCGCAGCGGATCAAATACATCATTAATGTCCTTATTCAAAGGACGAATATAATCAGAGCTATTTTTATTTATTATCACATTCACCAGAATAAAATCCTTGGCATCTTGAGGTGTTTCGACAATAGCTAACTTAAATTGACCCACGACTATCCCCTTTTAAAAAAGAGCATTCGGATCGATAGGTTCTTGTGATTGAAATAAAAAAAACATAGATGCTTGATATTAATTTACAGACTTTTTTTGCTGCAAAAAATATAAATTGAATCACTTTAAAAACAGAATGCAGGCATTCTGTGAATATATTTTTCATCACATGCCCATTCATTTCATATAAAATCAGTATAGTTGATATTTATCGATTTGCTATTCGAAAACGTTCAAGGAATACGTAGACATAGAACGGAGATGACAGGCTCGTGTATTTGAAGAAAAGGGGAAATTCCGCGCGAAAAATCGAGCCCTATGCGAGCTCGATCTTATACTTTTGTAATTTTTTAATTTTTTATTCATGTTCCGGGTGTACTACAAATATGCCTGGTGCATTCCTCAGGTACTCGTTGTAATCCATTCCATAACCAAAGATATAATGGTCCTCAACTTGTAAGCCCACGAAATCGGCCTGTTGTAAACCATTTACAACACGCTTTCTATATTTATCAACTAAAACAGCACTGTATACTTTTTCTGCTCCAAGCTTTTGTATTTCATCAATAATGGCTGCTAGTGTGACGCCACCATCGAGAATATCATCAACCACAAGCACAGTTCTTCCCTTTAAATTAGTCGAGGGCTTTGCTTTCCAAACGATATCTCCACCTGTAATTTCACCCCGATAGCGAGTTGCATGTACGTAGTCTACCTCTAATGGAAAGTCCAAGCGTGGCAATAAATTACCTAAAAGAACCAAGCCCCCAACCATAACACAAACAAGCACTGGATTTTGATCTTGCAATTCACGGTGTATATTTATTGCCATTCGATCAAGAGCGGCTTCAACCTCATTCGTAGTAAACAAGCAAGATGATTTCTCGTAAACTTCTTTAATTTTATCTGGAATAGTCATTATGAGTCCTCAGGACAAAGAGTGAGATATAAAGGAACTTTCATTTAATCTTTTATTTTTCCCGTACCAGGAAAAGGGCTAACTTTACCTCCATGACCTGGATTATCTTTAACTTTAGCTGTTCCTTGTTTTGTAACTTCATCAATACGATAAATCGAATGCATGGGAATAAATGTTCGTTTAACACCATTAAACTCAATCTTTAAGCGTTCTTCTGAAGGGTCAACAACCAATGAAGTTTGTTCACCAAACACCAGTTCTTCAACTTCGAGAAACCCAAACATTTCACTTTCTTTAACAGAGCGTGCGTAAATTTCATAAATTGCTTCTTGATTAGCAAAAGTGATTCTGAATATTGTTTTCTTATGCATAAAATTAACCTGTTCTTATGACAAAGCGAAGTATACAAAAATAAGTGGACTCTATTCAAATTAAATTAGCATGAGTTAAATGATTGTAACTCGCATTTCATGCTATAACTGCTAATCTTTAAACTATTAAGGTTCATATTGAGGAAGGTATTATGGCACAAAATAAGTATGACCAAAAACCTATTCAATTAGGTGACATGATTTTTTTCCAAAATCTGGTTCCAGGAAAACAGCAATCACCTTTAATAGATCATTATCGCTCAAACGTTCTTAATGCAGAAAAAGACGAGCACATGAAACAGCAACGAGAAGCTTTACTCATGGAGTATCCTCCTATTCTTTCTTTTCACAATGATCAACAGAAAAAAGAATTTTATGATGAAGAGGCCAAATGTAGAAAACAATTTTGCTGTGGCGCATTAAATCCATTAACTGCTGCATTTATAAATGATATTGCTTTTTCTCCTAAAGATGACTACGTGTTTTCTTCGGGCAATGGTCAATTTTATACTGGGAGTCAAAAGGCAATAGGCAACGCAATAAAAGGAGATATCAGTCAAGCACCTTTTGGCAGTACAAGTCAACAAGAATTGATGAGTGACTTAAAAGCATTTGATGATACTGTGGCTCAAAGAGGTCAATCGACTACTACCTTTGATAGCGATTCGCCGGCATTAGCAGAAATAAAAAGTCCCAATCCATTTAATATAATACCTAAACCCAAGGATCAGCAATAAAATATTATGTAATTTTATCTAATTGGCGCGCACTACGGTTTTGAGAAGAAAAAATAACAGGCTGCAATGTGTCTTGATAATCTTTTATCGGCTCTTCAGCAGGTTTAAAGTGTAAATTAGGTTCGATTACTTGATATTTTTGGGCAATATAACAATAAAAGCCTGAAGGAAAAGGCCAAAGCATCTTGCCTATTTCGTCCAAAAAAGTAAATTTTTTGATTAATGATGGACTATTAACTGGTGGTATATAACAAAAATTACTTAGAGAATGCTGCCTATACCCTCTTTGTAAAAAAATACGATTTAAGTTAAATGGAGTTCGCATTTTAACTTTTTGATCACTATAACAGTGTAATAAGCCAGTTTTTATTGCCCCACCCCACAAACTCCACGGGTTAATGCTTAATAAAATGACGAACCCCATAGGATTAAGAATACGGTCAATTTCATCGATCAAACTAAAACTATTAGCGAATGGCTCAAGTGTAAGCGGTACAATAATACAATCAACACTATTACGGTCCAGAGGAAGTTGATTTAAAGCACATTCAACCTGGACTTTATTAGTTAAGGAAAAAGGAGAGGCAATCCACTTATGAGTATAATTGAATTTTTTCAACCATATATTATCCCCGCAATTTCCCAATTGCAGCAATGTATCGCCATGTGAATAATCACTTTCAGATTCAAGATTGACTAAAAATTCATGAGCTGCAAAAAGTCCCAGGGGCGATTGGAACCATTTATTCAGGGCGCGATATTGCTTTAATTGTCGTTCAATCAACAAAATAATGCCTTTTAAAATAATGAATCCTGAATTAAACTACAATACAACGAGTTTCTCATACATACAATCCATTTTCCTTTTTTTGAGTTTAAATATCTTAAACCATTATAAATAAAGGATTATTAGGCGATTGTTCGGGCATTGTTTTCGTCCAACCGGCACAATGCGTACGATACAAATGTTGAATGAAACGCGTGATTTTGTTGAATGGATTAACTATAGTTAATATTATTACAAGCTGATCGAGACTATGTTAGGAACGGATGAATTAAAATTACATGGAATAGGACAGTTATTTGTTCTTGAGAAGCTGTTAGATAGACCTCAAGCAGTTGAATTCTGTAAGCAAGCTGCTGCAGAAAAAATTTCTTTAGTTCAATATCTTGTAAAAAATAATATTTTATCAGCCACACAAATTGCACTTGCAGCGTCCCATAATTTTGGCGTCCCCATGCTTAATTTAGACTGCATTGAGGCCGATTCAATTCCTATTAGCTTAGTCAATGAGAAGCTTATTCGCCGTCACTCAATGGTTCCCTTATTTTACCGAGGCAATAATTTATACTTAGCAACAGATGATCCCAGTAAACAAGCTTCTTTGAAAGAAATTCAGTTCCATACTGGGCTTAATACACATGCCATTGTCGTAGAGGCCGACAAACTTAGTGCACTCATCGATCATTTACTATCAATACAGGAAACTCAGGGCTTATCTGAGTTTGTTAGTGGAGATACAGCTGAATTTGATGGACTTATTATTAACGAGGAAGAAGAGCATGAATCAAATGCTCCATCACTTACAGAAGATGCCCCTATTGTAAAATTCGTTAATAAAATACTTCTTGATGCCATTAAGCAAGGAGCATCTGACATTCATTTTGAGCCTTATGAAAAAGAATATCGTATACGCTATCGACAAGATGGTATTTTACACGAAATTGCAACACCGCCAGGGAGTTTGTCCACACGCATTACTGCACGTATAAAAATCATGTCCAACTTGGATATTTCAGAAAGAAGAGTTCCCCAGGATGGCGGTTTTAAAATGAGAATATCCAAAATTCGATCCATTGATTTTCGCGTTAGCACCTGCCCTACAACTTCAGGTGAGAAAGTTGTTATGCGTATTCTAGATCCAGGCTCAGCAAAACTCGGTATTGAAGCTTTAGGTTTTAGCCCTGTTCAAAAAGAGCATTTTCTTCATTCGATTGAGCGCCCTCAAGGAATGATTTTAGTGACAGGCCCCACAGGTAGTGGTAAAACTGTATCCTTATATACCGCATTAAATATACTCAATACTAAAGAAGTAAATATCTCCACCGCAGAAGATCCCGTTGAAATTAAAGTACCAGGGATCAATCAGGTTAATATCAATCCTAAAGCGGGATTAACCTTTTCCAATGCATTACGCTCATTTCTGCGTCAAGACCCTGATATTATCATGGTTGGGGAGATACGCGATTTAGAAACAGCTGAAATTGCAGTTAAAGCAGCACAAACAGGACACTTGGTACTCTCAACATTACACACAAACAGCGCCGCAGAAACACTTAATCGTCTGGTTAATATGGGCATTGCTACATTTAATGTAGCCAGCTCGGTAACGCTTATTATTGCGCAACGTTTAGCCCGAAAATTATGTGAGCATTGTAAAGTATTAAGAGATGACTTCAATAAACCAAGTTTGTTGGAATTAGGTTTTACTGAAGCAGATATCGAAGGAATTCAATTATACAAGGCAGGAGGATGTGCTAAGTGTACCAATGGATACCGCGGTAGAATAGGTTTATTTGAAGTATTGCCTATGACCAAAACACTTGGCCAGGTTATCATGTCCGGAGGAAACTCCTTGGACATATTAAAAGTTGCTCAGGAAGAAGGCATGATTACCATTTATCAATCCGGACTTGAGAAGGTAAAACAAGGTATTACAACTATGGAGGAAGTCAATCGGGTAACTGTTGACTAACCACGCAAACAATGAAAAAAAATACCAATATCACCCTAACCTTTCATTACATAGGTGTTAATAAAGCTGGTCAAAAAATAAATGGCGATATCGATGCCAGAAGTCTTGCTTTAGCTAAAGTAGAATTACGCAGACAGGGAGTAGTCGTAAACAAAATTGCTAAAAAACGTCCTCCTCTCCTCAATTTTAAAAGTAAAAAAATAAAGTCAGGAGATATTACGGTATTTAGCCGGCAATTAGCGACAATGATCGAATCAGGAATACCTTTAGTACAATCCTTTGATATTGTAGCAAAAGGACAATCAAATAAACGACTAAAAGAATTAATTGAAACGATTAAACGTGATGTTGAAACCGGATTAACCCTTTCCGAAGCATTGAATAAACATCCAGCACATTTTAATGAATTATTTTGTAATCTGGTGGATGCTGGTGAAAAGTCAGGGTCTCTGGATATTATGCTCGATAAAGTCGCCACATATAAAGAAAAAATAGAAACAATAAAAAAGAAAATTAAAAAAGCCTTAACTTATCCTATGGCCATTATGGTTGTCGCGCTCCTTGTTACAACCGGCTTACTTATTTTTGTTGTTCCTCAATTTGAATCGCTATTTAAAGGTTTTGGTGCAGATCTACCCGCTATGACCCAAGCCGTAGTCAATATGTCCAAATTCTTTCAGTCCTATTGGTATTTAGTCTTTGGCGCATTAGGCGGCGGTATTTATGCCTTTATTTATGCAAAAAAACACTCCTCTCAATTTGCACAAAATATAGATAAAATTTTATTAAAAGTACCTGTAATTGGGCCTATTATTGAGAAAGCTGCGATCGCACGTTTTGCAAGAACGCTTTCGATTACTTTTGCTGCGGGTTTACCTTTGGTTGAGGCACTCAAATCTGTAGCAGGAGCTACAGGAAATATCATTTTTTCGAAAGCCACCGACCAAATTCGGGAAGAAGTATCTACCGGCCAACAAATGAATAAAGCTATGGAAAATACGAAATTATTCCCTAATATGGTAGTTCAGATGGTTGCCATTGGCGAAGAATCAGGTGCCTTGGAAAAAATGTTAGGTAAGGTTGCTGATTTTTTTGAAGAAGATGTAGATAATGCTGTCGATTCACTGAGTAGTTTATTAGAACCTGTTATTATGGTTATTTTAGGTGTCTTGGTAGGCGGTCTTGTGGTTGCAATGTATTTACCCATCTTCAAACTGGGAACTGCAATATAAGGCAGCTCAATTAGGCTCTGATTGTGTTGTAGCCTGGGTGCAGCGCAGCGGAACCCGGGTTTTTTCCAATGTAAATTTCCCGAGTTCCTCTGCGCTGCACCTGGGCTACATTTTGTGTGGGATCAATTGAATGATATATGACCTAATCATCAATCATACTTGGTTTATGTATGTTGTAGTTGCCCTATTTTCTCTTGCCGTAGGTAGTTTACTTAATGTTATTATTTATCGCTTACCTATCATGTTAGAAAGAGAATGGAAACAACAATACAATGAATTGACAGGAGTCAAGGAAGAGGAACAATCGATTAATTTATTTTTTCCAAGATCATTTTGCCCTTCATGTAAAGCAATGGTTAAAGCCTGGCAAAATATACCCATTTTGAGCTATTTATTTTTGCGAGGCCGCTGTTATCAATGTAAAAGTGCCATTTCTATTCGTTATCCGCTAATTGAATTAGGCACAATGATTCTTTCCCTCTATGCGTGTTGGCATTTTGGTTTTACTGTACAACTCATTTTTGTACTGATTGCAATTTGGATCTTAATTTGCTTGGTTTTCATTGACATAGATCATCAAATTTTACCAGACAATCTGACTTTGAGCTTATTATGGATAGGACTTATTGCTAATACTGAAAATCTATTTGCCCCTTTACCTCAAGCAGTACTGAGTGCAGCGGGTGCCTATATTGGGTTATGGTTATTTATCAAGGTATTTTATTTATGTACTGGTAAAATAGGTATGGGTAATGGTGATTTTAAATTACTTGCTGCATTTGGGGCGTGGTTTGGCTGGGTCTTTTTGCCATTAATTCTACTTCTTTCCTCGATTAGTGGTACAATTATTGGTTTATTGTATTTACGATTACACAGTAAATCCAAAGATACCATGATTCCTTTTGGCCCATTTTTATGTATCAGTGGATTAATTTCTCTATTTTGGGGTCATAGTATAGTGAACTGGTATTTGCATCTTTGGATGTAAAAAATCACAGGACTCATATATGCCTTATCAAGTTATTTTATTTGATCTAGACGATACGCTCATCGATTTTGCACACTCTCAACGAATGGGGCTAAGAAATATTTATGAAAAATATTACTCGTCCATTGAATTCTCTGTTTTTGAACGTCTTTATAAAGAAATTAATACCCATCTATGGAATCAAGTAGGTGCTAAAACACATGCGCTCAGGCCAAGCGAAGTGAGATTATTACGATTTATACAATTAAATCAAAAACTCTATAGTTCTGCGTCTGCACAAGAGGTAGCAGAAGAGTATGATGTTAATCTGTGCTTGCATGCCCACTGGATACCAAATGTAAAAACTGCTATTGAATTTTTACACCAAAAAGGACATATTTTAGGCATTATTACCAATGGTTTTGTTGAGGTTCAAGGGAAAAAACAAAAGCGGCTCGAATTAAATCATTGGTTTGACTGTTATATTGTTTCTGATGAAGTGGGTGTAGCAAAACCTAATGTTGAAATCTTTAATATTGCTCTGCTAGAAATTACTAACAAGCGCAAACAATCAATCAGCAAAGACTCCATATTAATGGTCGGTGATTCAATGACCAATGATGGTTATGGGGCAAGAGATTTTGGGATTGATTATTGCTTTATAAATGCTCAAGAATTAGATATTGCATCACAAGAAGCCCCCATTAAATACAACATCCGTTCTGTTGCTCATTTACCAGCATGCATAGGATATGAAATAGAATACATGCGATTTCTAGAATTACATAAGAGTGAGAGCAACTTATTACAACTATGATTTGAGGCATATTACTGAAGAGAAACTCTTACTCAGACTAAAAATATTTAAAATTTAAAAATATGAAACAACTGAATATAGAACAAATAAGAAGCGATACCCCTGGCTGTCAGCATGTTGTTCATTTCAATAATGCTGGGGCGGCATTATCTCCCCTTCCAGTTACCCAAGCAATAAAAAATCATCTTGATTTAGAGGCTACAATTGGTGGGTATGAGGCAGCACAACAAGCAGCAAATAAAATACAAAAATTTTACGAAAATGCCGCACTGTTGATTCATTGTCAGCCTGATGAAATTGCCTTTTTTGACAATGCGACTCGAGCTTGGGATATGGCCTTTTACAGCTTTAAATTTAATCCCGGAGATAAAATATTAACTTGTGTTTCAGAGTACGCAAGCAACTATTTGGCTTTTTTACATCAAGCGAAACACACCGGAGTTACAATTGATGTCATTCACAATGACTCATCAGGCCAATTAGATCTTGACGACCTAAAAAGAAAAATAGATAAACGAGTTAAATTAATTGCTATAACTCATATACCGACACAAGGCGGTTTAATTAATCCTGCGGTTGAGGTTGGTCAAATAGCCAAGGCACATAATATCCCCTACCTTCTTGATACAACACAATCGGTAGGACAGCTTCTTGTTGATGTGCAAGAGATTGGTTGTGATTTTCTTTGCGCAACTGGCCGAAAATTTTTACGTGGCCCGCGTGGTACAGGGTTTTTATATGCAAGCAAAAGAATTACAGAACACAGCGATCCCCCTTTCATTGATTTACACTCTGCGCAATGGATTAGTGATCATGATTATTTACTACGTCCTGATGCGCATCGATTTGAAACTTGGGAACAAAATATTGCTGCAAAAATTGGACTTGCGACAGCTATTGAATATGCTTTAAAACTTGGTTTGCCGCTAATTTGGCAACGAATCAGCCAATTAGCAACGCTACTACGTCAAAATTTGTGCACCATTAATTCAATAAAATTGCACGATTTAGGTGTTCATCAATGTGGTATTGTTACGTTTACTTCATTAGAGAAAAGTCCTCAAGAAATCCAACGATATTTAACCAGCAAGCGAATTAATGTTTCAATTTCACTACAAGAATACGCGCGACTTGATATGATTAAAAGAAATTTGCCTGCATTGGTCCGTGCTTCGGTGCATTATTATAATACTGAATCAGAAATTGATATTTTTTGCTCTGAACTCCGTAAGTTTTTAAACCCTTGTCCTTAAATAAAACAAAGTTATTATTATTAATATAAGCATTTACAAGGTAAGCATAATTAGAAGAAAATAAAGCTATATACTTTGACTGCCCAAGCTAAGAGATTGATATGGATATTAATTTAATTGTATATGCTGCGCCAATATTCCTGATTTTAATAGTTGTTGAGTGGTTTCTAAAATCAGAAGCTTATCAGCTCAATGATTCCATAAATAATTTCAGTACCGGTATATTTGAGCAAATTGCTTCATTGCCAGCACGAGGCCTAGTAATTTTCGGTTATTATTATGTATCTGAACACTATGCTCTTCTCTCTATCAATCCTCATTTGATTAGCTCCTGGATTATACTCTGGCTGAGCGTAGATTTTTGTTACTACTGGTACCATCGAGCAAGTCATCGATGCAACTTTTTTTGGATAGGACATTCTGTTCATCATCAAAGCGAGCTTTTTAATTTATCGGTTGCATTAAGGCAAGGTTATTGGCAAACGCTAACCTCCTGGGTTTTTTATCTTCCCCTTGCCTTAATTGGTTTCCCAACATGGATGTTTATCCTCGTCTCTTCATGCAATACCATTTATCAATTTTGGATCCATACTGAATCAATCAATAAAATGGGATGGTTTGAAAAAATATTTAACACCCCTTCTCACCATAGAGTACATCACGGTAAAAACCCTCAATATATAGATAAAAATTACGCAGGAAGCTTAATTATTTGGGATAAATTTTTTGGAACGTATGAACCAGAAATTGCTCCGGCTGAATATGGAGTCACCGAACCTTTAGACTCCTGGAACCCTTTATATGCGAACATCAAAGTGATTAAAGATTTAATGTATTATGGAAAAAACCTTAAAAACAAATTGGATATCATCCGTGCTCTTTTTATGCCCCCAGAATGGATAATTCATCGTTTACAACAAAAGCATCAAAATATTCCGAAGCGAATTGTTCAGCACAAAAATGACAAATCACCCAAATTATACATGCTAGTCAACTTGGCACTTGCAATTGTCTTATATACCTATCTTTCATTTATATTTGTAGCAAGCTCACTAAGTTCCTGGCTTATTGGCGCATTCATAATATACACCCTCTATACTCTTGGTGCAGCTGCCAATGGAAAACAAAAAATTCTAATTATTGAAATAATGCGCTCGATTTTAATTTTATTTATTTTGATTACATTGAATATGCATCTGTTTTTTTCTTTAGGTGTAACAATATTGTTTTTACTTATTAATCTGTGCTTGTTCTATTTTGAACTCCCCAAAAGTCAGCCATATACCCCTTCTATTTCAGTATAAAATAAGGGCTAAACTCTGCCAGCACAACCGCGCATAGTTTTTTATATACTATACTAAAAACAGTGAACAAAAATTTAACATTCGTTGTCCTGTGGTCAATTCGTAGTTCGAAGTGATGTATGAAGTACTTCTTTTCTAAAAAGTGCTTTATTTACAAAATAGATACTAAAAACAACTATTATTTTGGGAGACCTCGATGAGAGTTGGCGAATACTGTAACCGGAATGTAGTTGTTATTAATGGCAATGAATCGGTAAAGAACGCTGCAGAGCTCATGCGCTCCTACCATGTTGGAGACTTAGTTTTGGTTGAAGAACACGATAGCCAAAAAATACCTATAGGCATTGTTACTGATCGTGATTTAGTCATTGAAGTCATGGCAGCAGGAGTGAAGCCTGAGTCATTGCTAGTCCGCGACATTCTCACAGAACCATTTCGCTGCGTTTTTGAAAACGATAGCCTTTTTGATGCCCTAGAAATAATGCATTCCCCAAAAATCCGTCGCTTACCCGTTATTAATTATGACAAAACACTCATAGGCATAATCACCCTAGATGATTTTATAGAAATTTTGACTGAGACAATGGGGCAAATAGTTAACGTGGTTAAGCTTCAACAAAAAAAAGAGGCGCGACAAAGAATATAAACTTAAATAAACAATATTGATGTATGTGATATAAGGAGCAAGCAATGAACAATTCAGTACATTTTCCTATAAAAATAGAATTCAATAATTTAAAATATTCTCGAGCTGTTGAAGCTAACGCTCGCAAACATGCTGAAAAATTAGGAAAGTATTTTGACCGTATTATGATTTGTAAAATAAGTCTCGAAACGCATCGACACCATAATAAAGGCAAAATTTATCATGTCCGTATCGATATTATTGTTCCTCATGCAGAACTGGTGGTAAATCGTGATCTTGCAGAAAATCACGCGCATGAAAACCTCTATGTCACCATAAGAGATGCTTTTCTTGCAATGACACGACAACTAAAAAAATATGTCGAGAAACAACGAGGAAAAGTAAAATATCACGAGCTCCCACCTGAAGGACTAATTCGCGAAATCGCTCCTGTTGCTGATTATGGTTTTATTGAAACAATTGATGGTAGAAGACTTCGATTCACCAGTAAAAGTGTAATCGACTTTGATTTCACAAAGTTAGAGGTGGGAAAAAGAGTTTTCTTTGTTGAAGCCATAAGTAACGATGGTCCAGCAGCAAGTACTGTTTACGTGCAATAATCAATTTTTTTATGGAAAAGACATCATGTCTTTTCCATAAAAATATTAAAATAATCAATATCTTATATAAATCAAGCCATCTTGTTTAATTTTAATTAACGCCGAAACCTTAACCTATAAGGATATGTGTACACTCCCGAATATTTATATATACTCTGACATCGTGATTTGAAATCCAAAGGTTAATTACTATGTCATTCATCCGATTATCAAACTGTGGAGTAAGCCCTTTCGAGCAACTTTTAGGACATAACCCAGATATATTGACCCTATGGGGACAATTGGAAATGGCTTTTTTCAAGAGTAAAACATTTCATCCAGATTTTTTAGAGCAGATCAGACGTGCTTTAGCGTTCAATAATCAATGCCATTACTGCATGGCAAAAGCTGGACCACCAGCTCAAAATCCTCAAGACGAGCGACTCGGTGAAGCATTGAGGTTCGCTAACCTATTCTCAATAAGTCATGAATCTATAAATATAAATGAGATAGACCGATTAAAACACCATTTTTCTGAGGCAGAAGTTGCAGAGTTAATCGCTTTTTGCAGTTTTATCTCGGCTGCACAAAAATTTGGTGCAGCATTAGGTCTTGAAGCGATGGATAATTATATAAATCAAGCTTATTAGGGGCTGTTAACGATCCGCTAGACTGAACCCAAATGGAGCACATCATCCCTAGCGTAGCGCATAACAAGTGCTAGCTCAGGATGATGCCATATAGAAACAATGTGCTAATATACCCTCGATAAATTGCTCAGAAGATGACAATCCATCAGGCCATCCCACCATCGATTCCGAGTACTTTTCCGGTAATATAAGATGCCTTATCTGAAGCTAAAAAGACAATGGTTTGGGCCACTTCGTCAGGATGTCCTGCCCGTTTCAAAGGCACCATTTCAAGAAGCATCGCTTTATGCTCTTCATCACCAGTGAAACGTTCGAACATATCTGTACTGATCGGACCAGGGGCAACAGCATTGACACGAACGTTGGCAGCAGCTGCTTCTAGCGCAGCAACCTTTGTAAACGCTTCAACTGCATGTTTCGTTGCGCAATAAATCGATGCACCTGGAAATCCTTTTTGGCCTGCAATCGATGAAAGATTAATAATACATCCAGAGCCTTGTGGTATCATCTCTTTGAGTTGATATTTAATGCATAAAAAGACACCCAATACATTTGTATCAAAGGTCGCATGATAATTTTCTAGAGATTCCTCTACAAATGGAGCAGGTACTCCTTCTGTTCCTGCATTGTTGACTGCAACATCAAGACGGCCAAAACGTTGTACTGTACCTTCGATGAGCGCTTTAACATCCTTTTCATAACGCACATCAGCCTGTATGAACTCTACTTCTCCTCCCAAAATACGAAGCTCTTTTGCTAAAGCTTCCCCTACTTCTTGTTTACGACCGGAGATTACAACATTTGCACCTTCATGGGCAAAAGCAAAAGCAGTTGCTTTACCAATCCCCGCAAGAGCGCCTGTAATAAGAACAGTTTTCTTTTTCATTTTGAATTCCCTTTAGCATGTGAAAAACTCCATTTTGCCTAGTATAGTACAAATGAATACCCGGTATATTTATTGTAGAACTTATATTTACTATTTTTAGCGATAGGGCTCGTTTCCTATAAAGTCATAATGTTAAGATACCGCATTTTTAAACCCTATTTTAGGTTCAACTCATGGATAAGAAAATTGCCGCAGTTTATGTCGTGAAACCTGAATTTCTTTCACTGCTTTCTGAAGAATTAGGTGATTTTTCATCTATTGCAGAAGACTTGATTTGCTCACCTCACAAAAATTTGGATGTGTGCTTTGCACAAGATATTTGGTTAGAACCACAAGTAGTACCATTTCAATCCATCTCTGAAGCGGTAAGAATTCTACGTCAAGCGGGAAAATTCTGGTACTTACATCCCATTTCTCATATAAGACGCTCGCGATTAATCGAAGAACAATTGCGTAACACGCCCCAACTCATGCGTCATTTTCCACTTGAGACTGAAATTCCCTCGATAGGCGCGTTTGGTTTACTAGATAAAAATACATTAATCTATAGCGCTACTCGTCAAAAAAAATGGCCGCAGGGAGCATGCTATTTTATTGAAGACAAAATAAATCCCCCGAATCGAGCCTATTTAAAATTGTGGGAAGCACTTACAATTTTGGGAAAGTATCCCCAATCAGGCGATAAGGCTCTCGATTTAGGGGCTTCTCCTGGAGGATGGACTTATGTCATGCAGTCATTAGGTGCATCAGTCACCGCAGTTGATAAAGCGTTATTAGACCCTAAAATAGCAAAACTACCCAACATCTCCTACCTGCAACAAAGCGCTTTCTCTATTGAGCCTGCGAAATTGGAGCAAAACTACGATTGGGTCTTGTCTGATGTTGCATGTTACCCCGATCGCGCTTATGCACTCATTATGAAGTGGATTGAGTCTGAAAAAGCGAAACAAATGATTTTTACTATAAAATTACAGGGTAAAGTTGAGTTATCTACAATCAAACAATTTCAAAAGATACCTAGTTCTTTTATTACCAACATGTTTTATAACAAACATGAAGCAACATTTTTTTATCCTTTTGATAAATAACGGCAGAATGATATAAAAAAAGCACCTTCCTTTCATATTTTTTTAAGGAAACTCAACTAGAATATAAATAACGATAAGGTATTTAATTAGTTACTCGAGATATCTAATGTCTGGTTCTAAAAAAGAAATAACTAAGTCAATAACCAGTGATAAGCTGCATAATGAAAACTGCTTTCATTACTTAACCAATCTTAAAGTCCCGCGTGCGTTATTGACACTCAATTTGCTTCCACCTGAAATTGTTGCGGGTTTGCAGCAACTTCAAGACAACTCAGCAGATCCGGAAGCTGACCCTGTATACATCAAATTTAGAACACACTATGTTACAAAAGATGAAAATAATGAAAATAATGATGAAAACTACCCCTACGCCGATCTTTACACCAAACTTTTTGATTGGCTCGAGGAAAATACTCAGACAATTTACTATGACCTCAGGCAAAAGCTACTTGCTGATGCGGAAAGAATTAAGCTATTCCAGCCAATCACATCCACATCACCTATCTTTCCATTAGCTCTAAAAGAGCGCGGTATTTTGCCTCGGATAAAAGCGATTAATGAAATAAGCCCAAATGAAAATTTCGAAGGAAGAACTTTTAAGCAAGCAATGAACTTAAGGGCTATAGAACTTCAGAAAGAAGCCGCTGCTCTAGATGAATTTATCAAATCTCTTTATGCTAATGATAATCATATTTTAGAAACAACTTTTGAGCATATTAAAGATATTCCCTTACATCAAACACCAAGATCCCCAAAAATTGAGCATTCTATTTCGCATTATGTGAGTGATGAAGGAAAACGTGTCAATCGTGAGTCTAACTCACCTGCATATGAAGGTTCGCGTCAAGGACGCTTTTTGGCAATGATGTCTAATAATTATAAACCGCAACATGGAACCAGTTTATCCACAGTAAGGCATTATAAATATAAGTCAGACGATGATCCCATTGAATATCGCTTTGGTACTCAAGGACAACGCCATCATGGTGAGGCTCGTATTAGTCCCTTATTTGAACTATTTTTGGATATCCAAGATCGGGAAGAAGAAGATAGGTTAGAAAAGATTAAAAAAGAGCGTGCTACACAACAGGAAAATGCTGGGAAGGTACCAACTAAGGTAGAGAAAGATGAAGATAGAATAACGCATGTGTATTTTAATTTCTTGGGTCGAGATCGAACAGATCCCGAAGGATTAAAAGAAAAAGCGTTAACCGAGAAGTTAGAAGAACTTGAATTACATAATGAAAATGGCATGTTACATGGCCATAAAAATATCGCAGTAATAACGCTTCCTGCTGATAAGGGGCTCATGAGCAAAGATTCCTATGCTCGTACCAAGAAAAAACATAATATTGATGATGTGAAAGAAGAGTTTTTACGCATCGCACAGGAATCTCCTGGGGGGCGTGACCTACGCTTGATGGATAAATTACCAGATGATCTGACAAAATATAAAGGAAGCTATATATATATCAATAATAGTGACAGCAAAACACTATTTTATATTAAAGCAGATGGGAAATCTGAAGAAGTACCGGTTAATGATTTTTCTCAATTTGATAAAAAACTCCATGACATTAAAGATGATGAGGCTACTGAATTACATCTTTCTGATGAGCAAGTTAAGTCGCTTGTTACAGCAAACGGTGGTCACACCCCTCCCGCTCTACCAGAAATAAAAGATTTTCACATCAGTGAACGAATTCGCGAAAAAATATTTCGTGGAGAAAACGGCAAATACAGTCGTGAGAGCGAAGAAGAAATTCTAAATTCATTAATTGAGAAGAGTTTCAAAGCATTAGGCTATGATAAAAAAACAAAATTATCCGATGCCCAACGACAGGCGGTCTGGTTTCATTTTCTAAAATATGAGCTTACAAACCATATTATTAGCTCCTTACAACCTAAGAGCATCAACTTTACTTGTAAAGATGCAATTGACCGGGGTGGTGTCGCCTCTGCTTATTATAATTTAGTTAAATCATTTGAACCATTAACGGAGCAACAAATACAAGCAGGGAAGGTAAAAATACCAATGAGCCGCAAAGAGTTCGATCAGGCATTACATGCTGCACCAGCAATGGTTAAAGGCCGCGGCATGAATCATCATATAAAATTAATATGGAATGCCGTTGATGCCTATGTCACTCAAAATCATGCACAACTACAAGCAGATAAAGATAAATCCTGGCTCATCGAGTGGAGGGATTTTAATTGCCCTCACAACCGGGTCGCGAAATTATTAAAACAACGTATAGTAGAATGTAGAGCAGAATTAGAGGAGCGATCTAATGCAAACCCCGATGATCCGTGGATCAAGGAGGGACAAGCTATTTTACATAAACTCGAGCATCACTCAGCCAAAGGCGTGAGTGGCAAACGTTTATTATTGGAGACAGTCTCTAGGACGACTACTATAGCAATACATCCTGAAGCCCGAACAGAAGAAAATTATAAATGCTATAAAGAACTCCGTAAAAATCTTTCTATTGCTCATCCAGAGTTACATGTTCTAGGAGGCTTAATGAAAGCCTTTGCCGGTGCAATTTTATATGTTTTATCTGGAAAAAAACTAGACATTGGGATGTCCAGTGGCTGGGCTACATTTAAAGCAGGTCGTGATATTTCTTCACGAGAATCTCTCCAATCTGAAATGCATGATATGAAAAGAAAACTTAAAGAGCTGGTTAATACCCCATTAAAAAGTGAGACAGACGGAGTGATCAATGAAGAAGAAAAGGAAGAAGAAGAAGTACTGAATACTGATAAACGTGAAAACCAAAGTGCCATGAAAAGAGAACTTGATGGCTTGAGAAAAAAAGAGGAAGATCCCTTCTACTCACCTCCTACGAGTATTGAGATTTAAATATATTCCTAATTATAAAAAAATAGATTAAAAATAAAGAAATATTTGCTAAGCTATTTTATTAAATAACGCAAACTGGCTCTTTAATACATTTTGATTTCAAGGAATAAATCATGGATCTAAAACTTAAAGGTAAATCGGCTTTAGTAACTGGCTCCACCACAGGTATAGGTTTTGCAATTGCCCAAATATTAGCTCATGAAGGTGCAACTGTGGCCATAAATGGACGTTCACAAGATAGAGTGACCCAAGCAATACAACAAATCAAAGCAAATAACCCCGAAGCACATTTAATTGCGGCACGAGCTGATCTCAGTAAAAAAAATGAGATAGACGAGTTAATGAAACAAATTCCTTCAGTTGATATTCTTATCAATAACGCGGGTATTTACAATGCCAAACCTTTTGTTGATATCTCAGATGAAGAATGGTTACAGATGTTTGAAATCAACGTGATGAGTGGCGTTCGTCTAAGCCGTCATTACTTGGTACCCATGCTAAAACAAAATTGGGGCAGAATCATTTTTATTTCCAGTGAATCTGCATTACAAATTCCTAAAGAGATGATTCATTATGGGATGAGCAAAACAGCACAACTTTCAATTGCTCGAGGTATGGCTGAGCTCACCAAAGGGACACACGTCACAGTCAACTCCGTTCTTCCAGGACCGACGAGCAGCGAAGGTGTTAGCCAATTTGTAAATGATCTTGGAAAACAACAAAACAAAACAGCAAAACAAGTTGAAAAAGAGTTTTTTGAAAATTTAAGGCCTACTTCATTAATCAAACGATTTGCTACTACTGAAGAAATTGCGAACATGGTTGCATTCTTATCTAGCCCTCTATCTTCAGCAACTAATGGCGCTGCTGTTCGAGTTGAGGGAGGTCTGCTCTTATCGATTGCGTAAGATAATGAGCATTATGAGTACTATCCAGTCATGTTGCCTGGGTGCAACGCAATGAAACCCGGGTTTCGGTCCTCGACCCAGGCTACAAGTACATTTCAGTGCAGATTATTATCCTTGAGCAATTATACACTCAGAGTAACTGCACTTTTTAATTTTAGCGCGCCTTCAACAGTCTCCACAACTTTTTCTAGCTCTTTTCCTGGATCAACATATTTGAAATCAGGATGTGCGAATTCCTTGATGGTATTTAAGAAGGAAATAACCAGATCATCTTCGCCTACTTTAAGTTTTTTCAACGCATACTTCAGCGTATCAGGATGCTCAGTGCATTTTGAAGTCATGGATGGGGCAAACAAAATTCTTTCATCCGCTGACCACTTCTCATCGCTAATAATCGCAGCTTCTCCTCCTGGAATTGATTTTTGCAACTGCGATAAAATGTAATGCAAATGAGGGTAATTGGTATGAGATACCAGCACAAACTTAACATCATCATGCTTATCTAAAAATTCTTTAAACTTGGCTACTCGCTCTAAAGAAGTTTTATCCAGAGTACACATCGAATTAAAAATTTTACCAAAATCACTAAACGACATATTTACTTTGAAATGCGCATTAAATTGGTCACAAAATTGCTTAAGTGTAATCGCCCCAATTCTTAAAGGTGCCAAATTCGCAGCCATCCATTTCCAGACATCCTCACCTGAAACCGCAGCCTCTTTATCATCTTTTTTTTGGCTTGCAAACCACTCTTGAAACCCTGTTTTTAATACATCGAGTTTTGAAGAGACAAATTGCCCCAGCGAAAAAACTGCAATAATCATAAATACTCCGATCATTTTTGGAACAAAATGAATATCATAGAAGGATGTAAAAAGCAATCAAGTTGACTTTAATGATACAAATGTGTTTAAAACTCTCAAGTCCGGAGCATCATTCTAAGGAACAAATCACAGCATACAGATATTAAACACCACTTATTTTTTAATACCAATATAAATTGCACATTCTTCTTGTCCCATATACACCTCAAAATCAGTCTTATATGCTCTTGAAACAGAGGATTGAGTGTCGAAATAATGCCAAACGGCTTGCCAAGCTTCGATGATCGCTTTAGGCATTGGGCCTGAATTTTTAAAAATAAGATAGTCGCCCTCTTGTATCGTGATCTTATCAAAATTATCAGCTATTACTGAATTATGAGTCGCTACTCCAGCAGTGACAGTATACGCTCCATTATGATCTGCATCATAAGCAGAATAGACTCCATAAATTGATGAAACTGGATTTAACGGTATTTGTGACTCGTAAAATCTTTTCCAAAGCGCAGGTAACTTTGCTGTTTCGGGATTAAATTCATTGGAATTTTTTGTGCGTTCACTCAATCCCATCACGGTAAATGCCTCTACTTTAACAAGTTGTGGTGTGTTGTCCATTATCATTCTCTCTTTTGGAGCTTATAGCCATGAGTCGGCATGGCAGCAGTTGTCATAAACGAGTTTTGAGTATAATCCGCTTTAGTGACAGTTTTTGTCAGCAGGAACTAGGTTTGCCCTTTATTAATTTCCTCTATGAGTTTTAATGAGTCTAATGAAAGTTCAAAAGAATCAACATCCAAATCTTCCTGCATATGTTGTTTATTACTTGTACCAGTCAATGGCAGCATGCCAATTTGCAATGCAAAACGGAAAATAATTTGTGGGATTGTTTTTTTATATTGCTTTGCAAGTTCATGCATCCTATCCGTATGTAAGTAGGATAAGTTTGCAGTCAGCAAAGAAAATCCTTGATAAATTATTCCATTTTTTTTACAAAACTCTCGAATTGAAAAATCCCATTGCTTGCTGGCGAAACAGCGATTTTGCACAAATGAAGGTTTCACATAAGCAATGTTAAAAAGCGCTTCGAGCTGCTCCAGAGTTACATTAGAAATACCAAGTGCTCTGATTTTTCCTTCATTATATATCTCTTCCATCGCCGACCAAATATCTAAATCATTTTGAACAAGGCCAGAAGTATAAGAAGGTCCGTGAAGAATATAGGAATCAAGATAGTCTGTTTGTAAGTGATTGAGAGAGCTTAAAAACGATTGTCTTACCTGGTTTTTATATGAATCAGATTCATCATAGGGTTTGCGATGATCCTGCCCAAAAGCAGATGTAAACTTTGTTTGTAAAAATAAGTCATCGCGACTTTTCCCCGTAGCTTTTAAAAATTGTTGAATCCCTTGCCCAACACCCTCTTCAAAATAGTGTTTACGCTGATTTGCGGTGTCAATCCCAACAAATCCGCTGTTTAATGCCTGAAAGGTTAATTCTTGAGTAGCCTCTTCTTTCCAGGCAGTACCGTATATAAAGGACGGGATATCAATCTGATGTAATTTTCGCTTAAATGCTCCAAGCATAATATGTCCATTAAATATATGATTATAAGTAGTGTTTTATAGTATCCTTTAAAAAATAAATCAATTAGTTAAGGAGTAACTTATGAACATTACGTTGATTGGCCTCGGCAAAATGGGATCCGTTTTAGCTCAAAGATTATTAGCAGCCAAATACAATCTAACCGTGTTCAATCGCACCCCTGAAAAAATGCAACCTTTAATTAATGCTGGTGCTAAAGGGGCCAATAGCCTTGAAGATGCAGTAAAAGATGCAACAATCATTATTACATGTCTTCTAGATGACCATGCTGTTTTAGAAACGGTGAATCATTTTGTGCATTTAATGCAACCTAAAGCCATTCATGTTGGTACATCAACCATACTACCTGAAACGTCAAAGAAATTGGCAGAACTTCATCAAAAGCATAACAGTACCTATATTGCAGCTAATGTTTTGGGCGTTCCTAAAGCGGCAGCACGAGGAGAACTCACAACACTTGTTGCAGGCCAAGAAGATGCAATCGCACAGTGCAAACCCATATTTTCTGCTTACTCTATAAAAATAATTCATGCCGGCTCACAACCATTTCAAGCCAATGTTATTAAAATATGCATGAACTACTTCCTAGTTACTGCCATTGAAGCTATGGGAGAGCTCTATGCATTTGCAGAGAAAAGTCAGGTTGATATCAGTATACTAAATACCCTTTTCCACTCTATTTTTGCACACCCTGCATTCCAGCTTTATGTCGATAAGATTAAAGAACGTGATTTTGATGACGTAAATTTTGATATGAAGGGTGGATTTAAAGATTTAAATCTATTCCAACAAGCTTTTGCTCAGGCGGGCGTAGTTCCAGATATAGCCAATATTATCAAGGATAAGTTCATAATCGCCTTGGCACACCATATGGAAAACAAGGATTGGAGCGCTGTCACAGAGATAACACGTTTAGAATCGAATCTAGATTAAATTATGAACAGACGTTATAAAATAAATTGATACTCTTGTAGTCCTGTCATGTGTTAGGTAATTCGTTGAAAAAAGCTAAATACCGTAGGCTGGCTGCTAAGCCCAGCATGTAACAAGACACTGAAGTATTTCTTTCTTAGAAATAGCATGGATAAGATACGTGTTAATTGGACTTTGGAGAGTACGAATGAACTCCGCAGATGCTGGGCTTACAGCCCAGCCTACACTGCCCATTTTTGTTAACGAATTACCCTAACATGCATAGGGATGAAGACAAAAAAACCAGATTTACCCTGCACTCATCCGCTTACAAATTACCTAAGCTTTCACGACTTATTCATGGCAAGCTTCTTCCATTTTTTCAAAAGAGCCTGGCGACGCTCAGGATAACCTATTTCAAGTAAACTTATTTCAACAATACGATCAGTGCGAAAATGTCGGAAATCTTGTCTTAACTCACACCAAGCAATAAGAATACGGACCTGATCAAAAAATCCCAGCGCTAATGGCCAAATCATTCGTTGTGATGCATGTTCATTGACATCTTGATAGCCTAATTGAAGTTTTTTTTCCAATCGCATCGCTTTTCTAATTAAAATCAAATCAGAATCTTTACTTTCCGCAACCTGGCCTGGTGCAATAAGTAGCCCTGGGAGCTCTAACTGCTCACGTAATTCATTTGGAAGCACCGCTGCGATTTTAGCCAAAGCATTTTGTGCAGCAAATTGAAGTTGGGTGTCAGCTCGGTCTATTACCCACCGCGACCCAAGTACGATTGCCTCAATTTCTTCGGCTGTAAACATCAGTGGCGGGAGAGTAAATCCAGGACGCAGTACAAATCCTATACCAGCCTCCCCTTCGATTGGAGCTCCTTGCCCTTTCAGCATAGAGATATCTCGATATAAAGTACGGAGACTAATTCCTAATTCTTGAGCAAGTGCTATGCCGCTTACGGGAAAACGGTGGCGTCTTAATATCTGAATTAAGTCTAATAATCGCTCAGTTCGTGACATAGCTAGTTAAGTCAGCAGAAAAATTTACTCATATCTTATTCAAGATGAGTTTTAAATGCCAACATTTTAAAAACCAATATTCCACCTGCATCACCAAGATTAGCCAGATACCCAAATAACTTATTAATTTGGCTATGTTAAAATCTAGTTTTTTCGCGTAGAAACGCTTTGCTGCCGTAACTAGGTATATACCTTATCTAAACCTCTAGTAGAAATTACTCTAAATAACGAATATGCTTAGTTTCTGTGGGGTAGTTTACAATTTGCTAGTTTGATTACATGCTCAGGATGGCGAGTGTGTCAGTACTCCAAAATCACAACATTTTGGCTCCAGCGAATAGAGTTTTAGATGCCCTAATAAAACTTAAGAAAATAGTCCTTAACCATTGAATGCATGATGCTAAAAAATATTTACAATTCTCAGTATAAAAAAAATCACCCACTTACTTTATTCTGTTTGATTTCATTTTTATTCTCATTTTCTACCTTTGCAGCACATAAAGTCGTCAATTTAGAAATTGCTTATAAAACAGTGCACTTCTCTAATAAATCAGCAAAAGCTATTGCGGTAAATAATCAAATTCCTGCACCCACATTACATTTTAAAGAAGGGGATCAGGTGACCATCAATGTGTACAACCATCTTGATAAAGGGACAGCCATACATTGGCATGGTGTTTTGGTTCCTTGGCAAATGGATGGTGTAGAAGGTGTTGCGCAAACGGAAATTCCACCAGGTGGTGTTTTTCATTACAAATTTACTTTAAAACAATCAGGTACCTATTGGTATCATGCACATTCCGGTTTAGAGGAACAGCAAGGTTTGTATGGTGCTTTTTTGATTGATCCTAAAAAGCCTGCTCATTACCCTTACACTAAAGATTATGTCGTCGTTTTATCAGATTGGATTAATACCAAACCAGAACAAGTTTTAGCTAATCTTAAAAAATCCGGGGATTTTTATGCACCTCGTTTCCCACTACAACCATCTTTGGCAAAATTTATCCATGATTACCAAAAGGCGTCAAAAAGTGAACGAAAAAGTCTTCTTACTGATTATAAGAGCATGCAACAAATGCGTATGAGCATTTACGATATAAGCGACGTCGCTTTTGATGCATTTTTAATGAATGGCCATCCTAATGACACCCCATGGACAGCTCCAGTCAAAGTGGGCGACATCGTTCGCTTACGATTTATTGATGCAGGAAGCAGTACGATTTTCCGCATTAAAATATCGGATGCTGCCATGAGCGTTATCCAGGCTGATGGCAACGACGTCAAACCTTACTCTGTTAAAGAGTTATCCATTTCCCCTGCAGAAACCTATGACGTTTTGGTAAAAATAGAAAGAGATCAACCTTATATCATTTATGCAGGCTCAAAAGATACTGTAGGTGTTGCCTACGGTGCGTTAAAAACAACACCCAATCAAACTGTCGATTACACACAAGTAAAACCACTTACTGAGCCCATCCCGGTGACTAGAGAAATGATGAACATCATGATGGGTGGCATGCATCAAGGCAGCCTACCTGTAAGCCAACAACAGCAAAGCACTTCGCAGCCTTCAATGAACATGCACTCAATGCAAATGGATCACAGCATGCATATGGACCACTCCATGAATATGCAAATGCCTACTGAGCCAACTCGACTTAAAGATACTATAGCCCCATCCAGCTCATCCTATAAAACCTCGTTGGAAACCAAGTATCGCGATTTAACCGCTGCGATTCCGACTAATGATCCCAATATACCTGTAGAGGGGTTAATTAATTTAGAGTTGTTTGGCTATATGGGGCAGTTTATTTGGTTTGTCAATGGAGTACCTGGTTATAAAGCGAAACCGATTCCTTTAAAACCAGGTAAACGTTATCGTTTTGTATTTACTAATCCATCAATGATGCATCATCCCATGCACATACACGGCCATTGGTTTATTTTACGTACAGGAAAAGATGCTTTTGATCCGCTGAAACATACGCTGGACATCCCCCCAGGAGGAACCATAACTGCAGATGTAGATACCGATGCGAGTGGTCAATGGTTTTTTCATTGTCATATGCTTTATCATATGATGACTGGAATGAACCGAGTATTTCAATACACAACCATCATCGAAATAGCGGAAGGCAAAACCAAACCAGAAGATATTGTTAAAAACACTCCTTATTACAATCGCCCCATAATGCGGGTCGACGAGGCAATTAAGCCGATTAACTTGCATTTAGTAAAGCACCCCATGGCTCATGGCGCAGGTTTTTGGTTAGCAACTTATCTAGATGTAGGCGCTGATCCTATCCACAATTCGCAACGCCTTACCTATAAAGGCCTATATGGTCCCGATTATAATAAACTAGAACTATTTACCAAGGATGCTGAAATTTATAAAGGCGTAGTAGAAAACGCAGATATTGATATCTTTTACTGGCATTTAATCAGTCAATTTTGGGCTATTAAAGGCGGAGCAAACTATTTTAACCGGCCTGCCAGTCAGCCGTATTGGCAGGCCGGTATTGGTCTGGAAGGATTAATGCCATTTTTTATTGATACCGATATCAGGACCTACTTTTATGGTGGTAATGTTAAATTTGATATCGAATTATCGCGAGATACACAAATTACCAATAATTTTTTAATCAGAACAGGAGTTCGCAGCATTTTAGCAACTAAAACCATCCTTAACGCGCAGATTGGTAGTGGTTTAAATCAAATGCGCTATACCATACGACCTTATTATCGCCTTATACCTGGAGTGAGTATGTATGTTGAATATGAAAACGAGCACAATTATGGGGCGTTTAGAATACTAGAGGATGAAAGTACTACGCCAGATATATCTAATACCGTTTCATTAGGCTTAACGTTACTTTTCTAATTTTAACCGTTAACGACAATACCCTAGGCTATGTATTGAACATATAGAGTAATCCCCTAAGCACCAACTTACCCTCTAATTAAAAAATAAGTTACACTACCCTAAAATTTAAACTAGGGAATGCTTAATTGAGCCATACACCAAGGACAATTGTACTTAGAAAAACAAATATGCTCTTTGATTTTCTAAGTAAGCTGATGCTGCTACTCATTATCATGTGTATGTTCATCCCTTTCTCTCCTAAAATGCCGGCACCAGGAATTGATCCTTCATGGGCTCTTGGTCTAAATCAAGCAGTGGCTCAAGGGTTAGCATTTGGTAAGGACATTATATTTACCCTAGGTCCCTATTCGTCTTTATACACAAAAGCGTATCATCCAGCTACGGATTTTTTAATGATTTCTGGCTGTCTTAGCCTAGCAATTTCTTACTGGATTTGCCTACTTTTTTTAATGAGAAGAAAACCATGGTACTGGTTTCTTATTTATTGCGTTCCGTTTCTGGGTATGATTTATGCTCGTGACTCTTTATTTTTTTCATACCCATTACTTGCAGGACTAATAAGTTATCAAATTATATTCATTGAAAATCGCGCTATGCTCGCCAATATTTATCTTTTATTGCTTGTTTTTTTTCTGTTCGCTCCATTCGGCTTACTTGTGCTCATCAAGGGCTCCATGCTCATTCTGTGTATGCTCATGCTCATTTTGTGTTTTATCTTTTTCCTCACCAATAATGAAAAAAAACTAGCATTCATTTGTCTCGCATCTCCTACAGTGTCAATCATTTTTTTTTGGCTTATGGCAGGACAACACCTCTCCTCCTTACCTGCCTACCTAATAAGCACAGTGTGGATAGCATCAGGTTTTACAGAAGCGATGTCTACTAATGGAAATGCGAATGAGGTCATTTTATATTTATTTACTTGCTTATTAATTCTCCTAGCCATTTCATGGCAAAAAAAAATAACAATTGGTGCGAAAATATTCTTACTGGGAATTTATTTTGTGTTTTTGTTTGTTTCTTTTAAAACCGGTTTTACCCGTCATGTGGGACATGCCTTTATACCTGGCACCTCTGCTTTGCTCGCAACGCTATTTTTACCCTTTATTTTTAACTCCCGGGTCAATGCGCTACTTATTCTTGTCTCATTAAATAGTTGGTATTACATTAATAGTCACTATACAGGTATATCACTTCGAGATAACTTCATCTCTTCTTATTCCTCAGCATGGCATGGTCTAAAAAGTAGAATACAGGATCCTGATTGGCTTAAAAAAAACTTTCTGTTTACGGTGAACTTCTTACGCGATCAAACAGCCTTTCCTCGGTTACAAGGTACTACTGACATTTACTCATATGATCAATCGTACTTAATCTCTTCGCAAAATATTTGGTCCCCACGTCCAATATTTCAGAGTTATTCTGTTTTTAATCCAGGCTTAGCTGAAAAAAATAAAAAGCATCTTCAAGGGACAAATAATCCGGATAACATTATTTTCAAAATCGAACCAATTGATCAACGCGTTCCTTCATTAGAGGATGGGGCAAGCTGGCCCTTATTACTGGTTAATTATAAGCCAACTCTGTTGACGAGTAATTTTCTGTTCCTTCATAAAAAGAAACATCCTCATCAAGTCAACTTAACGTTATTAAAAAAAGAATTTCACGTTTTAGGTGAGCATGTAAGACTACCGAAAAAACAACTGCTCTTTGTTGAGATTAATTTGAAACCAACTATATGGGGGGCTCTAGCAACTATTTTCTTTAGGCCACAACAATTACAAATTACTTTGCAACTAAAAAATGGAACTACAAAACAATATCGGCTCGTTGCAAATATGGCGAGATCTACTTTTCTTCTCACACCACTCATTGAAAATACTGATGAATTTTCAATGCTCTATGAGAAGGATAACAAATTAAATGATAAAACTGTGAGCTCTATTATCATCACAACAAGTCAGGAAATAAATTGGCATTGGAATAATACTTATACGATTAACTTTAAATATATTGATACTGGGAAAATATTTTCTTAATGAATAATGGGATCAATCAGGATGCATATGTAGTTGGTGCATTTGAAAGTCAAAATGGAGTTGTTTTAAAGGAATTAGGTAAGGAATTTATCGATGAATCATCATCGCTTTCTTCTAAAAGTCTAATAACTTCACTATCACTTGTAGAGTCCAATGGCCTAGGACTCTTGGGCTCTATGGGAGCTGGCGAAGAAGAATCCATCTCGCCGAATAAACCCAGTATTTTTGTATAGGAGCGTTTTGGTTGCGCTGATTCGGGAGCAATTTGCAGTTTGGGTAAAACTTTATAAAGACCATAAAGAAATGAAAGCTCCCCATCATTCAATGCTGATTGATAGAGCTTTAAATCCTGCTCATCGCCATTAAGATTGGCAAGAAAGGCTTTTGCTGCTGCAATTTTTTGGCTCCTGGGAACTCCTAAGCTTAATATATTTCCATATTCAGCCTGGCCTTCGCGCTCACGAATATAGATTGTCAGCGCCTTTTTAAGAAAATCAGTTTGCACATTACAGTCATAAGAGCTAATTAATTTTGCTAAGGGAGCGTTGGATTTAATATCATCACTTGTTAACTCCGTATGAGTAAGCAAGGTAGGAAGCAATTCGAGATGATTGTGCTTACAAATCAAATCCAAAGGCCTTAAACCTTCTTTTGTGCGAAGATTACAATCTGCCCCACTCTCAAGAAGCATTTCCACTAGTGCTTTATGGCCCTTCATGCAGGCAAGATGGAAAGGAGTTATACTATTCGCCAGTTGGTTGCAATCTGCACCTCTATTTAGCAATGCTCCTACTACTTCTTTATTTCCGTTGGCACAGGCAAAATGCAAAGGAGTTTCTTTACTTGTTGTCTGCTGATTAAAATTTGCCCCAGATTTGAGTAATAGTTCTACCACTTCGAATTGGCCGTTTACGCAAGCACTATGTAAAGGGGTTTCTTGCGAGGTCGACCGCTGATTGCAGTCCAATCCCTTTTCCAGAAATAATTGTACTAGTTCTATGTTACCGCTGCATGCTGCTGCATGGAGAACACTAAAGTTTTTTGCATTTAGCAAGTCTAAACGAGCATTATTCTTCAAAAATAGCTTAGCCAATTGCTTGTTTCCATTAATACAAGCTTCATAAAGAGGCGTATTTCCCTCTTTGTTTTGTTGATTGATATCAGCACCTTTGTCAATTAAGTATTGGGCAAATTCTACAATTTCAGGAGGAGGGTTTTTAGTTGCGGCTATGGCGTGCAGCACATTCCCTAATTCGATGGCATTATTTTTTATATTAAAACTTGGATGCTCAGCAATTTTATAGGCTAACTCATAATTTTTAACCCAAATAGCATGAAAAATTGGGCCAAAAATTTCAGGCCTGTTGACGTCTATCGATGGAATAGTTAATAAAAATTCTGCAGCCTCATTACTGCTCGATATAGCAGCCAGTGCTAAGGCAGTACCATTTGCTTGACCAGGTAAGTTCACATCGATTGTGCTAAAATCCATGCGCCGTAAAGTATCAACATCATTTCTTTCAGCCGCTATGTGTAACAGTGTAGGGCTAGATTTACTTGCTACTAATGCCTGTATTGGTTCTGTTTTCTTTAACCCCGTAAGATCTAGGGGATTATTTTGATGAGTAAATACAGAGGTTGTCATAACAATTGGCGTAGGCTCTCGAAACCAATCAAGAAAAGAAGAGTTTGAGAAATAAGAATTTAATTCATTTGCAAGTTCTTCACTGGTATAGATCTTATTTATTTCATCTAAATGATTCGTATCAATTATTTGAAACCGATTAGGTCCTATAACTCGAACATTTATTGCATGACCATTTGCACCAAATTCAATTGCTACATCAGGTATTCCTTGTAGTTTTTGGCTTATCTTTTGGAGATACTTAGTTAATTCCGTTAGCTTATATTGATCATTTGTATGGAAGGCACGCTCTAAACCGCCTAATTCCTCTAATGCCTCCGACTGAACATATTCGGAGATTTCAACTTCATGAAATTGGCGAAGAAATTTATTAAATACCTCTTTACTTTGTGGTGATAAATAAAGTGCCATACCTTCATAAAAAACAGGAACTTCTAGTAAAGCTTTTTGCGCATCGGTGAGCTCATTGAATGTTTTCTGATGGTACTTAGGATCTTCTTTTGCCCGTTGTTCGTCTTTAACTAATAATTTTTTTACATTGGTAATATCTTGTGCAAGTTTTTCAGGTTTATCTGCATATTGCTCAAGGAGCTTTAATCTTTGCATAAAAGTCTTTTCTTCTCCTGAACATACAGCCTGAATCCACATGCTGGAGAAACCTTTGCACAATCCCCTTTGAGATAGAGAGTAACCAAGATGTATCCCTATCATGATGAGCTGAGAATGACGCATATTCAGTACTCCTACGGCATATTTTTTAATTATAGGTTAAATTTTAGACTCCAGAACAAATAGTCCGTGGCAATGATGACTTGTACTCGGTAAAGTGGGTAAGTTGATCAAAACGATTTTTTATGTGCCAGAAACGTGCCACCAGTGTAAGAAGTGATTTAAAGCTGCAACAACTTACTTTACTATCCTTTGTTTCAAGATGGTCAACTTACTGACCGGGAGAAGTTGTCCATGAGATAGATCAGACCATTGATTAGGCTAATGCCCACTCCCCCTCTCCCACTCGTGGGAGAGGAGATTTCTTAATGGCAGTAAGAAAAAAGCTCAAAACAAATTTATTTTTGTAGAGAATACCCATCATCGAGCCAGCCTTGTAGCCCAGTTTCTAATGAATAAACATCGGTGTATCCCATTTTTTGTAAATTGTCGGCAACCAACGCAGATCGAAATCCCCCGCTGCAATAAACAATAACTTGCTCATCTAAATTAGGAATTGTTTTTTCAATATCTCGTTCAATAACGCCCTTACTCAAGTGTATTGCTGTTGCAATATACCCTGTTTCCCTTTCATTAAGTTCGCGTACATCAATAAGGGACATATGCTCTTTAGATTCAATTTTTTCTTTTAATATTTTAGGACTTATTTCTTTAATACGTTTTTTAGATTCAGTTACCAACGATAAAAATCCCGGTGCATGTTGCTTTTTCATCAAGTTCTCCCATGTTTTTATTGCATATTATTTTTTTTCACAAGGCACTTTCATATTTCATCGATGTCCGCAAATTCATTTTGTTTAAATTTAACTCCATATTTTGTAATTATGATCATATAATCCACTAAATCAACTTAACGCATCAAAAGTTTCCGGAGTGGTTGTAATGAAATCAAAAACGTTTTTTAACCATGTACCTAAACGTGAGCACGTAGGTCATAAGCATCAAAATGAATATTCTAGAAGAGTATTAGACTTTGTTTTAAAAGAAAAGTGGCATACTGAAATAACCTCTTCAATTCCAAAATACGTTCAAAACTTCAAAAAAATGTACTCAACGAAGTTTGATACATTTCCCAAAATTGCGGAATCAATAGAAAAACAGAATAAGGGACGATTTATTTACAGAGGCATGAGCCTTAGGGAGTTAGTAGATGTCCTAAGTCATACAAAATTCATATGCGCACCCAAGCAAAAACAAGACCACTATGATATTGCTGAGCACGTTGTAGCGAATAATACATCAAGATTTCTCTCTTTAACGCCATCATTAATCCTTGGTAGTCGATACGCCAGTATAAGCAGCATAATTCCCAGTAATGGGGCAATAATGCAAACCAATCTACCACCCTTTTTTATTGATCCTAAAGAGCTGCTAGGCACGCATCCAGAGTTATATCAGCGCTACCATCAACGTAAAGAAAATGATGAACGCGCAACTGACACCGCGAATTTTCAAGGAGTATCCGATGTGATGGAAACAACCTCAGGAAACTCAGAAATCACAATGATTAGGAATTTTGGCAAAACTTATGTCGGATTAGGAATGCACGATGTAAAATCAATTCATTTATTAACCGTTCCCGGTCAAATATTGTGGCAATGGACAAGCATAAAAACGCCTTTACATGAAATTACCTTTGAAAATCCAGAGTATAAGCCTAGAGTTTGTGTGATTAAAACTGGCTTTGTAGCCCATGATAATTATCTTAAAGATGAGTTTGATTTAGTTAACAAAAGAAATAGAGGTATGGGGCTCATTCCTCCTGAAGGTAGAGTGATTACATTGCATGAAGCAAAAAAAATAGCAGAATCAGGTTTATTGGAGCAAATTAACAAGGCATACGAGAGTGAGGATACCTATGTTTTTTCACATGTTCCAACATACATTCCAATTAATGATATAGACGCAATTATGGAATATATAAATCAAACCATTAGATCATTGCCTAACCTGAAAAAAATAATGCAAGGGCCTACAATAGAAGAAATCCCAGACTCAGAACCAGAAAGACCTAAAACAGTATAAATTACATCGATAAAAATCAGACTGTCAATTTATTGACATGGTAAATGCAGGCGATTTGGTACAGCAGCTATCAAATCGCCCTTTTTTAGTGATGACCTTTTCTAATGCGCTTATACCAACCTTTTAACTCAGGCCAAAATGCAATGATGAAGATTATAAGGGTAAACAAAATCACTGAAATGACCATTTGCACAATAGGAAACTTCAGCTCATCATGTGCAACAAACCAACTTGTAATCGATCCTGAGACCACAAAAAGTAATCTTAAAAGCCAAAAAAACATAAATAACACTCCAGATAATTTATGTGCTTACATGCTATTTGAGTATGGTTAAAATTAAGCCTGAAATAGACTACGTCCATGACCGGAACTGTTCACCAGATTTTCTTAATTCCATTATTATTTTCTGCGTACGTACAATAAAGCCATAACACATGAAGCTTTGCGCGATAACTCATCACTACCGCGGCTAGTAAGGATAATAGGCACATGAGCTCCTAATACTATTCCCGCCGCTTCAATACCGGATAAATAAGTCATTTGCTTGTAAAGCATATTACCCGACTCAACATCAGGAACAACCAAAATATCCGCATTACCAGCAACTGGAGAACAAATACCCTTTTCACGCGCTGACTCCATGGATACAGCATTATCAAATGCCAAAGGGCCATCTAAAACTCCACCAGTTATCTGTCCACGCTCAGCCATTTTACACAAAGCGGTTGCATCGAGAGTCGATGGAATTTTTTCATTTACAGTTTCAACTGCAGAAAGAATAGCAACATTAGGAGTACCTAGTTTAAGCGCATGGAATAAATCAATGGCATTTTGCACAATGTCACATTTTTCTTTTAAATTAGGAAAAAGATTAATTGCTGCGTCAGTTAAAAAAATTGGCTTTGGATATCCAGGTACATCCAAAGCGAATACATGACTCATCCGACGCCCTGTTCGCAAGCCATTTTCTTTAACAACAACAGGCTTCATCAGCTCCTCAGTATGAATTTTCCCCTTCATAATCGCTTCAACTTTTTTTGTTGCAGCGAGTTTCACTGCTATTTCAGCGGCTTCGTTGCTGTGTTCTGTAGCAATAAGTTCATAAGCAGAAATATCAACTAAGGCCTCCTTTGCGGCATCAAGAATTTTTTGTTTCGGTCCAACAAGAATAGGAGTAATTAAACCTGCTTCAGCAGAGGCAACAGCACCTTTTAGAGACAGCACATCAACTGGATGCACTACTGCAGTTTTAAGGGGTTTTAAGGAGTTTTTTGCTGTAATTAAGCGCTGATACCAATGTTCTTGCTTCGGCTTCAACTCTACTGCAGGAAGTTCAACACGTTTCCTTCTCACCTTTGCTGTTGGGGCGATAACCGTTGCAAGGCCACTAATGACCGTTTTTCCTAACTGATTCACACACTTACAATCAAGTTCAACAATGTGTTGTTCGGGTATTTTATTGACTACTACAAGTGTAACGGTGACTGTATCACCTAAAGCAACTGGATGTTCAAACTTTAAAGTTTGATCTAAATAAATAGTTCCAGGACCAGGCAGCTCTGTTCCTAGGACTGTAGATAAAAGAGACGCACCCCACATCCCATGAGCAATGATTTTATGAAACATATCATTTTGAGCATACTCTGCATCAACATGTGCGGGATTTACATCTCCAGACATAACCGCAAAAAGCTCAATGTCTTCCTTGGTTAATGTTCGTATTAAACTTGCTGACTCACCGATTGCTAATTCATCAAAGACATGGTTTTCAATATAACTCATTTGTATGCCTATTATTATAAAGGTTTATGTAAATCTGCCAAAATAAGTTTGATATACAAAAGTAATTTGTCAAGCAAAATAGTTTTCGCTATATAGTCTACAGTTTAATAAATACCCATCATTATGTAACGTAAAACATTTAGGAATAATGATTATGATGCATGCTATGGTTTTGGAAAAGCCAGGACACAAACTAATCTACAAACAGGTAAAAAAGCCAACTCCTAAAGAAGAAGAAGTACTCATCAAAGTGCATGCCTGTGGTATTTGTCGAACCGATTTACATGTTGTAGACGGGGAATTAAAAAATCCCACGCTTCCACTGATTCCAGGTCACCAAATTGTTGGTACCATCGAAAAAATCGGCTCTTCAGTCCCCCATTTTGAGATCGGTCAACGAATTGGAGTTCCTTGGTTAGGCGGAAGTTGTGGGACGTGCTCATTTTGCTTGTCTGGGCGCGAAAATCTTTGTGATAACGCTCGTTTTACTGGCTATCAAATAGACGGTGGATTCGCAGAATATTGTGTTGCGAACCACCGGTTTTGCTTTCCCATACCCGATGGATATTCTGATTATCAAGCTGCACCACTCTTTTGTGCCGGGTTAATTGGCTATCGTGCTTTATTAAAAACCAATAATGCCGAGCACTTAGGATTATATGGTTTTGGCGCTGCAGCGCATATTCTTATTCAAGTAGCACAAAAGCAAAAACGAAAAGTATATGCTTTCACTAGCCCCGGCGACACCCATGCTCAGGAGTTTGCTTATAAGCTAGGAGCTACATGGGCTGGAGACTCAGATAAATCGCCACCACATCTTCTTGATGCTGCAATCATTTTTGCACCTGTTGGCACGCTTGTCCCACTTGCACTTCGCAATACAACAAAAGGTGGTATTGTTGTTTGTGCAGGAATCCACATGAGTGACATCCCCAGTTTTCCTTATAATATTCTCTGGGGTGAACGAACTCTTTGCTCTGTTGCCAACCTCACGCGCAAAGATGGAGAAGATTTTTTATCATTAGCACCAAATGTACCCGTTAAAACAGAAACTCATACTTATCCATTGACCGAAGTCAATCAGGCGCTTGAGGATCTTCGTCATGGAAGGTTTACAGGTGCTGCAGTTATCACTATCTAAAGTCTGAGTAACCAAATCTGTGGTATATCCCCTCCCCTAACCCACTCCCCAAAGGGACGCAGGAGAGGGCATTAAATAATTTTCCGTAATCAGGAGTCAATACAAGCCCTGGGTTCCGCTAACGTCGCACTCATGTTACAAAAACGAGACAACTTTTTATTGTTAATGCCTCTTGATTTGGTGCATGAGATTTGGGAGTATCGGCATATGACATCTGTGCCATTTTATTTATCAAAGGGAATTATTATGTTTCAACAAGCAATAGTACGTACACCATCACCCAACCTAATTCATGGCTTAACATCAACTACGGGATTAGGTCGTCCAGATTATGTCAAAGCCCTTGAGCAACATCAAAATTACATTAAAGCATTATCCAGCTGTGGTGTGGAAGTTACTGTCTTACCTGCTACAAACGATTTCCCTGATTCATGTTTTGTCGAAGATCCAGCCCTTCTTACAGATAAAGTTGCAATTCTGACTCGACCAGGAGCTCTATCAAGACAAGGCGAAGTTGATTTAATTGAACCATGCATTCAATCTTTTTATAAAGGACGCACCTATAGAATAGAAGCCCCAGGAACGTTAGAAGCGGGGGATGTCATGCAAGTAGAGGATGTTTTTTACATAGGAATTTCACAGCGCACCAATCTTGATGGCGCGCAACAATTGACTTCAATATTGGCACAATTTGGCTATAAAAGTACGTTAATCGAACTTAAAAAATTCCTTCATTTAAAAACAGGCATTTCCTATCTTGGGAATGGTCACGTGCTAGTCAATGGTGAATTAGTGAATCATCCTGCCTTGATGTCATTGAAACAATTAATTGTTGATGATAACGAAGCTTATGCAGCAAATTGTATTAGGGTGAATAATGCAGTCATTATGCCTCAAGGTTTTCACCACACCACAGAAATGGTACGTAATTCAGGTTGTGACGTCATTTCTGTGGATGTAAGTGAATTTCGTAAAATTGATGGTGGTTTAAGCTGTTTATCATTGAGATTTTAATGAATAAAAAGCTAACTGTTTTTAGTTTAACATTGATGACCGTTGGTTCAGTTGATAGCATACGCAATTTACCTGCTGCGGCATTAGTTGGCACAGATATTTTCTGGTATTTTGGACTGGCGTTATGCTTCTTTTTGCTGCCCAGCGCAATTATTGCAGGATGGTTTTCTTCTCAGTCTCATGAGGGAATCTACGGATGGGTCAAAAAAAGTCTAGGCCCAAAAGCAGGCTTTATCGCCATTTGGTTCCAATGGATGCAAAACATCCTTATTTATCCCACATTTTTCAGCTTTATCGCGGGAACACTTTTATATTGTATCAATCCGAATTACATTGAGAATAAAGTACTTCTTTTTATCCTAATCAATCTTTTTATTTGGTGTTTGACTTGGGTTAACATAAAAGGCATTTACTTGTCTCATCGAGTGACTGTTTTTTGCTCCATATTTGGATTATTGCTTCCATTTATCTTAATTTTGGCTATAGGGACTATTTGGATGATCTTTTATCCTCAATCCCTAAACCATATTTCCCCATCCAATCAGGATTCATGGGCATCTCTAACCGCGATTATTCTTTCTTTTTGTGGGATTGAGATTGCTGGTGTTTATACCCAGGAAAGTAAGCCAGGCGCTTTACCTGTTGCCATTGTGCTTTCAGTAATTATTATTTTTGTTACGATGCTCTTTGGTTCACTGACTTTAGCATTCATCCTTTCTCCAAAACAATTGAATCTTATTGGTGGCATTCCCGAACTATTTCAAGTATTTTTTACGCAAATTCAATTTGCTAACCTAAGTTTGGTTGTCAATATTTTAATTGTTTTGGGCTGTGTTGGTTGCGCTAATAATTGGCTTATCTCTCCACTGAAAGGCCTTTTGTTTGCGAGCAATGATCTCCACCATTCAGCACATCAATCCCCATCCAAATTCTTGCTGATCCAAGCATGTGGCGTGTCGTTTATAAGCACCCTTTTTTTATTATTTCCAAGCATTAACGCCTCATACTGGTTTATGATTACTTTAGCAACGCAAATGTATTTATTCATGTATGCGTTTATGTTTGCAGGGGCAATACGATTAGCATGGCAAGAAAAAAAACGCTTTTATTGGTTAATTACCACATGCTCTATTTTTGGATTCATAGGTATTACCATTTCTCTTGTAGTTAGTTTTACACCACCTAGTTCGTTAAAATATGGATCGTTATTACGCTATGATTTATTGATTATTGCATGTTTGTTACTCATTGGTTTTTCATCTATTTTATGGAAAAAAGTGCTAAAAGGGTCCGCAAACAATGCACAGCAATTTGGGCTATTGATAGATCAACAACCTCAAGATTAACATATTGATTTATCTGTTTATTAGGAAACTAGCTACTTTACTTTAAACCTTAAAAAGTTTATAATTTGAACAGATGTTTAATATTGGAGTCTCTTCCGTGCCTACTACTTCATTGCCCACCCGATCTGTACCAATGACTTTAAGTGAAAGTCAACTAGAACGATTGTTTGCATCCATAGAACGAAATGGCAATCCTCATACCGCACAAACAGATTCTTATTTAGCAATTCAGCTTCTTTCTCGTTTTGGACTACAGAATGCGAAACAAGTAGCTGAGTTTCTTAAAACAGCTGGTGGTCACGAAACCATCAACATGATAGTTCAAGAGCTTGTGAAAGAAGAGGCACAAATTCAATATATCAGAGAGCAAACCGCAGAAGAAATGCTCAAGCAAGAAGGCTTGCTTCTTCGCCTTCTTGCATTCATTGCAAAAGATAAAGAGCTTGCGAAACACGTCAATCAAATTATTCAACAACAAATCGATCAAAAACTTAAAGAAACAAAAACTGTTGAAGGAAGTAGTGCTAACTCTATTGCGATACAAATCTTGGACGCTAATATTCGAGCCTATAGCAACGTACTTAACGCTCTTAATGAAGAACAAGAAGCTCTGGAAGAAGAATTAGAGGAAATAGAAGAAGCGCTGAATGCTCTTGAAGAAGAAGCCTTATTAATGGAAGAAGAGCATGCCCATATGACTGACCATTTGGATGCGCTTAATGCGTTTCTTCAAGCACCCCTGTTCAACAATCAACCAATTACTCAATTTGCTAGTTATTCAAGCCAACAAATAGCTTCTTTAAGTGCACAACTTGCAGCGCTTAGAGCGCAACATACTGCACAGGTTGTCCCCTCAATTGATGTCAGTAGAGCACAAACCATTGAATCACCTATCGACAGAAAAATTCGCATGCTGCAAGAGCGACTTGACTTTTATCAAAATCAATTTGCACAACCTCCACATAGTCATGAACAAGTAGTTCAACGATTAATCGATCAGGTACGTGCTCGATTAGCCGAAATGCAACATCACGATGAAATGCAAGTGCCTCTGATGTCCCGTCAACGTGAATTGGATGGATTAAGATTACAAGAACGTGGATTCCTGCAAGCACAGCAGTTTTTGAAAAAAGAAAAAATTCTCCTTAATGCCCATTTGGAACCTGTTAATGATTTTAATCAGGCTTACTTAATTATTGATCCGAGTCATAAAGCACGTTATCAAAAACACGGTGATTCCTATGTCGTTCTTTCTGAGGGCCTTGATCCACAGCGTTTGAGCGAAGATGACTGGTTGCAAGCAAAACTAAACTATGAGCGCGCAAAAGCCGATGTTTGTTGTGTTAATGCCGATTACCATGCGAGAAGACAGCAACGATTTGACTCACTGAATCAACGTATGGAACCTCTTCAACTTAAGAAAAACAATTTCATTGATCGTCTTGATCAAGTTAAGGCAAATAAGGTTGAGATACTTCATGCATTATCCAGTGCTAAAGCACAACGTGCGTTACTAAACCAACCTCGTGAGGAAGTTACGCCTTTGGCAATGTCTCCCAGACCAACTCCCAAAGCAACGCCTAAACCCGCTCCCAAATGCAGCTACTCACTGATGATGCGCAATTTAGAGTGCTTGGTACCAACCCATGCACCTGCGCCACGCCCTACAGACATTAGAAATGTGAGAGATGTACTTGAAGCAGTGGTTTCACCTGCTCGAAAAAATGAATTGGATGAACTCATCAATGAAGTCAGACCTGGTGAAATTATGCAGCCAGAAGTAAGACTTGGTTGGCTCTATAGAATCAAAAAACTCATACCGGATATCCCTGTACCCGAGTTGGACTCTCAATTAAAATTTAAAAAATAACAATACACTCACGTACTCGTGAGTGTCATAGAAGATAAGTGTAGGCAGGGCATAGCAGCCCAGTCTACGTTTGTCACGAAAAGCTAAGGCAATGAGGCAGTAGAAATGAGCACAGAGCCTAATTCTTTTGATAATCTATTTGACAAGATCGAAGACAAATTGGTACCATCAAAAAATAAATAATTTATTCCACACTCTGTAATATATATGAACAACAACGCGCATCATCAATGTTATTTAAGCAACTCTTTTGGGTTGGTGCGTGCTATTGCTTCTGTCGCGTCTGTGGTGGTGGTCGTCGTGGTCTTTCTCTCCTCACCCTAGAGTTGCGTTTTCGATTATTTAGCCTCTCTAGGGAGAAGGCAAAATAATCAAACGATACGACTAACTATCTTGAGGAAATTCACTATGGGAAACACACTCGATGCAGAGGCATCGCAGAAACAAATCACTTATCGCGCCATCTTTATCATTAGTTTATGTGCTGCATTTTTATTTTATAAATATATCCTCCAAAATTTTCCAAGCGTAATGCCTCAACAATTGATGGATACATTTAACCTACAAGGACTAGGTCTTGGTGTTTTATCAGGAGTATATTTCTGGACCTATCTGATTGTGCCTTTATTTGTAGGAATTATTCTCGATCATTATGGAACACGCTGGGTTACAACAGGGGCCATTTTTTGCTGCGCTATCGGAATTTATATTTTCTCCCAAGCCCAGGAGTTAAATACCGCGATTTTAGGGCGTGCTTTAACAGGAGTTGGTGTTTCCTTTGCTTCCATCGCTTATTTCAAATTAGCAGCAGTATGGTTTCCAAACAAATATTATGCATTGCTTACCTCGTTCCTTGTTACCGCTGCCATGGTTGGTGCAATATTTGGACAAATGCCGCTAGCATGGTTAGTCAGTCAGATCGGATGGAGAGCCAGTTTAGTTGATGTAGCTTGGATGGGGATCATTTTAGCCTTCTTGTTCCTGTTTGTTGTTCAAGACAAACCATCCTATTCCATTGAATCATCAAAATCTGAAACTCATGCTTCTAAAAACCCGCATTTATGGCAAGATATTTTGTTAATAGTAAAAAATAAACAAAACTGGCTATTAACCGGATACAGTGGTTTAGCATTCTCTCCCATAGTTATTTTTTGTGGCTTATGGGGAAATCCTTTTTTGCAACAAGCATATCATTTAGACAAATTAGTTGCCCCATCTCTCATTTCTCTGGTTTTTGTAGGATTAGCTCTTGCATGTCCTGTATTTGCTTTATTTACTAACCGCATACAAAATCGTTGTGCTTTTATGTTTTACAGTACTTTAGTGTCTGCTTTATCCATTAGTTTGGTAATCTACGCACATCCTATGCCACTCTGGTTACTGAGCATATTGCTCTTCCTTTTTGGGTTTAGTTTAGGGGCATTTCCAATCGTATTTGTAATTGGAAAAGAATCAAATCCATTATACCTGGCAGGTACAGTAACCTCTTTAATCAATGCCAGCGATGCATTTCTGGATGCAGTTACTGAGCCAGCAATAGGAAAACTTCTTGATGTCTTTAGTAATGCCAGTACTTCTCATGAGTTTTCACTATTTAGTTATCATATCGCTCTCGCTATTTTGCCGTTATACCAGATAATCGGAGCATTTTTGATGCGATGGGTTAAAGATGAGCATCGTGCGGTACATTAAGGAGCATGTTGTACGTCGTAGACTCCTCAGCAAGGTAGGCTGGGCTGTTAAGTCCAGCACTTTAATATTTCGCTAAAATTCCCTTAAAAATAAGATCAATGCTAAACGCTGGGCTTAACAGCCTAGCCGACAATCACTACTATTCCTTTTCCTGCTTCATGATAACAACTCAATACTCTCAACATGAACATATACCCAGGCAAATATGCCCGAAGTAAGTTTCACTTGAATCCGTTTGTAATCTTCCACCTCATAAGAATCAGCTTTTTTTAACTCTTCGGGACTTATCTCAAACACCATCCCATCCACACTATCCGTTGATTTTCCAGTATATGTAATAATTGGATGTTCATCTTCACCGCTTGCAGCAATGACGCTGGAATCTTTTATCTTAACTTTAGACATGCCAAAACCAGGAAGGCTATCTACTGCTCCATGTAACTTTCTTCCAAAATTACTTAATTGAACCGATTCATAACGTAATGTTCCATAAGAAAATAGCTTTTCAGTATTCACAACAATCTACCTCTAAATAATCGAATTGTGGCCGATTATCCAGGTTTTTTTATCAATCACAAGATTGCTGGCTTTAGAATAGTTTAAATATTTATGATCAAATAAATAACTCATTTTTTAATTGAAAGCTTTGTTATACTGTAATTATGTGCACATACTTTTAGGGACAAAATAAATGCGCTTATTACCAATTTTTTGTATTCTATATGTATGTACTAATTCATCTGTTTTGGCAGCAAAACAACACACTTATCGTGATGCGGTAGGTCTTCGTCATAGTTTGTCAAAGCAAGAACTTTCTATTTATATCGATCAAAACAAAATATTAAAAAATATCCCCTACTTACAAAAAACAGGTATCGTTGATACAAATCTTTCCAATACAGAGGCGGGTTTCTATGCCACTGAACTCGCAGCACAAGTATCCATACCGTATGTCACTAAAATTATTCAAAAACTGTATTCTTCGAATGTAAAAGCAGATCAAATTTATATTAAGTCCTACCTTCTTGCTACGGACTCATATGGTAATAACACGCCATCCTTTTGTTATTCATTTACTTTTAACCGTCAGCTGTATCAAAAAATTAATTGGAAAAATTTTCAAGCAAATAATATTGTAAAAATTGTCCCTGATTTCAAAGTATCAGACATGTGCAAAGCACTTGCTGAAACAAGTCCTCTTAGTATTTGAAAGTATTAACGATTTATTCGAATGCATGCTTGAACTTGCTACGACTTTATTACGACCCATCTTTTTGGCTTCCTAAAGTGCTTCGTCAGCTTGGGATATTAAAGCATCTATTCTTTCGCCGTCATAAGGATAAAAAGATATCCCAATGGAGATAGTCACTGAAAAACGATAAGTGGCGGTACGTAAACGATTATGAATTAAGTCTGACTACCTTCTAAGCTGTATTTATCTAAAGCCAATAATATCTTTTCTTCAAGTGACTTGGCTTTTTCTAAGGGTTGATTCACCCCATTGATAATAATAGAAAAAATAAATGTTTTTTCATTTGGATTAATCATAAAACCCGATAGTGAAGAAATATCATGCATTGAACCCGTTTTTGCGTATACTTTTTTCTCAAGTATTGTTTTCTTCATTCTATCTTTGAGTGTTCCTGAAACACCTGCTTGTGGTAAGGCCTTGAAGAAAATCGTATTCATGTCTTTATCATGATAAAGATCGCTAAGTAGGTTGACCATTTGTTCCGCCGTCACCAAATTATAACGAGTGCCTTCACCATCCACGATCTCCATTTGCGTCATATTAAGATGTGTATGCTCAGATAATATTTTTTTAATCGCAAAAGCACCTTCTTTATGAGTTCCCTTTCCGGTGAGTGAATAACCTAATTTTTTAGTTAAACTGTTTGCATAAAGATTATCAGATTGCTGTAACATATGTGTTATTAATTTACTAAGGGGTTTAGATTGGAAACTGGCAACAAAAGCAGTATCTGATGGAGATACTCCCGTAGTGATCGTTCCTTTCACGGCAATATTGCTTTGATTAAGGGTCTTTTTGACTACTTGTTTTACTAATAAAATGGGATCAGGAATAGCAAGTTCGATTAATTTTGGGTTTTTATCCTGAATCATGCAACCATATAAGCGCACAGTATTATTGGGTTTCGTTTCAAGATTCAGACTACAATGATTTTTTTCCTCTTCTTTACTCACTGTCACTACTTCATTAATAAGAGTTAAAGCTTTGGGAAGAGTTTTGGGCTTCGCCTTGGCGAGTTGGCCTAATTCATTTGCACTAATTAATTCATAAACCACTTTATTATCATTCAAAATTGCTGCGGTATCTGGTGCCGCGTAATACCATCCTAAATCGTCATAAGAGGTTCCACTTGGATAATATGGGGATTGATATTGTGAGCTATCAATTATCACATTGCCGTTTACTGTGTTTACATTATTTTTTTGCAAACTCAGTACTAAAGAAGTCAAATTATCTACAGTAAAAGACGGTGACCCAGTAAATTGAAGATAGTAATCCTGATTTTTTCGTGACAGTGTGGTTATAAAACGGTAGTCTGGTTTTAATTGATAAAGCGCAGCTGCTGCTGTAAGCACTTTCATACCACTGGCTGGAGACAATAGTTTATCCGCATTTCTGCTGTAAACAACTTGCCCGGTCTGAGCATCTTTAATCAATACGCCAACGGTTGCATGGGGCAATTGTTGTGCAATAATCCCATCTATTTTTTCTGAAAGCGTTTGAGAATTGCCAAGTTGGCTGACGAATAAAGCTGCGAAAGCCCATAAATAATTAGAATAGCGCACGACAAATACCCTAATAAGATACGTAGAGTATAGCTTTACCCATTCAGAGACGAAGTGCAACCCCTAATCTAAGTATTTTGCAGCTGCATCAGTCCCAGACACATCTCTTTCATAATGACACCGAACTTGATATGTATATAAAAGGATGTTGTTTCTTATCCAGCCAATAAAGTAGTTTTAACAAATGAGGTTTATCCAGAGCAAGACATCCATGTGTTCCTACATTAATCGATTGCCAAAGATGTATGAAAATAGCACTACCGGCTCCAGGGACCACTGGATTCATATTGTAATTGATGACTGCACCCATTTTATATGCGTCAATAAGCATCAATTCATAGCTTTTGGCGTTTGTATCGCCGCTGACCCACGTGTTATAACGCTCATGAGAAACATCATCTATAAATTTATCATCCGCAGTGATGTATTTAAAATCCATTTTAAGCGCTAAAGGTTCTGATCCAAATGCAGTACCCAGGGAATATAAACCAGCTGGGGTTTTCATATCCCCTTCCTTCTTTTTCCCTATAGGCGCTATACCCTCTTTCCCCACAACGGCAGGAAAAGAATCCAATGCCTGTATCCATGAATTTTTTCGTTTCTTACATGCTGTCACTTTTACTTCAAAGCCCTTGATGAGCTGTACTACAATCACTTGTAATGATGAGTTTGGAACATCTTGTAACGCGGCTACATCACAAGGCTCAGCAGCTTGTTTAGTCATTGGCATAAAGAGACAAACTAAAATGAGTAAAAGTACCAAAAAAACATATGTAATTTTTGATTTTACCATTTTAGAAGCTCAAATTAGGGCTAGCTGGTTTCATAAAGGTATGTGAAAACGCTTCTGGTGTTGGGCCCTTTGTGTTTAACTCATCAAGATAAATCATTTTAAAGTAAGATTTATTAGCCAATGAACTTATGTCTGGATTTTCAGGGTAATATTTAAGCAAGGGAAAAAACAATGCTTGCCCAATAACATAACGTTTGTCTCTGCTTGCGGGGCTAAGCCCCCAAATGTTTTGATAGGTCATTGCCGCTTCTTCATGATTTATAGATCTGTTTCCTAAATAAAGCATCACGTGGCCGCCTATATAAATCAGTGTCATGAGTGGATGACCTTGTGTTTTCAAAGTACGAATACGTTCATCAACTGTGTTTTTAGTTAAATCAACTCCTGAACTTATTTTTGCCTGTTGTGCCGAATTACGTGGTAACCAAATACCAAACGGAGTAAATAGACTCTTTAATTCTTGTGAGCAATCATTAAAAAAGAAAGCTCCGCCCCATCCATAAGGACGATTTTGTAATTGTTTCAGGATCTTGGCCATATTTTTTTTTGAAGCCTCAAGCGGCATCACACTTGCAGAATGCGACGACACAACCCCAATCTGAGTCACTGCTTGATGATGCTCATTTTTTACTGGAATCAAGATAGATATATCATTATCATCTCGACCAACAAATGGAAATACAGCGCCAATATAGCCTGTCAATTCGAAGTGATGATGTTGATTCATAACGCTTGTTTCTGTTTCCGTAATTGCAACAAGTCCCTTCTTCGCTGCGTTTTTCCATTGCTCAATAAATTGAGTTGAGGCATAAGCAATATCCGAGCTTTTTACCCAAGCAAAATAAGCATCAGGTGTTAAGACCAAAGACCACGATTTATCCTGTGACATAGTAAAAACATAGAGCGGTGTTCCTGCCCAAATCACTGACTCTTGCAGGTTATCAAATGGAAATCCTTGGCCAGGTATTGTGAAATGATAAAAATCTGGAGCATGCTCAGGAAGCGCACGCGCAAATGTATTATTTACGGCAATAGCCTTATTTTTTTCGTTAAAAGCTAGTGTTTCAATAGCTGGCAAATCCATATTGCGTTGGATGCGATTAAGCCATAGTGCATCATGCTCTTTAAAATTTTCCGCGTAGTGTCGCTCTTCATTGGCTTTATTTTGATTGTCGTATTCTTTTAATATCTCCAATTCAATTTTCTTTACTGTAGGAAGAGTAGCAACAACCATCCTCTCACTCCAAGGAGAGAGGCCTTCGGGGCTGTCAGCATAGTAATGATTATAAAACTGCAGCAGTTGTGCCGCTTGATATTCAGGTTTTAATAAAGGAAGCTCATAGTCATCGCTGTCTGAGGGGAAATAATCATTAATATTTTGGGAATAAGGTTTTATCGAAAAATCATAAATAGGGACTTCTGTTGCACAAGCAGCTGATAAAAAGAAAATTCCTAATAATAAAAATCGCCTGCTCATGTACTTAAGAGTAACTAATCCAAACCGCATATAACAGACCCACGCCAATAAAATTTGAGCAATTGTATCATAATTTGATCTTTAGGTAAGAATTTTATCCTCTAAAACTACAGGTGATTCTTCCGACATGGAGGCAACATGCTCATGACGTGCGGGACTTAACAATCTTTGCGACGAATACAGAATAAAGATACTTAAGGGCAATAAACTCAATAAATCAAAGGGAAACTTTAAAATACCTATTCCTTCAAAACTTCCTAAGTAGGAAATAACAAGGATGGTAACCATATAAAATAAAAACCAATATAAAAGTGCACTATTATCCCAAGTGTTTTTGCGGTGATAGACACAATAAATCAAAATACCAAAAAGTAAGGCAATATCTAACTTCCAAATGACTGAGAACCCACACCAATACAGCATTAAATTACAAAAATAAAATGCTGCGTAAGAACAAACTAAAGCCCCAGCAAGTCTAAAAGGTCTTGGTGTTTGTGGCTGTAGTTTACGCATGGCTAAAAGACATATAGGTCCAATGCTGTATGACAAAATACTCGCAGAAGAAAGAAAAGCCACCAACTTTTGCCATCCAGGAAATGGAAGGAAGGAAAATATTCCCACTAATAAATTTGCATAAAGCGTCACGTAAGGAATTTTATGGCGATTCACCTTTAAAAAGATTTTGGGCAAATGATCATTTAATGCCATTCCATATAAAATTCTCGAAGTTGCTGCGGTATAAACCAATGTTGTTCCAAAGGGAGAAAACGCCGCATCAATTAATAGCAAGGTGGCCACAACACCTAACCCTAAAACTAAGGTTAACCCCACTAAAGGTCCACTATCGCCAGGATAACTCAAGGCATGCCAGCCATTAGCCAGATATTTCTGAGGAACTGCAGCAATAAAACTCAATTCCAACATGAAATACAAAATAAATCCGATCAGTACAGCCCCTAAAATAGCAATAGGAATACTTCTCTGGGGATTTTTTACTTCTCCTGCCAATATCAAGCCGTTTTGGAATCCAGTAAATGCAAAGGCAACCCCCCCTGCAGAAAGGGCCGTGAAAATACCTATCCAACTTTCTTTAGTAGACAAATCAATTGCGACATTGCCCATGGACGGTGCAGCATGTAATAAAGAAACGATGGCAATGCTTGGTAATATAAATTTAATAATACTTGCATATTTATTGCATTCAACAAGCAATTTAATTCCATACGAATTCAATACAACGACAAAAAGCATGATGCACATTGCTGCAACATAGCCATATCCAGAAAGCGCGAACGTTGCTGAATCTTTGACAATTAATACCGGAAAAAAGTGACTTGAATACTGCAGAATTGCCTGAATTTCTATAGGGGTCATAACGACATAAGACAACCACGAGGTCCATGCGAATAAAAATCCGACTTCCTTCCCATGAGTGAAGGTTGGATAATTAGACATTCCTCCAGAAATTGGAAACATGGTTCCAAGTTCGCACAGAGGCAGTGCGATAAATAGCATAAATACAGTAGCAATAATCCATGAGATCAATGAATTACTACCGGCCATTTGGGCGCTAATGAATGGACTAAACAACCATCCTGAGCCAATCATTCCACCTGCGGAGACAATTAGGATGTTCGTTGTTGAAATATCACGTTTTAACATAATAAACCTTATGGTGCAGGCAATATTCTAATTTAGCCCAGAAGGTACTGATTATACAAGTTTTTAATCACTCTCAATCACTGGACTTTGAGCATTTTATATTTCTAGTTGCTAGGCACCTAAGAGTTTATTTTTCTACTGAGCTTGTCATCTTAAGCAGCTGGTGCAACCGGTGCATTTTTTGCGGGTGCAGCAGTTAAATCATATGCGAGTAAATGATTGCGTGATTGCAAATCTTTAAAGAAGCGATCACGGCATGTGGTCACAGATAATTTATTGGAAAGATCGACCATTTCAGGTATTGAATTAGATGTTAAATAAGTCGATACAGATAAAAACATTGCTGCAGCTAATTTTTTATTTTTAATCAGTTGAGGTCCTTGTAAAAGCCATAGTTGCATTTCTGGCTGCAACCAACCCATAGCTTGATTAAAATTAAGTTTTTGGGTCTTCATTAGCGCATGTAGTTTTGTTGCTTTGGGAACTAAGTGGACTATATCTATTTTTGCTGCGGATTTTTTTAACTCAGAAGCAATAACAGATTGGAAATCTGGATTAAATGTTGCAAGGAGCTGTAATAAATCGCGCTCAGTAGAGAATGCCTTTTGAGATAACTGAGCGACAATTGTTTTTGACAATGCAAGTCGCTCGTCGGTATTCTGAGCCAAGGCTAAAACATTGTTGGCTTCCGTCATATATCCGCATTGTACATAGCCATGTGCCATTTTCTGCAACAATGCGAATCGCTCAGCAGGACTCTGCGCTAACGCGAAAACTTTATTTGCTTCCACCACATATCCGTCTCGAGCATAGCCCAATGCCATAGACTGCAACACAGCAAGTCGGCCAGCAGAATTCTGAACTGACGCAAGGGCTTTGTTGGCCTCCGCCACATATCCACCTTGAGCATAGCCACATACCAGTTGTTGCAGCACTGCCAGTCGTTCAGCAGGACTATCGGCTAACGCTAAGACTTTATTTGCTTCAGCCACATGTCCGTTTAGAGCATAACCATATGCCATGTACACCAACAATGCACGTCGCTCAATTGAATTCTGAGCTAACTCTAAGGCGTTGTTTGCTTCCACTACATATCCGCCTTGAACATAGCCTAATGCCATATGCTGTAACAGTGAAAGTCGGTCAGCCGAATTTTCAGCTAAGGCGAAGACTTTATTGACCTCTGACACATGTCCACCACAAGCAAAACCAAATGCCATTTGCTGCAGCACTGCAAATCGGTCATCAGAATTCTCGGCTAACGCTAAAACATTGTTTGCTGCCGCCACATGTCCGCCGCGAGTATAGCCATACGCCATTTCCATCCACAATTTGAGTTGGTCAGCAGGATTCTTCACCAACATTAGGACTTTGTTTGCCTCCGCCACATGTCCGCCTTGGGCATAAGCTAACGCCATGTATTGCAACACCACAAATCGGTCAGCAGAATTCTGTACTAACCGATAAGACTTTGTTTGCTTCTGCCGCATGCCCTCTTAGTGCATAGCCAAATGCCATATGCTGCAACACCGCGAATCGGTCGGCAGAATTCTGCACTAACGCTAAGATTTTTTTTGCTTCTGACACATGCCCGCCTTGAGCATGGCCTGATGCCATTTGCTTCAACAATTTGAGTCGGTCTACAGAATCCTGTGCTAGTACAAACACTTTATCTGCTTCCACTACATGCCCGCCGCGAGCATAGCCATATGCTGCCCACAATAATGAAGCATTGAATTCTTTAATTAAAAAATTAACTGACTCTATATTACCTTCAGCTGCTAATTTACTAACTGCCACATCATTTGTTGTAGCATGTTGTACATCAATAGTGGCGAAAAGAAGTATTTTATTAATTGCTATTTTGGCTTCATTTCTATTCAGATTTTTTGCCGCCTTGTAAATCAGTTCACAAAAACAGATATCATCGGAATTGGGCTTCTTTTGTGGTATCTCTTTTGAATCACTTTTAAAATCTAACTGACTGACAACTGTTGGCATGAACTATACTCCGCTACCTGATGGCCTTACACCCTCTAATTTCAGCATATTTTAGTACATGTTAATTGGGCGAGCCATAAATATTCGCCATGCTGGCTATTTTTCGGTCATTATTATACTGCAATTCTGGTTTCCTAGAATCGCTTGCATGTGCTCACGGTTTTGAAAGGTATTCGAAAAAAAAACGCTTTCTATTCGTGATATCCACGTTCTATTGCTTCAATTTCTTTGATGACTTGTTCGCCATTTCCATCAGTTTTAGTATTAAACCAAGAATCTAAAATCTCTGTCGCTAAATCCTGAGTTAAGAGACGATTGGAGAGGGCCAAAACATTTGCCTGATTCCATATCCTTGCTCCCTTCGCTGTTTGAGCATCAGTGCAAAGTGCTGCCCGTATACCTGGAATTTTATTAGCAACAATCGAAATACCCGTTCCTGTCCAGCAAAAGAAAATACCCTCATCACAAGTACCCTGCCGAATTGCCTCAGCAGCAACCTGCGCAGTTTTGATCCATGATTCACTGTGTCCTGTTTTGATTGCACCAAATGCAACAACCTGATGTCCCAAACGTTCAAGCTCTTGAACAACAAACTCATTAACTGGATAAAACTCATCACTACACACTGCTATTTTCATTAGTTTATTACTCCTTCATAGCCTGGGTGCAACCCGGGATAATTCACCCATCCGACATCAACGCACCAAAGTTATCAAAAATTACTGAATGCCAAACCAGCCACCGGTATCGCCTCCAGCCCAACAAGTATTGTTTCTACATGTATTAATTTTTTGAGAACAGAGGAATTTGAATTTATTTTCTTTACTGATATCCATTCCTTTATATCCCTGAGGCTGGCAAATTCGATCCTCATACTTGCCCCAGACGCGAATTTGTCCCATTACATAAATATCTGCTGCCACAGGGTAAACACCTTGATTATGTGAATAACACGCAATATAACAACCAGGCGCCATAGTATAACTGTTATCTGTTGGTAAAAGTGCCTGTTCTGCTCCAGGATAAGGATGATTAATCACTCCATTATTTCCAAGAGTATAAACTGGAAAAGGTGACGGCAATAAAGACTTATTGGGATCCATAGGCTCACCTAGAGCAAAACATGTTGTAATAAATAAAAAGCCAATACTACTCAATAATATTTTTTTCATTTTATTTCCTTAAAGAGAGACTTATCTAAGTATAGGCAAATAAAAAAAACAGGTTTTGTAGGCATACCTTTATAAATGATTGGACTGGTAGTCATGTAACCTTGGTGCAGTGGAATCCCGGATTTTTTTTGGCGTCATCCAGTATCGACCATCGTAATAAAGTACTACCGTGGTGCTCACTCTCTTCTATGAGGAGAGAGAACCTTTGGGAGGGAAGGTGCAGATCCCGGGTTACGGCTTCGCCTTCACCCAGGCTACAAAGTACTACAGAGCGAATAAACTCTATCTTGGTTGGTTTTCAACTCCATTAAAATCAATGTCATAAGTTGAGGCAGGATAAAACCCTTTCCTCACCCTGATCACTCTGCAAAGCACATTGAGCATGATTAGTGTACTTTTCAATCTGAACCATGGATATGCTTTATTTTTTAATACGTCATGTGCTCTTCGGTAATCCTTAACAAAACGGAGCGGATTTTTTAGAAAATACTTGAGGCTGTGAAGCATCATTCCCTGCCCCAGCATATAGGGCTGCATATGCTGCATATTAGGTACATCATACTGGCGTTGCCCACTTAAAATAGAATGCCAGTCAATCTTATCAGTTAGAAGATGAAAACCGCTGGTTACTCGTGGATTACATTCTAAGACGTAAGCATTACCATTCATTAAAATAAAATCAAAAGCAATTTGACCGCTAAATTGGAAGCGTTTGCAAAATGTTTTAATAAACTCAGTAATTGGTTTAATTTCTGCAGGCTCGAAATAAATTCCCGTGGAACGCCCCGCCTGATATTTAGAGTAATAACACGATTGAATTAAAACCTCTCCTTTTTGGGCAATGGCATAAGTACTATACTCTTTTCCTTGAACAAAGTGCTGTGCAATATACGGTTCACTGATTGATAAATTTGCAAGAGTTTTTGGCGCGGGTTTAATGAGCGTGCGCGAGCCAAAACGAGAAAAAACCGGTTTTAAAACAAGCGGGATATCTTTGGGAAGATTTTGTTTGTCCTTATCTGTGTTAATTAACCAACTTTGTGGCGCAGCCAAACCATATTCACTCACAAGTTGGTTAAATTCATATTTATTATGCAGTTGATTCAAACGCTCAAAGGGTTCACAGAATACTTTGGTATGCTTTGATAACTCTTCATGACCTTGGCTGATATGAAAAATCTCTTCGCATGTAGGAATTAAAAGATCAATTTTATATTGAATCACTATGTCTTTTATTGCTTTCAAAAATGCCGCAAGATCATGATTGGGCTTAGGGGTAACAAAATGCTTTTTGACTCCTTTAACACATCGCGCAAGCGGGAACAGCATGCTTTCGGCACTGTAAACCTGGTATCCCTGATTCATGAGGCTACGCATAATATCCATGGTAGCTGGTGCCCTGCCACCAGTAATTAAAATGTTCATCTACATCATTCCTTAAAACCAATTACAATTTCCATTCATTTGCTCTTCATATGGTTCCCGCGCATAAAGTGCGAGGCGTAGGCGCTCTAAGCTAGATTATCAACAACCCTAAGTTTTGAGAGACAGTCATAAAAATGATATGGCGTTGGACTCATTAATAGTTGTTCTAATCTTTTGCCAAAGGCAACATGATGTTCAGATAAAATCATGTTTATCAGCATTTCATTAATCATATAAGCCATTTGTATGGAGTCACCTCCCATGTCGCCAAAAGTAGCATGATTATCAATAACTTCAAGAGGTAAAGACAAGGTATTCGCAAATAGTTGACGAATTTTTGCTAATAAATTGTCGTCTTCATCGTGCCTGGAAGAGCTCGATACAGAAACAGGTTTCGGCAATTTTTTATAATCTACTTTTCCCTGTACGGTTAAAGGCAGCTCAGCTAAAAAAAAGAAATATTTTGGAACCATGTAAGACGGAAGAACAACTGACAACACACTACCTAAATTAGCTAACTGATTCTTTGAGTTAGCCACTATATATGCAGCAAGTTCATTGTCCACGCACATCACAATCGCTTGCGCTATTCCATCAAACGCTAATAAGGCATGTTCAATTGTAGATAACTCAATACGGTGGCCTCGAATTTTTATTTGCTGATCCTTTCTTCCTAAATAAACAAGTAAGCCATCTCCTCGGTGTTTCGCTAAATCACCACTTCGGTACATACGTTGTCCTGGAAAAAAAGGATCATCCATAAATAGCTGCTGACTCAGTTCAGGTTGATTCAAATACCCTATCCCAACAGAAACTCCTGCAATATAAATTTCTCCCTCCTCTTCAATCTTTACTGGTTTTAATTGGTTATCCAAGCAATAGATACGTGTATTCGCTGTAGGAATACCGATAGGCACACTGCCTTGAAGATCGCTTCCTGCATTATATTGATGAACCATGCAACCTACAGTAGTTTCCGTAGGGCCGTATTCATTAAATATGCGTGCAACAGGTAATTTTTCATTAATTGTTTGAGCCAATATACAAGGTAAGTCTTCACCGCCAACAACCAAAGTTACTTGATGCTCTGACTTCATAGGCAAATTACTTATCATTCTTAGGTGCGATGGAGTGAGCTTTAAAAAATTAATCCTTTGATTGGTTAGAATGTCTTTTAATATCAATGAAGTGATGAGCTCAGGCATGAGCCTCATGCTGCCGCCGGTAAGTAATGGCAAATAGACTGTGGTCACGGTTAAATCAAAAGCAATACTAGTAAATAGAGCAGTATGATAAGGTTTATTATTATTTCGGTATGCATCAACTGCCCAAGATAAATAGTTCAGTAATTGCCCATGGTTTATCATAACTCCCTTAGGTGCTCCTGTAGAACCTGAGGTATAGATAATATATGCTAACTGGCTTAAAGAGCTCGTGCATGGCTTGGGTATATTTGTACTCATGATGTCTACTGGAATATGGGTACATAAACCTGAATAATTTAATTCGGCATGCTGCTCATGAACAACTAAATCAGGTTTAGCATCTTCTAATAATGCTAAAACCCAAGCAACAGGTGATTTGATATCAATTGGAATATAAGCAGCACCTAAGTACCAACAAGCCAGCATAGAGCAAATCATATCTTCATTGCGTGGTAAATAAATAGCAACTTTATTCCCACACTGCATACCTAATTCAGAAAAATGACTGGCGATATTCAAAATACGATGTGTCAATTGTTTATAAGTTAGAGTTTGAGTCTTTGAAATTAGAGCATGATCGTTGGGATGTTCTATAGAACGCTCCCATATCTTCGTGAACGTATTTTTTTCTTGAGGATAAGCAATTTGTGTATTGTTATATACAGGCCATAGCGAAGCACTGGATCGCTTTTCATTTGTAGTAATCTTAGACACATCAATCAACTTCTTAAATTGATTCGCCAAATGGATGCATTCTGTACGTGTAGCATGTTTATTTGATACAGAGAAGCATATTGTTGTTGCGTTATGATGTTCTGTGACAATAAGCACAATTGGTGCAATTGGAACATTAATCGGTAAAAAGTAACCATCGATGGCTTTACTGCCCTGTTTTGAATCAAAATCCGCTAAATTAATCGACAATTTAGATACAATCCCAGACATCATGTAGCGATTTTTTTTGTTTTGGTAATAAATCAATGATCTAAGTAATCCCTTTAATAAAGATAAAGGTAAAAAACGCACAAATGCATCATACTTTCCAATCTGCAATTCGTTTTGACTACCAAGTTGTCTCATCATATCACTGAAAATGGTCGACCATGTCGCGCCCTTTGCTGCTTCAACAAAAATAGGGTTTGCAAAATTAGCGGTTGTATTTGCATGAGCAACATGATGGCGCAAATCTACGGGAATCATAAAGCGAGCCTTTTCAGCCCCTAAATTAGCACTAGCAGCTAATAATATTTGACAAATTTTGGCGGTTATTGCATTGATTTTTCCAGGAAGAGTTACTTTATGCCATAGATAATGAGCATGAGTAAGCCCCGTGTTACCTGTTGGCGCGATGCAATCCAATGGGAAATTAGGACGATACTCATTTTTTCTATTTTGTTTAAGAAAGTCATAATCACTCATCAACTGATGTGTGCCAACTAAAGACTCCTTCCTCCATGCCCGAAAAATCTCACTCACCCAGTGATATAAGCCCATACCGTCCATGACACCATGAAAAGCACGGAATACTAAAAAATGGCGTATTCCTTTTATATAGGTAACTTGCGTGGCAGAATGCATAGGATCAAATTTATTGCCATGGAGAAATGGGGCGTATTGTATCTCTTGACCATCCCACTCGTCCTCAATAACACAAACTAGATCAGCATCTTTTGGCACTTCTGAAGCAACATTCCATATCGAATTGCGCCATCTTAAATTTGCTCGCAAATGTATATATGGATTAGCAATGCTTGCTTGAATAATAGCCTGGTTAAGAGAGGAAACATCTACTTCTGAATCCATTTCAAACACTAATTGCAATGAAAAGGAATGATGCATTGCATCGCCAGCAAGATACAATTTCTCACTCGGTGTTATTATACGCTCAAACGTATTTTTATATTGATGTGCCATAAAAGCGAGCTAAAAAATGAGCTGTTTTGCTTATAATTACATAAAATAGAGTGATAACTATACATTAAAAATTGTTTTAATACCAAATGATAATCCTCTGAGATCAGCGCTTATTGTACAAGGATAAGTCATGGTAGATTTATCTCTCGATCATCACGTTCATCTTTTTCTGTTTCATGTGGAATAATTTGATGTATTCTTTCCTTAAACTCTAGGAAGTCTTTTTTAAAAGTTGTCAATTGCTTTGCAACATTACTTTGTGTTATCCCAAGCCAACCAAAAAATGTTTTGTTCTGAGCTTTATTAATTGCTTTTTCTATAGAGGGTTTCAGTTCTTCAATTGCTTCTTGATAATTCATATCTCCTGACGCAACATGTTGCCTTAAAGTATAAACCATATTGCTTAACTGCATTATTGCTATCGTTTTCTCATCATGTTTTTTAAAATCAATGGCATTATATTTATCGCTTATAAGGTCGCGCCATTTATTACCTTTTTTTTCATGTACCAATGCTTCTTTCAATTTTCCAACGAGTTGTTCAAATTCATAACATCGCGACTCTGTCGTTATTTGTCTTAATGTACTCATAGGATCACTGCTTTTGGGATAGTCATCCTGGCAACATGTTTTTATAAGTGAGTCATATTGCCCCTGAGGAATTGTATAGCCAGCGCTTCCAACCTGACGTTCAAATGATCCAAACTCTGTTATGCGCTGTGCGTATAGTATCTTTTTTTGAGCATCATAAGGTTCAGAGAGCTCCTGAGGTAATGTTATATTGCGAACATTATTAGCCATAACACCATTAATTTCTTTACAGAATGAGGATAGTTCTTCAATTGTTTCAATTTGGTCTAACTGAGTCATTAATGGCATGTTTTGAAGAATTTTTTTAGCCTTCTCAATTTCAGGTTGTGTTTTTTCATCTAATTGTTGTTCTTTCGTCAAATCTACTAACAAACTCATATCGGCGAGTATAATTTCAACTGCAGATTTTATTCGCTCTTTTGTATTGCGAATATAAGAGTCGTCACTAGGCGTCTTATTACTTATACGAATTGATAAATCTCGTTGAATCCCAATTAGCTCTGCAATTGGGTTATATTCTTCATAATGTAGAAAAGATGCTTTCTTTAAATTTGTAGGCAGCATCCCACCAGTTTCTTGATTTGCGTACGTGTTGGCTGAAACCCTTACAATATCATCTCTATCATCTGCATGAACATAAGTCACATCGCTATTGGGATGACTGGCGCAAACATCATGTATTTGAAAGTAGGCTAAACGAAACTTCATGTCTCCTGACATTAAATAGGGCTGCCTTACATCGTCCTCCAAAGTTTGCTTTTCTTTTAAGTCAAAGTTATATCCTGGTTTTTGGCCTAAAACACTATCAAAAACAACCCTCTTATTTATTTCAACTGGGGGCGTTATATTTTTTCTTAACGCATTAGCAAAATGCTCAATAGCTCGAAATGCAGATCCATTTTTATTTTTAGGACCATCATCTTGATCTTTTTCTGCAGATGTTCTATTCGATCCAACCATAATAACCACTTTATCGTATCCGTCTGCTCCTTTTTTTACAGAGTCAAAGAGTACTTGATTGGCTTCTACAACTGCTTTTTCATATTCATCTGGGGGAATGTTTTCAGGAGTTTTATATTGTTGCAGAAGTTTTTGATATCGCTCGACGAACAAATGACTCCCTAAACAACCATCAAAATCAATGGAAACGACGAGCACCTTCTCTCTGGGGGTTTCTATTCTTTGCTCCACAACAGACACCTTTTAATATTATGCTTTATTTAATTATAGATATATTTATCATCTATCAAATCAAAAATGCACAAAAAGATTTAATTAAGTATTGAGCTGAATCACCGCTCTGCAGCAATATTATAAAAAATCTTTTACCTGGTTTCGTTGTGCTACTCCCAGGCTATAAAGATAATAAAACTCTGTTGTAGATTTTAAACACTTATGATGATTTTCTGCGTTGCATAATTTGCGAAAAGAATTCAGGCTTATTCAAACCCATCGATGCAAAAATTTGAGGCACCCTATCCCAAGAACCCTCTTCCTCAATGCTTGCGACAATTAACTCAAAACCAGCCTTTTTGTCAGGTTCTAAGCCCCAACCATTAATATAACAGAGTCCTCTTAATCGTTTTGCAGCGATATGATTTAATGCTATTGCCGCTGATAAATATGCATGCGCCTCTTCAAAAAGTTGATTGCATTTCTTCAGATTTGTTTCACTTTTAAAAACGCCCTCTTTTTCCAAATTTTGTCTGAATTTTGCTTCTTCAAGGGTCATTTGTCCTATTTGAAAATTAGCCTCCGCATCATCCAATCCGGCAGCAGCCCTATAGCATTCCTGATACATTAAACTCGCATAAGGAAACTTTTTATTTCCTTTTAACTTGCTGTAAATGGATGCTAATTCAAAATAGTAGCCAATTTCTTTTTTTAGCATTTCATCTCCGGGTTGATTATTTACCCGATTCGCCTGCATCACTTTTATTTTCTTATTAAGTTTTTTAATTTTCCAACGTTTTAAATAGGCCATAACCTCTCCTGCCATTTGCTATGATGTTGCTTGGATGAGATATTGCAATAAAAAAATCACAAGCACAATGAGAATCATTAAACCAAGAATCTTTAACCCCAAACCAGCGGATTCTTTTATTTCTTTGCCAATTTGTTTGGTGGGAGGATTTTCTTCTTCCTCTTCAACTTTCAACTCTGATTTATAAAGATTGTTATCTATATGATTAGATACAAAATAGGAAATTAATCCAGTGATCATGCTCGGTACAAAAAATATAAGCCAAACAATAAGCTTACTGGCTCCAACAGTATAGTTATATTCATCCTGTAATGAACCCAAAAGATCTAAAACAATAGCGGGGACATTATAGTTTAATCCCCAAGCAAGATAGGGCAAAATATATAAGCTAAAGAAAAACAAGCCCAGGCAAAGAACCAAACAAATCATGCCTAAAATATAGAGTTTACTATTACTGCCAAATCGATCTTGTTCCATATTAACCCTAAAAGTATCCTTTTATTAAATTTAAGATAGCAGATGGATCTAAATAAGTACACTTACTGGTGATATTAACTAATTCATTTTAAAATATAATATAGATAAATTATTTTTTAAGGCAACACATGAAACGTTATGTTTTTATGATTTCCGATGGTACAGGGATTACAGCTGAAACCTTTGGCCACAGTTTAATTACCCAATTTGAAAATATAAAATTTGAAAAGCTCACCATCCCCTATATTGACTCTTTAAAAAAAGCGGAAAATGCAGTGCAACAAATTAACCATGCATTTGAGGAACAAGGAATCAAACCCTTAGTATTTATGACGCTGATTGACCCAGAGATCAGAAATTACATTAAAAATGCAAATGCCCGTGTATTTGATTTATTTAATACATTTATTGGTCCTATGGAAGAAGAGCTTAATGAAAAATCTTCTTACACCGTTGGGAGAACCCATGGAGTGGGTAACAGCAAATTGTACTTGCACCGACTCGAGGCAATCGATTTTGCGCTCTCTCATGATGATGGCGTCAAAACTCGTGGATATGACAAGGCAGATATTATTCTTATTGGCGTTTCGCGATGTGGTAAAACACCCAGTTGTTTGTATATGGCGCTCCAATATGGAATTTTAGCCGCTAATTACCCATTTACTGAAGAAGAAATTTTCGGCTTTAAGTTACCTGATGTACTAAAACCATATAAAAATAAACTTTTTGGATTAACTATTGATCCACAACGTTTACAACACATCAGAGCAGAGCGCAGACCAAACAGCAAATACGCCTCATCTGAGCAATGTCGTCTCGAAGTACATGAAGTGGAAGCGATGTATCAAAAAGAAAAAATTCCTTACATTAACTCGACGAAATACTCTATAGAAGAAATATCAACCAAAATACTTGCTGCCTCAGGCTTACAACGAAAAATATAGTTAAGAGTAGCCTAGATGAAAGTCTCAATGATCAAAATCCAGGCTACAGTACATTATTTCGGAACGCTCGGAAAATCCGCATCACAATCATACCGATTATCATTTGCTAAGAAAGTTTTGCAACTTTGACTAATAGTATATTTCACCGTAGTAGCGTCTGGTACGGCAGTATTTTGCTTCGAGTACATTTGCCAAATAATAACGCCTCCACTGTCTTTTTGCTGGTCAAGAATTTTGTTAACTAATTGATTGGTTAGCTGTAATTGGCCGTTTACATTTTTAGGATAGGCTGGTTGATTTACTTGAAATCCAAATTGTATTTTTGTATTAATATTATATTTAGCAGGTAAAAAGGTTACTTTTCCAATATTATCAATTGTTAGACTAGGTTTACTCTCACTCTCCGCTTTTAACCAATTCGTATAATCTTTCATATATGCACTGACTTGACCTGGCAAATCCAAAGGTCCATCGGCGTAAGGTGCGCATACAACTGGATTATCACCGCACAAGTCATAAGTCATTACGCCCATACTATCAAAACGTGACGCGAGCGCTTCATCTTTATTTATAAGGTTATACCATAGTCCTTTCAAATTTCCTTTCCACCAAAGGCCACCCTTAGTATAAATATCAGGAAATTTGTCTCCATATACGAAGCCCGTAATTGGCCGAGCCCCACCAGGAGCTGCTGCTACAGCAAATTTAAGGTATTTAGCCCCAGGATCATCCATTATTTCGTGCAAAATTGCATCAACTTTATCAATTGTTTTAGGCATAACATAAGAAGAACCAGAGTTTATCCCATATTTCATGAGATTATTATAAGTTGCTCCCCCTGCATTAAGTATCCTTTGAGCTATATCAGTTGACCATTCACCACCTGAGCTTGGTCCCCAATTTAGCGCATATTGATCCGCATGCCAAAACTCCTCATAGTCAAAATCAATACCGTCTACCCCTAAATCATTAGCCAATTTTACTATATTTGCATATGATGTTTTTGCCTTAGAAGCCTGATCTGGATCAGTCGGGTCAGGAAACCAATCATAAAGGAACTGGTTTCCAGCTGCAGGACGAGGCCCGCAACTTTCTTGTACTTCATCAAAATTACAACTGTAATTCCAACCACCAACAGAGAGAAAGGTTTGAATTTTTTTTTCTTTGGATAACTTGATCGCTGCTTTTAATGCATTAAAAGCTTGAGCACCTTTTCCATCGTGATCTGTAAAATAGCCCAGTATTCCAGTATCAGCAAGGCTACCAGTCTGATAATCAATTAATGTTGGCCGAACAAATGAAAAGATAACACGATTAAAATTTGCTTTTCGAAGTTTAGTCAAATCATCAACGTATTGTTGAAGCTGTTCGGCATTATCTATAAGCAAATATACGGATACAATTTTTTCATTGCCTGCTTCATGAGGGTTAATTAAAGATGCATGTGCAACAAAAGTAGAAGCTCCCAACATCAATGTTGTATATAAAACAGAGATATATATCTGTTTTAATCTCATAACCTCTCCCTGAATATTCACGAGATACCTGATTAAATTATATACATTTAATTGGGATAAGCAAAAACAGGAAAATTGCACTAAATAATTGAGGTTGATTACCACGCATTTTTGCCTCGAGAAATCATCCCGAGGACATAAGTATACTACTTAAAACGAACTAAGATACAACCCATAGTTGCATAAAGTCTTCTACTTTCATTGCGGCAAGTGCATTTGTATCACTCATTGCATGCATAATACGTTCAACATGATCTGTAGAAAACTGTGTGTTTAAGTTCTTCTTAAATTTAGATAATAAAACAGGGATCCCTTCCTCACGTCTGCGTTTGTGGCCAATTGGGTATTCCACTGTGATTAAATCACTTTCAGTTCCATCTTTAAAAATTATTTTAATGCTGTTTGCAATAGAGCGCTTCTCGGGATCATGGTAATCACGAGAAAAACGTTCATTTTCAGTGACATGCATTTTCTCACGCAATGCATCAATGCGCGGGTCAGCAGCAACATCATCTTCATAATGTTCAGCCTTTAAGTCGCCAAATAATAAACCTATGGCAACCATATATTGTAAACAATGATCTCTATCTGCCGGGTTATGCAAAGCGCCCTGCTTACTAATGATGCGAATCGCTGATTCATGTGTGACCAAATCAATTCGAGCAATATCATCAAATCGGTGCTTCACTATAGGATGTAACATTACAGCACACTCAACAGCAGTTTGTGCATGAAATTCAGCAGGATACGATAATTTAAATAAAACGTTTTCCATAACATAGCTGTTATACTGACGTTGGAATTTAAACACTTTATTTTCAAAAAGAACATCATAAAAACCCCATTTGGGGGCACTTAAAGCACTTGGATAACCCATTTCTCCTGCTTGAGCAATTAACGCCAATCGCACAGCTCGCGAAGTAGCATCCCCTGCCGCCCATGATTTTCTTGACCCAGCATTCGGAGCATGTCTGTAGGTTCTCAAACTTTGGCCATCCACAAAAACCTGAGACAAAGTTCGTAACATCGTGTCTCTGTCCGCGCCAAACAATTGAGCAGCAACGGCCGCGCTAGCGATCTTAACTAGAAAAACGTGATCCAATCCAACTCGATTAAAACTGTTTTCAAGAGCGAGACAACCTTGAATTTCATGTGCCTTAATCATTGCGGTAAGTACATCTTGCATTAAAATGGGCGCTTTACCTTTGGCACAATTTTGCCGACACATATAATCTGCAACAGCAAGGATAGCACCTAAATTATCAGAAGGATGTCCCCATTCCGCTGCAAGCCAGGTATCATTAAAGTCGAGCCAACGTATCATAGCCCCAATATTAAAAGCAGCCTGTACAGGGTCTAACTCATATGATGTTCCAGGAACTCGTGCTCCACCAGAAAGCGTAGCGCCGGGAACAACTGGGCCTAAAAGTTTAGTACATTCAGAGAAATTTAACGCAAGAATGCCACAACCCAACGTATCCATAAGACATAAACGTGCTGTTTCATATGCTAAAGCGCTATCAATTTTTTTATTTAATACATAATCTGCTATATCAATCATAACCTGATCGTAATCAGGTTTAATATTATCTTCTACATAACTGTGCATAATAACCTCTTGTGTGCGTTGTTTATTAGACGATATTTTCTTATCGATTAAAAATCCCTGCGCTCACTCATTTGAGGGCGGGCTTATTAATTATAATCAACACCTCATCCATCTAAGCTCCTTCTCCCACTGAAGGAGAAGGACAATTATAGATTAAGTATTACCCTCTCGTTTCAATAGCTGGGAATTTTTGAGGCTCAGGTCCAGTATATTCAGAAGTAGGTCTTATCAACTTATTATTTGCTCTTTGCTCAAACACATGAGCAGACCATCCTGTAATACGCGACATAACAAAAATCGGAGTGAATAAAAACGTAGGGATGCCACAATAGTGGTATGCTGAAGCACTATAAAAGTCCAGATTTGGGAATAGTTTTTTCTCATTCCACATCACTTCTTCAATACGTTCTGAAATGTGATACAACTGAAGGTCTCCTTTCTCCTCGCCTAAGCGAAATGACCATTTTTTTATAATGTCAGAACGGGGATCACTCGTTGTATACACACGATGGCCAAAACCCATGATGAGTGCTTTATTACTCAACATTTTTTTCAACTCAGTTTCTGCTTGGTCAGGGCTATTAAAACGTTCTATAAGCTCCATTGCTGCTTCATTAGCCCCTCCGTGTAAAGGACCACGTAATGTGCCGATTGCACTTGTAATTGCAGAATAGAAATCAGCAAGTGTTGCCGCAGTGACACGCGCAGCAAAGGTGGATGCATTGAACTCATGCTCCGCATATAAAATTAAGGATACATTCATCATCTGCGCTTCTAATTTACTAGGCTTGCGGCCATGTAATAAAGCAAGAAAATGCGCGCCAGTGGTTTCTTCATCACTTAAGCCAGATATCTCTTTATTATGGAAATGCCATGCATACCAGTAACACATCATTCCTGGAAATATAGCCAGCAAACGATCTGCAACATGCTTTTCCTGAGAAAAATTATCTTCAGGCTCAATGGTTCCCAAGAAAGAACACCCTGTTCGCAACACATCCATAGGATGAGTGTTTTTAGGAATTAGTTTAAGAACAGTCTTTAAACTTTCTGGTAATGCTCTCAAACCAGTCAATTTTTTTGTATATGCATCTAGTTCTTTTTGAGTGGGTAGTTTCCCATAGAGCAGTAAATAAGCTACTTCTTCAAACGTGGCATACTCTGCTAAATCATCAATTGAATAGCCTCTATAATTTAAACCCTTACCTGCTAGCCCAACTGTACAAATTGCGGACTGTCCCGCAACAACACCGGCTAAACCGCCGCTTTTAACACTCATTGTCTTCCTCCATCAATTGGTCTAGTTTTTGTTCGTATTGATAATAACCAAGTACCTCATATAATTCTTCGCGGGATTGCATTGTATCCAACAAGGATTTTTGTGTTCCATCCTGAAGAATTGTCCTATATGTATTTAAAGCAGCTTGTGACATTGCTCTGAATGCACTTAATGGGTATAAAATTAGTGATACGCCAACGTGTTTCAGCTCATCCCGGCTAAACAAAGGGGTTTTACCAAATTCAGTGATGTTCGCCAACACCGGCACCTTCACTGCTTGTGTAAACGTTTGATACTCATCAAGACGAGTCATCGCCTCAGGAAATATCATATCTGCCCCCAATTCAACACAAAGCAATGCTCTTTCGATCGCAGCGTCCATACCCTCAACAGCATAAGCATCTGTTCTTGCCATAATGACAAAATCAGGATCTCGGCGTGCATCCACTGCGGATTTAATTCGATCCCCCATTTCTTTCATAGAAACAATAGCTTTATTAGGCCTGTGCCCACAGCGTTTTGCCAATACTTGATCTTCAATATGTATGGCTGCAACCCCTGTTTTCTCCATGAGTTCCACTGTTCGGGCTATATTAAATGCATGGCCCCATCCAGTGTCCACATCAACAAGTAGTGGTAGAGAACAGGCTTCTGTAATTCTGCGTGCATCTTCAAGCACCTGCGATAGATTAGTCATTCCCAAATCAGGTAGGCCATAAGAGGCATTTGCAACCCCTGCTCCAGAAAGATATATTGCTTTAGCACCCGCAAATTGCGCAAGCATAGCGGAATAAGCGTTGATAGTACCCAATATGGGCAATGGTTTATTTTCTTTGATTATCTGTTTGAAGACTTTGCCCATGGAACTTGCCATTAGCTCTCACTCCTTGATCTTAATATGATAAGTAAACCAACGTAACTGGATCAGCGGAAACGCAACCCGAGTTTCTCATATGAACTCATGTCCTCTGCTTCGTCCCAGCCACAGGTTTAGTATTATGCTCCAATGAGAATTTCATCTCAATCGATTTTAATAGCACCACGAATTATATTTTTACGCAAGAAGCGCGCAGGTGATAAAGCCTGTTGTAAATTTCTTGGTAAGCAGCCTATTTCATTATTAATCATCGATGCGAGCCACTCTGCACATAAAGGAATGGTCGTAAGGCCTCGAGAACCAAAACCAGCACAAGCATAAAGACCAGGATAATAAGGCCCTGCCTGGGCAATCCAACGTTTTGCATTCGTTTCCAATGATGCAAATTGCTGCATAAATTGTTCAGCCATAGCAATTTTACCTACTAAAGGAAGATAATCAGGTGTTGAAGCTCTCACACCAGCCCAATGATTTTTTACCTCCTCAGACCATAGAATCTCAGGCACTAGTTGCCTAAGCTTTGCTAAATTAATTTGATCATCATGTGATTTAATTTGTGACTCTGCTGTTTTTAACTCATATGTGGCACCTAATTGATGCATTCCGTTAAGAGACGGAAGAACATGACCATCACCACATAGGGGTAATTTTAAGCGAGCACTTTGCTCTGTTGATAAAATCGCTGTCATTTGACCACGAATAGGCTTAACAGGTAGATGCTCCGTTTCTTTAAATGAATTAATTTTATAGCCATTAGCCAAAATGAGTACTTCAGCTTCTAAATTATTCACTATCCAGCGCTTATCAAAAACCAGGTGGTTTACTGAACTATTTGTTACTAAAGAAATACCTTCTCTATTTACTAAAAACTGACATAATTCTGGAGAATTAATCCATCCTGATAAAGGAATATATAATCCAGGCTTGTCTAGCAAAAATCCAGCCAAATCAGAGGCTTGTTGTGTATCGACGAGAGAGCCCAGCTCTGGATAATGGGCTAACCAGGAATGTAAACTAGACTGCGCTAACTTTTCCTTGTCAGAGTATGCAAGTAATAGAGAACCACACAACTCACCAATCTTTGTTTGCTTTAAAATGCGTTGATAAACTTGCGTGGCATACAAGAATGCTGCGAGCATAAATTGGGTTAATGGTGAATGATATGCAGAAAGCTTGGGGAATAAAACTGCTTGCTGATTTGCTGATCCACTCTTACCTACCTGCCCCAGTTCATCAATAAGAGTAACATTCCAGCCTCGTTTATTAAGTGCATATGCAGTAAAACAACCCGCCAAGCCAGCGCCTAAAATAACAGCAGACTTGCTGGAGTGTTTTTCAGGTATACTCACATGCCAAGGTGTATGTCGTTTTGCTGTTTTTTGTTTTGAGCCTTGTACAAAATACGCACAAATCATGTGGCGTTTTTGTCCAAACCCTTTTCTTTTTTCGACGGCAAATCCATTTTGGTTTAAGTTGGTTTTAACAGAACCAGCAGCTGTATAGGTTGCTAGAGTGGTATGCTCTTTAGACAGCATAGCAATTATTTTAATTAAAGCATCTGACCACATACTTTTATTTTTAGAAGGAGCAAAGCCATCTAGAAACCATGCATCGACAAAAGTTGTTCTGAGCTGCTTTTCAAGTGAGGGTTCACCACAAATTAATAGCTGTTCGTAGCACTCCAGCGCATCTCCTAACATTAATGTTAAAGTTACCCTGCCCTCGCAAAATGACAAGTGATGATATCCTGGAGTCAATACAGGGTAACTTGCTATAAGTTGCTGAGCTTGTATTGCTAATTGTGGCCAGAATGCAAGCCCTTTTGTTAAATCAGTAAGAGATAAAGGATGCTTTTCACATGAAATGAAATGTAATTGGCAGGATTTAGGAGCATATTGTTCCCATAAACTCCAACTTACAAGAAAATTTAAACCGATTCCAAAACCTGTCTCTGCAATAGTAAATGTTTGTGGTTTGTCATTAGAAAACAATTGCCAACGCTTAATAAGATCATTGCCATCAATAAACACATGAAGTGCTTGATTTATTCCTCCATCAGAAGAATGGTACACATCATCATATCGCTTAGAGAAAGGCAGAGCCCCATGCCAATCCAGCTCGGCCTTATTAATAGGTACAAAAAAATTACTCACATACAACCACTCGATTCGTAGCCATCCCTTTAGCCTGTTGTAATTCAGTTAGCTTTTTTTCCCGAATTAGCTCTCGTAACTTAGGCACTAGAATAAAAAGTACAATTGAAGAAGCAATTGCAAATAATCCTAGCATTAAAAACACATGGCTATAGCCACTATTAGTTACTAACGGTGAAACACTGTCTTGCCCTTCTATCATCAAGTTCGAGCTATAGCTCGACAAAGTTGCTCCAACACCTGAGTTGAGCATCCACATTCCCATCATCACACCCTGCAATGATGAAGGAGCCAAAAATCCTATCATAGCATAACCAATTGGAGATATTAAAAGCTCACCAATACTCTGTAGAATATAACTAATAATAATCCAGCTGGGATTCACTAATCCTTCATAATTAGCGTACGTTATGCCAATGGGCAGTATCACAAAAGCAATTCCAATAAAGAGTAATGCCAGTGCAAACTGAGTAGGAATATTAATTTGTACTCCATTTCTGCGCATTCTTTGCAACAGTATCCCTAATAATGGACCACCAATGACTATGGCTACCGTATTAATATTTTGGAACCATTGTGGTGGAATAATCCAACTCGCATACTCTCGTTGCACATTATGATCAATAAAGAAAGTAAGTCCCATAGGCGCTATTTGGTAGAGCATCCAAAAAACAGTCCCTACAATCATAAGCACGGCAAAAGCAACCATTTTATCTCTGGCTTCTTTAGCTGATTGTTGTTTTGCCAAATACAATATTAGTCCGAGCATGGCCACACCGGTCACTAGGACGAGTTTTTTAGCCCACTCAGCATATTGCAACAGTTCACTTAACAAGAAAGGGAGTACTATAATCAGCACACACCCTAAAAGAACAGCTCTTTTTTGAGAAGGCTTATCTTTTTTAGAAAAAAATGTTTCTTTATCTGCTAATTGATTCCAGCAATACAAACAAATGATCAAAGCAATTAAATTCCCTAAGCTGCTCAGTAAAAAAAGTCGCTCATAATTCTGGGTGAGTTGAAACACGCCACTCAAGCTAAAGCCAACAAAAAAGCCAATATTCATTCCCGCATAATTCATCAGAAAAGCGGTCTCTCGGCGCGTGTCCTCTGGGGCAAAACGTTGGGTTAGCATACAATTTAAACAGGTTACATTTAAACCCGATCCAGTTAAAAAAGCGGCCAAACCATAATAAAGAAACGAAATATCCCCAAACGATAATAAGACACAGCCTATAATTTGTGCCACCATTCCCGCACAAAATAACGCCCGATTAGAGAGCAAACGCCCACCCCAAAAACCGCCAAGTAAATGTAAGCCATAATTAAATGCAATAAAGACACCCATGATGTTGTTGGCAGTGCTAATTTGCAGTCCCAGCTTTCCTTTCATGTACAAAACAAGCGTAGAATAAAGAACACTAAAACTTAAAGTAGAAACAATCTGAATAAAAAAAAGAGGAACAATTCCTTGTGGCATTGATTTAATGAATTCCTTTTTATTTGTCATTACCGACATCATATGACTTCCTTGTTAATTCAAGACCGTCTTTGAATATGACATGTGAAAAAATTACTGTCTAGTACCTTTAAATATTTATTTTTTTACCGTTTTATACGCCATAATTGTAGTTTAGATCGCATGACTGTAGCCTTGACGCAGCGCAGCGGATCGCAGTTTTTTGGGCTCTAAATTGCCACCTTAATATCGGTTTCCGCTATACTGTAGCCAGGCTACGAAATGCTCAGTCTATCCTTGTTCTTTTTTCAATTGTCTCAGAACTTCCTCTGCAGCGATTTGAGTTTTAGCAATTTCATTTGCCCCATGTGCGCTGGAAACAAATCCTGCCTCATACATAGAAGGAGCGAAATAAACGCCTTTTTCTAACATCCCATGATAGAATTTTTTAAATAAAACCTCATCGGATGCAGCAATATCAGCATAATCTGCAATGTGGGTTTTCTCTGTAAAACAAAAACCAAACATGCCACCTAATGAAGCGGTAAAAAATGGAATATTTAATGTTTCAGCAACAGAAGCTAAGGCTTGCGTTAACGCTTGTGTCGTTTGGCTTAGCTTGTCAAAAAATCCAGTTTTTTCAATTTCAGATAACGTTGCAAGACCAGCAGCCATAGCTAGAGGGTTTCCAGAAAGTGTTCCTGCTTGATAAACAGGGCCTTCAGGCGCTAAAAAGGACATTACATCTGCTCTGCCACCTAAGGCACCTACAGGCATACCACCACCAATAACTTTACCAAGAGTCGTAATATCAGGAGTGATTCCGAATATACCTTGAGCTCCAGTTAATCCGACTCTAAAACCAGTCATTACTTCGTCAAAAATCAATAAGGCATTATATTGATCACATAATTGTCGTAACCCTTGCAAAAACTTTAGATCTGGCAAAACAAACCCCATATTCCCTGCAACTGGCTCTAATATTACCGCAGCAATATCATCAGGGAATTTTGCAAATAGTTGTGCAGTTTGCTCTAAATCATTGAAATTTGCAGTTAGAGTATGCTCTGTAATACTTTGTGGAATTCCTGGGGTTGAAGGGATACCTAAGGTAAGAAGACCTGAACCTGCCTTAACAAGCAAGCTATCACTATGTCCATGATAACAGCCATTAAATTTTATAAATTTATTTTTCTTAGTGACGCCACGGGCCAAACGAATAGCAGTCATTGTTGCTTCGGTCCCAGAATTCACCATTCGTACTTTTTCAATTGAAGGGATTAACGAGATAATTTTTTCGGCCAATTGCACCTCAAGCTCCGTAGGTGCACCAAAACTCATACCACTGTGAAGCACTTTATTTACAGCTTCAATCACAACAGGATGACAATGTCCAAGGATTAATGGCCCCCAAGACCCAACATAATCAATGTACTCTTTATCATCTACATCCACAAGATAAGCACCCTTACCTTGCTTGAAAAAGATAGGATCACCACCAACACCTTTAAAAGCTCTAACGGGCGAATTAACCCCTCCAGGAATGAGTGTCTGGGCTTGATGAAATAAATCTGTTGAACGCGTCATAAAAATCTCCGTAATTTTGCGATATAATATCACAGACATTCCTAAAAATTGGCAAAATAAAGCGGTTTATCTTTACATCGAAGCTTACAATAGCTAAATTACGCCATTTTTATAACGAGTATTATTATGCAAGAATATAAAAAATTTATTTGTGTCATTTGTGGCTTTATTTATGATGAAGCTGAAGGATGGCCTGAGGATGGAATTGAACCCGGTACACGTTGGGAAGATGTCCCAGAGAATTGGTTTTGTCCAGATTGTGGTGCCGGTAAAGAAGATTTTGACATGGTAGAAATGGAATAAGATTCTACCTATTATCATGCATTGAGCATCGTAGCCTGGGTGCAACGCAGGCTACGCTTCTACAAAACCATCTACGGTTTTGCCACAACTAAGATCACAATCCCTATCAACAACACAGTGGGGATTTCATTATAAATGCGGAAAAAACGAGAGCTTTTTTGATTTTTATTCCGCGCAAACGCTTTTAAATACTGTCCGCACAATAAGTGATACAGCCATAAAACAACAACCAGACTCAATTTAGCGTGCATCCACCCAGCCTTGAGATAATAGGTTGGATTATAACTAAGAAGCCATAATCCCAATAAGGTTGTCAGTATTGCAGCAGGCCAGGTAATTCCATAGTACAATCTTTTTTCCATTATTTTAAAACGAATGATACTCGTCTCATCATGGGTATCCGCATGATAAACAAATAATCTCGGTAAATAAAATAATCCCGCAAACCATGCAACCATTGCAATAATGTGAAACGCTTTGACATATAACATAATTAATTTCCTGATTTACGCTTATTTTTTTTTCGTGAATGCTTCAATAAATTAAGTGATTCGACTGATAATGAAAAACCCATGGCGAAATAGATGTATCCTCGAGGAATATGAAAAGAAAGTCCATCGGCAACCAATACCATACCAATTAGAATTAAATAGCTCAGGGCAAGCATTTTTATCGTCGGATGTTCTTTAATAAATGCACTCACCACTTCACTAGCAAAAATCATAATTAAAATGGCACATGTAATTGCCAAAGCCATAACCCAAAATCGAGAGGTCAAGCCTACAGCAGTTAAAACACTGTCGAGCGAAAAAATAATATCCATTATCACAATTTGAAAAATAACCATCCCAAATGTTGCTTTAAATGATATTTTTTTCTTGTCATCCTCTAATATGCTTTCTGCAACATCCTGGTGAATTTCATCTGTAGCTTTCCAAATTAAAAATGCACCACCTAATATGAGAAAAAAATCACGTGCAGAAAACGACATTTGATTTATTGTAAGTAATGGCTTGGTTAATTTAATCAAATCCACCGCAACTGCAAGTAAAAGCAAGCGCATCACCCAAGAGAGAGTGAGTCCTAAACGTCGTGCTTTTTTTCTCTGCTCTAGCGGTAGTTTTTCAGATAAAATGGACAGAATAACCAGATTATCAATTCCTAAAACAATTTCTAGTATAAGTAAAACGACTAAGCTCGCAGTAATATCAATAAAATCCATCAAATCCTCAGATGTCAGACATTGAAAAAAATATATGATATACTCTTAATCTAATTTTTACCTAAGTTTTTCTGTAACATTTACAATCTAAATTTTACATTAAATTGAGGTTTATCAAGGCAAATATTCACTTTATCCTTTTACTTCGATATAATATTCGCGTTTCGTTAATCTTGTGAGATATAGAGATCATCAAATTTATCAAAAAGCTGTTAAAAAGAAACAGGGCTCATGTAGCGCCTGTTGCTTCAGCTTATATAATCCCAAGGAATAAACATTCCATATCTAAAGCGGACATTAGTAGCAATGCGCTCAAAGTACTGAACCGCCTAATTGGTGCTGGCTTTCAGGCATATATAGTTGGAGGAAGCGTCAGAGATTTATTAGTGCATAAAGCGCCTAAAGACTTTGATGTTGCAACTGACGCCACCCCGAATCAAGTCAAAAACTTGTTCAGAAATGGACGCATTATTGGTCGACGATTTAAACTGGTACATATACTTTTTCACCGAGAAATTATTGAAGTTGCTACATTCCGAGGACACGTGGCTGTTGATGAGAGTCAACAAACAAATGAACGCGGCATGCTGGTTCGTGATAATGCCTATGGCTCACTTGATGAAGATGCCTGGAGGCGCGATTTTACAATTAATTCGCTGTATTACAATATTAATGACTCTACCATCATTGATTTTACTGGTGGCGTAAAAGACGTTGAAGAGAAGCTTATTCGGATGATTGGTGACCCAGTCAAGCGTTACCAAGAAGATCCCGTGAGAATGTTACGCGCAATTCGATTTAGTGCAAAATTAAATTTTAAGCTTGCACCAGAAACAGAAGCCCCTTTTCCTGAAATTAGCCATCTTATCACTCATGTTTCCAATTCACGTTTGTTCGATGAAATAACCAAATTATACCAATGTGGGAATGCGGAAATGGTTCAAAAATTGCTTATGCAATATGGTTTATTTCAATATTTATGCCCACAAACCAATGCCTTATTAAACAGTACCTATCCAGTAAACGCATTATTAGCCATAGCACTAGAAAATACTGATACGCGTATACGTGAAGACAAACCAGTCACCCCAGCGTTTTTATTTGCAGTTCTTTTATGGTTCCCTATGATTGAATGTGCAAAGGAGTTACAACAAACTGGAATTGATCCATTGCCATCTATAGAAAAGGCGATGTCACTTGTCATTGCTGAACAAAACAAAATCATTTCTATTCCTAAACGCTATACGCAGATTATTCGTGAAATTTGGCTATTACAATATCGTTTTTCAAAAAGATTAGGTGGAAGAGCCTTTAATCTCTTACAACATCCACGCTTTAGAGCAGCATATGACTTTATGGCATTGCGTGCCCTTGCAAGTGATGAATCCATGGAGTTAGCACAATGGTGGACTGCTTTCCAGGATGCTGATGAAGCAGAGCAAGCTGATATGATTACACAATTGACACCTGATGCTCCAAAACGTAAACGTCGTCGCAAGCCTAAAAGTAAAAAAACAAGTGATGCACAATGAATGTTTGTTATTTAGGCTTGGGCTCAAATCAGCAAGTGCCCGAACGCCAACTCCGAAGAGCAATTAAATCAATAAAAAACTTACGTCATACAGTCGTTACTAAAGTGTCCTCATTTTATTGGACTAAAGCGTGGGGACTACACGGTCAACAAGATTTTTGTAATGCAGTGATTGCACTCTCTACGCTCTTATCCCCTTTACAGCTACTGGATGCATGTCAAAAAATTGAAAAAAAACAGGGACGAATTCGAAAAAAACGCTGGGGCCCTAGAATTATTGATATTGATCTTCTGTTTTATGAAAATCGAGTTATTCAATCGAAGAAACTCATAGTGCCCCATCCACATATAGAGTCTCGAGATTTTGTTTTGAATCCACTCGTAGAAATAAACCCTGACTACAAAAAAGCAAAGCATCACGTAGATGCTGTAGTAGTGTAATGTTGCAATCTGGGTACAAGGTTCGAAATATGAATACAACCTCTTAATCCCTGCTTACCGCTTAAGTCTTCGAGACTAGGTTTATTGAGCTATTTTTATCAATGAATTACCTAAAACATACAATCCCAAGCTCCAACAGAATTATTTTATATTTTGTGATGTGAAATAGGTACTTATATCAAAGAATCTACTATTATTTACAATAACAAACTCAATTGTGAGGCTACTATGTATAATAATATTTTATTTGCTACGGATTTGCTCAAAGAACATAATCATCTCACAGAAAAAGCCATCTCCATTGCACAACAATTTCATGCTAAATTATTTTTACTACATGTCATAGAACTTCCCGCGAGTTTTCAGCTTGCACAAGGTTTAGGATTTACTGAAATAGCAAATCCGGCCAAAGATGATGCACAAACCGTTTTAGCCTTGTTGGGTGATAACTTTAATATCCCACAAGAGCAACAATTTGTTGAAGTAGGCTCAGTTAAAGAACATATTTTTACTAAAGTCAAAGAGTTAAATTGTCAGCTTATTATCATTGGTAGCCACTCATCCGTTGGCTTGCATACATTTTTAGGAAGTACGGCGCATGCTACGGTTAATCATGCCCCATGTGATGTTTTAACGTTACGACTATAATAAGCCGAAACGTAGGCTGGGCTGATAAGTCCAGCATGTAATTAAGCTAATATATTCTTAACAAACACTGTAACTGAACATACGGTGCAGGGCTTCATGATAAACATTTTGGAGAGTACGAATTAATTCAGCAGATGCTGGCTTAACAGCCCAGCCTACACTTTATACGAAAAAAAATTACTATTTTTTACTTCGTACTTTCTTTTTAACATGCTTCATTAATCTTCTTTTCTTATTCACTTGTCGCTGTGATAACTTAACTTTTTTATCTGCAAAAGGATTTGTACCGCCTTTAAACTCCAGTTTTAAAGGAGTACCAACCAATCCCAAATGCTTAATAAATTCATTACTAAGATAACGCCTATAGCTATCCGGTAAATCAGCCAATTGATTTCCATGAATTACAATCACGGGAGGATTGTGACCACCAATATGAGCATACCTCAATTTTATCCTGCGTCCGTTCACGCACGGAGGGGTATGTTTCGTGCTAATATCTTGAAGTAAACGCGTTAATCTCGGGGTTGAAAAAGATTGGGTAGCTGAAGCATACGCCTCATTAATGTCTTTAAATAAACTGCCTACCCCACTACCATGTAGCGCGGATATAAAACGAATTTTTGCAAAATTTGCAAAATGTAATCTACGGGATAATTCACTTTTTACTTTTTCTTTATGCTCTTCATCCTTGCCGTCCCATTTATTCACTGCAATAACTAAAGCTTTGCCTGATTCAATAATAAAACCAAGCAAATTCATATCTTGATCAGTAATTCCTTCATCCGCATCAAGAAGTTGTAAACAGACATTAGATTCTTCAATAGCCTGTAATGTCTTAATTACAGAAAATTTTTCTATCTTTTCACCAATCCGAGATTTTCTTCGCACACCGGCTGTATCTATCAGAATATATTTCTGCTCATCTCGAACAAACGGAATCGCGATACTGTCTCTAGTCGTACCAGGCATATCATATACAACGACCCTTTCTTCGCCTAAGATTCGGTTAATTAAAGTTGATTTTCCAACATTAGGACGACCAGCAAAGGCAATTTTAATCGCATTGTCTTCTTCGACTTCATCAACATGAGGCACAAATGGTGATAAAATCTCATCAAGCAACGTTCTAATACCAGTACCATGCGATGAAGAAATGGAATGAATATCAACAATACCTAAAGCATGGAAATCAGCACAAGCCACATCATCATCAAGTTCTTCTGTTTTATTAACAACAAGATGTACTTTTTTACTTAATTTGCGCAAATTATTGGCAATTTTCTCATCGATTCCAGTTAGTCCAGAACGGCCATCAACTATGAAAAGAACTATATCCGCTTCATTCAGTGCTATTTCTGATTGTTTAGACATTAAATTATCAACAGCCACATCATCGACACCGATACCTCCAGTATCAACAACGATATACTGTTTATCATTATGCTGAGCTTGGCCATACTGTCTATCTCGAGTTAAGCCAGGGAAATCAGCAACAAGAGCATCTTGTGTCTTGGTAAGTCTATTGAATAAAGTAGACTTACCCACATTAGGACGTCCAACAAGTGCAATCACAGGGATCATTTATTAACTCACAGATAATTGATTAAGCATTCCATTGTCTGTTAATACATATAACTTTCTTCCTACTACACTTGGAGAAATACTAACGCCACCTGAAACTTTTGAACGAGCTATAATTTCGCCTGTTTGAGCATCAACAAAATGTAGATAACCGGTTTTATCACCTACAACCAAATCATTTTTTATCAGTGCCGGTTCAGTTAATCCTCTTGCTTTCAAACCAGTTTGCTTCCAATTAACCTGGCCATTGCGCTTATCAATAGACCATAAAACATCATGGCTATCAGTTATATACAAAGTATTACCGCTTAATACCATATTTTTATAAACAGAGCCTGGTTTTCTCCAAATGAATTGTCCATCTGCTAAAGAAAGAGCACCAATATATCCTTGATAACTTGCAAGATAAACCACATTATTCTCTACAATTGGATCAGCATCGATATCAACTAATCGCTCTACATCACTGGATCCGGACGCATATGCGATGCTTCGCTGCCACATTACACGTCCCGTTTCTCGATCCAATGCATCCAATTTGCCATCTGAAAAACCGATCAATATCAAATGTCCCAAAGCAACAGGCGATGAACTTGCTTTCAGAACTAAACTAGGTGAACCATGCTCTGCCATCCATAGCTGTTTGCCATCTGCTGCATTAAATGCATAAACCCTACCATCGATTGTCTTTACGATTACTTTTTTAGCCATAATAGTTGGTGGCGACAAAATTTCTCCAGTAACCTTTTTTTGCCACAATTTTTTACCATTACTTTGATTCAGCACAACTAATGAAGAATTATTAGTGCCGACAGCAACATACCCACTAGCTACAGCCGGACCGCTAACTAAACCATGCTTTACTTCTGTAGTCCATTTCGCTTCACCATTGTGTTTATTAATTGCTTGGACCAAACCACTGGCATCAGCAGTATAAATAACCCCACGCTGAACCACAGGCTTCAATCTTAAATATTCTTTATTTTTAGAAGACTTGCCTGCAGCAGCGGTCCAGTTTTGTTCCACTTTAATTTTGTCTTTAACCTGCTTAAGCTCTTTAGGTTTTGGGGTGTTATCTTTACCTAACATGTAGTCATCAAGCTTTGAACATCCTTGACTCAAGGCACAGAGAATTAAAATAAATAATTTCATTTTCATGAAAGTTAAACCTCAATTTTTGCTATACAAATATATCAATAGTTTCATTATGTCTGCATTAGTTTGAAACCTAGGAAAGCCTTAAGGTACAGGCTCTATACGGCTCCCAGGCTTATATTAAAATAGTTATGCAGACGCTACTTTTTTATTCTCAGAAATCATCGAATGCGATTTGCTTGCTATTGCATTAGTTTTCATTTCTAAAAATAAATTTCCCATACCATTATTTTTTACTTCATCTAAAGCTTGTTTGTAGGAGTTCATGGCTTCCTGGTATTGTCCCGTGGCGCCGTAAATGTCGCCTTTCAACTCATTAATGACTGGCAAATAAGTATTATCATGAACACTGCTCAATTCTTTAAGAGCATTTGTGTAAGACTTTTCTGCAGCAAAAATTCGTGCGATGCGAATCTTAGCAATTTGCTTTAAAGTCGACATCTTACTGTCCGTAGCAACAGCTTGCAGCTCCTCTCTAGCTTGCTCTAACTTGTTTTTTGACACGTAAATTTTCGCAAGAGTCATATGCGCTGCATCAGCATAGACGGTACGGTTATGTTCATGAATTAATTCATTCGCATAAGCTCGCACTGCTTTAATATTTTGGTTAGAAAGAGCAACCATCATTTGTTCATAGGCAACGGATGCTTGTTGTGTCAGCTTGTCCTGATGCCAGTTTAAATATCGATATCCAGCAATACCAAAGAGTATAAGCGATAATACTACGGTGACTAGATTACCGTATTGCTTCCACCATTTTTTTATCGATTCTAATTGTTCCTCTTCAGTCATATACACTGACATAATACTCTCCTGCACTCACTCAAAATAATCTTTTAAAACTTGATTAATCATATTTTGATCTACTGTAATTTGTTCCGCTTCATTACGTAAATCCTTAATACTAATTTGCTGATTCGCTAATTCATCTTCGCCCAAAATCAAAGCCAGGCGTGCATCACTTTTATCTGCTTTTTTAAATTGACTTTTAAAACTGCCCCCAGCAGTATTTACGGATACTTCAATTTCCGGATAAGTACTACGTATCATTTCAGAAATTATGAGTCCTCGTACCACCGCCTGCTCATTGACAGCAATAATATATAACGCATTTTTCTTTTTCTCTTTTTTCAAAAGATTCAGCGTTTCCATCAGCAAGTATATTCTCTCTATACCCAATGCAAAACCTACCGCAGGCGTTGGGTTACCACCTAATTGCTCTACCAATATATCATATCGGCCACCAGCGCAAACTGTTGCCTGACTGCCTAATTTATCGGTCACCCATTCAAAAACAGTATGTCCATAATAATCAAGCCCTCTAACCAAAACAGGATTGACTACATAAGGCACCTGTAATGCATCCAGACCATCACAGAAAGACTGAAAATGCTCACGACTTTTTTCATCAAGAACATCAATTAATTTTGGTGCATTAGCTAGTAGCTGCTGCATCTCAGGATTTTTACTGTCCAAAATGCGTAATGGATTGCGAGTTAATCTACGTTTGCTGTCCTCATCCAACTGATTTTCATGATCAGTTAAATACTCTACCAGAATTTCTTTATAACGTTGACGCTCAGCTAACTCACCTAAAGTATTTACTTGTAATTGTACAAAATCCGAAAAGCCTAAGTGATCCCAAAACTTGCGAGACATGGAAATCAACTCTAATTCAGCCATGGCGCCAGGCATTCCAAATACCTCAACACCTAATTGATTGAATTGTCGATATCTTCCTTTTTGGGGTCTTTCATGACGAAACATCTGCCCTATATACCAGAGTTTTTGCTGTTGGTTATGTAAGAGGCCATTTTGTAAACAAGCACGCACACAACCGGCAGTACCTTCTGGTCTTAAAGTAATACTGTCTCCATTTAAGTCATTGAAAGTATACATTTCTTTTTCAACTATATCAGTTACTTCACCTATAGTTCGTTTAAATAGTTGGGTACTTTCAATAAGTGGAAAACGTATTTCCTGATAACCATAACTGGACAGAACGCTTATAAAAACTTGTTCGATAGAACGCCATAATGCCGTCACCTCAGGCAAAACATCATTCATTCCTCGTATTGCTTGAATTCGTTCAGCCACCTATCTTCTCCAGAGGTGACATTTCTTGCTTAGGATTTAATAATGACTGCATTTTTGATATATCAGTGAGCTTTAGCTCTGTTGTTTCCGTTGTTGGTGTTTGATTCAACGATAAATCGGCAGGAGCACTTTTGGCAGGAAATACTTGTTGTGTATCACTGTTTTTTTGCCACCAAATACCTACAGCAACAATCACGCCTAAAGCAAACAAAATAGTAAACCAGCGAATAATATGTTCTGCCTTATGAGATTCACGTTTACTTTGCTGCCATAAAAGCGCGCGATCAGATTTTTTCTCAACGACAAACTGCTCATTAAATATTGCTAAATAAGGTTCAGGCGAAGTACCAAGTAATTTAGCATACGCACGTAAATATCCTTTAACGAAGACAGGCTCTGGCAACAAATGGAACTCATTGTTTTCAATTAGCTCAATAATACGTGCCCGCAAGTGCAATTTATTAGCAACATATTCAATTGTATATCCTTTTTGCTGGCGTATGCTGGCAAGTTGCTCGCCTGGATTTTTATCATGTTCTATTATATTTTCATCCAGTGTGGTTATTGTATTCATTATTTACTCCACTATTATCGATATTGGAATTCAAATTATTTATGCTTTGTTCATATTCTGCAGCTATAGCATGTTGCCCAACTTTATCAGAAGCCTCTTTGGCTAAAGATAATAAAACTCTATCATTCAAAACTAATTCTGGATGCTTCTGTACTAGAGCGTATGCCTCTGAGTCATGGCCAGCTTTAATTTCGATTTTCAGTAATTCATAAAAAGATACCTTTCGAGAAGGGTCTTGGTTTAATGCTTTTGCGAAATAAACCTTAGCCTTATCTTCATTAGGAACTGATAGCGCACAAAGACCTGCATTCTCATAAGCTCCCGCAGTATTTACATACTTTAAATCATTAACCGCTTTTAAAAAGTAAGCCTCGGCTTTTTTATAATCGCCTTGTCGACACAAAAATGCACCATAATTATTGGACTGGGCGCCGCCATTCCCTGCTAATGACAAGGCCTTGACATAATATTTCTCTGCTTGGTCTAATTCTTTTGTCTGCTCAAAATAATAAGCCATTGCCGAATTGACATCAGGGGATCTCGGCTCTTGTTCCAATGCGGTGATAAGCTTTTTTTTCGCTCTTGGTCTATCACCTTGTTTTAAATAACCTAAACCTAACTGAACATTATATGATGCAGCCCTACTGAGATTCGGTTTTTTTAAATTTTGTTTTTCACTTTCTTCATCATGTGCGCATGCCTGCAAAAACAAGCTGGCCACAATAAATAAGAGATAAAACTTTTTTAACACAATATTTCACACTAAGGTTAGAAATGATTGCGCATTATAACCGCTTACAAATAAATTAAAAATGATTTGTCACAAATAATGACTTTATTGTGGCACAAAAGTTTAGGCCAGGCGTAATCATTGCTCTGCTGGATGCTGCTCTTGATTTTTTTTAGGCATAAAATGTAATTTTTGCCACCTCTCAGAGCGGCTTGTTCTGTCCTTAACTTCGCCAGCCAACTGCCCACATGCAGCATCGATGTCATCGCCACGTGTTTTTCGGGTAATTGTGTTAATACCATGGGCAATTAATTTATCTCTAAATGCATCAATTGCTTCCTGAGATGAACGCTGATATTGCGTCATTGGAAAAGGATTAAATGGAATTAAATTGACCTTAGATGGAACATTGCGTAACAACTTTATTAATTGACTTGCATGTTCAGGTTGATCGTTAACGCCTTTGAGCATGACATACTCAAAAGTCACTTTTCTTCGTGGTTCATCTTTAAAATAATCTTTACATAAAGCCATTAACTGAGCCAGAGGATATTTTTTATTTATAGGCACCAGCTCATTTCTTAATTCATCATTGGGAGCATGCAAGGAAACAGCAAGGGCTACAGGACTAACTTCTCTTAAACGTTGCAGATCAGGTAATACCCCTGAGGTACTTAAAGTAACACGACGTTTTGATAATCCATAAGCAAAATCATCCATCATAATGTTCATTGCTGACACAACATTATCGAAATTAAGCAAGGGTTCCCCCATACCCATCATCACCACATTAGTGACTTTTTTGTCATGCGCTCCCTGCTGTTGCGATAGCTCACGGACAGCCAACCACACTTGTCCGATAATTTCACCTGTAGATAAATTACGATTAAAACCTTGCTTTGCAGTAGAACAAAACGAGCAGTTTAACGCACATCCTACTTGGGAAGAAACACAGAGAGTCCCACGATTTGCTTCTGGAATGTATACCGTCTCAATGCAATTACCACAATCAAGCTTTAAAAGCCATTTATGAGTGCCATCATTAGACTTCTGACAAGCAACTATTTCAGGTAACTTAATATTCGATAGTTCAGCCAGCTTTTCTCTTAATGACTTGCTTAAATTAGTCATTTTTGTGAAATCAGATAAACCTGCTTGATGAATCCATTGAATTATTTGTTGCGCACGATAAGATTGTTCGCCCCAACTATCCAATAGCTCACGCATTTGTTGGTAATTGTAATCCAGCAGATTTACTTTTTGTGCAGTCATTTTTGCTCCAAATTTAATGACTCAATGAATAGAGTTGCAGCCTGGGTGCAACGTAGCGGAACTCGGGAGTGGGATATGAAATGACTCATAAACCCCAGATTCCGCTACGCTGCACTCAGCCTACAATACAACACTACTCGTGCCATTAAATATCAAAAACTATTTCTTATCTTTCGCAAACTTCATGAGGTTCAAAGAAGAAAGCAATTTCACGAGCCGCATTTTCAAGACTATCAGAACCATGTACTGCATTCGCATCAATACTATCAGCAAAATCAGCGCGGATAGTTCCTGGAGCAGCTTCTTTAGGGTTTGTTGCACCCATAATGTCTCTGTTTTTCATGACCGCGTTTTCACCGTGTAATACTTGAATCATCACTGGACCAGAAATCATGAACTCAACCAAATCATTAAAGAAAGGGCGTGCACGGTGAATATCATAAAAATTTTCTGCTTGTTCGCGAGAAAGTTGCATCATTTTTGCAGCGATTATGTTTAAACCAGCACTTTCAAAACGAGTATAGATTTGGCCAATAACAGATTTAGCTACTGCATCAGGTTTAATAATTGACAATGTTGTTTCTTTTGCCATCGTGGACTCCATAGGGGTTTAGTTAAAGTGCAATATTATACACGAAATGCCGGCTATATGGCTAATATAAATTCATTTTTATATGAATATGCTCTTGATGGCAAAAGCAAAACTAATGTGCTACAACCTTGTTTTGCTTTTTTATATTGATTATTACTCAATTGCCCCAATACTTTTATCAAAATATAAAGGCTCACGATTAATCTCATCTTGCGCAGGATCAATTTTGTATTCAGGTAAGGATTTCATTAAATCAACAACACGAATAATCGTATCGAAAAATTGATTTCTGTACGCATTGGCTGTCCGATTTAACTCATCCGCTTGGTCCACATATTCCATTACCTGATCATCAAAATCTATGTCCAGTTGCAAAATTTCTGCTAACGCGGCTTGTATTTTTCTTTTTAAGTCTTCTGTCAATGAAATTTTAAGCATTTCATTCATTTTCTCTATAAAAAGAGATTCATTAGCTTGAACTTCTGCCATATTGCAATAAATCAAAGCGTGATTAACTGCCTTTCGTATTTGGCTCTTTTTCACTGAGAGAGCAGCAGTTTTAAATATACTATTAATTGACTTAATTGCTTTTTCCAATTCCGTGTTAAACATTTGAGTAATTTGAATCAAAATACGTTGGCTGGTAGCAATCAAGTAATCATGATTCCCCTGTACCTTTTGAAACTCCTCACCAAGCGCAACTAATTGTTGTCGCTCGTTTTCTATCACTTCACGTGTTGCAGCACCTTGTGCCTCCTCACCTTTGGAGTTTTCACCAGAAAGCAGATAATCAATGTATAATTTTTGCACATAAACATGATAATCGTTTGCTTGCTGTAAGACGATACCATTGAGAACACTTTTTAATGGAACTAGTAATATGCGATGATAAAAACTAAATGGACTTTTAATCGCTGCAACCAATTCTGTTTGCACCAAATTGATTTTGTATCTACCTAATATACGCTCAGCGGTTATTACTCCATAAGTTGAAAACCATTGGCTTAACTCAGTATCAATTTCTTGCTCGTTCATTTTTCATCCAATTTAATTTCTTTAAGGTATATGATATAAGACAGTTTATTTTAATTAAGTATAGTGTGTATCCCGCAGATGTTAAAACGATTAGATAATGATTTACAATTATTAAATAACTTTCTTCAGGTAAAAACACCCCAAGCATGGTTAGATTACGCAGCAAATCATATTCCTTTACTATTAATTGACCATGCCCATTGTGAGCGCAAAGCTGCAGCGACTGCAATTAACTTTATGAGCAAATATCCAGAAAAAAGAGAACTTGTTGACGTAATGTCTCCTTTAGCTCGTGAAGAGTTACTGCATTTTGAAAAAGTCATTCATTTTATGACCCAAAAAGGGATCGAATTTTGTCCGCTACAACCCTCAGGCTATGCGACACAAATGCATAAACTGGTTACGAATAAGGATGTACCTCAGCGTCTAAGTGATCAACTGATCATTGGTGCCATTATTGAAGCCCGTTCCTGTGAGCGTTTTTACGCAATCATTCCTTATCTAGAGGATCAAGATTTAATCAAATTTTACAGAACTTTAATTAAATCCGAGGCGCGTCATTTTGAGAATTATTTGAGACTTGCAAAATTATACGGTGGTGATATAGAACAGCGTTTAAAATTGTTTTTATCTTTAGAAAATGATTTTATTTTAGCAACTGACTCGGTATTTCGCTTTCATAGCGGAATACCGCAGCTTCAATGAGTCATTATGTAGGTGTGGGCGTACTATTTTGCTCTGGCTCTTGTTGCTCACCATATTTCAATTTGGCGTTTGCTTTTAAGAATGAAGAAAAGCTAGTATTAGGATCGTTGTTTAAATCATTAAACACATCTTCATCTAATAATGCACCAGTTGTCTTATTTTTATATGCTACTGGAGTCCCACGAGGAGTCCCTGGAGGATTGAGGATAGGTTCATAACCATTTTCTTCTAACCAAAGGTCAACAAATACCTTAAATGCTTTATTTGCTTCATTTTGTTCTTTTACAAGCCTTCCATCTGCAGTTTTCTTATCACCTAAGGAAGCCCCAGTATCAGCACGAGTTAAGTCAGCGATATGAACTTTTCCATCTTTAAACGTAACCTTATGATCTAAAACAGGGGAAGCAATATCACCGACACCTTTAATAAGCTTATGCATTATCGCTGCTTTAATCGACTGATAGATCCTTTCGTTAGGATGAAATATAGCGCCAATATAAGGAACATTTTTAGTTTTTGTTTTCACATAGTCCACTAGCTCGCCGCCAACTTGATCAACAGATATGTTTATTGCTTTATTAAGCTTTGTTAACATGTTCAGCAAGGACATCATGTTAGAACGCCAATCGTTGAAGGCATTTTGCTCTGAGTTAATCATACTGTCAGCCAATTGATCGACTTCTTGCCAATAAGTTTCTGGCCCGCCCTCTCTTCGATTTTTGAGTTTATGCTTGTTTCTCAAGTCGTCCATAAACTTGGCCCACTTTTGTCGCTGCGCCATTTGCGCAGTCTCAAGACCTGATTGCCAATCTTTATCGCGTTGATCTTTACGGAGTTTCTCCACGCCCTCTACGGAGCTTTTATTCGCTTCATCCCTTCGTTTATCAAATTCAGTCGACATATCAGATCACTCCAAAATCAAGGGCGGGCAAAATAGAACCCTTTTGTATTATGATAACACAACAGCTGGGGTTTGTCATCCCAGTCACTGAGGACATACCGTTTTAATTCTTGCGAATTATTTTGATAAGAAATTATGCCAGGTTTATGGGTATGGCCATGAATTAATTGGGTCACTTGATAATGCAACATGTGCTTAATTACCTCAGTTGCAACCACATCCATTTCATCCAAAGGTTTGTTTTGATTCATCTGGCTACGGTAACGTATTTGCTTCACTAAGCGCTCACGATATTTTCTTGTTAAACTTAAAAATAAGACAGGAAATATTCTGTTTCGAGTTATCAGTCGAAAACGTTGATGCGCCAAGTCTTTAGTACAATATCGATCCCCATGTACTAAGAGTATTTTTTCCTGGCCTAATTGGATTACAGTCGGTTCAGGCAAAATTGTCCATCCAGCTAGTTTTGCAAAAGCTTTCCCCAATAAAAAATCACGGTTTCCATGCATATAAAATATATTAATTCCTTGTTTTTTTAAAGAAAATAGCTGCTGTGCAATACCTCGACTCCATTCATCAGTGGTATCATCTCCCGCCCAAGCATGAAAAAAGTCACCGAGAATATAAACATTTTTAACTGAAATCTTTGCCCATTCAAGAAATTGATTAAAACGTTCCTGAATGGCCTGCTCTTCTGGATGCAAATGAAGATCAGAAATAAAAACAGCTTCTATCATAAAGGCTCAATATGTATGTGATCATCCATTAAATAAATTTGACACGGTCCATTATAAGGTTCAATGGCATCGCTTAAGCGATAATATCCAGCAATTGATACTAACTCAGCCTCAAGTGATTGACAAAAAATTCTCGCCTCTTTATCACCGGAGATCCCCGCTAAAGCTCTGCCTCTTAAAGCACCATAAACATGAATGCAACCATCAGCTAACAATTCAGCACCATGGCTGACTGAAGAGGCAATCACCAGATCGGAACCCTTTGCGACTACTTGCTGTCCTGAACGAACTGGCGTGGTAATTAATTTTGTTATTGTTTTTGTTGATTCATGATGATTATTTTCAATTGGTCGCTCAATAATAGGCTTATCTTGAGTCGACGATGCATGTAAGACTGCTAACCCATGGCATTGAGCTAATGTATTATGTACGACACTTCCTCCTTGAATGGCAACAGGAATCATCCCATGTGTGCGCGCGGTTTGGAGCAAAGACGGTAAATCAAATTCCAATTGTTGTACCGAAGACAAATCAAAAACAACAGGGGTATGTTCAAATAATTTGGGGGCTTTGGCAACAGTGTCAACCAGCTGCTGCGAAAAAATATTAGGGTCTGTATTTAATACATGCAATACAGTAAACGTATAAAGACGGCCCTTCAGTTTAAATGCTTGAGTTTGTGTTGTATGTTCACTCATGAGTATGATATCCATAACGAATATTTTTGTTTATACTAACATGTGAAAACCAATAACAGAAGGATATTAAGGTGGATAAACGGTGGTTTGAACAATATCAGAAAGGAGTTCCGCACGAAATTGACTCGAGTCAATATTCTTCCCTCGTAGATTTGTTTAAAGAATCATGCACGCGTTATGCTAAAAAAACCTCATATATCAATTTGGGGAGCGGTATTACTTTTAGTGAACTGGATGAGTTAAGCAGGGATTTGGCTGCGTACCTTCAACAACTTAAATTGGATAAAGGCGCACGCGTAGCAATCATGCTCCCTAACGTTCTTCAATATCCAGTAGCTTTGTTTGCTATCTTACGTGCAGGTTATGTAGTTGTTAATACCAACCCACTGTACACTACAGACGAACTGATTCACCAGATGAATGACTCAGGCGCTGAAGTAATCATTGTTCTTGCAAATTTTGCAAAAACCGTTGAAAAGGCACTAAGCGCCATTCCAGCATTAAAACATGTCATTGTCACTGAAATAGCCGATTTGTTTCCAACGCCGAAGCGTATTATTGTCAATGCAGTAGTTAAATACATTAAAAAAATGATACCTGCTTATGAGATTCCTCACGCAGTAGCATTTAATTATGCATTGCTTGAAGGAAAACAGGCGCCATTACATCACGTAGAGTTAGGTCATAATGACATTGCATTTTTGCAATATACCGGAGGAACAACCGGTGTGGCAAAAGGTGCGATTTTAACTCATGGCAATATGGTCTCTAATGTCCTGCAAGCCGAAGCATGGATTACACCTATAGGTTTAGATGGTGATGAAATCATTGTTACAGCGATTCCGCTGTATCACGTTTTCTCCCTTACGGCCAATTGTTTAACTTTTTTAAAACTGGGTGCAAAGAACATTCTTATTACAAATCCCCGTGATGTAGGACACTTTATTAAAGAAATCAAAAATGGGCATTTTTCAGCAATTACCGGTGTTAATACCTTATTTAATGCTTTATTAAACCATCCTAAATTTAAAGAAGTCGATTTCAGTAAACTAAAAATTTCACTTGCTGGCGGGATGGCATTACAAAAAAGTGTAGCACTTAAGTGGCTGGAAACAACCAAGACGCCTGTATTAGAAGCTTATGGTTTAACAGAAACCAGTCCTGCTGCCATTATGAATCCTATGAATCTTACTGAATATAATGGAAGCGTAGGATTACCAGTTCCTTCCACCGATGTGATTATCCTCGATGATGATGAGCATGAAGTGCCGGTAGGAACAAGCGGGGAAATATGTATTAAAGGTCCTCAGGTAACTCCGGGATATTGGAAACGACCCGATGAAACCGCTATGGTGTTTACTAAAAATGGCTATTTAAAAACAGGTGACATTGGCAAAATGGATGAAGAAGGTTTTATTTATTTGGTCGATCGCAAAAAAGATATGCTACTTGTCTCTGGTTTTAATGTTTATCCAAATGAAGTAGAACAAGTTATCTCAATGCATCCTGGTGTTTTAGAGGTTGGGGTTGTTGGTGTTGTTGATAAGGAGTCCGGTGAGCGTGTTAAAGCCTGTATCGTGAAAAAAGATCCTGATTTAACTGCAGAACAAATCATTGCTTATTGTCGAGAGCATTTAACTGCTTATAAAGTTCCCAAAATAGTTGAGTTTTACTCTGAGCTCCCCAAAACAAACGTAGGGAAGATTCTGCGTCGAGCCCTTAAAGATACTCATGCGGCCTCTCCGAGCCTCCCTGAGAAAAAACCTGCTGTTACCATATAAAATCTTTAGTGTAGCCCGGATTAGCACAGTGTAATCCAGGCTACTTTAATACTAACTGCTTCATTATGTGAGCCGTTGCCCCCCAAACCCAATCTTCATTTGCAGTAAATTCACAGGTGACATAACGACGTCCTTCTCGATCAAATATATAATCTTTATAATTTTTTGCATCTTGAACTAATGTCATTGGAATGGATATGAGGCGAACTACTTCCTGCTGATTTAACTGATAAGGTTGAACAGACTCAACACTCGCATACCAAGGATGAATAATACTTCCTAACAACGTTCTTTGTGCGTTTAATTCTTTGATCAACGTAACGCGGTCTGAGTCAATCCCCAACTCTTCTTGTAGCTCTCGGAGCGCAGTCGCATAATAATTCTCGTCCCCCTCTTCCCATGAACCACCTGGGAAACAAATTTCACCAGGATGCGCCCGCAATTGGTCACTGCGTTTTGTCAAAATTAACGAGTCAGATAATTGCTCATACAGAACAACCACTGCAGAATGCACAATTCTTTTCCCTTTAAGTTCATTTAAGTCCATTAATAACCGCTGCTATTTTGATGAAACATTCACGATATTCATCTTCACTGTCTGAGTCAATAACTATTCCACCACCAGCAGCTAAATGTAAAATATTTTCTTTGGCGGTGATTGTACGAATGGCAATATTAGTATCAAAACGGCCATGTCGTGAAAAATAGCCTATGGACCCGCAATAAATCCCTCGGGCGTAAGACTCTTGCTCTTGAATAATTCGCATGGCTTCAATTTTTGGCGCGCCTGTAATAGACCCCCCAGGAAAGCAAGATACAAATGCTTCAAAAGGCGAAATTTGGGGCATGCATTGCGCTTCAATCGTACTTACTAAATGATGTACTGAATTATAACTTTGTACTTCACATAAATTAGTAACATGCACCGAACCGGGCTGAGCAATTTTACCTAGATCATTTCTTAATAAATCAACGATCATGACATTCTCGGCGCGATTTTTTTCACAAGAAATTAATTTATTTTTTAAATGACCATCTTCAACAAGATCATGAGATCGTCCTATTGTTCCTTTAATAGGAGAAGTCACTACTTTACCCATTTCATGAAGCAGAAATCGTTCTGGTGAGAAACTTAAAATATCAGCATGTTCTGTTCTCAAAAAAGCAGCAAATGGAACAGGGTTTTTCAAACAAATTCTTTCATAAAAAGCCCAGCTGTCTCCCTCATAGGCGGCATGAAATGCTTGTGTCAGATTAACTTGATAGCTTCTTCCGTCTTTCAACGATTGATAAACAGAGGAGAATGCCTCAAGGTAATCCTCTTTAGTCATCAAAGGAGTAAAATTGCTTCTAATTGTTGCTACACCAGGTTGACGAATGGGGTTATTCCATAATTCAAGTACTTCATCAACTATTCTAGGCGTTGATTGATGTGTATTGGCAGCAAATAATGTGATGGCCTTTTTATAGTGGTCAACAATAATGGCCCAATCATATAAACCCAAATTTAATAAAGGCATATTCTCTAATGTGGGTTGTATATTAGCATTAATACCGAGCAACTTTGCTCCAAGATCATAGGCTACATATCCCAGGGCTCCTCCCTGAAAAGGGAGATCCGTCACCGAGGGTATAGGAGATAAAATTTGACTTATTTTTTTCAATGATTGTGATAAATCAGAAGCATTTTGATCGATTTGGATAAAATCATAAGGATAAGCACTAAGAATATCGTAGCGCCCATGAGTTCGGTCAGTACTTTCTAAAAGAGCAAAACCAGGTAAATGCCTTAATTTTTGGTAATAATCGTGTAGCGCATAATGATAGTCCAATGAATGTAGTACAAACTGACTCAAAATAAACCTCATAGGTAATTAATTATTAAGAACTTACTTTTATGTAACCTGATGCAACACTGCGAACCCAGGATATCAATATTTAATAATTTCCAGATTCGCAGTGTTGCATCCAGGCTAACTCTGATAACACGAAATCAACACTAATACTCTGGTTTTTGAATTAATTTGTGAGTATGCTATGCAAACGCTTTATTGACAAGGAGCCACATATGGCAACAGTTGCTCAATTTGATATTACTTATATTCAATTTTTAAATGAACATGGAAAATTAGTTGGCCAACTGCCCACTTTTGCCCATGATCATTCGGCGCTAAAAGAACTTTATAAAACCATGGTTCTGACCCGTACCTTTGATAAAAAAGCTATTGCTTTGCAAAGAACTGGTAAAATGGGAACTTATGCTCCTATTAACGGACAAGAAGCAATTTCTACGGCTATTGGACATGCGATGCGTCCCGAAGATGTACTGATTCCTTATTACCGTGATTATGCAGCTCAGTTTCAACGCGGCGTGAAAATGTCTGAAATTTTAGCTTTCTGGGGTGGTGATGAACGTGGCAGTCAGTTCTCCTCTAATGCAGAAGACTTACCCATATGTGTTCCTATTGCCTCTCAATGTTTGCATGCAACAGGTATTGCATTTGCTTTCCAATATCGTAAACAACCACGTGTTGCCGTAGTTTGTCTTGGTGAGGGAGGAACCTCTGAAGGCGACTTCTATGAAGCAATGAATGTCGCAGGTACTTGGAATTTACCTGTTGTTTTTGTAGTGAATAATAATCAATGGGCAATTTCAGTACCTAGAAACCAACAGACGGGCTCAAAAACGATTGCACAAAAAGCAATAGCTGCTGGTTTTGAGGGCATACAAATCGATGGCAATGACATATTGGCAACAAGACAAGTTATCGGCGATGCGATTGAAAAAGCGCGACGTGGTGAAGGCCCTACTTTAATTGAGGCTTTATCTTATCGTTTATCTGATCACACAACGGCTGATGATGCCACTCGTTATCAACCTGGTTCGGAAGTTGAACAAGCCAAACCTAAGGAACCCATATCACGTTTTAAAGAGTTTCTCGTAGAACAAAAAATCTGGAGTGCACAAGACGAAGAACATTTAGTAATCCACTGTGCTGAGGAAGTAGAAAAAGCAGTCGATGAATACTTAAGTATGAAAACACAGCCTATCAGCAGTATTTTTGATTATCATTACGCTGAATTACCTGAGTATTTAGTAGAACAACGCGCAATAGCTATGGAGGAAGCATCTAATGCCTGATATTACGTTGATTGAGGCAGTAACTCAGGCTTTGGCTTATGAGTTAGCTCATGATGAAAATGTTGTTGTTTTTGGAGAAGATGTTGGCAAAAACGGCGGTGTATTCCGTGCCACAGTAGGATTGCAAGAGCGCTTTGGTGAAAAAAGAGTATTTGATACTCCTCTAGCAGAATCCATGATTGCTGGATTGGCGATTGGAATGTCAATTCAGGGGCTAAAACCTGTCGCTGAATTTCAGTTTATGGGATTTATTTATCCTGCTATGAACCAAATTATTTCCCATGCTGCTCGTATGCGCAATAGAACGCGTGGACGGTTACATTGTCCTCTCGTTTTTCGAGCTCCTTTTGGCGGAGGTATCCGCGCTCCTGAACATCATTCAGAAAGTACAGAAGCATTATTTGCTCATATTCCTGGATTACAAGTAGTAATCCCCTCTTCACCCAAACGAGCCTATGGCTTGCTTTTAGCCGCTATGCGTAATCCTGATCCCGTGATTTTTCTTGAACCCAAACGAATTTATCGTTTGGTCAAGCAACCCGTAGAGGATAATGGTGAAGCACTTCCTATCGGTAAATGCTTTACTTTACAGCAAGGTGATGACGTCACTTTAATAAGCTGGGGCGCTAGCATGCATGAGACCCAACAGGCAGCAAAACAATTAAGCAGCGAAGGAATTTCTTGTGAAATCATTGATGTTGCAACCATCAAACCACTGGATATAGAAACAATTCTAGCTTCGGTAGAAAAAACTGGACGTTGTGTTATCGTTCATGAGGGAGCAAAAACTTGTGGGGTTGGCGCTGAAATTTCAGCACAGATTATGGAACATTCTATGGCTGATTTAATGGCTCCGGTCCAACGAGTAACTGGATATGACACTGTAATGCCCTATTTCCAACTGGAAAAGCAATACATCCCCAGTGTTACACGTATTAAAAACAGCGTTATGAGCATAATGGAGTAATAATGAATATTTTCAATCTACCTGATTTGGGTGAAGGCCTACCAGATGCTGAGATACATGAATGGTTCGTCAAAGAAGGCGATACTGTGGTGGCAGATCAACCGTTAGCTTCTATGGAAACTGCAAAAGCTGTAGTGGATGTACCTTGTCCTCAGTCTGGAACGATTAGCAAATTATATGGGAAACCTGGTGATGTAATTAAAACAGGAGAACCTTTGGTAGCTTTTGAATCAACCAGTGCTAAACCAGCAGATAAAGGAACAGTAGTTGGTAAATTAGAAGAAAGTAACGAAATCTTTGAAGATAATTTTACTGTTGGTGTCCAACACTCTAAAAATCGAATTAAAGCAACTCCCGCAGTGAAAATGCTTGCTAAAAAGTTAGGCATTGATTTATCTACAGTTAAAGGAACTGGAGAGTTTGGTGTTATTACGCGGGATGATGTTCAGACACAAGCAGATAAAAACGCTGAAGTTCCTGCTGGTTTTGAGCCGCTACGCGGAGTTAGACGAGCAATGCTCAATAGTATGATTCAATCTCATACAGAAGTAGTTCCTGTAAGTATTTTTGATGAAGCAGATATTAGTGCGTGGAAACCAGGTACTGATATTACAGTTCGCTTAATTAGAGCAATCACCTATGCTGCTAAAAAAGAACCAGCACTCAATGCATGGTTCGATACCAAACATAGTGCACGTCAATGTTTTGAGCAGGTACATCTTGGATTGGCTATGGATAATGAAGAAGGATTGTTTGTGCCTGTAATTCATAATGCAGGAACACTTTCCGATGCTGATCTGCGGAAAATGATTAATGACTTTAAAAAATCGGTGAGCAATCGAGAGATTACTGCAGATAAATTGAAAGGTGCAACGATAACTCTTTCCAATTTTGGAAAATTCGCTGGCCGTTTTGCAAGCCCAATTATTGTTCCACCGATGGTTGCCATTCTAGCTGTAGGCCGACTCTATCAAGGTGCTGTTGTGAATAACTCAGGAGCCATAGAAGCGCATAATATGCTGCCTTTGTCATTGAGTTTTGATCATAGAGCAGTTACTGGAGGCGAGGCAACTCGTTTCTTAGGTGCAGTAATGGAGTCCCTGCAGAAGGAATAGTAAATTCTTTCTCTTGATGGATGCAACCTGGGTGACGTGTAGAGGACCAGGGATCCAAGCTTAAATCATAGTTCAATCCCGGGTTACGGCTATGCCTCACCCGGGCTACAATTAACAATGTCTATCAAAGAAAAAGCATATTATTGTTGCATTTTTTGTTGTATTTTACCTTTTACTTTTTCAGCCATTTTCATTTTACACTGTTGCAATTGCTCTGGACTAAAATTGGTATTAGGTAATTTTTTTTGTCCCATTGCTACAGGTAAAACACAGTCTTTGACTAATTCCTTACCCGCACCTTGTCCACCTTTAAAGTATCCGTTTTGCATACAGGAGATTGCAATAGCTTTACATGGTCCTGTCCAGCCAAATAACGAAACACTCATTAATAAGCTAAATATACCAATCTTTGCAAATAATTTGTTCATATTAATAATTCCTTTTAGATTGAGGATAAAAAAATCCTATTTTTGAGAACTGCCTCTAAAATATAGCACAATATTTACACATTGCTTTTATTGTAAATAAAGAAGAAAAAACGAATACTTTCATATCTTTTCAAGAGCTCTTAGCGGGAACAAGCCACTTACTATTGAGTCAAATAGCCTATCAGAAGCATCGTAAACCAGGTATGAGCTCCCTTTCTTGATTATGAAACAGAGCATTCAATTTTTCAGCGGAGTTAGCCCAAAATAGTGGCTGTTGGTTGATACTATAGCCACTAGGGGTTAATTCCATATAGCGCTGATTTATCAGCATTACTCGCTATAACCCTTATTCAGCAAGGCTTATAGAGAGAGCATTGATGGTTTTATCCTCCAACAGCAATTTCGCAACCTTATGAATATTAATAGTTTTTTCTGACTTGCAAAATGTAAATATTCATAACAAATTAAATACGTCAAAGTAAATAATATTAGTGCTGCTGGTTCCAAAAGAAAGATTATTTTCGTCAAATTCTTTTTAAAAGTTAAGTATATTTTTCTATCACAATGAATTAGTGTGCACTCATGGATAATGGCATTAAAGGGATTCTCCCAACGATTAAATCATCAGCGTAATAAAAGTAGGGGTATCTTTGTTGTATGAAGCATATAGCTCGTGGTACTACCAACAAAAAACTGTCGTATTTTTGAATGTCCAAATGCGCCCATGATCAATAAATCGATTGCGTGAAGTTCAGCATAATCACTTAAGACAGACTCAACCTCTCCCTCTAATCGAGCACCGACCACATTGACTCCCACCTCTTCTAATGATTTTTTTGCCCCTAAAAAAGCTGACTCATGATTGTTTTTATTAGCCATCACCAAATGGCAGGTTACTCCCTCTAGCAAATGAGAGTGTTCCATCAGGCTATTAAGTACTTTATTTGCACTGGGACTGGCATCAAAAGCAAACATCACTTCTTTGGGAACATTAAAATCCGGCAGAGCGATTAATATAGGACAATGCAGGGTACGAATAATCGTCTCTAATTGACTGCCTATTTGCGATGCATGTGATTGTGTTTGCTCCCCTTGTCGTCCGATTACCACTAATTTTGTTTCATGTTCAAGTGCTAGTAATGTTTCAATGAGGCTTCCATGTCTTTGCAGACAACGAGCCTCTTTAATACCATCAGCTACTATTCGATGATGAGCCTCTTCTAAAAGATGCTTACCGTGTTGTAACGCTATTTTATTTCGCTTCTCATCAAGCGCTGCTAATTCTTCAAGTAATTGTTCACGGCTGCCCAAACCAATAGTACCAGTGAGGTTTGCATGAGAAACCTTTGAAGGATTATCTAATGTATGTAATAGAGTCAGCGGTATTTGAAGTTTAACCGCAGCCCAAGCAGCCCAATCACAAACAGCAGTGGATGGTATTGAACCATCAATACAGGCGATAATCTGATATGACATGAGTTGACTCCTTAACTCAGTGACCGTTCATAAATTTTTCAAGTTCATCGGGCTTATCATGAACGCTAAAACGATCAACAAGTGTTGCCGTTGCTTCATTCATACCGATAATTTCAACATCAGTACCTTCTCTTCGGAATTTTATAACGACCTTATCTAATGAGGAAACTGCGGTAATATCCCAAAAATGAGCATGGCTGACATCGATAATAATTTTATCAATGGCTTCTTTAAAATCAAATGATTGCATGAATTGCTCTGATGAAGCAAAGAAAATTTGACCCAGCACATTGTAGGTTCGACAAGTATTTCCAGCATCAATTGTAGAGCGAATTACAATAAATCGTCCTACTTTGTTAGCAAAAAACAGTGATGCCAGTAATACCCCAATAAATACTCCATAAGCCAAATTATGTGTGGCAACGACTACCGCCACTGTTGCTATCATTACAATATTAGATGATAGCGGATGTTTTCTAAGATTTTTTAATGAATCCCAAGAAAAAGTGCCGATGGACACCATAATCATTACTGCGACCAAAGCAGCCATTGGGATATGTGAAACCCATTCACTTAAAAAAACCACCATTAATAGAAGTACAACACCCGCAGTTAAAGTGGATAGGCGACCACGACCGCCAGATTTGATATTGATAATGGACTGGCCAATCATAGCGCAGCCCGCCATTCCACCAAGAAATCCTGTAACAATATTGGCGACCCCTTGTCCCTTACATTCTCGGTTTTTATTGCTCGGTGTGTCCGTCAGATCATCTATAATCGTTGCGGTCATCATTGACTCTAAAAGACCTACAACTGCAAGTGCCAAAGAGTAGGGAAATATAATAACCAATGTTTCAAAAGTGAGGGGGATTTGTGGCCAAAGGAATACTGGTAATGTATCGGGTAAGTTACCCATATCTCCAACCGTTCGAATCGGCAGGTCAAAAAATATAAAGAGTGCTGTTAAACCAACAATACAAACCAGAGGCGATGGTATGGTTTTATTAATATAAGGAAATAGGTAGATAATCACCAGTCCACCTGCCGTCATGGCATAGACATGCCAAGTCACGTTGGTTAATTCTGGCAGTTGCGCCAAAAAAATAAGGATGGCGAGTGCATTAACAAAACCCGTGACCACTGAGCGTGACACAAAGCGCATCAAACTACCCAGTTTCAAATAACCCGCAATCATCTGAAAAATACCAGTGAGCAGAGTTGCTGCGAGAAGGTATTGTAAACCATGTGCTTTAACCAAAGTAACCATCAACAGCGCCATAGCTCCGGTAGCAGCGGATATCATCCCTGGTCGACCACCGACAAAGGCACTAACAACTGCAATGGAAAATGAAGCATAAAGGCCTACTTTAGGATCTACGCCTGCGATAATTGAGAAGGCTATCGCTTCTGGAATTAGTGCTAATGCAACAACAATGCCTGCCAATAGGTCTGCGCGGACATTGCCAAGCCAGTCCTGACGTGTGGAATAAAATAACATCTTAAGTTTTATCCTGTTAATTGAAATCAATAAACTATGATTTAGGTTTTAAAGTTAGATTTTAAAAACTAATAGCAGAGGAAATCGACCTACTAAGGTAGGGTCTTATCTCTTTAAGTATTTTTATGGCGGCTAAGGTGGGGTAGATAAATAAGTGATCAAAATAATTTGTTGTAAATTAATAAACTGACGTCAAGTATACAAAAATTCATGCTGAATCACAATAACAAGTATTATGGCTTTTGTATTCGGATTTGTAAAAGTAAATTAGCTAAATGCCAACAGTATGCTTAAAACTCAAAAAACCACGCTGTAATCTTTGATCCCAGAGTTTAATATTTTTAGATAGACTCCTTTACTCCAATAGGTACACACCTGAATTTAAGGTATTTATATAAGGTTGGTTTTGAGATACCTAGTTGTTTTGCTATATTATCGGACGTTAATTCACCTTGTCGATAAAGTGCTTCTGCAGCACATGCCTTTTCAGTGGCTTGCTTAGTAAGGCCTTGGGGTCGTCCACCCGTTCTACCCCTTGCTCGTGCAGAAGTCAGACCAGCCATGGTACGCTCACGAATTAAATCTTTTTCGAACTCCGCCAAGGACGCAAATAGATTAAACATCAGCCTTCCTTGGGCTGTAGTAGTGTCAATGGGGTCTTGAATACTAATGATTCCAATTCCTTTTTTTATTAATTCATTGAATGTCGTGATTAAATGTTGGAGCGACCTACCCATACGATCGAGCTTCCATATAATTAATGTATCTCCTGATTTTAGTAATGTGAGTAATTCATTTAACTTAGGTCGATCAGTTTTAGCTCCCTTGGCTACTTCTCGAAATATTTTTTGGCAGCCTGCTTTGGTGAGCGCATCAATTTGTAAATCAAGATTTTGGTCTCGGGTTGAGACTCTCGCATATCCATATATTACACAATCGTTCATTATACCTTCTCTTTATAAGTTCTTTTAACTTTGATAGAATTAACCAATTTCGTTAACTATAAAGCCTTTGATTTCAGGTTGCTAGTGAAGCCTGCGCGGTAGTTAATAATAACCAGCGTTTTTTTTAACTCCTTCCTCTGGCAAAAAAACTCACTGCCTTCAATTTGGAATAACTCTGTGGCTATTAGTGATCATCTTTCCATCTTATCTCAAGAAGAGATAAGTTTACTGTACGATGTGCCTAAAATTGATGAAGAAGACCGTCAATTATTATTTGAAATAACGCCCGAGGATGAGGCTTATCTAAATCAACAGACTATTGTAAACAATAAAATCAATTACCTTCTGCAAGTAGGATATTTTAGGGCAACTAGAAATTTTTATAAATTTACCTTTCAGCAAGTAAAAGACGATACGCTGTATATTATCAATCAACATTTTCCAGAGACTAATTTCCCAAAAAAAGACATTGATATTAATAAACATTACTCTGCCCAAAAAATGATTTGTGGTATTTACAATTACAAACGTTCAGATGCTGAATTTATTGTTAATTTGAACCGTTATGCCAAAAGGCTAACTACCCGTGATTTGCAGCCAAAATTTGTTTTCGATGAACTCCTTGAGTTTTGTGAGCAAAATAAAATTATTCGTCCTAAATATTCAACCCTACAGAGCATTGTTTCAAAAGCTATTAGTCGTGAAGAAAACAGACTAACTTTAAAATTAGAGCGTCTATTAAATAAAATCGAAAAAGCTGACCTTGATAGCTTATTGGCAAAGGAAGATCTATTTCACAATTTAACCTTGTTGAAAAAAGATCCGAAAAATTTTAATACCAAAGAAATGCAGAAAGAACTCTCCAAACAAAGAAAAATTATCGCCTTATTCAATAAAGCAAAAATGGCAATCCCTCTTTTGAGCATTTCCCGGCAGAACATTCAATATTATACAGGGCTTGCTGAATTCTATGACATCAACATACTTCAAAAAATAAACAGGAAAAAGGCAAGGCTATATTTGATCTGCTTTGTTTGGCAGCGTTTTGTTAAATTAAACGATCACCTGACTTCATTTTTTATTCACAAAATGGGTACTTACGAAGATTCAGCCAAAACTCAGGCACAAGCTGGTGTATTGGAAGCCAAGCTTGGAATAGATCCTGCTCGAAAAACAGCAAGTAAGATTCTAAAAATTATTGCTAATCATGACATTGTTCCAGACAATATTAGGCCAAATTGCTATGAGATTATTGAGCAGAAGAATTTTAGTTTATTTGCAGAAAAATTAGCAAATCCATCGATAGATGAACGAGACTATACATGGGCTTATTATGACAATGAATTTGGAGCTATTAAAACGAATTTGCGTTCTATTTTTACAGCTTTGGACTTCAATTCTGAGCAACATGCAGATTTAGGTAACGCGATAGCGTTCATGAAGCAACTAATAAATAGCAAGGACAAAGTAGAGGATACAACGGCACTTGGAGTCCCCCTCGCATTTGTACCATCAGGGATGACAAAATTTTTAATTTATAAGAAACCAGTTCGATCTTCTGGCAAGGGATTAAAGAAAATTAAGTTTGTTGATATCAAGCGTTATGAGGTAATGCTGTACCAGCAAATTACTAAAGAGCTTAACTCTGGAAGTCTGTTTATTTCAGACACAGTGAATTATCGTCGATTGGAAGATGAGTTAATTTCTAAGGATTCCTGGCTAAAGGACAAAACAAAAATACTTGATAATTTATCGGATTGCCTAATTCTAAAACCTATAGCCGAGTTGCTTAAAGCTATGGAGAAAGAGATTGACGGACTATATAAGCGAGTCAATCACCGAATTGTTTCAAAGCAAAATAAAAACATTAAAGTCGATGAGGATAAGTTAACCTGGCGACTACCCTATAAAAAGAAAGAAGATCTCGCTAATAATCCTTTTTATAAAAAACTTGAAACAGTTAGTCTTGCCAGTGGCATTGAGTTTACAGCCCAAGCAACAGGTTTTTTTGATAGCTTTAGCCACATATTAAATAAAGGAACTAAGACATTGGTAAAACCTGAACATGCCAAGGCCTACCTTATAGCGCAAGGAGCCTCTATTGGGAAGAAGCGATTGGCTGAATCTTCTGATGTAAGTATTCACGATTTAAATAATGTTGAAGGTACTTTTATTCGATTAGATTCTCTGGTTGACGCTGGTGATCAAATTATTAATCATATTGCGAAACTACAAATTTTTGAATATTACAATTTATCTGACTACGGAATACATGCAAGCCTTGATGGACAAAAATTAGAAACAAAATATCAAACTATTATGGCAAGGTACTCCACAAAATATTTTGGTTATGGAAAGGGTGTGGTTTCTTATAGTTTAATTGCTAATCATTTACCAGTTAATACTAAGGTAATTGGTGCAAATGAGCATGAAAGTCATCATGTTCTGGATATTGTTTATAACAATACCAGTGATCTAAAGATTACAGCCGTATCTGGAGATATGCATAGCATCAATCGAGTTAATTTCGCACTGATGTATTTGTTTGGTTATGATTTTATGCCACGATTTACCAAAATAAATAGAAAAGCCGACAAAAATCTTGTCGCATTTAAAAAGCCAAATGAATACAGTAAATTTTTAATAAAACCCTCCAAAAAAATAAGCAAACAATTAATTATTGATGAATGGGACAATATTTTAAGAATTATCGCATCCATTGCGATGAAAGAAACCTCACAAAGCACGGTAATAAGAAAACTATCCTCTTATACCCAAACAAACTCTACCTTAAAGGCACTAATCGAGTTTGATAAGATTATTATGAGCATTTATATGCTTAAATATATTGATGATGTTGAAATGAGACGTTGTGTTCACCGTGCATTAAATAGGGGTGAAGCATTTCATCAGCTACGTGCAGCCATACTCAAAATCAGTGGCAAGCAATTGTTAGGAAAAACTGACAAAATGCTAGAAATAAATAATCAGTGCAATAAAATCTTGGCTTGTTGCATGATCTATTACAACACATCCTTATTATCATCTCTTTTAGATCAGGCCAAACAACGTGGTGACGAGGTGTTATGCAATGAAATTAAACGATTATCACCTGTTGCTTGGCAACATTTTAATATGCTTGGGACATTTACATTTTGCAAATCAGAAAATATTATTAATATTCATGAGGTTGCGAAATTACTGTTAGACGAAGAAATTATCAATGGTAGCTCCATAAGCCTTGCTACATAAGGGTTATAGCGAGTAATGCTGATAAATCAGCGCTATATGGAATTAACCCCCACTATTATAACGTCCTCTTGCAGAGGTATGACAGTGCATAAAAAAAATCAGTCGTTCAAGACGCTGATTAATCCTTTTTAAATCCATTTTAGTGTAGATACCTTTTCTTTTTTCAACATTTTCTAATGCCGTAGTTAAGGGGGGCTTTTGTTCATAATTCTCTTTGAGTGTTTTTAACAACTCATTATAGCGTTGCTGTTCGCAAGGAGCTGTCAATAATTCGGATTTATCAGCAAATAATTTTTTTACACTATGATACCGACGCCCTGAAGGCTGAACTGCGGCTAAAACACCTATCTCCGATGATTCACATATTAGTTTATTAAATAAACGCACACTTCCTTTAGAGTGAGCAATACACATAAGCATGTTATATCGCTTGCTATATGGAAGACGCTCATAATTTGCAATCAGATCAGGAATTTTTTTATATAACTCAACACAGGAGCTTATAGGATGTTTTTCAACATCTTGATTCAATAAACCACATTCTTTCATTGTACATAGTAAAGAAGCCAACTGCTTGTTATTGATTATGTATTGCCCAATGGCTCGTTTACACAATAGCAAGAGTTCTGATAGAGTTTTTTTGTGGCGTGACATATCAAAAACTGCAAAGTGACATCTTCTTTGTCTAAGATCAGAGAGCAGATAAGTGCTTTGCTTTTGATTATTCCATGGATTGATTAGAGTAACTTCAAAATCGCCTTGTTGCAAAGGGATAATTTTTTCGACTCGCAATGCATGACGTCCATGCCTCTTACCAAACTCATCAATGCGCCCAAAATCCATTCCTATAAATATAGGAACATTGGGGTTTATTGTTTTTAACTTTACAAGCTTATCTGGATCACGAAAACCCGTTACATAAATCCCTAAAAGCTTACCTAAAAATTCGGTGTCTCTGTGTGTAACAGCGGGATTATTATGAAATTTATTGTGAATGTTATGCGCACGAATGCTTTCTCCTTCCCAGTCTATCTGGTAAAAATAAGCGCTGATGCGTTCTAAAATTTTGACTGCGAGAGAATTGGAAGAGACACCGATTTTACTCTCATCGATTTCTTTTAATTTTTTATTATCAATAAAAATAACATCTTCGTCAGTGACTGGATCGTAAATGCAAGTATATTTCCCACTCATTTTTTCCGAATGCAACTTCATACTGTCATCAGTACGTTTAATGTGGAGAGTAATACCAGCCTCTGTTTGTTTGAATTTCGTACGAACAGCATCTACCCCGTCTGTTTCATTATTAAAAATGCAATCTAAGCTACTTAAGAGAAAGCAATCTCCAGTCTTGCCCTGCTTGATGGTAATGTGTTGACCTTTTTTCGGAAATAATGGTGTCATTGATTACAAATAATCAGTTAGTGAGTACAAATTATTAGACATAATATATTAAAGGATAAATATTAGTACATAATTTATATGATGACACACGATATCTGTGTAATTTAATAGCAAATTAACGCTTTATCAATCTGATTGTTTGCAACGGCCATGTATCAAATACAGCTGTGGTGAATGCTTGTCAATCTATGTCCGTGCAATTATATTCAGTAAAACAGCGAGTCGACATCCTGCATATGTAGCTTGTTTTTGCACTAATAGCTGGGCATTTTCTTGATATTTAGCACTGGGTGTTTCATTAGGGTTCATTTGATAAACATTTTTTAAAGCCAATTTATAGGACATATTTGCCCATTTAGCAGGCCTTGTTTGTTCTTCAATATGCGAACAAGGTAACTTTTGCTCCAATTGCTGGGCAGTATTCTTCACTCGTGCTACATCATATCGCCCAAGAAAGAAACCAGCCCCATTATCCCAATATTGGTGCAAATTTTTACCTACTGGATTTGTTCCTAAAAAGAATAAATTACCACCTAAATCTCCCTTAGGATGTTGAGCACTCACTCTAGTGATTGCATGTAATGGTTGATGGATATCACCTGTTATATGAATCAACATACGTAACGCAAGTTTTTTGTCCGATGCAGATGTCTTTTTAGAAGAAAGTACAGAAGTCGCCTGCTTAATTGTCCGTATCGCATTGGTACTTTCAACAGGAGGCACAGCGGTTCCGTCGCTGGAAAAAGGTTTATCAATATAATGCATTACATCATACCAATACACTTCCCTCCACCTGATTTCATCCATCCAAGTGGATGCACTAACAAAGCTTGAATTAGGCGTATTATGTGTGCGTGAACGTAGATATTTAAAGCACATTTCCTTGGCTTTTGGTGATAAGTTATCATAGGCAATTTGTGCCACTACCCTGTGGCCTGCAGCATTCCATGCATAGCTGTTTAAGGCGCCTAAGCAAAAAATAAGTCCATATATAATTCGTGACATAATTAACCTAAATAGGGAGACCACGCAGGCTCTTGTACATCTCCATCACGTGCAGGCAGTCTCATTCTTATTCTACCGTCAAGGGAAACGATACCTAATACACCTTTATCTTGATTGTGAGTCGCATAAAGAATTAAACGACCATTTGGTGCAACAGATGGAGACTCATCACGACCTGAGGAGGTTAGGCTGACAACAGGACCACCGCTTGCACTTTGTAATCCTATGTTAAATTGCCTGTCATCTCGATGCAACATAATAATATTTTTCATGTCTGGAGTATAAGATGCACGCGCATTGTAGTTGCCTTCAAAAGTTAGACGCGATACTTGGCCATTGGCTAAAGACAAACGATATATTTGTGGCGATCCACCTCTACCCGAAGTAAATAATATACTTTTACCATCTGGAGCATAACGTGGCTCCGTATCAATAGCATCACCAAAGGTTAATTGCTTCATAGTACCTGTATTGATGTCTATATTATAGATTTTAGGTGTTCCACTTTTAGATAATACTACAGCAAGTTCCCTTCCATCAGGCGACCATGCCGGAGCACCGTTGATTCCTGGGAAACTAGTAATTAAACGTCTTTGGCCCGTTTCAACTGAAACAGTAAATATTTGTGCTCTTTTTTTCTCAAATGAAACATAAGAAATGCTTTTACCATTTGGTGCCCAAGCTGGAGACATAATAGGCTCAGAAGAGACTAATAAACTTTGAGGATTATGTCCATCAGCATCAGCAACTTCCAGTGAGTAATGAGTACTGCTTGTAGTTCTTTGCACAGAAATATAAGCGATGCGCGTAGAGAATATCCCCTTCTCTCCAGTTAATTTTTGATATACCTCATCACTAATATGATGCGCCAAGGGCCTTATTTGATTCGCGCTAATTTGAAACGTTTTGGTTAATAAAGTTGCCCCATTAGCAACCGCATCAGATAGGGTAAAACTTACTTCGTAATGATTTCCTACCTGACTTACGCGACCAGTGACAACACTGTCTGCACCCAATTGTTTCAGCGTACTTACCGCCGATTGCGAATTAGCGCCTTGAGGACCTGAAACGATGCGAAACTGTCCTGATAAATTTAAATCGTTCTCAATAACTTGTCCGATTTCTTGTGCAGCACTATCTGAACCAAAAGAATTAATTGCAATCGGTAATGCTGAATTAATCCCTTGAGTTAATTCCAAATCTAGAGCAAAAACTTGCTGCGTCAAAAGTAATAAACATAGTGTAATAATTCGGTTAATCACGAGTTTTACCCCCTCACTTGTTCTGGTCGAACGGTTAAACTTATATCGCGAAACAGATTAAATGTTTCTGCATTCGCAGGTACAGGTAGCGGAGACGCCTTACGAATTGCTGTTTGTGCTGATCGGTCAAGTAATGGATCGCCACTACTACGGGTTAAAGTAACCTCCATTACCGTCCCATCAGGCGCAAGACGTATTCTGAATTGGCTCGATAAGCTGCTGTCAACGTTTTCAGGCAATATCCAATTTCTACCTATGGCATTTACAATAAGTGCTTTATATTTGTCGACTTCACCAGCTATACGTGCTTGTCTTTCAGCATTTTGCGCTGCTTGTGCTTGTTTGGCAGCTGCATCAGCCGCTGCTTGTTTTTTCTTTTCCATTTCTGCTTTTTTTGCCAGTTCGGCATTTTCCTTTTCAGCTTTTTCCTTCTCAGCTTGAGCTTTTTCTGCCATTTTTTTCTTATTCAAATCGGCAAGTTTTTGAGCTTCTAATTTCTGTTCTTTTACCAATTCTTCTTTTTGCTTTTTTAATTCCTCAACACGCTTCGCTTCTAATGCTTTTTGCTCAGCAAGTTTCTTGAGTCGCTTCTTTTCTTCCTCTGCTTGCTTTTTACGTGCAATCGCTATTTTATTGGCTTCTTCTTTAAGTCGTGCAATTTGTTGTTGTTCCTTTATTCTTTGTTGTTTAGCTGCTTCAGCTTGTCGCTTAAGTTCATTTTGTCGATTGATTTCGGCTCGTTTTTGTTGCTCACGTTCTTGCTTTAAGCGATTAACTGTTTCCATTACCTGCTTATTATCAACACTAACTGCCTTCACTACTTCAGGTTGTGGCGTTACAGCAATGGGCTGATCGACTCCTGGAGTATTCTTAGTTTCTGCTGTTAAAACAGGTCGTTGGCTTGAGTTGTCAGTTAATAACATCACGATTAAAAAAAGGTGTAAACCGAGCGCGGCAAAAAAGGCCTTACGATAACTAGGATTGCTTATCATGCTTGCCCCTCTGTTTTTTCTGCCCCTGAATCATCAGTCAACAATCCGACTTGCTCTGCGCCCGCTTGTTTAAGTAAGGCCATAGCCTGAACGACTTTTCCGTATGCTACCCCCTGATCTCCTTTTACTAGTACATTAAGCTTTTGATTTGATTGCTTTGCTAATTCCAATTCTGCAGCAACACGAACCACTAAAGCTTGAGACTCTATAGGTTCAGCAGGTGTACTACTGATGTTAAGGAAATAAGTGCCTTGCTGATTTACTGAAACAATAATAGGCTCTCTATCTGTAGGTGCCAAAGTCTGGCTTGCAGCTTTGGGCAGATCCACCGTAACTCCCTGACTCAGCATAGGTGCCGTGATCATAAAAATAACAAGTAAAACCAACATCACATCGATATATGGCACAACATTAATTTCTGATATGGGACGTTCGCGCTTGGTTTTTGCTCTGATCATTTCAAATTCTACCCTCTTACAGTATCACTGTTTTGTTGTTCTATAAGCGATATTAATTCTTCCTGAAATAAATCAAACCGATTTAATAAATCATTAGCACGTGTTGTATAGCGGTTGTATGCAATAACCGCTGGTATTGCTGTAAATAAGCCTAAAGCTGTAGCTACTAGTGCTTCTGAAATACCCGGAGCCACCATCGCAATAGTCGCTTGTTGTGCATGGCCTAATGCCTGAAAAGAGGTCATTATACCCCAAACCGTGCCAAATAATCCTACATAAGGTGCGATAGAACCTACTGAAGCGAAAAAGGGTAAATGCTTTTCTAGTTTTTCTGCTTCTTTTGCATGAGTAATTTGCATCACTCGCTGTATCGGCTCAATAATGACATTACCTTGTTTTCTGGTCCGTACAAATTCTTTAAAACCTGAATGGAAAATGGCTGCCATGCCATGACGCTCATTTAAATTACTATCAATATCAGCATAAAGTCTGCTTAAATCGCCACTATCCCAAAATCTTCGACTAAACGCTTCGGTAAGCTGTTTTTTTCGGTTAAAAAACCAGGCTCGTTGAAATATTAATGTCCAAGAAGTAATGGATGCAGCAGCTAGTAAAATCATGACTGATTTAACAACCAAACCTGCTTGCATAAAGTACATTAATACATTTGCTTGATTACTCATCTATATTATCTCCAGTACCAAGATCTTATCTATTTTTTCGTAGCCAATATTTGTAGCCTAGGTAAAGGCGTAAGCCGCAACCCAGAATTCTGGACTTGAATAAGGCTCATTTCCCGAGTTCCGCATCGCAGCACCGAAGCGACTCACCTATGCCACGATAATTTTTTTATTTAGTGTGGAAATCGTTTTGGTTTTAAATCACTATCCACACATACCACTTGAATTTTAGCCTCACAAATTATTTTGCCGTGTTGATTGCGCATGCTTTGTTCAAATAAAAAACTACAAGCCCCTAATTGCTGTAGTTGGGTGCTCACTGTCAATAAATCATCCAATCGAGCAGGTGCTTTATAACGAATATGTACATCGTATATTGCAAAAAGGGTATCTTCTTTCGTCAAATCAGAGAGAATTAAATTATTTTCTCTTAATATTTCAGTCCTTGCTCGTTCGAAATAACAAAGATAATTCGCATGATACACAATTCCCATATAATCTACGTCTTCAGCATACACTCGAAAAGAATGTTGATATGTGGTTTTGGCATCCATTAAATTAGTCCTGCTCTACTGTGTTTAAACCAAAATGCTGATAGGCCCTTTGAGTGGCTATTCTACCTCTTGGCGTGCGCATAAGGAATCCTTGTTGTATTAAAAATGGCTCTAAAACATCTTCAATTGTACCTTTTTCTTCTCCAATTGCTGCCGCGATGCTATCAATACCTACAGGACCACCATTAAATTGTTCAATCACGGCTAACAATAACTTTCTATCCATGAGATCAAAACCATGCTTATCCACCTCCAACATTTCCAAGGCCTTTTGTGCAATATCAACACTAATGATACCGTTTCCCTTAACCTCTGCATAATCTCTAACACGTCGTAGTAAACGATTCGCAATACGTGGGGTGCCTCTGGAGCGTAAGGCGATTTCTCTTGCTCCCTCAGGTTTTGTTGTTACATTAAGTAATTGTGCTGAACGCGTAACAATTTGTGTTAATGAGTCTACAGAATAATATTCAAGACGTTGTACGATACCAAACCGATCTCTAAGAGGAGAGGTGAGTAACCCTGCTCGTGTTGTTGCTCCGATTAGGGTAAAAGGAGGTAATTCGAGTTTAATAGATCGTGCTGCCGGGCCCTCACCGATCATGATATCCAGTTTATAGTCTTCCATTGCTGGATAGAGTATTTCCTCGATTACAGGACTGAGTCTATGAATTTCGTCAATAAATAAAACATCATTTGTCTGTAAATTGGTGAGTATTGCAGCAATATCACCTGCACGCTCAATTACCGGTCCGGAGGTTTGACGCAAATTAACACCCATTTCATGAGCAATAATATTTGCTAAAGTCGTTTTACCAAGGCCAGGAGGACCAAATATTAAGACATGATCCAACGCGTCTTTTCGCTTTTTCGCCGCATCAATAAAAATCTGCATCTGCGAACTTACAGCATCCTGCCCTATATATTCACTAAGACTCAAAGGTCTTATAGCACGATCAATAGCCTCTTCTGAGGCAATACTTTGAGTACTGATTAAGCGGTCACTTTCCAGCATAAAGTTCTTATTAGGAGTTCGGGCGAATGAGGTATTTTATCATATGTTTTTTGAATCGCAGCTTATTTGTTGAATTAATGAAGCGAAAAACAAAAAAATTAATCGTTTTCTTAGGCTCACTCTAATAACCTGAAAACCTGGTTGCCCCGGATAAGGTCTTTGCCTGCTTTCGAGACTACTTTAACCAGGTATTTTCGAATTAGTTTGTCATGCCTACTATTTGAGGATAAAGCCCGCCTTGTTGCTGGGTGTCCTCCTCAAATACTTTAGATGGTTTCTCAGAAGAAGCGGCAACCGGTTTAAAAAACATGATTAAACTTTTTTCTCGGTTAAATTCTTCCTCGACGGGAGCACTCGATTTAAACTCATCAACACACTCAAAAAAGTTACTCACTGAGAATATAGCGGCTAAACCAGCGATTGATAATATACCAAGCGCAAAAAATGGATTAACAGCTGCTAGTGGTGCGGCCATTAGAACACAATAGGAGAAAAAAGCACATGCAAGCCCGGCCCAGAATAATAGCTCTAATGAAGTGAAAATATTCTCAAGAACGATTCCTGTTTTTTTTAGAGATTTGATGTCCGCCATTTCTTTTAATACGTCACCAGGTATTACCGTTCCACTCTTTATCTCTTCGAGCCCATGAACCAAAAGTTCGTAAGTTTGTATGCATGCTTCTTCATTTTCTTTATAGTTTGCTTCAATATATAAGTTGTAGTAATACGCTTTAACTGCTTCTAACTCTCTTTTAATTTGTGCATTTAATTCCACTCCATGAAATAATGCATCAATTTTTTCATTGCATTTTTGTAAACGCTTTGTTCGATTAGACATAATTCATCCCTTAATTGCGCATAAAAAAAATAACATTTAGATTGATCAGTAACTAAACACGTGTTTTATATCATAATTGCTTAAACTATAAAAGATAAGGTATTTTTATCTTCTAAAGTTCTCAATACTAGAGAAATGATGCGCTCATAGTGCTATCTGAAATTTCTATTTTTGAAGCAGGTATGGTTATATCAGGCTGAAAAAAAGCTATTAAATATCGCTTTCTCATCCTCGCTATGCAAGAGTGAGTTGATGCCATAAAGTCGTAAAAACTTGTTACGATATTATTAACTAACCGTTCTTTCAAAGCATTAGGCATGAATGAGCTCTTTTACTTTATTTAAATAGATAAGTGACTATAAAATAATCAAAAAATATTTTATACCATAATTGTTAGAAGAAAAAAATGATCACAATTGATCTATGGATGCCATGACTAATTTTCGAGCCCTAAAAATACGAGATCGTACCGTTCCAATAGGGCAATCCATTTTTTTTGCAATATCTTCATATGATTGCCCATCCAGAATATGCATTCCATAACATAAACGTAACTCATCAGACAAAGTAGAAAGGATTGATTCCAATTGTTCACCAAACTCGATATTAATTAATAAATATTCAGGCGATAATTCAACCGAGGGATAATAGTTATCGGCATACTCAGCCTCCATATCCATACGTAAATTGGCTGTACGATAATGATTTTTGATTGTATTTTGGGTAATACGATACAACCAGGTAGAAAATTGACTTTTCTCTTTAAAATAATGTAGATAGCGATAGACTTTAATTAATACTTCTTGTGCCAAATCACTAACATTTGCACGATCTTGAATATGTAAGTGAATAATTTGCTGTATCTTATTATTATACCGTGACAGTAACAGATTATAAGCCTCCATGCTCCCCTGTCTCGCCAAATTAATTAAGTCTTCATCGCTATAAGAAGCTTCTTTATTCATCACTTCCTCATAATTCCATTATATGAATGACTGTATTTTATTTATATCATATGTATAATTATATACCATTAATTTGTTTTAAGATGTAGGAAGCGCAATTGATTGTTTGTAATCTGGTCAAGGAATAAAACAATTCGCTTTTTTTGTCGGTAGCTTTGAAATTCAATGAGTAGAAAAAAAGAGTTGTGAATAAGAATAGTAGCTTGGGTATACGTTTTTTTATTCCCGCGATAGAGCTCTAAAATCCATCCATTACCTGTAGATTCTATTTTTTTAATTGATGAGCACGGACTTTGCTTAGACCAATCCATTTTGAGTAACATGATAATACAGCCAAGCAAGAATACTTTAATCAAGAGATATACTGATGAATAGAGGATTAAAGCAACTGTAATGGAATAAACTACTAAAATTAAACGCAAATAAGTCTTTGACTTTTCGGGTTCAATTGTTATTTCGGATAATAGTGACAATTTTTTTAAGCTCTTTATCTTGAGGGTCCTCGTGTCCCATCAACCAGGCAAATAGCTCTGGATCAGTACAACTTAATAACGAATTCAACGCATCGAGCTCTTGTGGAGTCAATTGCTCAAGTTTGTGTTCGAGAAACTGGTGTAAAATAAGATCCAACTCCAGCATACCTCGGCGGCAGTGCCATTCAATTCTTGCTTTTTCTTTGGGATCCAACATGGCATATCTCTTTTACGAATGAAGCTACGAGTAAATGATACACTACTGACTTTATAAACGGAAATCATTAACCTTGATATTTACAACGCTACTATGGCGAGTTCAAAAAATCAGATACACTCTGCAAAATTTCAATTGGACAGTTATTCGCTTCTGGGCGTAACTTTTATTTTCAGGCTGACAATAATGAGTAAAATTTTTACATACCCAATTAATAATAGAACATTAACAACCTTTCAAAACTTGGAAAACGAGTTAATATTACTGCCCCAAAAAAATTATTTATTTAATTTGTCTTATCTGGATGTTATTGATGTCGTGGGGGATAAAGCCATTGAGTTTCTTCAAGGCCAATTAACTTGCGACTTAAATACCATATCCGACATCCAAATGATTCAAGGTGCCCAATGTAATCTTAAAGGACGAATTCTTGCATTAATGGATGTTATTAATTGGCAAGGCGTTAAGTTAATTCTCCCTAAAGATTTACAAGAGGCGACTATTAATTCATTAAATAAATACGCTTTACTTTCTCGCGTTTCGCTTAAAACGAACTCCCACTTCCATCTCTTTGGATTTTATTTACAAAATCAAAAAGACATTATTCCTGACACCGAGTTTTTCCCAAATACACTTTATTCTCAAACCTATAATGCGCGTTCTTGTTGCTATCATTTAGGGAATGGATTCTATGTTTTTCTAGTTTTAGCCGAAGATGCACAAGAGATACAACAACGCTTTATGGACAAAGAACAGTTTCTTGGTTCTTTGACCTGGCACACCTTAAGACTATCTCACAAACAGATAGAAATTTATCCTGAATCTCGAGGTCTATTTTTACCACATAGACTTGATCTACAACAAACACCATACGTAAGTTTCAATAAAGGTTGCTATAAGGGACAAGAAATTATTGCACGAATGCATTATAAAGCGACTTTAAAACACCAAATGAACATTTATAAAATTAAAACAGAACAAAAAATTTATTCCGGACAAAAAATACTAAATCAATCTGAAGGAGCAGAACTCGGTGAGCTGATTGATTTTTCTATTCTTGGACCTGAACAGTATTTAATTGCGGTAAGTATACTAAAAGAAACCAATCGCACCGTTTTTCTTGAAGGGCATAATCAATCAGTAGAATTGACAGACATAAATGCTAAATAAGATGTAGGTTGAGTCTTGGCCCAACCTACATAAACTCAGGAGTGATAACAGATAGTGTTCCTGGCTGGCAGCCAGGCTCCAGATATATTAGGCTTCTTGCTCCGCTAATGCATAGGATTGCAAAGTAGTTTGCGTGAGATCCAGTAACTCTCTGATTGCGACAAAGAACATGGTGTAGTTCAGCACCGTACTCGCTTTCAGATCGGCCAAAATATAGCGCCAGCGCTGAATTAACGCACGATGAGCCTCTCCCCAAGAAACAAGACGTGCTTGGAAATCGGGGTTATCTCCATCATAGTTAATCAGTCCAGCAGTGAGTTGACGTTGTTGCCAATCCAAATCATCTCGTAAAGCTTCTCTAGATAAAGACTCCCAATGATTCTCGCTTGGATGTATAATAATTTGTTTTCTTATCCAGGCCAGATCTAAGAACTCGCCAATTCCGAAATAAATTTCAGCAACCTGAGCTACTTTCATATTTTTCTTGTGAGCGATTTCTATAATATCCGTTGCAGCAAACAAACCACGAGTTACGGTTAACTCATGAGCTAAAGCTGGAGGAATATCCTCGTCAATAAGCTCTTGATAATGCTCTGCATATTTTGCTCGTCGTTCTTCATTTAAAATAGCTGGGACGGACATCTTCAGCTCAGTAACGCCTTGTGCATAAAGTTTTACAACTTCAGAAATATCCACAGATCGGCGTTGACTACGCAAGAACCAGCGTGTAATGCGTCGTGCTAATCTGGAATAAAGCATCATCATTTCTATTTGTTTTTTGGCGCTAACCTTAGTACCCAGTTCTTCGATTTGCCTCCAAACAGATTCCAAATTAAGCACTGAACGAGTGATTATGTATGCTCTTACAATGGCTGAAACTGGAGCTCCAGTTTCATCTTGCAATCTGAAGACATAAGTAAACCCCATTTCGTTTACTATGATATTGCTTAAGCGGGTTGCGATAATTTCTCTTCTTAGTGGATGAGATTGCATTTGCTTGCTAAATCGCTCTTGTAAAGGCTTAGGAAACGAACTAATTAAAAATTGCGTCATGTAGCTTTCTTCAGGAACACCTGAAGCCAGAATTTGCTCCTTCAGAATTGTTTTGCTGTAACACATCAATACAGCAATACTCGGACGCATCAAACCTTTACCCATCAACTTACGTTCTAAAATGACTTTATCATCTGGCAAATACTCCAGATTACGATCAATTTTTCCTGATCGCTCTAATTCACTGATATAACGACTTTGCAAATCCAAAGCTTGCAGCGGCTGTGATGCAGACAAGCTAATTGCTCGTGTTTGTAAGAAATTGTCACGAAGTACCAATTTACTTACTTCATCAGTCATTTCAATTAACAATTCATTGCGTTGTTTTGGAGTCAAATCACCAACTGCAACAATACCATTAAGTAGAATCTTAATATTTACTTCTTTATCAGAGCAATTAACACCGCCAGAGTTATCAATGAAATCGGTAAATACCAGCCCACCATTTAGTGAGTATTCAACACGCGCCAACTGTGTTAGTCCTAAGTTACCGCCCTCACCCACAACCTTGCAACGTAATTGTTTTGCGTTAACTCTCGTTGCATCGTTGGTTCGATCACCAACATTCGCATTTGATTCCGTGCTGGCCTTAACATAAGTACCTATTCCTGCACTCCAAAGTAAGTCAACCTTAGCTTTCAAAATTGCTTTAATTAACTCATTTGGCTCAATTTCAGTCTGTTTAATTCCGAAAGCTGCTTGCATTTCTTTACTGACTGGAATTGATTTGGCATTACGGTTAAAGACCCCGCCGCCCTTGGAAATAAGTTTTTTATCATAATCGGTCCAATTGGAACGAGGTAAATGAAATAAACGCTCACGTTCTGTATAGCTGGCTTCTGCATCTGGAGTTGGGTCAATAAAAATATGGACATGGTTAAAGGCACCAATTAACTTGATGTGTTTTGACAACAACATGCCATTACCGAAAACATCACCGGCCATATCTCCAATACCAACCACAGTGAAATCATTATTGGCTATATCCATATCCATTTCATAGAAATGACGCTTCACTGATTCCCATGCACCTTTAGCAGTAATTCCCATTTTCTTATGGTCATAACCGATTGAACCACCTGATGCAAACGCATCACCTAACCAAAAACCATATTCTAATGAAATGGCATTGGCAAGATCAGAAAACGTTGCGGTACCTTTATCGGCAGCAACCACAAGATAAGGATCATCTTCATCAAAACAGATAACATTCTCAGGTTTGACAACCTTACCTTCAACATAGTTATCAGTAATATCCAGAAGCCCACGAATAAATAATTGATAACAGCCTATTCCTTCAGCCATTATTTCTTCACGTGTGCCATTTACTGGCAGCAACTTAGGAACAAATCCACCTTTAGCACCACTAGGTACAATTACTGAATTTTTTACTTGTTGTGCTTTCATCAAACCAAGTATTTCTGTACGAAAATCTTCTCTGCGGTCAGACCAACGCAAACCACCGCGAGCTACCTTGCCACAACGTAAATGAACTCCTTCGAAGCGTGGAGAGTAAACAAAGATTTCAAACATCGGATGTGGCTTTGGCACACCAGGAATAATCTTACTGTTTAGCTTAAGAGAAATATAGGGCTTATGATGTCCATCAGCGTTTAATTGGTAAAAATTGGTACGCAATGTGGCGCTGATAGCATGAATGTACTGTCTAATTATCTTATCTTCGTCAAGATTTGATACGGTATCAAGATCGGCCAATATTTCGATGGATAAATCGGTAAAACGATCTTCTCGATTGGGATCATCAACAGGATTGCAACGAATTTCAAATAATCGCACTAACTTTTTAGCAATGGCAACATTATTATTGAGCGCCATTTCCATATAATCTTGGCTAAAGGTAATTCCAATTTGTTTAAAATACTTAGCATAAGTACGTAAAACAGCTACCTCACGCCAATTAAGACCCGCTGCCAAAACAAGTTGATTAAATCCATCATTTTCAGCTTGTCCAAACCAAACTTTGGCAAATGCATTCTGGAATAATTCTTTAATTTCATCCAAATCAAATTCAATTGGCTTATTATATTGCATGGCAAATTCATTAATCCAAGCAACTTTACCATCCTCAAATTTTAATGGGTATGGACGTTCACTAATCGCACGTAAACCTAATTTTTCCAATATTGGCAAAACATCAGATAGAGGTATGGTTGTATCATGTTGATACACTTTTAATCTAAAACTATTTTCTGATTCATCTAAAGGCTTATAAAAATTAATGCCTAATGTATGTTCTGGGGTAAGTAATTCTATATGTTTAATGTCATAGACCGCTGTTCTTGCAGAAAAAACATCACTATAAGCAATAGGAAATGCATTTTTATAACGAGCGTAGAGGCTATTTGCTTGTTCCTCTCCATACGCCTCATTTAGATGGGTTTGTAAATCATCTGTCCAAGAGCGCCCTGCATCAATCAATTTTTTTTCAATTTCTTTTAAATCATACTCAAATGGCAAATTCGGATTAATTTTAATAATAAAATGAACACGTGCTAGTACCGATTCGGTAAATTGAGTTGAATAAGTGGTCTCAATTGAATTAAAACTCTCATCGAGAATTTTCTTCATCGCCATTCTTAATTCAGTATTAATTCGGTCTTTAGGAACATATACCAAGCATGAGACAAAGCGTCGATAAACATCAACGCGTGCGAATAAACGAATACGCTTTCTGTCTTGCATGTAAAAAATACCCATTGCAATTTCCAGAACTTCGTCTTCTGTTCCTTGAATCAAATCATCTCGTGGTAATGTTTCAAGAATATTTAACAACACTTTACCCGCATGACTGCGTGGATTTAATTTAGAATTTTCCATAATGAGCGCTACCTTACGTCTCAAGAATGGAATTTGTTTGGGGTTAGTATGATAAGCCGCAGAAGTATAAAGACCAATGATTCTTCGTTCACCAATCACTTTCCCTTGAGCATTAAATCGCTTAATTCCGATATAATCTGTGTAAGCATCACGATGAACGCTTGCTAATGTATTAGTTTTTGAAGTAACTAAGATGCGGGGAGACATGGTAAATTCACGTGCTTCAGGTGACATTGCAGAAATGCTACGCGTCATTGATTTAGTCACACTCTCACGCAGAAGCCCTAAACCAGTATTAGGAACAGCTTGTAGCACTGTTTCTTTACCCTTTTCTACTAATTCATAATCCCTCATTCCTAAAAAAGTGAAATGATGGTCTTCAATCCAATGTAAAAATGCCTTGGTCTCTTCTACCTCATCCAAATCAAGCACAGAAGATACTTTATCAATTTCTGTAATTGCTTCTCGAACTTCAGCACGCATTTTCTCCCAATCTTCAAAAACAACGCGATTATCTTCAAGAGCACGTTCACATCCTTTGTGTAATTCTTCAAGCACCTTAGGATCTGTTTGTCGATCAATTTCAAGGAATATAGGCGCTTCATGAATCACACCTTTTTCATCTAACATTTGAGTCCGAGGCAAAATTTCACAAATTCGATTTTCTTTATCTCTTTTAACGCGAATTCCACCCATATGGATAGTAAGATGAGAGGATAATCCCATTCTATGGATTACCAAACGAATTGAATCGACCAAAAATGGCATATCATCACAAATCACTTCGATTACTGTATGTGTTGTTTGCCATCCATGACGTTCATAATCTGGATTATAGATTCTAATTTTTGTTTCATGAGGTGCGCGCTCATGAATCAATGACCAAAAATTTACTACAGCACCGTATAGATCATCTGTAGTCCATGCACTCAGATCTTCCATAGCTACAGTGCCATACAACTGTTTGGCAAATTCGGCGCAAAACTCGGTTTGCTCACCTACCATAGAACTTCTAATTCTATCCACAATGGCTTCAATTAATACGTCTTTACCCTCTTCAAATTTATAAGACATTGTTGCTTTACCTCGTCGATTTTGCCTCAGCCCTACAGCGAGAATTATTGTTTAAAAAATAAATAACCAAGCCACTCTCACCAAAACAGTAAATATACTATTAGGTGGGAGTGGCTCAAAAAATTATGCTGTATTAAGTACATGATGCCTCCTACTTCAAAAGTAGGAAACAACAAACCTTAATATCATGAATCACTAATCGCTATGGTTTTAGTATTTACAAATTCCAATATACCTTCCCTTGATAATTCACGACCATAGCCTGATTCTTTTATTCCGCCAAATGGTAATCTGGGATCAGAAGCCACAAAAGCATTAACGAAACACGCCCCTGCCTCTATTTCATGAGTAGCTATATGCTCCCCCCTGTCCAAATCACGAGTAAACACAGCGGCTCCTAAGCCATATTGGCTTTGATTTGCATAAGCAATACCTTCTTTCTCATCATTGGCTGTGATAATCGCAATAACAGGGCCAAATAACTCTTCATCAAAAGCAGGCATACCTGGTGTCACTTGAGTTAGCAGTGTTGGCGGATAATAAAAACCTTTTCCTTCCGGAATTATACCACCTAGCAATAATTTAGCACCTTGTTTCAGTGATTTTTCTACTTGAATTTGTAAGTTTTCACGCAAATCTAAACGGGCTAATGGACCAAGCTTAGTTTCCGAATCAAGTGGATCACCCATTTTAAACGCGGATACATGTTCCGTTATTTTTTGTACCAATTCTTTTTCAGCTGATTTTAAAACGATGATGCGCTTAGCTGCAATACAGACTTGTCCAGAATTATTAAGTCTTGAATTGACAATACACTCTGCTGCCAAATCAAGATCGGCGTCCTCAAGAACAAGATATGGATCGCTTCCGCCAAGCTCTAGCACCGATTTTTTTAAAAATTTTCCTGCATGACTCGCAACAGCACTGCCTGCACGTCCACTACCCGTCAAGGTAACTGCAATAACATGAGGATGTTCTATAATTTTAGCCGCCCCATCATTATCAACAACTAAATGTTGAAAGAGGTGCTTCGGAAAACCTGCTTCTAAAAATAATTCCTCTATTTTGTTTCCTGTTCCAGTTGAAATAGGTGCGTGTTTTAAAACCGCTGCATTTCCAGCCATAATAGTAGGGACGGCAAAACGGAAAACCTGCCAAAATGGAAAATTCCATGGCATGATTGCAAAAACGATTCCGAGTGGTAGATGGCATACTTTTGCCTTCTTCATCTCAGTTTGAACTATTTTGGGCGCAAGGTATTCTTCTGCGTGTTCTGCATAATACTCACATAACCAAGCGCATTTATTAATTTCTGCTCTACTCGCAGTAATAGGTTTACCCATTTCGGTCGACATTAAACGCGCCAACTCATCTACTTTTGATTTTAAAAGTTGTGCAAGTTGCAACATTAAAGTTTTTCTTTTACTAAAAGGAGTTTTTCTCCACGTCAAATACACCTCATGCCCTTTGTTAATTAACTCATGGGCTTCCTGCTCATTGAGACAATCATAGCTTTGTAGAATTTGTTCCGTTGCAGGATTTACAGTTTGAATTTTCATTATTTCTCCATACAGAATAAAGTATATTTAACTAAAGTTATCAACTCTCCTTGCACACTACTTTTGATTATTGATACTATTTTTATGTTTTTTAACTTTTTTATAAAAAAACAACAAGAGTTTAGCTCAATATATTAATACAATTATTAAATATTTTTAGAAAACTGTATTTTAAATGAGAATGCGTTTAAACAATGTTTTTTTATTAACACTAGGATAATTAATGAATTCAAGCAAACTGCAATTCCATCCATTACAATACGTAGCGGCTTGGTCAGTGCATGTCTTTACTGCAAGCGCAGCCTGTATTGGTATTTTTTCTTTGGTAAAAATGTATCAGCACGAATACATTTTTGCATTATGGCTCATGCTGATTACGGTTGTTATTGATGCTGTTGATGGAAGTCTTGCTCGTTTGTTCAATATTAAGAAAATTTTACCAAAAATAGACGGCGCGTTGCTTGATAACATTGTTGATTATTTAAATTATGTAATAACGCCTTGTTTTTTCTTACTCGTCAGACCCGGCATGCTTCCGCCTACGTACTCTGTCTTTCTAATTGCTGCGGTTTCAATTACTTCTGCTTATCAATTTTGTCAATCTGATGCAAAAACACCAGATCACTTTTTTAAAGGATTTCCATGTTACTGGAATATTACCATTTTATACATGTTTATATTTAATACATCAGCGACAACAAATGCTATTATATTAACCATTCTCTCTATTCTGATTTTTGTACCTGTAAAATACGTATACCCTTCGCGACTCGATTATTTAACAGAATCAAGAATATTGAAGGTCCTGATGCATGTTTGCTCCATAATTTATGCAATTAGCTCAGTATTTTTACTTATAAGCTACCCTAATACAAATGTTATTTGTCTTAGCCTCTCTTTGGCATATGTTGGAATGTATTTATTTTTAAGTTTTTATAGAACCTACTATCCTATGATTAAGGCAAAAATTTCCGCTCATAAGGAGTAGTGCTTCTATTTTTTTATTGTGGGATAGACTTTGCATTTTTTATGATTAAAATAACCCCCAAAGTTTACTTATTGAGGTATTTATGTCTGTATTTCGCCAAATTAATAAATCGATTATTTTTTCCGCTATTCTTATTAGCTCAGCGCAAGCTGCGGGTACATTTCCAAGAGGATGTGAAGTCACAGGATTTGCTTATGCTCAAAACCATCTAATTTTAAATGAGACAGGAAATCAATCTTATTATTTAATACAAAATCATTCAGATGCTCGAGTTGAATTAGAGCGTGTAAATACTGAAGAATCATTTATGACTCCTCCACTACATGCTACATTAGATCCAATGACTTGGGGCGCATTTGCTTCTGATGTCAAAAATTTAAATTTTAAATGTTATAAACGTATCGATGAAAAAACCACCCTTATTGACTGTCGTAATGTATTAGAAGTATGCCAATACCCACGAGTTAAGTTTGCACTAAGCAACATGGGCAATTATTGGATTTCATTTAATAAACCTCAAGGTACAATTATACAAGAATCTGTAGCAAAAGGGATTTACTTAAAATGGTGATTTGTGGCTAAAAAAATATTTATACTCATAGGATGTTTTGGCTCACTTATTATAGTGTGTGGTCTTTTAAAGCATTTTGGCACGACTCCACCCAAACTTCACTCGCAGCTTTACTATTTTATTGGCGGTATTGCATTACTTATAACCGCCATTTACTTTAGAATGCTTTACTTCATAGCCCTCCAATTAATACTTCTTGCAGGGCATGCAGCAATTTTGCTAGGTAGTGGACCCTATACTCAGTTGTTCTTGCCACTATTACTATGCTGCCAACTACTAACATTCTATTTAATGCTTGGCAAAGAAAATAGAGCTTTTTTAATTTTGGGAATTTTTGGCATTGCCTTGCTTTCCATGGGCTTCGCCTACAATGATAAATGGATATTTTTTTCGGGAAGCACTTTTGTTGCTATATATGCTTACTACAGTGGGTATAAAGGATTACCCGCCGCTTATATTTGGGGTATTTTAAACACCGCAATTGCATTACTTGCGCTTTATAGAATACTTTTAATGTAGCATTGTCTTAGCAAAGGGATAATTGTTAGTTATATGCTTGAAGAGATTATTTGTTTAAAGAACCTGGGCTACGCTACCACTTCGCCCAGGTAACAACATGAGACTTACTTAGCTGGAACAATTTCAACATGTAAGTTAGCAATAACATCGCTGTGAACATGTATCTCAACTACGAAACTACCAATCGAATGAAGAGGACCTTCAGGCATTACGATTTCGCGCTTAACGATTTCAACACCTTTATCTGTTAAAGCATCTTTAATTTCATTAACGCCAACAGAACCGTATAATTTGCCTTCGTCGCTCGCCATAGCGCTAATAACTAGACTTATATCATTCAATTTAGCAGCACGTTGCTCGGCAGTAGACAATGACTGTTGTGCTTTTTTCTCCAGCTCTGACCGACGCTGTTCAAACAACTCAATATTTTTGGGTGTTGCAAAAACCGCTTTATTTTGTGGTATCAAGAAATTACGGCCATAACCTGATTTTACATTTACCTTATCACCCAGGTTACCTAAATTTCTCACTTTTTCTAATAAGATAACTTCCATCTTAATAACCCCTTAAATTGATTCGCCAACCCTTGAAGGGAAATACGATCTAAAATTAACTAAACTATCTAATGAACCAAGGACAATGTAGGCGCATAATACAAAAGTCGGTTTCACTAACATTAATAACATTAATAAAATGAACACCTTAACTTGTCTCTTACGAGAGAAAATAAAATAAACCAGACCAAATCCAGAAGCTAAAAAATAACACAGCACTATTGGAAGAACATTCATAGCCAGAGGAATTTCATAGAAAGTAGCTAACAAAACCCCAAAAAAAACTAAAAATGAAACTCTGCCACTTCGAAATGCCATTAGTTCATTCCTGAAACCACCAGGTAAAAATAATTTGGCCTGCATCAAACGAGCAAACATTAAGGAGATTGTCGAAGAAACAATAATACTCAATATCTGAATGCCGAAGAATAATTGCGCCAAAATTACTGAATTTATGCCATTTAGAGTAGAATCAACCAGTTCCTGGTATTGTGTCAAAATCATTTTAAACTGATTAAATTGTTCCACAATAAAACCGGGAGCTAAGAGTTGAAGAAACAGACATCCCAAAAATGCCAATATAAAAAATACCCCAGCTACTGCTTGCCATCGTTCAGCCTTCCGCAAACTTAATGCTGCGAAATAACATGGAAGATAAGCAATAAGAGTATTAATTATTGCTCCGGATAATGGTATTAACATTATCAGTGGAACAGAATGAATCACAAGTGCAGGCAACAAAACATCAAAACCGGACTTTGCACCCTTTCTTAATGTCACCAAACAAACTAAAGCAACTGAAATCCAAGATGCAAAGGGTAGCACTGAAAAAATAACAGCATATAGAATCGCTTGCTGCTTGCTTTCAAGTATTACCTTACATTGTCTTGTTATAAAATTGCCTGCTCGCATCATTATTATTTATTTATGGCTATCACAATAAGGCAACAGACCAAGAAATCTGGCTTGCATAATTGCTCTTGCTAATTGTCTTTGAAAACGAGTTTGTGTACCAGTAATACGACTTGGTACAATTTTACCGGTTTCTGAAATGTAGTTTTTCAGCAAATTGATATCTTTATAATCAATTTCATTGCCGCCTTCCGCACTAAAACGGCACATTTTTTTTCTTCGAAAATAAGCTGACATGAATAAGGCTCCTCTTAAGCAGATCTGGTTTCTTTCTCTTTCTTCATCAAAACAGACTCAGTAGTAATCGCTTGTTTTTGACGAGTAATCAAGTTTCTGATAATTGCATCATTGAATTTGAATGCATTTTTAATTTCATCCAGAGCTTCAAGACTACATTCAATATTCATAAGAATGTAATGCGCTTTATGAACATCACTTATTGGATAAGCTAATTGACGACGACCTAAGTCTTCTTTGCGGTGGATTGCACCACTGTGTTTGCTTATGATCCCTTCATAGCGCTCTACCATTGCTGGCACTTGTTCGCTTTGATCCGGGTGCACAAGAAACATAATTTCATAATGTCTCATGATTTCTCCTTATGGATGAAGCCTCCTGTTATCAAAACAACAACAGTAAGGCAAGGTTTATAAAAAAGCTGCCAATTATAACCATTTTAGATACATCATACAATTATTAATCAATTAAAAATCAAGAAATATCTAAGTTAAACTGAAGAAAGTAGGTATAAATTTATTTTTTATCAATTTGCACTAATTTTTTAGTGACAAGTATCTATGAATTAGGTTACCGTGCATTAAGTAAATGTTATTGATTTTACAACCAACTTATTTAAAAGTTACAGAGGTTTTTAATGGATATAATTTCTCTTCAGTTTGAAGAACCTTTAATAATTCATATTGGTGATGCGGCTGTTAAAATATTAGCTTTTAAAACGCAAGAGCATGGAAATATTAAGTTTGGTGTTGACGCTCCCAGATCAGTTAATGTGCATCGAGAAGAGATTTTTCATGCAATCAGGCAAAAGCAACAGCTTTTAGAAACGGCCGAGTAAATCTTTAAGTGAGTCAGCGATAATCATGCTCGATATCATTTTGCCGGATCAATTCTGGCATTATCTTCTATGGCTCATTCATAAACGATTTTCATTGATATAAGTACTTACCTGAGCAAATAAATGCTGCACGAGTTCGGACAAATTCTTATTATCTGATGATAAATGAGAAAAAATCTAAATTTTTCGTATCAAACCCGTAGGATATGCCAGCTCATTTTGAATCACTTTACTATTGCTGAAGTTGGAAAGATTGTTAATTCTTAATTGATTTTGCAACATTGCTTGCAGTGTTGCACTACGTTGTTCACTCAAAAGTGGATGCACTTGTATTACCCACGCACCATCCTGTTTGCCAATTTTTACTGGTTCATTGATTACACGGACTGGGGTTCCTGTGGGAACTATGCGAAACAAATATTCAATATCATCCGGAAACATACGGATACATCCGGCGCTTACACGCATACCAATTCCGTCAAGCTTGTTGGTACCATGAATGAGGAACGTTGGCCATCCCAACCGCAAAGCATGTTGACCTAAAGGATTATAAGGCCCCGAAGGAAACTCATCTGGAAGAAAATCACCATTTTTCTCTGCCTCCGCGCGCAGATTTTCTGTCGGACGCCATTTAGGATTCGCTTCTTTGGCGATGATCTTAGTTACTCCCAAAGGAGTACTCCATCCTTTTCGACCAATACCCACAGGAAAAGTAATCACCACATTTTCATTTTCAGGAAAATAATACAGTCGATATTCAGCTAAATTAATGACAATTCCTTTTCTAGGAACATTAGGTAAAATGTACTGTGCAGGAATAACAAGTCGTGAATTAACGATTAAACGCGTTGGATCGATTTGAGGATTGGCCCTGGTAATTTCATAATAACCAACATCAAAATGTTTCCCTATCTCATCAATTGTTACATTTGCTTCAGAGAGTGCGTATTGAATTTCGCCAACAACATCACCTGTTGCTGGTAAAACCAAAGTGGTTGCATTAGCGATAAATACATAAGAGAATTGTAAAATAAACAAAAAAAATAAGTTTTGTTTGGTTAAGAGCACTGGCAATGAATTACCCTTAATTTACGTTGGTATAAGGCCGCTAGCCTGACTTTTTTGCAATTTTGTAGCCTGGGTGAACCCAGCAGAGCCGGGAGTAGTAAAACTCGGGTTCCGCTGCGCCTCACACAGGTTACGATATATGCTTCATAAAAACAACATAATCAAATCACAAACTTTCATCTACTTTAAAACGCTCACCATACTTAGATTCAAGAGTTTTAAATAAATTTTCTAAATTATTTGTCCCAAAATCTTTAGCATAGTTCATAGGCCCACCACGAAATGGAGCAAATCCTGTACCGAAAATCATACCTGCATCCAGCAAATCCGCATCAGCAACAACACCTTCTCGTAAACAAGCAGCTGATTCATTAACCATCCTAAGGATTAGTCTGTCTGCAATATGAGGATCGATTGGTGTATTAGGCTGTTTTTTAATTGGCTTACCATTTTTATATTGATAAAGACCTTGGCCTGTTTTACGCCCTAGTTTGCCTTCCTTAACCATATCACGAAGTTTTTGTGGAACAGTTCCACCAAAATGGCCTGTTAAGTTTTCAGCAACAGCTAATCCGACATCCAGTCCTACAGTATCAGCCAATTCCACAGGCCCCATAAACATGCCAAATGACAAGGCAGCTTCGTCAATAGTCTCAGCGCTATAACCTTCATCCAATAATTGGACACATTCCATAAGATAAGGCATCAGTACTCGATTTACTAAAAATCCTGGGCTGGATTTAACCGGTAGTGGAAGCTTGCCAATTTGATTCACAAAAGCGCACGAATTAAGCTCAACTTTCTTAGATGTTTTTGAACTACTTACTACCTCAACCAAATCCATCTTAGCTACCGGATTAAAGAAGTGAATTCCAACCAAGCGATTGGCATTGCTCATGACACTACTCATTTCATCCAGAGGAATACTGGAGGTATTAGTCGCAATGATGGCATCTTTTTTAGCAAGTTTCTCAACTTTTTTCATAATTTCTTGTTTTACTGCAAGATTTTCAAAAACCGCCTCAATAATGACATCTGCTCTTGCAATACCATGTCCTTCTGGATCGGGTATTAAATTGTCCATTGCAGCTTGTATCAAACGTGGCTTACGTAGTTTTTTCTTATATAAAGCATGAGCACGACCAACTGCAGGAGCAATTTGAGCATAAGATTGATCCTGTAACGTCACTCGTATGCCTCGTAGTGCACACCAAGCAGCAATATCCCCCCCCATTACACCAGCACCTATAACATGAACATGGCTCGCTTTAAAATCACTACCTTTTGCAAAACCTTTCAAACGCTCTCGTAAATAAAAAGCTCGGATTAAATTTTTTGAAGTAATTCCACTTGAGACTAGATGCTCTACAGAGTCTATTTCCTTCAAATAAGCCCTATCTCCCTGCCCTCCCTCTTTTTCCCACAGATCAATAATGGCATAAGGAGCCGGGTAATGTTCTTTTCGTACCCGTTTAGCAACATTACGACGCATTAAAGCAGCGATTAGCTTTCTCATCCATGCGCTATTCGTCAATCCCTGTACAAATGAAGGTTTATGTTTCGCAGGCTTGTTTTTAATAAAATAAATCGCAGCTCGTTTTAACTGTCGTACAGGTACTACATCATCAACCATGCCTAAACTCTTAGCTTTGGCAGCAGGTACGGCACTTCCAGTTAAAATAAATTGTGATAAAGCATTAAAGCCGCCAATTAATTGAGGTAACCGTACGGAACCACCCCAGCCTGGGTGTATGCCCAACATCACTTCAGGTAAACCAATACGGGTATCTTTTTCATCGCTTGCAACTCGATAGGTACAAGCTAAAGCCAACTCACATCCACCGCCCATACAAAAACCGTCTATCATAGCAACACTAGGAATTGTTAATGCCTGTAAGCGAGCAAATACTGCTTGTCCTTTTCGTAAAAAGTCTACCGCTTGTGCTGGGGTTTCAAACGTTGAAAAGACATTCACATCTGCACCCGCAATAAATCCTTTATCCTTAGCAGAATAAACAATCAGACCTATAGCGTTTTTATCCTGAGAAATTTCATGCAAAAGGCTATTTAATTCATCCAAAACTTCTTCATTAATACTGTTTACAGAAGTATCTTTTCTGTCTATACCTAACCACAGAATATTGTCACTGTCTCGTTGTAAGTCCCAATGTTTGTAATTATTCATGTCCTTTCACCTCAGTCACTCGTTCAAGATACATAGCCCCGCCCTGTCCTCCACCAATACAAATAGAAGCCATACCTCGCGACTCATTTCTTTGTTCCAATGATTTCAAAACGTGCAATACAATACGCGCACCACTTGCACCTATTGGATGGCCAGCTGCAATTGCACCTCCATCACGATTAAGTTTTTCAAGTGAAGGTCCACCCATGGCCTTTTCTAAGCCTAATTGGGTGCGGCAGTACTCTTCATCATTCCAAGCTGCGACACAACCTAGAACTTGCGCAGCAAACGCTTCATTGATTTCCCAACAATCCATGTCTTCGGGTTTTAATTTTTGTCTTTGCAGGATAGGTGTTGCTGCATGAACCGGACCAAGCCCCATTTGTGAGGGATCAAGTGCAGACCATTGTGAATCAACAATTCGACCAATTACTTTTAATCCATATTTTTTTACTGCATCAGCACTAGCCAATAATAATAAGCATGCGCCATCAGTTATTTGCGAGCTATTACCAGCAGTGACCATTCCATATTTTTTATCAAAAAACGGTTTTAATTTAGCTAATTTTTCTACAGTTGAATCAGCTCTTATGCCATCATCTTGTGGATAAACTTTTCCTTTATAGTCAATAATCGGTGAAACTTCTGTCATTCTATTTTCAGCATAGGCTTTGGCCAGTCTTAAATGACTTTCAGTGGCAAATTGATCCATTTGCTCACGAGTAAGATGAAAGCGATAAGCGACTTTTTCTGCCGTTTGCCCCATATTCATACCAACAATAGGGTCAGTCAGACCGCGCAATAAAGCAATAACGGGCGCGAGATAAGCAGGCCTAAATTGTGTTATTAGGCCTAATTTTTGTCCCATGTTCTTAGCGCCATACCAATTGGCCAACCAGGATGTCATTTTTTGATTGAACAATAATGGAGCATGACTCATTGCATCAGTACCGCCTGCAAGAACCAAATCACTGCGACCACTCGCAATTTGCATGGCTGCATTATCTAGTGCCTGCATCCCAGAAGCGCAATTCCGCATCACAGTAAACGCAGGTACTTTATCACCGCATCCTAAACGCAAGGAAACCACTCGAGCGATATTGGCTTCATCTGGGCTAGGCATAGCACAACCAATAATCACTTCATCCAACTCAGTTGGAGCAAAAGGCTGACGATTTAATAAAGTCGTCCCGGCAGCTACCGCTAAATCAGATCCAGAAAAAGGACCTATTCCCTTGGCTTTGAGAAATGGCGTACGATTTCCATCAACAACATACACCTCTCGACCATGTAAATTCGACTTCTGTTTCATCGATCCTCCTTATTTTAAATTGCGGTCACGTCACTGCAACGATGTTTCATTAAAAGATAACACTCTCAACTAGTCCCGTAGCAATCGAGAAGCGATTGTCTTAATAAAGGACCAAATCTTTTAACTAAAACGCCATTACTCTTCACTGACATTAGCTCCGATTTATGAATGATAAAGAGTAGCAGTAATCATGAAAATTTGGAATTTTTTATAAGGTATTAAATATAAAATTAATTTAACTAACTTCTTGAAAAAATGAGTACAATAAGATTGGCATAAATAATTATCCTCACACTGATTAATTATAGATCATTTTATGTGTCTAAATTTTTATATTGTCAGCTTCGCTTCAATTTCTAAATAATTCATATTGACGACAAGAAAATACCTGATATACTGCCGAACCATTGATTGGAGAGATGGCCGAGTGGTCGAAGGCGCTCCCCTGCTAAGGGAGTATGGGAGAAATCCCATCGAGGGTTCGAATCCCTCTCTCTCCGCCAGTCAACGCGCCCGTAGCTCAGTTGGATAGAGTATCTGGCTACGAACCAGGGGGTCGGAGGTTCGAATCCTTCCGGGCGCGCCATTTTCAATAAAAAACACAAAAGTAAAATCACTCCGAAATAGCAGCCAAAACATCCAATGTCTTTGGCCCGGAAGTGTTCGAACCGAACGAGGTTCGACAAAGTGCGCAGCGAAGAGCGCAAAGCGCGGCGAACATTTTGGACGCGCTTTAGCGCGCCGCAAAGCGGTGAGGAAGGAACAAAGTGACTGACGAATCTATCCTTCCCCTGAATCTTGGAAGCATTTAATTTTAATAGCATAATCTAAATATTAAATAATATTTATCCTTCCGGGCGCGCCATTTTTAATAAAAATCACAAAAAGCAAAAATCACTCCGAAATAAAAGCCAAAACATCTAATGTCTTTGGCCCGGAAGTGTTCGAACCGACCGAGGTTCGACAAAATGCGCAGCGAAAAGCACGACGTGCGGCGCAGCATTTTGGACGCGCTTCAGCGCGCCGCAAAGCGGTGAGAAGCGAACAAAGTAAGCGACGAATCTATCCTTCCTCTGAATCTTGGGATCAATTAAATTTAATGATGCAATTTCTTCTTACGCAATAAATCCTTCCGGGCGCGCCATTTTTAATAAAAATCACAAAAAGCAAAAATCACTCCGAAATAGTTGCCAAGGCATTCAATGTCATTGGCCCGGAAGTGTTCGAACCGAAAGAGGTTCGACAAAATGCGAAGCGAAGAGCGCAAAGCGCGGCGCAGCTTTTTGGACGCGCTTCAGCGTGCCCCAAAGGAGTGAGAAAGGAACAAAGCGACTGACGAATCTATCCTTCCCCTGAATCTTGGGATGGTTTAAATTTAATTCTTAATAACAAATCACTAATAACGTCCAGCCTTCCGGGCGCGCCATTTTATCAAGCATTTAAGTATGTTTTACAAGAATTGAAAAAGGAGTATGTAGCAAATTTGTAACACCTTTTTCAAATTCTTTCATAAAAATTGGTATCAAGACATTAGCTGCAGCCCACTGAGCCTATTGCAGACCAATTATTATTATCACTCACTTCTTTCACCGCCTCATCATGTAAGATTAAAAGCAACTGGCGAATATGTAACATTAAAAATATGATTAATTATCAATACTTCCAAGTTCTTTTTCTTATGAAAAATGCCTTGGAGCAATTTAAAAGAAACTTAACTCAAGGTGTTTTTTTCTACGATTTAGAACAGTCGTTTGATCTTACTTAGCACATAAGGGATAGAGCACCAACCAACAATGCCCTCTATAATCAATGCCAGTCCTAATACGATATAAAAATACTTTCCCATTCCAAACAGTGCCGCAATACACAGTGCTGAACCAATTATTGTCCGGTTTATCCGATCTGTTTTATCTATATTACATACAAATCTCATCTTACTTCCCCTGTTAGATAAGCAACTGTTTAACTTTCAAAAAGACTTTCTATAGTCGCCTGCATTTCTCAGCCTGACTGGGCTTGGCATAATGAAAAATTTCTTTTATGGATACATTTCCACTTAATTCCTGGGCAAAGGTTCATCTTTTCGAGGAGCCCCTTGTTCTAGATACTGCTCCAAATATCCCCTGCTTTCTTGTGGTAATCGTTTCGTTAAAAATTACCAACTCTGTTGATGACAGCCTGTCATTATTAACTTAAAACGCAGCAATGACTAGGCTCCACAGCGTCTATCATCTTAGCCATGCTAATTTCTTTAACGTGAGGGTAAGATAAAATCATGCCATTATTTTGACTAGGTAAGAGAACACTTAGTGGGAAGGTGCCCGGTTTATCATCAAAATAACTGATATTGTCTGCCCATTTGCCACCCGTTAAGCTTCTAAATTGAGTCATAGCATCAGCATAATCTGACATTTTAGAGGTTGTTTGGGTTAATGTATCTTTCATTGTTACGAGATATTCTTTAGTAGGCCAGAAAAGAGGATAACACTCAAAATATCCTTGAAGGTAGATCAGATTTCCTTCAGTAGTATTGGGGTTACAATAATCTTCAATATGTTGCATCATTAATTGGTGAATATCTTGGCATATTGCGGGAGATCTAAAATCACAAAATACTACCTTAATGTTTTTATTAAGTAATTCAGAAATTGCGTTATTAATCCTGGAGGATACAGCGCCATCAAAATGCATTCCTAAATATAGTTTTTCATGGGTATTAATAGAACTATCCTTCTCAAGATCCATTTTGAAATGTGGATCAATATTAATAATCAAGTGGTTGTTACTTGAGTTAAAAACCAGATTCTGGCACCAGGAAGTGTCTACATGAGGCCCTGATCCAATCAAAATGATTACTTCCTTAACCCCCGCACCGGAATTTTCTAATGCATTGACAAGAGTTGTTAAATTATTGTTGCATTCACCTTTATTGACCCCTATTCGACTAAACATTTTTAACCTTATGTATTAATTATAACTGTGCCAATATAACACACATGATCAATAAATGGAACAATTGATTATTATCAAGACAATTAGATTGAGTATAAATATGAAACATTGGATGGCAGGGCTTGCTGCTTATCCTTTACAGCCTAAGAAACCTTCTCTCAGTTTAATTCAGCTTCTCTGATTGATGCAATATAATATCAAACTCACGTTAATTAAGGACTATAAGGAGGTGAATGCATGACATGGGTAATTGGTTTGATTGGGCTTGGTACTGTGAACAAAGGGGTATTGGATTTTTATCATAACTCTGAAGATAGTGCGTATCTCGCAGAAAAAGGTGTAAACCACTGGAGGATAGCGGAACATATCGTAGTAAAGGATCCAACAAAACAGCGAGAAGTGCAAATTCCAGAAGGATGTGTACTTACGGGCAACGTTAAGGAAGTATTACAAGATCCTAAAGTTAATATAGTTATGGTGGCAACTGGAGACCCAGAGTGCGATCGGAAAGCGATTGTTGCGGCTCTTAATGGAGGTAAGCATGTGATTACAGCCAATAAAGCAGTTATTGCTCAATATGGCGAAGACCTTTTTAAGTTAGCACAAGAAAAAGGTAGGCATCTAGGAATTGAGGCCACTACGATGGGTGGTGATCCCATTATTTCAACCCTCCAAAATTTACCATCAGTAGTTCAAAAGCTAGAAGGAGTAGTTAATGGAACAACCAATTGGCTTCTGGAGGCATTGGATCGCATGCCTTTTAATGAGGCATTAGCTCAAGCACAAAAAGAAGGTATTGCGGAAGCAGATCCTTCCGCAGATACATCTGGAAAAGATGCTGCTGATAAGGCAATTATTCTCGCGAGAACCGCCTTTGGTGCAAATATGGAACAAACTTATAATTTAGTAATGTCTAGTCGTAATGGCATGAAACTCTTTCCTCTCATTATATACAAGAGCTGGCTCGCGATTTGGGTGGAGCAGTAAAGCTGTTATATGCCGCTGAAAAGAATGGCAATACTCTGAAAATCCGTGTTTGGCCTACTGTGATTAACAAAGAACATCCTTTAGCGACCCTAACTGGATGTAACAATGGCATAGTTATCACTACTAATGCCAAACAATATATTCTCAGTGGCCCGGGAGCAGGACGAACACCGACAGGTACAGCAATGATGACCGATTTTCTAAAAATTGCGACCAATACTATGCCAGTACCAATGAAGCCAAAAGTGATGTCGATTGAAGTGGATAAAAAGCAGCATTACATACGCTTCAATTCTTCTATGAATATATCAGCGTTATGTTTAACCGAGGGAGTTCGTTATTCTAGAGTAGGCGACGAACATTGGTTAGTTATGGATGAAGATAAGGATTATCAGGAATTATCACATAATCTGAGCACAAAGAAGATCCCTTGTCTCGATATCTTAATTGATCCGTCTTTTGCTCCCCATCTGTTGAGAAAATTTCCTAAATCAGCTAGTAGTTTACCAAAACTTTCTATTTTTGCTTCAGACGTTCAACAGATGATTCCGTTAAGCATCGATAAAAAAGTGCTAGGTCTCTAGTTAAAAAATTCTGGTATGGCTTCCCCATCAAGGAATTTAAATCAGCAAAGAACTGTCTTAAATTAAAAATTTAAGACAGTTGCTACGCTTGCTCGAAAGCACTTGCTTAAGATTAAATAAATTGTAGACTATTAAATATGAAACCTCTTGCACGTGGATATATACATTTAGCAGCATTTTTTATCGCTCTTTGTGCATGCGTTATACTAATCATTTACAGCAATGGAGCTTACGCCATTTTTGCCAGTGTAATATATAGTATTAGCCTTATTGGACAATATGGTGTGAGCGCGCTTTATCATACCCGCATGTGGACTCGACAAAAATATTTATTACTTAGACGCATTGATCATGCCGCTATTTTTGTTTTAATCGCAGGATCAGCAACTCCAATTTGCCTACTTAAGTTAAAAAACGCCTCTGGAATGCAACTTTTATTCGTCTTTTGGCTAGTTGCAATAATTGGAATATTAATAACAACCTTATGGACTCACGTACCCAAATGGTCTAGAGCGGTTCTTTATATCGCTATGGGTTGGATTGGAATTCTCTATTTTCCCGAAATTAAATCTTCGCTAGACACAACAAATATTCAGTTATTAGTAATAGGAGGAGTTACCTATACTCTAGGTGCTATAATCTATGCTTTTAAGTGGCCAAATCCCTTTCCTAGGGTCTTTGGATATCATGAAGTCTTTCATGTTTTAGTTGTTTTGGGGAGTGGGTTTCATTTTTGGCTTAACTATAATATAGCAACTTAATTCTGTATCTGAATTTCGTCATCGATTGGCGAGTTCATCGAATGAACCAAGTCTGGTACCAGCTGAGTTATCCGACGAACAGACAAATGAGATCAACATACCCTACGCGTCCTTTTCTAATTATTTTTTAAAAGAATTTTTTCCCTTAGCTTCTGCTCGGTTAAAGGATGCTCGGTATGACTCGTGTGATGTTCAGATGTACTGATCTGAATATCAGGTAGATTACTTGTTGAGCCATCCGGCATACTCATTTGGTTTAATAATAAACCTATTTTTGGTTCTGGGATTCCTATCTTACACTGTAATTGGCCCTGGGGCGGAATCTGGGTATTTAAATTGTGGAAGATAAAATCACATCCTTCTCCACTAAGGATTATAAAAGCCTTATTGATAGGGCATTTTACTCTTCGTATCTCATCACTGACCTCTTGAAGCAAGAGATCTAATGAAGAATTGGGCCAAAAACTTTCCAGCCTATTATGGCTAATAAAATGAATAACATTATATTGCCACCGACGATACCATAGTTGCCATGAGAAAATTCAGTTCGATGCCAATACAATCCGAAAAGTAACCAAACGAGCATCAGAACCCAAAACAAAACTCCAATAGGCATTTTATACTCCTTGTTTGTTAACCAGAAACCGTATTTTAAATTTAATAATTAAACCTCAACCACCTTAGTAAATTATAGCCGACAATCGACACAATTTAGACCAAATGGAATTATTTATATGCCGTAAGCTTATGAAAATGAACGTGGTTACTTAATATAAAGTGTAGTGTCATATATGTGTTCCACAAGCGATGCTCTAAAAAAATTAGATATTTTGCAACGCCCCCTCTTTTCTATGAAAAGGCTATCTTGTCCTATTAACTTGATTCCCCCCCTCATTATCCATGGCTTGTTTTGCTTCGCTCTCTTCTTTTTCCTGTGTTTGTGCTGAATCTTCTGGATGATAAAAATGAGGCATATCACAAACAGGGCAAGATGAGTGTTTTGATGGGCAAACGTAACAACAGAACTTATTAAACAGACATAAAACAACTCCTGCAGCAAATAATGAGACTATTCCAAGACCACTGTGAGTAGAGATAGTTAAGCCGGTTGCGATAGCCAATAGGATAACTCCTAGGACTTCAAATCGCAGTGTCCAAAAACATCTGACCTTCGAACATTCCATTTTTTTCATTTTATTACTCCTAGTATTAACAATGCATTGATATTATTACCGTAAACGAGCTTTCATTAATTCTAGACTACTATTTGATTCTCCGTAGTTTTTCGTTGGAGATTAGCTTCGTTGGACAAAACCCATAGTATTTTCCTTACATACACTTTCAACACTCTACGTTTAGTATGTTTTTTACCACTATTTAATAACAGTGAGTCAATGTCCATAGCATTTTCTTATCAAACACCAGTATTGATTTTCAAACGGATTCGGATTGCAGTAACCAAAAGCAGAGGGATTTTGAGTTTTATCGTCCAATCCATGACGGGATAAATGATGGATGATCTTATTTTTCATTTTTGTGTCTTTAGAATTAACAAGAGAATTGGTGTTTGGTAACTACGAAATCCTGGAGTAGCTGCACTTTCCTATTGTTTTTCGTATAACTTTTGCACAGATAGTAATATTTAAAACAACATTCTGTGCTACAGTTATATTATGCATTTAATTTCAAGGAGAAATATAATGCTTGGTACAATATTACTTGTTGTATTAATACTCATTTTAATTGGTGCTTTACCAACATGGGGGCATAGTAGAGAGTGGGGGTATGCACCATCAGGAATTATAGGGACTATTTTAATAATTGTTCTAATATTATATTTGCTAGGTCGTGTATAGGTTAGGTTTTTAAACTTTAGAAAGTAAAGTCAATCAAGAAAGGAATTTTAAATTTAATCGTTGCGAGTATTTTTGTTATCACTGCATCCTCAAGTATACTGAAGTAAAAACAGGGCTTCTTTCAAATTGGATTTGCACAAAGCAACTGGCCGAATTTTACAGCAACTGAAATTTCAACTTCTATTGATAAACATTATCTCTAATACAAATTTATAAAATAATTTTATTTAATAGATAATTGTTATTCTATGAAACTACAGAATATTTTCTTAAGTAATTGTAAAACAGTTAGGCTATTAATCATGTTAGTAGCTTAACTGTGCAGTATAAAATAACTTAGTCGGATAAATTTTCCCCTTACCAGATAGGGTTTATTTAACCAATGGGAACTATCCTCTTTATAATAAAATTGGCAAAGATGTAATACATGAATTTTTACTTGATTAAAACTTCCATTATTTTTTCAAAATTTTGGCTAATAAATAGCCTATTCCGCCAGCAAGTAATACTGAGACTAAAGGATATTCGTGCACTTTTTTCAATGTCTGGTCAGAATATCTTTTTATATTCTCTTCAGCTTTATTGACTGTATTCACACCTTCTTCACGCACTTCATTAGCCCATTTTTTCCCTTCATCTAACAAGTCACTTGCTGCCGCTCTTACATGAGACTTGTGATTACGATTTGCAGTCTTCATCTTCAACTCCTTTGTCTGATTATCCTGAGGTTATATATAGTAACTATAGGTATTGGATTCTATAAAGCAAATAAGGCACGTAAGATTTTTCTTTAAGGCTTTGATTTTTCAATGAAATAACTCATAACAAATACTTAGAGCTGATTAATCAGATAATAACTCGCCCATGAAAGATACTTTGTATAGAAACTTTGATCGTTACCATGAGCGGAATCGCAATAAAAGCACCTACAATTCCCCAAATCCAACTCCAAAAAATCAAACTAATAAAAATAATAAACGGGTTTAACGTACCACCGTTAGGGATATTGAAAGGGTATTCTGCTTAAGACCTAGTGTGTATGTAAAAGTTGTTTTCGGACAACCTTTCTAAGGCATTAGAAAAACAATCTGCTATGTTGCTTGATGAAGTGATGCATAAATGCCGCTAATTAGCGGCTATTTTTATTTTCAAAACTATCCTTAGCTGTGTGCACTTGTTATAAGACACTAAAGTACACTGTCTTCATGCTGTAAAAGTAGTTTTTTGCACAGGCTCGCTCACTACCGGAGTTTGATGAGGATGGTAAAAAAAATGACTAGGGGATACTTTCGCTGTATTAGAAGGTTCTTTCAATAACTTTTCTAATGATTCATTTGCAATCATTCGTTGTTCAAAATAGGCCGGTGTATCGACAAGGCATTTCTCTTTGATCTCATCCCCCCCTTCATCAGAAGGGTTATTCAGAAATTGTATGCTTTCTGTATGGTTGTTTGGTATGAACGTAAATTCAGGGTAACGGTCTGACTTTTTATATCGTTGAAAACAGTCGTTGGCAAGCTCGACCTGAAATAAATTGGAGGAGGTACTGTAAATTTCAAGTTTTTTCTTAATGTTAACTGGAGCATCAGCAGCAACAGCGTGAAAATACTGCTTATTAAAACTGGTATTGATTTCTCCAGATGCAACATAGCCATCCAATTCAGTCAGAAACTGCATAAACTCCTCATGGGTAAAATGCTGTTTAATGGTTCCTTGCTCTGCATTTTTCAAAAAATCGGCAAGGGAATAGTTTTTAGCATAGGCTTGTAAAAATGTGTAACAAGGCTGGTTGTCTTTATCTTTATATTGAATAACAAGAAATTTATGCCCATCCAGCTCCTCAACAGGATCTGTATCACGGTTTTCAACCTTTATTCCAAACTCATAAATAAAAAATGATTCTTTAGTGTATAACCTATAATTATTTGTCAAATATTGATCTTTATTTTTTATTTTTGACCACTTCGCCGTTGAACCAGCAAGGGCGGCAGCAATTCCCATAGCCGTGATACCGCAGCTCTGCTCAACAAACTCCTTTATGGTAAGTACCCTTTTAATATCATACTCTGGATTTTGCTCCAAAAAGTCCCAGATATGACGTGGATAGATTTCATCTAAAGGGTTTTCTGCCATAAGACGAATAAAATTAAAGAGATCTTGCATGGTTTTCATGGATTGTTTCCTTATATTAAAGACTGCTGTTTTTCCTGAAACTCAAGTTTAAGTTAAGTAGCAGCTAAGCAGGGTTCAGCTCCAAAATAGCCCATTATAAATACATAATTAATTGAATTAGATCTTTAAGAGCAAATTTTGTACTTTTTATTTTATTATTTAAAGATTAAAAAAAAATTTATTGGGCTACGCATTTTGTGAAATTAACCCCTGCTCACAAACAAGTGAATTCTCTGGAACATTGATGAATGGTAAGTAGAATTGCTTAAGCGTTGTCTTTTATATTGCATATATTGCATTGCAAAAGAACTGGTGAGAGATTTGCTGTGAAATTATATTACTAACGAGGAACCTTGGGTAATGCAGATTTATTAGCCCAACACCCAAAAGCCATTCGCCAATTGTTAGAAAGCGATTATCAGAGTGGTAATTAAGAAAACTTCATGGCCATGGTATTTATAGCTTTCGCCTAAGTGATAGCCCCCGCTTATTGTTCACAGTGCAAGAATTTGACAATTAACGCTGTTTACTTGTATTAGAGCATCTGCCTACCCATGATTATGAAAAGAGTCGCTTTTTAAAGTCGGGAGTATTAACGCGATATATTAATAAGCATTTCACTAGGGCTCCATCCCCCTACCCCAGCAATTAGCCTTTGAGCCAGTTCCTTCAAGTCTTAATCTAGACATTGTTTCTCACTTTGAGCAATATAATCCTAAACAGCCATATATGATTGAACAATCCTTCGCTGAACTATCACGACATCCCGAAACAAGCTCCAATGCACATTAAAGAACGTGCTGCTAGCGCTTCATCCAAAGTATTCGATAAAATATGAACTATTTATTTCTTAGATAGATTTAATCCTTCTTCAGGAACATCAATTTGCTTTGTGATGGCGCTAATTCTATCCTTATAATTTTGTGTGCCTTGACCTACCCTGCGTTGATAATCAAACTCAAATTCCCATTCTTTACAGAACTCTGCTATGACTTCCATAACCCTATTATAAATTTTATCAATATCATCAAGGCCTGCTTCATTAAGCTGATTATAATGTTCTTCATCAAAACATCTAGAGACAGTAGTAGGCAAACTCGTCAGAAAATCTGATGCCTCAGTGATTGCTGCGCATATTTCCTCACTACCTAGAGAACTGTTTTCGAGATCGTTAAATATTCTTTGTCCATTTCGCCATAGATTAACCATATTTCCATTTATAGCCCGCAATAAAGCTTTTTGCTCTTTAGTCATATCTTTGCTGTAAGTATGGATAATTGTAGCATTTAATTCACCCAGTACTTCTATAGCTACTAGCAATTTTTTAGGTAATTCGCCGACTTCCTTTTTGCGAAGGTCTTTTAACGTTTTATAGGTCTCACGCCCTGCATTCAAAATGAGTTTATTATCTTGTAACGTTGTTAAGAAATTTTTATAATCCACCCCGACTTCAAAACCATGCTCCTTAATTTTTTCCAATTGAGCACGATTAGATCGATATTGTATTAAGTTTTGTTTTACTGTTTCGCTGTTGAGAACCCCAATGATTTGACCCCATTCATCCGCTTGTTGTGTTCCATGGAAACGAGGATTATAAGTCCTTGATTCACTGGGGTAAGCTTTTAATACGCTATCAATCATCTGCATCCATTTTTTCTGAATTCCAGATAATCGTTCAACTTGTGCTGAAAGCTCATTTAATCTGCCCACTAGTTTAAAACAGTGCTCTGCGTCTTGGGGCTCAGTTAAAATAATGCTTTTTATTTCTTCGTTTAAGTCCTTCAACCAAGAAGGTTGAGAGACCTCTTGAAGGAATTCTTTATCCTCATTTGAAAGAAATGGAGCCTCCATTTTTCCCAACGATTCTTGCAAAAATTCAGTCCACTTTAAAAAATCCTTATTTTTTTCAATGAAAGAATAAAAATCTTGTGGAAATCCTAATTTTTTCAAAGAAAACGACGTTTGCTCTAAAGGATGTCTCTGGACGTTTGCTTTAATTTTTTCTTGTAGTCGACTAAGCTTTTCTGACGAATCTATTGTCGTGTCATCCTCTAAGTCTTGAGATAGAGAGTGTCCCAGTGCACCCATTTGTATTTCATAGAGTGTATTAAAACTATTATAAATTTGCTCGTTTTTTAGTTTTTGTAATCTGTTCTCTATAGATTCTTTATCCTCAGAGCGTCGTCTATTCTCTATTACACCTGATAAGTTATTAGAAAGAAAAGCATGGATAGGATTAGATGCAACAGAATTCTTTAAGTTGAGTAAATCGTCCATTATTTTCGATTTGGGAGCGATGGCTTGTTCAATTTCAATTTGCTTTTGAATTGCAGTTAGGTAATGTGCTTTGAGAATGGTCGCAATGACATCCCTGCTGGTTCGTAAGGCCAATAAATCTAAGTGATTAGAATGCTCAACCTGCTCGCCACCAGGAAGCTCCATGCCTCGCTGTAGGTAATGATAAGTCTGCAGCTCTTGACGCAAAAATGCTTCAAGATCACCTTGATTATTGACATCAATCAATATCTGAGTAAGTCTTTCATCGCTAATTTGCTTAACAATTTCTTCTGAAAATTCCAGTTCCGTAAGAAAGGTTGGCATAGCCTCTATGTCGACACTGGGATATTGTTTTTTAAAATCCCTTTTTAAATCTGAGTAACTTGAATAGATTGATTTAATCAACCTGTCAAGCTCATCTGTATTATCAGCCGCAACCGAAATAAATGCAGACATTTGACGGAATAGAGTAAGTGGATTCACTTGGGAAGGTGAAGCGAATGCCATTGCATCTTCAAATGCTGCAATTACTTCTGGATTATATTGCCGCGAATAGGCCTCGATACCTCCTATGAGTGCGATCTCAGCAAATTCGACAAGCTGTTTGCAATAGGCGACTAATTCTTCTCGTGGCCAAAGAGTTAGATCATTAGTCCATTCTTCAAAGTCATAGTTTTCAGTTGCAATAATAAAATCTTCTCTATGAAGCGCCCCTTTGAATCGTTTATCTTCGTTAAGATCGATTGTTACGCGGATATCTCGGCAATGTGGCGCATCTCGTAACTGTTCCATAGTGTTTAATAGAGGATCTCCGCTATAACGATATTTGTTACATAAAATTTTAAAGTGTTGCTGAGCCACTGTTGGAGTTACTTTTGCCCTGAGGAGAGATACACCTAATTGCTCGAGTGTTGAATTAATGGCCTCTAACTCCTCTTCAACTTGATTGATAGGTGCGTGTTTCACCTTTTTTTCAAAGCGGGGTATTTGGGTATCCAGGAACTTGATTATCTCGAGTTGTACTTCTTGAACTTTAAATTCAGTATCAGGTAATCGCAAAGTTTCATTAATTTCCAGAAGAATATCTCTTTTCATTGAGAATTCCTCTCTTATTTGATTTTCTCTTTTTTGTTCGGGAATTTTGTCTTCAATTTTTTTGAAAATATTTCTGGCTCGTTCATTAGCTTTTTCTAATTTAAAAACGTGGTTTAATAGATTACTGTAATTCGCAAGATTGGGTTTATTGGATTCCTGGATATTTTCCTCTGCTTTGAGGGTCTGTTGCACTAGATCTTCCAATTCTTGTTTTAGTTCCTCAATTTCAGGACCATTTTTATTCTTTAATCTTAAAAACAGTTCATTTTTAAAATCAGCTACTTCGTTTAAAAATGGCTCGTAGCGCTCATAAAACGCTGCTTTTTTTGTAGAAAATAATTCTTCCTGTTGAGCAGATTTATCGAAGTCTATTAATATTTTATCGATTGCCAAGATGTTATTGATTATAGGGTTTATCTTTTCTAATCTTTCTTTCAATAATTTATTTTGTTCTTCTAATAATTTATTCGCGGCTCGCAGATATTGCTCCCTATTCAATTTCATCGCCTGGAGTTTCTCAGCTTCCTGAGAAAAGTTATCCATCTCTTTTTCGAGTTGCAGTAATTGAGCATCTGCTTCTTTCTTTAACTGTTCTGCCTCTACACTTTCCTCACCAAACATTTCGTTTTTTAATTCGCAAATTTTAACAGTGAATTGAGAAAAACGTTCCAAAATAGTTATAGGAGAGCTGCCTAAGGCCTTTTGGTAAAAATCTTCAAGCTTTCTAATCGCTTCATTTTGAGGGAAGGATTTAAGCTTAAGCTCCTTCCATTGTGTCGTTTCTAACATGTGAAGAACTTCTAAATTGCTGATAATTGTAGAAATTAATGAGGCGTTTAATTCTGAAAGCGACCGAGTCTGATCCTCAACACCGTCTACAATTTTCCCAACTTTACTTTTTTTCTTTCTAGCTACTTTCTCAATTTTTTGTGCATTAGGCACCCGGTTCCGAGGTATTTTTTCAATATCTTCTAATTGGTGAAGTGCGTTTAAAAGATTCACATAATCGCTGGTTATGGGTAGCTCTTGCTGAAACTCCTTATTGATAATTTGTTCGACTTCCTTCCATTTTTGTTTTAAAGGGTCAACACTAAGTTCACTTTCTAATTGTTTCTTAATGAATGCCATCTTTTTTTGTGCAAGGGATTGCATCTCAGCATATGAGATCTTCTCACTGTACTCAAAGGATTTTATATCGGTATCGATCTCAATTGCTCTTGCGAATTTGGGACCTATTTGTTTTAAGGCTTCTGTAAAAATTGCTTTTTGCTGGGGAAGACGCTCTTTTTCTGGAAGTGAGGCAATTGAGTTAATGTCTAATTCTAGTTGAGAAAAAATCCCCCAAAGCTCTCTCCAAAGTTCATTTACCTCATCCACTTCTAAATCTGATTTTTGCTCAGGCCGTTCAGTCGGTATTAATGAAGTGAAAAGTTTATTGGCAGTTGCGAAGGGAGAAAACTTTTTAACAATTCCATTAAATACCATTTGCCCAAACTCAGGTTGCTTGAGTCTATGAAATTGAGTATTTTTTAAGCTACGTAATTCGTTGAGAAGAAGTTGAACCTCATCAACTATTTTGAGTTGCTCTTCCTTAGACTGTGACATACTTCTCGCCCTCAAATGGATTATCTATAATCATATAGTGCAAATATTAACTATTTATTAAGGGCTCTACGTTTTATTGTCTTTTTTTCAAGGCAAGGTCCTTATATTTAAAGCAAACCCATATTTTATTCAGTGCTTAAAGTATGTATAAAAATCAAAATTGAATTAGAATTTTTCTAAATTAATAGCTAAGCTTAGTCAAGCTCTATGACAAATTAGCATCACCAGAAAATCTTAATCTTTTAAGTGAGAAAGGTAAGATCGGTAGTAAAGAGGATTTTTCTCAAAAAGATTTTATTGAACATAAAAAAGGTAAACCGTTTGGCTAGGAAGGTTTTTATTTTGTGTTTTGCACTCTATATACTAACTCTTCATTAGTATCAAGCGGACACATGTCTCCAGAGTAAGTTAAATCAGTCACGTTAGCATCAGAATCAAATTTATACGGTGTTTGCTCTACAGCAAAGGTCACGGTCTTTTTTTTACCATCAACGGCGATGTATTGATATTGATTAACAGGAATAATATGAATATCTTGGCAGTTTGCATTATTACTAATGTCCATAGCAAACTTTTCCACTACATCTTCATTATGTCTATCTTTTTTGAAAACCCAAATTGTATCAGCGTTATCTTTTATCTGGCTGATAAACTTATTATATGGTGGTGAACTCGTTGAAGAGCTTCTTGCATGATACAAAACAAACTGACCATTTTTAAGCATGGCTAATAGGCCAATACATGATTGGAAATCGCCAGAAAACAATACCATCCCTGTTTTACTTTGACCAGGTTCCATATAGCTCGCTCTAGCTATTTGTCCTTCAACCGTACTACAAATCATGAACTTCACCGTATCAGTCTGCTTCTCTGGCTTGAAAAACATAATCAGATCCTTTGAGACTTTTTACTTTTATAATTTTATTATAGCCACCAATTATCTGTATTTAAAATTTGTTGGCAGTTTGTCTTAATAACTGTTTTTTGCATCGCATAACCTCAATGTTATTTGCCCTAGCTTTGGTTTGGTGTTGGTCGAGCGGTTCACTCAAGGCGAAACCCAGCATATGCTGTCAAGCTCAAAATAGGGGCAAAACTTTTTTTAGGTGTGTTTTGTCTTACTACAATAGATTAAAAATAGTTCTCTTTATCTCTTGAAATTTAATCGGTTACCCCTATCTACAGAGTATTCCAAACAAAATTATAGGAGAATGTGATGACTAAGTTAGTTCGAAGAAATTATTTTCCTGCAAATAACGTTGTAGGAAGTTTATTAGAACAATTTTTTAATACGGTACAAAGTCAGGATGAAAGCGATACCTCATTTATTGAGACCAGCTCATGGGCACCATCTGTTGATCTTAAAGAGGAAAGTGAGCGTTTTCTTGTGATTGCAGATCTTCCTGGAGTAAAAAAAGAAGATATGAATATTTCGTTAGAAAACCATGTACTCACCATAAAAGGTGAACGAAATATTGAAAAAACAGAAAATCAAAAGACTTATACCCGGAGAGAAAGAGTTTATGGTCAATTTTATCGGCGCTTTTACTTGCCTGAAACGGCTGACGATAACCAAATTAGTGCTCGTTATACTAATGGCGTTTTAGAAATAATTATTCCTAAGAAAGAAAAAGCGGCTCCGAAAAAAATTGATATTTCAGTAACTGAATAAGCTGGGATCTCTTATTGGGGATTTTCATTGAGTTTTACAGGAACATTAGTTAGAGCATTTATATAATCCTCGCTTACTTCATGTAAAAGCACTATCTTTCAGGGTGTATTATTTTGATACACCCTAATGTAGGAATTGAGTTAGAACAAGCCCAAATTCCTTCACCTTAAACCAGTTCAAGCTCGTCATGTGATGGCATTAAAACAAACTTGATAACATGATGCCAACGGCTCTGATGCAAGCACTCATGTTTTTCATAAGGTAAATAGCTAATTGGCTTTTACTTACTAAATAATCAATTAGCTTATATTTCACTCCCTATGCACATATAAATTGGCAAAATAAACCTTTATAAAAAACAAATCCTAGCTAAGACACAAGAAGTATTGGCTTATTTCAGGTCGCCCCTAGGTCTTTGTATTGAGAATCCATATCATCCCATTAAGATAGCCAGCAAAAATAAGCCATACGAAATAAGGAGTTAATAGTAATGCAATCCCTTTATCCATATTTTTAATTTTTAGGATAATGAGTGCATTTAAACTAATCATGACTACTATCCATAAAAAACTAAATCCAATCCAATGTAGTTGAAAAAAAAGTGGTGTCCAGACCCAATTCATAATGAGTTGTACTAGATACAGATTAAATACCATTTTAATTTGGGGTCTGCTGCGATTTTGCCATAACCTAAACCCAATAATCGCAAGAAATGCATATAATATGGACCAAACCACAGAAAAAACCCAACCTGGAGGAGTTAGAGTTGATTTATGAAGCCCTTCATACCAAGAATAAATATTCGCTTGGGTTAATAAACCTAAGAAGAAACCTATTAGTTCAAAAGATAAAATCCAACCAATCAATTTAATTCCGTTCATTTTGTTCAAAATCATCGCTCCAAATTTTCGATAGCCCCTCACGAAATGAAGGATAGCGAAAAACAATATTTAACTCCCTTTTTATTTTTTCATTAGACACACGACGATTGCTTAAATAAAACTCTTGTTCCTTTGGTGATAATGATGCCTCTTCAAACAAAATTAAAGGCAATGGAACCTGCTTAAGTAACGAAGCCGCATATGCATCAACCACATGAGATGCAGCTGGTTCATCATCAGCTACATTATAAATGGACAAAGGATTGGTTTTTTTTATTGAGGCAAGGAGTATTGACACAATATCATCAACATGAACACGTGAAAACATCTGTCCTTCTTTATAAATACTGTATTTTTTCCCAGATTGAATCCGTTCAAGAGGATTTCTTTCCGGTCCATAAATTCCCGCTAATCTGAAAATATGTAATGGAAGTTTGTTGTATCTTGCATAAGAAAGCCATGCATTTTCTGCTTCCAAACGTAAAATTCCTGATGAGCTCTGTGGTCTGCAGATACTTGATTCATCAACCCAATTTCCTTGATAGTTTCCATAAACCCCTGTAGAAGATAAATAGCCTATCCACTCAATATGTGCAGCATACTGCTTAATCAAGTCCGAATAATTAGATAATATGAGATCACCAATACCTGGTATAGGTGGGACACTAATCAAAATGTGGGTAGATTGACTGAGGTAATATTTAATATCTGAAGCCTCAAAATCAATAAGTGTGATTACAGGAGAATGATTCGTTGTTTTCTTTCTTTCTTGACGTGTTGTACCAACAACCGCAAAACCTAACTGAATCAGTTTCTCAGCAAGCCGATTGGCAGTGTAGCCAAAGCCAAAAATAAAAAAAGCAGTGGTCATTTGAATTACTTCCTTTTTAACTGATTGTAATAATTTAAAACCCTCCTACTCGCCTCATGATGATTAATAATCAGCTTTGGATAATTTGTCTTAGGGAGTCGAATAAAGAAGTAATCTATAATGTTCTAATTTATCATAATAAACTCATAGAATTGAATAGAGTAACGCCACAAACAAAAACTGGCGTTACTCTAAATAGTTTGCACTTATATTTTCTTAAAGTACTGGAGATGTCGCTATTGATTTTTTGAAAGTAACAATCAAATTTGAATCTTTCGTTTTTGTGGTCATTGAATTCGGATCATAACCCTTTGGTAATTCAAATGCTTGACTGTAATTACTTTGAGAGTAGCTTACACTTTTGTTATTATCTTGTTCACGCGTAATTTTTTGTGTTACGTTCGAGCTCACTATCAATTGCCCCCCTTTCACGGAGACATCGACTTTACTGTCAGCACCTTTTGGTAATTTTACTTTATATATGATCTCATTTTTACTTTCTTTAATTTCAATATTATTTGTACTACCAAAAGGCATTTGATTGGGTTGACTCACCAAGTTATGTTGCATTTGTGAAAATTGACTTTTCATAAATTGATCCATAGCTCGTTGCATTTGATCCATTTGCTTCAAAATATCGTTAGGTGATTTAAAGAAAGGATCATTATCAAAGGGATCCACGTTTACTTGCTGATTACTCTTTTGCACTTGATTATTTTGTTTCGCCTCAAATGCTATGGCTCCTGCTGATATCATAGTGATAAGCGGAACAGCGATTAAAATAGAAAGTAGTTTCTTATTCATCTAAATCTCCTTTCGGAATTGGAATATCAAAAATTCAAGTTATTTGGATAAGTAGTTATGAGCTAATAGTCATAACCCGACTCTATCTTACTCATCAAAAAATAGGACTTCGCCAGAGGCAACATCGTACAAACCACCAATAATTTTAATGGTTTCTTGATTCTGCTAATCGTTTTCATAAATGCTCCAATCTAATAATTTAATTATTTAACTTGTTTTTTTTAATTTCCATGACGTTATTCTCTATGGTGCTGCAAATATCATTCAGAGGTAAATGGCTCAAATTATCAATTGAAAAAGGATTCTGTAGCTCTACTCCTATTTGGTCTAATGAAAAAAGAGCATAGGCGACCAAAGTCACGATAATAGGATTAATATATAGAGAGTAATTAACTAGAGCTACAGGAAGTATAATTAAAAATAAAAGGATAAATCGACGTGATTTAATTGCCATAACAAAAGGCATGGGCGTTTTTAATATCCGTTCGCACGCACCTTGACAATCCAGAATTGCTCCTCGAAGCTCTTCTGCTTTCAAAAAAGAAAACTGATTTAATTTGCCACTATCTTGCATCTGCGACAACATAAAGGCTAGCTTTGACGAAATTAAATTAGGTTTATGTTGCCACTGCTGTAATTCAGCATAGGTATCCTCACATAATAAGTGTTTTACTTCCTCTATAGAAGAAGCCCCTCTAAGGCTATTCTTCATAAGATAAGGCATTGCTGCAATTAAACCGAGAATTTTACCTATCTCGCCTCTATTTGAAGTGTCAACATAACTTATTATAAAAATTGCCAAGTTTCTACTGCAATTAACCACATTGCCCCATAGTTTTCTTGCTTCCCACCAGCGGTCGTATCCCGCATTGACACGAAAAACTAAAATTAATCCCATGATTACCCCAGCGTACTCAAAGGGGCTTATAGGAAGAGACAACCAGGGAACAAAAATACTTAGTAAAGAAACAAAACACGCGTAAATACATACCGCCAAAACTTTCTTCCATACTCGAGGAGTAACTGAACCATGAATGGCAAGCGCACTTTCCATGAAATTTGGATATTCATATTGATTTATAGTTTTTTTATTTTCTTTCATAGCATTTCGCCTAATTTATGTCTACAACTCCTAGTTGCTTCGCATAATAGTTAATACTGAGCATTGATTTGCATTCTAGAATTCTTTATTTTTCAATAAATGTATTTGCTATTTTTGAATAGCTTATCTAGATTGCATTTAATTGCTGATGAGTATGAAGCAGAACGAAATGTTATTTGAGCTGATGACATGGCTTAAATCCTCTTAATTTTAAATTTTAAAAATAAAACAAAAAAAAATTTCAATTTAATGGTAAGAGATGAAATGTATATTTACTTTTTAAATAGTTACTCTTCATAAAATGCATAGAGATTCTTAATAGGGATTATCGGTTCTAATTTCAAGATAATTATTAAAATAATTTTAGAAAAAATTTAGCATTCAATCGTACCGGAACAACGAAGCCTTTGCCAAACCTGCGCTGCATAAACAATCACTCTTCTGACTTTTCAAAATAACGCTTTCCTTTTAAAGCCAACACATGTTGCTCCAAAGAAATATCGATGTCTTCTTTTTTTACACCGGGAATATCAGCAAGCACAACAAATCGGTTTTTTCTTCTTTAATATCCACAAGACCAGGTACTTGTTTCAATAAATGAGGCATCCTCTCGTTGTGGATTAAAAAAGTTTTCCAGTAGATTCATTTCTTGATACATAGGTAATCTTCTTCGTAAAGTATTCATAGTATCTTCTTGTTTAGTGTTTTTGGATAATCTAAAAATAGGGTCGTGATGGGTTCATTTCAAGGGTCCAAAAAATTTTTTCTTGCCCTCTTAGAAATAAATCGATTATCCTTGCGCGCCATATTTTAGACCCCATATAGGGTGTACATTGTTATTGCTAAGAGGAATGAATACATCATGAATCACTTGCTCGAAGTTGCAATTAAATTGTTATCAGAGCGCCACCATACAGAACATGAATTAAGGCAACAGTTAGAAAAAAGTTTTTCAAACCATCTAGAGATTGACAAAGTGATAGAGTCAACAATAAATCGACTTAAGGAGCTTCATTTACTCAATGACGACCATACAGCTCAAACTTTAGCCGCTAGTTATGCACATAAAGGTAACCGATTTATTACACAAGTACTGCGCCAAAAAGGAATCAGTAATGAAGCCATTCATCAAGCACTTCAAAGGGTTGGCGATGAATACTCTAGAGCACTGGATGAAGCGCGTCGAAAAATGAGAGGTATGAGTAGCGAATCATCTGAGCAAAAGAAAACACGACTGTATCGCTTTTTAAGTGGCCGGAGCTTTTCTTTTGATACGATAAAGCAAGTATGTAATACATTAATAGAACAAGGTCTCCTTGATTCATCTGGTGAATCAAAGGAAACGCTTGAATTTTAAGGATTTTACCACCTTAAGTTTTGACTTCGGACTAAGTTTAATTGTGTTCCAATTGAATCTGAGCATAGCCATTTTAAGGAGCAAGGGACCACGGAAAACCGACGCTTTCTCGCCAGTTTAGGAGCGGTGTTGAACAGCCTGTAAATAGAGGTGTTTACAGCCTAAACTCCAGCGATATCTATAGTATTCACTTGTATATCCATTTGCTTATTAGCACGCACAATCGAAACAGTGACTTGGTCCCCTACTTTTATTTCCGTAAGCATATTATATAACGCATCATAGTTACGAACTGCGTGACCATTTAGCGCAACGATAATATCACCTAATACGATTCGTCCCCAATCATCTCGATGAGTACCTCTTAAATGTGCTTGAGCAGCTGGAGTATTAGGTAAGACATCTGCAATCAAGATCCCTTTATGTATACCCAATTGACGTGCAATAGTAGATGGAACACTTTGAATACCTATCCCAGACAATATCACTCGCCCATTTTTGATAATTTGCGTTACGATACGTTCAATATCATCAGCAGGAACTGCAAAACCAATCCCAGCAGATGAACCTGAATGAGAGTAAATCATGGTGTTCATTCCAATTAACTGTCCAGCACTGTTCAATAATGGTCCGCCAGAGTTACCGGGATTAATTGGAGTATCTGTTTGAATCATATTCCGAATCGTAACTCCACCGATCCCAGGAACTTTTCTACCCAAAGCCGAAATAACTCCTTTAGATAAGCTATGATCCAAACCATAAGGATTACCTATTGCAATCGCTTTTTGGCCCACTATGAGATCATTAAGATGTACTATTTGAAAAGGCGTAAATTGCTTTAATAAATCCAGAGCTTGTGGTGCTTCAATTTTTAAAACTGCAATGTCTTTACGAGGCTCTGCTCCAACTATTTTTGCAGGGACTGTCATTTTGCCCAGAGTAATTGCCAGCTTATCCGCTCCCTTAATAACATGATAATTTGTAACAATATGCCCGCTGTTATCCCAGATAATACCAGAACCAGCTCCATTTTTAATTTCCATTCTTTCAAGTGAAGAGTTAGTAACTGTCGCCAATCTGTGAACATAAACTACTTTAGGTGATGCATCATGAAAAACTTGTACCGTATTTTGTTCATCAGGAAGAAGAGAATTTAGATTTAAACTGTAACCAGGGAAAACCACAGTAAAGTGTAAAACAAATGAAATAAAATATATAACTCGTTGTTTTGCCATCGATATATCTCCACTAATTAGCTTGACCTGGGATCTTGCATAACCAGCATTGAAAAGACCATATTGAAGTAAAAACACCTAAAAAGTAAACTGTCCCAGGACTTCGAAAATATTTTGCAACCTATTGGATAAACTGTCAATTACTCAAAAATAATGACATTTTTTTACTAATTGGTGCAATTGATAATTTGCTTTAGGGCTCACTATCAAAGCATGACTGCTATTTTCGTGTCCATATTGCCTACTTGAAATTGCTTTATCAATTGTAGAAAAATCCAATACAAGATCGTTTGAAATGAAATGTCAATTAACCGGTATAATATAGGTAAGTCAATTTGGTGATGTACTTGCTCCACTGTGGTTTGTTCAGGGCTTACAGAGAGCTCGGATTTAATACATCCATTCCCTCCTTATTCAATATTTCTACTTTTTTTGTTGCGCACAACACCAAGCTCTTTAAAGAGGGATATGAACAAAAACTCCCTAGTGAACTCAATGAACGAATCGCGAGGTTTGGGAGCTAATCCAGGAGGTACTTATTTTGTAACCTGTTTAGTTTTGTAGTCCGGGGGAAGCAAAGTGGAACTCTCGTCATCCCGAGTGCAACGAGGGTTCTCCCATCCTAACACAGGCTACAATTTGGAGATCCCCCGCACTCGGGACGTGGGCTTTCTGCCCCCTCTTTTGCCTCACCAGCCCCAAGCCTAAACTATCTTTAACCCCGCCAATGATTTTCTTAAGTTTTCCTTAAGGATTGAATCGTAAGATACACAGATTAATTGAACTATTCATACAAGCAATAGGCCAAGAGCTCTTGTTAACTCTTATCCCAAAATGTCTGTATGAGCGGAGGACTGATACAACTTAGGCAATCTGAATCAATACATGGAATTCATGTTGAGATAGATTTTTTAAGTGTATCAGTGTCTTTTAATTAATAAGCCCAGGGCATCTTATGGCGTTGAGAAAGGCTAAAGAACAACACATGTTCCCCTTTCCACTTATTATTGACTGCCACACTTCTTCTTATCCAATCGTTCTCCTCATGTTTCCAGCTTTTATACGGATTTAACACCGCATCATTCAATGCATCTAAAAACCTATAAACGTTTCTTTAATTTTTCATGAGGATAAAGAAGAATGAGATATAAATTAAGACTTGATAATAACGATCAAGAAGAACAAATATTCACTAAGATTCAAGAAGTTAAAAAATTATTTGGTGAGGGACATCTTGATTTGAGTTTCAATAATCTTGGAGCAAAATCAGAGAACGAACTGGCTATTCTATTAGAGATTCTCAAAGAGCCCGCGATAACACAGCTTGATTTGCAAGGAAATTTCTTGGGGAAAAAAACAGGCATATTGGGTACCGTATTAGGTGGTCTGAAAGATTCCAAGCTAACACATCTTGATCTAAGCTGTAATGAGCTTTGGAAAAAATCAAGTACTGAGCTGGCCAACATATTCAGCGCCTTGAACACTTCCAGAATCTCCCATCTTAATTTAGGTAGGAATGAGCTTTGGAAAAAATCAGCCACCGGGCTAGCCACCATGTTAGCGGCTCTAAACAACTCTGGAGTAACCCATCTTGATTTGGGGGGGAATTATCTTGGACGAAAATCAGCCACTGAGCTCGCCACAATTTTCACTACTCTGAAGAACTCTGGGATAACACATCTTGATTTGAGCTGGAATGATCTTTATAAAAAATCAGGCACTGAGCTAGCCACCATGTTCGCTGCTCTAAACAACTCTGGGATAACCCATCTTGATTTGCGTTGGAATTATCTTTATAAAAAACCAGACACTGAACTGGCCATCATATTCGATGCCCTGAAAGACTCTGGGGTGACTCATCTTGATTTGCGTGAGAATCGCATTAAGGAAGTATCAGATGTCCAACTGTATACCATCTTTGCGGCAATTCCAGAGAATATCACCTCAGTTTGTTTTGATTATTCTGAGTTAAAACAGATGACGCAAGCCCAACGGCAGGCCATTCAAGCCCGTTTTCCCAATGCAAAAAATATCATTTTACGCGATGAGAATAACAAAAAATTAAAACCCGAGTTGAACATCGCAGATGCCAGGGCTTACAGAGAGCTCGGATTTAATACATCCGTTCCCTCCTTATTCAATATTTCTACTTTTTTTGTTGCGCACAACACCAAGCTCTTTAAAGAGGGATATGAACAAAAACTCCCTAGCGAACTCAATGAACGAATCGCGAGGTTTGGGAGCTAATCCAGGAGGTACTTATTTTGTAACCGGTTTAGTTTTGTAGTCCGGGAAAGCAAAGCAGAACTCTCGGGCTTTCTGCCCCCTCTTTTGCTTCACCAGCCCCAAGCCTAAACTATCTTTAACCCCGCCAATGATTTTCTTAAGTTTTCCTTAAGGATTGAATCGTAAGATACACAGATTAATTGAACTATTCATACAAGCAATAGACCAAGAGCTCTTGTTGACTCTTATCCCAAAATGTCTGTATGAGCGGAGGACTGATACAACTTAGGCAATCTGAATCAATACATGGAATTCATGTTGAGATAGATTTTTTAAGTGTATCAGTGTCTTTTAATTAATAAGCCCAGGGCATCTTATGGCGTTGAGAAAGGCTAAAGAACAACACATGTTCCCCTTTCCACTTATTATTGACTGCCACACTTCTTCTTATCCAATCGTTCTCCTCATGTTTCCAGCTTTTATACGGATTTAACACCGCATCATTCAATGCATCTAAAAACCTATAAACGTTTCTTTAATTTTTCATGAGGATAAAGAAGAATGAGATATAAATTAAGACTTGATAATAACGATCAAGAAGAACAAATATTCACTAAGATTCAAGAGTTAAAAAAATCATTTGGCGAGGTATATCTTGATTTGAGCACCGATTATCTTGGAAAAGAGTCTGGCACCAAACTGGCTATTCTATTAAAGATTCTCAAAGATCCCGCGATGACACAGCTTGATTTGCAAGGGACTGTCTTCGGGAGCACAGACATACTGATTACCATATTAGATACCCTGAAACATTCCAAGGCAACACGTCTTAATTTGAGTTGGAATTCACTTGGAAAAAAATCAAGTACTAAGCTGACTAACATATTTGGCGCTTTGAACACTTCCAGAATATCCCATCTTAATTTGAGCGGGAATCATTTTGGACAGAAATCAGGCACTGAGTTAGCCACCATGTTAGCTGCTCTAAACAACTCTGGGATAACCCATCTTAATTTGAGCGGGAATGATTTTGGACAGAAATCAGGCACTGAGTTAGCCACCATGTTAGCTGCTCTAAACAACTCTGGGATAACCCATCTTAATTTGAGCGGGAATGATTTTGGACAGAAATCAGACACTGAGTTAGCCACCATGTTAGCTGCTCTAAACAACTCTGGGATAACCCATCTTAATTTGAGCGGGAATGATTTTGGACAGAAATCAGGCACTGAGTTAGCCACCATGTTAGCTGCTCTAAACAACTCTGGGATAACCCATCTTAATTTGAGCCAGAATGATTTTGGACAGAAATCAGGCACTGAGTTAGCCACCATGTTAGCTGCTCTAAACAACTCTGGGATAACCCATCTTAATTTGAGCCAGAATGATTTTGGACAGAAATCAGGCACTGAGTTAGCCACCATGTTAGCTGCTCTAAACAACTCTGGGATAACCCATCTTGATTTGGGATGGAATAATTTTGGACAAAAATCAGGCGCTGAGCTAGCTACCATTTTAGCCGCTCTAAACAACTCTGGAGTGACTCATCTTGGCTTAGGCTGGAATGATCTTTATAAAAAATCAGGCACTGAGCTAGCCACCATGTTCGCTGCTCTAAACAACTCTGGGATAACCCATCTTGATTTGCGTTGGAATTATCTTTATAAAAAACCAGGCACTGAACTGGAGCCAGACATCATGTTCGATCTCCTGAAACACTCTGGGGGGGCTCATCGTAATTTGCTTTTGAATTATCTTTATAAAAAACCAGACACTGAACTGGCCATCATATTCGATGCCCTAAAAGACTCTGGGGTGACTCATCTTGATTTGCGTGAGAATCGCATTAAGGAAGTATCAGATGTCCAACTGTATACCATCTTTGCGGCAATTCCAGAGAATATCACCTCAGTTTGTTTTGATTATTCTGAGTTAAAACAGATGACGCAAGCCCAACGGCAGGCCATTCAAGCCCGTTTTCCCAATGCAAAAAATATCATTTTACGCGATGAGAATAACAAAAAATTAAAACCCGAGTTGAACATCGCAGATGCCAGGGCTTACAGAGAGCTCGGATTTAATACATCCGTTCCCTCCTTATTCAATATTTCTACTTTTTTTGTTGCGCACAACACCAAGCTCTTTAAAGAGGGATATGAACAAAAACTCCCTAGCGAACTCAATGAACGAATCGCGAGGTTTGGGAGCTAATCCAGGAGGTACTTATTTTGTAACCGGTTTAGTTTTGTAGTCCGGGAAAGCAAAGCAGAACTCTCGGGCTTTCTGCCCCCTCTTTTGCTTCACCAGCCCCAAGCCTAAACTATCTTTAACCCCGCCAATGATTTTCTTAAGTTTTCCTTAAGGATTGAATCGTAAGATACACAGATTAATTGAACTATTCATACAAGCAATAGACCAAGAGCTCTTGTTGACTCTTATCCCAAAATGTCTGTATGAGCGGAGGACTGATACAACTTAGGCAATCTGAATCAATACATGGAATTCATGTTGAGATAGATTTTTTAAGTGTATCAGTGTCTTTTAATTAATAAGCCCAGGGCATCTTATGGCGTTGAGAAAGGCTAAAGAACAACACATGTTCCCCTTTCCACTTATTATTGACTGCCACACTTCTTCTTATCCAATCGTTCTCCTCATGTTTCCAGCTTTTATACGGATTTAACACCGCATCATTCAATGCATCTAAAAACCTATAAACGTTTCTTTAATTTTTCATGAGGATAAAGAAGAATGAGATATAAATTAAGACTTGATAATAACGATCAAGAAGAACAAATATTCACTAAGATTCAAGAGTTAAAAAAATCATTTGGCGAGGTATATCTTGATTTGAGCACCGATTATCTTGGAAAAGAGTCTGGCACCAAACTGGCTATTCTATTAAAGATTCTCAAAGATCCCGCGATGACACAGCTTGATTTGCAAGGGAGTTTCTTGGGGCAAAAACAGACATAATGGGTACCGTATTAGGTGCTCTGAAAGACTTTAGAGTAACCCATCTTAATTTAGGTGCGGATGAACTTTGGAAAAAATCAGCCACCGATCTAGCCACCATGTTAGCGGCTCTAAACAACTCTCGGGTAACCCATCTTAATTTGAGCGGGAATTGCAGTTCTATTTAAGATAGATGAGGAATCAAAACAACTTGGGCATGATGAAGAGCAGCGTCTAGTCTACCACCAGAAGCACAGCCTGCCCGTTATGCTTGAGGCTAAAGCCTACTTGGAGAATCTTCTATCATCTAAACAAGTCGAACCCAATGAGTCCTTAGGCAAAGCTATAAAATACATGCTGAAGCATTGGGAGAGACTCACCCGTTTTTTACAAACTCCCGGTGCGCCTATCCACAATAACGACATGGAACGAGGGTTGAAAATCCCCATCAGAGGCCGTAATACTTGGTTGTTTTATAAATCTGAATACGGTGGCTATGGTAGGCGGCGTACTCACGAGTATTATTTATACCTGTGAGTTATCCGGTATTAACCCCTTTGAATACCTAATTGCACTTCAGGTTTACAAAGACCATATTGTTAAAGAGCCTAAAGCCTAGCTTCCCTGGAATTACGAAAACACATTAGCTTCATTAGAATCATCACTGGCCGCATAAGCCTTAGAACGCCAATCGTCTGGAAGACTTGCTTTTATAGGATGGCCTTGGGCAAGCAGTATCAATAACTCACTGGAACGTAATTGGACTGAAGGACTCAATCCACTAGGCCACCACGCTAATTTGCCTCGACTAAACCGTTTCTGACTAAGCCAAAATCCACTCGCATCATACACGAATAGTTTCACTGAGGTTCGCATGCGATTGGTAAAAACAAATACGGTACCGCTGTATGGGTCATCAAGCAATTTTTGTCGGCATAATGCTTTTAATCCATCGATACCTTTTCTAAAATCAACGAGCTCTACTGCCAATAACAACCGATGTTGTGGGGTAATCTGCAGCATCGTTACCCCAGAAAGTCCAGCATGAGCTTTGATACCCTACTCATCGGTACTGCATTGATTTTCAGTATACTGCCACAGGGACGATGAAGCTCAACACTACAAAGCTCATCATTACTCGATAGACACTCTAAATCAAGCCTCGTAGGTTTTCCTTTTACCTCACAAACTGCAGGCTAGTATTCTGGATAGGTACTAATTTTTTCCTGATTTGGATTGGACGAATCCCTAAATGACTGCCGATTTTCGAAGGCGTATAATTACCCAATAGTCCCTTAACCTGCTCCCATAACTCATCTGGGATTTGACTGCGCTTTGTTCGTGTGGTTCGCCATTGTCTAAAGGCTTGTTTAACAGTTTCTAGTTTATTGGTGCCTTTTATCATTAAGTCGCCTCCTAAAATCATTGAGGCTATAGACTAAACAACCGCTCTGTCTCTAGTCACGCACGCTTCCCGAAAACTCAGATGAAATGTTCATTCGGATATTACTAAAAATTCTAAATAATTCACTCCAAACATCATGGAAACTCTCTTATCCACTAAGCTATAGATACATTGAAGAATTAATGGAAGAACGTAGAGCGGATGAATGAAACGTACATCAAAGTTAATGGCAAATAGGTTTTCTTGTATCGTGCTGTAGATAAAGAGGAAAAATCCAACCATTGTTGGAATTGAGTTGCATCGAATGCTTAAAAGAGACAGATGGAAAATGCAGAAGACATGCTTGTTTGAAAACAATTTTATGAACTTGCGACATAACTACACACTAAATCAGACCTTCCACAACTTCGTATAAACTTTTCGACAGAACCCGTAAAACCGACAATAGGAATAAACTTTCAATGCGAATTACCCCCTTAAATAGCCTATGATTTAACCCACCTTCTGAATTAGATAATAAAAATAATATTTTTTACCCCACGCTGTTTCCTTACGAGAATACTTCGCCAAGTAACGCAGTGTGGGGTTTTTAAATCTAATTTTCCACCAAGGCAGAAAGGTTGCGCCCTTAGAACCTGCTAGCGCAAGAAGTTCGGTAAGCGGCATCGGATTATTATCATCGCCGAATATCCTTTGAGCCCTTTTACAAAGTCCAGCTTCATCTACAATGAGACGTTTGTAAATAGATGCTTGAACCATCCGGGTAATATTTTTCTTTTTGATGATTTTTAAATGCTTACTTGTCTTAATATATGCTTCTAATTTGTCTGATTGCTGTTTATTTTTAAAATAAATATCGGCATAACAAAAGAATCCGCCAGGAGCTAGGACGCGCTCCACTTCAGCAAAAAAAAGCTCAATTCTTGGATAAAGATGAGAGCTTTCAAGGTTTGTTATCACATCAAAACTTTCATCTTTTAACGCTAAGCTTTCCGCATCAGATTGTAGGTAATTTACTTTTTCATTTTTATAAAAATTACTCTTTGCACGTCTTATCAAAGGAGTTATTAAATCAACACCTAAAGCATATTGAGTTTTCAGTAGTTCAGAACCCAATCGTAAGCCGAGCCCATTGCCACAACCAACCTCTAACAATCTCTTATCGAAAAATTCCATTTTTACTAATGGCCTGATCAGGTTATAAAGGAGTAGTGGTGAGTAAATATCTTGATATGGAGATAAGGTAGAAATATCAACATTTAACGCCATGTATTCCTTATATATTTTCTTATTCCACAGCCCCCAGTTCATAAAAACATTTTCTTCAATAAAATGAGCAAAACATTCATAGCTCGATTCGACATCCTGTTTCATTAATGTAGCTTCTGAGGAATGATAGCATTTTTGTTTTAGTATTTTATTTGTTTTTCTAAGAGCTTGACTGTACGTTTTGATTTCTTCTTTCATTTTAATCCCTTATTAAATCAGCAATCTTAGCGTCATCATTTTTTACTAATTTTTTAATAACCTTAATTAATTCGCGGGCTATTTGATCGTTACACTGTTCCGTTAAAGGGCCATTAATAGACACTAGATATTCGCCATCCTGATTCTTGGTGAAGATAATCCATAAGTATTGATTGCCTATAGGACGATCTAAACTGGCAAAATGACTGGCATAATTATAATCAAGATCTGCAAACTTCATATGCAGAGGCTCTTTGGTGAAAAAACCCGCAGTAATATTAATACATACTTTCACCGGACTTGGTTTTAGTAAAGGGATATTCAAGTGAAACATCTTATTGAGCTTTGATTTGATTAAGATATTTTTTCTTCTCGATATGAGCTGAGCTAAGTAGTTCAGATAGTAGTCTATTACTATTGAGTTTAGTTTACTTTTTTTAAAATGTTTCGTTAGAGAAGCTTTATTAAATACATATATCAAATACTGAGACAAGGAAAAACCTTTTAGCCTCTGGTTTTTGATGAGTTGAGAACATTTTTGATAAGGGGCTGTTTTTAACAGTTGCTCTTCAATTGAATGAATAGAGTCAATATAGCTGCCCTCCACATTTAAGGTAATATTTATCAATTTAGGTTCCGAGAACAGACCCAGGGCTGACTTGTATTGACTTCCTTCTTTACCTTGATGAATTAGTGCAACAGGTATTTTATTTTGCTGACTTATCTTGTAACAAACGATTTGGCATGCAGCAATTAATCCAGAGCTGATACTCATATTTTTTTCTTTATGCCAGTCGATAAATTGTTCAATCACTTGTGATTCAATAGGATAATGAAACAAATGCTTGGAGCGCTCAAGCCCTGAATCAGGTAAATGGTTTCCTGGACCAAAATTTACGCCTTTAACTCCTTTATTATAACGCCACCAAAAATCAATTTTATCTTTCAGGTTTTTTACATAATCAATATTACTCTGTCTCACATAGTCAAAAAAAGATGCTTTTTCGGGTATCGGGGTGAGTGTTTCTCCACGGGTAAGTGCAGTGTAATATTTCTTAAACTGTGCAAGTACAATATTACACGTATCATCATCAGATATAATGTGAGGAATCACGATATGTAATTCATGCAAATCATTATTCAGCTTATACAGATATACTTTAATCAGTGGCTGTCTGTTTAATGGAATAATACTCATTACATTACTATAGAATTCATCCTCCAACACATCCATCTCATTATCTGAGGAAATGTCTTCGTAGTTTAGCTTAAATTTGCCAGCTTTCTTCACCATTTGGGTCGGCGTATCTTCGTTAAAGTTTGTCCAGAAAATACTGTTTTGCTTCACAACAAAATCAAATGCTTCGAACAAATATTCTTTGTTGAGTTTTCCATGAAGTTGTATGTGTATACCGCAATTCTGAGCATAACCCATTTTATTTGAAACCCAATATACGTATTGATAATCAGATAAAGCCATTTCCTCTAAAACTGGATTTTTCGTGACATGAACACTGGTTTCTTTTTCAAAAATACTTTGTAATTCATCAGCAAGATTCCTGGCAATTTTATCAATGCTTGGGTGATTAAGAAAATATTCGATGGGGATACTAAGCGATGGGCATTGCAATTTATCATGTATTCGGTTTCTAATTTCTAAATACATCAATGAATCCATGCCCATTGAGTACAAATCATCTTTTGCTGCAGTTTGATCGAGCTCCGGCATCCCCAGAACATCTGCAGTAATTTTACATAAAGCCAAACTCAACATAGCCACACGCTCTTCATGAGCATGCTCTCGAAGAGCGTTTAAAAATTGCTGATTGGGTTCAGAAACCTCTTTACTCTGAGCATAATTACTGGTTTCTTTTTCAAAAATATTTTGTAATTCTTCGGCAAGATTCCTGGCAATTTTATCAATGCTTGGGTGATTAAGAAAATATTCGATGGGGATACTAAGCGATGGGCATTGCAACTTATCATGTATTCGGTTTCTAATTTCTAAATACATCAATGAATCCATCCCCATTGAGTACAAATCATCTTTTGCTGCAGTTTGATCCAGCTCCGGCATCCCCATAACATCCGCAGTAATTTTACATAAAGCCGAACTCAACATAGCCACACGCTCTTCATGAGCATGCTCTCGAAGAGCGTTTAAAAAGTGTTGAGCTGGTGCAGGAGCCTCCCTGCTCTGAGCGAAAAACTCCATTTGTTTCGGTGCGTTTTTGAAATAAATATCTCTATCAATAGGGCATACTGAAATTTGCGTCACCTGATGTGTCAATAAAACATCAAGAATATCCACACTGTCTTTATCTAAAGGAATTAAACCTTGTTGTTTCATTGCTTGCGTAAGATTTGCTGCCATCCCCACCGTATGAAAAGGACCCCAGTTAATCGCAATTGCGGGTAAACCCAACTGATGTCGTAAATGCGCTAGCCCATCTAAAAATCCATTAGCAGCAACATAGTTTGACTGCCCTTTTGATCCTAGCACCGACGATATGGAAGAAAATAAAACAAACACGTCCAACTGAATATTTTTAGTTAATTGATGCAGAATCTGGGCGCTTTCCATTTTCGCATGTAACACAGTTTGAATATCTTCATCGCGTAAATTGACAATCAAGCCATCTTTAATGACGCCTGCGAGATGAAACACGCCTCTTAGAGGTTTGGAATCTTGCTCAGCATGCTCAAATATCTGCTTCATTTGCTGATAATTACTTGCATCAGCAGCATAATGCCTAATGTAGACTTGTTTTTTTCTTGCCCTTGAAATCAAGTCCTTTGTATCCATTGAACATTCAGAGCGACTAGTAATAATAATATGTCTAGCACCTCTAAGAATAAGATATTCAATTAATGCCTTTCCTAAACCTCCAGTGCCTCCCGTAATGAGGTAACTTGCCTCTCTATCAAATAATGTCTTTTGTTGCTCAGGAGGAGGAGACAATTGTCTTTTTTCTAGCCTGGGGACATAAATTGAATCTCTTACTGCAAATTGAGTTTCCAAATTTTTAGCAGAGAATAGATAGTTTAAAAGCTTGTTCAAATTGCCGTTTGAACCTAAGTCAATCGCATAATTTCTACTGAGTCCGAGCTCATTTCTAAAGCTTTTCCAAAAAGCACTCGCCATGGTATGCTCGGGATTTACTTTTTCATCATTAATGCTATAGGCATTTTCTGTAACTAATATAAAACTGCTCGGGCATGATTTAAACATTTTTTGACAGCAATGAAACAACGCCGTAAATTGCCCTTCTTCATAAAAGAAGATTATATTTTTATTTTCTATATTCTCTAATGTATTCACATCATCTGTACGCTGGTAAACAAGATGGCCAAATACTTGTTTCGCTTTCATTTCATCTTTCGCTATAACCCAAAAATCAGGTATATCTGATGTGCTTAGCAAGTTTACATTAAGTTTATTCCAGCTTATTTCATAGAGATGATTCAAATTAGATTCATTGCCAGAGATTGGGCTCGCCTGTCCTAAATCGATACTTAATAAAGAGTTCCTTTTTTCAAACCAAAATTCTCTCCGGTCAAACGCATAGTTAGGCAGCGTTACTTTTATAAATCGATAACCACAATTTTTATAGTATAAACTCCAGTCTACATTGTTGCCTTGCAAATAATCGGCAAGCAGTGACATTAGTACCGCATCGTCGTGTAAATCAAACGGATTATTTTTTCCCTGCGATGAGGCAAATTGGCCCATATCTAACAATCGCCCCGCCTCAGCAGCGCTTTTAGCAACCACAGCCAACCGATAAGGATGATGTTCTCGGCAAGTGGCAGCGGTAAAACATACATCACTAAAACTATCTTTTGTTGTTTCTAAATACTGTTGATATCGTTTTGCCAAATGGTCTAATGAGGCTTGGGTTTTTGCCGATATAACCAGTAAATTTAATCTGGCTGGTTGAGGTGGACTTTGATCTGCCGTTACAGCAAATTCTTGCAAAATAAGATGGGCATTCGTACCGCTGAAGCCAAAAGAATTGACCCCTGCGCAGTTGGGTTTTGAACCCATGTTCCAATCCATATTTTGCAGAGCGATATGTGTATCATCTAGTTTTATATTGGGATTTAATTTCTTAAAATTTAAATTCTTATAAATTTTCTTCTTTTGTAGGCTAATGATCGTTTTAATAACACCTGCTATACCAGAGGCACTTTCAAGATGACCTATATTTGTTTTAACCGCACCGAGATATAATGGGTTATCTTTACTACGCTGGTATCCATAGACGTTATTAATAGAATGAACCTCGGTAGGATCACCTATAGGAGTACCTGTTCCATGCGTTTCAACATAGCTGATGTCACTGCTCGATAACTCGGTTTGTTTCAGCGCTTGCAACATCACTTCTTCTTGGCTTTTACCGTTAGGAGCAGTAAAGCCCATAGATTTTCCATCATTATTAACTGCTGAGGCTTTAATAACCGCTAAAACCCTATCCTTATCGCGAACCGCGTCCGCCAGTCTTTTAAGAAAAATGACCCCACAACCTTCGGAGCGCACATAACCATCTGCACCTGCGTCAAAGGTTTTACATTGACCATCGGGCGATAATGCCTTAGCGTTGCATAGAGCTATATTTATCTCTGGCATTAATATGACATTCACGCCACCAGCCAAGGCAAAATCGATTTCTTTATTTTTTAAGGCCTGACACGCATAGTGAATTGCAACTAAAGATGAAGAACACGTAGTATTAAAACTTATTGATGGTCCTTTAAAATCAAAAACATATGCCACTCGACCCGGAATATAACTTACTCCATTGCCGGTAACATAATAAAAATTTAATGTTTCATTTTGGTGTGGGTAATATCCCGTACCAATGGGACCCACGCCAGCAAATACACCAGTTAAACTATCACGCAAAGAACTGGGAGTGTAGTTTGCATTTTCCATAGCCAGATAACAACATTCTAAAAAAATTCGATGTTGAGGCTCCATCAATTTCGCTTCACGGGGACTAATACCAAAAAAATTTGCATCAAAATCTTTAATATTCTCCATTAATCCAAGTTTATTAACGTAGGATTTGCCTGGGACGTCCATATTTGGATTATAGTATTTTGCATTGTCCCATCGATCGATTGGAATATCCTTAATGCCACTCAGCCCTTCTTCAAGCAAGCGTTCAAATGCAGTAATATCAGGTGCATTAGGCAGTGAGCAGCTCATTCCTATAATGGCGATTGCATCGTCTGCCACCTTATGAGGCGCATTAATTGATGATTGCTCACTACTGTTTCTAGGTTCATGCCAATAGAGTTTTCTATCAAAGTAATACGGTGGTAAATCAACTTTATTGTATTGATTATCACGCTCATCTAGTCTTATGTTGGCCCCGGATAGATAAAGCTTGAAAATTTGATTGGCATCATTTCCCGTTATTTTGATGTCTTCTTTTATAGTGACTCTTTTCAGCTCATAATCTTTAGACTCTATTGTCTTAATTAACTCCATTTTATCTTTTGCAATGATGGCGCAGCGAAATTTATAATGGTCTCGGCAATTGAGCAAGGTATAGCACACATCACGCAAACTGCTGGAGGATTCCTTGAAATAGTGTAAGTAGCTTGCCATCATGTGTTGCAATGAGTATTCACTGTTTGCTGAAATGACAAAGCATAGCGGTTCACCGTTATCCGCAATAGGTTCCTTTGCTGTGAAACTTGGAGGCTCTTCAATAATGGCGCTCACATTGGTACCCGTAAAACCAAAATTGGATACTTGTGCATACCTCTTTTTATTTTGTTGTTGCGTAAAGGGTATCGCCTTAACAGGTATCAGTGCGGGTATGCTTTTTGGATCAATTGAGCTGTTTGGTGTTGCGTAATGTAGGTTTGCTGGTATGGTTTCATGCTTGAATGCCTCAATTACTTTAATCAGTGAGGCAATACCCGATGATGAAATTGTATGACCCAAATTACTTTTTAATGCACCGATAATTAGCGGTTTGTCATTGTCATGCTGGCCTTGGTGTATGTGTTGAATCGCATTAAACTCAACCGAATCACCAACAACAGTACCTGTTCCGTGTGTTTCAATATAATCAATGTCGCTTGCTGCTAAATGAGCTTGCTTTAACACGGATTGATGCATCGCAATCTGCGCCTCTATATTCGGGGCAGCCATGCCCATTCCACCACCATCCTGATTCATGACAATGCTTTTGATCACCGCATGGATCTGGTTATTGTCTTTAATCGCATCACGTAACCGTTTAACTACCACTACGCCACAGCCTTCGCTACGTGCATAGCCATCGGCTTTAGCATCAAAACTACTGCATTGGCCAAGAGCTGATAGCATATTGGCCTTGGTTACGCCGATAAAAATTTCAGGACAAAGACTAAGATGGACTCCGCCAACAATTGCCATATCGCATTGCTGATTTCTTAATGCCGTGGTTGCCAGATAAAGTGCTGATAAAGAGGAAGAGCATGCTGTATCCACCGTGATGCATGGTCCCTTTAAATTTAAAAAATAAGAAAGCCTGCCTGCTGCAGCACTGTCAGCAGAACCAATATAGGTATATGCATTAAATTTAATATTGTCTTTATAATTCAGCTGGTTGTAGTCGTTAGTAGAGATGCCACAGTACACCGCAGTATTTGAATTCTTTAATGAATCAAGGGGGATATTGGCATGGTTTAATGCGCGAATGGATACTTCTAAAAACAGGCGGTGTTGTGGATCAATTTGTTTTGCTTCAATGGGAGCTATTTCAAAAAAAGCAGCATCGAATAACTGAGGATCATTTAAAAACCCTCCTTTACGACTCACTATTTTATCGTCTTTCTGCCTATCAGCATCATAATACTTGTCAATATCCCAGCGATTTGCAGGCACTTCTTTGATTGAAGTCTGTTCTTTAATTAACATCTCATAAAATGCATCAACATCTTCGATATCCGCATTAACTCCGGGAAACTGACAATTTATTCCCACAATAGCGATCGGCTCATGCATTATATCGGAAAGATTATCTTCCGAGTTGTTCTTTATCAATTTAGAAATCCCCCATAAACTACACTATTCAGTATAGCTTTTTTCTTCGTTTTCGTCGCGTTCATCGTGTTCGGAGATGCATTTCCATATAATCTCGCACCTCACTGAATGTGCTTGAGTTGCCGACTCGGAATGAGTTACCCATCATCCCAACCTTTATCTTTATAACATGTTCAGGCTTTTTAGGAATAAACTCTGGAATATCATCAGGAAACACAATGAACACGATACAATGCAGCCAAATGCTCGCTCTGATTTATTCCCCGAAAAGTTCACAGGGCGAACAAATAATTTCTATTGATTATTATTTTAAAATCAAGTACTTATTGCACGTCACAGACACTAACTTTTAAGGAGAGCAACATGTTTGGTTTTTTTCATCCAAAAACACAAGCAAAAATCTATATGACAACTTCAATAACGTTTTTTATATGTGCTGGTTTATTAGACGCTGTTCTCAGTTCTGGATTGCGTAATGATGATGGCGATATACCTTCCGGATTAAATAATGAGGCCGATAGATGCGAAGCACTTATTGATCAAGCTTATCTTCATGAGCATAAAATTAAAGCTACCTGCATAAGTTTAGTAGGAAATTTGCTCTCCAGTTGGGCCTGTATGGAGCCTCATTCAAGAAGTGAAATCGCAAGAGACATAAGCAGGCACGGAACCTGTCGGGACTATATTGAGAATAAATATCCGCCGGAGCCTCCAGAATGGCAACCAACCCAAAGTTGGGGTCTCCGATAATTATGAACCACTACATCTGAGTAGGAATCAATAAACATCATTATGAAGTTTGGTTGAATTACAGCAAGCCTAGGTCGGGCCCTGAGGGATCGACCTACATTTGCTAATGAGCATTTTATTTTTGCGGCACAATAAACTACTGGGCCAATTTAATGACCTCTTTTAACCCATAAGATTAAATGATAAAAGGTGGTGGTTTTTCTGGTTCTGTCGAAAATAGAAAATACAGATTATGCCATCTTTTGTTTTTCCGCCACTTTTTCTTTTGGAACAAGCACTGGAAAATAATTTTTCCATAAGACTGGTTGAGGATTCAGCTAAGTCAGTAGAATCTTCATCAGCTTGTTCTTGTCTTATTTTGTTACTAATCTCATCTTTATTTCTAGAGTCCATGGTCATCTCGTTAGATATTGTTAGATAACAAGCTCCCCCCTCTTTCTTTAATTAATTATAGCAATTAACTAGTCATCCTTAGCGACACACCATTTAAATCAATAAAAATTGCTAACAACATTGGTTAAATATAGGTTGCGGCATTTAAACTCTCAACTTCTGTATTTAATTCCTGAGCCTGATATTGCATATTTTTTATATAGCATATTCGGCGTGCTAGAGAACCAGTAGGGTTAAAATTTTCTTGCATTTCTATCCTGTTTAATCTTTTTAATAGATCATCTAGATTGTTACTTTTTTGAAGTATTTCATTAACCTTATCAGCATAATGCCGATTCCAGTGAAAAGTAGCAAAAAGAGCAAATCCCGGGCTCCAAGAGTCATTTTTTGTATAATCCTTTAAAAGATTTTTTGCCTTCTCAAATAAATCTTCTGAAGGCGAATGAGTCAGTTCATTATAGCTATCAGGGAAGTATTCTTTTTTCCTGTATTCAATCAAATCTATTGTTCTTTCTGATGTAAGAGAGAAAAGACTCATATCTTTTGGAACGGTAAGCGTTTTAACAGAAACAGGTAATCTAATAATCAAATCACGCAATACTTTATCATCGATAGCCTGTTTTTTTTGTGGGTTCCCTCCTAAAAGAGAAATTTCTTTTATATTATTTGGAAAACTACTAAAAAAAGGAATCAGTTCTTCATAAGTACAATTTTCAATCACTTCCGCATTGATGGTGAAATGAGTTATGTGCTTTGGAATAGCCTTTATCACATCCTCTGGATTTTTCAATTTTTTTTGGAGATTAAAATTAACCTTATTTATAAAATTTGGTAGCTGTTTTAAATACTCAATACAATCCCTTTTAGATTGCTCAGAAGCGATTACCGAAGGAGGATAGTTAAACACCCGAAATCCATAAACAATAGAAGTCGTGAATTTATTGGGGAAAAGATCAATATTTTCGGCCGCTTCCCGGCTCTCGATAATAATATCATCGTTTTTGCGCGGCAGCCCCTCCATCATATTAAAAGCTTCTTCCAAAAGCTCTTTTGTGATTGGCATTTCATTTTTTCGATAACAATAAACCTCGTCTGAACAAAATTCATCCGGCTTTATCCTTATATCTCCTGATTTTTTGCTAGGCGTTTTTTTAGTACCATTAAATGTAAATAATATCAAACCACCCATAAGCCATACCTCAAAACTATTTATATCCCTTTAGATTAAAGAAGTTATATTTTGGTATGCTTAACTCCTATACGTAAAAATCGCAAATATAGCGGGGACGGTCCGGGACGGCCCCCTGTAAAAAAGAAGCAAATTGCCATTAATTACTACAATAAGGAGATTGGGCAATCCTATCGAGAGATTGACTATTTCTGGGCATGCCATCACTGTAATAAATTGAAAATCCCTCATCGCACTTTTTCTAACTGTAATAATTTAACTCTTTCACCCGATTTCTCTAAAAATCATTACAGGAAACTCCTTGAAGCTTGATTGCAATGCACCTTAACACGACGTTATTTGAAAAGGTCAAAAATAAATCTTTTTGATCTCAACCCACTTGGTATGACTTTATTATTATTTGACCATTTTTTAGGCTTCTAGATGGGTATTTATGCAGCATTTGCGATATTTCCTTAATCATCTGGTAAGAAACTGAATGTTACTCTTTAACATGAATTGCAAATTTAATTCGCATTTTGTCCAATATTCGCGACCAGGAGCTGTCATGCAATCAAAAGAGACTTATTTCGTGCCTATAGATGTGAAAACATTTACACCGTTTATTGAAGAACAAGTAGACACAGGCAGCCACTGGACGCGTCGAGGAACCTTACCTGACAGCCAACAAACCTGGTTTTGTAAGACAATGAGAGATCCTATGGCAGCAAAGATAGAACTTCTGGCCCAGGAATTTTTTAGGTTCCTCATCCCTCACCAACCAGAAACACGTCTGGCTGCAGATAAGAACCACACCCTTCACGTTCTGTCTCAAGAAGTACCCGGTTATAAAAGTTTGCCCTTAAACCAACAAAACAATTTTAGCAATGGCGTCTTCACCGGCTTGGGGCAAGCTTTGGTTTGCTCCGTATTCTTAGAGGAGGTTGATTTAAAAAACGGAAATATATGTCTTGATGAGGAGAACAGGGTCATCAAAATTGATGGCGATTGGTGTTTTGCAGAATTAAAAACTGATTATACTGAGGACCGCTCATTTAACCTGTCTCCAAAGACAATAGCATCTCTGCCATACCCAATGGATTTCCCAGCCTTTGAATGGTTGGACTATACGGTAAAATGGGTCAAAAATAGAGAGAGCAAGATAGTAAATCCGACTCTGTCTAACTCAAAACAGTTTCGGACTGAGGTGAATGAAGCAATACTGAAAATTTGTTTACTACCAGACAGCTTTATTGAAGCCTTTACAGAGTTCTATCTTCCTTCCGAAGGAAAGCGCTTTAGTGACTTAATGAAAGCTCGCCGTGATATCTTAAAGCAAAGCGCCTTGCAAAATAATTCTTTTAAGGACTATTTAAAAACACAGGAAGCTAAAAATGCTGTGAATGCTGTTCTGGAACAAATTAAAACTTTCAAATCAGCAGGTGTATTTGTATTCAACCCTGATCTTCAAGCCAAATTGACAAAAGAAATTTCTCAATTAGATTGGCTCTCTGTGATTTGGCCGGAATACAAAAAATGTTATCAATTAATTCTATCCCTCGAAGGTCAGTTGAATCCTAAAGATACACAATTAGCACAATTTATTTTAGATACAATTGAATCTATTGAAGAAAAAAAGAATAATCCTAAGAACCTTCAACAAAATATAATAAATTTAAACGATGCATTCGCCGCTATGGACTCCGCTGAATTTAAAGCAGTGATAAATGCTATTGCGTCATTTAATGCAAATATTGGTTTTTTTATGGAGTCAAAAGCAGAAAATATAACAAAAGCATTATACAATACGCCCCTTAGTGAACGCGATAAAGTTATTTCAAATCCCACTGCCAATGATGTTCAACGAGCTTTAGCTTCCCATAGGCATCCATTAAGGGATAACCCCATATTGTCTGGGGGAAAGATTGATTATGACAAAGCAGCTAATGCTTATAAAAACCTGAAGGACAGATTTACTCCCATCGAAGAATTATCTGATGAACAAGAAATAAAGCTAAATTTAAACTGAGCACTAAAAAAGGACAATATTATGTCAGAAAATAAGTTTAATATATTCAATCACTTACAAAAAACCAAGGGTAATTCAATACCTAATCGGATTAAAGAACTTCGATTACTTGTAAAAGAATTAAACAAAGAAAATAACGAACTCGTGGAAAAAATATGGGATATCAATCTCAAACTCGATGAGTTTAGGAATGAGGAAGAGACTAGAGAATTACTAAATAAAAAATCTAACCTAGAACAGCAACTTGATAATGAGGATTATGCCTCAAGGATTGCTGAACTGACTAAAACGATTCATGATCTCGAAATACAAGAATATGGCAGCTCTGATTATGGCAGTAGATCAGTCTTTAAACTCTAAAGAATGCAGAAATTATAATGATCCTGACGCGTCATTTTTTAATAAGAAACACTAAAAAAATAGCAGCTCAAATATTCAAAGTTGAATGAAACGGATGCCCATGAAATTTTGGGATTTGATGCTGCTACATTAATCGTCTTATTGATTATTATCCTATTACTTTATCTTAAATAAGCAATTTCAAACTGTACAACATTGAGATAAAGATTGCCGCTATTCAACTGATCTCCATCTATATTCAGATGGGTTTGCCCAATATATTTAAATTGATAACCTACACTTAACAACCAATGGGTATTCAGCGCCTCATGCAACCCAGCACCAACCTGATACATAAACGAATTTGAACTCTGATTTTCGACAAAAGGATTGTAAACTTCATTATTATCAAGAGAAGAAATACCTAGTCCCAGAGCTTGGTTAAAGTTCATTCCAATACCGGCACTAACGTAAGGATTCATAGCGAATGTTGAATCATAAATCAACTTTCCTTTGACCCCAACATCTATATGACTTAGCCTGAATTTATAATTGAAATTATGAAAATTAGAATTAATCCCATTCCATATACTGCCATTTAAAGCAATGGTACTGGTTTCAGCAGCAACCAAGCCTACCTGTCCCATTAGGTTTGATGTAACTGCTTTTTGAACTCCAAGAAATTGTTCACCATTAAATACAGGAGAATTGCTGCTTTTATTATGAAGAAACGTTATTTCTAAGTCTGTATGTCGCTTGAATGTCTGTGGATTTTGCTTTGATCCACTTATCCAAGCAGGTCCAAAGCTTAAATCAAGCAAGTAGTGAGAATCCAAAGGCATTGCGTGCTCTGTAGCAGCTAAGGCAAATGCAGAAAATACACATAAAGAGGCGTAAGAAGTAACTTTGACCCCTGAGATCCAGACTCTTAAAATAAGTTGGTATAGTTTTTTTAAGGTCAATGATACAATTTTATTCATCGTAAAAATATCCTTTTTGTATTTACGTTTCATGATTATTCCTGGCAAATCATATAGAAAAAATTATAAATATCAAAGAGTCAACTCATTCTGCTAAGCAATATCCCTAAAATTTTTCTAGAGTATAAAGTTCGTCATTATTAAATGAGCTAATCCCCATTTTCTGGGCGGCACAAATAGTCAAGAGCACAAAGCGCTAACTTTTAACCCGTAATTTCGATTTTCTAAATTGCCTATTATTTATCACAGCGAATCAATTACAATATATATTAATGTTTAATTAACAAATAAATGGTAAAATAATGAACAATTACTTAATTTGTTCTTGTATTTGGCTATTAGTTAAAACTAGTGCGCAAAGATTATTAGAGGTTATAGTCTATGAAAATCGATATCAGTAGTGACTTACTCATACGTAAAAATCTTAACGGTGTTCAACTAATTAGACCTGATATGGTAAGTAGAAATGAAAGAGAACGGTTGTATACTGTTTCTCATCTCTTGAATATGCCCTTTTGCGTTTACTTTATGGATACACAAAGTATCCTTAAAAACGTAAATGAGTATTCTGCTAGTAGCTGTGGTTTTACATCTTCTCATGATGCAGTTGGCAGATCAGCTCGTGATATTGCAACAAAAGAATCCGCCGAAATGATCATCAAACACGATCAAATAGTATTACAACAAAAAAAAATGATAGTTCAAGATGAACCTTTTGAACAATTAGAACATCATATTAAACGTCCCAGTGTGGCATTCAAATTTCCTTTACTAAATAAGGAAAATAATATCATTGGACTATTTGGCTGCTCTATTGTTCTTAATGACCAACAAAATTCTTTTGCCAATGCTTTAAGCTTATTTATTCAGTCAGGGCTCTTAATACACCCTGATGAAATAACTTCGGCTGGGCAAGATAACACAAATTCAGCTCGCTTAAAGCAACAGTGTACTCCAAAAGAACTGGAAATATTAACCCATATTGTTTCCACAAAATCGGCTAAAGAAATTGGGAAAGCACTTAATATGTCTTACCGTACTGTTGAAGATTATACAGAGAAGTTAAAACTCAAAATGCATGCAAAAAATAAAATTGAATTAATTAAAATAGCTAGGGAATTTTTACCAAGATCTTAATAGCATCTCCTGATTGGGTTGGCTCTGGATACCCTACCTATGAGTCCTTTTCGCTATTGGCACTACTGTCATCCCCGCAAAATTAAGCGCGCTTTGCTCCTGAGTCAGGTCCAAGCCATAAGGATTATCCTCTTCCTTGCCTACCACATCACATATCGGTGTCGCGGCCGCCGCAAAAAAGCGCATGCCTTGGGTTACGGACAGCGGCGAATTAAGCAAGGTCTCCAAATGCAAATGGCCAAAGTTTAAGAGATGGGCATCGGGTGTCTTCTTAAAGGCAAACATCTGCTCCAGCAA